>Ga0228535_1000126_pt1 | contig 242194 bp, 216 predicted proteins | sample SJ1metagenome_FD_168457 | JGI IMG/M metagenome (GOLD analysis project Ga0228535, IMG submission 168457) | Enriched culture of PCE-dechlorinating microbial communities from Ithaca, New York, USA - SJ1 | ecosystem: Engineered > Modeled > Simulated communities (microbial... > Unclassified...
GATACGCGCGGTTCACCCCCACATGCGTGGGGTAGATGTATCGCGAGGCACAGCGGTAAACCCAACGCCGGTTCACCCCCACATGCGTGGGGTAGATTTCTTCTACGTTTTTCATACGCGCGCCGAGGTCGGTTCACCCCCACATGCGTGGGGTAGATGATGCAATTCTGATGCACAAGACTAATCACCCGGTTCACCCCCACATGCGTGGGGTAGATAACAGTACCATTATCATTATCAGGTTTTTTTGCGGTTCACCCCCACATGCGTGGGGTAGATATCAAACAACGCTCTGAAGAGTTTACCTAAGTCGGTTCACCCCCACATGCGTGGGGTAGATGGCAATAGGGCATTTTCACAAGGCAATGTATTTCCGGTTCACCCCCACATGCGTGGGGTAGATATCGTAAACGGGACCGCAAAAACCGCTGTTAATCGGTTCACCCCCACATGCGTGGGGTAGATATACTCGCCGCCAATCGCGTAATAACCGCGCTCGGTTCACCCCCACATGCGTGGGGTAGATGTCTGCTTTGTCCGACTTGGCAAGGTAGTCACCCGGTTCACCCCCACATGCGTGGGGTAGATAGCTACCGCATCTTGAAAAAAGATTGTTTGGACGGTTCACCCCCACATGCGTGGGGTAGATAGCGGCCCTTTTATCAACCGCGCAATGGTTTCCGGTTCACCCCCACATGCGTGGGGTAGATGGAATATTCGAGCACATTGATTAGCGGAATGTCGGTTCACCCCCACATGCGTGGGGTAGATAGGCGCATACGGTGACAGAGCTTATGCCGCTGCGGTTCACCCCCACATGCGTGGGGTAGATGGTTTCAATTTCTAAAATCATGGCTTCGGAAACGGTTCACCCCCACATGCGTGGGGTAGATATCAGAAGTAGTGGTACTTGCATCTAAACGCACGGTTCACCCCCACATGCGTGGGGTAGATGCCGCCAACCTGCAGAAAAACCAGCACCACACCCGGTTCACCCCCACATGCGTGGGGTAGATAAAGGCAGCGCATAAAACCCGGTTCTAACGATCGGTTCACCCCCACATGCGTGGGGTAGATGTTCTTTGCTAAATCCAGCCAGTTCTAATTCCCGGTTCACCCCCACATGCGTGGGGTAGATGACGAAACACCGCCGGTCATAAACAAGTCACCGGTTCACCCCCACATGCGTGGGGTAGATGTCGACGATATTTTCAAGCACTGGAACAATATTCGGTTCACCCCCACATGCGTGGGGTAGATGCTACCAATGCTGCTCAGGCAGTAGTTGACAGCGGTTCACCCCCACATGCGTGGGGTAGATGTGTATGTATGTTAGGAGGTAGACTATGAACCACGGTTCACCCCCACATGCGTGGGGTAGATATAGGAGCTTACTTTTCAGCGTATCTTATGAACGGTTCACCCCCACATGCGTGGGGTAGATGTTTGAAGTCTTTTAGTGTCAGTCATATTTTCCGGTTCACCCCCACATGTGTGGGGTAGATGTTTTTTTGATAGTCGAATCATTTTGTAGTCTCCGGTTCACCCCCACATGCGTGGGGTAGATGTGGTTGTAAAGAATGTGGATGTTATACATTTTGCGGTTCACCCCCACATGCGTGGGGTAGATGTTTATTTTTATCGCAAAGGTTATCGTTTCAACGGTTCACCCCCACATGCGTGGGGTAGATAATATAGTTTGTAGCGCATTATTTACTACAACCGGTTCACCCCCACATGCGTGGGGTAGATTTTTTCACCTTACTTTCAAGTAAGGCTTTAGACCGGTTCACCCCCACATGCGTGGGGTAGATTATACCCTTGAATCGGTTGGTTGTCGATAAGCCGGTTCACCCCCACATGCGTGGGGTAGATGTTGTAGCCATTGAATCCCGAACAATACGCTATCCGGTTCACCCCCACATGCGTGGGGTAGATTAGAAAGGCGTTAGAGGGGTAGCAATACCTCTCGGTTCACCCCCACATGCGTGGGGTAGATGATCTCTTGCTTCTTCCTGTTCGTAAATCTCTACGGTTCACCCCCACATGCGTGGGGTAGATGCTTCTCAAGGATCCGAAAAAAACATCTCAACCGGTTCACCCCCACATGCGTGGGGTAGATTGCAAATTCCCATTCTCCTGCTGTGGTTAATTCGGTTCACCCCCACATGCGTGGGGTAGATGTATTGGATGGATCTAATTTTAACAGTCGCTCAACGGTTCACCCCCACATGCGTGGGGTAGATGAAGGGTTCTACTTAATTATGACGTAGCTTCCCGGTTCACCCCCACATGCGTGGGGTAGATGTAGCTACCTAACCACTCCGAATCAATCGTTCGCGGTTCACCCCCACATGCGTGGGGTAGATTCACTCACTTTGGTTCGTAGACCTTTTGGAACCGGTTCACCCCCACATGCGTGGGGTAGATACATAGAGTTTAAAAAAATCAAGCTCTGTTTGTGATCAATCTGAGACCTTCGAAGTCACTGACCACTCTTTTGGGGTCACCCCACATGTCCATGACAAATCCTTGCTCATTTGGATATGAAAACACTAAAATTGCTCCACCTTCATCTACACGTTCTTTTATTGTGTTCCAGATAAGCTCACGTACTTTGGCACTTATAGTTCCTAAGAAAATACCCGCCTTCACTTCCAATAAAAAACGTGTACATTCTCCTCGCAACGATTCGTCAACGTTTTCCATTATTATGAGAGTCATTCAAATCAACTCCATGATTCATCCCACCAGCAATTGCTTCCTCTTCTTCATCCCATAAATCCCCTACTGTTTGATCAAGTTCATTGTTCTCTGATAGATCGATATCAAATAACCAATCCAGATCTTCAGGGATTCGTTTCAGAATTTTTCTCTCATGGAAGAATTGTCGGCAGTTAATTCTTACTTTTTTTTCTAGGTTTTCACCGACTCGAAAATCTCTAACAGCCTGGAAGGCTGCAGGAAGTGTTGTTTCTGTTTTATAGAGATCTGCTACATCATAAACGAAAGACAGCATTTTTCCGGTATGTATAAAACCTAACCCGGTGGAATAACCCAATGAAACAATAGCTGCCTGGCAAATCCCATACATCGCTGAGTTAGCTGCTGATAAAGCACGGTTCAAAGGATCGGCTGAGTTCCAGTCTGTATGCTTGTAATCACGCTTCTTCCAATCGACTCCATAAAACCTAGCCATTTGCTTATATGATTCCCTCATTCTTATACCTTCCAAACCTCGAATTTCTCTTAAACCAAGCTTCGAGCAGTCGAGTTTTGGAAACCTCTTTGCATACATCTTTCTTACAACTTCCAGATGCAGTTCTTTGTTCATACAGAGAGCAGCTTGTTTTAGTAAATTACGAGCTTTTCTTGTTTCTCCTAATCCCATAGCGTAAAACCGAAAAGCATCTTCTCCAGACCAAACAATGGAACATCCACAATCACAAACTGCCTTAATTGCAGCATGAGTAATCGTTACACCAGGACCTATCAGCAAAACGGTCAGTGACGCAATGGGAATCGGAGTCTTACCATCTTCTCGTATCATTATGATCGAGGTATCTTTTTGCTCGATGACAGCGTGTTCTACATACAGAAAACTCAAGCTATCTTTAAGTTTTGGCAAGATGTGTAGATCAATGGGCATGTTACACCTCCAGCTTTTTTACTAATAGCATCCCTAATCCGTAAGCCTTCTCTGGCCCGACACCACTTGTATATGCATTCCAAAACATTTCAATATTATCTACCTTCAAAACACCAATAAAGCGGGTAGCGGTAAAACCAAACCTAACTTCATTACGGTTCAGAACATGTTTCTGTTCTTCGAATTCTTGCACTGAAATCAGTGTGAAACCATTTTGCAGCCCTTTCTTCTGCAACCAGTTCATTCTTTCAGTAGATTGGGTTAGATACACTCTTTTGCTATTTTTTCCTTCTCCAATAATTTTCTTACTGGGCATTGAAAGCAGATCAAAATTCCAATAAGTACCTTCTTGAAACAGGTCCTTCATTCTTTCAGTTTCTATTGTACCTTGAAGAACCAGTCCCCGCTGAGCAAGTGTTTCCGAATTCGGTTTCTCCACACTCGACAAAAATAATATAGTCTCTTTGTCGGTGTAAAATAAACGATACAAAATCTTACCTGCTGAACGCTGTTCTTCTCCTTGAAGCTCAAGAAAAGCACTCATGATACTCCGATGCATTTCTTGAGGATTTTGCAAGTTGACCCGAACAGAAGGATTCCTGATATCAATTCGATATTTTGATAGATACATACTACTCCTCCCTTCTCGGTGAACTTAACAGGTATTTTAATCTTCTTTGCGCAAATTCTCTTTTGCTCACATTAGAAATCTGATCCATACGAACGACTAAACCTTCATCACAGTCAATTAATATCTGGGAAGAATCACTGGTATATTCCGATGGATAATTCATTGCAGCGTCTTCGAGGGAACGGTATTCATCCACTGTCTCGACAAAAATCGGCTTGGAGGGAGGGCAACTTTTTCTACCTAGAAAAGGCACCCATTTGGGATTACATAAGGCTTCTTGTATCTCTTTCGCTAACAAAGGATCCGTTTCGAGAAACCCTGTAAAGCATGCATCTTGCAAGTAATACCTTTTCGAAACAATGGTATTCCCACCGCTTTTTGGCTTCCCTTCGGCATTATACAAAATTGGCATCCCTTCAACAGTATGATAATCGTATAATAAGCTTCCGGGCTTTTCTGTTCTCACTGCAAGTCTCACACGTCTATACAAATCTACGATTGCGGGGTCTCCTCTTTTATATCCAAAACAGCATGCAAGTAGTCCGACGATTCCCGATTTAGTTGGCATTGTAGTAGTATCTCTTACTTCCCATTTAGCTTTCTCACCCCAACTCTGCAACGCCCCTTCTAATCGTAAAACGACAATCATTTCGCCACATCCTTATGTTATGATCCAGTTTTCGCAGAGTTTCATCATCTCTTTCAAACTACTCACTCGGGAAGCTTTATCGGGTGCTAATTGCTCGTTACCTACTGAAAGCCAAATTCTGTCTTTGATATCCAGTTCAAACACCTTATCAATTTTATTGATCTCGCCTACTAATTTTTTCGCACTTTCTTGAACCAATTGGCGCTGGCCTGTGAAGCGAACTGGTTCAACGAAAGCGTTTACATAATTAACCGGGATCTTTTTTTCTTTCACTTCAACACAAATCAAATCAGGTAAAACATTGCCGGCGAATGTATTCTGCTTACCAGATGGATTTGAGAAGGCCACAATTTGAACAAAGGCAGAAAGTAGATCTTTGACGTTTTTCATCACATCGGGCGAATCTTTGAGATTTTCCTTCAGCTGATCGGTGTCGATGGCTACATAATGATAGTAACAGCAAGCATTATAATCGACATCCCCGATCATTGCTGCTCCTTGCTCTTCTTCATCACTCTTAAGAAGGTCATCGACAGCTGTAAAATAGTCGCTTTCTTGATTTACTTGGTGCGTAGAAATAGCATGAGCTGTTTGAACGGAGGACTCCACATCTGCAAATGCATCAGAAGTCACCATGCGGCCAAATAACGCAATATCTACAGTTATAGGTCGATATCGATTTCTGGCAATTTTCTTAGCAATATCACTTGCTTTAATGTCTTTGAGTTTTTTCTTATCACACTCAGCTGTAACTCGATAGGCTTCTTCCATTAAATCGGCAATTGCCACTACATCGTAATCTGAGAAGAAAACTATTTGCTTTGTGATTCTACCATCATTTTCTTTTCCATCTTTATTTCCAATCCCAGTAGTCTTATCTACTAGGATTTCAATAATCTCGGCAGGAATCTTTCTCTTCTCCAATTCCGCACCTACCAATTCGGGTAGTTTTCTAGTCCGCCAACCTTTTTCACCTAATAAATCCGAGAACAATGGGCTTGTTCTCCAACTTCGCTTTAAGCATTGGCTTGAAATTCTCCCGCGCTGCGTTCCGCCAAAGTAGCAGCTCTTTGGGCTTCCAGTCTCATCACGATTCAAATTGGAGGGCGGATAGTTCTTCAGCATGTGGATTTCAAATAACATTATTGTTCTCCTCCTGTTTTGTATTTATGAAATATATTCTTGACCATTTTCTCTGAACATAGCGATCTGTGGAATTCCAATTCAACAAATCGCGGTATAGTGCCACAAAATTTGGTGAATATCCTTCACCTGAGGCTTTGAGCATTCTTGCTAATCTGCCAATTTTTGTTGCTAATAGCATGTCATCATCGGACCAGTCAACATCTAACAGGGCAGCTACGCGTCGATCAAGTCCTGATTCGATTTTGTTCTCATTTGGCCGATCTGCCAATCGCAAAAGGCACTCTTCAAAAGGTATTACCAACGCTCTTTCTGTGGGTTTCCATAGGCCCTCCATAGTTAAGCATGCAAAAAACCGTTCTTCTTGCCATTGACTGACTTCTCGCGGTTTAATTCTATAAAATAAACTCATCACACGTCCGGATTCCGCTAGTCTTTTACCCAAGCAGCGCTTAAGCTGAGCACGTTCAGAATCTGTTAAAAGTTCCTTTTTTACCAATTCATACTCCACTATCATTTCCCTCCTCTCGCTTCTTAATCCATTTTTCTATTTGTCTGCGGCAATGAACGATGCTTTTTTCAACTTGAATTAGGTTCTTGGCTCCGATACCAAATCTAGTAGCTTGATAACGATAAATACTGTTTGTACTATGGCGTACGATTTCGTGCACTGCTTCCTGCAATGCAATTCTTTCGGTTGCTGACTCCGCTTGTAACTCTGACAAGCTGGGTATGTATACGCGGAAAAGCCATTCGTGCATACTGCCAAGAAAACTACTGCTGATTTCTTGACCTAAACTCACTTCGAATTCACCAAACCTTTTCCTGAGTATGTTAGCGATATCTTCCAAAAATCGCAAATCTCTTTTCAAGATACTCCCTAAAAACGGATTACTGAGAATGGGCAGTGGAATAGCTAACTCATCAGAGACTACACTTAAGTATGAAGCTTGATCTGTAATTAATCCCACCATTTTTACATTCTGTATAGGACTGCTGTCATCAAGAAGTAACGCAATTTGCGAAACAATCAGTGGAGGAATATGGGATTTTTCTTGATCTGATGCTGTTAATGTAGCGATATCACGCCATAAATCTCTATCGGCGGTAGGTTTGACTGGATAGTATTCCTCTTTTTTGTTACTTCTGTATGCTACATGAGGATCTTTCCACAGACCATTGCCCAAAAAATTCCTCCCCGCTGTTAAATAAACCTTATCTATCAACCCAGTGTTTCCATTGGGTATCAAGGTTACTCTTCTTGGCATCCAAGTATAAGCCGACACAAACGACATCGCCGCAATTTCTTGCTTGGGTTTTACATTCGGTTGATCCAACCATGCAATAGGCGGTTCATTCCAAGGAATGTTTCCAAGTTCTGCTTTCGACACCATACTATATACCAAGGTTTCAAACAGGTTTGCTCCTTCAACTAAATAGTAGACACATGGTGTGTTATTTACCGATGACGGGCCTGCCAGTCCAGCAACACAAAAGACATAGGCAGCACAGAGTGAACGTAAAGCTTGTGCATAGGTTATCGAATACGACTCCGTGTTCATATGTGAAAAATGAGTATGATTATTTCCCGATGGTACATGGTGTTGTAAGGACGCGATAGGTTTTTCCTTCCCCTCATCAATTAAAGCATCGTAAGATGATTGCATAAAGGGTCTGTCTTTATCGAACAAGTTGAAGCTAGCGCCTTTGGACAAACATTGATATACGTATTCTTCAATTATTTCCTTATAAAATCGACCTTCTCTCAGAATTTTCCTGCGGTCTGCTACTCTTCGAGGAGCGTAAGCATCCGAGAGGAAAGCAACGAGGAGTCGTGCTATTGCGTAATTCTCAAGGACCGATTCAGCACAAATATCTTTATAATCGTGCGCCTCTTCCAGCACTTTCAGAATTCCTACTTCCTCAATTTGACCATTTAGCTTTCGAATGGGAATCCATGGTTCTGTCAAAACATTAAACTCAATCAAATTATCACTCCTTGCTGATTAGTCCCAACTCCGCATCGATGGTTAAACGTGTTTTACCCCACAAATAGGAATCGGGTCGATCTTGTGGTAAAAAGAAACACCCTTTCAATAATCCGCTCCCTTCGACGATATCAATTGGTTTTACTCCAAATGTGGAAATATTGATACTTACTGTTTTTGCCAAAACCGCTTTTGCCGTGATTTTAGAAACATACTTTTGTGAAACCAAGTTTAGGGTCTTTTGATCAACAATAGCGATTCTCGCGCTTTCTGGACCGATTCTTGTCTTTGCACCTTGATGAACCATATTTTCAGTATCTTCATATAAAAACAAACTCTGTTCAGGTCTTTCTGCTGCGAAAAAATACTCTTTATTTGGAGTTGCTAAAGCATACCCTTCTGCTTGCCAATGATTCATTTCTTCCTTCGTCGAGAACTCAGTGAATAATCCCAATTCTTCTGGCACAATTGTATTAGTATAAACCTCGTTAATTGCATATCTCACTTCATAAGGGATTGCTATCGAATTATGGAATTGCAAATATTTCTGAGTTCGCAACAGCAATAACTTATGATAAATAAATTCCGTGCTACCAAAATCGCTATTTGCAGGAATTAACACATAGACATTGGCTTTTTCCAACAATTTTGGCCTTTCGCGTGTGTGCCTATGCACCCTACCACTCCGTTGCAGAAGCAAATCAATCGGGGCGATTTCTGTTATCATCGCATCAAAATCCACGTCGAGAGATTGCTCAACCACTTGTGTGCAAACGAGAATCGCCTTTTTTGGTCTCTTCTTTTTATTCTTACCGAACAACTCGACACAATTTTCTTCGATAATTACTCTTTTGCCTGCAGGAAATCTTGCGTGAAATAAGTACACTTGAGTGTCTAATTGTATCTTGCTTTTTACTTTCTCATATACATCCTGAGCTGACTTCACAGTATTCAATAGGACACAGACACAACCACCATACAGAATTTTAGTTAGCGCTAATTCTGAAATCGCCTCAGCATCGCCTAAAGAATTTACTAAGTGATAATAGTAGGTCAAATTCATATAGGATTTTTCGATTGGATGTAATTCTAATGAACCGTTTTGAGAAATAGTCGTTACTAGTGGATAGGCAACCTCCGCTTTTTCTGTGAAGTTGGCATCATATACACGAAAGAAGCTTTCTTTTTTTGTCTCTGGCAAAGTGGCGGACATCATAATAACAGGAATCTCTAACACACGGCACCATTCTAGGAGCCTTTCAATAATCGTACTCATATAAGCATCATATGCATGAATCTCATCTAAAATCAAAACTTTATTAGTTAAACCTAACAACCTTAGTACGCTATATTTCAATAATAGGACTGATGACATTACTTGATCAATGGTTCCAACCGCATTTTGGCTCAGTAAACCCCTTCGTAATGGAGCTAGCCACTCCGCAAAGTTTTGTTGATCTTCCGATTGAACTTCATATTGTTCAGACTGCTCATCTCTCAGCCAAGCAGCACTATGCAGTAATCTTGATTTTGGTATATTGTGTTTACGGAATAGAGTTTCGACTCTGTCGTACATTTGGTTACTGGTTGCTGATGTAGGTAATGCAATGTATAACCCGTTTTTATTGGAGAGTTTCATGATTTTTGTAGCAGCAAAAAGTGCTGCTTCGGTTTTCCCTTCCCCCATTGGAGCTTCGATTAGACAAAGTGCACTTTTTTCAAAATCCAGTTGATCTATTTTCACTTGTAAGGGTCTCATCGAATCGGTAGGAATCTCAGGCCACATATGATGAAAATCAACAAAAGAAGGCTTTTCATTTACATTTTCCAGTCCACAACTTTTTACAACTTGATGTGCGATTCTCTCCGAAAGTTCAACATATTGTCTTAAGTCCGTATACTGCAATTGTTCAAAATGTTCCCCAGATGCTAGCCAATCTGCAAGTATTATGATGCTCATTGCTTCCATGGAGAATGCATCAATATGATCACAACCCTTAATAAAGTTCTCATCAGGTAAAAAGACTTCCCTCAAAATGGATTCAAGCTCATTTTGCCTGCTCGTCCAAAACTCTAAATTGCTTGGAAATATGTCGACTGTTTCTCCCCTTTTCCCTTGGTGATGTAAAGCCAAGATCGAAACAAGTGCCTCTAGGATATCATTTTGCTCGAAATCCGTATTTTTCCAAATCCTCTTCATTACCTTTTTCGTATATATCTCATGACGAAAGCTAGTCGAACCAATTGAGTTCAAAACCCCCATGGTATTAAGAATCTCAACTTGAGGTAGGTCAACTCCCTTTTTCTGAAATTCCGGATGAGCTTTCCCTATATCATGCAAAGATGCAATATAAGTTATGAATTGAATAATTTGCTCAACCGAGCTATGGGTAAGATGAGCCATATGTTTCGCAGCTGATTGAGCGCACCCCATAGTCATAAGGACTTTTGCACACGAACCAGTGTCAATAAGATGATTCAACAAAGATTTGTATGGATTACTTTTCGCCCATAATTGGTCTATATAATTATGCAAACTACAATCCCTCCAATTTGCTCCGTAACTATATTGTTGAATAAAACATTATATAATAGGAGTGTAAATTCCTTCATTTTTAATTATGAAAATTCTGGGTAATCCTTCGAACTGGCTTTTTGCAATCCACACGGTTATCCACACCTTCTTTTGAGGATGGGTGTACTTTGTCATTATTTCGTCTTCGAATTAATTAGAATTGAAAAAATAAATCTCTCGAAACCGGGCGGTTTAGCCTTTGTTCGCATTAAATGTTAGATTTATCTAGGCGTTTTCTTGGTTAAGACATTGTAAAATCCATGAAAACTACCTGGTTTATGAACAAGTTGTGCACAGAATGTGGATAACTATTCGGGTCTCCCTCTGAGAAAATGTGTGTTATTCACAAAATGTTGTGGATAACCTGTGGATAAGTCGTGGACAACTGCTTTTTTTCTATGGATAACCTGTGAATATAGGTTTTGTGCAAAATTGTATGCAGATCAGTGATCTGTTATAAATCAAAATCGACTACCTGAAAGTTACAACAATATTTCAAAATAAAATCCCCAATGCCGAACAATACAACCCGCGAGGCGGGGTACTATTCGCATTGGGGAAAAACATCTATTGAACGGTCTGCCAAAACTCTTTGGGAGCAGTTTCTTGCTCGTATTCAATCCACTGTGGGTAGATCCCTGAGGGAATATTCCAGTCGGCCTCGAACCACTTGTTCATCGATGGGGAGCCAAAGCAAACCCATAATTTTGATTCACTGACGTCGAACATCATGGAGCGAAGTGTGCCAAAGAAGCCCTCATAATCATGGTAGGACAATCCATGGGGAATCTTGTCTCGTAAGAGCTGATACAGATCACCCTTTGTAATCTTTTCTTTATTGAAAAGCTGTTCGACTGCGGTTTCTCTCCAATGAGAGAAGTTTTTACGTTTTGGGAAATGTTGCTTTAACTCAGAACGAAAGTGATTGAACGCACAAAGCGTTCCATTGCTGGGTTTGATCACCGCTTTGAAGCCTTTTCCACCGTCTGCAACCGTTTCTACCACGACACAGCGGCCGGATTTATCGGCGATCATATAGTTAAACGCATCTTTCAAAGGGATCTGCATCAACTTTTCAACCGCTTCATCGGTTGTGGAGCAATTGTCCAATAAGGCTCGCACGGCGAAATAGAAGGCAATTCCCGGTGCTTGTCCTTGCGATGAATGGACCACTTCGCAACTGGAGATCGCAACACACAAACCGGCGTCATTGATGCCGTCAAAGCGGCCTACTTGAAAGAACGAAAAGCCAATATGCGCGTGTTTGCCTTGGACTTTGGTGATTGATAAATTGAGTTCATCGAAGGTGGCATATTCATAACTTCTGGCCATATAGAAATGATGATCCTCGGTTCGTTCCGGTAAAACTGCTACCATGGAACAAGCACGCGGAGCCCCAAAACCTGAGGTCATCTGCATCATTTGAGTAAACGGTACCTCAAGTGCATCGGCCATGCCCTGAAGTTCTTGATTCAATCCCGGACAATGCTGTGCCAGCAGTTGTAAATGCTCTTGGTGGTTCGCTTCGCTCCAAGCATTACATCCTTCGACCGGGGTTGTCATGAATTTCTTGAATTCCGGGATTTTTGCAATCCATTTGCCACGTTGAAAGCCGACTTCATAATGACTTCCTTGTTCTGAAATGGTTTGAAACAATAATTGGCTCATCTATTTCGCTCCTTTCAATCCACTCGAACCGTTTTCTTACGAATGGGTATCCAGATTTCGGTGTAATAATTCGGGTCTTGGTTACCAAGGGGGTACTCGAGCACATTGTCATAACTTTCAAAGTCATAGTCACCTATGATTTCATAGTCCTTACAATTGGGTAACCATTCCGAAAAAATCTTCCTGTTGACTTCTTGAATTGCAATTGGCATGGGTCCACGACAAGGGAACACCGCCCATGTGTGTCTAGGAATCACCAAAGTCTTCAATCCATGGGGAACTTCGCGACCTTGTTCATATTTATCCGCAATTAGGTATTCAAAATCCTTAGCATCTGAATTCTGATCGATGCAAATTCCAAACATGCCACAGATGATCTCGCCTTTTCCGGACTGAAAGTGTTCCGTCCAAAACTTAGGGATCAGTGTACTGCCCTCCTCCATACTAAACCGCCTAGATACGCCAATGACCTCAAATGCTTCTTTCTCAACAATCTTGTATTCCATGAGATAACCACCTTCCAGAGTGAATTTGAGTTTTAGTGGGGCAACAGATTTGATCGTTGCTCCGCTTTTTCGTACTGCAGTTGGGGTGGAACCGTGGAAACGGCTGAACGCTTTGGTGAAACTGTCGGGCGAATCGTATCCGTATTTCAACGCAATTTCAATGATTCGGTCGTTGGTAGAGACGATATCGCTGCCAGCGCACGCTAAGCGCCGCTGACGAATATACTCACCCACTGTCAAGCCACAAAGCAAGCCAAATGCCTTCTGAAAATAAAACGGCGACACATATGCCCTCTTTGCAATTTGATCGATTTCAAGGGGTTCTGTTAAATTGGCTTCAATATAAGCAATCGCTTCACTCATGCCTTCGATCCAGTTCATGGGTTCAACTCCTTCTACAGATGCAATCATATCAGAAGAGGATTTCTCATGCCCGACTTTATCTGCTACGTTTTGTCCGAACTCAACTCAAAATAAAGTACATCTTCTACTAAAGTGAAGTCTAGATAGAGTTCGGTATGCTCTCCAACGATACTACCTCCCATGTGTTGGTAAAAACCGAGCACTGGATTACCGCGCAAGCAGTTGGCAGTCATAGAGGTATAGCCTTGTTGGCGAAGTTCTTGCACCGCTGCTTCATAGAGGGCTTTGCCGACTCCCATCCCCTGTACCCCTTGCAACACATAAAGCGCGCCAATTTCTCCGGCTTGCCGATACTGTTGATTTCTTGTGGGGCCGGTCATACAATACCCAACCACGCAATCTTCAACCAAGGCGACAAAATGATTTGGTTGTTGCTCGAGCTGTTTCCTGATTCTCTGAGCAGCGGGTACGATATTCCGAATCCGTCGGTCGATGATTTCATCGGGCATTAGGCCTGTATAAGTGGTTTTCCAGGTATAAACGTTGACCAAAGTGATCGCCATAGCATCTGCGGGTGTGGCTTTTCGTATTTGAAACACTTCAATTTCCTCCTGTGGGTGTGATTTATAAAACGGCATAGCCCAAAAGGACTATGCCGTAAAAACCTAAAATTCGTTATCCGAGTTCGGGTTCGATCAACCCATATCTGCCATCGTTACGACGGTAGACGACGTTGATTTCTTCGGTTTCGGCGTTGAGGAACATATAGAAGGAGTGACCCAACATTTCCATTTCAATGATCGCATCTTCCGGGTAGGTGGGCTTCATGGCGAAGCGTTTGACACGAATGATCTGTGGGTTGTCATCTTCCTCCGGTTCGGGTTCTTCGTTTGGTTGTTGCCAAACGCCGGTGCGAATCGATGCTCCGCTACGTTTTTTATTGCTCCAACGGGTCTTATATTTATCTAATTGGCGTTCTAAGGTATCGGTGGCAGCGTCGAAGGCGACATAAAAGTCCGGTGCAAATTCTTCTGAGCGCAACCGGAATCCACCGGAATGCAAGGTGATCTCCACCTTTTCTTCGTCCTGCTCTTTGTTGCAGTTCACGTAGATCTCAACCTCGCGGTTCAGCAATTTGTCAAATTTGGCTAATTTCTTTTCGGCATACTGTAGTTGGATCTCGCTGGGGGAAAAGTGTTTGGCTTTCATCTGGATTTTCATAGTGACACCTCTTTCTATGAGAGTTGCAATGGCAAGGGGTTTACAATCTTGCCAAGAGAAGCGAGTTTCTTTCGGCGCTTGCTTCTATGATACAATTTCCACAGCCTTTGGGTTTTTCCCTTCTGAGTTTCAATGAAAAAACAGAATTTTGTCGAATTCACAAAGATGTCATACAATCTTCGTGAAATTGTTATAAGGTCTTGGCCACGGTCAAGGCATAGACTTCGCGCACCCCGGCAGTTTTTAAAGCTTCTGAGCAATAATGCAAGGTGGCACCGGTTGTGTAAACATCATCCAGCAGAAGCACTGTGCGGCCGGAAATATCCACTTTTTTTTGTAGAGCATAGACGCCTTGCAATGCCTGCCAACGTTCCTCTTTGTTAAGATGATGCTGCTCCGGAGGTTGTTTCTGCTTGATCAGTGCATGCGTTAGGGGGATTTGACTTCGTTTGGATAAGGCTTCTGCCAAACAGAGCGAGGAGTTAAAGCCACGTTCTTTCTCTCTGCGCAAGGTCATGGGCACATAGGCGAGAACCGGCTGACTTTGCCAAGGGAACAGATGCATCTCTTGTTTGATCCACATGTCGGCAAACACCTCTGCCAACGACGGCTGAAAGCGATACTTATAATTCAAAACCAACTCTTTCCCCTGCCCCTCATAGGCAAACAACGCCCGATGCTCTTTTTTCACAGAGGGGTCTGACCCCAGTGCGAAATAATTCAGTTGGGCTTGGCATTTGGGGCAGAGGCCGATGTCGATTTCTTGCTCGATTTCCCCGTGACATAGGCTGCATTCCTGCAACGGGGGAAAGATGATTCTACTAAGCCAATGAATGAGATTCACCTCGCAATCGCTCCGCTAAAGCTGTAAAGCGCACCGTGACATCGTTGCGTTGAATTGCCAGTCGTAAGGCTTTTTTGCTCCCCACAATCACCACCAACTTTTTGCCGCGGGTCACGGCTGTATACAGCAAATTCCGCTGCAGCATGATGGCATGTTGAGTCAACAAAGGAATAATCACCGCCGGATACTCGCTCCCCTGGCTCTTGTGCACGGTAATGGCGTAGCTTTGCACCAGTTCGTCTAATTCATTATCTTCATAGGCTACAAAGTGACTACCCTCGCCATCGATATATTCCACGGTCAGCGACGAGGCCTCACAATCCACCTCCACCACTCGACCGATATCTCCGTTGAAGACGCCTTTGTCATAATTATTACGAATCTGCATAACTTTGTCGCCCAAACGATACGCCACCCCAGCACGCATTAACTCAGGCTTGTTGGCCGCAGCCGGATTCAAACGTTGCTGCAAGGAATGGTTCAGCTGATCCACACCCACACTGCCGCGTTTCATGGGGGTGAGCACCTGAATGCCATCCCATGGATCCACTTGCAGAAAAGATGGCAAGCGTTGCGCCGCTAAATCGCAGACCAGCTGCAAGACTTCTTCGCCATCGTCTTTCTCCATAAAGAAGAAATCGCCATCGGGCTGACCATATTGGGGCATCTCTCCGCCATGAATTCGGTGAGCATTGGTGACAATCAGGCTCTGCTCGGCCTGACGGAACACAGTTTTCAGCCGCACCACCGGTAAGCATTGCGATTCGATGAGGTCTTTGAGCACATTGCCAGGTCCTACTGAAGGTAGCTGGTCTTGGTCGCCAATCAGGATCAAGCGGCACCCCGGCGGAAGCGCTTTCAGTAGATGATAAAACAAGAGAATATCAATCATGGAGCTTTCGTCGACGATAAGCAAGTCGCAGCTAAGCGGATTGTCTTCGTTTCGAGCAAAATCCACACCCACACCCGCAACAAAACTGTATTCCAACAAACGATGGATGGTTTTAGCTTCGCGACCGGTGACTTCACTCAAACGTTTGGCCGCTCTGCCGGTGGGGGCTGCCAAGAGGATTTTGGCTTGCTGCCGCTGATACAACAAGGTGAGCGCGCGGACAATGGTGGTTTTACCGGTGCCGGGGCCGCCTGTAATCACGGTAACATTATTCATTAAAGCTTGCTGCAAAGCTTGAATTTGTTCTTTGGCAAAATGAATCCCTAAATTCACTTCCAAAGGAGCGATGTGAAGCCGATATTGTTCCTGCCAAGCTTCTTCTCCGGTTAAGGTTTGTTGGCTGCCACCACTGGCAATCAGCCACTGCAAGCGCTGGGCAGCACGGCTTTCTGCATAAAAGAACGGTGCTAAATAGACCCGCTCTTCGCCGCTGGGTGCAACTTCTCCAATGCAGTCTCCGCTGTGCAGGAGTTCTAAGAGCGCACGTTCCAAGAGTTCGGGTTTGGCTTGCAGGAAGTTACTCGCTTGCTCTAAAATCAGAGATTTTGGCACATAGCAATGCCCTTCATTGGTCTGTTCGCTTAAGACATAGCGCACGCCGGCTTTTAACCGTTGCGGGTCTTCTGCAGAAATGCCAAGTTTCTGACCAATATCATCGGCAGTGCGAAAGCCTATGCCAAAGACTTCGTCGGCCAACCGATAGGGATTGCTGCGAATCAGATTGACCATATCACCGGTCCCCTGATTCTGGTAGTGTTTGTAAATACGCATGGCTAAATGGGGGCTGATTTCAAACCCTTGCAAATAGACCATGAAGTTCTCGATTTCCTTGTGGCTGACGAGCTCATCACGGATGCGCAAAGCCATCTTTTTATCAATACCGCGGATAGCCGTGAGGGCTTCGGGGGTTTCGCGAATCACTCGCAAGACATCTTGGCCAAATTGCTGTACCATGGCTTCGGCTCGCTTCTGCTTGATGCCCTTGAGTAAGCCGGAGCCCAGGTAGCGGATTAGTCCGTTTTCAGTGGTGGGTAGGATGACTTCGCTTTTTTCGGTTTTGAACTGGCGGCCGAAGGTGGGGTGCGTGATCCATTCCCCTTCCAGGCGCAACTGTTCTCCTTCTTTGAGCGCGGGAAAGAAACCGACCACGGTCGCAGGAAAGCGACTGCCCGCAAGATCGAGGCGGAAGACGGAGTAAAAGTTTTCGTCGTTGCGAAAGGTAATGCGTCGAACAGTGCCCTCCAACAGCTCCATGTGACCGCCTTCTTTCCTTATTTTTTGAGATTCTTTCTCCTTCATTCCCCATGAAAATAAGAAAACCCTTCCCCGAAAACCCAAGCAGGTCATACGAGAAAGGGCATATATTTATTTGAGGGAAGTAGCTAAGGTGAGCGCCATATCGGTTTGTTCCCAAGGTAAATCGAGGTCGTTGCGACCGAAATGACCGTAGGCAGCAACCTGGCGATAAATCGGGCGGAGTAAGCGAAGTTTACGAATAATCGCTGCAGGACGCATATCGAAATGCTTGCGGATCAGTGTGGTAAGCTCGTCGTCGTGCAATTTACCGGTGCCGTAGGTATTGACCATGACCGAAACCGGTTCGGCGACTCCAATAGCATAGGCCAATTGAATTTCACAACGGTCAGCCAAACCTGCAGCAACCACGTTCTTGGCAATATAGCGTGCCATGTAGGCTGCGGAGCGGTCGACCTTTGTCGGATCTTTGCCCGAGAAAGCACCGCCACCGTGGCTAGCCATGCCACCGTAGGTATCGACAATGATCTTGCGACCGGTTAAGCCGGAATCACCATGAGGGCCACCGATTACAAACCGGCCGGTGGGATTGATCAGGTAACGGGTTTTATCGTCAATAAGATGGGCCGGTAAGACGGGTTGGATCACATGCTTCATAATCTGGCGGCGAATCTCTTCTTGGGTCATTTCCGGGGCGTGTTGCGCCGAGATCACAACGGTATCGATACGAATGGGGGTGAAGCCTTCGTATTCAATGGTGACTTGAGCTTTGCCGTCCGGTCGCAGCCAGGGCAAGGTTTCTTCTTTGCGCACTTGGGCTAAGCGATGAGTCAACTGATGCGCATATTGAATAGGAGCAGGCATCAGTTCCGGGGTTTCGTTGCAGGCAAAGCCGAACATCATGCCTTGATCACCGGCACCGAGCCATTCGGCGGCAGCTTCAGCATCGGCTTCATCGCGGAATTCAAGGGCGCGGTTGACACCCATGGCGATATCGGCAGATTGCTCGTTGATTGAGGTGAGCACGGCGCAGGTTTCACCATCGAAGCCGTATTTGGCGCGCGTGTAGCCTATATCGTTGAGGATTTTGCGAACTAAGTTGGGGATATCGACATAGGTTTGGGTGCTGATTTCACCCATGACTAAAACCAGTCCGGTGCAGACAATGGTCTCACAGGCTACCCGGGCGGCTGCATCCTTTTCTAAAATGGCATCTAAGACGCCGTCGGAAATTTGGTCGCAGATTTTGTCTGGGTGTCCTTCCGTGACCGATTCAGAAGTAAAAAAGTGTCGTTCTTTGGCCATGATTGATTCCTCCTTGATGATATTGCAATTCATTCTCTTGGGTTTGACGTATGAAAAAACCCTTCCGCCGATTAAGCAGAAGGGTACGTGTCGTTTCGTTCGCCACTCATCTGCCACAAGTTTTGTGCAGGAGTTAGCACCGTACCGTAAAGGCCGGTTGCCGGGTTTCATAGGGCCTGTCCCTCCACCACTCTTGATGAGAATGTAATTGTCAGGAACTTAGTATACAAAAAAGTCGCTCACTTGTCAAGTTTTTTACTCTTGGTATCGCTGGCCTTCTTTGACCGCACGGGCGCTTTCACGTTTGGCGGAGCGATCTGCCTCGTCATCACGTTTATCGTATTGTTTCTTCCCTTGCGCAACGCCCAACTCCACTTTAACCAAAGAGTCTTTCAAGTAAAAAGACAAGGGTACCAACGTGTAGCCTCTTTCTTTAATGGCACTTTGCAATTTTAGAATTTCTCGTCTGTGTAACAATAATTTTCGTGGCCGCATAGGATCAACGTTAAATCGATTCCCTGCTTCATAAGGACTGATATGCACATTCAATAACCAGCATTGACCTTTTTCAACCCGGGCATAGCTATCTTGTAGGTTGACACGTCCGGCTCGCACCGATTTTACCTCAGTCCCTTTCAGCTCAATACCGGCTTCATAGGTTTCCAAGATAAAATAATCGTGCCGCGCTTTCCGATTCTGCGCCATTTGCTTGTGTTCGTTTTCTTTGGCCATGTCATCCCTCCTTTGCTTTGTCGCTCTCGTATCTTACCACAAAAAGCCTTAAACTGCAATGCAGCTCATGCGGTCTTGCCTTTTCGCAAAATAATCTCTCCGCTCGCTGTCGTCCTTTGGACAAAGGCTCGCTTACGAGAAACATTTTGCTTACACGACCGCGATTTCAAGGGGGGGGACAGTCCCCACCCTTAAAAAAATTCAAGCACATGCGCGAAAAATGTGCGCCTAACTAAGCCTTCCTTCTCTCCAACACCTATAACACAACGGTGTATACTGTTCATTGCCTCCAATAACCACCTGCGGCCCCTCGCGAATGATCCCATTTTCATTAAACCTTGCATTCACAGTCGCCTTAGCCCCGCAATGGCAAATCGATTTAATCTCAATCACACTCTCCGCCAACTCCAACAGCCGCGCACTACCTTCAAAAAGATGGGTGCTGAAATCGGTGCGCAAGCCATAACATAAAACGGGCATATCGCGGTCGACCGTCAGATTTTTTAATTCCTCCACCTGTTTGCCGGTCAGGAATTGTGCCTCATCTACAATAACCACCTGATGCTGCGGCTCCAAGAGCTCCGCAAAGCTTTGTTCCCGATGAATCAATTTGCAGGGACGCTCCAACCCAACCCGCGAGCGTATGACCGCAGCTTCGTCTCGAGTATCGACCGATGGCTTCGCCAACAGCACATGGTATCCCCTTTCCATGTAATTAAACTCCACCATAAGGGCTTGCGCGGATTTGCTACTACCCATGGTGCCGTAACGAAAATACAACTTTGCCATGTTGCTTCCTCCTGTTTAATCAATCTGCCAGTCAATGGGGGTTAAACCATGCTGCTCTAAAAAAGTATTTGCTTGTGAAAAGTGTTTGCACTGACGAAACCCTCGCCAAGCCGAAAGCCCACTGGGATGCACCGTTTCCAAAACGAGATGCCGCTGTGTATTAATCAGCTCCCTTTTATTTTGTGCCGCCTTACCCCAGAGCAAAAAGACTGTTGGTTGCTCGCGCTCGCTCAACTGTAAAAGGATAGCATTAGTCAGCTGCTCCCATCCAAGCCCCGCATGACTGACGGCAGTCACCTTCATCTTACCATTGGCTAACCGCTCTTCTCTGCTTTCCACAGTCAACACGGTATTGAGCAATAACACCCCCTGCGTGGCCCAGGAAGCAAGATGACCATGAGGTGGCACTGCAAGGCTCAAGTCTTCCTGGAGGGCGCTATGGACGTTTCGAAGGCTGCTGGGAATGGCTACACCCTTTGGTACGGAAAAAGCCAAGCCTTCCGCTTCACCTGCATGAAAGTAGGGATCTTGACCCAATAAGACCACTTTAACCTGTGCAAAGGGGGTTAATTCCAAAGCCTGAAAAAGCTTCTCTTGCGGAGGATAGACGATTTTGTTATGATAAGCATACTCCACTTGAGCGAACAATTCAGCGGTTGCCGGTGTGGCTAAAGTGTCTTGTAAGACGCTCCGCCAATCTTGTGGAATCTGTTGAATCAAACTCAAAGCTTAGCCACCGCCCCTTCTTTTTTTGTAGTATACCATACTAATTATAAAATTGAAAAGCAGATTTCGCAGAGGGATTTCGCAGAGGGGTCTGACCCCTATTTAAAAAAATCTACCAGGTAAACGCTTTCGTAGAGAAAGCGTGCGACGTCCCCTGAAGAAAAGAGGAGCCACTATGTTAATCATACGCTATGCCACACTATCGGATACCAATGCCATCCACGAAATCCACCGCAGTGACGTCCATGAGTGGAAGGCTTCCACCATTGACGACGAAGGCGTGCGCTACAAACACCCAGCCACCTGGGAAGAGTGTTCCCTACTCGACCGCTGGGAGCATGGCGGTGCCTGGATGAGCCCCGAGCTCTGCGCTATCCACTTGAACCGCATCTTGCAACAGGGCCATATTCCCCTTGTGGCAGAAATGGATGGCAAGGTCGTCGGTGAAATGGAGCTCTACCTTGAAGAAGACGGTGAATATGGCTTTCACGCCAATTTATCGGTCTTTTATCTCCACGCCGATTACCGCGGCAAGGGCATCGGCAGCCTGATGATGCAAGACGCTTATGAGTTATTGCAACAAATCGGTTGTGAGGCCTTGACCACCTATAACCCAGCTGTGCCGGCTTTCTATGAGCGACATGGTCTTTGTTTACACGATGAAACTGTGCGTCTGACCTTGAGTACGCAACGCATGCAAACCCCTTGGCATAGTCGTACAGCTTCAGTGACGCAAGTTGAGTTCACCGGAGAACCGTCCCTAAAAACCAAACCAATCCAATCGGGGAGAATTCTTTCCCCTGTTCAACTGCTACAGTTACTAAAAGACGAAGAGGAACCCGGCTTTTACGCGCTGGATTTCCATCTTCGTCCTGCAGAGATGAGTTTTAGATTATCAAATGGTTTGATCAAGGCCTTTTGCGTGCTACGAGACCGCACCGGGGATTACGAGAACCCCCTTGTTCATTTATGGGCAGATGATTTAAGTGAAGATCTGGTGGGGGCGGTGATCAACCGGGCAGCTCGCATGAACATACCGCAACTCACCTTTATGGTCAAACCGGAGCAGGTTGCCTTGTTTGCAGGTTTCAACGTAATTAGCCAAGGACCGGGAACCTTAATCTATCAAAAAGATCTCCTATAACAAACCCACGATTCCCCCTCATACCCACTTCTCGTGCCTGTACCAAAAGCGTTCGTGGTCTCCCACCAGCAAGGCGGTGCCATGAAAGACTTCTTTCCGGAAACCCTTCAGTTGACTGAACCATCCGGTGGGTAAAGGCGCTGCCTGAATTACCTTCTTCTGTAGTAATTCTTGCCACAAGACCGCTGCGAATTCACGGTACAACTCAATCGCCTTCTCAGGAATCATGGAATCACCTTTATGCTGTTGCATCCAGGTATAAAGTAGTGGTTCCATTTGCTTACCCCAATTTCGCCAAAGGTCAAACTGAGATTCCAATTTCTCCAACGAAAGCATTGGTATATCCAACGGCACATTATGATCAGTGCTGCATCCGATATCGGTCAAAATGGGCAACGCCTCCGCATACGCCACAAACCGCCCGTCATCATCTAAACTTTCAACCAACTGCCGAAACGGATGAATCATCATTTTTTGAAACAAGTCGGGCTTATCTGAAAACCCCTTCGTTTGCACATGCAATAATGCTTTCGTTTGACTGCACGAAAAGACGATCATTTTCCAAGGTGCATCACTATGACCAATGGTTTCCGGGTCGGTATCCACAATCTGCAAGGGCAGCTCAACCCCCAATTGCCCCCACAAGTGAATCCACAAGGGATACAACGTCATTTGAATACCACAGAAGGCAACCGCCGCAGCAAATTCACGAGGTTTCAACTTCAACCTCTGCGCAATCTTTTGCATTGCCGGAACTGTTTGTGTTTGTTCCAAGAGGGAAATCACCGTTGTATTCATGGCTGCATCCCCTCCTCCGGTGGTGTTAATAGTATCAAAATGCGCGGCCGAATCACGTTGGCTCGCAGTTGCGTTTCTGCATCTACCGAAACAAGAGCCCCTTGATGCTTCTGGAAGATTTGCCAAACCTGCTTATCCATGGCACCGAGCCAGCCATTCATGAGGATAATCGGAAACGGCATCGTCATACGACTCCCCAAAAACGTCATGGGATCCTGTGGACAAAACTCGCGCAAAACAGTAGGAGAAAGTGACCCACAAATCAAACCCAAAACCTGTTGTTGCATCATCCATTCCAACGCTTCGAGAGCCACATCCCCGGCAGTAACTACAATTTTTCCCGATAGTTCAGCAGACAGGTCTTCCATGGCCAACCGCTTTACTCCACAATCGACCACCTGCAAGGTTCCACTACTTTCACCGCCATAGCCAAAGGCCCCCTGCAACTCCTCGCCATACACCTGGATTTCACACACGCTCTCTTCCGGAAAAGCAATCACCACCCCTTGAACGTGCGCAACCAGTTCTGGACGATGATACAAAGGAGATAGAATCAAGCGGCCGTTTTTCATATCGACCTCCCGAATACGCCCCAAGGCCGGTGCTGTCACAGGCGGTTTCACCTCAACAAGAATGCGCCCCTGATCAACAATATCGCCTTGCTTAACCCGAATGGCATCGCTGAACTTCAACTTATTCATGTTCAACGCCTCGGCAGTAATGCAAATCTCTTTTTCGGTGCTTTCAGGCAACGGATTGCGAATAAAAATACACCCCAAATGATTCGAAACCAATGCGACCACACCCGGCACCGGGCTCCGGCTGACTCGACGGGTAAAAAAATGCCGATTCTCAGCAAGAATATCGCCTTTTGCTACTTTACACCCTTCGGACACGCGCAATTTCTCTTGTAGGTTACTAGGTTCCGAGCAAATATCGTCACTGACAAACACCCTTGTCAATTGCCCAGAAAGATTCTTCATTTTCGCAATCACATCATTGCTTTTTACCTTTTGCCCTATGGTAACCAAGAAGTTTCCTTCACCGGTCATCTTTCGTCGGATAATTCGGTATTCCGGCATGTTTTCACCTCCAAAGGTCTTCCGCGTAAGTCGACGATAACCCCGCATTTGCCACCCCTTACATGCAACTTCTGAAATTTCAGGGGCCACTTGGTTTCGCCATGGGCAATCACTTCTAGGGTTGCCTGTTCGGCCTCAGAGAGATCCATAAAATTCAACCCACCCCAGTAAAACGTCTGTTCAAATCGTCGGTTGGCTGAAGTTGTTCCACGAAGAGTGAGCCCTGGTTGGCCAGCCTTTCCAAAACTTTTCGGTGCCAGCACCGTACCTAGTGGAATTAAACACTCTTTCTCCAATAAATCAATCGCACCTTGCTCATCGATTTTGGAAAACACACCCAAGTGAGGAAGCATAAAAACCGAATCGACCATTAACTCAACAACTCCGGTTGGTTGAAAGGCATCGATCAGCATCACAGCTGCATCTTTTCGGTTCGGGGCGTTCGACAAAACCCCTCCGGAGCCAATGATCAAATTAAAATCTTCAATCGTCAAAGATCGAACCGTTTCTGAAGCTTGGGCTAAGGTTTGAGCTAATCTCAATAAAGTGGGCTTTTGAATCTTCGCAATCTGCTGATGATCTTCAAAAGACAGCCTCAACGCCTCTCTGGCGACGGCTTGTTCCGTGAGTAGTTCCTCTCTTGTGGTTGGAAGACTCGTCGGATAGATTAGCTTACTGCCTATGAGAATCATCATATCTTCTTCGGTTAAAAGACCTCGCGGGAGCCAACGTGCAATATTCTCAGCCCCAGTTGTGGAAGCAACATGACCAATACTATAACTCATACCAAAATTAGCACTAACGCTGCGCATATAATTTCCCTGTACAACCGAAAACACATCGGTGGTCGCCCCACCAATGTCAACACACAGAATATTTTTCTTTTTTCTTATGGCATAACGAGTGAGTATTTCACCTACAGCCGTTGGAGTTGGCATAATATCTTTTGTCGTTACTTCTTTCAGTGTAGCATAGCCGGGTGCATGAGACATCACATGCTCAATAAACAACTCATGAATCGCTTCTCTCGTAGGGCTTAAATTTTCATCCTGAAACGTCGGTCGTAGATTATCGACCACCTTTATGGCATAACGATCCCCCAACAAGTCATGAACTAAATCCACAGCCTTTGAGGTTCCGGCATAGATAATCGGTAGCGCATAGCGGTATCCAAATTTGGGTTTAGGCTGAGCAGAGCGAATAAAATCGCACATCTCAATCAGAAACGAACCGGGTTCTGCCTGGTCTACTCCCCCCGATAAAAGAATCATGTCAGGCCGCAAGGTCCGAAGCCTTTCTAATCGTTGAAATAAGCTTCTGCCATCGTCGGCAGCAAACACATCGAGCAAAATAGCTCCGCCTCCCAATGCTGCCCGTTGTGCACTTTCGGCAGATATTTTCCCCACGTGACCACAAACAACCATCTGTAAGCCACCCCCTGCAGAACTGGTGGAAAGGTAGGGGATGTTTGCCTTCAGTTCTTGCCCCTCAACAGTAAAAAAATTGATATTGCTTCGGTCTCGTAACTTTGTAAAGGCGTTAATAACACCAATCATAACGTTTGCATACGGAGCTTCTACCGTAGTGGCTGCTTCTCCCTTTGCTACATAACGCCATCGATTTTCAACTTTTTCAAATAGTAGCGCTTTCGTTGTTGTGCTTCCCACATCGGTCACAACGAATTGTGTTTGTTGAACCATACTGATCACCTCGATACTATTTTCATACTGTAGCAAAAGGGTGGAAGGCTTTTTATTCTGTTGGGTTTCTGAGTGTATTTGCTAAGCGACCTTTCGTCAGCATAATCGTTGTAATAGTACTCACAACCGTTGTTGCACCTATGGAAATGAAAAATGGAACCCAGCTGATTGTAATGCCCTTGGCTAATTGAAGTGATACAGCAGCCGCAATTGCGGTACCAAGAAAACTACCAATCAGGGCAATGATGATACATTCACCGATAAACATAGCTTGAATTTGAAGTTGACTGAACCCCACGATACGCAATAATGCCAATTCCTTGCGGCGTGCCAAAGTCAACGCAATTGCATTTACCAAAACAATGAGAATCGCTACGAACATCATCACAGGCACATAGTAACTAGCCATTGTTTCAAAGCGGTCAAAGTCACCAATAAGTAGTCTCCCCAAATCATAAACAGTCCAGACTTGAAAGCGAAGATTCTGTTCGGCAAACCGGGTGATTAGTTCGTTTTTAATATCTTCCATTTTTTCTATTGGACACTCAAGACCAATCCAAGATACCGGTTCATCTCCACCAATTTGGCCCTGTAACGCACTTAAGTCAACCCAATCAATATAATAGAGAATCCTCTCCGCGTCATAAATACCCTCAACTTGGTATTGACGCCTTACTGCATCCGGAATAGACCATTCATATTCATCTCCAAATTGAATGACTTTAGGCACTTCTAAAGCGACGACTCTCCCAATAACTTGACCCGACCAACTTGCTTGTTGACCGGACACACGGTTTAGTTCAGTTCCCGGCATCAAAATTCCAGGAAAACCACTGGCAACTTCTTCGCCCGATTCATCAGAAAATAAATAGTCACCGAGCATTTCTTTAGGATCACTGCGCCCCCCGACATAGGCCCATATATTTTCCCTATAACGATATGGAGCAATCAACGTAAATTTTAGGTTTGCATTGGGTACTATTTCTCTCAGTTTATTTGAAATTAGGGAGGCCGAAAACGGTTTAATCATTAATGGATCAGCATAAACCATATCTGCCGAAGTCTTAAGTGTTGTTCTTGCATCGGCAATAATGATATTCTCGCCACCGATAAATTTTAGCGGTTGTAAAGCAGATTGTTGCAAAATACTTAATCCGCTAATCCCTAAACAGCTCACTAAAACCGCTAGGGTTAACCCTACAATGGCTAATGAATATTTACGAAAATTGCGCCGAAAGGATACTATAGTCATCCACAGCATCTTATCACCTCCATAACCCTACCAGGTGTCTTTCATTAGTTTTGGTATGGGAGTAGCTAAGAACTGTAGATTAATCAGAATAGTACTGAGGACACCAACCCCATAGTACACTCCCACGTCTTTAGCTAAGCTCAAGAATAGTAAACCTTGTGAGGTAGCTAGCCCAAGGTATTTCGATACAAAAGGTAAGAAAACCCCGGTTAAAACAAAACCTATTAGGAAAATCAGTGTGGTTTGTATGATAGCCGGAAAAATCAACCATGCTTTCTTTACACCCATTGCAAGCAAAACCCCGGTTTGATAAGACCCACTTCGCTGCCCAATGTAGAGTAAAACAGCCAAGGATGTTGCAGTAATTCCCAATATGAGGAAACGCAGACTCACAACTAATGAATCTGACATATTGAGATCTTGTTTCGTCTTAGCGTAATTATCTTCATACTTTTCAACGGAAAAACCGGGATCAATTTTTTTTAGCTCAGCCGATACATAATCCAATTCAATTTTCCCATCTAGTTGTACAGCAGTTAAGCTGGGCAAGGTTTGTGCAGATATCAATCTTCTAAGTCCTTCTTTACTTAGTAAAGGCTTTGTAATCACACCTCTTTTGCTACTTGAGATTCCACTAATCTTGAATTCCTGAACCTCGGCGTTTGAATATCTGGGCAATATTCGGATGACATCACCCAAAGACAAATGATATGCCATAGCATGTGCTGAGGGAATCACGATTTCACTCTCACTTAATGGCAAGTTACCGGAACCTAACTCAATAATGAGTTTGGTTTCACGATGAGGGAGCAGTAAGAATTCCATTTCATTGGAATAGAAATATGCCGGCACCATTACAATAGACTCTGTATAAAGCACACCTTTAACTTCTTTGATTTGTTTCAATTCTTTCTCGTCGATATTTCCAGTTACAGCCAAATCAAAAGGCCAGTCTGAACGTTGCACTTCAATAACTGTTTCAGACATTTCCCGAATTGCTGTTCCAAGAAGAACATAGCTACTTAATGAACCGATTACAGCTAAAACCATGATTAAGAGTTGTAGACGATTACGAAACAAACTCCATTGGAGCAATTTAACCGATAACCCTAGCATGATGGTTCTCCTTCGGTTTTCAGCTTATTGATGAGTCTCCCATCTTTTAAATTTAAAACGCGATTAGCCAGTGGAACTAACTCCGAATTATGAGTCACCATAAGACAAGCCGAATTGTTTTCTAAAACCATTTCTTGTAGCAAGTTCATAATCTCCATACTGGTAACAGAATCTAAGTTTCCAGTTGGTTCATCTGCAAAAACGATTTTGGGCCTAGCTACTAAGGCGCGGGCAACAGTAACTCGTTGTTGTTCTCCTCCAGAAAGCTGTCCAGGACGATGATGTGCTCGATCTCCCAAACCAACCCGCTTGAGCATGGCAAGGGCTTTTTCTTTTGCTTGGGGTTGCCCGGTTATACGCAACGGAATCTGCACATTTTCCAATGCCGTGAGGTTGGGTAGGAGATTAAACGATTGAAAGATAAACCCGAAAGAGCGGCTACGCAAATGGGATAATTGATTGTCGTTTAGCTTATATATGGATACATCATCCACGAAAACTTCTCCCTGATTGGGGGTATCTAAACCGGATAAGGTGTGCAAAAGCGTTGTTTTGCCCGAACCCGACGGACCAAGGAGCATGACAAGCTCCCCTTGATAGACTTCAATATCGATTTGATCTAATGCTTTTACCTCTTGATTTCCCAAATGAAAGATCCGATGTAGATTGTGCCCTTGAACGGCAATGTGTTTTTCTTGCACTTGATGACCCCCTTCTCTATCTATTTTCCCCTAGCATTCGACATTCCTTCGTAAATTCCTTTTGATTTGTTTTCTATTATTTGCAAACTTTTTCGCAAAATCAACACATTACTCGAATTCGAAACGAAATAAATGACGTTTTTTCTTATCAATAAAACCTTCTTGCTTGTTACAGCAAGAAGATTCAGGAATTCTTTATTATGTTAAACTTTTCAACTTCTTCGTAATTGTTTCATAAAATAGCCACTCATCGTTACCACCGATGCAATTGCTCCAAACAAACTGATGACTTGCCACGCGGGTAAGACATCTCCGGCAAATCCTGCCGCAACGGTTCCAACCGGGTTCAGTGCCGTCGATAACATCGTTCTGAAAGAATACACTCTTCCTCGCATTTCATCGGCAACCTCTCTTTGGTAAATAACCGAAGAGCACATGCCGCTGATCATCCCTCCTGTTAGTCCCAAGGCGTACAAAAACATCGATAAAGGCAAATTCGTGCTCATCCCTAGGAACATTTGAGATAACGTCATAACCAGACAACTGCTAATCAATAACACGCCGACCCTGTCGACCTTCTTTACGAAAGTAATCAAGAATGAGACAATTAACCCCGCCACACTCGCGGCTGTTGCCATGGCAGCAAAATCGCCGACTCCCCCTAAGCGTTCGGTAACATAAAACGGCAATAGCAAATTCTTGGCAGAACCCATAAAGTTTGCAAAGGAGAATAGGAACATCAATTGCATGATGACAGTGTGGTGTTTGATATACTTCAGAGCTTCCACAATATTCTTTAATGCATAAGGTTTTTCGGTTCGGTGATGATTCAAATATTCTTCCTTTGCTGAAACACCAAACAGTGAGATACAGGAGCACAAGTACAGAAAGCCCTTCAAAAAGAATACATAACTGTAGTTGAACTTTGCTAAAGTCAAAGCAGCCAGCGTAGGTCCAAGCAGAGTACCACCCCTTAAAAACCCCTGTTTCATTGCATTGGCTTGTGTTAGCAACTCTTTCTCAACAAGATTGGGAATAATCGCTTCCGAAGCCGGTTGATAAAATGCATTGGTTGCGGAATTAATGAAATAGTAGCTTGCCAGTAGATAGACATTTGCTTTTCTGGTCAGCAGAAATATGCCCACGAGTATGGAGAACACAGCGTTGGCGAATTGTGACCATTGCATAACTTTTTTTCGGCTGAATTGGTCCAGAATATTTCCTGCAAACGGCAACAATAAATAGGTAGGTAAGTAGCTTGCGAGGTATGTTAATCCGGCTTTCGATGTAGACCCGGTCGTTTCTTTCAATAACCACATGACCGCCAATGATGCAACCGAAGTTCCCAAGGTTGATAGTAGGTTCCCCGATAAGAAAATTAATAGACCTTGGTTTTTCCATATGTTGCCCTGTACTGATTCTTGAGTATCTGGTTTCATACGATACCCTACTTTCTATAATCTGGTTTGCAATAAAACTTGTTTAGTGGTCTGCCACGCAAATCGATAAATAACCCGCAAATCCCTAAGTTAATATTTTTGAACTGTTTCTTTTGTGACCATTTTGCTGTGCCAAAAACGGTTATTTCTACATCGAATGTATCTAGGTCAGTAGGTCGGTAACGGATTAACTCTCCCCATAATCCAATGATTTCCTGCGTATGACCACTGTGATAAGAAAGCTTAATCGAGATTGCCTTTGTCCCTTCTTCTCCATATCCAGTGGGAGAAATTACAGAGCCAAGTGATAATAAACATTCGGTCGAGGCTGTTTTGACTGCCGCTTCGAAATTGAGCTTTGAAAAAATCCCCAAGTGGGGCAACATAAATTCAGTATCTACCATTAATTCTGTTAACCCTTCCGGCTCAAAGGCATCGATTAACATTTGAGCTGTTTGCTCTTTTTCAGGCGCATGGGACAAAGCTCCACCGGAGCCAATGATGGCATCATAACAATCGACTGTAATCTTTTGATCCTGTCCAAGCAATTCACTTTGAAATAATAGTTGTTTCTTGTTCGACTTTGCAATTTCACAATGGTCGATAAAAGCTAAGCGCAGGGCTTCTCGGCATACGCTCTGCTCAACGAGCAACTCTTCTTCTGTGATTGGGATTCTAGTCGGCACGATGAGCTTGTTTCCAATGATATCCATCATTTCTTTACGTTTTATGCGTCCGGTGGGAAGCCAACGTTGTAAATTGTCATACCCTGTTATTGATGTTACATGTCCAATACTATAACTCATACCATAATTAGCACTCACGGTTCGATGTAGCTTCCCTTCAAGGGTTGAGAAAACATCGGTTGTGGCTCCCCCAATATCAATACACAGTAGATTTTTGTTGTTTCGTTTAGCATACGCAGTTAGAATCTCACCTACCGCAACCGGTGTTGGCAGCATTTCAGCAGATACGACCTCTTTCAACTTAACATACCCGGGTGCATGCTCCATAACATGCTCAATAAACAAATTATGAATCGCATTACGAGTTGGTTCTATGTTTTCTTCCTGAAAACTTGGTCGTAAATTATCAACTATTTTCACCGTAAACCGGTCCCCAAGGAGATCGTTCACCATGTCTACCGCTTTTGATGTACCGGCGTAAATCACTGGTAGAGAGTAACGATACCCGAATTTTGGTTTTGGTTGAGCAGATCGAATAAAATCACACATTTCAATAAGGAAAGATCCTGGTTCAGCTCCCTCTACACCACCCGATAACAGAATGATATCGGGTCTGAGTGTCTTGAGTTTTTCCAATCTTTGAAATAGTGTCCTGCCATCATCTGCAGAGAACACATCTAAAAGGACCGCACCGCCACCTAAAGCAGCTCTCTGAGCACTATCTGCAGAGATTCTACCAACATGACCACACACTACCATCTGTAAACCTCCACCTGCCGAACTTGTGGATAGATATTTCGCATTTTGAATTGAAAAGTGATTTGCACAGCCTTTAAGAAGGACTACACTATAATTTTTTTCTAATTTCGCAACCGAATTCCATACACCAATCATAACGTCATCATGTGGGCTCTCTACCGTTGTCGGAGATTCACCATGACCTGCAAGTCTCCATTCTCCCTCTACTTCTCGAAAGAGCAAGGCTTTGGTTGTTGTGCTACCAATATCCGTAATAAGTACGTACTCTATACCCAAGCTTGTCCCTCCCCTCCAATAGCCGAATTCGCTACTTGGTTCTCCCAAAACTTCTTGTGATCCCCGTAAATAATCAGGCATCCCGTAAAATACTCCTTGCTCGTTGCGTTTAAGAGTCGCGGTATATACCGCTTTTTTGTACGCCTTGTGGCAATAATGTTTCTTTGAACGAGTTGTAGCCATAAGAACTGGCTGAACACTCGGAAAGATTCAACAGCTTCATTCTCTGTAAAGGCATGATCTTTAGAAATGGCATAGGACTGTATTCGTTTTTGGGGTTCAATCGTCGAACTAACCCACCCATTCCATTGTTTCTCAAGCGTTTCTAGATAAAGTATAGGAGTTGTTATGTTTCCCGTCTTAGTGATATCGTGTCCAAGATTCAGTAAAATTTCGTTGGCCTTGGCATAACCCACAACCTTTCCATCGTGGTTTAACGAACGCATCATTTGACGAAATGAAGGACGTAACAATTCCTTAAATACACGCCGATTCTCCAAAACTCCTGTAGTAGACATGATTACCAAAAGAACACTTTTATTGTATGGCACTGCATAACAAAGCCAAGGCATGGTATCCTCATGAGCCCTTTCCACTGCGACAGAACGCATATTTTCCGAGACCGAAAAGGAACGAATCCATTCTTGCCACAAAAGGATTTGTATGCCCACAAATCCAACCGAAGCTGTAAAACATGTTTCTTGTTTTTCAAAACAGTTTTGCTTCATTGCTTGCAAAAGTGGAAACCATGCCTCAGAAACCTCGCTCGCTAATACCTGTAATTCTTTAGTGTTAATCAATTTGATCATCCTCCCCAATAGGTATTAGTATTCTCGGTCGAACAACTCCCGCTCGTAATTGTGTAGCACCATCGATTGAGATTTCCTTTCCATGATACTTGGTTAATTGTGCGTAGGTATCTAGATCCATCATTTGTCCAAAGCCTTGCATCACCACAATAGTAAACGGAATTTCCATTCTGTGACCGTGAAGTACTAAAGGTTCTTCCCGACTAAATTGGTGCAATATGTCCAGATCGATTGCACCTAAAATGACTCCTTTTGCTTCATAACCAGCCAGTTTCTCGAGAGCGCTTAGTTCAATATCACCCCGATGAAGAACCACTTTACCCTTGACTTCCTCGGTGACTTGTTTACCGAATAAACTAGAATTCGTATCTGGATAAACCATTAACTCACCCACGCTCTCTTTGCCAAACCCTACGAGGCCTTGTAACTCAATTCCATAAGATTCGATTACGACTTCATCATCTGCAAGTACTTGCTTCACGACACCCGATAAATGCGCATTAAGCTCGGTGGATTGATACAATGGTAATAAAACAAAGTAGCCTTCCGTCAATGATACCTCTCGTATTCGTCCCACAGCAGGGGATACCAGAGGCGGTTTTGTGCTGTTGATTAGAACTCTACCTTTATCGACGATGGTTCCCTGTTTTACTGTGAATCCGGTAGCAAATGCTATTTTCGATATTCCTAATTCTTCTGCTGAATACCTTATGGGATCCTTTGGACCTGAAGGTAACGGTTCGCGAATAAAAGCTAACCCTAAGTATTTTGACACTAAAGACAAATACCCGGAAATGGGACTGGAAACATGTAATCGTGAATAAAACAAATCGTTTACAGCGATTACTTGATCATTTTCCACCCAATCACCTAATGTTGGCAATATAACATTTTCGATTTCTTGATAATCAACACCAAGTGATTCGGCAACAGGAACACGATGCATTTGACCTGGTATGTAATTCATTTTACCGATGATCGTATCGTGCTTTACCCGGTCTCCGGGCTTCACTAGAATTTTGCCTGGAGCCACTAGTTTTCTCTTAACTGAAAGTAATTGCATGTAGAATCCTCCCTTAAAAGAAAAAGATACTACCTGTATCATATTTGATGCAGGTAGTATTGTAAATTATAAACTCTTTCACTAAAACTTAAACTTGTTTAGCAATTCTTTTCATTCGTTCTTTTAGTTTCCGTTTTGCTTGGATCATATCGTAGCCATCTTTAGCAAATTCACTGGGTAACCAATCAAGAGAATCCTTTAAAAGCTCAATGATTTGATCTGTCTCCTGATTCTGCAACAGTATGCGATACAAGAGCTCGTGTGCTCTGATTAAGGTTGCTGCATCGTAATTTATTCGATTCCCCAGAATATTCCAGAGGGAATGAGTCGCTAGCTCTGTTTCCCCAACTCGCCAATGACATTCTGCAAGAACAACGTCAATTTCCTGTGAAGAAAATTCTACCTGGGCATTTTCACACAATTGTAGTGCTTCCATATTATGACCCGACATCAAGAAGCCATTGATAAGGTTATAATGAGTCACAAATGATGGATTTGATTCAACTTCCTTTTTTAATTGGTCTAGCACGACATTAGCACCAAGATACAAGATTTGCAGCTGCAATTTTTGTGTATGCACTCGAAGTGCCAGAGATTGATTTTGTTCACTATATTTTTTTATGAATACATCAAGACGTCCCATCAATTGAATGGATTGATGTATAATATGCGTCATTTCCATGGTGAGTAATCTAAATTCCAATATAGCGTCTGATTTTACTTCATCGGATAGCTTTATCAAATCTAGTGCTCTGGAATATTCTTCCACGTCTTGGTCAAAATAGTATCTTGTTATCGATTGCGTGATTTGATCTTTGCTACCATATCTCATGATGTGGTCTATGGTGGTGTTAAGCGCCTTTGCTAAGGATGGTAAAAGTTCACTCGCGGGTAGATTTCTTCCTTGTTCCCAATTATAAACAGAGGTACTTGTTACTCCCAATTGAGACGCGAGCTCACTTGGTGACAGATTACGATTCTCTCTCAACTCTCGAATTCTATTACCAATAAGTTGCTTCAAACAATCCATCCCCCTTTGTACACCAGACTAGTTTTATTCTTATTTCCTCGTTATTTATGCGAATTCCTTTAATTACTAGGAATGCAAATACAACACCCCCCTTCAAGCTATATTGCGCGAGAAGGTGGGTGTTGTGGTTTCTATCTGTTATTCTATTCTTCTTGAGTTGTGCAGCATTTCCATTAAAATCATATCCAAGGCTCACTTTGCATCTCTTAATACATAACGAAGGTAAGGGATTACGAAACAGTCACAACAGACTCAATTTTACCATCGCGCAAACGAACTACGCGTTGAGCATACTGGGTCAACCCGGTATCATGGGTAATGATGACAAAGGTCTGCTTCTCAATTTCTCGAAACCTCTGGAACAATGAAATCACAATATCTCTGGTTTTACTGTCGAGATTACCGGTTGGTTCATCGGCTAAAACAACGGCTGGTTTATTGATTAAGGAACGGGCAATTGCAACTCTTTGTTGTTCTCCACCGGAGAGTTGATCCGGTCTATGGTGTGCTCTTGAGGTTAACCCTACCTCATTCAACAAATATTCTGCGCGGTCGCGGGCTTCTTTTTTATTAGCTCCCGTGATTTTCATCGGCAACTCAACATTTTCCAATGCCGACAAATGCGGAATCAGATTAAAGAACTGAAACACATATCCAATGCTTTTCCTTCGCATCAGGGCTAATTGATCTTCTGAGAGAGTTACAATGGATTTCCCATTGATCTTGATATCTCCACTTATGGGTCGATCTAACCCTCCAATTAAGCTCAACAAAGTGCTCTTACCACTCCCAGAAGGACCCACAATCATGGCAATTTCACCGGCCATAATTTGGAGATTCACATTGTTGACTGCATATACGGCCTCGCCTAAATAAAAGGCTTTGTTCAGGTTGATTGTTTCTAAGATTATTGACTGCTGACCCCTATCTATCTGTGTCATTGTTCTCCTCCTCAATATGAGCCATTACTCTGGCCGCTTTGGAATGCTGCTTGTCTGCGATCGTAGGTTGTTAAAATATCGGCTGGGTAGGGATACTTCGGTGCATTTGGTTGATCCGGCGTAAAAACCATGACCCCTGTGTAGATATCGTATTCGGTAAAGGTGCCGTCACAGGGGGCAATCCACTCTCGGTATCGGAAGCCGAACCAACTCTCTTGAATAACTACAACCTCACCCTGCTTCACATGTTCACCAGGATGCCGTAAAAATGCTCCGCTTAATTTTTGATCAATAGAGTCCGCTTGCAGAATTCGCACATTCTCTTCTCGTTCCCTGAATAAAAGTTCCGGTTTTGGGCGAAGCAAATGATCAATTTTTGCAGTGAAAAGAGGAATTTGTCGAGCAAAAACCAACTGATTCACACTGGCTGCTCGGCTCAGTAAAATGGGATACATGACTGCTAACAAGAAAATGCCAAGCGTTGTCAAGGCATTGTTCAGCATCAGTAAGGTAAGTTGATTTTGTGTCAATTGGGAAGACCAATGGAAATATGGAAGAAGCAAAGCAAGGACGGTGTAACCGATTACCAAGCCTCCGAAATATACAAAGCCATATTCAGCCAAATATAGACTGATGATTTGTGTAAATTTAAGACCAATGGATTTTAAAATTGCCAATTCTTTACGCCTTTCTAAAAAAGTCATGAGGGCTATGGTCATAATTCCCAAGCCAAGAAATGCGTAGATAAGACGTATCACCCAGGCTGCCGGTGATTGAATATCTGCAATTGCTTCAGTAGCTCTATCGGTAGGCATAGTTGGGTAGATGAGCTCCGCTCCAGGGTAAACTTTATTCATATTTCTGACTAAACCTGTGGTGTGAGAACGGATTTCAGAGCAGGCTAATAATTGAGCGTTGATTGGTGAGTTTCCGGTCAATTTTAGCAGATCCTCTTTGAGCATAAGCGGCTTTTGCAGATCATTTTCGGTATTTAAAAATCCACCAACAACAAAGTCAGCTTGATTCAGCTCTTTGTTATTCAAGAAAAATGCCAATGAAAGGGTGTCTCCAACCCGATATCCAAACCGACTGGCATAGTCTCTGGGTAAAAGAATCTCACCCGGAATGATCTGGTTTACTGCTTTCTCCGTTAAAGTATCCCAAGTGAAAAACATGGACCCCTGCTCAATTCCCCATACTTCCCATGTTCCATAGGGAGAAAAGCATGGGCGGATCAACAGATTCTCTGCATGGCTAAACGGCATGGGTTTGCTCAGAACGGTATATATGTTGGATTTCCCTTTACCATAATCATAAGGGTCCAATGGTGCGGGTAATGCCTCCAGAGGTTTAGGCGTTGCACCTTCAGGTAAACGAACCAATAAATCATACGGCAGCTCTAACTGCACTGCTTGCAGACTTCCCGTGTTTTGTTGACTGAGTAGCATGCTCTGATACAGCACACTTAAATTCGCTGTCATGATGACCAATAGTCCAATCGTCAACAAACGAAATCGCCAGCGTCCTATGTTTTTCATTGCAAACGGCAAGACTGCTATAATACTCTTCAGCTTACTCATCTCTCAGCACCCCCATAACCGACATGGAGGCAGACTTAATCGCCGGTAGTAATCCAAAAAAGATGGCAATAATGGCGGTTGAACCCACCACTATACCGTAGCTTCGCATGACATTGCTGAGGATAACGAAAAATGGATTTCGATTTGTAATTTGGTTCAGGATCGATTGAACTTCAATGAGTAGGAATCCCAAACTGCCACCCAAAAAGGTTACCATGACTGCCTCAGCTAGCACCATTGCAATAATATTCTTTCTCATGGCACCGATTGCTTTCAAAATTGCCATTTCACGTTTGCGTTCCGTAACCATGATCAAAATATTGGCTGCCACTAATAAGGCCGCGTTAAATAGGATCAAGATCAAAATCGGCAAGCGTAAATCGGCTGAAATGACAGCTTGTTGTTCCCGAATCGCTTGATTTTTGAGGTCGAGAGCTAATTTAGGAGGAAGATTACGAAACGCAATTTCAGGTTCGAGAGAGAAATTGCTCAATAAGCGCTCTTCTGCTTTGGGTGCACTCATGAACTGAAAGTGAGGAAAAAGATTTCCTAAATCATAGACAATGTCTTCTAAGTAGGTTAAATTCTCGGTCTGAAGGCTCAGTTGTTCCGAATAATAGGGGGTTTGATCACCGGCTTTGTTCCAAAGATTCCACCATAGGGTTTTTGAAACATAGATTTCGCTACTGTAGCCATAAATTTGTTCGGCACTGGTAAGTCCGGTTGCTGAATTAATGTAGCTAATGTAGCGCGTGGGTATGGCAACAATACCAATAACTTTAAGCTCAATGGTTTCTTCTTTAAACCATTGAGCATGTAGCCGATTCTCTATTCTGCTAAACCCTGGAACTGTCAACTCAATCGTATCTCCGACTTTATATTGTGTTTCGCTTTCGGGGATATATTGAGAAATAACGACAGAGTTGAGATCATTTGCTTCGCTGGAAAACCAGTGTCCGTCGATTAAGTATTCTTCCATGGTATGATCTTTGGTATCTATACCCTGAGTTTCTCTTCCCACAACAGAGACCTGCATTTGTTTGTTAAGCCAAGCGGGGAAACGAAGAATTGGGTTTATCGCTTCTATACCAGCAATTTCATCTAAAGCAGCTAGGTCTTCGGTGGTAAAATAATTATTCCGCTCTGCAAGCCGTAAGTAGCCAGTATTTGAGTATTCAGGATAATATAATTCGTAATCTGTAAAATCACTCAATGGTTCATCTTCAAATACCCAATGCTCTCCTACTTTTGGCATCTCCAAAGACAGTTTTTCAGCATAGGCAATGATCTCACCATTTTGCATTCTTCGAACGAATTGGCCTGCACCACCTGCATATCCCTTTTCCAAGCTAACGGAGTAACTCAAAAAGGAAGCAGCAACCATCATGGACAAAATCGCCAAAAGACTTCTGGCCAAATTTCTCCACGCATTGGTTATACCTAGTCGTAAGAACATAAGAATCCCTCATTTTGATTATTTTCCGCGTTTTCATATACGCCTCGGTAAAATGATAAATACTCGATTGAGACTCAGAGAATCATTTAAACAATAAATATTAACTTACCGTTCTGGATTATGAACAACTCACACATCTTCACTAACAAGATGAACCTTCTGTTCCATTACCCGATCTACATAAAATAACTGATTTAATTATAATAAAATCCCCGAAAATAGTAAACTCTAAACCTTTTGAAAAAAACATTAAATGATTAGTGTTTCATATACTTTCCAGGTTCGAGGGTAAAAAAATACTACCCGTTTAATCATCTACAGGTAGTATAGATATTTTATTGTATTCAGAAGATCAAACTTAATTTAGAAACCTCTCTAACCGTGCTTTTAATTTTTTTCTTGCTTGTTCACAATCATGTCCGATTTTATGATACGCCCCCGGCAACCAATTTATAGAATCCTTAACAAGTTCCACAATACGCTTATTATCTTGTTTCTGGAGTAAAATCCGATACAAATTTTCGTGTGACCAGATTACGATAAATGCTTCGTAATCGTTTCTATTCTTAAGAATCTCACAGTATGAATCAGAAGCTAAATCTAATTCTTTCGATTGCTGCTGACATAGGGCTAGTAAAAAGTTTATTCTCGTAGATGGATAGGTCACTATAGCCTCTTCACATAACTGTTTTGCTATTTCTCTGTGACCGGTTATTACATATCCGTAAATAAGGTTAAAATTAGTAGTTAACGTTGGATTCAATTTGGCTTCGTCTTTCAAACGATCTAAAACGTCATCTGCACTGTCAAAAATGAATTGCAATGCAATTTTCATAACTTGGATTTGAATAATGATATCTTGATCTAATCCGCTATTTTTCTCTATGAAGTCATCTAATCGTTCAATCAATTCATGGGTTTGATGCAAAATATGTGTGTATTCAAGTGATAATAGTCTATATCCAATTTTCGGATCCGAAGTCGCCTCTTTATTTTGCTTTACTAAGTCTATTATCTTTGTATAATCTTCTGTAGCAGTATTAAAAAAATACCTGGAGATAGATTTTTTGATTTGGTCTTCATTACTATATACCATTATATTGTCAATGGTTGTATTAAGTATAGTCGCCAAGGATGGTAACAACTCGCTCACCGGTAAATTTCTTCCCTGTTCCCAATTGTAAACTGTGGACAGAGTTACTCCCAATTGAGACGCGAGCTCACTTGGTGACAGATTACGATTCTCTCTCAACTCTCGAATTCTATTGCCAATAAGTTGCTTCAACCAATCCATCCCCCTTTATGCACCAGACTTGTTTCATTCTTATTTCTTCGTTATTTATGCAAATACCTTTAAATATGCAAAACGAAAAGCAGCGAGCTTTAAACACTCGCTGCTTAGGAGAAAAGTATTGCCTTAAGGGAATTGTGCAGTAATAAGCCGTGGATAACCGGTGAACCAATCTTCATTTTCATCGTAATGCCTACCTATGATGTAGATTTTGTCACCGGACGTAGATAGTGTTCCAACAAATAGATTTCGATGTGAGTTTTCCATATTGGGATTATTTCGAACTAACGGGTAAATCTCAGGTAATTGGAGAATCTTTTTTTGCCACTCATCTGTAGAAGTATCAAAGAATGCTAAAGCATAACCCAGTCTTTGACTAGAATAACCATTTACCGCCACTGCTAATTGCTCAGTAATGTAACCCTGATCAAAATCAATCTCATAACTGAGAGCTGGATGTGTAGCAACAACCGGCTCACCCGATTCATTGATGATATGGATTTGGTGCAGCTTACTGACTTCATCCGGTTGAGAAATATCTATGTTTTCACCCATCATTTGGTAGAGTCCTGTGCTTGAATTACCGACAAGAATGCGATCACCGTAACCCAGAAGGTTGGTTCCACCGAATGGGAACCTCTGAACTTGCCCACTCATGGGGTTTAATAACCCATAGCCACAATATTCATCCTTTCCACCTTGGATATTAGTATTACCGCTCCAACTAAAGACAAGTCGTTCTTCTCCCAAATAGGCGATTTTTTGCATTAACGTTTTTTCCGATAGACCAAGCTTCTGCAAATCATAGTTCATGGAATTGCTCTGGACTTTACCATCTGAGAAATCTCGAATCACCAGGCTTTCAGTCTCATGGGTGAAATAAGCTACTCGGACGATCTCGGTTCCATCGGTCAGGAAAGCCAGCTTGCCATCCATCCAGGAAGCGGCTTCTTTTGGCACCTGAAACGTCGGCATCTCTTCAATGCCGCTTTCATTACAGGAAAAGGGAATAAATGTTTGATCGCTACCCCTTGCATAACGGATGGAATATAACCAGAGTTGATCACTTAAAGGTATAATCCGATACTCGCCGGACACATTCGTTGGAATACTGAATTGATGTTCCGCTATAATATTACCGTTGCTTGGGTTGATTAGTTGAGCAGTCACTTGTGTAGCACGTTCATAGCATAGCAATAGACAATTCTCGTCGATTTCAAATAGATAGTCCGCTTTATCATTAATGGTTCCGGTAATGGAATCTCTTTTAGTTGATAGACCAAGCTGAGGTAAATCGATTTCGGTAATCACCGCTTCCTTCACCTCAAAACCGTCTTCTCTCAATAAGTTCAGGCTATAATTCAGATAACCATATTTATCCAATTCATAAAAGCTATCATCGGCTAATGAGCGGTCTTCTGCATACCATTGGTCATTAAGAACAAACCTTACCCCGCCCTTCTCCAAATCTTCTTTTTTCTGAAGGAATCCTCCCTCTACTTCGTAATAATAGGTTTTAAACTCACGGTAATTGCGCTTAATAATTGGGCCTTCGTTTAGCTTTTCGTCAAATAGAAATATCGTGACTCGGTTTTCAGTAGCTGTTGCTTCTACGACCGGATAATCATTGAGAAACTGCAGAATGTCTTCTCCTTTCGGCAAGCTACCAACCGGTTTTATTCCAGAGCCAACCAGTGTATCTCCTTGACCAACCCTGTTTTGGTAATTAATCGTGTAGTCGTATTGTTGTTTGATATCATTAAAAAAAATCCTTAAACTCATATTATCAGAAGTAACGTTTTTTTGAAGATTCGCAGCGAACGAATCGAAAGTATCCTCATTTTCATGAAATAATTCTGCCATACCTTCCAATGATATAGGGCAGTCGTATCTACGCACTTTAGGTCGATTACATCCCATTATAAATACCAGCAATAGTACCAAGAGGATGATGCTTGGAATTCGTATTTTTTTCATATTTACCCCTCCAAATTGAAATTTAGTTGTGGTCAAGGCATATTTATCCAAGGGTCGCCTGCAAATATATTCTCCTCCCACTATAGTAAACGGAGGTGGATTACGTTTTCGGACACTTCTCTTCAGTAATTTTTTCAGCAAGAGTTTCAACCATTTAAAAAATAATCTCCAGCATAAGCATAACACTTTGCTGGAGATTTTTAAACATCAAACTATTTGAATTTTTTATAAATCTTTTTAATTCTACGGCTTCTTAAGAGCTTTTCTGGAGTTGCTTCTATTGGTCTATTCTTCCTGTGCCTGTGCCACTTGCATCATAATCGCGCATTCCATGCGTTTGCGGAATAAACGGCAGCCTTGTTCATAGACACCGGTAATACTTCCCGTGGCATGGTAGGCGTTGGCAGCACATCCACCGGCACAATATAGGCGTGCCCAACAGGTTTTGCATTCTTCGTGGGAATATACATTGCATTGCTTGAATTCGGCTTGCTTTTCAGGGTTGGTAATGCCATCTTGTAAATTGCCCAGACAATACTCGGTTTCCCCCACAAACTGATGACATGAGTAAAGGTCTCCCCAGGGGGTTACCGCCAAATACTCGGTGCCGGAGCCGCAGCCGGAAATTCGTTTATAGATGCAGGGGCCGGCTTGCAAGTCGACCATGTAATGATAAAAGGTTATGGGCTTACCTTCTGCTTTACGTTGCAGCATATCTTTGGCTAAAATTTCGTAGTGCTCCATGACCGTGGGCATATCTGCTTCGGTAATAGCATAGGGGTCTCCCGGGGCACAAACCACCGGTTCCATGCTGAGTTCGGAGAAGCCTAAATCGGCCATGTGGAAGAGATCGTTGGTAAAATCGGTGTTGAAATGGGTGAAGGTGCCGCGCATGTAGTACTCTTTATCGCCTCTGGCTTCCACCAATTTCTTGAATTTTGGCACGATCACATCGTAACTGCCACAACCATGAATATCTTTGCGCAGGCGGTCGTGGGTCTCGGGGCGTCCGTCTAGACTGAGGACCACATTATACATTTCTTTATTACAGAATTCAATAACATCGTCATCGATGAGGACGCCATTGGTGGTAAGGGTGAAGCGGAAGCGCTTGTGGCTATTGTGTTCTCTGCTGCGGGCATATTGAACCACATCTTTGACCATTTTCCAGTTCATCAGGGGTTCGCCGCCAAAGAAGTCTACTTCTAAGTTGGTGCGAGTGCCCGAGTTGGCAATGAGATAGTCGATGGCCTGCTTGCCTACTTCTAGGCTCATGATCGCTCGTTCGCCCTGATATTTCCCTTGGGCGGCAAAGCAGTATTGGCAGTCGAGATTGCAGGTGTGGGCTACATGCAAGCAGAGAGCTTTGACCACGGAATTGCGCAAGGTCAGGTCGAGGTCGAGGTTTTCGAAGGTGTCGGGGCTATAGAGTTTTCCGCTTTGTTCGAGGGCACGAATGTCCTCAAGAACGCCGCGTAGCTCCTCTTCGGTGACGGTGGGATCATCGCCGTATTTCTGCAGCATTTGGCGGATGATTTCCTCGGCTTCGGTGGTTTGATATAGCTCGATCATGTCATAAGCAACCGGGTCCACATTGTGTACAGAACCGCTGTTGCTGTCGATAACGATGTTGTATCCGTTAAGTTTGTATTGATGTACCATTGTATTTCCCCTCTTAACAAAGAAACACCGCTTGTTACACAAAGTGCGAACAAACGGCCATTCTTTAGCATGATCTTTTTAGACTACTTATTTTTGTTTTCACACTGTTGATTGGCAATACCGCAAGAGGTCTTGCAGGCCGATTGGCAAGAGGTTTGGCATTCGCCGCAACCGCCAACTTTAGCACTTTGCTCTAAATCACGTGTTTGTAAGGTTTGAATTCGTTTCATTGTATAACCCTCCCCTGTGAACTTATCTTGTATACTTTACTCCAAGAAGGCATGTTTGTCAAGACTTTCTACTCATGTTAGTGGGTTTTTCGTCGTTTGTAGGTCCTTTTTTTACGTTGTTTTTGAGAGATGACCGAAAAGATGATCAGCAACGCTGCTGGGATTAGAAGCCACCAAAAATCCCAATGGGTGGGGAGCTTTTTATCGAAATACCAGGAAACAACATAGTAGAGTATGACACTGAGGGTCATGAGAACGCCACCGAAGCGTTCTTTTGCAAAGCTGAGGATTAATCCTATAGTGAAGAGACCCGGAATGCAGGTGAGGCTCAGTTGCTCTCGCAGAGGGAGAGTAGGGAATTCCTCAAGACCACCTTCGCCGACATAAAAAAACAGGAACAATGCTAAGAAGCCGATGCAGAATAGGCGCACCAACCAGCGGATGACCTTGAGCCAAATGGGGTCATTTCGTTTCGGGGCGAACACATAGCAACACTCCTCTATATTTCTTTCCTGTTTTTTCCGTTTCTATAAGTTTCTACTATAAAAGATACCATTTTTTGGTGTATCCGTCAAGGTTTACTTGAGACTTGGGTTTCTCGGGGACGGTTCTCTGCCTTCGAAAACTTCCATTGTTCTGGCAAAAAAGAGAGGGAGAGAACCGTCCCCAGATATCCAAACCGTAATTGTTTACGCAGTGCTTTCCAAGGAGGGCAATACTGGTCCATCACTTTATAAAACTTGGGACCGTGATTAGGCACCCATAAATGTGCTAATTCATGGATCACCACGTACCGAAGCAAATACTGCTCACGTTTGACCAACTCCAAATTCAACCAAACCCGTTTTGCTTTTGGGTTACAGGACCCCCAGCGGGTCTTCATGCGCTTGACGCCCCATTGCTGCACTGAAACTCCCATGCGCAACGCTTCTTGCTCTAAAACCGCCGATAATTCTTTTTTAAACTCTTGCCTGAAAAACTCATAGACAAGCGCTTCCCTTTGTACGGTCGATAAATCCACACCACTTTGCAGCACTAAATGATCTCCTCTGGTAAAACAAGATGGCTTTTTAACCCCGTCAACGATATGCACTTCCAAGAAAAACGGCTTGCCCCACAAAAAAATCCGCTCTCCCTGTTGATACGTTACCTCAACGGGTTTGTTTTGTTGCATTGCTATCCAACGTGCTTGAATCCAATCGCTGTGCTTTTGCAAAAAAACGTGCAGATCCATATCTGAAACGGTGCGAGGCAGCGAACAAACCACACGTGCGGGCTGCGCTTTGATACGCAGATAAGAGTGCTTGATCGCTTTCCTATGAACCTCTATGGGGATCTCCCCTTGCCAAAGAAAGGTTGTAATGTTACTTCGCTTGATCATCCAATACTCCCTTCAATCCGAATTTCAAGGTGGGGACTGTCCCTACCTTGAAATTTCGCACAAGGGGTCTGACCCCGATGCGAAATCGGTGCTACTTCTGTCCGTAGGAGCGGAAGAGTTGCTGCATCTTTTGCATTTCTTCTTCCGGCAACACCACTGGGTTTCCCATACTCTTGGTGATGCAATACAACTTGGCGACTTGTTCAATTTCCTCTAAAATACGAAAAGCCGTGCTTAAGCTTTCGGCCGCTGTTAAGATGCCGTGGTTCGCCAGCAAAACCGCCCGCCCCTCAGCCATCGTTTCACAAGCCAGCTTGGCTAACTCCTCGCTACCAAAGGTGGCATACGGCGCACAGGGCACACTCTTTCCAGCTAAAGCGACCATATAGTGGATTGCAGGCAACTCTTGCTGTAGACAAGACACCGCCGTGGCATAGGTGGAGTGCGCGTGCACCACCGCTTGAATTTCAGGTCGCTGTTTATAGACTTCAGCATGCATCCTCCACTCACTCGAGGGCTTCCATTTGCCTTCTACAACCCGTCCATTGAGATCCATGACAACAAGATCTTCCGTTTGCAGCGCCAAATATTCCATCCCCGATGGCGTTATCAACATGTAGCCGGTGCTCTGCTCTAAACAACTGACATTGCCCCCGGTCCCCACCGTGAGATTGCGCAGTGTCAATTCTTTTGCCCAACGCACAATATCTTCTTTCAGTTTGATTCGTAGCATCACATCGTCTCCTCTTTTGGTCCGCTAAGAACTTTTCGCAAATTTACATCGTAGGGTGGATATACCAACCCTTTCTCGGTAATGAAGGCGGTGATCATACTGTGATCAGTGATATCGAAAGCGGGGTTATAGACGTTGATTCCTTGCGGCGCCATGGCGTGCTCATACCACAAATCGGTCACTTCATAGTCCGGCCGCTGTTCAATGACAATGCCTTTGCCACTGAGCGTTTCAAAGTCCACGGTAGAGCTTGGCGCACACACATAAAATGGTATGCCGAACTCCCGCGCCAGTATTGCTACATTCAAGGTGCCGATTTTGTTGGCGGTGTCTCCATTGGCCGCCACCCGGTCGCAGCCGACCAAAACCGCATCGACTTTTCCCTGTTTCATTAAAGAAGCGGCCATGTTGTCGCAGAGTAAGGTCACATCGAGACCGGCTCGAGCCAGCTCAAAAGCAGTCAGCCGTGCACCCTGTAAGAGAGGCCTGGTTTCGTCGCAGTATATATGGAAGTCATAACCCTGTTCGTGGCCCAAATACATGGGAGCGGTGGCGGTGCCATAGCGGATGGTTGCCAATTGTCCGGCGTTGCAATGGGTTAGTAACCCTGCTCCCGGACGCAACAAACGAAGGCCATGCTCGCCGATTGCCTTACACACCGCAATGTCTTCTTCCCGCATCTCTAAGGCTTTTTGCAGTAACGTTTCTGCTAAAACCGATGGGATTTGCTCCGCCTGTTCTTGCAGGGTTTGGCCGATTTGCTCCAACGCCCACGCCAAATTGACGGCAGTAGGGCGGGCGCTCTGCAAGATCTCTTTTGCTTTATAGAAGTGAGCTATGAAAGCATCTGGGTTTAATTCGGTATGTTGCTTCATCACTACGGCTATGCCAATTGCTGCAGCAATGCCAATCGCCGGTGCACCACGCACCTTGAGCAAGTAGATTGCTTCACGGATTTCATCGACTCCGGTCAAATATAAGACAACTTCCTTGTTCGGTAACTGAGTTTGGTCCAAAATTGCCAAGGCTTGTCTTTGAGGGCAATAATCCACCGATGTTATCAGCTCAGTTTGACTCATTTCCGAGTTCCCCCTTCCTCTTTATGGAGTCCCATAAAGCGCTTGATGATCCCACGAGCCGGGCGGTACCAGAACCCCTCTAACTCTTGTTGGGTCATCTTCAGTGCTTGGCGAATAGGAATCTTTTGCGGACATTTGGTTTCACACAGCCCACACTGCGTACAGAGACCGGCGTGGCTATCCTTTTTTTTGATTCCGGTTTGCATAATGTATTTGCGAATCGCTGTGGCGCGTCCTTCTAAAGCAACGTCGTTGGTGCACGCTAAACAAAGCGGGATATCGACGCCGAAGGGGCAGGGCATGCAGTAGTTACAGCCGGTGCACGGGATTCGGATGGTTTTCAGCAGGATCTGGCGCACTTTTTCGAATAAAGCAATTTCGCTTTCGCTAAATTCTCCGGCTTGGGCTGTGGAAGCGGCTTCAATGTTTTCGTTGAGCATCTCCATGCTGTTCATACCCGAAAGTACTGTGGTTACTTCAGGGTGGTTCCAGACCCAGCGCAGCGCCCATTCTGCGGGTGTGCGTTTTGGTTTAGCATTTTGCCACAGCTCTTCCACTTCCCTGGGCAGGGCGGTCACCAATTTTCCACCTCGCAGCGGTTCCATGATCATCACCGGTAGACCCTTGGAGGCAGCATATTGCAAGCCCGATTTGCCGGCCTGGTTGTGTTCATCCATATAGTTGTATTGGATCATGCAGAAATCCCAGGCGTAGGCATCGATCAGCTTGACGAAATCCTCTTTGCCCCCATGATACGAAAAGCCGATGTTGCGAATCTGACCGGAGGCCTTCTTTTCTTGGATCCATTGCTCAATGCCTAAGTTTTGCAAGCGCTGCCAAACTCCGACATCGCTGAGCATATGAATCAAATAATAGTCGATGTAATCGGTCTGCAAGCGTTTGAGGTGTTCGTTGAAGTATCGGTCAAAATCTTCGGTTTTCTTCAGGAGATAATGGGGTAGTTTGGTTGCGATCTTGACTCGCTGTCGGTAGCCTTTGGCTAAGATCTTGCCTAAGGTGACTTCGCTGTTGGGGTAGATGTAGGCGGTGTCGAAATAATTGACCCCTTGTTCAATGGCATGGATGATCTGACGTTCCACTTCGCTTTCATCTTTGGCAAAACGCATGCAGCCAAACGCTAAGATCGAAAGGGAATCGCCGTTTTTGGGGTTGATTCTATAATTCATGCAGCAACCTCGCATTCTTTTTCAGGGTATTTCACATAATTCCATGGTATTCAATTCGATTTTCACAGAAGCTTTCCCTTGTTTCTCCTTCTTTCCCCTTGGGGACGGTTCTCCCTACCTGGGGACGGTTCTCCGCCTCGCTTTTCTACCAGAACAATGGAAATTTTCCGAGGGAGAGAACCGCCCCCAAGTAGACCCAAGTAGATATTTCCAAGGTCGTGAACAAATTGTGTCGAAATTCGCTTCAATTGTGAAATTTTTCCGAACTCTGCTCCTTTTCTCTTTTCTCTTATGCAAAAAGTGGTATGCTGGTAAGGGAAGAAATGGGGGTGACTTATGCCAAAGTTGTTGGAATCCGTGAATCAAGTGATTTTTGCAGTGTTTTTTTTATGTTATACCTATCAGCTTTTCTTTGTCTTTCTGCGTTTGGTTCGGCCTATGCCAACCTATTTTGCGCAAAAGCAACATCGCTATGCCGTATTGATCCCGGCGCGAAACGAAAGTACTGTGATCGCCGGTTTATTAGATAGTCTCGAGGCCCAGAATTACCCGAAAGAACTGGTAGATATTTATGTAATTGCCGACAATTGCACCGACCAGACTGGGAAAATCGCTAAGAGTCATGGAGCACAGGTGATCACTCGCCGTAATTTACAGGAGATCGGCAAAGGTTATGCTTTACAATATGCTTTTCAGACCCTACAGAAAAACAAGAGCCTGCAATATTACGATGGCTATTTTGTATTTGATGCCGACAATCAGCTCGATGAAAACTTTATTGAGGAAATGAATCGCGTTTTTGATCAAGGCTATGTAGCGGTCACCAGTTATAGAAACTCCAAAAATTATGACACCAACTGGCTTTCCGCCGGGTATAGCCTCTGGTTCTTGCGCGAATCCTATTTTATCAATGGAGCCCGTATGCTTTTCGGTAGCAGTTGTGCCATTTCCGGTACAGGCTTTCTGGTCTCCTCCGCTCTCATCGATGAACTGGGCGGCTGGCCGTATCACCTGCTCACCGAGGATATTCAATTCAGTGTTGAACAAGTCTTGCGTGGCAAGCGCATTGGTTACGCCGAAAAAGCGATGCTCTACGATGAGCAACCCATAGACTTTGCCACTTCCTGGCGACAACGTTTACGATGGGCAAAAGGGTTTTATCAGGTATTGCAATGCTACGGCACACGTCTGTTACGAAGCATCTTCAAGCGTAAAGGGTTTTCATCGTATGATTTGCTTATGACCATTGCTCCGGCTTTTGTACTTACGCTCTTTCTCTGGTTCTTTAATACTTCGTTCCTGATCTTTGCGATGATCGAAGAAAACCCGCTCTTTATTCGCTTTGCACTGAACAGCATGGGTTCGGGCCTTTTAGGTGCCTACTTTAGCCTCTTTTTCCATGGAGCGGTCGCAACCGTCTTTCAGTGGAAGAAGATCCGAGCCAGCACATGGAAGAAGCTTCTTTACATGTTCACGTTCCCTATTTTCCTGTTCACCTATATTCCCATCTCTTGGGCTGCTTTATTCAAAAAGGTAACCTGGGAACCCATTAAACATGTTATTACAGAACGCGTTGCATAGATGAAAGCTTGAAAAGACACACACAAAAAGGGACAGTTCATAAAAGAACCGTCCCCTTTTGTGTACCCTCGTATGTCTTCTTTGGTTAATCCTTCTTCTCGCCAAGCTGAATCATCTCTTCTTGATCTTCTTTTGTTAGAGCGCGAGATAAGATGGTAGCTATGGAAAGAATGCCCACAATGCTCAATGCTAACCGAAGAAGTGTGTATTGAACACCTAAGTTTACTGCTTCAAAAGTCAGCATTGGTATTTTGGTAGTTGACCATGCCCCTATAAAGATGAAAATATTGAACATGCTACTCCCTTTTTTCATCATAATGGTTGCTATTGGGAAAGCAGCATAGAGAGGTCCGGCAGCAGCAGAACCCAAAACAAAGGAAATCAATGCTCCCTTTAGTCCGGAATCCTTACCGGTATACTTCATCATGGTAGCGCGGTCCACCCAGACATCGAGTAACCCCAGCAAAATAAATATCGCAGGTAAAATCGACATCATTTCCAAGACACTATTCCATGTGATTTCCAAGGATTTCTTTCCGATCACCGGTTCTATAAAGAGCAAACCAATATTGATAATGAAGAGCCCGATAAAGGCTTTGTATCGCTTTAAAAATTTCATCATTGGAGGATCCCTCCAATCACAAAGGCCGCTATATAAGAAAATAAAAATGCAGCAAGATTTCTGATGATTGCGGCTTTTTTACCAAAGGTTTTGATTTCGAGTGGCAAAGTCACAAAACCGACCATCATCAAGGTAGAAACAAAAACTGTGATTTGTGCATAACCCGCACCATTTTTTAAGAGCGCAGCAACCAATGGGAAGGCAATGAACCCCGGTATCAGAGTGATCGACCCAATGATCGAAGCTATTATGAGCCCCAAAAATCCGGATTTCGCACCAAGAAGATTGGAAATGACCTCCGGACTTAAAATTGCCAAAGCCATACCAATCAACAGCAAAATAGACAAAAACTGAGGCAGGATATTTTCGAAAGACTTCCATGCTTTTTTTAAAGCCAGCTTCGTCTTATCTACATCCTTGAAATACGATGCAAGTAAACCTAACCCAGCACAAGCAAAAATCACATAACTAAACATCGCATCTCTCCTTTTGAGTCTTAGCCAAGGTAGCTGTGTAACCCGGCTAATAGAGTATTTACTCCAATAAAGGTAAAGATGACGCAGAGGAAGCCGATGACAGCAAACCAAGCAGCAGGTTTCCCGGTCCATCCTCGGTGGAATCTCAAATGCAGATAAACTGAGTAAATCAACCAGGTGATTAAAGACCAGGTTTCTTTAGGATCCCATGCCCAGTATCGCGACCAAGCTGCTTTCGCCCAAATCGCCCCCGTCACAATGACCAAAGTCAGCATTAAATAGCCAAAGGCAATCACCCGGTAACTCAAGTAATCACAGGTTTCCGCCGTAAGTAAGGTTGACTTGGATTCAGTGTCTTTCTTCTGATACAAGTGAATCAAATACATCGCCGCTAATCCTGCCGATACCGCAAAGGCACCGTAACTGATAACGGCCGTTCCCACATGCAAATAGAGCCAATTGCTTTGTAACGCCGGCATCAATGGCTTAATGGTTTTCGGTAACATAGAAGCATAGCCCATGACTAAAAAGGCGATCGGCATTACAAAAGCGCCAACGGCAGTAAAACGATATGCATAATGCAAAACCAAGTAACAAAGCACGATGCCCCAGGTGAAGCTGGTGGCGAATTCGAATTGGTTACTGAAAGGAAGTCGTCCGGATTCGATCACTCGCAAAACAATGGCGGCGGTATGAATCAGAAACCCGGCAGAAGTCAACAAAACGCCGATTTTGCCCATAAGCTCTTTTTTGAGCGCTACGTGAACAAAAAAGCTCAAAGCCGCTGCTGTATAGGCAATAAAAGCTACCGTAAATAAAGTTTCTTCCCAAAATATTATCTGTTCCATGAGGTATTCTCCCCCCCTGTCATTGCTGATTCAACCAGTTTCTTTACTTGGAAGGTCATTCCCCAAGGATTTTGGCGAGTCATAACCTTAACACTGTTAGAGGTCACTTGAACTTGTTTCGGATATAGATAAAAAGAGAAAATCAAGCCAAGGAACATCAATAAACTTCCGGCTACAACAAAAGCATATCCGAAATCTTTGCGGTAGGTCAAGCCGGTATACAGGACGGAATCTTGAAAACTGATTTGAAAGTCGCCTCGGTCAATCGGTTGACCCGGTTCCACGATATAAGAACCCACATGTTCTCCGAATTCATATAAAATCACCGCATAGTGAGGATTTTTCACTTCCTCTGTCATGGTCAACGGTTGGCCTTCGGAAGTAATGGTGAAATTCGGATAAAAGCCGTAAAGATACACCGTCATGTGATTATCTTGCAGGAACGCAGATTCACCATTGCGTAAAACCTTAGCTAACAGGATTTCTCCTGTACCATTGACAATTTTCAACCGACTAGCCCAACCATAGGAGGTCTGATAAAAATTCAATGGACTGACTGCCAAGGGTTGATTCACCCAAAGGGTAGCTTCTTTATCTGCTTGACCCGTCTTCAAAACACTGACTTTACTGTAATATTGTTCTACGGTTCCGTTTTCACGGAATCCCAAAGAAAAATCTTCTAATCGTAAAGCAAATCCATATTCCGGAAAGCTTTTCACATCCCCGGGCATTAAATTAAAGAAGCCTTCATCAGCAAAAACCGCACCAATAATGCTTCCAATAATAATCACAATGATCCCTAAATGGGTTATGGATGATCCAATATGGCCAAACCGATGCTTGCTGGCTACAAAACCATCTTCTTTTTCAAGAATAGCGAACCTTTGCTTTTGTAAAGATTGCCGCAATAAATCTTGATCCATTCCCGGTTGGTACAGCTCTTCGGCGTTGCTACGAGGAGACATTATATATTCTTTTTTGGTGCGCCGGATTTGAGATGGCAAAATCTTCAACGTGCAACCAACCAAATTGACCACGAATAATCCGAGAAGTACATAAAAAACCACCGAGGTATAAACATGATCAAATTGCAGGGTCATGATCAGGTTTGCTAAACTCGGATAGCGTTCGATATACATCTCTGCTGCCAACCCTTGCGGCAAAACGGTCCCGATGATGGAATAAATGGCGATCGCAAGCAATAAGGTAATTGCTACAGCCAAGCTGGTGATAAATCCTATGAAGCGTTGAATGGTCTTCTACCCCCATCTCATATTGACATAAGAACGGAAAGGGGACTTCTCCCCTTTCCGTCTTCAGTTCTAGAATTTTCTAGTGGTCCAGAGATGGCGGCAAGGCAGGAATCAGCTCGCGGCTGGCTTCGCTGTCTGTATCGCGTATGTCTTTTTCACTGAGCCAAATTCTGGTGTTATCGTGACAAGCATTGCAGCTCTCGTTTTGGAACGTACTCTTTTGAATGTTATGAGTGGGCGAATACTTCCAATTGGATTTTTCATCGAAATTGGGCATCATATCGTCCCCAACTACTTCCAACATGGTTTCTTGAGAAGGAACATGGCGTAACACTACATATTTGTAGGGGCGCTCTTCACTGACTTCGGGGTTATAACCTACTCTAAATAGGATTTTCCCTTCAGAAGAGCTTCCCAACCCAGAACCGTCGGCTTTTTCATCTAAGTGGCACTCAAAACAGTTGTTATTGGCTTGAGCATGACAGACTTGGCAAGATAAGGAATCTCCATGCACCTTGTGCATCGTGTCTTTTGCGGTCTCAGGGTTTTGCTCTTCATGGCAATCTAAGCAGGAAGGCAACTCTTCATCCCACATGGTATAGGTCTCTTCACCGGTGCCATGGAAGTTGCTGGTTGGATGACAATCCATACAGGTTAAGCCATTGGTGTAGTGAACATCACTACTAAAACCAACGGTTCCCATATATTCTCCACCGTTTCTGGCGTTATGACATGCATAGCAGTTTTCTTCCATAGAAGGCGTTGCCAAGAAATCATGTTCTGACACTAACCCATTGGAGTAGTTTTTGTCACGGCTGACATGGCAATCGCCACAGGTGGCGTGACATTTGTAGCAATCGTTCTCAAAAACATCTTGATGATGTTCAGAGTCCGAAAGTTGCGTGAAATCGGTAAATTCCAGCAATCCATTGGAAATTCCGGCTAAAGTGTAATGAATGGATGTCCCAAAAGTAGTCGTCACATCATTATGACAGTTCCCACAAGAAACATCGAAATCGCTAGAGGGATATGGATCCATCTCAGCATGAGCCGCGGCTTTGTCGAGTGTGTTCTCCCCACCGTGGCAGGAAATGCACCCTAATTTTCCGTGAGTCGTAGCCAAGAATTCTTCTGAGACAAGGAACATTTGCACAGCTTCCAGCTGCGGTCCAGGAGCGCCTCAGCCACCGGTATTAACAGCGACCGGCTTATCTTTTCCCCAATCGGAAGCAGCGATAACGGTTTCGTCGGTATGACAAGCAACGCAACTTGAACTATCGACGGTGTTGTAAGGGAATGGTTCTTCAGGAACCAAGTCTCCTGCAGTCGGGTTGACGCCCAATTGACTGAAGCCCACAATGGTCACTCCAACTAAGAGAACGGCCAACAAACCCAAAATCCATTTTCTCATGGCAATAGGCTGATTCACGACGTCACCTCCCGTTTTTTTATTGTACTGTAAATATTATTCGGTAACAACCGGCAATTCGGCACCGGTCCAACCGGTCATACCACGGTTCAAACTCATTGCATTAATACCCATTAAGCGCAAGGGAGCCATAGTGATGCCAGCAGTTTGTCCGGTATAGCAGACTACATAAACAGGTTTGTTGGTTGGAAGTTGATCCAAATTGGCACCAACTTCTTTGAAGGCAATGTGGCTAGCGGTGTCAATGTGACCTTTAGCAAAGTCTTCAGCAGAACGGATGTCTAAAACCATAATGGCATCGGGATTCTCGGTTACTAAGTCATTTAAGTCTGCAGCAGCAACAACAAAGTTTGTATCGCCAAAGTAGGCTTTAACTGCATCCCAAAGGATTTGTTGTTCTTCATCCAAATCAGGAGTTTTTGCTTCAGGTAGTTTGTTTTCGGTGGTTTGTAGAGTGTCCTCACCTAATTCCAACGGTGCCCAACCAAAGTTCATACCGCCACGGAAGGAAACCGCATTAAAACCAAGCATATTAGCAAGTGCAGCCACTTGAGCAGAGGTTTGTCCGGAATAGCATTGGAAAATGATTTGCTTATTCATCGGGATAACTTCTAATAATTCACCGGTTTTTGGGTAAGGAATATTCACAGCATTGGTGATATGGCCTTTTGCATAGTCTTCGGCAGATCTCATATCAACCCAGAAAATCGCATCGGGATTTTCGTCATTGAGACCTAAAGCGGCATCGGCAGCCATAATGTAATTGTTGTCAGGAATGGTTGTTAAGAACTCTTCCACAGCGGCAGCGATGACTTCAGCGGGTACTAATGCCGGGGCCGGTGGTGGAGTAGGGGGGGTCGGAGTTTGGTTACAAGCAGCTAAAAAAGAGAACATCATGACAAATACTAAAAGCAGACTTACAATTTTAGATTTACGCATTCTTTCTTCCTCCAAATGATTTTGTTCATAGATTTTTTTCACGAGCCAACATTCTTCATATTCGTTCTTCGATAGGTGAAAATCCTCCTCCCTTCAAGAAAACGAAGTGATTCTGCGATTATTTTACCCCAGTTACTGACATACGTCAAGTATTAGTCCGCCAAAAATCGTGATAAATAGAACGAAAGCTAAGATATATTTGGAATATCCAAAAAAACGTGTGCCCTCAGCCCTATCTGAGCTAAGAACACACGTTACAAGATCAATTCTTAGTAGCGATAAATAGCTGCGATTCCGGTTGAACCGGGCATACGCTCCTCAGGCAAAACAACAACTTCTCCCTTATCTTGCAAAACGCTCAAGATAAGCTTGTCAAAGGTGTTGGCATGAATGGTATTGTCTTCTACTAAAAGAGTCTTAATCCGCTTCGCAAGTACGGCTTGGGTGATATCGGTAACATCACTTCCTGCCAAGAACTTCGATTGAGCCAAATCATAGGTTTCCACGAGCTCTTTGGTCTTTTGTAAGTACGTCTCCAAAAGAACATCCCATGCTTGCTGTGCTAATTCTTTCGCATTCATGGAATCTGGCGAGGTATTTACACCTTCAGGCATGATGAAAGAATTGTTGCTGAGTTTACGGAATTCTCCTTGATGTTCTTGTAAGGCAACCAACATCAAGGGCAATTCAGATGGTTTGCTGTATTGTTCAAAGATATAGGTATCGACATGACGGAAAAATCTTTCAAGATCTTTTTCCATCTCGTCTTTTCGTCCGCCTTGACCGTGAAACACCGTTGCACCCCCGCTACGAGTCCTATGGGTTAGAGTTGCTGCACTCATCTGCTCGCCTAAGATTCCGGTAATCGTGGTTGGCACGTCTTCCGGCATCTGAATCAGCTGAAGCTCATAACGATTCCCTTCATAGAGCTTAAATTCATTGGCATTCAAGCTCAACAAATGATATCGGTCGGCAGATTGATACGCCCTTAGCAAGGGTGTAATATGGAAGGAATCGGAAACCAATGCAAGATTCTTCACAGAGCGAGGCAATTGATATAACAAACCTTTTTCGGGTCCAAGTAAAATGGCCAGACCATCTAAGGTATTGTTCCAAAAGCGCTTATCTTCTCTTAATTCATAAAGGGGTTTGAGGAATGCTTGAATCTCATCCTTTTTTAAACGGGATTCCAACTGGTTTTCGATCTCTTGTAGCAGATTTTTGAAAACGATGGGATCTTGTCGGTTATCGGGTGCGTGACGATGCGTCTGCTGATATAATGAAATGCAGAGATCACCTTGTTCAAAGATCATAGGATGCGGAAAATGTTGAACTCTTTCCAACGCCATAGGATCCCTCCTGACTTGTATTTCTTTTCCATAACCTTTGTTATGTAACAAAAGTATACCATTTCATACAGATCTTGTCAATTCAAAGCAACTATGCACAACATCCAACCTGTGGTATGATTAGTCATTGTAACAACTCAGAAAGGTGGTTTTACTATGGACCTTGCAGTCATATTTGATTTAGATGGCACGCTATGGGACTCCCGAAAAGAAGTTGTGCCGATTTGGAATCAAGTTTTTTCTCGTTATCCGGAGATCCCTGTGCGGATTACTGAAGATGATATGCTACGTTTCATGGGTCGCACCATATGGGATATCGCAGCGGAATTGCTTCCGGACATTTCTCCCGATGCACGCAACCGTATCATGAAAGAATGCAGCGTTGAGGAAACTCATTATTTGAGAAAACACGGCGCAACCTTGTTTCCAAAATTAAAGGAAACCTTGGATCAACTGCGAACTGCAGGCTATCCTCTTTATATCGTTAGCAATTGTCAAGATGGCTATATCGAAGCATTTTTGGAAGCACATCACTTAGAAGCCTACTTCCTTGATTTCGAATGTCCCGGTCGTACCGGTTTAAGCAAAGGCCAGAACATCAAGCTGGTCGTTGAACGAAACCAACTGGAAAACGTGGTTTATATTGGAGATACCTTGGGAGACTATTCTGCTTCACAAGAGGCCGGGGTTCCATTTATTCATGCCAGTTATGGTTTTGGTCAGGTTCCGGAAGCGAAATACCGTTTGCGTGAAATAGCCGATTTGCCGCAATTATTAGCATCAATACCTCATGGAGCTATCGTATAACGTTTAAAGGAGTAGCTTACATGTACCAACTCAACAGCTCCGACCGTCGCTATAGAGTTCAAATCAATTTCATTATCAGCCTCATCATTCTGGTGGGGTTTTTAACAGTTGGATTAATCACCTATACAATTTACAGTGACTTGATCAGGGAAGATGTTTTGAATATCAGTAAACTGACTGCAAGCAATATTTATGGTGACATCGGCAATGAACTCACCAAACCGATTTTCGTATCTTTAACCATGGCCAATGATAGCTTTCTGAAGACATGGATCAAAGAAGAACCAACTACCCCAGACATTCAAAAGCACAGAGAAGAATTACAGCGCTATTTACTAGGCATTAAAGCTAAGTATCTTTATGACTCTGTCTTCTTAGTGTCCGACCAGAGCAAAGTTTATTATCATTACGAAGGGATCAATAAAACGATTTCTCCGGATGACGAACATGATGCTTGGTACTTTCATTATCTTTCGGAAGACTTGGTTTATGATTTAGACGTAGATACAGATCAAGCAAACCAAAATCGCTTATCGGTCTTTGTTAACTGCCGCATTTTGGATGAAGACAAAAACCTATTGGGTGTCACAGGGGTGGGTTTGGAGATTAAGCATGTCCAAGCCTTATTGCAAAGCTTCGAGGATGACTTTGAACTAAAAACAATGCTCTTCAGCCGCGATGGTAGTATTCAGATTGACGCTGACGGCGCACACGCAGATACCGAAAACCTCTTTGATGCTTTTGTTTTTCACGAAAACCGTGATCGAATCTTAAACAACCGCACCGGTTTTGAAGTTATAGAGTTTAAGAATGACCCTTACGACGGTTACTTTATTACGAAATATATAGAAGACTTAGATTGGTATCTCATGGTAAAGAAAGATACCTCTCAATTGGCAGCTTCTCTTCATGCTCAGATTTACCGAATCACCTTGATCTATATCATTGTGACTGCTTTTGTACTTATTTTGGCGAATCGAATTATCACTAAGCATCGCTTGGAGATGTTAGCCTTAACAAAAACAGATACCCCCACCGGTCTAATGAATCGACGTGGGTTTAACGATCGAATTAGTAATTTGATCAATAACAAAAAAGAAACTCCTACTACCTATATTTTTGTTTTCGATATCGACGACTTTAAGAATGTCAATGATAAATATGGCCACATGGTTGGCGACAATGTTCTCTATATGATTGGTGAATTGGCAACCACCTTCGTTGGGGAACGAGGCAATATTTCGCGTTGGGGTGGAGATGAGTTTGCCGGTTTCCTTCATGGAGAAAACAGTGAGGTTAAACTCATGTTGGACCAATTCTTTCGAGAACTCAGCATCCATGGTGAGTTATCCCATTATGGCATACATATTAGTTTGGGAATCGTCAAACTCCACATGACCGATTCGGCTGAGTCCCTGCTTCATCGAGCAGATCAAGCGCTTTACAAAGCGAAAGACTTGGGCAAAAACCAATACTTCCTGTTTGAAGGGCTGGAAATCACTCCTGATTAATGTTTCAAAACCTTACTACACCATAGATGATGTATCGCTAGAAACGGGTGGTAGAAAATCATTCGCGATCCAGCATAGCGCATGACACGACGAATTTCAGCTCGTTGTTGCGGTTCGTAGCAATGAATCTTACAGTTAGAGCAAAAGGGTTTTTCTTCCATGAGAGGGCACTTATCTACCCGCTGCCAAGCATAGTCACTCAATGCTTGGCAGGAGGGACAAAGATGATTGCCTTCTTTTTTTGTTTTATGCACGCCTTGACAGTAGAGTTGAATCATCAACCGCACAACTTGTTTTTCTTGTTCTCGCTTTTTCACTGCAAGTTGATACATAGAATCCCCTCCAGATGATTAAATGAAAACCGCTCAACCAGAAGTTTTGCTACTCCGGTGAGACGGTTTTTTTATCCATATTGAGTTCTATGAATTATGGGCTTTTCCTTCTTTTTCCGTCTGCTCAGATTGCTCTTTGGCCATTCTATACATCTAAAAAATGGTCTTTTTATGGATATATGTGAAAAATGCTTCTGCTGCACGCAAATTAAACAGATTTAATTCATTCGTCACGAAAATTTCGAAATAAGGAGCAGTGAAATCAATCGGTTTCTATGAATCTTTCTGCATTTTTATTAAGTAATTTGTAATTTATATCCTTAGATTTGTCATCCCTACTAGAATTATTTTAATGGAGTTTAATGTCTAATACATCGCCTAATTTTCCTATACTTCTCATAACTTTAAAATCAATCATCCTAAAAACGCCATAATGTGATCCGAAATTGAAATGTGACACTTCTATTTAAAAAGTATGAAAATACGGTAGCAGGAATTGAACAAGATGTTACGAATTTGTTACGGTAAAGGGGGTGTTGACTGGAAAGAGAGAGGTTTTTATACAATAATTCATTCAGAAAACACCAATTATTTCCTTCATCAGACAAATCTGGCTGTAATGATGAGGAGATCAACTCCGGTTAGGATGGGAGGATTTTTATGAAGCACTCCAAAGCAGAACTCAAGAAAATCGCCTGTGAAGCCATCGACAAAAATCGTGACGCAATTATCGCCTTAGGTGATTCAATTCTCATGGAACCCGAACTGGGTTATAAGGAGTTTAAGACCGCTGAGAAAGTCAAGAAACTCTTTACCGATTTGGGCTATGATCATCGAAGCGAAATCGCGATCACTGGTGTCGTTGCACCACGCAAAGGCAAGGAATCCAAGATGAAAGTTGCCATTATGGGAGAATTAGATGCCGTTATTGTTCGCGATCACCCCTATGTCTGTGAAGAAACAGGGGCAGCGCATGCCTGCGGACACAATTGCATGATCGCCTCTTTAGCCGGTGTCGCCTATGCCCTGAAAGATACTGGCATCATGGAAGAACTCTCAGGCGATATCGTTCTCATGGCCGTACCTGCAGAAGAATACGTGGAAATCGGTTATCGCAACAGCTTACGCGAAGAAGGAAAAATCCACTTTTTAGGTGGTAAACAAGAATTCATTCGTTTAGGTGAATTCGATGATATCGATACCATGATCATGCAGCACACCACCAGCACGACTGGCAATATCAAAGCACTAACTCGAAATTTCAGTAACGGCTTTACCGGCAAACTTGTTCGTTACATCGGTAAAGAAGCTCACTCCGGCGGTGCACCTCACATGGGCATCAATGCATTGAACGCTGCGCAAATCGGTCTCATGGCCGTCCATGCACAACGCGAAACCTTTAAAGATGAAGATCACATTCGAGTGCATCCAATCATCACCAAAGGCGGAGATTTAGTTAATGTCGTTCCGGCCGATGTACGAATCGAAACCTATGTTCGTGGAAGCAACGTCCCTGCTATTTTAGACGCCAGTTTCAAAGTCAATCGTGCTTTTAAAGCTGGTGGAGATGCCGTTGGCGCAAAGACAGTAATCACCGAATTACCGGGTTATCTACCCATGTTTTTCGATGAGAAACTTACCGAAGTGATGCATGGAAACCTGGTTGATTTATTGGGCGATGACGCTGTTCTCCGACAAGGTCCCGGTGGCGGCGGATCTACCGATGCTTCCGATGTAGCACACTTGATGCCAACCCAACATATTTATATGGGTGGTTCGGTCGGTGGCGCGCACAGTAAAGAATTCATGATTGCCGACAAAGATTTGGCTTATCTCACGGCTGCCAAAGCCCTTGTCTGCACTGCCATTGATTTATTAGCCAACGGAGCAGAACTCGGCTTAGAAATCAAAAACAACTTTAAAGCCCCCATGACCAAGGAAGAATATCTGACCAAATGGGGTCACATGGAATAATCTGAAGGGAGTTTTATTATGAAGTATTTGAAGGACTGGAAAGTCCAAATTTTATGTCTTCTTATGGTTATTGCCGCGGAATTGATCGGCAACCAAAAGTTCGCTTTCGGCCTAGTTAGCTTTACTTTATTCCCCATGTTATATGCTTTGGTTATTGGTGCGGTACTCTATGGTTTAAAAGTCATCGATATGGATATGATGAAAACCGCATCTCCTTACATTGGTATTTCTGTTACTTTTTTAACCGTTAAAGTCGGCGCCAGCATTGGACCGAACTTACCTGCTATTATGAATGCCGGTCCCGCTCTCTTATTACAAGAATTAGGCAACTTAGGAACCATTTTCTTCTCCCTACCTGTTGCCGTATTAGTCTTTAAAATGGGTCGCGCTGCCGTTGGTGCGTGCTTCTCGATCTCCCGCGAAGGTTCTCTGGCTATTGTTGGTGACATGTATGGCTTAGACTCCGATGAGGGTCAAGGCGTTATGGGCGCTTATATTACCGGAACCTTATTGGGTACCGTTTTCAACAGCTTAATGGTTTCCACTTTACTGATTACCAATTGGTTCCATCCTTACTCTTTAGCCATGGCAGCCGGAACCGGCTCAGCATCTATGATGTCTGCCGCTTTAGCACCGTTGGTAGAAAAATTCGCGAACCAACCGGAAATGCTAAGTAAGATTCAAGCCTATGCCGCTACCAGTCAGGTTCTAACCAGTGCTGATGGTTTGTATATGAGCTTATTTGTAGGAATTCCAGTAACCAATTGGCTCTACAAAAAGTTTAAAAAAGAAAAAGCTGCTCCTGCTCAAAAAGCAGTAGCAGGAAAGTAAGGAGGCGCTAACTATGGAAGGTAAATGGTTTACTCGAATTAAGATTTTATTGATTACCGCTCTCTTTGCTTCCATTGGTAACCTGATCAACGGGTTGGTAACAAAGTCCAGATCAGCTACCCCCGAAAAAGTCATGGTTTATATGCCTTGGCAAATTTGGCCGGCCCTAGCTCTTATGATTGCAATTATTATTTTAGGTTTAATTATTGCAGACTTTGCAAAAGCCAAATTCCCCAAAGCAGATTTACCCAACATTCTCTTTATTTCCGCTATTGCTATTTTAGTTGGTATTCCGAATTTGTCGCCTTTGGCTGGTTTCATGAAAACCGAATTTGCCAAAATCGGTTTACTCCCCTTGTGTACCCCTATTCTTTCTTATGCCGGTATCTCCATTGGTAAAGACTTGCCTGCTTTCAAGAAACAGGGTGTGGCTATTGTTACAGTGGCTCTGCTCACCTTCTTAGGAACCTATATCGGTTCTGCAGTCATTGCCGAAATCGTATTGAAATTGACTGGACAAATCTAATATTGATCTCAAAAAAACGCTTCCTTCCTCAAGAAGGGAGCGTTTTTTTATGTCTTAATTTTGAGTAGAATGTGAATTTTATTCGTTTCACCGGAAATTCGGCTTTCTTTTATGAGGAATTTTGCATCTTTATTAAGAATCCTGTTGATATGAATTTTGGACTGCTTAAGGGGCTATAAATTGATTAGTTTTCTAATAAGACTCGATACCTTGATTTATAACACAATGCCGGATAATCCTTAGGTTTCCAACGAATTAAAACTTGTCGTAATGTTCACCTTTGAGATAGCTACCTTAATCTCGAAAATCATCCGCTTTTTCTGAACAGGGTTTCTGATCTGTATTACGAATAAAGCAAAGAAGGGAGGATTTTCACCAAGAATACAACAATCCGAAATTAGGAATAGGAAAGGAGTTCTATCGATGAAAATACTCAAGGATTGGAAAGTCCAAATTCTATGTCTGCTCATGGTCATTGCTGCTGAATTGATCGGAAATCAACGCTTTGCGTTCGGCCTTTTAAGTTTTACTTTATTCCCTATGTTATATGCTCTTGTCATTGGTGCCATCCTCTACGGTGTCAAAGTTATTGACAACGATATGATGAAAACCGCTTCCCCTTATATTGGTATTTCCGTTACTTTTTTAACCGTAAAAGTTGGTTCTAGCATTGGACCGAACTTGCCTGCCATTCTCAGTGCAGGTCCGGCTTTGATCTTGCAAGAATTGGGAAACCTAGGAACAATTTTCTTGTCTCTTCCCGTTGCAGTCCTGGTCTTCAAAATGGGACGTGCCGCCGTTGGAGCTTGTTTTTCAATCTCCCGTGAAGGATCTCTGGCCATTGTCGGTGATATGTATGGCTTAGACTCCGAAGAAGGTCAAGGAGTTATGGGTGCTTATATTACCGGAACTTTATTGGGCACTATTTTCAACAGCCTCTTAGCTTCAGCAATGTTAGCAGTAGGTTGGTTACATCCTTATTCTTTAGCCATGGCAGCCGGAACTGGCTCAGCTTCCATGATGTCTGCGGCTTTAGCACCGTTGATTGAGAAATTCGCAAATCAACCGGAAATGTTAAGTAAGATTCAAGCCTATGCTGCCACAAGTCAGGTTCTAACCAGTGCCGATGGTTTGTATATGAGCTTATTTGTAGGAATTCCGGTGACCAATTGGCTCTACAAGAAACTCAAAAAAGATAAAGCTGCTCCTGCCCAAAAAGCAGTAGCAGGAAAGTAAGGAGGCGCTAACGATGGAAGGTAAATGGTTTACTCGTATCAAAATTCTGCTAATTACCGCGCTCTATGCTTCGATTGGAAACCTGATCAACGGGCTGGTTACCAAGTCCAGATCAGCAACGCCTGAAAAAGTTATGGTTTACATGCCTTGGGAAATTTGGCCCGCCTTAGCTCTTATGATCGCAATAATTATCGTAGGCTTGATCATTTCCGACTTTGCAAAAGCCAAACTACCCAAAGCTGATTTACCCAACATTCTCTTCATCTCAGCAATCGCAATTTTAGTGGGTATTCCCGGCTTGTCTCCTTTGGCAACTTTCATGAAAACCGAATTTGCCAAAATTGGTTTACTGCCTCTTTGCACACCGATTTTATCGTATGCCGGTATTTCCATTGGCAAAGATTTGCCCGCATTCAAGAAACAGGGTGTAGCTATTGTTTCTGTGGCACTACTCACTTTCTTGGGAACATACTTAGGCTCGGCTTTCATTGCTGAAGTCGTCTTAAAGTTCACCGGTCAAATCTAAGTTCAAGTTTAGGTCAGAAAAACGTTCTTGTTTTAAAGCAAGGGCGTTTTTTTCTTGACTTCAGGCATACAATGGGTATAATCAGATAGTAAACAAAAACGGAACATCTGAAAGGACTCCTTATGAAATACTTTTTACAAAGAATGCCACGCCTAATTCTAGGGCTTTTCCTTTATGCTTTGGGTATCTATGTCACTATTCGGGCCAATATTGGGTATGCGCCTTGGGATGTTTTTCACACCGGATTATCCAAAGCAACCGGAATGTCTTTAGGCACTTCCTCCATTGTCACCGGTGTCGTAATCGGCTTGCTCGCCGTTTTGCTTGGTGAAAAAATCGGCTTAGGTACGCTTGCCAATATGATTGTGGTAGGTGTTTTTATTGATGTCCTTATGAAATGGAATCCCATACCGATCAATCAAAATTTCTGGTTTGGCATTCCGATGATGATTTTGGGATTATACATCATTGCTTTTGCCACCTACTTTTACATAGGCACCGGTTTTGGTGCAGGTCCTCGCGATAGCCTCATGGTAGCGCTGACCAGAAAAACCAAGTTGCCGGTGGGAATCTGCCGCGGTGGGATTGAAGTGATTACCTTATTATGTGGTTGGTATTTAGGTGGATTGGTTGGTCTAGGCACGGTGATTTCTGCTTTCGGTTCGGGTTTCTGTGTTCAAACGACCTTTAAACTGATGAAATTCAATATCACTTCTATTAAGCACGAGACCCTGACCGATACTTGGCGCTTGATTCGCCAATAATTTAACACCTCGATTTCACCTTTTTACAATGCTTTCTCCATAAGAAAGACACAATCTTTCGGTAAGATAAAGCCAGGTCAAGGGAACAAGCCAAACTTGTTACCCAGACAAATTAAAAAGATGAAAGAGGAAATGAAAATGAAAAACCTTAAAAAACAAATCGCTGCCGGTGTTCTGGCATTTAGCTTGCTCTCTGCTTCCGGCATGGCCATGGCAACCGGAACCAACCTCGGCTCAGCCGCTGCCCTTGCTGATCCTTCCTACACCCTAGAAGAAATGTTGGAATACGCCATTCAAGATGAATATGCTGCACAAGCAGAATATCAGGCGATTCAAGATGAATTCGGAACAGTCCGCATCTACACCAACATTATGAAAGCTGAAGCAAAGCACATTGAAGCTTTACTCCCCTTGTTTGAAACCTATGAAATCACAGTTCCGGCAGATACCGCTAGCGAACAAGTCGTCATCCCGGCAGATTTAGCAACCAGCTACGATATCGGCGTTGAAGCCGAAGTCAAAAACATTGCCATGTATGAAGCCTTTCTGAAAGAAGATCTACCTGAAGATGTGAGATTCGTTTTTGAAAACTTGAAGAAAGCTTCCGAAAGTCATTTAGCAGCCTTCCAACGTGCAACCGATGGTAATCTTGGCGGTGGGTTCGTCCAATCTCGTCAGGGAAATAGCAGTGCACAAGGCCAACAGATGGGAAATGGCGTTGCTAACGCTCAAGGTCAAGCAATGAATACTCGTGGTAACACAGTTGCCCCTCGTCAGCAAGTTGCCAACAACAACATGATCTGCAGATAACTGCAACCCTTGCAATTAATAAGCCGCCCCTTAGTGGGCGGCTTATTAATTGCTTATTGTGCTGGATTTTTGAAATTATAGATCTTCAATGAGATTTCCGGAATTGATTCATACCCCTCGAGCAACATATCGGTGTAAATACTGAGTAAATAATCTCCGTTGGGACCATAAACAATGGCGGTATCATGAATGTTGCCCTCGTAGAAACCCACTTTATGGGCTGTGATTCCGGGAGGTAATAACTCGGCAATCAAAATCGGATAAAGCGAGTTCTTTAGATTATAGCGTAAGACATCATAGTGATCTCCTTCGCTGTAGTACAACAATTTCATGATTTTAGCTGCATCTAAAGCACTGGTTTCTAAATCGACTCGATTTGTTTCATGCCCAATCAAGTCTTCATAAAAAGAATAAACCTCTTCCGTTCCTAAATAACGCCACAACATACGAAAAGCTATGTTGTCGGAGTTGATCGAAGCATACTGAACTAAGGTGCGCAAACTAAAGGCTAACCCAGGTTGGGTTAAGTCACGATACTTAATTGCGCCTGTGCCAGGGGCGAAATCAATGGGAAGGTACTGAACCATTTCATCTAAATCGGCTGTCCCTTTGCTGACTCGGTCCATGAGAGGCATCAAGACCATCATCTTACCCGTACTGGCTGTGAGGTATTGAACGTTTGGTCGTATGGCAACAACTTCTCCAGTGGTTAAGTCTTCGTAATAAAATCCAACTTTATCCCAGTCGTCTTTAAAATGCTCTTTCACCATTTGGTAGATTTGAACATTTGCCTCAGTGGGGGTCACAAAAACCTCGTACCCGGGCATATCGTCTACATAAGGATTTGTCACACTCACCGTCCTGGTTTCTTCAGTTCGGTTTCCGGCAGCATCTTCAACCCAGTATAAGATCTCGTATTCATCTGGTTTATCCGAGAAGACTTCCCCTTGCCATTGCACCTGTTGGGTCAAATCGCCATCAACATCGTCAGTTGAGACGACGCCTTCCATGGGATTCCATTCTTGCTGAAAGTCAAGAATTTGCTCGGGAACGGTTAATTCAGGGGGAACCTCGTCCAGAGGCACAACAACTTGTTCAAGAATTCCCATTTTCGATGCTGCAAACCAAAGAATCAAAAAAATCACTGGTATCCAAAGCATCCAGCGCATTTTTGGTAATCTCAAATCATCCACCTTCTTTACTCTATATCTATAGTAGTATTATACCAAATTTGAGCTCAAAGGGAAAGCTCAAATAAAAAAACCGCCCGAAGGCGGTTTTTTGTCTTAAGCTAATCGGCAAGTGAGAAGGTTATGACCTTTGTGTGGGTTGCCGTAGCTGCTGTAGTGGAACGTTCTGCGAACTTTAGGGTTACCGTCAATGTCATTTGAGTATCCCCGTTAGCGACCATGGCGGCATATAAACCACTTCGGTCCACTTGGAAATTATTGATTCCGTAGGTTACATAGGAATTATAGGTTGCTTTGTTGGTTTGGATATTGATCTGTGGGGCATCATTATGATCATAAGCATTGTAGGCGACTCCGTCTTTCGCATATTGATCTATAACAAACCCGTCATAGGTGAAATCGTAGTCATCGTCTATGGAGGATAGGGCGATTTGACTTGGTAAATCTGCAAAGTTTCCAACAGATGTGATATTTCTTTTGAAAGATGTAAAGGAGGAGCTCCATGAAAGATCATCCCCTTTATTGTCTTCTGCACCAAACCATGAATCGACGGAAAGAGTGCCACCATCAACTAAATTGCTCATGAATGTTGGAGGACGGCCCCAATCAAGAATAAAGGTAAAGGGTTTAACATACTCACAATGCCAACCCGGGGCTGTTCCTCCTTTACTATAATAGATTGTCAAACTCGACATCATCCAAGGATCCGCGTTGACCCCAGACACAACATATTCTCTGGTATCGTTTCTTTCGAAATCATTTTCGTCGCTGTCAAAATGGGTCTTGGAGCTCGACAATCCATGCACATAGTAGAATTGCCCAGAAATACTGGAATCGGTTCCGGCGCCAGAGATATCGCTCGTCTTGATTTGCATGATTTGAGTATAACCCATAGCATTTGCTACAATACCAACGACCGCCACGGTCTGTTCGCTTTGTACCGGTCCGGTAGCTAAATAGTCTTCACCCGCTAAAACACGCACAAAGGCGTAATAATGACCTGCTGATAAATTCATAAAAGCTCGTGAAGTTTGCCAACCGGAAATTGGTGTATTTGTTGAAGTAGATACTGCATATTCAACGATTCCGTCTCCAGGATAAGAACCTTGTGGTAGTTCATATACCAGTAGGTTGGCTTTCAAGCTGGTCCCGGTAGGAGTTGTGTTGATGCTACGTGCAATCTTGTGAATGGTAATCACTGAGGTATAGGTTTTTTCAAAAGACTGATACACAGCATCTTCGGGTCTGGTGATCTTCACATCATAGAGTCCGGCATGGATGGCTTCGCTACTCCATTCCGAATCAAGATTTTGGCGTTTATACAAAACCGTAAATTCGTTAGGTGTGAAAGCATTGTCTCCTGTGTTATACATCAAAGTATAGGTAGTGCCGTCGTAATCGCGATTCTGATTTGCATCGATTTGTATATCAGTATCGGCAATTAAGATTTTGGGAATCCATTGCGCATAAATGCTATGATTTTGCGGTGTCAGCCACAACGTTTCTGCTGTAACGAGATTTCCCCCAACTCTGGCGGTATACCAGCCGGCAAAGTTGTAGTCTGCACGGGTAGGTGTGGCTAAGAAGCCGTAGGCTTGCCCATAGGTCACCAATTTGCTTCCTGAGGCATCCGCCCAGGGTCTGCCCTCGGTCACGTCTAAGGTCAAGGTATAGCTGTTAGGCGCCCATTGGGCAAACAGGGTCTGATCGTCTTCCGACATTATAGTGTTAAAATCAAAGAGTGTGTTCAAAGTAGCATCGCTGTACCAAGCAGTGAAGGTATATCCGGCTTTCACTGGATCAGCGGGTTTAAAAATCACAGATCCGGCAGCGTGGACTTCGGTTGCTACATCGCTCCCTCCGTTGGAGTTGTAGGTAATCGTGCTATAAACAATCGGAACATCGGTGCTCTCACAGACAATGGTATAGGTGGTCGAGGTATAAATCGGGGCAAAGCTTGGACTTAACCCTAAGAGAATAGCATTCTTACTGGGTAACACCCCTTCAAAGCTACTTGCTGAGGGCACATCGCCTTTACGAAGGGTAACGTTTACTGGGTCTACGTCAATTCCTTCAAAGCGGAACGTAGCTGTTACGGAGGCATCGGTATACTTGGCAGTATAGGTTGCTCCACTGAGTAACTCTGAGGCAAATCCTTTGTCAATGGGTTGCGTAATATTGCGGTCTATAACTGTTCCAACATTGTCTTTGGCTTCGGTCTTCAAGTATTCCGTGAAAACCTTATTCGTTCGGTTTATTGTACCACTGTTTTCAAGACCGGGGAATGTGAAGGACTCTCCATAAGAAGCAGTGCTTTGTATACTCTGCTTACTACCATTGGCATTTTCCACACCTTGAAGGGTTAGGGTAAACTGACGTGGTGTTACCTCGAAGTAGTAGACAGTATCTTTGAGAATGGTCAGTTCCTCAGTATCTTGGCTTCCATAACCGCTGATGGCACTGTATTTTAGATTATTGCCTGCCGCATCGAGAAAGCGTTCAACATCTAGGAGTTCTTTCACTTCATCTGTAGTTGGCAAGCTGAAAGCAGCGTTTTTGACGACACGTTGGCTCCAAATCGTGGTGTAGCCATCGTTCTGGTTGCCTACTTTGACACTCGCCGTAAAACGTTGGTTCAATTCACTTAAAGCTAGATTCGTCCAGACCAGAGGAATCTTCACTGTAAGATCATAGAGACTGAAGGCTAACTTATCGGTCTTCCAAGTCATGGTTAAATCACATTCCATATATTGGACACCTTCAGGTACCGTCACCGTAATCAGTCCGGTTTGCTCGTCTAACTCGAAATAACGATTAGATAAGGTATAATGGAACTTGCTATTGGCATAAACCTCTTGTTCCATAACCCCTTCGCACAAATCAATGTACTGCATCAATCGGAAACTTTCGGGTAAGGTCATGGTAATACCATTGGTCCGATTCGCATCCTCGTCTAGAAGCTGAACGATTTCTCCCACAGCCATTTCATAGGCGAAGTCATAGACGTTATTTCTGGTACCTGCCGTCAACAATGGCCATTCCTTATCGAGTAAGGTGGGTTCATATGCGAAGAGACCATCTAATACTTGGGCTTTGAAAGTCATCTCAAGGTATAAACCAAATTCCAAATACAGAGCACCCATCATGCGTTCTTCTTTGTTCCATGTTGCTGTATTGGCTGGACGAAGCTTTTGATACTCGTAGATAAAGTAGCCCCACATCTTAACGTAGGGACCAAATTCGGCGGTAACACCAATACTACCAATTTTGGTGGATATAATACCCGCAGCAATTTCGAGTTCTATGCCCATCTTTAGGCCCAATTCGCCCATGACATAGAATTGGAAGGCAAAACGCTCGTCGAGTAAATCCATTTCCGAACTACCACTCGTTTTCGAAATGATATCGAACCAGAAGGTGTAGCGTTTGCCAATTACATATTCCATATTAGCACCTAAGGCTAAATTCAGGTTCCCCTTGACGACAAAATTAGCCCCAATACCAATGGCAAAGATATAAATAGTGATATCAGTCTGGAAAATCTCCTGGTTGAAAAGCTGTATCCAATCACTTTCGTTGGTCAGCATTTCTGCATATCTGTCCATGAGATTTTGCACTCCGGCGTCTAATTCGGTTTTGCTGGTCAAATTGAGCATACCCATTAACTCTTCGGTCACGTTCAATTCGCCTAAATCTCCTAGCAAGTTTTCGTATTCTGACGGGTTCGTCAAATCGGCAGGAACCCCATTCCAGAGCGCTTGCAAATCTTGCTGGTAGCCTTGAATCTTATCGTAAGCCCCTTTGGCTTGTTCGATTTTATTCTTAACATCTTCAATTTGTTCAAAAATCTGCTCGAATTCTCCGCCTTTAATTCCCTTTAACTTATCCCAAAGTGAACTTTTTTCCTTCTCTACCGTGTACATCTTTACATCAATTGATATACCGGCATAGTTCTTCAAATCTATGGCGGTCCTAAAAGAAAGTTCGTTGAATTTTGGAAAAATGATGATCCAGGTAATATCGGCACGTGCACCTACTGTAACATCAATGGCGATTTCTTCAACAAAGGTGGCCGATAAATCAATTTTGAGCTCACCCTCATCTCCAACATCGACACTAAATTCGGCTTGGATACCTAAGGCCAATCGAATACCATCGGTGAAATACTTGGAACTGCTGTCCAATTCTACTGTTATCTTCACGTCATCGGACAGTTGTAATGAACCACCGATTCCCAACAAGGAAAGCGTTTCTTCATCCAAGGGTTGTCCGTTCTTTTGAGTTGCGGAGAAATCTTCGATTCTCGATAAATTCTTGAATCCATCGGTCTGGGTTGCCATGAGTGCTAAATATTCAGCAGCATCTTCAGCGAATCCGCTCTCTGCAACCTGTTGTTCAATTTGCTCAGTCATAGCTAAGATGTCTACATTATCAAGCAAATCATCGCCCTTTTGACTCTGTTGTAAATAGGTGTCCATGGCGCTTTCAATCTCTTCGCGCGTGGTCTGCTTGTAAGAAAGGTTGTTTCCCTCCACAGCCGTTACTACACCGTAATAGACTGGTGATTCCGCGGTTAAATTACTCATAACCCCTTGATAAAACACCAGAAAATCGCCAACCTCTGCCGTGGTGGTTTTAGATAAACCCATGAAAACCCGTGCAACTTTATCCATCGTGCTACTGTCAATACTTCCTGTGCTCTCCGTCGGTAATTCTGTTACAGAGAAGGGTAAAGTATCGGGCATAAAAACAACTTTTTCAACATCGGTTTCATCAAGACTAGTAAAGGTAATCGTATTCCCTTGGATTGCCGTAATTTCGATATAGGCCGCAGCATCATTAGAATAGTTATTCTGGGCATAATCTCTTTCTCTCGGATCAACCGTTTGGTAAATACACAACACCTGCCCGACCTGAAGGTGTGCTGCAGTGGCATAATCAAAACTTCCGGAAATTTTATTTCCTGTATCACTATTCATTAGACCTGCAGACAAAACAGGAACGGCATCTTGTGAGCCAATCCGATAACTCATGTCTTCGGTATCTTGTATGAAAACCATATCATCATTCAGGAGAAGATTATCCACCTGAGTTTTGGCTATGGTGAAGGAGGCAACCCGAATTGAATCCGGTTTACCAAGGAAATAGTATCCGTCAGCTAAACTCAATTGGTAGGAAGATCCTTCATTAAAGCCGTTCTGAGCTTTAACGAGATACGTTCCGTTTTCCTGATCAATAATCTCTAAATCCACCGGTCCAGTACCATCCATAACGGTAAGAACGATTCCCAAGCTTGGTGAAACACTGGCTGTTTCTCGCATTTCAACTTGGAAGGATAAATTTGGGTTCTGATCTATTTGAGCAAATGATGCCAAGGTCACTACTTCTTTAACCATGGGTTCATATTTGGCATAAACGGTCCTATGATTCATAACCGGGTCTTCCGAATAAAAAGGAGTCGTAAACCCCGTATCGGTAAACCAACCGGCAAAAATCGCATTCGCCTTGGCTGTTTTATCTTGACCGGGAACTCGGCCTAAGGGATAACCCTCATATGTAGCAAAACGTTCGATGATGCGTAAGCCATCGACGAAGGTCACGACATAAACGATATCCTCATCTTCCTCCAGTTTCGGTTTTTCGTCTTCTTTTTTGGGTTCTTCCGGTTTAGGCTCCTCAGGAATAGGTTCAGCCGGCTTAAGACCACTTTCTACAAACCATCTTTCTACAGACTGGTCGGTCTGAGCGCTGAGCGTGGCCGCTTCGGCACGATTCGCTTGTTGTTGGGGATTTATTCGTCCGTTTTCATCCCCTTGCAACATTCCCGACTGCCAAAGTTTTTGAACAGCGTCTTTGGCGTACTCTTCAACGGTATCCCAATCGGAAGGTAAGCCTTCTTTCTGTGGTTCGGGTAAGGGAATGCCCAGCGCTTCAAAGAAACGCACGGTCATAACAGCCATTTGCTCGCGGCTGATCAACCCTTCGGGGTCAAATAGGTCATTTCCAATTCCTGTAGTGATCCCCAATTTGGTTGCCCATTGCACATAAGGGGTATACCATTCCTTTGCTTCCACGTCGCGAAATAACGAAATTTCTGTAAAAGAGGCTGTATCGATCTCTGCCATCCGCCCCAATACTGTGATGAACATAGCACGGGTCATGCTTCCTTGGGGAGAAAATTCTTGTTCCCCGACTCCTTGAAATAGCCCATTGCTCCAAACATAGAAGGCAGAATCATAAAACCAATCGGTTTCAGTAACATCGGAGAAGAAGTTGGGGGCAGTGCTCTCGACCGAAGTCTCAAGTGTAGGTTCATTTGCCTGGATACGAATCGGTAAAGAGGTCAATACCATACTGAAAACAAGTAACAAGCTGAGGAATTTCCGTTTATTCATTCTTTAACTGTCCTTTCTTCTTCTAAGATCCTTTGAGTTTTATCTGTTGAACTCTCTTCCTTCACCTGTAACTGAATACTGTTACATAGTGGACAGACCTCAACTTTGCCAATCCGTTGAAATATGAAATGGCATTGCTCGCAACTATAGATCAAATTCGATCACCTCCGGGGCGGAGCGAAATCCTAAAATCCATGCTGCCGGCGCATTGAAGCGGTTTTGAAGGGTTTCATTATAGCGCCTTACTTGTGATGCATACATAAAGCAACAAAGGTCGTAGCGTTCTTCCATATAGACTTTTTTCTCCAAATCTTCTTGAGATTGACCGAGAAGATCCCCATACAAACGAACTTGCTTTTCTGCACCTTGAACCCCTTCCCATAAAGGTAAAAGCTCACGCTGTGTTGTGCGTAACCAAAGCGCAATGAAGGACACAAGTGCTCCTGTAGCAATGAGCCAAGGAACCATGAAACCACCTCCTTATCCTAGTTAAAAATAACACAAAGTAGACACATTCTGTTCTTTTTATCACGAAATGCCAGTTTCGCGGCACGAAATGTTATGGTATAATTTATAGAGATTCTTAGACAGAAATGAGGTGATGTCATGAAGATCGCACTATGCGACGACGACAAAAAAGAACGTGACCGGTTAGTCTCGTTCTTTAATGAATACAGCCTGCAAACTGGTATTGCTTTCCAGGTTCAGCACTTTGAAAACGGCTTCTATTTACTTGACGCAATCGAGAAAGACAACAACTTTGATGTTATCATTCTCGATATTTTGATGCCGGGGATGAATGGAATCCAAACTGCAAAACAGATTCGTCAATTCAACGAGGCGGTAAAAATCATCTTCTTAACTTCATCCTCCGAGTTCGCAGTGGACAGTTATGCCGTGGGCGCTTCATACTATCTGCTCAAACCAGTGGAAAAGATGGGGTTTTTCGAAATTTTGCAACGCTTTCTTCACACTGCGAAGCAAAAGGAGGCTGAAAGCATCATCCTCCACGATGGTAAAAGCTTGAAACGGATCCTTCTTTCGAACTTGGTTCATTGTGAGATTCAGCGCCGAACGATTCTTCTGACCCTAACAAACGGTACGTCCCTTCAAACGGAAGGAACTCTTGCCGAATTGGAACGAGAACTGCTTCGCTTTTCTTATGTAATAAAGCCTCACCGATCCTATGTTGTAAATCTCCGACACGTCAAAGAGGTCACTAAAAAAGAAGTTATTACCGTCTTAGGAACGCAGATCCCTTTGGCAAGAGGGCGCTACGAAGAGATTGCTCATGCCTTCTTATCGCAGGTTTTTCGAGAGGTCGATGCATGACAATCACCATGTTTTTGGAACTTCTCAATTATGAAACCGTCCTCCTCTTTGGCATTTTTGTCTCGATTTCATTTGCGGGAGTTAAAATCACTCGTAAAAACATAGGGGGAGTGCTGCTTTTCTGCAGTGCTACGACGTTTGTTCAACTTATACTGTTCTTGTTACTGGGAAAAGAGATCACGGCAAAACTTTATCCGCTTTTTGTTCATCTTCCCCTGATTTTGTTTTTAGTGTACTATTCTAAAGTTCCTCCCCTCATGGCTGCTTCTGCTGTCTTTGCAGCTTACCTATGCTGTCAAACGCGGCGCTGGCTGGGGAGCTTGATTCTTTTGGCTTTCGATGATATGAATTTTTGGTATTCGATCCAAATCCTAGTTACTCTCCCGTTATATTATCTCCTGACCCATTACATTACCGTTCCAGTTCAAAGTTTAATGAAACAATCAAAGCGCGCTCAGTTTTTATTTGGAATCGTGCCTTTTTTTTACTACTGTTTCGATTACGGCACAACGGTCTACAGCGATATCCTTTATAAAGGTAGCCAGGTAGCGGTCGAATTTATGCCATCCCTCATGTCTATTGCTTATTTTATTTTTGTGCTACTGATTGCTTCTGACCTACAGCAACGCTCAAAAGCAAAAATCGATCAACAGTTACTTGAAATACAAATCAATCAAGCGGCAAAGGAATTAGAAAATTTGCGTCAATCACAGACGCAAGCAGCTATCTACCGACATGATTTTCGACATCACCTTCGCTATTTGGACAACCATTTAAAAAGCGGAGAACTCCAGCAAGCAAGCGATTATATTCGGCAACTCGACCACACCTTAGAAGCCAGTGCAATCAAACGCTTTTGCGAGAATGAGACTATTAACTTGATTCTTTCATCCTATGCCTCCTTCGCGGATCTTGCCGGTGTCCGTTTCGAAACTAAAGTAAGCCTAGATCGGGCGGCATTAGAACAACGTTCCACGGTGGATTGCTGCGTTATCTTAGGGAACCTCTTAGAAAATGCTTTAGAAGCAAGTAAGCAGGTCAAGCTTGACCCTTTTATTTACGTCGAAGCCAAACAACAAAACGGCAAGCTTTTTTGTCAGGTTAAAAACAATTACACGGAAGAAGTGCAATTTGAGGGTAACTACCCAGTAACGAATAAAGCTGGACACGGGTTAGGAATTAAGAGCATTGTTATGACCGTTGAAAAGCTCAATGGCTTTGTTGAATTCAAGCTTGAAAAGGATCACTTTGTTGCCCAACTGATGATTTAGTTGGAACTAAAAAAACCAAGAAGCCGTTTGCAAACGACTTCTTGGTTTTTATTTTCACTCTGTGATTTTTGATTCATAGATCTTCAAAGACAACTCCGCTATCGATTCATAGCCATTGGCGAGTCCCATGCTAAAAACACTAATGATATAATCGCCCTTTTCGGTATAAACAATACCGGAATCATGGAGGTAATTCAAATAGAAACCTACTTTATGTGCCACAGAACCTGCTGGCAAGTACTGCTCTAATAAAATGGGAAAGATCGTATTTTTCAGATTTTCCCGCAATGTATCGTAGTGTTCTCCCTCGCTCTCATATAGCACTTTCATTAATTTGGAGGCGTCTTCTGCACTCATGAACAAGACTCCCCGATTCGTTTCATGGCCGATGACCGACTCGAAATACGTGTAAACTTCTTCCGTACCAAGGTAGCGCCAGAGCATATTGAATGCGATATTGTCGGAATAAACTACGGCATATTCAGCCAATGTTCCTACTTTGAAGGCAAGGTTGGGTTGCGATAAATCCTCATAAGCAATAACTCCGGATCCCCATTCGAAATCATACGGAGAATAGACAACTAAATCGTCAAGACTTGCTGTCCCCAACGAAATTCGATCCATAAGTGCCATAAGCACAATCATTTTTGATACACTGGCCGTGCGAAATTGTTGTTCAGCTTGAATCTGAACCACTTCACCGGTGGATAGGTCTTCGTAATAAAAGCCGATATTATCTAACTCATCGCCAAAGTGATCTTTGACAAGCTGTAGAAGATCCTCTTTTATCTCTGTTTCCTCTATGGTTTCTTCTTGCACAGCTGCAACGATCTCAACCTGGTCAATGCTTAAATACTCTTTTGCTTGTGCATCTGACCATAAACGATATGCTGGAATCAAAGAAATCGCGAGCGCGAGGAAAACAATACTTATTACACGGAAATTCGATCTATACAAAATCCTAACCTCTTTCTAACTTTTCACTTTACTTCATTTTAGAGAAAATGTTAGTCAGAAGTATGTTCTTTTGAGGGTAATTCTAGCAAGAAACTAGCCGGAGATGAACTTTTTGATTTTCTTCGTTTCAGCCTGCGGATTGAGCGTAATCACCTGAGCTGTGATTTTTTCAATAGCAGACTCCTTATCCCATTCTTTCGCTTCTTTCATCAGCTCGGAACCGAAGAATTTCTCCATAGTCGCAAAAACCGTTGAAGACCATCCGTAAAGTTCGCCGTTTGCAGAGCGTTTTTGTTGGCGGCCACTAATCGTAATATAGAGCTTCCCTTGCAGTTCGAGCAAGGCTCGTTCGAACTCCTTCGTGTCTTCTTTCGAAACATTGAGAAGTGATTTCATGTCGTGATAAGCAACTTCATCCTCTTCTTCTAAGAGCGTATAGATTCTTTTTGCCATTTGGCTGAACTTGCCTTCGTAATACGCATCTTCAAAGCTCCGTTCAACTTGACGGGCTACCATGAATAAAGGCAACCATGCTCTCGTGATAAATCCGCTCTTTTTACTGAAGAACTTGCCATAAGCAATGTCATTTCGTTCTTCAACGACTCGCATTCTCCACTCCCAAGGATCGGTCTCTGCATCTCCGGTATGCCAACGGACCGGTGTTGGGTAGGGGGGCTCTTCATTCCAACTCCATGAAATAATGGAAAATGCGTCCGTCTTACTACCACCACCCATTGAAAATCCTGCTTGTAGAAGTTCATGAACAAAGTCCTGAAAATTCAGAATCATCTTCACACCTCGCAATGCTCGTTATCAACTATAACGGCTTTCACAATTTGACCACCCAGAGTGTGCTCAGCCGAAGCAATAAATTCCTTCATGGCTTGTTGTAAAACATGATGCCGTTCCGGATCAACCGATTCGAATAAAACAATCGCCCGTTGGGTCTGTTCTGTTAGCATGGTTCTTTGTCCTTCGCGCCAGTTCCAACATCGGCAAACTGCACCTTGGTCATCGACATAACAGATTTCGCCAGGTAGGGTATCATCTCGTTCTTCCTCACCCAAGGCCATGAACTCATCCCCGCCTTCGGTCACCTTTAATCGGAGGAGGCCGACCATTTGATCCAAGTCCTCTCCTCCAGCCGGTAATGCATAGCGTAAGGAGATGATGTTATATAAATCCACCAAAGGATTGATACTTCCTACTTCTTTTCCCTTCTCCACGCGCTTGAGTAAGGCTTCAATGGAAGAACGGGCATTCTTTTTGGTTTTGAATTTCATAAAAGCCTGACGCCAAACCGAAACGACTTGGTTTTGACTTAAAACTTCTTCTGTCAGGAACCCTTTGGCTTCTTGATTTGCTTTCTCCAATTCTTTCTCCAACCAAATTTGAGTTTCTGAATTAGGCTGAACTTGATTATTGATTCCTTCTAAAATCACTACCCCAATGTTACATTGAGGAAATAATGTCCAAAAAGAGGGTTCGATTGTAAAATGGTTCATTGTGATCTTCCTTTTATTTTATATAGCAATTTGGTTTTTTCCTTGCCTTTTGGCAGAGTAAAGCTTTAAGTCGGCAGCATGAATGAAGTCTGTAGCTGTTTCTCCACTATACTGTTGCACCCCGCCACTGATTGTAATTTTTGAATCATCGGCAAATCGATGCTTTTCTACTGCTTTGCGGATTCGTTCTGAGACTTTCTGCGCTTTGGTTGCATCGGTATTTGGGAAAATGACCATGAATTCTTCTCCACCATAGCGCCCGGCAAAATCATAATTTCGAATATTCATACGGATCAATTCTGCAACTTCAATTAAAACCTGATCACCGAAGACGTGGCCTTTGGTATCATTGACTTTCTTGAAGTCATCGATATCAAAAATAACGATCGATAAAGGCCGGCTTGTTCGAATAATCTCGGTCATCTCTGATTTTAGCTGGGTCATTAGAGCTCGATGATTGCCGATGCGGGTCAAACTGTCGAGTGCAGACATCTCTTCCAACAAGCGGTTTTGTTGTTCTAACGCCGATTGCATTTCTTTTCTTTCGGTGATATCGAAAACGATACCCGCTAAGAATTGAGGTTTACCCTCTTGATCCCATTGAGTGATTTTGCCACGATCATAATACCATTTATAACTGCCGTCTTTGGTTTGTATTCGATACTCCGATTCATAGACGGGTGTTATCCCTTGCAGATGCCTTCGCATTGAATCCATGGTTTTTTCATAATCATCTGGATGTAGTTTTTCGGTAAAAAACTGATAGTCGATCGGCTCATTCAATTCGCTCATCTCATAGCCAAGGGTAGTGAGTTTCAGGGGATTAAAGGTGACAGAATTGGTTGGGATAAACCAATACCATTGGCCTAGGTTTCCGCTCCAAGCGAACTCCAGACGCGTTTCCTGTTCTTTCTCTTCATGGAAAACTCGATTTAATGCTTCTAATTCTTCAATACGCTTAATCAGTTGTTCAACGCTATAGTCTTGATATTTCATCTACGAATCACCTCATTTCATCAAAGTGCTTTCCAATAAATCCCAAGGGGTGATCATTCCCAAGAGCAACCCCGTTTGCTTTCCATTATCGGTCAAAAAGATCAAGGCGGTGCGTTTTCCGGGTACGGGAGAATGAGAAAACTCCTCTTCAACCTCCGTCAAATTCACACTGCCGGACATGAACTTAAAGAAATCGTTAGCGTGATTTTGAAGTTTCGTATATTGGATCAAATCTCTGATTTTCATCTCTTCGTTCAGAGGGATGCGTCCTATTCCATCGGCAATGTAATCGAAAATGGTATCCGAACTGAACACCCCTAAAACCCGTCCGTCGCGCATAATTGGAACATGACTATACTTCGAACGACTCATGGTTCGCATGATATCCATGACCAAGTCTTTTGGATAAATTTTATAAATCTTCTCTTCCGGAATTGCAATGGTGCCGAGTGCCCGCGGTGGATTCATGACAGAATCAACGATATTTCTATACTTCTCCACAATATAATCATGGGGTTCCGCAATCGGATCAGCGTCCTCCATATAGGGATTATGTACCATAGAATTTCGCAAATCTGCAAATAGAAGCAACTCATGCAAGTTTTTTTGGAAGATAGAATTGCCTCGCTTAGCCATTTCCCGAAGCAAAAAGGAATGAGAATCCTTCCCAGGACTTCGTTTCATAAATTTTCGCATGTAATGGTCAAGGCGATTATAGGCTTCAAGGAATTCTTTAGAATTTTCTTTCGTCTCCATAGTTAAACTCCTCTACAATTCGTTCGCTAAAAAACATCTCTCTCTTTGCTTTATTAGCGAAAGCACTGGAAAAATCCTCCTACTGCCGCTCACGATACAACGCACTTATCCTCGCTCAAAAATCCTTCCGGGCTCAAGTTGACCTTCGGTCAAAAGTCGCCCTTCAGGAAACTTTTCGCTCTTGTGCTTGCGGAAATTCGAGCAATCACTTCTTATGTGAGCGGAGACACTTTCTCAGAAATAGCTTCAAAGCGTCAGCGGACAGTAAAGCATAGAACCGTCCCCAACGATAGCGTTGCGGCATAAAAGCTTCCCGTTGAGCGGCTTCTGACCGACAATATGCGCGCCTTCATTCTCCCATGGGGTTTCGCAAAGTGTTGGATAGTTTACCATTGGTCAGCACCATTGCAGAAACGGCTCCCACTACAGAAGTTGCAGCTAACGTAATCCAGAAAGGCAACCAACTGACTTGAATCGAGCCGGCTAAAGAAAGTGCCATTGCGGTAGCGATCAATGTGCCGGTTAAGCCTCCAATTAAAGATGCAATGAAACATTCGAGCACAAACATCGCTTGAATTTGAACCATGCTCAACCCTAAAATACGGAGCAGTGCTAATTCTTTGCGTCGTGCCATGGTCAGTGTAATTGCATTGACTAAAACAATCAAAATTGCTACAAACAGCATCACAGGAGTATAATAATCCGCCATTTTTTCAAAGCGTTCAAAATCCCCAATCAGCATTCTGCCTAAATCCTGAATCGTTAAAATTTTCAGACCATAGCCTTGGCGTTCAATTTCAGCTTCCAGTAGCTGTTTGAGTTCTTCAGTCTCGCCTAAAGAAGCGGTAATACCCATCCATGAAATAGGTCGCTCACCTCCGATTTGAGATTGTAACCATTCCAATTCGGTCCAGTTGATCCCGTATATGGCCTTCGCACCGTTGTAGACACCGACTACTTTATAGGTAACCGGCCTTACTTCTTGAACCGTCCAATGATATTGATCATTCAGAGTTGTCAATTGAGGCACGGAATAACTGACCCAGTTCCCTAATTGAGTACCGTCGTATGAAATTGGTCCTTCTTTGTTTACTCGGCTCGGATGCCCTGCGGCAATCATTGTATTCGTTTCGTTAAAACCCGTCAAGCTACCCGATAACATCGATAACCCGTTCAAAGTGCTCTGGGGATTTTCTCTTGCCCCTAAATAAGACCACAATACTTGCTGCCGATTTCCCAAGCGAGTAATCGGAGCAATCAAAACTTGCTGAGTTTTTTGAGTACCCGGTAAAGCAGCAACTAAGCGTTCTGCCTGTTCGGCCGGGAAAGTTTGGATATCCAGAGGGTCCGCATAAATCATCGCAGATGATGTTTTGAATTCTGTCCTTGCATCCACAATGATAACTTGACCGCCACCCACCATGGTTAAGGGCTGTAGGGTTGCTTGTTGCAATAATTGCAAGCCCGATAAGCCCAAGCAGCTGACCAAAACTGCTAAGGCTAAACTGATGATTGCCAAGGCATAGGTTCGCAGGCTTCGGTAAAAGGTTGTCCAAGTAATCCAAATCATGTCATATCCCCCTTACCAAGCTTCTTTAAAAAGACGAGGCACCGAAGTGGACAAGAATTGAATTTGCACAACTAGTGTACTGAGCAAACCAACACCCAAAAAAATCCAAATATCCCCCGACAAATGTTGTAAAAGGGCGAGCCGATTTGATTCCAAACCAATGGCAACGGCAATAGCAGGCAAGCTAAAATAAGCTGCCACATAACCGAAGATGAAGATCAGCAGTGTTTGCATAAAGGCCGGAAGTAATAACCACGGTCTCGGCAAGCCTATCGCTCGTAAAACCCCCACCTGATACGATCCACTGCGTTGCGTCATGTAAAGTAAAACTGCTAGTGATAATGCTGTGATCATCAGGATCAATCCTCTTAAACCCGTTACTAGAGAATCCGAAAGAGTCAAATTTGCTTGTGCTTCACTGTATTCCTCAGCAATCGCTTTTATAGCTAATCCACGCCCAATGTTTTCAAGTTTCTTTTGGAAGCTGAGCAGATTTGTGCGTCCATCCAATTGAAGTAAAGCAGAGGGCGTTAGTCGATCTGCGGAAACTAAACGTGTAAGACCTTCGTAGTTACTGACGGGATGCAACAGCACGCCCTTTTTCCCGCTTAAGATTCCTGAAACTGTAAAGGGAACCGGCCGATTCACTGTTTTTGAAGATTGAATCGATATTACATCACCAACTTTTATACCATATCCCAAGGCAAGAGCAGCAGGAATGGTGATTTCATCGGCAGCGTTAGCCATGGTTCCCTCTTGCAGTTCCATTACCAGAGCGGTTCCCTGTTCAGGAATAGCTAACAAACGGAGTGATTCAGAATAAAAGAAAATATCGGTCATTGTCACGATCTCAATATGGTTGAGCCCTGGCAAAGTGGTGATTTGACGTTCCAAATCTTGATCGAACCAACCTTGTACTTCAAAGTCATACGGCCATTCGGAACGCATCGCATCCATTACTTGAACCGACATTTCGCTCAAAGCCGTGCCCAAAAGTACATAACTACTCAACGAACCCAAGACAGCTAAGGCCATAATGACCAGCTGAACTCGGCTTCGTAGCATATTCCATTGAAATAACCGCAGCATTAAACTCATCATAATAGTTCGCCGTCGCGCATATGAAGAATTCGATCTGCTAAAGACGAGAATTCCTGATTATGAGTAACCATGAGGCAAGCTGAATTGTTTTCTGAAACCAATTCTCGAATCAGTGCCATGATTTCTTGGCTGGTGTGCGAATCTAAATTACCGGTGGGTTCATCTGCAAACACAATACGAGGTTTCGCCACTAAGGCTCGTGCTACAGCAACACGTTGTTGTTCACCACCGGACAATTGACCAGGTTTGTGGTGGATCCGTTCCCCCAATCCAACGCGAGCTAAAATCTCTGTTGCTTGCTTGACCGGATGTTTACTGCCCAATAAGCGCAAGGGAATTTGCACATTCTCCAAAGCACTTAAGGTAGGTAGAAGATTGAAAGATTGGAAGACGAATCCGAAACATTGACTACGAAATTTAGATAGTTTCCAGTCATTGAGGGTATAAATTGATACCCCGTCCACCCAAACTTCGCCTTCATCGGGCTTTTCTAAACCGGAGAGTGTATGGAGTAGTGTTGTCTTGCCGGAACCGGATGGTCCTAAGAGCATCACCAATTCTCCGGCATCCACCGCTATGCTGACCCGGTGCAAGGCACGGACAGGTGTTTCTCCCATGAAAAATGTACGGCTGATATTCTCACCCATCACCGCGTTTTTTTGCTCCACTACAACCCTCTCCTCTATATTGAGTTTTGCTTACACGACCGCATAAATTTTCAGGGGGGGACTGTCCCCAACCTGTAAAATACCAGAAAAATGGTTATTTTTAGAGGGGAGAGAACCGTCCCCAACTATTTGTTTGCTTTTGCGGCTCTGGTAATTGATAAGGTTAATATCAATGCGCCAATTACACGAATTCCTGTTGAGAGATAAAACACCGGTGCAACCTGACTTCCAAAGGCTTTGTAGATTTGAACACCCACCATTGGGAAGATAAACGTAACAGTTTGTACTGCGATATTGAAAAACGCTAAATAACTGGGGCGCATATTGGGATCCGGTGCCACTACCAGCAAAGTATTGAACTGTGATAAGTTATAGGCCGACTGAGCAATACCGGTCAGAAAACTGAATAAGAACATGATCCACAGCGTTTCAGGAGTAACCACGGCTTGAATCCAGGGACGGAATATAAATATGAAGAGAGAAATCAGATACACACTCTTACTGCCGATCCGATCAATCGTTCTACCCCAAAAAGGGTAACTTAAGGTGGTAGCAAGTGAACTCAAGATGGAAGCAAAGGCAATTTGGGTATTAGTCAGATGTAAATCCCGCACATAGTTGATCGTCCACATCGAGGAGCTGATGCCAAACCCCATGTTAAATACAAACGCTGCCAGCACGAAACTCATGAACTGCTTGTCTTTAAAGATAAATCGAAATCCTTCCCAGACACCGGAAGTTCGGACACTGCTGGAGGGTGCTTCGCTTGCTTTGACCTCGTCCATGCGAGCCAAAAAAATCGTTGACATCACATAAGAGAAAAACGAGAGACCAAATAGCAAGGTGTAGTTATACGGATATGGTATGTGATCCAAAAGCGGACCAGCCAACATCATACTCCCTAGGGAAAACCAACCCGCCAAGAAGTTACGATCCCCAAAGACCCGACCACGATTACCAGTAGGAATGATTTCCCCCATCATTTGTGTCCACATGATATTGGCAACATTCGCCGGGAAGTTCATCAGGGTCACAAGAGAAATAAAGAGCCAAGCTTTATGAATGGGAGATATGGGTAAGAAGGGTATGATGGCATAGACCAAATACCAAATTCGATGAAGCATCACCCATGCCAAAATCGATTTCTTCTTTTTTTCTGTTCGCTCGGTCATAATGGCAGAAGGAACTTGTGCTAATAAAGCCATGAGAGCGGGGCCTGAAGACATGACCGCTAACATTTGCTCGGTAGCGCCCAACTTTAAAGCATAAACCGACATAAAGGAGCCGGTCAAGCCCATGACGATTGCAACAAAGGCTGCATCGAGGTTGCTAAACCAGACATTCTTTCTTAACGTTTCATTGGGTAAATATCCGGTCAGCCAGTTTCGAAAGCCGGATCGGAGCTGTGACATCATTCTCACCTTTTTCCTTCTTGTTGGAATATCTCTCCAAAAAAATTCGCCGTCCTCAAAGCTTTACCTTCCCACTGAGGATCGCTTTATTTTACATTGCTGTTACAAAAAAGCTCCTCGCCCACGAACTCTAAGAGTTCGAACGAGGAGCTTGTTTTAAGTTAGAAGATTTTAGATTAAGCCCTGTGCGATCATGGCTTCGGCAACTTTCTTGAATCCGGCAATATTGGCACCGGCTACAAGATCATAGCCTAATCCGGCTTCCAAAGCTGCTTCTGCAGAAGCATCATGGATATTCTTCATGATACCATACAATTTTGCATCGACTTCTTCTCCGGTCCAGCTGTAACGCATAGAGTTTTGAGACATTTCCATGGCAGAAGTAGCAACGCCGCCAGCGTTAACCGCTTTAGAAGGAGCAACAACAACACCATTGTGTTGCAAATATTCCAAAGCATCATTTGTGGTGGGCATATTGGAAACTTCCACATAGTATTTTACGCCGTTCGCAACGATTTGTTTGGCTTCTTCCATACGAACTTCATTCTGGGTGGCGCAAGGCATAACAACATCAACTTTGACGCCCCAAGGTTTTTGTTTAGCATGGAATTCGCAACCGAATTTATCGGCATAGTCTTGAACTTTATCACGGCCAGAAGAACGCATAGTCAAGAGGTATTCGATCTTTTCAGGAGTGTTGACGCCATCTTTATCGTAGATAAAGCCGTCGGGACCGGATAAAGTCACAACTTTACCGCCCAGTTCGGTGATCTTTAAAGCAGCGCCCCAAGCAACGTTACCAAAACCGGATAAAGAAACGGTCTTGCCTTCGATGGTTTCACCAAAGTGAGCCAGCATTTCTTTCAGGTAATAAGTAGCGCCAAAGCCGGTAGCTTCCGGACGGAAAATAGAACCACCATAACTTAAACCTTTACCGGTGAGAACGCCATTGTTCCAGGTACCGGTAATACGTTTGTATTGGCCATATAAATATCCGATTTCACGACCACCAACACCGATATCACCGGCGGGAACGTCGATATCCGGACCAATGTGACGATACAGTTCTGTCATGAAAGCTTGGCAGAAACGCATAACTTCTGCATCGGATTTGCCACGAGGATCAAAGTCGGAACCACCCTTGGCACCGCCAATGGGCAAGCCGGTCAAGCTGTTTTTAAAGGTTTGTTCAAATGCCAGGAATTTCATAATACTGACATTAACGGAAGAATGGAAGCGTAAGCCACCTTTGTAAGGTCCAATGGCTCCGTTGAATTGAACACGGAAAGCACGATTGACATGGACTTTGCCGGCATCGTCTACCCAGGTGACACGGAAAGCAATTTGTCTTTCCGGTTCAACCATTCTTTCCAATAAGCCCATGGCTTCGTATTCGGGATGTTGGTCAATAACGACTTCCAAACTCTTGAATACTTCTTCCACGGTCTGATGGAATTCCGGTTCTCCGGGATTACGGGTTTTCACTTGCTCCAGCACTCTTTGCATATAAGCATTCATAGGAAAAACCTCCTCATCATTTTACAGCGCCCTTCATAGCGCTAATTCGCTATAAAAGACTACTGCTATTATCTATAAGTATAGCGAATGTCGTACAAAAGTCAAGGAAATAAATATGAAGTTTTTCATTGTATGTATTGAATGGTCTACATAAACCGCCACTTTGCTTTTCCTGCTTTTTCATAGAGAATAGGACAAGGAAAACGAGGATATATCATAACAGATTTCCATTGAAACCTAATTATTATCGCACTTCCCCCGTTTTCATTCAAAAAAGGACTTTACCCCCATGGTGAGGAATTAGGAAAGCATTCCCATTACCAGGAAGAAGGAGGATGTTCTATGAAAGTTTTAGTAATCGGCGGTACTCGCTTTATTGGCCGACATGTGGTAAGAGAACTCATCGATGCCGGTCATAGCGTTACTTTGTTTCATCGTGGGAACAACCCACAAAACATTCAAGATTTGGATGTGGAATCCCTTTATGGCGATCGAATGATTCCGGGATCTATTAGCGCTGTTCTCGAAAATCGCTATTTCGATGCTGTAATCGACATGGTTGCTTATGATGCCCCAGAAACTCTTTTAGCACTGCAACAGGTAGAACCTCATGTTGATCGATACCTAATGATCAGCACCGCTTCCGTGTATGCGCAACCTTATTGTAGCCCCATGCATGAAACCGATACTGTCATTCATGAAGACGATCCAAAACTAGCCTATGGCCGCAAAAAAGTATTGGCAGAAGAAGCTGCATTCGAATTTTCGAAAGCAACCGACTTACCTGTCACCGTGCTGAGACTACCGGCTGTTTACGGTGAATATGATCATCAAGCGCGCGAATGGTATTTTATCAAACGCTTATTGGATCAGCGTACTCACATTGTTTTACCGGAAGGTGGTTGTGGCGTTTATCATCGGGAATATGCAGGTAACGTGGGTGCTCAGCTCAATTTGTTATTGAGTACAACCAAAAGCCATAACCAGATTATTAATTCCGGACATAGACACACCCCCACCTATCGTCGATTGGTAGAAACCGCAGCTGAAATCACCGGAAAACATGTTGTCTTATACAGCATACCACAGCCCCTCTTCCCCCACATTCCCAATTGTGCCAATCCGGGCATTTTTACCCAAGCTGTGGGGAAACTTGAGGCGCTGGGATATGTCGAAAAATATGATATTGCTCACGGGTTGAAACGAACCATGGATTGGTTTGCCGAAAATCCAATTCGTGAGTTTTTACCGGTACAACGAAATCAAATCCACCATTTTGATTACGAATGGGAAGACCGCATGATTGCCGCCGGTACGGCTGTAATGTTGAAGTAATTCTCAGGAGAGGGGAAGATCATGAAAAGAGCGATTCAAGGAATAGTGATGCTGCTCATACTTACTATGTTGAGCGGTTGCTCTATTTATGTACGTCCCATAGTTCCGGAAGAACACGGAAGCATCTTAGATGTGATCAAACCCGATCCGGCACCAGAGAGTGAGCAACCTATCACCGAAACCGAAGTCAAACCTGAACCGGAACAACCCGTTTCTGAACCTAAGCCCGTTCCAGAACCCGAACCGGAAGAGCCAAAAGAGCCCGCAAAAGCGGACTCTCTGCTCAAAGTCAGTATAACTCCGGAAAAGCCAGCCAGAGATGGTTATGTTAAGCTCAACGTAGAAGGACCGGCAAATACACCTTATACCGCCATCTTTCATTTTAGAACCCGTGATTCTGCGATCCAAGGCTACTGCGGAGTGCCCTTCCAAGTTTTATTAGGGGGAGCTACAATTGGTTTTGAAGTAAAAGTCGACGTAACCGCTCTCATTGAAGGGCAAGTTCAAAAAGCCTCTGCTTCCTTTACCCCTCAATAAGTGGAGTCTCTTCGGCACTGACAAAGCTCTCCCCATCAAATTGCAAACGATAAATACAAGGAGCTTTGGGTCGCATGGCCAAATACCCTTCATAGCCAAAAGGAATAAAGGAATCCAAGATCGTTGACAAAGCACAGCCATGGCTTCCTACAGCAACGATTTGGTTTGGATGCATTCTCAAAATACTCCTTAAAGCCTTGAGATTTCGTTGTTGGACGGTCCGTAACGATTCACTCTCAGGTGCTGCAAAATCAAAATTCGACCATTGTTGTGCCATATATTGGTCAAAATCACCTTGGAAGACCTCTTCTTGCAATTCTCTTTCTCTTAAGTCATAGATGGGCACAATTTTCAAACCCAGCTGATCCGCCAATGGTTGCAACGTTTGTTGGGTACGCAAGTAGGTGCTGGCATAGATTGCTTGAATCGGAATCGATTTCAACACCTTCGCAACAGTTTGAGCACCTTCTTGACCTTTTTCAGTCAATGGCCTCAGCATTTGATTACGATTGGTATTATCGGATTGTGCATGACGTATCAAATATAAAGTTGTCATCCTCATTCTCCTTCAAAAAACGGCCGCGGTAAACCCGCGGCCGTTTGATTTTCTTATTGTTCGTTATACAGAGGGAACTTTGCACAAAGTTCAGCAACCATGTTTCGGCAACGCTCTAAGACTGCTTCATCCTCACGATTGGCGATTGCCAACTCGATTACTTCAGCAATCACGTCCATAGCAGCTTCGTCAAATCCGCGAGTAGTCACGGCCGGTGTTCCTAGGCGGATACCACTGGTGATAAACGGGCTAGCTGTTTCAAACGGTACCGTATTTTTGTTGCAGGTGATATGGATCGAACCCAATAATTTCTCGGCATCTTTTCCGGTAATATCTTTGTTGCGCAAGTCAACCAACATAAGGTGGTTATCGGTGCCATCGGAAATCAGATTGAAGCCACGTTTGACCAAAGCAGCAGCTAAAGCTTGAGCATTATTGATGACTTGTTGCTGATACACTTTGAAATCGGGGGACATCGCTTCTTTGAATGCAACTGCTTTCGCAGCGATGATGTGCATTAAGGGTCCACCTTGGATACCGGGGAACATGGCTTTATCGATTGCTTTGGCATATTTCTTTTTGCAAAGAATCATACCACCGCGAGGTCCGCGAAGGGTTTTATGGGTAGTGGTCGTCACGAAATCAGCATAGGGAACCGGGCTGTTGTGTAATCCGGTAGCAACCAAGCCGGCAATGTGAGCCATATCGACCATGAGCATAGCGCCAACTTCTTGGGCGATTTCACCAAAGCGTTTAAAATCAATTTCGCGTGAGTATGCCGATGCACCGGCAACGATCATTTTGGGTTTGCATTCTTTGGCAATGCGTAATACTTCGTCATAATTGATTTTTCCGGTCTCTTTCTCAACACCATAGGCGACAAAGTTGTACAGGATACCAGAAATATTGACCGGGGAGCCATGAGTCAAATGGCCACCATGCGATAAATCCATACCCAATACGGTATCGCCGGGGTTTAATACTGCCATATAGACGCCAGTATTGGCTTGAGAACCGGAGTGAGGTTGAACATTGGCGTGATCTGCACCAAATAATGCTTTCGCACGGTCACGAGCCAAATCTTCGGCAATATCTACAAATTCACAACCACCATAATAACGCTTAGCGGGGTAACCTTCGGCATATTTGTTGGTCATGATGGAGCCGGCTGCTTGCATAACGGCTTTGCTGACGAAATTTTCGGAAGCAATCAGCTCGATATGGCTTTTTTGACGTCCTAATTCAAGATCCATCGCTTCTACGATTTCAGGATCAAAGGCACGCAATTCTGGAAATTCATTGATTTTCATTGGGTTCTCCTCCTCATATTTAACAAGTTTCTATTGGCATTCTTCTGAAATCAGAAGACAGCACACAAAGCAAAGGGTTATTCTCGATTGGCTTCCTGTTCTTGTTCCAGACTGTAAACAGCCCGTTTGCCCCCTACCAATGGGGGTCGAGTAAATGCAGCTTGAACAGTAGCGTCTCCAATGGTTTTATGACTAAGGCGCAAAGGAACAGCGACCGGACGCAGATGCATACCGATGAAGGTATTGCCTATATCGATGCCAGCATGAGCCATATGTTCTACGCTACTGACAACAACGGCCTCTGGCATGGTTCGAAAAGCATGGGTGGCCATAGCACCCCCAGCATGAGCAACCGGTACTACAGAAACCTCTTGCAACCGGTAATGTTCCATTATACTCTTCTGAAGCACCACGGAACGATTTAAATGCTCACAGCATTGGAAGGCAAGATTTAGTTCTAAACGTTTTGCGGCTCGCGTTAAACCTTCATAGACTGCAGCGGCGGTATCGGCATTGGAATCGGAACCGATCCGCTTACCGCGAATTTCGCTGGTACTGCAACCGACTACAAACAAGCTCCCTGGAGCAACGCGACCTTTCACAACCGCTTCGGTCACGAGGTCATCGGCTTGTTGTGTCAACTCAGACAAGGCATATTCTACATGTTCAGGGGCATTGGTCGGGGCTTCCAACTTATTGATGCGCCGCAGATGTCTTCCGCCGCTGAATTCGGCTTCAAGCCAGGTATCGACAATGGTCAGAGCCAAACTTGGTCCTATGATGCGCCCACCCATGCACAATACGTTACTGTCATTATGCTCACGAGTGGCTTTGGCAGTAAAAATATCGTGCACTAAGGCAGCCCTGATACCGGGTTGCTTATTGGCAGCGATACTCATACCAATGCCGGTACCACAGATGAAAATCCCCAAATTAGCTTGCCCCGCTGTGATCGCCTTGGCTGCAGGAATCGCATAGTCAGGGTAATCCACGGACTCAGTGCTGTAGCATCCGAAATCCTCTACGGAAATGCCTTTATTAAGTAAATGTTGTTTAACTTCTTCTTTCAACGCAAATCCACCATGATCGGCAGCTAATGCAATTTTCAAAGGGAACGCCTCCTATTCATCGTGAAGCAATAGGGCTAACTTATTCATCAATCCGGTTACACTGTCTTTTAAAACTTGTGCTGTATGATGATATGTTTCCAAGGATTGGCCATAGGGATCGGGTATATCAATCGGTTCCACCCCAATGTAACGGTTGAGTACAAAGGTTTTTGCAGCATATCCCGGATATTGACTGAGCAATTGACTCCGGTGTTGATTGGTCATGGTAAAAACCAAATCGGAATTTTGTAACCATTCTTCTTGCAGCAAACGTGCTTTATGGTTTTCTAAAGACAATCCCATTCCTGCCACGGTTTCTTTTGCATGGCTACTGGCATCATCTCCATCCACAGCCGATAACCCGGCGGATGAATAGATAATTTTTGGCAGATGACCGGTATTATTATGAAGATCTTGGGCAATCACTTGTGCCATGGGGCTTCTGCATGTATTTCCTGTACAAACAAATAAAACCTTGATCGGTTTTGGTTCATGTTTGGGTTTTTTATGAGTCAAGTCTGTCAAGACGAATCCACTCCTTTGCCGCTTTCACCATTCTGTTCATCACAGCACGTCCTAAATCCTTCTCACTCACACCTTGTAACAGAATTCGATGAACTCCGTCATCATCGCAAGAGCGGAAACTTTGAAACAGCTGTTGAGCGGTTTGATGTAACATGATGTTTGTATCCGGATGATAGAAATCAAAAAGCAAATCCGCTTCTAACTTACATGGATATTGCGTAATAATGACCCCGATTTTCTCCCCGTTAGCTCTCGCTGTATGAGCATCTTGGCTCATTTTACGGCAAACCGCTTCTTCGGAACCGGAATAAAGTGTAATCGGTGCTTTGGGTGCGTAATGAGCATACTTCATCCCCGGTGCCATGGGCGCTTCTGTTTGCGAAATAACGGTTCCGGTTGCTTCCAATAGATTTGGTATAAAAGGCAGCAACATCTCGTAAGTCACCGCCCCGGGACGTAGAATCACCGCTGGCTCTCGACTCAGATCCAGCACGGTCGACTCAACGCCCTCACGGCATGGCCCACCATTTAGGATCAATGGAATACTTCCTTCAAGATCTCGGAAAACATGTTCGGCTGTGGTTGGACTGGGACGACCCGAAAGATTGGCACTGGGAGCGGCAATTGGTAAACCAGAAGCCTCAAGCAGAGCCAGTGCAACCGGATGATCTGGCATGCGGATCGCAACGGTATCTAACCCCCCTGTAATCTCCGAAGGGATCTGAGCAGCTTTCGGCAGAACCAAGGTTAATGGTCCTGGCCAAAATCTGCGCATCAATTCCCCGGCGATCTCAGGTACAGAACGCGCAACCCGTGCTACCATTTCAACGGAAGATACATGCACAATGAGGGGGTTGTCCGACGGCCGCCCTTTTGCACGATAAATTGCTTGAATCGCCTGCGAATTCAGAGCTGAACCTCCCAGTCCATAGACTGTTTCTGTGGGGAAAGCGACCAACTGCCCTTGTTGCAACAAGTTTGCGGCCTCTTGAAGATCGTTGTCTGACCAACCAAGAGCACAGTCAATCATTTTGGTTTTCATGATTCTCATCCACTTCCCTTTGCCTATAAACCGCTGTTACCAGCACTTTCGCCCCATACACCAGACTTGTTTCAGTTCTAAGCGATCATCCAGTACTACGAAGTCAGCATCCCGACCCGGAGTGATGCTTCCTTTAAAGTGATCGATCCCCATTGCTTGCGCAGGAGTCAAGGACGCCATCTTCACAGCAGCTTGCAAGGCTACGCCGCCTAATTTAACGGCATTCCGTACAGCCTGATCCATGGTCAAACGACTACCGGCTAAGGTACCATCTTCCAAATAGAATGCCTGGTCTTTAGCAGTTACGCGTTGTTCGCCCATATAGAAGAAATCCTCTTCGCTACCAGTTCCCTTAAGGGCATCGGTGATCAGTAAGACACCTTCTGCGCCTTTGGCTTTCATCGCTAATTTGATCATGGCCGGATGCACATGAATTCCGTCACAAATCAATTGTGAACGTAATTCTTTACTGACCAAAGCCGCGGCCGATAACCCCGGAGCTCTACGATCTAAGCCGGTCATTGCATTATATAAATGACTTACTTGACTGATTCCCCATTGAATGGATTGAATGCCCACGTCATATTCGGCTGCAGAATGTCCGGCAGCGAAGCGGATCCCTTTGGTGATCCCATAGCGAACCATCTCTTCAGCACCTTGAATTTCGGGAGCTAAGGTCATGAGTTTAACGGCGGACGAACTGAAATAGGCCTCATACTCTTCCGGATGAGGAATTCTTATAAAATCTGCCGTTTGTGCTCCCCGGCGGCTCTCTGAAAGATAGGGGCCTTCCAAATGAACACCCAACACTCTCTTTTTAAGATCCGGTTCCAACATCGCTAGTTCTACCGCTTCAATAGCCTTGTTCAAAACTCCGCGATTATGAGTGACGGTCGTAGGATATATTGCCGTTGTACCATGCTGCAAATGAAAATTAGCCAGCCGTCGGACCGCTTCTACCGTGCCGTCCATGACATCGGCCCCGCCGCCCCCGTGAACATGCACATCAATAAAGCCGGGCAGTAACCAACTGTCGGCCAAATGCACTTTATCATATTCTGCCGGAATTTCATTCTCGGAAACAAAGCCGGAAATTCTTCCCTCTTTCACCAATAAAGCAGAACCGGAAACTACCTGATCCGCGGTCATTATTCTGCCGCGATAAAAGGCAACAGTACCCATTGTTATTCCTACTTTCTCTCAAGCCTATTCATTTCTATTTCGTTTTTTCTACAACTTTATCCTGCTTTTGGGGTAGTGACCAGATCAACACCCTAGTAATACCAAGTAAATCCTTCACACTCTTCAGTAGCTGCCATTTCAATTGCTTTGCAAGCAACAAAACATCTTCTGCCTGACCATCTCCTACTTCTACTGCCAGAAAGCCATTCTCAGTGAGGCGGTTCCGTCCCTCCTCTAAAAGTCGGCGATAATAGTCCAACCCGTCTTCGCCTCCGTCTAATGCTACGTGAGGCTCTGCTTGCACGTCTTTGGCAAGCATCGAAATATCCTTTTCCGGAATATAAGGCGGGTTGCTGATGATCGCATCGTAGTGCTCCAAGGGCAAGGGGGTTAAAAGATCTCCTCGATAAAGGGTGATCCTTTGCTGCACCTGATGCAATATGGCATTTTCTTGTGTTTGCATTAAAGGGGCTTCTGCTATATCGCTGCCATGAATCTTCAATTTGGGAAGCAAGGTGGCTAAGCTGACACAAATCGCTCCAGATCCAACGCCTACTTCAGCTATGGTAAGCCCCTCTCCTTCCAAGCCAAGAGACTTCAGAATGGTATATACAGCTTCTACTAAGGCTTCTGTCTCCGGTCTAGGGATCAACACTCCCGGACGCACTAAAAAGCGCAAGCCATAAAACTCCTGTTCGCCCAACAGATATTGTAGGGGCTGATGTTGCGCTCGTTGCATCAACAAGGATTCATAGTATGCTAATGAATCCTCATGTATTTCCCAATTATCATCCAAATGGGTAAAAAAAGAGGCTCTGGAGAGCTCCAGCGCCTTTCGCAGCAATAATTCGGCATCGCGTAAAGCGGTTTGCTCAAAGCTACACTCTTTTAAATAGTCGGCACCTTGTTGACGTAGTTGGCGCAAAGTACCGTTAGGATTTGAAATCATTGTCCCTCTCCATTGAGTTTGGCAGCCCGATCCGCAACAATAAGCGCATCGATCATGGCTTCGATATCCCCATTAAGGAATGCATCTAACTGATATACGGTCACATTGATACGATGATCGGTAATACGTCCTTGTGGAAAATTGTAAGTACGAATTCGCTCAGATCGATCTCCGGTCCCCACTTGGCTCTTGCGGTCGGCTCCGGTTAGGGCAGCCTGTTTTCGCTGTTCCATTTCAAGTAAACGAGCCCGTAAAACGCGCATCGCTTTATCTTTGTTTTTCAGCTGTGAACGTTCGTCTTGACAAATCACTACTACGCCTGTAGGTAAATGCGTTAAACGAACTGCTGTCTCAACTTTATTAACGTTTTGACCGCCTGCTCCTCCGGAACAAAAAATATCGGTCTTAATGTCACCCGGGTTGATTTCGATTTCGACCTCTTCCGCCTCCGGTAATACAGCAACAGTAGCTGTTGAGGTGTGGATACGCCCAGAGGCTTCTGTTTCGGGAACTCGCTGAACCCTGTGGACTCCACTTTCAAACTTCAAACGGCTGTAAGCCCCTTGACCTTGAATTGCAAATATAACTTCTTTAAGACCACCTAAATCCGTTTCATTGAGATCCATCAGTTCGATCTTCCAACCCTTACGCTCGGCATAAAGGGTATACATACGATACAAATCACTGGCAAATAGTGCTGCCTCGCCGCCACCGGCTCCTCCTCGGATTTCAACAATGACGTTTTTATCATCATTGGGATCTTTGGGTAATAAAAGAATCTTCAATGTTTCTGAAAGCTCTTCCTTGCGAGCTCGCAACGTAGCCACTTCTTCTTTCAGTAAATCGGCAAACTCAGCATCATTAGCGTCGTCGGAATTTAGAGTTTCTAAGCTGTCTTCGATTTCCTGACTCACCTTTTGGTATTCTTCGTACGCCGTAACCGTATCACGCAAAGAGGATAATTCCTTCGCATAAGCTTGATATTCTTTCTGATGATTGAAGATATCGGGATCAGCCATTAGCTGACTCAGCTCGTGATAACGATCGGCTAAGGACTGTAATTTATCATACATGTTTTTCAACCTCCTCCGGTGGCAAGACCGCTTCTAACGCTCTGATCGCCACCTCTAATTGTAAATCGTCGGGTTCTCTGGTTGTCAATTTCTGCATCCAAAGACCGGGACGAATCAAAAAATCCATTACGGGGTTATCTCCGGCTAATTTTCCCATGAAGCGTAAGATTTCGTACGAAAAGCCAGCTACCAAAGGCATTAAAAGTAACCGGTAGGTCACGCGCAACCAAAGATTGGGCCAACCAAAAAGGGAGAAAAATAACGAAGATACCACCATAACAATAAATAAGAAACTGGTCCCACAACGAGGATGCAGCGTGCTGAACTTGCGCGCGTTCTCCACAGTTAGGGGTTGTTTTGCTTCATAACAATAGATGGTTTTATGTTCCGCACCATGGTATTCGAAAACACGGCGAATGTCTTTCATGCGCGAAACCGCTATTAAATAGGTCAGGAAAAAGAGGATCCGAACCGATCCTTCCAGTAAATTGCGAAGGAAAGGGTGCGTGATCTGTTGTAGCGGTAAAAAGCGCAGAATCACAGTGGGCAGGATCATAAACAAGCCTACCCCTAATACCAGTGAAAGAGCTACCGCTAAGAGCATTTGCCATTCACTCAGAGACTCTTCTTCATCATCTGAACCATAGAGCTCTGCGGAATAACTGAGGATCTTAATGCCACCGATCATGGAATCAAGAAATGCAACCACTCCTCGTAAAACGGGCAAGCCTAAAAGCGGGTACTTTTTAGTTAACGGAATACTATGTCGTAATTCGGTCACCAGTTCCCCATTGCTCCGACGGCAAACCACCGCAGACTTACCGTCTGGACCTTTCATCATGACGCCTTCAATGACCGCTTGACCACCGTACGCCGTATATTGCTTTTTTTGTTTTTCTGTCATCGTCAGGCTCCTATCTCTCTATGTTCCGCTTGTTTCGGTACATAGCGAAACAAGCAGTATTGGAGAAACCCAACCACTGCTTGTTTTCATAGCTACGCTTTGGTTTCGTCTTTGATGCCCCAACGCTTCATGAATCGGTCAACACGACCGCCGGTATCTACCAGCTTTTGTTTTCCGGTAAAGAAGGGATGGCACTTGGAACAAAGTTCCACGTGAACTTCCTTCTTGGTGGAAAAGGCCTTGAACCGTTCACCACAGGCGCAAATAACATCTGCTTCAAATAATTTGGGATGGATTTTGTCTTTCACTTGTACTTCACCTCGAATTCTGTACGTTGTTAGAATGGAACAATTATAACATACTCTTCTTAGTGAATCAAGTAGAATCTATAGTGCATTAGGTCAGTTTTGGAGAAAATTCTTACTGCGTGAGAAAGAACCCACGAATACCCCGGTTTCTTTTTGTAAAATCTCGATCAATTTAAGCATTCCCAAGGCTTTTCCGTCGCGAATTTTCGACACCGACATAGTTTGCCAGTAAAGAACAGGATCAATATTCAAATTACGCAGTTGAACCATACGGACCCCATACTCCCTAATTACTTCAAGAAGCGATTCAACCTCGCGCTCCCGATCGGTGATCCCCGGGAAAGCCAGTAGGTTGAAAGAGACCTGAACCCCATTCTCTTGACATATTCTCATCGAATGCAAGACGTCAGAAAATTGGTAGGCTACGGGACGGTAATAAGCGTGATACAACTCCGGCCTTGTTGAATTCAAGGAAACCCGAATCGCGTCTAAGCCATTTTGCGCTAGAGCAGAAATCGCTTCGGTGTTTCCCGCGTTGGAATTCATATTAATGGTTCCCCTAGTCGTTCGTTCCCGTATCCCTTTGATTGCCGGCACAAGAGTTCTCCATTGTAGGGACGGTTCTCCCTCGCATCCTTGCCCAAAAGAGATCATCGCATCTTCGGCATGCTGTAAATGAGCACTTCCTATACTCATAATTTCCTCAACGGAGGGAACAAATGCCAGTCGAGTTTGAGGGGATGGACAACACTCCGACTCTTGTAAGGAGATGCACCCCAAACACCGAGCATTGCAAATTGGGGAAACCGGAATCCCGGCTTCCCAGCGACGATAAAACATATTCTGTGCCGTGAAACACTTATACTCCAAAGCACAGTGCGCTAGTTGTTCAATGATCCTGTTATGAGGGAACTCGGCCATGCGTTGAACGATTAAGCTCTCCAAATTCTCTGTATTAAAGTGCTTTGGATCCCAGCGATCTCGTAAATCGTCGGTGGGATGCGCTGCCACCCAGACCTCGTCCTCATGCCATGCTACCGCAGCATAGCCATAAAGGGGGAGTTCGCTCGCATTCTCCTGCGTTTCAAACGCCGGTAATGCCAACCGTGTATATCCTTGAGGGAGCGTTGCCGCTACCGCAGTCGCACCTTCGACTTCGATAATTTCACCATGAGGGTCCAAGCCTAAGGGACTGCGTCCCGGTAACGAGATCAATCCCGCACCGGAAGGCAGTGGCATCCAGTCGGCTTCATCGGGTATTATAAGTTCATCCCCTTGTTGAAATAGCGCACGCAATTGGGGATCATCGGCCATCGTGCCGGAGGCATCGGCGACCAGCAAACGATAAGGCAGCGAATCATGGTCTTTTTTGCGTCGCAAACCATGGAACCTCATCTTAAAAATCCCAATGTTTCTGTGCCATGTGATGCGTAGCTTCGATCCAACGCACCGTTCCGGTTTTGCCTCGCATCACTACAGAATGGGTTTGAGCTACGCCGTTCCCGTAATAACGAACGCCTCGTAGAAAATCGCCATCGGAAATTCCGGTGGATGCAAAGAAGATGTCATCTCCTTTGACCAAGTCATTTAAGTATAGGACCTTCCCCAATTCACAACCCATTTCCACGACTCGAGCCGCTTCTTGGTCATTCATCGGCACTAAACGTCCTTGCAGTTCTCCACCCATACATTTTAGAGCAGCCGCAGCGATCACACCTTCCGGTGCTCCACCGGTACCGATCATGATATCAATCCCACTGTCCGGAGTCGCTGTGGCCACAGCTGCGGAAACATCGCCATCTGTAATCAAGCGGATCCGAGCACCGGCTTCTCTGGCTTGACGAATGATTTGGCTGTGTCGTTCACGATCCAAGCAGATCATGGTCACTTCTTGAACGGACTTTCCTTTTGCTTTTGCAACCGCTTCTAGATTCTTGCGAACCGGCCAAGTGATATCGATATGCCCGGCGGCTTCCGGGCCGACAGCGATTTTTTCCATATACATATCGGGCGCATGCAATAAACATCCGGCAGGAGCTGCTGCTAAAACAGCAATGGCGCCCGGCAAGCCTTTGGCGACTAAATTGGTTCCCTCTAAGGGGTCCACTGCAATATCTACTTGGGGACCGTTGCCATTTCCGACTTTCTCACCAATATAGAGCATGGGGGCTTCATCCAATTCCCCTTCTCCGATCACGACCGTGCCTTCAATATTCAGGCTGTCAAACAAGCGACGCATCGCTTCCACAGCTAATCCATCGGCACCGTTTTTGTCACCACGTCCCAACAATCTTCCGCAGGCAATCGCTGCCGCTTCGGTGACTCGCACAAACTCCAAGGCTAACTCTCTGTTCATACTAGCTCTCCTTATCTCTTTCCATCTTGTAATTGTTGCCAATCTTGTAAAAATTTCTCTAATCCACTTGTTGTAAGCGGATGTTGCATCATTTGTTGCATGGTTTTCCAAGGAATCGTGGCAATGTGAGCCCCCGCCTTGGCAGATTCTACGACATGAAACGGATTGCGAATACTGGCAGCAATGATCTGCGTCTCTAACCCATGCAGCGAAAAGATTTCGGCTAAATCGCTAACCACTGCTAGCCCGTCCACCCCGGTATCTTCTAATCTTCCAATAAAGGGACTAACATAAGCAGCTCCGGCACGTGCAGCTAAAAGTCCTTGTGCTGCTGTGAAAACCAAGGTGACGTTGACCGAAATATTCCCTTTTGCCAGAATCCGAGTCGCTCTCAATCCGTCTTCTGTCATGGGGATCTTGACTACCACATTGGGATGTACCGCAGCCAGCTCTTTGGCTTCGTGAACCATATCTTGCCAAGTTACACCAATCACTTCTGCACTGACTGGACCCGGACAAATCTCACAAATTTCCAGAATCGCTTGGTGGAAATCCTTATGTCCTGCTTTTGCAACGAGGCTGGGATTCGTCGTAACACCGGCGGCTATACCGCAATCGACCGCATGTTGGATTTCCTTAAAATCCGCGGTATCAATAAAGAGTTTCAACTGAGTTCCTCCTCCCTTTGGCCTTCCATGGACGTATGCTTTCTCTCTCCTTTCGCTTTTTCATTCGTGCTTTCCTTCTCTTTTTGTTCGATTTACATCAAAAGAAAGGGCTCTCGTTAAAACGAGAACCCTTGTGCTACAACACTATTCAGTTAAGGTAACCGGGATCACCAATGTGCCTGCTTTGTGACTGCTGATTTTCACAGTCACCGTCTCTCCTGCTTGCGCTTGGATCAACCATTGCACTTGCTTGCTGAAGACCGGGTCTTTGCCGCCGCGGAAACCGCCGCTTTCAAACTTGCCACTTCGGCCGGCACGACCTGCTAAATGACCGACTTTGCGTTTGGCAGGAGCTCCGTCCACAACATTCGCTTGGATCTCGGCTACGATCTCTTTAATCGTCTTCATATTCACAGCTTCTTGTGTAAGATGCGTGGGTAAATATCCGGCGTTGCTCAATTTAATACTGACTCGCCAAGTTTGCTGGTCCACCTTCTCGGCCTTGATTTCGTCTGCGACTAATCTTGGTAAGGTCTTGGCATGTCGGAGCATGAAACGAGTGGTTTTTTCACATTCCTGATGTAAAAAAGCCGGCGGACAGTTCTGCACAACGGTCTTGGTTAAAAATCCTCCAATCTCTACTTCACCCAACTGGGGATGTTGGAAAGGAGTCCAATTCACAAAACCCTTACCTTCCAGTGCGCTGTCGTTCCAAGCCATGATTTTGACATTATCTTCTTCAAGAACTTTATCGGTCTTATCTTTGCGTGGCCAAATATCCTTAATACCCGAGCGATTCGCCAGATCCCATAATTCAATGGTATACGCAGGTATGCCTAAATGGCCATATAGCCAATCATCAAAGGCACCGCTGGAAAAGCTATTGGGATCCGAGAAAAATTCGTCGTAGATGTTGATGCAAGGATATCCTGTCTCTTCAGTCGCCATTTCACCAATCGCCTTGAAAATCGCAACATCTAATTTAGGAGCTTGCTTTTCCGGTTTAATTCCCGGTGGGCGTAAAATCACGCCGCCGGTCGTATGTAAGGTAGAAGCACTGCCAATATTAGGATGCGACAAGACAAAGTCTGCCACAGCACGGGTTTCCGGTTCCGAGAGTGGATACGCCCCAGCTCCGGCTTGTTTGGATTCAACACCCCACTGACAGGGATAATTCCGGTTTAGATCCAGTCCCCATTTGGCAGGCGCCGGCTCGGGTTCTCCCCCTTGCCAATCATGCAGTAACCCTTCTTGGAACACGCGGTAAAAATCGCCTTCTTCTTCATCGGGGTGGCGTTTGATCATCAGCCTGGAATCTTGAGGACTGACTTTCCATTCACCATGGGCGTTCTTAACTCGCATCAAGAGAATGTGACCATCGCCATTAAGGTCTTGGGGAATCAACCCCGGTTGCAGCTCCGGCTCCGGATACATACGGGGAGCAGAACGCAGCATGTCAGGCGTGGTCAAATACACCTCAGAACCGTCTGGTGAGACACGCGGTAGAATATAGAAGGTATAGCGTTTGAGTAAGCTTGCCACTTCGGGAATTTCTGATTCACTGAGCAGATGATCGATCGTGTGTAGCGCGACCATGGAACCGGTCACTTCACCGGCATGATGATTGCCGTCGATGTAATACGCCGGTTTGCTTTCTGCAGTTCCGGTTGATTCATCGGTGATTTGCATCAGCCACTGATGTCTTCCCTCGGGACTGACCCCAATCGAGATCAGTTTTGAGAGCTTGGGGTGTTCTTCTGCCAAGACTTTTAATGCTTGGGTCAGTTCTTCATACGTATAATAATGATCATATGTCCAAGTAAGCATAGAGAACCTCCTTATCAAATTTAATAATTATACTTCTACACGAATATTTATTCTTCCTGCTCTCGAAAAAGTTTATTTTTGCAAGCGCCATTCATGACAAAGAACACCGGCCGTAGGACAAGAGACTTGGATCTGACAGGTATCCCCTTCTTTACCGTGGATCAGCCAAGTCACTTTCTTGCTACAGTCAGCATCGGCTCGTCCGCGGAAGCCTCCATCCATGAAGCGCCCCGAACGCCCGGCTCTACCGGCAAGATGGCCTAACTTTCTCTTAGCAGGCAGATGATCTGCCACTTCGGCTCCTTTGAACTCAGCTATGACCTCTTTGGCCGTTTTCAACTGGAGAGCTTCTTCGGTCAGATGAGTTGGTAGATAACCGATGTTCCCGACTTTGATCTCAACACGCCAAGTGTTCGTATCGATTGCGGTGCATGCAAAGGATTCCAACCAAAGTTTCGGTAAGGTTTTAGCATTGCGAATCAAGAAATTGCAAACTTTGGAACATTCAGCCGCTAAGAATTCGGGGGGACAATTCTGCAAGAAGGTCTTGGTCAAAAAACCGCCGATTTCTACTTCCCCTAATTGAGGATGCTGATACGTTTTCCAATTTACAAAACCCTTCCCCTGTAACATCCGGTCATTCCATTGCAAGATTTTTAAATTGTCTTGTAATAATTCTGCCTCGCTTTTCTCCTTGCGCGGATAGATATCGGTAATTCCCGAGCGGTTCGCCAAATCCCAAAGTTCAATCGTATGTGCCGGGATCCCACGATTACAATATAGCCAATCATCAAAAGCACCACTCAAAACCAAAGCCGGATCGGCAAAAAACTCGTTGAAAACATTGATACTAAAATAACCGGTTTCCTCTGCTGCCATGCTGCCGATTGCTTTGAAAATCTCAATATCGAGCTTGGGAGCTTGTTTTTCGGGTTTAATTCCGGGCAAACGCAATAACGCTCCCCCGGTTGTATGCAAGGTTGAGACATAGCCGATATTCGGGTGAGACAAAATAAAATCAGCTACCGCTTTGGTTTCCGGTTCAGAAAGTGGATAGACTCCGGCACCGGCTTGTTTTGCTTCAACGTCCCAACTGCAGGGGAAATTGCGATTTAGGTCCATTCCCCAAAGAGTAGGGGCCGGTTGAGGATCTCCTTGCAGGGCCTCTGGTTGCTCTAAGCGGCCCTCTTGATAAACGCGATAAAACTCGCCATCCCATTCATCCGGTCGTCGCCGCTCCATAAGTCTTGGATCTAAAGCACTGACTTTCCAGTCCCCATACGGACTCTTGACGCGCATCAGCAAGATCTGTCCGTCACCGTCCATGTCTTCAGCCACTAAGCCCGGTTGGTGTTCCGGCTCGGGGTAAGCACGGGGCACAGAGCGCAACCCTGCAGGAGTAGTCAAATAAACTTCCGCACCGTCGGGAGAAACCCGGGGAATGATATAAAAAGTAACTTCCTGCAACAAGCGGGCTATGGCAGTTTCTTTGCTTCGGCTTAGTAAGGCTTCTGCAGTATAAAGTGCTACCATAGAACCCGTTACTTCGCCGGCGTGAAAATTACCATCGATATAATAAGCCGGCTTATCTTCTGGTGCACCAGTAGAATAATCGGTAATGGTCAACAACCAAAGAGCACGGCCTTCCGGACTGATCCCCACATCGCTCAAGCAAGCGATTTCAGGGTACTTCGCTGCCAATAGTTTTAGAGCAGCGGTGAGTTCGTCGAAAGGATAATAATGATCATACACAAGGGGTTTCATTGAATAGCCTCCTTATTTGAAATTCTTTTTCTTTGTTCCCTACCAAGTCGCTAGCCTCCTGCAACTCCTAGGTTTTTCTCTTGTTTTTGATTGCTTTTTCACGAGCGGTTTGTTATAGTGGAGGCAGAAAAATGTGAAGAGGTGGAAACAGTGAATCTTCGTCAGAAAGCAGAACAATTGACCCTGGATCTAGTCTCACACGACAGCGTGGTAGGGAGTCCGGGAGAAGCCAAAATCGCTCATTACCTTTATGATCTCTTAGCAAAGCTACCTTATTTCAAACAACATCCCGACCAGTTGATTCTGCAACCAACCGAACAAGATGATCACCTGCGTTACAATGTAATTGCATTGGTCAAAGGAGAACAAAGCGAATCCAAAGAAGCACTACTGCTGCTTGGGCACATGGATACCGTCGGAGTCGATGATTATCATCAGCTCAAAGGCAAGGCTTTCTCTTCGAGTCCCTTAAAAGAGCAATTGAAAACCATGAGTTTTCCGGAAATCGTAGCCAAAGAAGTGCATTCTGAAAACTGGCTCTTTGGGCGAGGGATTCTCGATATGAAGAGTGGCGTTGCTGCTCATCTGTTAGCAATTGAAGCTGCAGCCGAAAATCCAAAAAACTTCACGGGTAATCTTTTTTTCTTAGCGGAATGCGATGAAGAAGACAATTCCCGCGGAGTGCTCACCGCCTTACCAAAAATCGAAATGCTTTGCAAGGAACACGATTTGCATTTAGAAGGCGCCATCAACGCCGATTATACTGCTCCTCGCTACCCCGGCGATGACAATCGTTATCTGTATTATGGAACCGTTGGCAAACAACTGCCTGCTTTTTATATTGTCGGTAAAGAAACCCATGTGGGTGACCCCTTCGGAGGATTGGACCCCAATTATTTGGCCGCTGCAATTCTTGAAGAACTCAGCTACAACCCGGAATACTGTGACATTGCCTTAGGTGAAGTTGCTACTCCACCTATTAGCTTGAAACTTCATGACTTCAAACGCTTCTATACGGTGCAAACCAATGTCAGCACCTTAGTCTACTTCAATTTGGCAGTTCACCATTGGAGCCCCGATCTAATTTTGCAAAAGATGGCAAAGGCGGCCGATAAAGCCTGCCAATATGCATTGAACCGACTGCAAGAACGTTATGATCTCTACTGCAAGCTCAGCAACCTTCCCAAGCAAGCGCTACCTTGGCAAATTCGGGTTTTGACCTACAAAGAAATGATCGTCAAGGCCAAAGCGGCGCATGGAGCTTCTTTTGAAGAAGCGCTTCAAGAGAAAGCCGAAGCTTTACTGAAAGAAGAACTGGATTTACGCGAATACAACACGGCCATGGTCGAATTCGTCTGGCAATATCAACCCGATAAGCGCCCGGCTGTGATCCTCTTTTTTGGCAGCATGTATTATCCTCGAATCCAGCTGGATCGTGAAAACCCCAAAGATGCTCGCTTGATCCAAGCTGTGGAAAACGCAGTTCAAGTGAATGAGACCTTGCTGAAGCCCTATGCTTTGAGCACCCGCTTCTTCTTCCCCTACATTGCTGACTCCAGTTTTTTAAGTCTAAGCGATGATGCTGCAGCTTTATCGACCTATACCGAAAATTATCCGGCGCATCTCAAACGGCAAAGAACCGATTTCGATTTAATTGGTCGCATCTCCCTGCCGGTGGTCAATATTGGTTCGTACGGCAAAGATGCTCACCAGTTCTTAGAACGAATCGATGCCGATTACACCTTAGGGGTGGTTCCGGTTTTGATTCAGGAAACGATCAAACAGTTTTTCAAAAAGTAACCCTTCATACTAGATAAACCAACGGCCACCCGTTTGTCGGGTGGCCGTTGGTTTATTACTATTTATGGGGCTGGTTGAATTACATATATTCCCTTGATCATGAGATACGACACATCTGTGAAACTCAAGCCCCTACCGTCGCTACGCGGAACGAGCAGATGGTGATTGGTCGATACTTCTACTCCGGTCGTCAGATCAACACCAGCGGTTAGATCCGCCAAGCCTCCTTGAGCTGAGGCAATGGCATATGCTTTTCCAGCACGCAAAATCATCTCACACCCGGCTTCAGCTAAAACCTTATCCCCCTTTTGCAGATTGATTACCTGCCAGGCCGGGGACGGTTCTATGGGAGGTGGTTCCGTCGGTTCAGTAGGCGGGATCGGGTCAGTGGGGGTAATCGGATCCGTTGGAGTTCCGGGAGGCGTCATCGATTGAACCGCTTCTTGGATCCATTGTTTGACCTCAATCTTGAGGGAGTCCAGTCGTAATTCCAAATAGCTGAGTGAAATCAGGGGGTCTTGCGGGGTGGTCGCCTGCACTTGATAAAACAGCATACCGGCACCTAACAAGCCAACGAGCCAAAACCATTTCTTGGGCATCGAATCATCCTCTCTATTCTTTTTCCAACCATTGGCCCGTAGCCAAACAACGTAAATATCCTTGTACAAAGGACTCAATTTCACCATTGAGAGCTGCCTGTGTGTTCCCCATTTCAACACCGGTCCGGTGATCTTTGATTAGGTTATACGGGTGCAAAACATAGGAACGGATCTGGCTACCCCAAGCAATGTCGGACTTCCCACCTCTTACCTGGCTTGCCTCAACTTCACGAGCTAAACGTTCGCGCTCGTATAATTTGGCCTTCAAGATGCGCATCGCCATTTGGCGGTTAGCATGCTGTGAGCGTTCATTTTGACAGGTAACTACTAAACCTGTTGGAATATGCGTCAAGCGAATTGCAGTTTCAACTTTATTGACGTTCTGTCCTCCGGCACCTCCGGCACGGTAGACATCGATCTTCAAGTCATCTGCCTTGATGTTGACCTCAATTGCATCATCAATCTCCGGTAAAACTTCCACGGCAGCAAAGGAAGTATGGCGACGACCAGAGGTATCGAAGGGTGAAATGCGCACCAACCGGTGCACGCCACTTTCGGATTTTAAATAGCCATAGGCTTTTTCCCCACGAACGAAGAAGGTCACACTCTTGATCCCGGCTTCGTCGCCTCCTTGGTAATCTGCCGTTTCAACTTTATACCCTTTAATTTCGGCATAACGTAAATACATACGTAACAGCATTTCGGCCCAGTCTTGTGATTCAGTTCCCCCGGCACCGGGATGAATGGTCATAATCGCATCGTTATTGTCATAGGGTTCGGAGAGCAAGGTCGTTAGCTCTAAAGAGTCCAACGCCGCCAGCAGCTGCCGGAGACCAAGCTGAAGTTCTTTCATCCATTCTGGGTCTTCGTGTTCTTCGAGCAATTGGATCAACTCTTGCGATTCTCCATATTGCTGCTTGAGTTCTTCGAAGGCATCGAGTTGATTCTTGAGGCCATTGCTTTCGGCTATCAGCTTTTGCGCGCGCTCCGAATCATCCCAGAATCCGTCTTTTTGTATTTCTTGTTGGAGCTCTAGAAGTTGTTTCTTTTTTTGATCGTAGTCAAAGAGACCTCCTCAGCTCGTCGAAACGAGCCGGTAACGTGCTCAGTTCCCGTTTGATTTCATCTAACATCCCGATTCACACCTTTCCCTTTGTAAGTTGCTTATTTACCGCAACAATGTTTATATTTCTTCCCGCTTCCACAAGGGCAAGGGTCATTTCGTCCCACTTTGGTGGTGCTTTTCTTGATTGGAGTGCGTTTGCTGTCGGAAGGCATTTGCGCCGGATCGATCGGTTTCGCGACCTGTTCCCGCTGAATGGGCTCTTGGCGCACTCTGATTTGTACCTGGAACATTTGTCGCACCACATCGTGTTGAATGTTATGAATCATCTCATCAAACATCTCAAAGCCTTCCACCTGATAAGCTTGCAAAGGATCTTGCTGAGCATAAGCACGCAAGCCAATACCGGTGCGCAGCTCGGTCATATCTTCTAAATGCTTCATCCATTTGGTATCAACCGTGCGTAGCATGATCATCTGTTCTAATTGGCGCATGATCTCCGAACCGAATTCTTGTTCACGCAGTTCATATTCTCCGGCTGCCAATTCCTCTAATTGAGCGATCATCTCTTCACGAGAATCACTCTGTAACATGCTTTTTACCGTTGTTTCAACGCCGGCAGGTAAAACTTCCATGAGAGAACGCAAGGCAGACGAGCGGTCCCAGTCCGTCGGTTTGCTATGTTCGTTGCAGAAAAGATCTACTTTTTCTTTCAAAACACTCTGCACCATGCCCATAATCACCGATTTAAGGTCTTCACCTGAGAGTACCTGTTGGCGTTGACCATAGATGATCTCGCGCTGCTTATTCATAACATCATCGTATTGTAAGACGTGTTTACGAATATCAAAGTTTCGTGCTTCTACTTTACGTTGGGCATTTTCAATGGCTCTGCTCAACAGCGGATGTTCAATGGGAATATCGTCTTCAACCTTAAAAGTTTCCATGAGAGATGAGACGCGATCTCCACCGAAAAGGCGCATCAGGTCATCTTCTAAAGAGATATAGAATTGGCTGGACCCAGGGTCACCCTGACGTCCGGAACGCCCCCGCAATTGGTTATCGATTCGGCGCGATTCATGGCGTTCTGTACCGATGATATGCAAGCCGCCTAATTCGACCACACCTTCACCCAACAAGATATCGGTTCCGCGACCAGCCATGTTGGTGGCTATGGTAACCGTGCCTTTTTGTCCGGCCTCGGCAACGATTTCGGCTTCTTTTTCATGGAACTTAGCATTCAAGACCTGATGAGGGATTCCCCTTCTGCCCAGTAGTTTCGATAAGTATTCAGATTTTTCAATGGAAATCGTACCTACTAAAACCGGTTGACCTTTTTTATTGCGCTCCACCACATCTTCTACCACCGCTTGGAACTTGTTCAATTCGGTTTTGTAGACCAAATCCGCAAGATCTTCACGGATCATGGGTTTGTTGGTGGGGATCACGACCACATCTACTTTGTAAATGGCGCGGAATTCACCCTCTTCGGTCTCGGCGGTACCGGTCATACCGGCTAATTTTTTATACATCCGAAAGAAGTTTTGAATCGTAATCGTCGCCAAGGTTTGGTTTTCACGCTCAACCGTAACCCCTTCTTTGGCTTCAATGGCCTGATGTAACCCGTCGCTGAAACGGCGGCCAAACATTAATCGGCCGGTGAATTCGTCTACAATAATGACTTGGTCATCTTTGACTACATAATTGACATCGCGAATCATCAGTGCTTTTGCTTTGATTGCATTGACCAAGAAATGGTACAATTCACTGTTTTCCGGAGACATTAGGTTATCGATCCCCAAAACCCGCTCCACTTTGCTGACACAGCTTTCGGTAGTAGAAATGGTTCGGGCTTTTTCGTCGAGCGTGAAATCTTCTTCCACTTGTAAACTGCGCACGATTTGGGCGAATTTACCATACAAATCAGTCGATTTATCGCCTTGCCCGCTGATGATCAACGGTGTTCGGGCCTCATCAATCAAAATGCTGTCAACTTCATCGACAATAGCATAATTCAAAGGGCGTTGCACCATATTCTGTTTGTAGACCACCATATTATCTCGCAGATAATCAAAGCCGAATTCGGAGTTGGTACCATAGGTGATATCTGCTCCATAGGCTTTGCGCCGTCCGACATAATCTAAATCATGATATAAAACATCGACTTCTAAACCTAAGAAGCGATGAATCTCACCCATCCAGGCACAGTCGCGCCGTGCTAAGTATTCATTGACGGTAACAATGTGAACCCCTTTGCCGGTCAAAGCATTCAAGTAGGCAGCAAAAACCGAGGTCAAGGTTTTCCCTTCACCGGTTTTCATTTCAGCGATTCGTCCTTGATGCAAAACGATAGCTCCTAAAACCTGGGTATCAAAGGCGCGTTGGCCGATCACCCGAATAGCAGCTTCTCGGACCACAGCATAGGCTTCGGGGAGCAAATCATCTAAATTGGCTCCTGCTGCCAAGCGTGCTTTGAACTCCGGGGTCTTAGCCTTTAATCCTTCATCGGGCAAAGCTTTGATCTCGGCTTCCAGCAGGTTGATTTTCTTCATCGCCGATTGCAGTTTATCTAGTTCTTTTTGATTGGGATCTCCGAATATTTTCTTGACAAAACCAAACATGCTTACTCTCCTTTGGCACTGCGATGCAGAGCTCTTTGATAACGAATCTCATCGATCATCGTCCATAATCCACCTAAAATCAAGGTGTGTCCCCCTAAAACGATCGGTATGGGTGCTTCCTTGGCTGCTTTGGTGAATTCCCGAATAAAGGGGTTTTCAATCACTTCCCAATTCCCCAAATCGGAATTGAAGCGGTCGTGTTCACTGGCATGCAGTTTTTTATGCGCAAAAATCACCCGTGTATCAATAAAGGCGACATCGGAGTTTTCGCTGACCCACCGGAAGAAAGCATCGATACCGGCTTCTTCAATAAAAGCCGCCAGGAACGACTTCACCTTGCCTTCTGCTTCCAACCCCATGGCCTTCATGCCGCGCTCTTCCGAAAGAATACGCAGACGTGCTCGTAAATGCAGATTGAAATGGGCAATCAAAGGGGCTCCCACCCGTCCGCTGATCCATACACTTGGAACCTCCCCTTTACGAGATAAAACTTTCCATGCTCGCTCTAAGGTATCGGTGGACCAGTGCATGGCATCGACCTCTTTACGGGTACGCGGCCCCAAATTGGGCATCAGTTTCAAGAACAGAATTTCGGTGGGGGTATCGACATCAAAATGGATACCAGGTGAATGTGGCATTAGCAGCCGGGTGAAATGCAATTGATACCGGATCTGGAAACCTAAGGCATTATCCAGTTCGGGTGGAACCATTTCCAAAACGGCATTGGCGGGATGCCAACCTACAATATCGGCGGACTGGACGTTGTTGACATACACCACATTCTCATTCTCATTGAGAACTTTGGCAATATCGGTAAATTCATCGATACTGATTAGGGGTGAGCTGGCACCGCTAAAGTAAAGAACTCGTTCCATGGGGTTTTCTCGAATCACCCGTTGAAGAGCCTTCCCATAGTGGAACGGTTTCCACTCGGTCGTGTCGATCACTTGGGCTCCTAACGCAGTGGCTTCTGCCGCTAAATCGGCATAATTGGTTGCCAAAATCACCCGATCATAATCCTTATGGTTGATCAAGGTTTCTATATTGTCCAAACAGATGGCCTTGCGTACACCCAGCATGCTGAGCTCCACCATACTGGTGGGATTGCCGCCTTCAAAAATGACCGCTGTCACAGGATGGCTCATCTTCATCGCTCCTTCACCTCTGCAATGCAGAGAAATACTAACTTTTAAATTTCTGCACCCTTTGGTCCAAATCCTGCAAATGAAAATCTTAGCCTAATAACACATATCGTAACCCTATTGCAGATACTGTTTCTCGACCCGGACAGATGAGCTGACCCTTCTTTTCTTCCATAAAAACAAAACCCATGGAGCGATACAATTCGATCGCCGGTAAATTACCGTGCAGCACCCAAATCGACAGCGGACGTTTGGTTCGTTGTAGAGCATAGTATAACAATTCTTTGCCAAATCCTTGGCGTTGATACCCTGGTTCTACATACATCCAAGTAATTTCCTGATCGGTAAAAGCAATGAAGCCGCGTGGTATCTCTTGGTAGAATAAAACCGCCACTTCCCCTTCAAAGAGTTTTTCGGCTTCAAAGGTCGCCTGTAAATCGGCATATCCGTCGATATAATTACAACGGGTTAGCTCCTGCAGGCGAGCTGCATCATGAATACGCTGCAAATGGGGCCAATCGGCATCGCGGTAGGGGCGCACGTCGATTCCAAGTCCTTTTTCGTTACGTTGTTGTAAGTAATGCTTTAACCAATCCATGGCTTGGCGATAGCCTTCAAAGCCTAATCCTTGAAAGGTTTTAACGCAGGCTAAGCCGGCATAAGATTGATGACGAAAGACTTCTCGCTGACGAGTATCGCTTAAGTGCACTTCCACTGCCGGTAAGCTAATTGCTTGCAGTGCATCCATAATCGCAATTGAAGTATGGGTATAGGCAGCCGGATTGATGATAATGCCGTCAAAATTCCCTTGGCTTGCCTGAATCCAATCGACCAAGACTCCTTCGTGATTGGTCTGGCCGCACTCCACTTCCAGTTCTAATTCAGCAGCACTGTTTTGGATAAATTCCAGTAAATCTTCATACGTTTTGTGCCCGTAGACTTCCGGTTCGCGCATGCCTAAGAGATTAAGATTAGGACCATTGAGAATTAAGAATTTCATGATACACCTCCTGAATTTTCAAGACCGCTTCCTCTAATAAAGCGTTATTTTCCATCTTAGCATGGGCAGAAACTCCATAAAGAGGAGCACGGCGTGTGTAAAGTTGCTGTAATTGCTCCAAGTTTTCAGATAAAGGTCGGCCCTCTATGCTTAGTTTGGCTAAATCTCGTTGGATCCAAACTAAGATTCCGTTTTGTTGCAAAGCATCTCGGTTTTCCTTTTTGAGTATGGAACCTCCACCGGTTGCGATGACCACTCCTTGGTACTGTCCCAAACGAGCAATCACTTCCGCTTCTAAGGTACGAAAAGCTTCCTCCCCTTGCTGACGAATCAGTTCTCCGGGACTGCAGCCTTGTTCTTGGGTGAGGATTTCGTCGCTGTCGTAAAACGGCCTTTGCATCTGCTCGGCGACTCTTTTGCCCAGGCTGGTTTTACCTGCTCCGGGCATGCCGATGAGCACCAAGTTGCTGACTTCTACTTGGAGAAGATTTAAGATTTCTTCAATTTTGGCGTCATCTAGGGACTTATTCAAGAAGATCTCGGCAGCGGCTTTGGCCTGCGCCACCAGCATGGCCCCTCCGTTTGCATGGGTAATACCTAACGACTTCGCTTGCAAAAGCAAGGGTGTCCATTGCGGGTTATAGATCACGTCCACCACCCCAAGACAATGGGGGAATTGAGTTAAATCAATAAGCTTCTGGCTGTTGTTTGGAAACATCCCTACCGGTGTGGTATTGATGATCACCTCTGCATTGTGATGCGCACTCAGATCTTCATAGGTAACCGGCCCCTTGCGCGACACATGCACGATCTCGCGTGCTTCGGCATCTTCTGCCACGGCATGCGCGGTGCGAGAGGTGGCTCCGGTTCCTAAAATTAAAACTTTCTTATTCTGTAATTCGATCCCCGCACGTTTCAAGGCATAAATTAACCCGGCATAATCGGTGTTATCTCCGTAAAGACCACCATTGGGCATTCGTACCAAGGTATTTACCGCCTGCAATCGTTTAGCTAAAGGGGAGAGCTCTTCGCAATATTGCATGACCCGCTGTTTATACGGAATGGTGACATTCAGTCCTTGAAAATGTCCTTCCTGAAAAAAGCTATGCAGCTTTTCGGGAGCAATATCGAAGAGCGTATAGGTATAATCCGCCAATTTATGGTGGATATTTGGCGAATGACTGTGCCCTAAAGGGTGCCCCAATAAACCAAAGGATGGCGCTAAAAGCCTACTTTGCGCTTCCCTTGAAATCTCGAACATCGCTTCATAAAGACGGCGAATGTTCTCCTCTTGTTCCGGATGTAATGCTGCCAAGCGCTGCAAAATGCTTTCTTCCCGGCTGCGATCTAACACGGGCATGCCCTGTTTTTGCTTCCACAGGGCAATCTCGGTAACAATTTCCATGCGGCGAGTGAATAAACTGACCACTTGGTCATCAATAGCATTGAGCTGGCGACGATATTCCTCTAAATCCATACTTATCGTCTCCCTTCCAATAACACGTCTAAAAGCACCAAGGCTATGGCAGCTTCCACTACCGGCGCAGCACGTAAAGTGATACAAGGATCATGACGACCATTAATCTGTAAAGTGGTTGCTTTGTGCTCTTGTAAATCCACCGTCTCCTGCTCTCTGGCAATAGAGGCAGTGGGTTTAAAAGCCACTCGCAAGATGATTGGCATACCGCTGCTGATGCCTCCTAAAATCCCACCATGATGATTGGTCTTGGTTATCACTTGATTCTCTTTAAACACCCAAGAGTCATTATGCTCGCTACCACGCATTTGGGTTGCTTGGAATCCGCTACCGAATTCCACTCCTCTTACTCCGGGAATGGCAAAGAAAGAATAGGCAAGGAGGCTTTCTAAGTTTTCAAAAATCGGATTCCCAAATCCACCGGGATAACCCACCGCAGCTGCTTCGATGATACCCCCTAAGGAGTCACCATCGGAGGCAGCTTGGCTGACAGCATCTAAAATGGACTGACGGACTTCTTCCTGTATAAAAGGCAAAGCTGCTTGACTTAACTCCTGTAATTGCTCCTTCGACACCGCGACCGGGTCAAACCCCTCATCTTTAAGAGAACCCACTTGGGCAATATGACTGCCTATAACAACGCCTTTATCGGCTAAAATCTGCAAAGCTAGGGCACCCGCAAAACACCAAGGTGCAGTCAGGCGCGCAGAAAAATGACCACCGCCGCGTAGATCGTTAAACCCGTCATAGCGCAACATGGCGGGGTAATCGGCATGCGATGGACGCGGGGTGCGCTTAAAAGCTTCATAATCTTGCGAACGAACATCATGGTTGGGAAAAAACGCCACTAAGGGTGCACCGGTAGTAACCCCTTGGTAAACCCCAGATTGCAACAGATACGTATCGGCCTCCACTCGCGCTGAGGTTCCCGAACGCTGCCCGGGAGAACGGCGTTTCAAAAAAGCAGCAATCGCCTCTTGATCTAAACGCACTCCTGCCGGTAAGCCTTCCATGAGAACACCTACCCCTGCACCGTGAGATTCCCCAAAGAGGGAGAAACGCAAGCTATTTCCCATTTGCGACGACATATGAAACCCCTCCTACGCTTTGCCAATCTTTGAAAAAATCCGGATATGATTTGGCTACCGATTCTGCACCTTTAATCTGCACACCCGTTTGACAGAGAGAACCCGCCACAGCAGCAGCCATGACCAAACGATGATCACCAAAACTGTCGACCAGACCACCCGGTAGGCTCTCTTGCCCCGAAATCAGCAGACAATCTTCTATAATGTTGTATTCGGCTTTGCCTCCGATGCTTTGGACCAAGGCTAAGATTCCTTGAATACGGTTACTTTCCTTATATTGCAAGCGCTGTAAGCCACTCAAACGGTTTAACCCCGGCGTAAAGGCTGCCAAAACGGCTAAGATTGGCACCAAATCAGGTATTTGTTCGCAAGAAAGTTGCAATGGCATTCTTAAACCCTTTCGCACAGTTAGGGTTTGCCCCTGCCAAGCGACCTCAGCACCCCATTGTTCTAAAATAGAAACGATAGCACGGTCGCCTTGCAGACTTAAAGGGTCTAACCCTGTAAACTGCATGCCTTTGGGGGAAAATCCGGCTGCCACCAACCAGAAGGCCGCGTTGGACCAGTCACTTTCAACAGAAAAGCTTCCAGGGGAGATATATTGTTGTTTCGCAGGAATGCGATACCCCTGCTCTGTCTCCTCCACCTCAATGCCAAAGCTGTGCAACACTTGTAGCGTCATTTGAACATAGCCCAAGGATTCAATCGGTGTGGAAGCTCGCAAGAAACTTTCACCCTTGAGCAAGGGTAAGGCGAAGAGCAAGCCACTAAAATACTGCGAACTAATATGCCCAGGCAAGACGAAAGAACCCGGCTGCAACTGCCCAGTTAAGCGGAAGGGCAAGGCTTCGGGTTGAATCTGGACACCCTGTTGAATAAGGGCTTGAACTAAATCAGCTAACGGCCTGCTAGGCAGATTGCCCTCTCCGGTCCAGAAAGAGGTAATTCCCAGAGCGCTGACCACAGGTAAAAGTAAGCGTAACGTGGTTCCAGATTCTCCACAATAAAGGTTCACTTCCCTTTTGCGAAGATTATCTAACTCTGCTTGAGAAATGGGCTTCACCCAAAGCCGGTTCTTGGGCAAATCGTGTATCTCTGCACCCAACGCCTGCAAACAAGCTTTCGTTGCTAACACATCTTGGCCAGAGCCTACCCCATTGATTTCGGTGGGCCGGTCTGCCAAAGCAACGGCTAGCAAGGCTCGGTGTGCTTGCGATTTCGAAACCGGTACTTGAATCTCACCATTTAGAAAACTAGGCTCAATTTTGCGAATCATAGCAGTTCGCCTGCCTTATATATGGCCTCCGTAACGAGGTCACGGAATCTCTCTAAGGGTAGGGTATGCAACCGGCAGCTTCCCACCGCTTCCGGTAGCACAACGGTAATGTTCTCACCCTGGCGTTTTTTATCTTGAACCATGGCAAGGGTTAAAGCCTCTACAGAAAACTCATAGTGTAGAGGGAATCCGAATTTGCGCAAGAGAGCTTCTACCTTGTTTGCCAATTCAGCCGAACAAACACTTAAGCTTGCCGCAATGCGATAAATAACAAATAGTCCATAAGCAACCGCTTGGCCGTGATGCACCGAATACCCACTCACTTGTTCTAAGGCATGGCCAACGGTGTGACCCAAATTGAGCAGCCGCCGGCCATCTTCCTCTCGCTCATCGGCTAAGACAATGGTTGCTTTGATTTGCACACAGCGCTGAATCATTTCTTCCACCGGGAACTTTATATCCTCGGCGACCAAGCGTTCAAAGGCTACTGCATCGCCCAAAAGGAAGGTCTTGATCACTTCTCCCATGCCATCGAGCCAAAGTTCGGGGCTCAAGGTTTGGAATACGCTGGGATCGCAAACCACCAAAGCCGGTTGCCAAAAGCTGCCCACCAAGTTTTTGCCTTGGGGCAAGTTGACAGCAGTCTTTCCTCCCACTGAAGAATCCACCGCTGCTAAAAGCGTTGTTGGCACTTGCACCACCGGTATGCCGCGTTGATACAAAGCGGCTGCCAGCCCCACCAAATCTCCGGTCACACCTCCCCCGAGGGCTATCAGCACCGACTTACGGTCGGCTTTGAGATCGGCTAATCGTTGCAAAAGGCTCATCAGAGTAGGCATAGTCTTATGCTCTTCACCGGGTTGAAAGCTTAAAACGTCGGTTTGAAAACCGCTTTTTCGCAAATTCTCATGGACTTCATGACCGTAAAGGCTCATAACATGGGCGTCGCCAATTAAGAACAAGCGGCGCATGCCAAATAGGCCCTCAATCTCTTTAGGCAGTTCGGCCAAAGATCCTTGGCCAATCAACACAGTATAAGGCTGACTGGTTTCTATACGCTCTCGAATCATCACCATTTCTCCTCTACCGGCTACTACGAAGACTGTTGCGAACTCGCTGTATATCTGCCATAAGCTTGCCAAACTGGGAAAAGGTTAGACTCTGCTCACCGTCGCTTAAAGCTTGCTCCGGTTGCGGATGCACTTCTAAAAGTAGACCATCGGCTCCGGCGGCCACGGCAGCCAGAGACATCGCCGGCACTAAGGAGGCCACCCCGGTTCCATGACTGGGGTCCACCACCACCGGTAAACGACATATCTGTTGCAGCAACGGCACCGCCGAAAGGTCTAAGGTGTTGCGGGTTAAGGGTTCAAAACTGCGAATTCCCCGTTCGCAAAGTATGATTTGGGTATTACCACGGGTCATTAAATACTCGGCACTGGCCAACAATTCGGTCAAAGTGGCGCTGAAGCCGCGTTTTAAAATGATAGGCTTGTCTTGGTCCGCGAGTGCTTTCAGCAAGGCATAATTTTGCATATTTCGGGCTCCAACCTGTAAAATATCGACTTCGTCAAAAAAAGATAGCTGCGACGCGTCGGTAATCTCGCTGACCACCGGCAGACCAACTGCTTTACCGGCTGTTACCAAAAGATGCAACCCTTCTTCTTCTAAACCTTGAAAGGCATAGGGCGAAGTGCGCGGCTTGTAAGCCCCACCTCTTAGAGCACAAGCACCCAAGCGAGCTATGGCGCTCGCCGACTGATGAATTTGTTCTTCTGATTCCACTGCACAAGGTCCGGCGACTACGGTAAAATGGCCATTGCCAATCAGGCAAGAGCCAAAGGAAACCGCCAAGCGTTCTCCTTCTTCCCCACAGGCCAAGGGGTAATCTGTACGAATCTTTGCCCAAGCTTCTTTCATTCTCTTCACCCATTCTATAGTACTCAATCTTTTTTCTTATCATTTGAGATGTTCCATCCACATAGAAAACAGCCGACAATGAAACCACTGTCGGCTGTTCAATATTCCGAATTTTAGGGTTCATCCTACTTCAAGATTTCGCGGAAACGCTTGGAAATTCCTTTGCTATCTCTGAAATCTTAGTACCCCAAATCCTCGTCGATGAGAACTACTTCATAATGAGGGATCCCATTAGGTTTACAATCAAACACTGCAGTGACCCGGCATATCCGTCCGGGGCTGTCGCAATCGTAGCATTTGTCCCCTTTAACAGCACAGGGCGTAGCGGTATGCAAACGTTGGGCATTCAGCGGTGCAGCAATGTTCTTGGCACGCCAAGTCGCTGCCTCTAAATCAGGAGCGATTTTATTGCGCCCGACCACTAGATAAACTACTTGCGGTCCGTAAATCGTTGCCGAAACTCGGTTGCCGCTGCCGTCAATGTTGATCCACTCCCCGGTTTCAGCCATGCCATTGACACTGCTCAAATAAACTTGGGCTTGTCTGGCCGGCATTAGGGCTGCTCCCGTTTGTTCCCAATGCCAAAGCACACAGTTTTTGGCACGAAGTTTCGTGCTTAAGTCCATTTGCTTTAAGGTCATGGAACCGCCGAAAGCGACTGTCTTCCCTTGAATTTGTTCGGTCAAGTAGGCTGCCGCTTCTTCTTTGGTAGCAAAGAAACTGGTCTTATAACCCTTCTTTACTAAATTCTCCTGCAATTTTTGCCATGCAACCATGTTTTTGACCTCCTTCTTACCAGCTGGTAATCGTCCCGTCAGTCCGCATTTCGGTGCCACCACAGAGGGTGCCATTGGGCATACGCCAAATGATCTGGCCTCGGCCAAAGCCACCGCTGGTCACCTTAGGCACAATATTATGACCTTTTCGGGTCAGGGATTGTTGAACATGAATACCCATGCTCTGTTCTACCTCAATCGTCTTTTCACCGGTCCATTGGAAACGCGGTGCATCGAGGGCATCTTGAGGATTCATGCCGTAATCTACGGTGTTGACAACCACTTGCATATGTCCTTGCGGTTGCATAAAGCCACCCATGACACCGAAAGGACCGACCGGTTGGCCGTCTTTCATTAAGAAACCGGGAATAATGGTGTGATACGGCTTCTTACTTGGCGCATAGACGTTATCGTGCGCTTCATCTAAGGTGAAGTTGTTGCCACGGTTGTTCAAGGAAATTCCTGTACCGGGCACGACCACGCCAGAACCAAAGCCGGCATAGTTGGATTGAATATAGGAAATCATGTTGCCTTCACCGTCTGCAGCGCAGAGATAAATGGTTCCACCGCAGTGGGGATCTCCGGCTTCGGGCATAATGGCTTTGTCGCCAATTAAGGCGCGACGTTTGGCAGCATATTCTTCCGATAACAATTCTTCCACGGTCACGGTCATGTTACGCGGATCGGTGACATACTTTTTAGCATCGACAAAGGCCAGTTTTAGGGATTCCATCATTTTATGATAGGTATCTGGATGTTCCCTACCACCCAGTTCAAAACCTTTAAGAATGTTTAAGGCCATAAGGGCAGTGATACCGTGTCCGTTTGGTGGAATCTCATAAACATCGTAGCCTTTGTAATTACAGGAAATCGGTTCTACCCATTCTGGTTGGTACTGAGCCAAGTCTTCCAAGGTCATCTTACCACCGGTTGCTTGAGCAAAGGCAACGATCTTCTTGGCTAAATCACCGCGATAAAAAGATTCGGCATTGGTTTCGCCAATCTCAGTTAAGGTGCGAGCATGATCCGGTAAAGTTGCGATATCGCCGGGGCCAAAGGGCTTGCCGTTGGGAGCAAAGGTCGAGAACCAACCTTCAAACTCTTCGCCTTTGAGGGCTTTCTGATACATAGCATGCGCACTCTGCCAAGCTGAGCCTACCGTAGGTGCCACAGCAAAACCTTGAGAAGCATAACGCACAGCCGGTTTGACCAATTGGCTCAAAGGAAGTTTGCCAAACCTATTAGCTAAGGCTGCCCAAGCTGCCGGAGCACCGGGCACGTTGACTGCCGGCCATCCATATTTAGGCATTTCGCTGTGTTTTTCTTTTAAATCGGCTAAGGTTTGTGCCATGACCGACGGACCGCTGGCGTTGATGCCATAGAGTTTACCTTTTGTCCAGAGAATAGCAAAAGCATCTGCTCCAATGCCGTTGGAACAGGGTTCGCAAACCGTTTGGGTTACAGCAGCAGCAATGGCTGCATCAATGGCATTTCCTCCCTGCATCATCACTTCTAGACCGGCTTGAGCCGATTGTGGTGTGGAGGAGGCGACCATCCCGTTTTTGGCAAAGACAACTTGCCGGCGAGATGGATAGTGATATAACAAGGGGTTCATGAAACGATCACTCCTTTGGTATTGTTGAAGTTCAATCTTCTGAGAAAATATTTCGCCATCCTTAACAATTTCCCTGCATTTTTTCGTAAGAAGATACAGGAGGATTTTAAACCTTTGGCGAATACAATAAGCAGCATAAAGATGTTCAAAGAAGCAAATTCATGTGCAGAAGAGGTGGATAGATGATCTACGAATCGAAACTTTTAACACCGATTGGTGAATTATTACTGCAAAGCGACGAAGAGGCCCTCATCGGTGTTTATTTCCCCGGCGAAACCTCTACCACTCCTTTTTTACCCGCTAAGTTACTCCCCGATTCGCAACTTCCTCAAGTTTTGCAACAAACCAAGCGAGAGTTACAAGGATACTTTGCGGGAACAGTCAAGGAATTCTCGGTACCCCTCACCTACCATGGCACGGAGTTTCAAATGCAGGCTTGGGAAGCGTTGAGGAAGATTCCCTTTGGAGAGGTGCGAACCTACCAGCAGCAAGCGACCTTAATTGGAAATCCTAAGGCCTTACGAGCGGTGGGAGGAGCGAACCACGCAAACCGGATCAGTATCATTATTCCCTGCCACAGAGTGATAGGTAAAAATGGCAAATTGGTGGGTTTTGGCGGCGGACTCTGGCGCAAGGAATGGCTTTTACAGCATGAAATGAAGTATAGGTAAAGTATAGGCAAAGTAACGGCACCTCTTAGCATTCGTTGTGCATGAATGCATAAGAGGTGCCGTTCTGTCTAATTTTATCGCAGTTTTTCTTTATCGTACCAATGTAGAACTGGATTTTGCAAGCAGATGCTAATCCACGGTACTTCCAAAGATTTCTTTAGCTAAACTTATACCGGTATCAAGAGTCAGATCCAATACCTTTTTGTCATAAGGTTTTAAGAAAGCTTCATTATACAAAGGGATTTCGTAAACCTCTTCCTGTATGATCGTTACAGCCTCTTGCGCCAACCGAATGCGTTCTTCTTCATCAACCGTGTTGTGCAACTGAACAATGGTTTCGTATAACCGCTTATCGGTGCCGCCCTGGTCTAAATAACGCTGATAACTGTTTAACCATCCATATTCACTGTAAATTGATAGAAATGAATCTAAATAATCCAGATAATCGGTAACTGGTCTTTGGAATGAATCAAACTTCACCATTATATCCGTTTCTTCGCTGTATACCGGTTGCAAATAGATCTTATGTTTTGCTAATTCTTCAATGATGATATCATACACCGGATGATCTGAATAACTATATGTAGTATCGTTAATTCCCATGAATGTTAAATCCATTATGCTTAGTGTGATCCCATCGGGATATCCGGCATCGGTCAGTAATTGGGAGATCTCCTGATCAGTCAACGGTTGCGTCCCTTCAACATATGCTGGGCTCGTTTGACTCAATAGACCGTTCTCGTTGCGTAATAACGATTCTCCTAAAATCGTGTATTCATCGCGAACTCTTTCAACGATCTCATCAACATCGAGTGCTCCCGATATCGCTTGCCGAACTTTTAGAGAATTTAATGGTGCTTTGCTTATGTCCAACCCTAATCTCAGTGTAGTGATTTGATTGTAATCTTTAAAATAGAGAAGATCCTCATCAAGCAACAATTCCGCTTCATATTCTTTCAACATTGGATTTAATTCAACAAGATCGATTATTGAATGCCAAAAAGCATAATAATCATATTCACTATTCAATAAGCCCTCAAAGGCATTCTTGAAATCCATGTCTCCACGAGTAGAAACAAATCTTATTTCTTTAACCTCTGGTTCACCTCGCCAGTAATTATTATAAGCAATCAGCGTTTTATAAGCACCAACTGCCTTTTTTTCTTCACTAAGCACATAGGGTCCACTGCCGATAAAGGTATCATAATTGTTGGTATACTTTATATCCCATATATCGGTAACATCCCCATAAAAAGTTTTCAATCCCGGATCACGCATATGAAATTGTTTCGGTGCATCCTTTTCAGTGCGTTCATTCGGGTTTAATGCTTTTGTAATCCCAAAGGTCAAATACCTCAAAAGATAAGGATCCGGTTCTTCTAAAACGATTTCGAATTGATAGGGGGTTTCATAATGTACCTCAAGGATATTGAGAAAGTATTTCATCTTATCAATTTCGTTCACGTTCTGAATTTGACGAAGAAGTGTATCGACGCAATCCGTAGCATCTAAGGTCGTGCCATCGTGAAAAGTCACTCCTTCATGGATCTTCAGACGAAGATTAGTCGCATTTTTAAACTCATACTCTTCCACCAATTGCGGATGGATCTGGCCTTCGTAATCGATGGTAAACAAACTATCGTATATTAATTTGTAATAATCCTGGCCAAAGTATTCATTAAAGGGTATTTCACGAACACCTCCATGAAACACTAATATAGAATCTCCTGCGGGAGAACAACCGGAAAGGATCAGAATTATGACCAACAACGCAAAAAGAATTTTTGCTATGATGTGTTGTTTCCTCATTTTATGCTCCTTTCGTCTCAACAAAATCACCTCCTCTCTTAATTTGACTCTCACTATAGTAAACGGAGGAAGAGGGTGTTTATGGCACCGACTATAGTTTTATTTCTTACTTGAACGTCGCTTGCCACAAATATTCAAAAATCCGATTTGGGTTCTTAAGCTCTAGACCTTGAATACGGTTATTGTAGGCATAATAGTGATATTCATTGACAAGAGGGACCTAGTCTATAGTTATTCCAAAAATCTCATTGGCTAAGTTGATGCCAGTATCGAGAGTTAACTGTAATATCTTTTTGTTGTAAGGCATCAAGTATGCTTCATTAAGTATAGGTATTTCGTATATTTCTTCCTGCAAGATTGTTATTGCTTCTTTAGCCAATTGAACACGACTCTCACGATCTACCGTGCTGTTTAACTGAAAAATGATATCGTATAATCGCTTATCGTTTCCTCCATGCTCCAAATAAACCTGATAAAAAGATTTCCTATCATCAGGTCGGTCTGTTGTTATGAAGGAGTCTAGATAATCTTGGTAATCACTCACTGATGAAGGGAATATATCACGAGTCATAGATATGTGAGCGTTGTAATCGGAATCCATCACCAAAAAAACCTTATGCTTTGCAAATTCTTCGATTATGAATTCATTAAGTTTAGGAAAATTGAGAGGCCCTGAAAAGCTCAGGGTAATCCCATCTGGATACCCGGCTTGGGTCAGTAACTGTGATATCTCTTGGTCAGACATAGGCTTTATTCCTTCTATATGTACAGGACTCTTGCGGTTTATTAGACCCCGCTCATTCCGCACCATAAAATTATCTTCAAAGTCATATTCCTCTGCAACTTTTTCAATGATTTTGTCTGCATTGAGAGCACCGGCAACTGCTTTTCGAACTTCCAGAGAATCAAGGGGGGCTTTGTTCATGTTCAATACTAATCTAAGAGAGGAAACTTGATTGTAAATTGCTCGATACAACAGATTGGTATCGGCAGACAGTTCCGATTCGTAACCTTTGAGCACAGCATACATTTCATCACGTGGTTTCTGAATCCAACGAAGACTATAATAATCGAATTCGTCATTCAGTAATCCCTTTAAAGCTAAGTCGATATTTTGTATTTCGATGGTCGTGATTCCAATGATCTCATCTACGACAGGTTTACCCCGCCAATAGTTTTCATAGGCAAGCAGCTTTTGTGAGTCACCAAAGAGAGGTAGTTCGCTACTTATCATGTAAGGCCCACTGCCAACACTAATGGGACTTAGGTTATGATACTTTATTTGCGAAATATCTGCGATGTCCCCATAAAAGCTTTTCACACCCGGTTCTCTCATATTGAATTGTTTGGGCATGCTTTTCTCGGTGCGATTGTTGGGGTTAAGTGCTTTTGTAATTCCAAAGGTCATATAACGCAAGAAATATGGATCTGGTTTTTCTAAAACAATTTCGAACCGATAGGGATCTTCATAGTTCACCTCAAGGATATTGATAAAGTATTTTTGGTGATACACTTGTCGCACAATTTGACTTTGTCGAAGAAGTGTATCGACACAGTCAGATGCATCTAATGTTGTGCCATCGTGAAAAGTTACGCCTTCTCGAATTTTCAAGCGGAGCGTTGTCTCATTTGTATATTCATACTCTTCGACCAATTGGGGTAGAATTTGCCCTTCATAATCTATGCTGAATAAACCATCGTAGACCAGTTTATAGTAATCTTGCCCAAAGAACTGATCGAATGGTTGTGTTACTCTTAATCCATAGAGTGAAATCGAAGTTTTCGGAGTTTTGTCATTTACTGGTGAACACCCAGATAAGATTAGCAAAACAATCAACAACGCAAAAAGAATTTTTGCTATGATGTGTTGGTTCCTCAATTTTGACTCCCTTCGTCTCAACTTTAATCAACCCTTTCTCTATTTGCTTCTCATAATAGTAAACGGAGGAAGAGGATGTTTTCGGACAGTTCACTTCGGAAATTTTTTTGAGATTTTCTATGATAGACAGAAATGCCTGATGTACAGCATCTTCAGCAGAGTGAGGGTTGTTGAGAATTCGCATCGCCACATGATACATCAGTCCGCGATACTGAAAATAAAGTTGTTAAAACTTACTTCTCTCTTCTTCACTTTCAATGGCTTGTAAATAGATCAGCATATGTCCTCCCCCGATTCATTCTACCTATAGAATAGAGATAATTTAAGTCACTTATTCGCGTATTCTGTGCAAGCGAATTACTCTCCTGCATTTCTAAATAATATATACGTTCAACCTTCTGCAAAAATCGGGGTCAGATAAAAAATCCCTCTTTCTTTGTTTACCACTCAATGATGTAAACAAAGAAAGAGGGGGAATTTGGCATTACGAAAATATCTGGAGTTCTATTATCCATTAGCCTTTTTAAAATACTTAATCTTTTTACCTGCTCCTGAACTCAAGAGCAGACCTTGATTGACCATTTTCCGCAACAATAAAATTGCTGTTGATTGCGAGATATCCAACGCATTTTCGATATCTTTGCGTATAAGATATGACTTTGTCTCTAGGAGCCGTAACACTTTTTCTTCTCTGAGTGATGTTTCGGTATCTTCTTTTACAAAGATTTGATTCGTCTCCGATTTATACTCATTGAAGTTGGTGTTCGGTAAGGTTATTCTGAACGCATTGTCGGAAGTCTCAATGTTAGGCAGTTTCAAAAAGTCTTTATAACTACTCAACATCTTTTGAATACCCGTTCCATAGGCTTCGATCAATCTCAAGCGATAAAAGATGTTAGCCAATTTGGCATTCCGCAACACCGAAACACCCAACATAACATCTGCGTATGAAATACCGTGCATAAGTCCGCCAACAGAAACGAATTCAATACGATCATCGTAAAGTGCAATAAGTGTATCGGCACTAAACGAATAATCACGATGAACCAATGCATTTAAGAGGGCTTCTCTTATTGCAGTGACCGGATAATCTCTGCTCTCTTCTCGGACTAATCCTTTAAACTCCGCTCGTGTCCGATTATGCCTGTCGATGTAAAGATACGATTCCTCCAGCTGTTTCAAAAGTGAACCTTTACACTCCAATCGATCTTTAAAAATCGCCTTCGTGGTGCCTTCGAAAACCGCTAACTTAATTCCATGCTTGCATTGATCAGAAAGTAATAATCCTAAATTGGTATACGCTCCATCTCTTCCTAACAACCCCAGCGTTGTCTTATGCTGCTCTTCTAACTCCAAATTGTTTTCTGAAAAGAATTGCTTAGTGTAATCGAAGGTCAGTTCCTGATGGAGCGAACGTGCTTCTTCGTAAGAATCTCCACTTGTTTCACGAATCATTTGTAGGATCGCGGTTTCTGATGCCGGAACAGTTGAAGCTCCTTGTCTAACATAGACACCTTCTGGACGAATTCCTTTTCCTGCCAAATAATACGGCCGAGCTGTACCTCTCTGTACTTCGACCTGTATCACTTCTTTTTCTTGCATTAAGATCACTTTAAAACTAATGAACATGGTCAAATCGGGACGGATGGCTTCTCGAATCACATTCGATACACGCAATAATGTATCATCTACCCTATCCAAACCGATAACACTACCATCGTCAGTTATACCAATTAATAGTTTACCACCGTCAGAATTTGCAAACGCTGTGACGGTCTTTTTTATGTCGTCTGTGTATTCGCGTTTGAGCTCAAGGATATTGTTTTCCAATAGCATAGAGAACACTCACCTTCTAATCATTCTAATCACTTGCTGATTATTATAACCAGAATTAGCTAGAATGTCAATGTTTAGTTGTGGTAGAGGTTTTAAGTCAGACAAAAAAACCTCTTTCTTGTTTACACTCAATTTAGTAAACAAAGAAAGAGGGTTAATCGGGCACTGAAGAAGGGTTTTATTTCTTACTTCAACGTTGCTTGCCACAAATCCACAAAAATCTGGTTTGGATTTGTAAGCTCTAAACCTTGAATACGGTTATTGTAGGCATAATAGTGATATTCATTGATAAGAGGGACAGTGTAAGCTTGGTCATGAATCTCTTGTAAAGCTTCTTGATATTTTTGTTTTTGTATTTCAACCTCGGTACTGTTCATCATTTCTTCGAGAGATTGAACAAATGCTGAATCCTCATTGAAATATTCTAGCTGTTGACGATTTGGACTTGTCATGTTCGCATAGAGCGAGTTTGGGTCAAACATTGGACATGTTTGCAATTGCATAGCTTTCGCTTCTCGAGCTTCGTATACCGGAACCCATGTAAGCTCAATACCCACTTCATTTAACTGACGATTTAACTCTTTTGCTACAGGGGTCTTCAACCATTGATCCAAATCATTGGTCAAACTTGTTGCCGTGATGACGATACTTTTATCATATTCTGCTTCTGCAAGGAGCTCTTTCGCCTTTTCTTCATTATATTCATAGGGATTCTTTAATTCGAAATACCAAGGGTGCTCGGGAGTAAGATATTGCTGCGTAACAACGCCGGTAGAACCATCTTGTTCTGTTTGTGCTAGCAAAAGAGCTTCTCGGTCAATGGCGTAGGCAATTGCTTGTCGCACCAGATGCTCTGACTCGGTACCGTTGATTTTTGAAAAATGTAGTCTCTGAGATGTTGTACTCGGCAGATATTGGATCAGATTCAAGTGCTCTGCACTTTTAAATTTGCTGAAGTACTCCATTTGGCTTAGATCTCCCCATAATGGAGATGTCCATGGTGAAATATCCATGGTCTTTGACAAGAGATAACCATTTATTTCGTAAGGTCCATTCTTTAGTTGTTGTAACGTGATTTTCTCTATTGCCACATTCCCTTTCCAATATTGGTCGTTCCTGCTCAACTCCAACTTAACAGGGCTATTAGCATTAATGAAATTATCATAGCTCTTTTCATCAATTTTCCAAGGTCCACTTCCAATAGGTGGTGTTTTTGAATAAGCGGCTTCAATGACATCGGCAGTCTGTTGATTTTGATTTACACTTAAGTAAACCAATTGAAGACTCTTGCGTTCAATTTCCCGAGGCCACGGATCTTCGGTCACTTTATTCGGGTTATATGCTGGAGTAATGCCAAATGTCAATGCTTGCAAAAACATCATGTCTAGCGCATTCAGGTGAAATTTCATTTGATACTTACTAACTAATTCAATCTTTTCGAGTTTTTCAAATTTCTGCAAAGTTTCCGGGCTTCTTGTCGCATGCACATAAATCAAGCGCAGAAGGGTATCGGCAACATCGGCAGAAGTGAGTTCTTCTCCATTGTGAAATTTGACGCCTTCTTGCAGAGTTAAGGTATATACCAAGTCATCTTGTTCGTATTCGCGAACAATGCTCGGTTCTACAAAGCCATACTCATCGAGGGTAAACAATGCATCATAGATCAGCAGGTGCAAGCCGTTTGTATAAGGATTGACAAAAGGTGACCAAGGACGATATCCATTAACATCGAAGCTTGTTCCAATTACAACCGATTGTGGATCTTTATTACAACCACTAAGTACTGGTATGAAGAGCAAAAGGGACATGAAGAGCGCTAAAAATCTGATATGACATCGGTATTTCATAATTACCTCCTAACGGATACTAACCTATTTCCAAAATTCACTTTAGAAGTATTTGAATTTTCACAGCAGTTCACTTCCCTTACTTTATTTTTAATCTACTAAAATTAAGTAAACATGGAGTTAAGAAATTTTCCCTAACAAGTTTTTGTGACCGAATTCCCTGTGAACGGTACACCATCAATAGTTCCTTGCCATAGTTCTAAGGTTGCTTCGATTTGTTTACCAATTTCGTTAATTCTTACACTACAATTAGCAGTTGTACCTGAAAAGTCAGAGTTGGGGGTTACCGATATGGCTCTAACCGCGGTGCTCATCATTGAACTACTCACCAAAATGGAAACTAAAACAAATGTCAGTAGTATCCTCTTAAAATTAATCACCCCCCTTCCTTTATTTATTACTTCAACGTCGTTTGCCACAAATCTACTAAAATCTGATTTGGGTTCGTAAGTTCTAATCCCTGAATACGATTATTGTATGCATAATAGTGGTTTTCATTGATGAGAGGGACGGTGTAAGCTTGGTCATGAATTTCTTGAAGAGCTTCTTGATACTTTTGTTTTTGAATATCAACATCGGTATTACCCATCATCTCTTCGAGAATCTGAACAATACTATCATTGTATTTTTCAAAGAAAGGCCGATCCTTTTCATTCATAAATGTAATTACTGAGCTAATCCCTAATACCGGAAGCCTTTGCAGTTGCACATTGAAGTCTTCGATAGAACTGGGCAATAACCAATCAATTGTTATCCCGACTTCACTAAATTGACGATTCAGCTCTTTAGCAACTACTGTTTTTTTCCATTGATTTACATCATTTAGGCTACTACGACCGATCACGGTCAACCCTTGTTCATACCCGGCTTCTTTTAGAAGTTCCCGCGCCTTCTCCACATTATACTCATATGGATTCTCTATTTCGAAATACCATGGATGTTCTGGCATTAAATATTCTTGTGTTACGATTCCGCTCGAGCCATCTTGTTCTGTTTGAGCTGCCAAGAGTGCTTCACGGTCTATTGCGTAAGCAATGGCTTGTCGCACAAGATGTTCCTTCACGGTATCATTCGTCTTAGTAAAGTAGATTGTTTGTGTGGTTGTGCTCGGGAGATACTGAATAAGGCTTAAATGCTCCGCAGTTTTGAATTTGCTGTAGTATTCCATTTGACTTAGGTCTCCCCATAGAGGAGATGTCCACGGAGAAATGTCGATGCTTTTTGTTAAGAGATAACTATTGACACTATAAACTCCGTTTTCAACCTTTTGCAATGTGACCTTCTCTATTCCCACATTGCCTTTCCAATAGTCCTCATTTTTTGTTAATTCAACTTTTGTCGGTTTATTGGAGGTAATGAAGGTATTATAGCTCTCTTTTTCAAACTGCCAAGGTCCGCTTCCTACAGGGGTACTCTTTGTGTATGCATCCGTGATAACTTGTCCGTTATGACCATCTTCATTGACATTGATATACACAAGAGAAAGGTTTTTCTTTTCAATAGTCGCTGGCCAAGGTTTATCCTCAACTTGGTTGGGATTGTAGGCTGGTGTAATCCCGAAAGTTAATTTATTCCAGAACATCATGTCGGGATTTTTTAAAGTGAATACGAGTTCGTATTTACTAACTAAATCTATTTTCTCCAACGCTGAAAAAAGCTCTGGAATGTTGTCCTCATTAATTCCGTGAACATAGATAATTCGCAAAAGGGTGTCTGCAACATCTGCCGAGGTCAGTTCCTTGCCGTTATGAAATTTAATACCCTCGTTCAAGGTGATTTTATATAATGACCCCTCTTGCACGAAACTTTTAACGACACTCGGCTCTGCAAACCCGTGTTCATCTATTGTAAAAAGAGAATCATAGACAAGTAGGTTTACATCATTTCTTCCAATACTTTGAAATGGATTGAGTGGCCAATGTTTATTGCTAGCAAAATCCACTCCAACAATCATACTATCTTTTTGACTGTTACAACCGTATAGGGCAGATACTAAAAGAAACATAACCAAGAAAATTGCTACTGTTTTAACTCGTCTCATTTAATCTGATACACCTCCAATATTGAAAGTAACCATTTACCGCTAATCTTGTTACATCTAACACTTTTCATTCAACATGTTTTGTGACTGAATTCCCTATAAACGGCACCCTGTCAATTGTCCCCGATACCTTCAAGGTATAGGTTTGTCCCTTGCCATGGTTCTAAGGTTGCTTCGATTTGTTTACCAATTTCGTTAATTTTTACACTACAATAAGCAGTTGTTCCTGTAAAGGTTAGAGTTGGTGTTACCGATATGGCTCTAACTGCGGCACTCATCACTGAACTACTTGCCAAAATGGAAACTAAAACAATTGTCAGCAGTATCCTCTTCAAACTAATCACCCCCTTTCTCCATTTGCTTCTTATAATAGTAAACGGAGAAAGAGTGCATTTCCGGACACTTAATTAAAATATTTTCTCTATTTTTTTACAGCTACCTGTTTCAAGCTCTCTGCGATGCGTATAATCACAGATTTATCTAAATCACTGTTCACCATAAAGACCATGGTGTTTCTTCTGTCCATCCAGATCAGATTGTTGGTGTTGGACCCTTCATCAGCACGATAAAAATCTGCCTTGATCCCGTTAACGGTTACTTCTTCCCGTAAACTCTCGACATTTTTGGCAATAAGTTCGGTATGAGTGCCCTCATTAGCCCTATAATACTCAATGACAATTCCACTTTGGCTATTTTGCTTTTGGTACAAACGTCCGTGCGATATTTCGTCTGCGTATTCATACACCTGCTCAAAACCCTCCGGTAACCAGGTTGGGTCATAGTGTGGCAGTACGCCAGTTTCGTCTTGACCCCAAAATCGATAGATGATGCTGTTCTCATAGACTTCACGAATCCAACTGAACACTATTTCACGGGCATCGGCATCAATGGTGAGCCAAACACTTGAAGTGATTATTAATGCTAAGAAAACCGAAGCAATGTGCCGGTTCACTCTTTGCTTTTTATAGACAAATTTTGCTTTTAACCGAACCTGCTCCATCTTGCTTTGAAATTCGTCCGAAAACTCATTCTCACAATCTAAAGGATTGGGCAAGGAGTTTAACATAGCAGAGCGAACCGACTGTGCCGCTTTGCTTAATACTTCATCTGTTAGAGTCATACTCCTCAATTTGGGTCATCCTCCTTTTCTATCTGCTTTCTAAGAGAATCCTTGGCACGCCAAAGCAATTTTTGTACAGAGCCGCGTTTCATGCTTAACATCTTTGCGATTTCCTTGGTGTTGAAGCCGTTATCGTAATGCAGTAATAGAATTTCACGATATCGTGCCGGAAGCACCGCCATGGCATCGGCAACCCCACTGTCTCCGGGTAGCGGGATGGATATGCCGGCAATGGTATCTTCGAAATCGATGTCTACGATTTTTGAATTGGCTCGTATAATGTCGATTGCTTTTCTCTCTACTATGATAACGATGTAGGAGCGCGTTTTCGGACACTGCACTTCAGATATTTTTTTTAAATTTTCTATGATGGACAGAAATGCCTGATGTACAGCATCTTCAGCCGAGTGAGGGTTGTTGAGAATTCGCATCGCCACATGATACATCAGTCCGCGATACTGAAAATAAAGTTGTTCAAACTTACTTCTCTCTTCTTCACTTTCAATGGCTAGTAAATAGATCAGCATACGTCCACCCCCGGTTCATTATACCTATAGAATAGAAATAATTTTTGTCACTTATTCGCGTATTCTGTGCAAGCGAATTATTCTCCTGCATTTCCTAATAATAGATACGAACAAATTGCTGCAAAAATCGGGGTCAGATAAAAAATCCCTCTTTCTTTGTTTACCACTCAATGATGTAAACAAAGAAAGAGGGGGGGATCTGGCACTGAAGAAGATTTATATTTTACTTCAACGTCGCTTGCCTTGAATCAACGTTTGGGAAATCACTTTCCCCTTTAGTGCTTATTTCTACTTTTCTTCGATTCCATTCGGAGAAAACTTGTTCTACATTCAGTTTCTTATGGAAGCAATAATGCGACTAAAATTAGTCTTTTCCCGGACACTATCATAAACCATACCTACAACAACCGCACACCCAAACGCCGGCACTGTTCTCGAGTCTCCTCAGGCCATATACCGACCTGAACTTCGCCGATATGTGCCTTCTGTAAGAAATACATGCACATACGTGATTGTCCAATTCCTCCTCCAACAGTGCTTGGCAGACTCCCTTGAACAACAGCCTGATGGTAGAAAAGCTTCTGCTTCTCTTCTTGCTTTTTTACACTCAATTGCCAAAGCAAAGACTCCTTATCTACTCTGATCCCCATGGATGACATTTCTAAGGCAATGTCTAACATTGGAAAGTAAAAAAGCAAGTCCCCATTGAGTTTCCAGTCGTCGTAATCTGCTGCCCTTTGGTCATGGCTTAGGCCATTGGTCAATGCACCCCCAATTTGCATGAGGAAAACCGCACCGAACTCACGAGTAATGGCCAACTCTCGTTCTTTCGCATCTTTATCTGGATACAGTTTCAACAGCTCTTCTGTCGTAATAAAGAAAATCTCATCCGGTAGAGGATTGCATATAAAGGGATAAAGTTTTTCTAAATACAACTCCGTATCTAAAAAGACTCGGTATATTTCTCTAACAATTCTTTTCAGTGTTTCTAAGTTTCTCTCACCGGGGCAAAGAATTCTTTCCCAATCCCATTGATCTACATAGATAGAATGGATATTATCGGTCGTTTCATCTCTTCGTATTGCATTCATATCCGTGTATAGACCTGTATTGCGATCAAAGCCATATTGATGTAAGGCATACCGTTTCCACTTCGCTAATGATTGTACGATTTCTACCTTTGTCTTAAAATCCGATAAATCAAATTCCACCCGTCGTTCTGTACCGCTCAACTCGTCATTGAGCCCGCTTTCGGGAAAAACCATAAGCGGTGCTGATACGCGTATTAAAGATAAACGATCTGCTAAACGGTCTTCGAAAAAATCTTTGATTTTTTTAATCGCTGTTTGAGTTTCAAGTAGAGATAATTTGCTGCTGTACCCTTGAGGAATCATCGAACCTCCCATGTGTAACCACTCACTTTCTATAATGGAATAAAAAAGAACTTCCATCGCCCGATGAAGGGACGAAGAAGTTCTGTTCGTGGTGCCACCCTTTTTAGTATGTAATCATACTCTCTTAGGTACAATCATACCTTAAGCCGCTTTATCGCTCGGATGCGTCCCAGTCTACTCTGCTAATGCTAGCATTTTGGTGGTAAGCTCTCAGATGTTCTTGGGGTATACACCGACAATAGGATCTCAGCATTCCTATTTCTCTGTAGTCGGTTCTATATACCTTACTCTTCTGATCATTGCTTCACATGATGTAATTGATTCATATATTGAGATTTTACGACATTATATCATGTTTTCACAATATGTCAAGGTATCTTTTTTCTACTCATGTTCTTTTGCCCAAGCCCGATACAACAATTCTATTCTTTCCTCAAGCTGAATTTTCTCTTCATAGAGCGGCTTCAGCTTGCCATACTCTTTTTGGCGAAGTTCTGTCTCAATGATTTTGATCAATTCTTGCAATTCATTTTCTGCTTCGCTAATCAATACTTCGTAAGGCACTTGCTTCGGAAGTGACTCTACTTTCTTGGTTGGTAGAGGTCTTATCTTTTTCTCAGCGGGAGTAATGATTGGTTCTTGCTCTTGGCGCTCGATGATTTGGACGTATTCATCAAAGCCACAGTTGAATTCGGTGATGTCGCCGTCTTTCATGCTCCAGATCTTTGAAGTGAACTTATTCAGAAAATATCGATCATGAGAAACAAATAACAAGGTGCCCTCAAAATCACTCACTGCCTCTTCTATCCATTCTCTGGATTCTATATCCAGATGGTTGGTCGGTTCGTCGAGTATGAGAAAATTGACCTGGTTTTGCATGAGAAGGCACAACTTTAATCGGCTTTTTTCACCTCCGGAAAGGCTACTAACTTTTTTTATCACATCTGTGGCTCTGAATTTGAACCCGGCAAGGATACTTCGGGCTTTCTCTTCTGGCAGGCCATATGCATGACGTAGTGTTTCTAAAACGGTTGCCTCTTCGTTTTCAAAGGTGATGATTTGAGGTAGGTATGCAATTTTGACATTGCTGCTGACGGTTACCAAACCGCTATCGCTGGCTTCTTCACCGGTTATTAACTTGATTAAAGTGGATTTACCACAGCCGTTTTCGCCTACCAGAGCAATGCTATCGTTTCTAGAAATGGAAAGATTTAGGTCTTGGAGCAAAATCTTTGATCCATATTGTTTTTTGACCGAGTTGAAAGCCACAATCACTTTGGCTGCATAGCCACCGCTGTTGAAATCTTCCTCCATCCGCTTGGTGGTATTGGGCTTGTCCACTTTCTCCATGTGCTCGATTCGCTTTTCAAAAGCCAAGATGCGCTTCGATAGTCCGGTGTTCGAGGGGTTGATGTCTGCCCATACTTTTTGCCGTTGAATAGCAACTTCTAACTGATGGATCTTGCGCTGCTGTTGTTTGTATTGTTCCGCCTGCGTCAAATAACGGCGCTCTTTTTCTTCTACATAAAAGGAATAATTGCCCGAGTAGAAATTTGCTTGGCCGTTTTCAATTTCAATAATCCTAGTCACCACCCGGTCCAAAAAAACTCGGTCATGCGAAATGATGACTGCTGTTCCGGGAAAACTGAGTAGGAAATTCTCCAGCCACTCCAGGGAGGCCAAATCTAAATGATTGGTCGGTTCATCAAGCAGAAGAATATCGCAGTCCCGAAGCAGTATCCGAGCTAGGTTAACCCGAGTTTTCTCGCCACCGCTTAATAAGCTAAAAAGGCTTTTTCTCATTTCGTTGCCGATGTGCATCCCGTTACAGATTTTGTCGATTTTGACCTCAATATCGTAACCACCCAGTCGTTCGTATTCCTCCATAAGCTTGCCATAGCGCATTAAGACAACTGGGTCACCATTCCCTTCGATCTTCTTCATGGCTTTATGAACGCTTAACGCCTCCTCAAAGGAAGAAAGTAAGATGTCTTCAACAGTGTCATTTTCTTCAAAAACGGGAATCTGGGCGAGGATCTCGATTTTCTTACCCGTCGCTTTGGAGATGGTGCCGCTTTCATAAGATTCTTCGTCTGCTATTGTTTTGAACAGTGTGGTTTTCCCGGAACCGTTTCTCCCTAACAGGCCGATCTTCTCCCCGCTGTAAACGGTACATGTGATTCCTTTTAGAACATGGTTTGCCCCATAGTATTTATTTAAATCCGATACATTGATATCAATCATGTGCAACACTCCTTTATATTTGGACATAAAAACCCTGTGCAGATCATTTCGTCTGCACAGGGCGACCAATCATAAAGAAGCGGAATTAACCGGCTATTTTATGTGGTGACAGGCATTCAAAACAATCTTTTAGTTGAAAAAAGGTAGAGTAACCCCTTTTGCTGTCTGCTTTGAATGAAAATCTACGAATGATTTGAGATTGCTTCATGCGTCTCACCACCTTTCGTCTAAACTTAGGTTTAATAATATCTCTTCGCTGCCAAAAAGTCAATCTAAAATTACTTTTTACTGTTTCGCAACTGATAAAAGTACAACTCCTCGGTAGCTAGGGCAATTTTTGTCAAGTAACTAAAAAAACCTAAGAATTTGAATTTTTTTTACGCAAAAATTTAGTGACTAACTCTTCGGTAGCGAAGGCAATTTTTGTGACTGAGAAATCTCTACCTTCCGGATAAATATAGAGCGTATCATCAGCGGTATTTAAGTCAATACAATCCCCATGCTTGCCCAAATAGTTGTATTCAATATGGCAAGAATACAAACTGGGTACCGGTTTTTCTACGCGATACTCTTCTCCTTCATACTGTCCGGTCAGGACAAAGCCGTTGGCGTCATGGACTAAATACCCTACACCTAAGTCAATAAACCCTTTGGCGTTGGGCAGGGAATCCACGCGCACCGTTGATTCAAAATGATAGATGCCTTCTTCTACTTCTTGTCGAACCAACTGGCGTTCCCACTCATACCAATCTGGAATATGGGTGAAATAATCTTCGCCGTCGTCGGCTTTTAAGCTACCATTGGTGAGATAATGCCAGGTTTTCTTGCAGTGCAAGCAGATGAGGCGGTCGTCTTGACTGGTCATCTGGTATTCTATACCACAATGGGGACAGACATACAATACCTTATGCAAGCCCTCTGCTCGTTGCGGGAAGGTGATTTCTATCCCTTTTTCTTTTTGCCAGGCATATTCATCGTAAACAAAGGCATCGCGAATCGTAGCGTTAATCTCTTCGGCAGATAGGTTTTGCATTTGTTCTTGACTGAGCAGCAGATGCATGTCACCTTCCATGCCCTTGAGCCCTCGGTCTTTCAGGTTCCAAAAGGGGGAATTGATATGATTCCCATGCATGAGCAGTATCACCACTGGCACCTGAAATAGCTTGGCCATTTTTCCCAGGGAGTCGGGCAAAACCGCGGTAGTGCCGCAGAGAGAATACCGTGCCTCCGGGTAAAGGATAGCAATGCGACCCTCTTGTAACACGCGCCGCAAGTTGCGAACCAAGAGGATATCATTGGTGAATTTACGCTTGCCAAGGCAACCCACCCCACGCAGCAACCATTCGCGGCCAATGAAACCGTCAATTGCGACCACATTGTTGGCACGGTGAGGATAGGTGGCCATGGTGGCAATTTTGAAATCATTGAAGGCGTTGTGGTTGCAGAGTAACAAGTAGGGTGGCTTGATTCCATCCATGTTGGTTTTGGTGATTTTAACTTGGCGTGGTCCCACGGTCAACCAACTTAAAATCCAGGCAAGCCATTGCAGGGGCCAAAGAGGGGCAATGGGGCGTTTGGTAAAGTCGAAGCGGGGAAATTCGCTCTGTTTCATCAAGAGATGCCTCTTTTCATTGGAAGATCAACGGATATGTTGTAGGGAGGTCAAAATACGGTCAAGGTTCTTGCGTAAAGGAGAACGAGTATCGGGAAGCAGGGTTAAACTGCAGTGCTGGGCTATTTTTTCGGCAACCTGTTGAATTGATAAGGTATCTGTGGGAAGAGGAAAACCTGGGATTTCGTGGTGTAAGGCTTGTAAGCAACGATCTACCTGTTGCATAGCCCAGTTATCTGTTCCCTCAAAGCGCTTTCTTAAACGATGTTGCAAGGTGCTCTTTTCGGTTAATAGCAAAATCATTTTTAGATTAATACCTTCATCTAAAAGAGACTGTACGATTTCATCGTAATAGGGACGGTGCACCAAGGTCATGGGGATGATGATATGCTCCTCTGATTTGGCTAAGAGTCGCAGCATTTCCAAATTGATTTGCCGCCAGAGTGGGTGATCTTGAAAGTCGGCTTCCCATAGGGCTTTGGGCAGGTTTTTGCGGATGAAATAGCCGGCATTTTCCGGGTCATACACTCTGGAACGCGCTAATCTGCGTTGCAGCTCATAAGCGGTGGTGGTTTTACCGGCACCAAAGGCGCCATTAATCCAAATTAACATTTTGGGGGCGTAATACTTGGCCGGCTTTGGCACCGGTATGTTCACCTTGCCAAATTGTTAAGACACCGTTGACCCATACACCTTCTACGCCAACTGCATATTGACGAGGATTCAGGTAATCTGCCGGTCCGCCTATGGTTTCGGGATCAAACAGCACTAGGTCGGCTTTATAACCGCTACGAATCAAGCCACGGTCGCTCAATCCCATCCGGTTTGCCTGCGCTGAACTCATTTTTCGTACAGCTTCTTCTAAGGTAAGAAGTTTCTTCTCGCGTACGAATTTACCCAAAATGCTGGCAAAGCTACCAAAAGCTCTGGGGTGGGGTTTGCCCGGCCCGGGTTCTCCACCTACAGCACCGGTATCGGAACCTACCATTTGCAAGGGATGAACCATGATGCGTTCGAGGTCTTCTTCACCCATGGCAAAGTAAACAATGCTGACCCGTTCGCCTTTGTTGCGGATTAGGAGCTCACAGCAGACATCCCAGGGGTCCATGTTCCATTCTTTGGCGATTTCGGCAATCATTTTGCCTTCAAGAGTCAGATCCGGTGAGTAGCCGGTGATCATAATGTTTTCCCAACCCACACCTTTATAAATGCTGATCCATTCGCCGGTGCCGTTTTCAGCGGTGACATCCACAAACATGCGTGCCCGTTCTTCCGGGTTTTGTAGACGTTCTACCATTTTAGCTTTACCACCAATGGAAGCCCAAGGAGGTAAGACGGCATCCAAGCCACAGGCTGCTGCTGTATAGGGATACTGATCAAAGGCCACGTCAATGCCCTCGGCATGCGCGTCATCGATCATCTTCAAAATTGTTTTAGACGTGCCCCACATGTGTTTACCCATAGCTTTTAAGTGGGAAATCTGCACAGGAATCTTAGCACGACGTCCGATTTCCAGCGCTTCTGCTACAGCTTCCACCACGGTATCGTTTTCGCCGCGAATATGGGTAAAGTAGATTCCTTTATACTCGGCTGCGACTTTGGCTAATTCGGTGATTTCATCCACTTCGGCGTAGACACTGGGGGTGTAAATCAACCCGGTCGAGATGCCGAAAGAACCTTCTTGCATACTTTGACGAATGATTGCCTTCATCTGTTCGAGTTGCTCGGTATTGGCAGGGCCATCTTCAAAGTTCATCACCATTTGCCGGGCATTGCCTTGTCCCGTAATAAAGATAGCATTGGGCGAGATGCCTCGTTGTTCGAGTTCGGCAATATACTCCGCTGTGGTTGTGCCCATAAAGGGTTCGGCTTTGGGGTTCATGCGTTGCTGCATGGCTTTGCTGGCTTCGGCCATGGCAACATTACGAGGCACCATAGAGCCACCGCATTGTCCTAAGACTTCGGTGGTGACGCCTTGCTGCATATGCGATTGCGCTCTGGAGTCCACCAGAAGAGAGGTATCGGAATGAGTGTGAATATCGATGAAACCAGGCGCCAAGACTTTGCCGCTCGCATCGATGGTTTCTTTGGCTTCTACGGTTGCGAGAGACCCGATTTGAGTAATGACTCCGTTTTCTATGGCAACATCTGCGTTATAGGAAGCAGCTCCACTACCGTCGACAATGCGGGCGTTGCGAATAATAAGATCAACCATGATTTGCCTCCTTTATATTGGTGTATTATTTACCACTCAAGAAATCCAGTGCGATTTGGCTTAAGGAAGCCATACCAATGGCAATGGCATCTTCGTCAAAATTGTACTTGGGATGATGTCCGGGCACATTGCAATTTTTGGCCGCGTTTTCAGCCCCTAACGCTAACATGACTCCGGGAGCGGCTGAAGCGAAGTAGCAGAAATCTTCTCCGCCCATGGAGGGGCGTTTTTTGATGAAGACGTTGTCTTTGCCTAAGACATCTACGCAGGAGTCGAACGCCAAGGCTACCATTGCAGGGTCATTCACTACCGAAGGAATGCCTTCAGGGATTTCGATTTCATAGGTGCAACGCATCGCTTCACAAACACCGGCGACAATGCGTTCGATCTGCCCGGGAACGGCATTGCGCACATTGGGTTCTAGGGTGCGGATGGTACCGGTCATTTCTACGCGGTCCGCAATAACATTGCCGCGGTATCCTCCTTGAATGGTGCCAATGGTGATAACAATGGAGTCCAAGGGGTCCACTTCGCGGCTGGCAATGCTTTGCAACGCAGTTACCACATGGGCAGCAGCAATAATGGCATCGACCGATTTATGGGGATGCGCGCCATGACCACCACGGCCGGTGATGACGATTTTTAATCCTTGAGTCCCACCGGAGGACGGGCCAGGCATCATAGCAATTTTTCCGGTTGGCAAATCTACAGTACCAATATGCAAAGCGATCACAGCATCCACTTTGGGATTCTCCATTGCCCCTTGCTCAATCATAATCTTGGCCCCACCGGGACCTTCTTCCGCAGGTTGGAAAAAGAGCTTGACTTTGCCGGGGATTTGCTCTTTGACTTCGCTTAAAAGAGTAGCGACTCCCATGAGAATTGCGGTATGTCCGTCGTGTCCGCAAGCATGCATACGATTCGGGATTTGCGACTGATACTCTACTCCGGTTTGTTCCAGAATTGGCAAACAATCCATGTCAGCACGAATGCCAATACAACGATCTCCTGGTTTTCCGCCTTCAATCAAACCCACCACAGCGGTGGTACCAATGCGGGTATAAGGAATGCCTAAGGAATCAAGGTGGCGCATCACCGTTGCCGAGGTCTCGAATTCTTCCCAACCCGGCTCCGGATGCCTGTGAAATTGACGTCGGTATTCAATAAAAGTCTTTTCCTTTTCTTTGGCGCGTTGCAACAAGTTATTCATAGCGAGCCCTCCTTCAATGTTTGCTATTCATTTCGTGTGGTGAAGAATCGAATCCTTCTTGCCCTTTTTATTTGCGATTTAACAAGAATTTTACTAAGGTCCTCTTTTGGACTTTACATTGGGATTTTACAATTAGAACAGAAGTTGGAAAAGACATCTATATAGAAGAAGGGAATTGAAAATGGATAAGGATAAATTCACGATCAAGCAGCTAAATTTACATTACGGGGATTTCCATGCGCTCAAAAATATCCAGATGCATATTCCCGAAAAAAAAGTGACCGCTTTTATTGGGCCTTCCGGGTGTGGAAAATCATCTTTTTTGAAAAGCCTAAATCGGATGAACGACCTAGTTGAAACGGCAAAGATTACAGGAGAAGTCTTACTCGACGGAGAAGATATTTATGGGAGTATGGATGTCAACCTCTTGCGTAAGCGAGTAGGCATGGTGTTTCAGAAACCCAATCCTTTCCCTATGAGCATCTATGATAACGTTGCCTATGGTCCTCGCACACATGGGTTGCGCAACAAAGTAAAATTGGATGATTTAGTGGAAACCGCCTTGCGCAACGCCGCCATATGGGATGAAACCAAGGATCGCTTGAAACATAATGCCCTTGGCTTATCCGGAGGTCAGCAACAACGCTTGTGCATTGCACGTGCTTTGGCTGTTGAACCGGAAGTCTTACTCATGGATGAGCCTACTTCTTCTTTGGACCCTATTTCCACCGCCAAGATCGAAGAATTGGTCATGGAATTGAGCGACAAATACACGATTGTGATCGTCACTCACAATATGCAGCAAGCAGTTCGCACCTCAGATCAAACTGCTTTCTTCTTATTGGGAGAAGTTATTGAAATGGCAACCACCGAACAACTATTTACAATGCCCAAGGACCAACGCACTGAAGATTACATTACAGGGAGGTTTGGATAAGATGCGCAGTAAATTCGACGAACAGCTGGCTCTGCTGAATCAGTATATGATTGAAATGGGTACCCTTTGTGAAACTATTATTGCCGATGCCAACCAGGCCTTGCTGGAAAACGATACCACTTTAGCTCGACAAACCATAGCTGCCGATGCTGAAATCGACCGCAAAGAGCGAGAGATTGAAAGCCACTGCCTGCGCTTGCTCTTGCAGCAACAACCGGTGGCTCGCGACTTACGTCAAATCTCCTCGGCTCTGAAGATGATCACCGACATGGAACGGATTGGCGACCAGGCAGCCGATATTTCTGAAATCATCACCTTTGGTAGCATTCATGAAGAAGATATGGTCCGCCCGATTGGTGAAATGGCCAAAGCCACCATGAAGATGGTAATTGAAAGTATTGATGCTTATGTCCATCAGGATGCAGAACTGGCCCACAAAATTATCGCTTATGATGACGTGGTAGATGAATTATTCAATGAAATGAAACGAGTCTTAGTGGAACGTATTGCTGCTCAATGTTGCGATGCCAATGCCGCCTTAGATTTACTGATGATCGCCAAATACTTTGAACGCATTGGTGATCATGCAACTAACATTGCAGAATGGGTTCTATTTTCGATAACCGGATCACGTGAAGGAGATGATTAAATGATTTACGTCGTGGAAGATGACCGCAATATCCGAGAATTGGTGGTCTACACCCTTCAATCTACGGGGTTTGAAGCAAGAGGATTTTCAGATAGTGAACCCTTCTTTGCTGCGATGCAGAACAAACTTCCCGAATTGGTCATTTTAGACATCATGCTTCCAGGCAAAGATGGCATCACCATCTTAAAGCAATTACGCAACACCCCCTACTCCGCAAACTTACCGGTGATCATGGCAACCGCCAAAGGCACCGAATTTGACAAGGTCACTGGCTTAGACAGCGGTGCTGACGATTACATTGCCAAACCTTTCGGCATGATGGAACTTGTTTCTCGAGTGCGAGCCGTTTTGCGGCGAAGCGGACGGGGCAGCCAAGAGGATATTCTTCAGATTGGTGCTTTGAGTTTACACGAAACAAAGCATCTTGTTTTTGTAGGGGAAGAGCCGGTCAGTCTGACCCTCAAAGAATTCCAATTGTTGCATCATCTCATGAAAACCCCGGGCATTGTCTATACACGAGATGTCTTACTTACAGATATCTGGGGTTATGACTTCCCCGGAGAGACTCGAACTGTGGATGTGCATGTGCGCACCTTGCGACAAAAGCTTGGTGCTTACGGAGATATGATCGAAACCGTACGAGGCATGGGATATCGTCTGGTGAATTTGCCATGAGAAAGTCCATTTTTTTAAAGATTTTTTTGTATGCTATGGTAGCAGCCATTGTCAGCAGCGGTTTGATTTTTGGTTTATTATACAAAAAAAGTTATGAGGATACCCAAGTCGAATTGCAAAAAGAAGCATTGATCTATTCGGCCGGATTAGAAACCGGCGGTTTTCCTTATTTGCTGGAGCTGAAGTCGGCACCGAATCGATCTCTCTTGAACCGAATCACACTGATTGACGTGGACGGCACGGTCTTATTCGACAACTTCAGTAATGTTGCAACCATGGTCAATCATAATGATCGCCCCGAGGTCATCGAAGCACGTAGTTTAGGTAGCAGTCGGTCGATTCGTTCTTCCGATACACTGAGTCAGCAAACCTTTTATTACGCTTTACTCCTGCCAAACCAGCAAGTCCTGCGCACTGCTGTCACTACCGATAGTATTTGGGCTTCTTTACTGCAATTGGTTCCCTGGTTTATCTTCTTTATGACCCTGATCGGAGCTATTGCTTATTTCGTGGCATACCGGGAAACCAAACGTCTCATGCAGCCTTTAAACAGCTTAGATCTCAATCATCCCCTGGAAAACGATACCTACGAAGAATTGGCACCTTTGTTGGGGCGGATCGAACACCAGAATCGTGCATTGCAAAATCAATTATACGCCCTTGAGAAAGCAAAACTCGAGTTTGATACGATCACCCAGCACATGAGCAATGGCCTGATACTCTTAAACGGACAAAAAGAAATCGTGACCATTAATCAAGCCGCTATTCAAATGTTGGAATTGGCCGGAGATGACCTGATTGGTAAAAATCTTTTACTTCTGACACGAAGTCTGGATTTAAAAAGTCTCTTTGAACAGCTGACTTGTGATCACAGCGAAGAAATGTTCTTGAATTATCATCGGAAGACGTATCAGTTCTTGGCTCACCCGGTCTGTAACGAGGATGATTTGCAGGGGACGGTTCTCTTCCTTTTAGATGTCACCGATCGCCAAGCGGCCGAGCAACTCCGCAAAGAATTTACTGCTAATGTTTCCCACGAATTGAAGACTCCCTTGCAATCAATTTCCGGTTATGCCGAGATTATCAAGAACGGTTTAGTGAAACCCGAAGATGTGCCTCAGTTCGTGGAGAGGATTCACCAAGAAGCGCAACGTCTAATCCATCTGGTTGAAGACATCATCATGATTTCCAAATTGGATGAGAATAAAACCCCTCTGAATCCTGAACCGGTGGAATTGCATTCTTTGGCAGAGGGTGTGCTTAAACGCTTGCAACCTCAACTCGAAGAGATGCGCATTCAGGCCAAGGTAACAGGTGTGCCTGTTTCTGTTATGGGTAGTAAGGTTTTGCTGGAAGAAATGATTTTTAACCTCTGTGATAACGCCATAAAATATAACAAACTCCATGGTACTTTGGAAGTAACCACCCAGCCAATAGGTGATGCCGTTTTACTGCGTGTCAAAGACAGTGGAATGGGCATCGAATTGGAGGATCAGAATCGGGTTTTTGAGCGATTTTTCCGTGCCGATAAGACACATTCGCGAAAAATCGATGGCACCGGATTGGGTTTAGCGATTGTCAAGCATGGTGCAAGACAACATGGAGCCTCCATTGATTTGCTGAGCAAGCCGGGTAAAGGAACCCAGATTTCGATTCTGTTTCCAAAAATTCAAGATTCTGTGAACTGAAGAAAAAAGAAGGAAACGGTTCTCTCTCAACAGAATTAAGAAATAGTGAAGTTGTTCAGAAGGCGTGGACGCCTCTGATCGATAGATTTGATTCTGTTAAAAGGGGGAACTACTATGAAATTGATCGTAGCTATTATCCAAGACCAAGATTATCGCAATTTAGGCGATGCATTGAGAGAGAATGATTTCCGTTCCACACGCATCTCCAGTACCGGTGGGTTTTTGAGCACCGGGAACTCGACCTTACTGATCGGTGTTGAACCGGACTTAGTAGACCAAGTTGTCGAGCTGATCAAAACTCATTGCCATGCACGAACTCAGCTGATGAACGCTACCCCAACCATTGGTGGTTTCATGGGAGCGATGCCTCATTATCCGGTGGAAGTCGTAGTTGGTGGAGCCATTGTTTTTGTGCTCGATGCCGAAAAAATCAACCTAACACAATTACTGCAACCGGAAACACCTACACCGGCTGAAGAACAAAAATAATTTTTTTAAAAGGGGACGGTTCTGCCGTCCTTTTTTTGCTTTTTATGGAACTTTTTCACAATGCATTTCGTCTTATGAAATAGAAACGTAGAGACAGAAAGGGAGGATCCTCATGAAAAGAAAACTAGCCTACGCCCTGATTATGGCTATCCTTGTGATGACGATATTGCCACCTTCAGCTGCTGCTGAAATCCCTTCGAAAAGCGATGCTTTAGTTAAGGATCGTTTGGGAATCGTGACCATGAAAGTCAAACAAACCATTGAAATCGGGGATCACTACACCAATTTCAACGGCACCCTGCAAGAAGATATTCTCAACTCCTACTGGAATCTCAATTGGAGTTCCGACAGCGATAATTTGACGATCTACGCCCTAGAAAGCGGTAAGATTATGCAATATTCGCGCTACAAAACTCAGGACGGTATTTATAAACCCTATACTCCGTTCTTTGAACCCTCCTTTCCGATCAACAGTAAAGTAGCTGCATTGGAAGTAGCGAAAGCCTTTGTCGCTCAAGTCCTGACCGCCGGTGAATCCGTTGAATTCAGCGAGGGGAATGCTCAAGAGTCTTTGTCCGCTACTCAGTATTATTTCAATGGTTCGATTTTACTGAACGGACTAGCAAGCGGTCTGAGCTTTAACATCAACATCAATGCCAACGATCTCATGGTGCAATCCTTCTACCGAAGCGACTCATACAGTAAGATTATAGGCGAGATTCCATCCACCGAGACCGGTATCAGTCAAGAAGCAGCGGCTTGGTTACTCAAAGGCAAAATCGGCATGAAATTGCAATATGTGCTTTTGGAAGAGGATGTGCCCCCTGCGCCACCTATTCCCCCCCGTCCTATGATCGATGGTGTTTCGGCACCTGAAATGGCACCCGATGCCGTGATTCCCAACCCGGATCCCAGACCGGAACCCAAACCCGAGCCTACGGAACCCAAAACCTATAAAGCTGTCTTACGCTATTTGCCGTTTATTGAAGGCAATTGGATGGTAGATGCTAAAACCGGGGAACTGATTGATATCAACAGTCTGTTCAAAGACTTAGGTGTCAGAAACGAAATGTCCTCTGTTGCCCCTTCTCCTACCGCCGCCGATGGCAAAGGTGGTTATGAAGAGTATCTCACTCCCACCGAACTTGAAGGAGTAGAAAAACTCAAAGATGCGCTCAGCAAAGAAACCTTAACTGAAATGCTCTTCCAAATTGAAGCACTCAAAATGGATAGCAGTTACCAGCTTTCCGGCTATCACTTCTACTTGAACGAAAGCAATGGCGACATTACTGCTTCTTTGAACTTTAACAAAGCCGTTGCAGGGAGCGACCGACTCTACACTCATAAATATGCTACCATGAACGCAAAGACCGGCGAACTGATTTCCTTCTCTTCTTCGTATCCTTACTTAGAAGAAACCCTGTATGATATTACGGTCAGCAAGGAAAGCGCTGAAACAACTGCTCGCTTGTTCTTACAAGAGTATGCGACGGAACACTTTGATGTAAGCGCTCTTTATGACACCTTTGTTCCGGAAAAGCCCGAACATTATGCTAGCTCCTTCCAATTCACGTATGCACATTCGGTCAATGACTACTTCTTGCCCAGTAATAACATTAGCGTCAGCATCAATGCTCAAACCGGAGCAGTTGACAGCTTCTACCAGTCTTGGATCGAAGGCGTTGTATTTGATTCGGCAGAAGGCTTGATCGACGAAGCGCAGGCGATCGATCTCTATGCCAACGCTCATGAAACCAAGCTGCAGTATCTGCAATTACCGGCAGCGATCGATCCGGATTCTCCTCTTTATGAACCCTTAAAAGCCTACGGATACGGATACATCTATGAATATCGTTTGGCGTATCAATATGCAAACGATTCCTATATTTACGGTATCGATGCCAAAACCGGGGAAATCTTAGAGAACACCTATGATACCACTCTGGAATTACCCAACTACAACGATATTGCCGGACATTATGCTGAAAAGCAAATCCTCACGCTCGCACAGTACGGAATCGGTTTCAGCGGTGAAGCGTTCTTCCCCAACCAAGACTTAACCCAACGAGAGCTATTGATCTTCATCCTCTCTGCCAGTAATTCCCGTACAGAGTTGGAAAACAACGAAGATTATCTCTACAATCAAGCCTACTCCATGAATATGCTTACCAAAGAAGAACGCGACCCGAATTCTGCGGTAAACAAAAGCGATTTGGTCAAGGCGATTTTGAACATGTCGGGGTATGGAAAAGTAGCCAAGATCCCCGGAATCTTCGTAGTGAAATTCGCGGATCAAGCTACAATTGAAACGGAAGACTATGGCTATGTAGCAATAGCGCAAGGGTTAAAACTGATCAATGGGGACTTACAAGGCAACTTTAATCCTCAACAAACCGCCACCCGTGCGATGGCTGCTATGGTCTACTACAACTTCCTCAACCGCTAACAGTCTTGGGAAAGTCTTGGGGACGGTTCTCTCCCTGAAACCACTTGGGTAAACCACTTGGGGACGGTTCTGAAAGAACTGTCCCTGTGGTTGAAAGAAGGGAGAGAACCGTCCCCAAACCTCAAAAAAAACTTGACGAATAGGGCAACCTATTGTATGATGTTTCTGCAATCAATTACAATGTCTTCAGGGCGGGGTGTGATTCCCCACCGGCGGTCAAGGGAGCTTTCGTCTCCACAAGTCCGCGAGCAGAAGTTTCTTCTGTTGAACCGGTTAAATTCCGGTACCGACGGTATAGTCCGGATGAAAGAAGGCAAAGTCAGAGTAGACCTACCATTCTCTTCATAAAAGGGGGTGGAGGATTCTTCTTCTTCGCTTTGATCTAACATCGCTGCCTGAGCATTGTTCAGGTAGCGATTTTTTCATGAGAAAGAGGATGAAACGATGAAAAACGGTTCCTTAAAATGGATGGTGCGCACGGCGCTTTTAGCCGCATTGTCATTAGTGTTAATGTATTTGGAGACGCCCCCTCTGTTTGGCACGCCCTTCTTAAAATTAGACTTAGCCGATGTCCCCGCTGCCGTGGCAGGCTTGGCTTTTGGCCCCTTCAGTGGCGTCATGGTTGTCCTGATTAAAAACCTGGTCCACCTTTTGTTTACCGACAGCGCTGGTATTGGTCAATTGGCTAACTTCCTCTATGGCAGCATTCTAGTTCTCTCCATTTCGCTTTCTTCAAAAATCAAACTGGTCAAAAAGGATAGCCTCAATCTGCTCTTCACCGGTGCAATCGGCACAGGAATTATGACAGTGGCAGCCTATTTTATCAACCTCTATGTGATCTTCCCTATGTATACGTTGTTCATGCCTATGGAAGCGCTGATTGCTTTCTTGCCGGCCGTGATCGCTTTTAATATTACCAAGGGTATTGTGGTAACTGTGTTATCGGCTCTGCTCTACTGGCGGCTCAAAGATTTCTTAGCAAGATAGCGGCTTAAAAATGCGCCGCTCAATCTGGGTACTTCTCATAGGTGTTTTATTAATGACAGGCATATATTACAAAAGAATCAGCATCGTGATTACGATGCTGATTCTTTTTGGTTGGAGCGAATTCTTTTCGTAGGGAGTCTCAAACGAAGTGTTAAACGACCGGAGGAATGTAATTCGCGACCCTTCGAAGCTACTTCTTTTTTATTGCAGTAAGCTTTGTAAAATTTGTACGGCATTGGAGGCGGCGCCTTTTCGCACATTGTCGGCTACACACCACATGTGGAGTCCGTTTTCTTGAGAGTGATCTCGACGAATGCGACCCACATAAACCTTGTCCTGCCCAGCTGCATCTAACGGTGTAGGGTAAACACCTTTTTCCGTATCATCCATGAGCACAATATTTGGGTCGGCGGCAAAAATCTCCCGGATCTCCTCTATGTGAAATGGCTGCTCAAAACTCACATTGATTTCCACACAATGCCCATAACGCACCGGAACTCGCACTGCAGTCGCTGTCACTTTCAAGTCTGGCAGTTCCAAGATCTTGCGCGTCTCATCCATCATTTTTCTTTCTTCTTTGGTAAACCCGTCTTCCAAGAAGGAGTCGATATGGGGCAAAACATTGAAAGCAATGGGATGCGGATAAAAGGTCGGCTTCTCCCCCACTAATCCTCGTTCCAAATCCTCTAACCCTGCTCTTCCAGACCCCGAAACCGCCTGATACGTACTATAAGCAACCCGTTTTAAGCCAAATTTACGCAAAGGCGCCAAGGCAACTACGCTCTGGATGGTAGAACAATTAGGATTCGCAATAATACCACTATACCCTTTTAGTGTATGCAAATTGACTTCCGGCACCACCAATGGAATGTTGGGGTCCATGCGAAAAGCTCGCGAGTTATCGATTACAGTGCAACCCTTCGAGGCTGCAAGCGGAGCATATTGAAGAGCGAAGTTGGCTTCTAAGGCAAACAAGGCGTAATCCAAGCTGCCATCGAACACCTCTTCACTCAATTCCTCAACTGCGATTTTCTCTTCTCCCACCGCAATCAACTGCCCCGCCGACTGCGCAGAAGCAAATAAGCGCAGCGATTGATACGGGATTCTGTATTCCTGTAAAACTTGGATCATGGCCTGACCGACCAATCCGGTCGCTCCCATGACTGCTAAGCGCTTCTTTTTCACGTTTCAACCTCCGATCTTCTTAGCATGTGACACCAACGTGCCATCTGCATTGGGATTATTGGTGTTCTTGATAATAATGGGGATCCCCACTTCCATCAGCGGAGAAATGGCATCGGGATGATACACTTGTGCGCCTCCCCTGGCTAGCATCATCAATTCCTCATAGGTCATTCTTTCTATTTTCATTGCATCTTTATTTTTTGCAGGATCTTCCGTCATCACCCCGTCTACATCAGTCCAGTTTTCATAGACTTCGCTCCTTAACGCGCTCGCGATGATCGAACCGGAAATATCGGAACCTCCCCGCTCAAACGTTTTAATGAGCCCTTGGTGATCTGTTCCATAAAACCCGGGCACCACCGCTCTGCTCACCTGACCCAATTTCTCTTGAATGGCATCATAGGTTTTATGTTTGTCAAGTCCGCCTTGCTCCTCGAAAAAAATCAAATCCTTGGCATCGATAAACTCATACTCCAAATATTCTGCCATGATTTTGGCATTCAGGTATTCCCCCCTCGAAAGGATCTCATCACGGGCACTCATATCCATGAGGTCGGCCATGACATCGTCGATCGTCTGCTTAATTTTGAAATCCAAAAACAAATCGGCTGCGATTTCATGGAATCGATTTGCCGTGATCTGCAAGACCTGATCCCGCTGCAATGACAAAACTTCAATCTCTTCTTCGGTAATGTCGTCTCGATTCAGTTCTTTTTGCAGGTTGTAGAACTCCACCAATAGGTCGGTCACCTTATTATCTTCTTCAAACCGCTTTCCAGGCGCTGAAACTACAATGATATTGCGATCATAGCTCGAAAAAACGATATCGCGCACCTTCGTGAATTGCTTACCAGAAGCCAAGGAGCTACCACCAAACTTGGCTACTTTTTTTCGCGCCAAAAGATTCAGGTCATACGGGGTTTCTTGGTAAACACAGTAATTCAACCAATTGGAATAAAACAAATTTGCTGCCATTCGCCAGCGGACCCTTACTCCTTTTTCCGGTTCATCATCGATAAAATAACCAACGGGTAGATTCGGTGCTAACCCTTTCTTCAAATCACGTTCAAACTCACACAATAAGGTGCTTTCATCGTATTCCCAATGACCGGAAATAAAAATCAATCGATTATCCTTGGTGGTCACAACATTGACGCCAGTATCGGGTCGTTCAGCCCAAATCACCAAATCCGGAATTTTCTCCACATCTTCACGCCGAATCGTGGAGCAGCGTGACTGTGGAGACCAAAAGGTGTCGTCAAACCCTTTAAACAAGACCCCTTTGTGCAAAACCGGGTATTCAAATACGCCAAACAGTTTTTGATCTAGATTCTGCTTTTCAATGCCGTAATAATGATACAAAGCGGCCTGTGCAGCCCAACAAATGAATAGGGTGGAGTAAACATTGCGTTGTGCAAAATCCAAGATTTCACTCAATTCATCCCAATACAACACTTCTTCATAACGCATACGTTCTACCGGTGCGCCTGTGACGATCATTGCGTCGTAACGTTGGTCCTTGATCTCCTCAAACGTTTTATAGAAGCGATTCAAATACGATTCTTCCGTATGTTTACTAATGTAGCTTTTGGTACGAATCAAATCAAACCGCACCTGCAAGGCCGTGTTCGATAACATGCGCAACAATTGCAATTCGGTCTCTTCTTTATTGGGCATGAGATTGACAATAGCTACATGGATTGGACGAATGTCCTGATGCATCGCTCGCTGTTCACTCATGGTAAAAATATTCTCTTGGTCTAAAACGGCTTTTACCGGAAGCCCCTGTGGTAAAATAATGGGCATTTTCTCCTCCTATGGGTTCAGTGCTTGTTCCAAATCCTTTAAGATATCTTGCACATGTTCAATGCCAACCGAAAGCCGGATCATGTTTTCGCTGATCCCTGCTCTCAGTTGTGCTTCTTTTGAAAGTTGCCGGTGGGTCATGGAAGCAGGATGCAATACATGCGTCCGTAAATCTCCCACATGCACCACTAAGGAAGCTAATTTCAATTTATTGATAAATTCTTTACTGACCTCAAAATTCCCTTTGATTCCAAAGGCAATGATCCCTGAAGCGCCTAACGGTAAGTATTCTTTCGCCAGATCATACGATGGTGAACTTGGCAGCAATGGGTAACGCACCCATTCCACCTGAGGGTTCTTCTCTAAAGCAGTGGCAATAGCGAGAGCGTTTTCGGAATGCCGTTGCATACGCAAATGTAAGGTCTCGGTACCAAGATTGATCAAAAAAGCATTGAACGGGCTCATCGTCGTGCCGAAATCGCGCAAGAAGACTGCTCGAGCTTTGACCGCAAAGGCTTTTTCGCCAAACGCCTTTGTATACGATAAACCATGATAATTAGGATCTTCTTCGGTCAGGTGCGGAAATTTCCCGTTTTCCCAGTTGAATTTGCCACTGTCGACAATAAATCCGCCTAAACTGGTAGCGTGACCGTCCAAGAATTTGGTCGCCGAATGTATGATGATATCGGCCCCATGTTCAAACGGATGGCAGAGGTACGGCGTGGCAAAAGTATTGTCTACAAATAAGGGGACACCTGCTTCATGGGCCAACCGAGCTGCCCTGCGAATATCTAACACCTCAACTCCGGGATTGCCAATGGTTTCACCAAAGAGGATCTTGGTGTTGGGTTGAAATGCTTTTCTGACTTCGTCGTCGGAAGCTGTCAGTGGGACCAAGGTGGTTTCAATACCAAACTTCTTCAAGGTAGAGGTCAAGAGGGTGTAGGTTCCTCCATAGAGATTGTTGAAGGCAACAATATGCTCTCCCTGATTACAGATGGTCAAAACGGCCAATAACGTTGCCGCTTGACCCGATGAAGTTGCTACAGCCGCTACGCCGCCCTCTAGGGCGGCGATTTTCTTTTCCAACGCCTCTACGGTGGGGTTGGAAATGCGACTGTACATGTGCCCTTCTTTGCTCAAATCGAACAAAGCTGCCACTTCGTCGGCGTTTTCATACTTAAACGTCGTCGACTGCACAATTGGCATAATGCGCGGATCCCCATTTCCTGGTGTGTATCCGGCATGCATACAGAGTGTTTCCCGACTGAGTTGGTTCATTCTATTTCCTCCTACTCTTCTTTCAAAATAAAAAAATCGCCCCTTCGAAAAATCGAAAGGACGAATTACTCGTGGTACCACCTTTGTTTGCTTTATGCCTCACAGCAAAAGCCTCTACGGGTACTAACATACCCTGCGACGTTAACGTGTCCACACGTGATGACTTAAACTTCTAAAAGGTCAGCCATCCCCTTATGCAGGCCATCTTCACCGCCTTGATTTCCCGCCTCTTTTCACCAACCGAGGCTCTCTGTGGGGCTTTTTAGCGATTACTCTTCTGCTCATCAGGTTTGATATGTATTTGTCATACTATAACTCATAAAAAGCGCCTCGTCAACCCCTATTGAGAAAATATTCTTGATTGATTTACTCTTTATTCGTCAATTCATCTAGAGCACGGCTGACTCGGTCAGCTTTATAATGGTATGTTTCTTTTATATATGACACTAGGTCTTTACCCTCTTCTTCCAATTGCATCAGGGAAACATCGCCAACAATGGCTCCTTTGCGAATCAGCACCGCACGTCCGATGAACCCCGCCACTTCTTCGATTAAGTGAGTTGACAGTAGAACGGTTTCGTGGGGTTCGAGTATTCCTAGGAGCACTTTGTAGAAATCTTCGCGGTTGAAGATATCGTTACCGGCAAAGGGTTCATCCATGAGAATGTAATCCGCCCCTTGACTCAATGCCATGATCACTTCGAATTGGTTCTTTTGGCCGGTGGAGAATTTCTTTAGGGCCATTCCCATGGGCAGTTCGAAGAACTCCATTAGTCCTTGAAAGCGCTTATGTGAAAATTTAGGAAAATGCATTTGATAAAAATCGCGATGTGCTGCAGGAGATAAGTTGGGGAAGAAGGAGTGCTCGGAGGTAGCAAAGGAAAGTTGGGCTATATTTTTCATGGAAATGGGTTGGCCGTCCAATGTGATGGAACCCTGATAATCCATAAAATTCAAAATGCATTTTATCAAGGTAGTCTTACCTGCTCCGTTCTCGCCAAAGAGTCCCACAATTTCGCCACGTGGAAGCTGTAGATTGATGTCGCGCAAAGCCAGCGTTTCGTCATAATATTTCTTGACTCTCTTCAGTTCGATCATAGGATCACGCTCCATAGATTCATACTCTGACCCGGAGGCCAGGCAGATAAGGGGACCATGTTAGTATAGAATACGAAATATAATGCTTTTATTACAGTAGATAGTAAGATTACTGATATGATGAAAAACACAGGCAAAGCCCAACATCTAAAATGATATTCAAACCTCCTGGGTAGCCGTAGCATCAGATAAATACTTTTCGTTTCTTTATTAAAGTACTGATAGCGCTGCCAAATATACCAAGGCATATGGAATGGTAGAAATCTAAACGAAAAAAAAGATTTCTTGACTAGAGATTCAAAATGAGGCATATATGCGCCAGGCGAAACAAGGTTCATGGCTGATTGGAATTCCCGGAAAAACCAAAAACTTATAATAACAGCTCCAACAATATATCCTACTATCAGGTGTAGCTCTTCTTTCAATTCATATCCGGGAGGGGAATAGCGTTCTAATTTAGACAGCATCCTTTCCATCTCCCTTCTTCACATAAACTATGGCTTTCACTGTCAGAATACTCGATAAGAGAATCACCAGCAGATCGAATAACCAAAACCTAAGGTCTATGAAAAAAACAATTAAGGCAAGCAGCAATTGGGGATAAGCTAAATATTCATTGATCCCTCTTCGCTTTGCAATCGGCTCTGTTGCCGATGTGATGCCCAACCCAACCACAATGATCAGGTTTCTAAACCATCGCAGTAAATTATGGTAGGGTATGAGATTATAAAGATAATGATTAGTGGAAAATATGCGGAGCAACGATGCTGAACCGAATACTTCAACCGTACTTGTTGTTACATAATTCCGTCCCAAGAACAAAAGAAGGGTGATCTCCGCAATAAATAAAAGCAAATAACAAAGGGTATGATATAGAGCTTGCCAACACCAAATCTGGCTCTCCGATAATCGTAAACGCTTTAGCGTATAATATTCTTTGTTGACTTTTCCACTACCAAATAAAGTTAGGATGTTCGTAATCCATAGCAGTGCAATCATGAAACCCATGATAAAGGGTCTATTCTTTAATAATTCTTCTAAACTGCTGTGTAGCAGTTCAATATCCATATAGAACATCAATCCATCAATAAGGAACATCATCAAAATGGCTAGAAGTACCCGCCAAAACGAATTACGAACCAGCAAAATTAACACAGAGAGATCCTTCTTCATTTCTCCACCTCGTTCCAGTAGCGCTCAATAAGACGTATTGCTTCTTCTTGGGTTACGCCCATTAGTCGCATGGCTCGAATCACATTGCGGGCGTCGCTTTCCAGCAGGTCACGGCGCACGAATTCTATCTTGTTTTCGTCCAAACACATGGTGGAAGCGGCACCTGTTTGGGAGCGGATTAGTCCTTCGTCTTCCAGTAATTTATACGCCTTTTGCACCGTATTGGGGTTAACTCCCAGCAAAGCAGATAGCATTCGCCTAGAGGGCAACTCGTCGTCATGCCGAATCTTTCCAGCCACGATACCGCGCTTGACAAAGAGGAGAATCTGCATATAGATGGGGATCCCGTCTTCCATGATGAATTGTTCAAAAGAAATCACGTGATCACCCCTTTTTTGATTTAGGAGAAATGTAAAAATAAAGCAACTGTACCTATCCTATAACACAGTTCTTAAGTGTATTATAAGACCGATACAGTTGCTTGTCAATAGTGTTATAAAAAAAATTATTCTCCCTTATGCAGTTGCGCCAACTGCCAATAATGTTCCGCATGCTCTTGGCGCTCGGTTATGGTAGTCTCGGGCATGGTCTTCACCACTTTACCCGGGGTGCCTAACACGACCGAGAAGGGTGGGATGACGGTGCCCTTGGTTACAACCGCTCCAGCTCCGACAATGGATCCTTTGCCGATTACGGCTCCATCTAAAATAATGGCACCCATACCGATTAAACAATAGTCCTCAATGGTGCAGGCATGCAAAATGCATCCATGTCCAACGGTGACATAATCTCCAAGTATAGTTGGGTGGCCGGAATCATTGTGCCCAGCGCGGGGACTTTCTTCGTGGATGGTGGAATTGTCTTGAATGTTAGTGAAATGCCCGATCCGAACCGCATTAACATCGGCACGAAGCACGCAATTGTACCAGACACTTGCGCCTTCGGCCAATTCAAGGTTACCGATTAGTTTGGCACCATCGGCTACAAAGGTATTGGGATGAAGCTTAGGGGTATATCCTTGAAAAGTGATTAATTTTGCCATGGAATCTCCTCCGTTGATTATTTGAGCCAATCCGGAATTTCTTTCTGGAAGGGCCGTATCGGGTAACGCGATTCATGATCTCGCAGTAGGGCTTCGGCTTGGGTGGGGTCATCTATATAGGCTTGCACCAAGTCGGTGGGTAGATTGGAACTGAAGGGGCAGGCAGCAATGCAGATGCCGCAATCGGTGCCTAAGGTGAGCCATTTGGCAAAGCATTGCTCTTGGTTGATCTGCCAACGTTTGACACCGTGGATTTCTTTGGGTTCACCGGCAGGTATAGCTTGGGCATGGCAGGTCCTGACGCATTTTTCACAGATAAGGCAGAAGGGTTCGACTTTGAAGTTGGAAGGTGCGTCGGTGAGCAGAGGAAGATCGGTGGTGACGGCACCAAGGCGCAAGCGTGAACCGTAGATGGGGTTGATCAGCAATCCGTGCCGACCAATATCTCCTAAGCCGGCTGCTCGGGCGGCAAGGGGCATGACAGCTAAGTAATTGCCATCCATGTGATTGCGGGCCTCATACCCGAGGCTTTTTATGTAATAGGTTAAAATCGAACCGACAACTGCGCCCTCTACATAACCTTTGGTGGAGGCTAGGCTTTGGGTTAGGCGGGGAGCTGTGTTGATGAGTTCGCTATCCATTTCCACGGCAAAAACAATGGTAAAGGGGTGTTTGGGCACAACTTCTTCACCATAATTGGCGTCCATGCGGCCCCTGTGGCTATAATAATAGGCTGAATCCATGGGGGTAATGCCGCATAAGACCGCGCCATAATGTGCAGCCAGACCTTTGATACGCTTGGTGAAGGTTTCAGGTGAAGCTTCGGCTTTTTGCGGTGCCGCGGCTGGGCCTTCTACGAGAGGGCGCAAATCAGCAACAAATTGGAAGGTGGCGTCGACTATGGGGCTGTTGATGGGGTCATACATGGTGCGGCCGGGCTCGGTCATGCCGGGAAGCGCGCGCAGGGCGTCGTCGAATTCTTTGTGCTCAGGGTGTTCGCGGTAATAATCATCATAAGCCGGTGTGCCGGGTTTTCGGCTCATGCGGGAGAACATAATCGTGCGTTCGTCGATTTGCATGGGTTACCCCTCCAATTGAGATTGTACGGGAATTTACTTATGCCTTATAATTAGTGATTTCGCCTTGCAAATCCTCCCCGATTTCGCAGAGGGGTCAGACCCCTTTGCGAAATTTAAGAGGGGACGGTTCTCTCGTGAGAGAACCGTCCCCTTTTCAAAAGGTTGCTTATTTAAGTTTTGCTAACTCTTCGGCATAAATGGCTTCTTCCAAGGGCACATAACCCACTTCAGAAATCAGTTCGGTACCATCGGTCAAGAAGTATTCGACAAACGCCATTACATGTTCTTTGGCCAGAGCCTCTTCAGTTACATACATGAAGATCGGACGGGAAAGCGGGGAGTAGCTGCCATCTTTAATGGTTTCAAATGTAGGTTCCACTGCGCCTTCACCGGCATCGATTTTGACGATTTTGAGTTTATCGGTATTTTCAATATAGTAAGCAAATCCGAAGAAGCCTAACGAATATTTATCACCGGCAATGCCTTGAACTAGGACATTATCATCTTCGCTGGGAGTAAAATCAGTTCGAACTACTCCGGTGCCGCCATTGATTTCTTCGGTGAAGTAGTCAAATGTTCCCGAATCGGTTCCCGGGGCATAAAGTTTGATCGGTTCGTTGGGCCATTCCGCGCGCACATCTCTCCAGGTGACAACGGTGGAATCGGGCTTCCAAATATTGTTCAATTCTTCCACGGTTAAGGTGTCGACAAAATCATTCGCCTTATTGACCATGACCGACAATCCATCATAAGCGATCATGACTTCTACATAATCGATCTTGTTCTCTTTCGCAATAGCAGCTTCACTTTCCTTGATCGGACGTGACGCGTTGCTGATATCGGTTTCACCAATGGAGAATTTCTTGAAACCACCACCGGTTCCGGAGACACCAATTGAAATGTTAACATCGGGATTGATTTTTCTGAATTCTTCGGCAATTGCTTCAGTAATCGGGAATACGGTGCTGGAGCCATCGATGATGATTTCACCGCTCAGTTTTGCCGGGGTTGGGTCTGGTGTAGCGTACGGGTCGGGAGCGGGAGTATTACAACCAGTGAGTGTTAAGACTGCTACCATTAAGACAAGAATTGTTGATATCCATTTTTTGCTGAGTGTTCTTTTCATAAGAATCCCCTTTCAATTTTTTTTATCCAATCGGAATCCAAATTTTCCGCTTTGGTCTATTCATAGGTTTGGTGGAATTTATTGCGAATGACAATTGCTGTCATGTTGAGTGTTAACAGAAGAACCATTAGGACTAAAATCGCCGCAGCAGTTACATCTTTGAAATCTGCACTGGGCTTGCTCATCCAGGTGTAAATTTGGATCGGCATCACGTTGAACGAATCCATGGGACTCTTCGGCAACGTACTGACAAAACTGAATGCACCCACCAAGAGTAGCGGAGCCGATTCTCCTAACGCTCTTGAGATCGCTAGGATGATCCCAGTCATGATCCCCGGCAATGAACTCGGTAAAACGATTCCTTTCACGGTTTTCCATTTGGAAGCTCCCAGGGCGTAGGAACCTTCGCGCAATGAATTGGGAATCATGCGTATAGCTTCCTGTGAGGCAACGATCATGATCGGCATAATTAGCAAGGACATAGTCAATGCTCCGGAGAGAAGGCTTCTTCTCAGGCCCAATGTTCTTACAAAAAAGGATAGTCCCAAGATGCCGTAAACAATGGAGGGCACCCCGGCCAAATTGGAAATGTTGATTTTAATGAAGCGAGTGAAGCGATTATCCATGGCATACTCTTCCAAATAGACTGCCGCAGCCACCGAAATTGGAATGGAGATAATGGCAGTCAATACTACCAACCACAAGCTACCAACCATGGCCGGCAAGATCCCTGATTTTGTAGCGAATCTGGAGGGGAAATTGGTGAAGAATTCTAGATTGATGTATTTCGTTCCACGCATCACCAAATCTGCTAACAAGATCATCAAGACCAATATGCTAACAAACGAAGCTCCAGCGAAAAGGATGTGAGCAATCTTGTTGACGAGTTGTCGTCTTTTATTGTAGTCAAAGTTGTTTCTCATGCTACCAGTTCCTCCTTCTTACGCTGGATGATGCGATGCGCATAGAAGTTCATCGAAAAAGTGATCAAGAACAAGAGCATTCCCACCGCATACAAGGCGTAATAACTGGTGGTTCCGTGAGCATTATCGCCTTGACTGGCCTGTGCAATAAAAGCAGTTAAGGTTTGAACACTGCCCAAGGGGTTCAGCGTTAACGTTGGCCTGGCTCCGGCTGCCACGGTGACGATCATGGTTTCTCCGATTGCTCTGGAAATTGCCAAAACAAACGAGGAAACGATTCCGGAAAAGGCATACGGTAAAGAGATGTTTTTAACCACTTCCAATTTGGTTGCGCCTAATGCGTAGCCGCCGTGCTTCATCCCTAAAGGCACTGAGCTTAAGGCATCTTCACTGAGGGAGCTTACTAACGGCATGATCATGATTCCCATAGCAATCCCGGCACTGGCTGCATTGTAGATTTCGGTGCTTGGAATCAGTTTTTGCAAAAGCGGTGTGATCAGATTCAAAGCGAAGTATCCATAGACAATCGATGGAACCCCAGCCAGAATCTCCAAAACCGGTTTTAGGATTTTTCTCAAAGAAGGGGGTGAATACTCACTGAGAAAAATGGCACTGGCTAAACCCAGTGGGATAGCGATGAAGGCCGCTACGAGTGTGACGGTCAGTGTGCCGGTGATTAGCGGTAACACACCATATTGTGGATTTGCAAAAAGCGGAGTCCATTCTTTCCCGGTCAGAAATTCAAAAATCGAAACCTCTTGGAAGAAAGAGAAGGTATTGAGAAGCAGCGACAAGATGATACCCAAGGTTATGAAAACCGAGAGCACGGCGGCTGCCAACAGTAGGGAATGCACTACTAATTCTGATTTCGTCTCTTTCATTTTATCTTTATTGATTAAGATCACGGGCTCACCTCCTTCGCGATATTCATGTCTCAAACCCTTTGTTTATCTGATATTATGATACCGCGAGGAGGATTTTTTAGCAATATGCTTAGGTTAACTGCATGTTAACTCTTCGGTCTCCCTTTTGTAAATTCTCTCGATTTCGCACCGGGGTCTGACCCCTACTGCGAAGTATTTAAACGAGGGGTCAGACCCCACTGCGAAATCCGATGCGAGAAAAAGCTCCCCTTTCGGGGAGCTTTTGTGGAATTTTTTTTATCCTAAGATCTTCTTGAGATCCGCTTCCGGAGTGCTAATCGGAGTGACCTGATAGTTTTCCACCAGGAAGTTCAACACGTTGGTAGAAACGAACGCCGGCAGGGTCGGTCCCAAGTAAATATTCTTCAGGCCTAAATATAACAAGGTCAAGAGAATACAAACCGCCTTTTGTTCGTACCAAGATAGCACCAAGCTCAGTGGCAATTCATTAACTTCACAATCAAATGCCTCAGCCAACGCTACAGCAACCTTAATCGCACTAAATGCATCGTTGCATTGTCCCATATCCATGATACGCGGTAAGCCGCCAATGGTGCCAAGGTTGAGGTCATTGAAACGGAATTTCCCGCAAGCGAGGGTCAGGATCACGGTATCCTCGGGGGTTTGTCGAACAAAATCGGTGTAGTAGTTCCTTCCCGGCTTGGCTCCGTCGCAACCACCGACTAAGAAAAAGTGTTTTATGGCCCCGGTTTTTACGGCGTCAATAACCTGATCAGCCACCGACAACACCGTCCCGTGCCCAAATCCAGTGGTAACCGTATTGCCACCATTGATTCCGGTGAGTGCCTGGTCTTCGCTGTATCCACCCAGTTCCAGAGCTTTGGCAATTACAGGACTGAAATCTTTATCTTCACCAATGTGTACTAAACCCGGATAGCTGACAACTTCCGTCGTGTATACACGGTCAATGTAACTCGCCTTAGGCGGCATGAGGCAATTGGTGGTAAAGAGAACTGCACCAGGCATAGCATCGAATTCTTTTTGTTGGTTCTGCCAAGCTGTTCCGAAATTTCCCTTAAGGTGTTTGTGAGCTTTGAGTTTTGGATAAGCATGGGACGGCAACATTTCACCATGGGTGTAGATGTTAATGCCTTTGCCTTCGGTTTGTTCTAAGAGCAGCTGCAGATCTTTGAGATCATGACCAGAGATAACAATGAAGGGTCCTTTTTCAATGGTCAAGGGCACAACAGTAGGAACAGGCGTGCCATAGGTCGTGGTGTTGGCTTTATCCAGCATTTCCATACATTTGAAGTTGACACGACCCACTTCCATGACCATTGGTAACAATTGTTCCATGGTTCCTTGTGAGCCAATGGCCGACATTGCTTTGTAAAAGAAATGATTGACTTCCTCATCTTTATACCCTAAGACCCAAGCGTGGTAAGCATACGCCGCCATGCCGCGCAAGCCCAACAGAATTAAGGATTTCAGCGAACGAATGTCCTCGTTGTCTTCCCAGAGCTTTTCCATGTCGTAAGCAGCATATTCATCGCACCCGGTTTTGCAGCGATTGCATTGCGGTGCTACTTTTTCTTTCTCTTGTTCCACGCGGTCAATTAAAATCTGAAGAGTCTCATTGTTAAAGCTAACATTGGTAATCGTAGTGAATAAACCTTCCAACATCATATGATGAGTGGAATCGGTGGGGAAATTGGCTTCAGCCGATTTGGCCAACCCGATGAGAGCTCCAGTCAGTTTGTCTTGCAGATTAGAAGTTTCAGGCTGTTTCCCGCACACCCCGACTTTGGTACAACCTTTGCCTTGAACGGTTTGTTCACATTGGAAACAGAACATTGCATGATCCATGTTGAGCATCCTCCTTCTATATTATACTTATTAAGCCTTCACGGCATCTGCAGTGGGTGCCGGAGCTTTGACAACCAACAATTCCATGAGGTCGTTTCCACCGTTACGTGCATCCATTTTGATCATATAAGGAATTTTTACAATAGTTCCGGAAGCATATTCCACAAAATCACCGTCAGCCAAACTCAAGGATAATGTTCCTTTGTTCACGGTCATGTATACTACGGAATTTGTGAAGTGAACCGGCAATCCGGTACCTACAGGGCAAACCATTTGCATGTAGTGAATGTTCTCGTCTTTGATGATTGGTGTTATGATACGGGTACTACTATTGCGGTCTTGAAGTTGAAAGGTTTGTTCAATCATTTAAAAATACCTCCTCGTAATAACTTGACATTACATTTGCAGTATACTATGATGAATTTGTAAATTCTGTTGTTTTTACAACAAAGGAGATGCTCTATGGTCGAAATTTTAAAAAACTTCCCACTCTTTCAAGGGATCGCTATGCACGACTTAAGAAAGTTATTGCGCTGTTTGTCAGCTCAGGAGAAAAATTTCGAAAAGGGTCAATGGATTATTAACGGAGAAGAACCGAATCAGTGGGTCGGACTAGTATTGCTAGGCCATGTGCAACTGATTCATCATGATTATTATGGGAATCGCACCATTTTCTCTGATCTAAGCGAGGGTCAGCTTTTTGGAGAAACCTTGGCCGGCATCTCCGGAAAGGTCTTTCCCCTGGTTGCTGAAGCCAAAACCGATAGCACTGTGCTGCTCTTTGATTATCACCGCATCATTGGAACCTGCAGCAGCAGTTGCGTCTTTCATCGAACTTTGATCTTCAATATGCTGGGCATCATCAATGAAAAAAACCTACAATTAAGCGAAAAGCTGCTCATCTTATCGAAGCGAAGCAGTCGGGAAAAATTGTTAGCATTTCTCTCTTCTGAAGCTCAAAAAGCGGGCAGCAATCAGTTCCATATTCCATTTAGCCGTCAAGAATTGGCGGATTATCTTTCCCTTGATCGCAGTGCTTTGTCGAACGAGCTTTCCAAAATGCAAAAAGATGGTTTGATCTTATGCAATCGCAATGACTTCACTCTACTCAGCGAGGAACTACCTCAATAATTCGTGTAGCGCCTTGTGATTCCTGCCTGAAAACAGTATACTAAGAGTAACAAAAAATGGAGGGATATCTATGAACTTTAACCGTGAACGCATGTTGAACCGCCTCATTGAAATGATTCAAATCGACAGTATTTCTTTTGAAGAGAAAGCTATGTCCGATTACTTGGAAAAATATTGGCTCGATAAGGGTTTAGAGGTGTATCGTGACCAAGCCGGTGAAAAATTCGGTGGCAATGGAAGCAATATCTTGGTCCACATCCCCGGCACTATGGAAGGCGAAGCCTTATGCTTCAATGCTCATCAAGACACCGTCGAGCCCGGACGCGGCATCAAACCAGTAGTCGATGGAAATCTTTTACGTAGTTCTGGCAACACCATTTTAGGGGCTGACGACAAATCCGGCATTGCTATGCTTATGGAAGCATACGATGTTTTACAAGAAACCAAAACCCCGTATCGCGAAATGTATTTCCTGTTCACGATTTGTGAAGAGCAAAATATGCACGGAGCCAAAAATTTTGATATCAGCAAACTTCCCTGCAAAGGTATTTTCAGTTTAGACGGTGCCGGTTCTTTAGGTAACATGAGTATTGCCGGTCCCGCCAAAGACGGCATCAAAGTCACCTTCAAGGGTAAAAAAGCTCACGCCGGCATTGAACCGGAAAAGGGTGCCAATGCGGCTGTGATGTTGGCTAAGGCCATTGCTGCTGTAAAATTCGGACGTATTGATGCAGAAACCACCTCTAATGTAGGTCGCATTTCTGGAGGCGACATGACCAACGTTGTCACCGATGAAGCGTTCTTCACCGCCGAAGTGCGCTCTCATAGCCAAGAAAAGCTGGATCGTGAAGTCGATTTGATCCGTCAAGCCAGTTTGGCTGCTGCTGCCGAAATGGGGGGCGAAGCCCTTGTAGAAGTCAGCCATGATTACCCCACGATCAAAGCCGATTTCAATTCCTTCATCCACAAAAAACTGGTGGAAGCCTATACCAAAGAAGGTTATGAAATCAAACAAGTAATCAGCGGTGGTGGCGGTGACTCCAACATCTTTGCCGGTTTTGGTTACCAATGCGCCGGCATTTCAACCGGAATGAAAGATGTGCACTCTAGCAGTGAAACCCTTGATCTTGATATTTGGATGAAAGCCATGCGCGTCCTTTACCGCATGATGACCGACTAATTTCACGAAAAAATAAATAATGCTATTTCTAAAAAGCTACTCTGCTCTGTGCAAGAGTAGCTTTTTTCATGCTAGAGAAATTTTTTTGCACTCAAGAAAAGCTTGAAGGATTTTACACTTTGATGTAGAAACTTTAATATATTGCATTATATATAACCACGACAGGCTATTTAAGACATCTTATTTTAAATCTAGTCTAACATTAAGCCGTTTCATTGCTCGGATACCACCCTCAATATCCTGCATGTTTCACTGAAAGGAGAATGAACATGAACATGGTATCACGCTTTCAAAGACCTGCTTCCCGACCTTGCATGGCTGAAATTCGAATTGATAACCCCGTCCTCATGGAAATTTTGGTTCGATATCGCAACAACGGCGCTTTGGGAGAATCGGTAGCTGCTTTATCGATTGGAGTTGGTGAAAGACAAAGTTATGCTTTTCAAATGACCTTAGAAGAAAGACAAGAAGTGCAACGTGCTCCCAGGAAATTGCAAGAGGTTCTCCCTTATCTATTGAACATCTTAGATGAAAACCTGTATGCCCCTTGGGGAATCAAAATTCCGCGCAATGAGCCACAATTCCAAGCGATGCTGGTAGAACTCAAAGAGCGAAGACTGGAAATCGAGATGGCCTACGAAAGCGTCTACTGGTGCTCCACCGGTGCACGACCCGACGGCACCCCTTGTAAATTTGTCTATGACCGAGGCGAAGAAGAAGACGAGTTAATTTACGGTAGCTTTGAAGAGTTTTGGAGATAAGCTCTAAACCCAATGCAAAAGCCCCCTTGGTGCAATCCTCTACATTGCACCAAGAGGGCTCTTTTGATTACCTATAATTATGGTTACGACTCTTTAAACGCCAACTGTATGTTCGAAAAAAATCTTGATTCCGATTCCTATCAGAATCGCCCCGCCGACCAACTGCGCCTTACCACTCAAACGACCGCAAGTCCACTTGCCTACATACACCGAAAGTAAACTCAGCCCAAAGGTGACGATGCCAATCAGACCACTTGCCGGTAAGATATCTACTTGTGTCGCAGCGAAACCCACACCTACCGCTAAGGCGTCGATACTGGTCGCAATCGACTGGGTCAACAGGCTTTTCGGTTCAATATCACACTTCAGTTCACAGTCTTCCACTTCTTCACGGAAGGCGTCCCAAATCATTTTACCTCCGATCCATAACAGAAGGACCAAGGCGATCCAATGATCATAACTGCTCATTGCTTCTGCAAAGCGATCTCCAATAAAATAGCCAATCAACGGCATCCCTGCTTGGAACGCTCCAAAAGAGAATGCGATCAACAGCGCATTTTTAAAATTCAATTTTGGTATGCACATGCCATTGACCATGGAAACAGCACAGGCATCCATAGAAAGCCCAACGGCAATTAAGATCAAGTCCAGCAGTGTCAACGATGTTCGTTCCCTTCCGTTGGCGGTAGCCATTTTTTCAACGATGATTGCATGTAATTCAAGACATCTACATCAAAAACCTTTGCAATCATAGAATCCTGCAAAACTCGACCGGTGGGACCTTGAATCGCAACTTTGCCTTGATCTAAAATCACGACTCTTTCCGCAAACTGCATGGCCAAATTCAAATCATGGAAAACACCCATCACGCATCGCCCCGGCTGTTTACTCCAAGACGCCAAACGCTCCATGAGTTCCAATTGATATTTCAAATCCAAATGATTCGTCGGTTCGTCCAAGAGAATCAGTTTTGGTTCCTGCACAAAGGTCCTCGCCAAAAACACTCGTTGCAACTGACCGCCGGATAATTGAGTGATTGGCTGATCTCGTTGCGGCCACAACTCCACTTCTTCTAACGCTTGCTTCACTTTGATTTCGTCTTCATGGGTTCGAGAGGGTAATAATCCTTTTTTACCATGCAAATAACGTCCCAGCATGACCGTGTCGTAAACACTGTATTCAAAATAGGTTTCGCTGATCTGGCTCATCAAAGCAACTCCGGCGGCCAACTGCCCACGTTTCAGGCTACGCACCTCTTGACCCAACCACTGAATGCTGCCCTGATACGGAATCAGACCGGCGATTGTCTTCAAAAGCGTCGTCTTGCCACAGCCGTTTGGTCCTAACAGACAGAGCACTTCTCCTTCTGCCACGGAAAAAGATACATCGCGGATCACGTCTTCGGCATCATATCCGCAAAAAACATTGCGTAGCTCCAGCATTTAGGCTCGCCTCCTCTTCTGAAAATAGACATAGAGGAAAAACGGTCCACCCAATAATGCCGTAATCGCACCGACAGGCAGCTCCGTAGGAGATATCGCTGTTCGTGCTACCACATCGGCTAACACCATGAAACTGCCCCCAAATAATGCCGACATCGGCAATACCCACTTATGCGCTGCTCCGCACCACCTGCGAACTACATGCGGAGAAATCAGGTCAATAAATCCAATCACCCCGGCAAACGAGACTGCGCTTCCGGTCAACGCTGCTGCCACTGACATTAAAATCCACTTGACTCTGCTCGTCTCTACCCCCATGACCGCCGCTTGTTCCTCTCCAAAGGTGAGCATATCGAGCTCTCTTGTATAGCGAAACAGCACCAGTAACCCAACCACAACAATGGGAAAGAGCACTGAAACATAGCTCCAGTCTTTTAAAGCAAAGCTACCCATTTGCCAAAGTAGAATATGACGGGTGCGATTGGGAAAAAAATACGCTACCAATGTTAAGACTGCGTTGACAAAAAGCGTAAAAACCATACCGGTCAAAACAATAGTATTACCACTAAACCCCTTGTCTACACGGGACGCCACCGCAACCGCTAAGTAGACCGTCAATAAACCGGTCGCTAATCCCGCCAAAGGCAACGTGAATCGCCCAATCAAAGGGATGGTCCAGCCAGTGATAATGATGATCGCAGCCCCTAAGGACGCACCGGAAGATACTCCAAGGGTATAGGAAGAAGCCAAAGGGTTACGCAAAACCGACTGCATTACCGAGCCACTCACAGCTAGCGCCGCTCCTACCAAAAAAGCCAGAGAAGCTCGAGCCATGCGCAAGTCCCAAACAATGGTCTGAGTCAATGCTTCCACTGAAGCCGGTAGTGGAAATGAAAACAGCTTATTGGCCATAACACCCAGAGCCTCTTGAACAGGAATCGATACACTGCCCACACAAGCAGCTACCAAAAAACATAGCAAACTAAAGCCCAACATGAGCCCTAGTTTGCTGCTGTTTTTCATATAAATCACTCCGTTTTTAATCCTAAGGCTACCGCCATTTCTTCCATGGCATCAACTACATGATGATTTGCCTGGGAACTTGCATTGGGGTTAATCCAATAGACTTGTTGGTTTAATAAGGCTTGCATATCCAGCCAGCCTTCACGCGTCAAGAGTTCCGCTACCGGGTCTTCTAAATAATCAACATTGGTAAAGATGACATCCGGGTTGGCTGCTACTGCTGCTTCTGCTGTGACCGAAAGCCATCCGGTTTGATCACCAAAGATATTGACAGCTCCAAGCAACTCCAGCATTTCGTTTAAGAAAACGCCTTGACCAAAACTATAGCTGTAGGGCGCAGCGCTGATTTCAAAGTAAACTCGTTTAGGTTCAGTCACTTTTTCACCCAATTGACGGTATTCTTCAATCTTGTTCAGCATATCTTCTGCCAGTTGCGCACCCTTGTCCTTCTCACCAATCACATCGGCAATGAAAGCCACATCCTGCGAAATCTCTTCTAGAGTATTGGGGGTTGTAATTGTGATTACCGAAATGCCATTCTTGCTGAGCAAGGCAAAGGGATCTTCTCCACCGCCGGCAGCGCTCATATCGGTCACGAAGACGACATCGGGTTTCAGAGCCAGTAATTGCTCTGCATCGGGGGACATCATATCGAAAGCGGGTAAATCTGCAGGCAGATCATAAAAGCGTTGTGAATTGGTGTCTACTGCCACCAATAATTCGGTTTGTTGCAAATCCATAATCACCTGAGTATAAGTGGGTGAATAACTGATCACCTTTTTGACCTCATTCGGAACTTCGTAGGTGACTCCGTTACGGTCGGTCAGGCTTCGAGTGGTGGGTTCCTGAGGAGCAGGGGTTGGTGCAACCTGATTACAGGCTGCGAGCAGCATACTGATCAGCAAAAGCGCGACGATCAGTAGCTTTTTGGGTTGTTTGGACATTGAAATGCACTCCTTTTCATAAATCAGAGTACAAAAAAGCTGTGGCGTTGATACACCACAGCCGTATTTCTGTGTACAGGATTCTTCCGCCTCCCTGTTACAACGCAAGGATGCGAAAATGTTTTTGTGCAGGTCTTCTGACTCACTCGGTTCAACAAGAATATCAAGTTGATTTCAATATCGTAAGCCTTCCCAGTTTCCCAGTGACCGACTTTCGTCAAAACGATAATGACAACGAGCATACAGCGGCGGTTCCGTGCAGGATTCACACCTGCTTGTCTCTTCGCCCCCAAGCACAGCTAAGCACAAGGAGGAACACAAAACCAAATCTTAACGATCAATCGTCAATCTTTTTTGTCTCTACCGTGATTATACGCTACACTTGAAGGTTTGTCCAGAGGGTATCGTTTCTCACGACTGTTCTTTAGTTTTATCCATATACATCTGCAACAAGACAGCGCCTACGCAAACCCCAATAGCGGTGCTCATTCCTACCACCAAAGCAGTGATCACAAATGCGTTTTGTAACCCATATACGGTGACGGCAATCATTTCAATCGCCAATAAAATGGCGGCAATCGTGCAACTGATCAGTGCTGTCTTCTCTAAATTTACATGAAGTTCAATTTTTTTCAAATTCACATTCACCGTCTTTCTATGAGGTTTTTTTATTCTGTCTTGACCGCTTCGTCCCAAAGTTCAAGCAAAGCATCCACATCCGGGGAAACCAAGAGGGCTGCGTAGCGTTCTTTTTGTATGATCTCAGCTTCTTCGATAATTCGATACTGCGCAGGCAAATAATCTTTTGCCTCGTTACTCTTTGCTTTTAAGCGTGCCTGCAGTTTTTTGACTAAGGCTTCTGCAGTTTCAGTATCTTTCGCTTCCAAAATCAAAACTTCATCGGCGGTGATGCCATCGGTTTTCATAGCTCCTGCAAAACTTGTGACATCGGTTTCTTCAATACCGTAGAGGTTTTTCAGATGCTTGATGTTCATTGACATCATATCTTCCCACTCGGTCTCTTCGGACATTAATTCGAGGAGTGCTTCAACATCCACTTCCAAAGCCTGTTTCGGCGGAGTCGTTGGACCACATGCAGTCAACAGCAGCGGCAACAGTAAGAAAATCAGGAGTCGAACCGTTTTTTTCAACATAGCTTCCTCCTTAAGGGGCAACATGGCTACGTAAATAGCCAATCCACTTTTCACAGGCGATATCGGTTAAGTGAATGCCCATCCCTTCCGGATCGCTGCAATACTGATACGGCAAACTACCGTCTTCGGTTTGCATAATTGAAGTCACATCCACAAAATAATCTCCGCGCTCTACACTGAGTTGATACAGCTTATCATTGTAGGCTGTGAGAGTTGCATTATTCAAATCGTTCAGTTGCGCTTCTCGATACATGGGTAGAGCAGACTGAATGTAAAAGGTTACATCCGGATTTTTTGCCTTGATGCGATCTAACATTTCGTTATAATTCTCAATGGAACCGTCCACACCATAGAGTCCCACATCGTTGGTTCCCAGCATAATGTAAACTTTTTTGGCTCCACTTAAAGCTACCGAATCTTCTAAGAGCATCTTTTCACCCAAATAGGTAGGGTGCACCGATTCTTCTGATACTTGCCATAGTGCATTAGCGCTACCTAAACTTCCGGCCGTTAGAAATTGAATGTCGCCTAAGTAGGTTTCATCCCAATTCCAACGGTCTAAAAGGTAATAGTATAACTTCAACGTCACCGAATCACCAATCAAAATCACATCGTCAAAATAGTCATCTCCCACCGGCTCTGTTTCAGCCAAGCCACGTGCCGGTAAAATCACTATTTTTTCATCATAAGGGCTGGGATCCGGTTCACTAATTTCATCGGCAGGTACAACCGGACCTGGAACAGGATCCGGTTTAGGATCGGGCTTCGGATCCGGCTTTGGTTCAACAACGGGAGGAATCGGATCATCCACCGGGGGTTTGGTCGGGGTGTTACAAGCACTCAAACCCAACAACAAGATACCGATCAAAAACAACCATAGCCCTTTTTTTCTTAGCATCATGGTGCATCCCCACTTTCATTGTGTGGTTTTTTATAAACCCAATTCGGAAGAGGCTTCCTGCATCGCCAATAAGCCGATTTCCAAAAATTCTTCTAAGCTCAATCCCAATTCGGAACATTGAGCGATCACTTCTCGGTTGGCACCACGAGCAAACGCTTTTTCACCAAAACGTTTTATCATGAAGTTTACATCCAATGGAGCCAACTTTTTAGAAGGATGGATCAAAGCACCGGCGACGATCAACCCAGATAGCGGATCTGCGCAATAAAGTGCTTTATCTAAACGACTATTTCTCGGGAATCCATGTACTTCATTATGCACTTTTACAGCGTACACCAGTTCTTCCGGCAAGCCCTTCTCTTCTAACATTTCAGCGCCTAAGACACTGTGTCGTTCCGGGTCTTTGGCAGTTTCAGCATAATCAATATCATGCAAAATACCGGCTAAGCCCCACAGCTGTTCATCTTCTCCAAAATGCTTGGCTAAAGCAATTAAAATCTTTTCTACCGCCACACAATGATTGACCAAATTTTTGTTGGGCAAATTCTCTTTCAAATAAGCCAATGCTTCTTCACGGGTCATAGTAACCGACATCTACAAAACCTCACCTTTCAATTTCTGATTCTTTATGAAAAAAAGGAGACGCTGCCGCCTCCTTCTACAGACACCGGTCTGTTTTGATTAGACACGCCAAACTGCCAAGACAATGGATGTTATGGCAACCAAAAAGCCCAAGGCTGCAGTAGCGCGAACCAAGATGACATCTAATCCGCGTTGCTTATTTAAAAATTGAGTTGCTTGTCCGCCAAAAGCACCGGAAATACCCTCGCCTTTGGGAGCTTGTAACAACACCACCACAATTAAGGCAACGCATAATAATAAATGGATTCCCATTACAACATTCTGTAACATTTTACGTCAAAGACCTCCTTTTAGTAAAGTTCGTATGAAAGAAATTATAACACGTAATAGACTTGCATACAAGAGTTTTCTTCTCGATTTTAGCATTTATTGGTTCTTTGTACGAGGTTTCGGAGAAAAGACAAATAATCGTTGCAACCAAAAGCTAAAGAACCAGAGAATCAATTCCGTAAAAATCTTTGCCATACTTAAGGGGAAAACTGCAATCTCTGTTAAGAAGCGCAATAAGCCATAATTAGCAACCAAAATCCCCGAAGCCAACAAGGCATAGCGGAGTGCAGAGCGTTGAACATTCTTCTTATGGCTGAAAACATAAACTTTATTTAACCAAAAATTCAAGGTAGCACTAAAGACTCTGCTCAGAATGACAGAATACAATAGATTGAGTCCCAACCCGTTTAAGAATAATAAAAGAAAGTAGTCAAACAAGCCGGTGACTATGGAAACCGAACTGAACTTGACTATAGGGTAATAGACCCGAAAGGAATCGGTAAAGGTGCGGAAGTGGGAACTGTGATTTGCTTTATCGTACACGGTTTCAATCTCCAATTGATGAAATGGAATACCTGCCGTAGGAGCTTCCAATAACATATTCATCTCATATTCAAAACGGTCGCCTTCTATTTTTAGAAGCCAAGGTAGCATAGGCTTGGTAAAAGCTCGTAGGCCAGTTTGAGTATCATAAAGCATGGTACCACTGGCGGCTAAGTAGACCAAGCGAGTGACGGTATTGCCAAAACGACTCCGCAATGGCACATGACCTTTAAACTTGCGGGTACCAATGATCATGGCATTGGGATGTTCCTGTAAGGTATCTAAACACAAGAAGATATCGTTTGGCTTGTGCTGACCGTCTGAGTCGGCACAAACCACGGCGTTGAGGTCCTCGTTTTGCAAAAGATATGTAAATCCCGTCTTTAAGGCAGCCCCTTTTCCACGATTTTGTTCATGACGTAGCAGGGTCACACCTAACGCTTCAACCTGGGCAAATAGAGGGTCATACTCCGGAGCGCTACCGTCATTGACCACCATGATACGGCATTCTCGACGCACGGACTTTAACTCTTCAATTAAACGGACTAACTTCTCTGTGGGTTCATAGGAAGGAATCAAGATACAGTCCATGGTCGACCCTCCTTCAAAAGGAAATCCTTTAGCCGTCTTATTATACGCCTCCCCCACCTTTCCGTCAAGCATTCCCCCTTCAAACGTCATCTTGACAGAGGCTACATTGCTGGAGTATGATGAACTTATTCAAAGACTAGCTCAAAATTGGAGGTTATTCTTGTGCACAAGCCCGTAAAAGTTTTAACTCAAAGTGCGATGATGTTAGCCTTGGCCATGCTATTCTCCCTCTTCGCCGTTTTTCACCTTCCCAACGGGGGAGCGGTCACTTTAGGAAGCATGATCCCCTTGCTCTTTGTCGCCTTCAAATTTGATTGGCCATGGAGTTTATTGGTAGCATTTGCCTACTCTCTCCTGCAAATGATGTCGGGCTTTTATGCCCCACCCACTCAAGACCTACCTTCTTTTGCAGCAGTCATTCTTTTGGATTATATCATCGCTTTCAGTGTCATAGGCCTCGGAGGCGTGCTTTACAAAAGATTGCAGAGGACCATGAAAGAAAACTCCGCGATGCTTATTGCCGGTTTAACCACCTTCGCTGCTCGCTTTTTCTGCCATTTCTTATCCGGTATCCTGATCTGGAGCGTTTATGCACCGGAAGGTCAACCGATTTGGCTGTATTCTGCAGTTTATAACGGTTCCTACATGAGCCTGGAAGCCCTGATCTCCGGCATTTTTCTTTGGTTCGCAGGACCAAGACTACTACAAAAATTCAAAGAGATGTAAAAAAAAGCCGTCGGCGTGAAAACCGACGGCTTGTTTTATTTCCTGAAATCCTTCTCAATCCAGTGTGCCACACCGTCATCCTCATTGCTCAGGATCACAGCGGTGGCCATGGCTTTCACTTCATCCATGGCATTTTCTACTGCATAGGCTTCGTCTGCAACTTCAAACATAGAAAGGTCATTTAAAGAATCGCCAAATACAACTAATCTATCATAATCATATTTCCTCATGAGTTTCTGAATCGCACTTGCTTTCGAGGCGTCTTTAGGGCAAATTTCTAACCAGTAATCTGAACTATATTTATCTTGCTGATAAATACATGTCCATTCATTACTCTGATTAAGCAGACCTGCTACCATGTCCAATTCTTCCGGCTTATCAATAAAGGTAAAATAACAAACGTCCCCTTCAAACAATTCCTGCTCAGATTGAACGGCACGGAGTCTTTCGTCATCAGAGTGCTCTGTTACATATTGGCAGAACCCTTCATTCATGTTGTCTTTAATATAATGACGAATTTCTTTCCCCTCAATATAAGTAGTCACAAAGCCACTCAGTTTATGACCTTGAAGAATCTGTCTGATTGCAAGCAATGCTTCCGGCTCAAACGTAGCAATATCTGATTCCTTTTTAGTTTGTGGATCTGCCAGAATTGTGCCGTTGCGATTGATGACCGGTAAACGCAGATGGAGATTCTTCGTAATTTCCACTGCACTTTTCACTGACCTTGCTGTAGCATAGGTTATAGAAGCTCCTTGTGCCAGTAAACGATTCAGGATCTCTATACTCTTTGCCGAAATCGATTTGTCATTTCTCATCAATGTTCCATCTAAATCTGTTACATATAGGGTTTTGCTCATATATTTCCTTTCAATTCGGTATGCTTTGATTGGTAAGTATGTAATGCTTTTATGATTGGCGGAGAGAGTTTTTCTGGTAATTGATTTAGTTTGAAAAAGCGCAACTCGTTGACTTCTTCTTTTTGAGCTATGAGGTCTCCGCTATAATTTTTGCACGAATAAACAACGTCAATATTATGGACTTCATCTCCATTGGGGTATTTATAGTACAGACCCTCGCCCGAAAAGACTCCAAAGAGTTCCAATGTGTTTGCAACTAATCCGGTCTCTTCGAATAATTCCCTTTTTGCTGCGTCTTCGGCGGATTCACCAAGCTCAATTGCTCCACCAGCATAACCCCAACAGTTATTGTCTCTTCTCAATTGAAGCAATATCTCACCCGATTCATTTTCCACAATTACTGAAGCACCGCACTGCATTACAGGCATATGACCAACGAGCTTCCTCAGATTCTTCATATATTCAGTCAATTAGGCATCTCCTTTGATTATAGTGGAGTAAAAAAATCTCGTAATAATTACGACTCGTTGTAATTATTCTAAAGGAGTCGCTTTTTCCCTTCTGGAGCTAAATATAAAGTATTTTTCTTAAATAATCAAAAAATCCACTATGGTTTGAACAATCTGTTATTGTCACTCAATTTGCATACCGTATTTGTTGTTTTTATTAAGAAAACTCTTTAACTCTTTAGATACTCTGACAATATCATTATCTATAAACTCTTGAACTCCTGGTGCGATCCTGTATTGGCTCCCATCGGGTGGTGTCATGTCCATGTCTAAATAGGATACGTAATCGTCCGAGCAGGCGAGCGAACCCCTCACTAACATTAAGAATGAAATAAAGACAACCATAATACCTCTCATGGTCGAAACAACTCGTTCAACCATTTCAAAACTATTGTCCGATACAAGATTTGGCTTATTGGCATAAATGTATTTTCTACCGTTTGCGTGTACGTAATTATTAAGATCACGATCTAGTCGCTCCCATAAAGGTTCTAAATATTTAGCGAAACAATCAAAGATTAGCTCGTTCTTTTTTAAATGGGCAAGATATTTTGAGGTAACGAAGAAATCGTTTCTTACCCTCTTATGATCATCATCTGCCAAAGTATTCTCAAACCATGTATCTATTGCTTTCTCCCGAGGAGTTTTATTATGTGTAGAAATTTTACTACCATCTTTTGTATCACACACCGGGATAATTGTTCTTTCTTCAATTGTAGAGCATATGAATAAGTACTGCAATAAATCATCTCGAAACTTACGCAAAAGAGTGAAAGCATCAGAGAAAAAGCCGAGCTTACAGCACTCCCATACGCTTAACAACGTGTTCATAGAAGCATTAATTATCTCTCCACGATAAAAAAAGATTCTATTGCTTGTTTCGTTCACCTCAACTTGAGAACAAGCATTCTCAGATATGATTTCGAGCATTCCAGTTAATTGTTCAACAGTTTCCTTTAGTGGCAAAAGAAATTCTTCATCCTCAGTAGTTTCAAGTGTGTGATAAAACATTGCGTCCCTCCTATGTCAATAATGTTCTGAAATATTAGGTACATAATCTCATTCACATCATTTTCGGATTGCGTTTCTGAGTGTTTTTTCATCTCTGGAATAGGCTTGCCTCAAACAATTTATTACTTGCCTTCGATTAACACCTTCTATGAATTTCTCTTCGTTCTTGCTATCGAGAAAAAATAATGAGCCATCTTTGTCGTTGAGTGTTCCCCAATACGTTTCTTTTTTTGTGGAAGTTATCATGAGCTTAGGGGTTATTGGGTAATAGATAATTGAAGTTAATGACTCAATTCCGCAACTAAACGGTTTTGATCCTCCATTAGAACTATCGACAACCATCACAGGATGATCGCTGGTTATAAACTCCAAATCGCCGATTATTTTATACACAAAAAAATTTCTTTCATTCATTACGCTTATGATTCTACTATATGCATTCTCATTCTTAGCTACATCAAAAAGTACCTGCTTCAGAGGTTCGTCCCGTTCATTAGCTTCAAATGCTTTTAGCAAGGATTCTTTTTTCTCATCAAATATAGGAGCAATCATCCTCAATTTTTTAATAACTTCTGGTAGTATGGTTGAATATTTCTTTCTTGCCAATTCTCGGACATAAGGGCCTCTTAACATTTGAGAAACCAAAACATTTACAATGTCTCTCTTCATTTCTACTGTGATTACCTTAGTATGATTAAGAATTAATGCATTGTCACAGACTTTCTTGATATTGTCGATGAGTCGCTTAGTAAGCGGTTCAATGTTATTTGAATACAATTTTTCCCAACTGTAAGGTTCTGATGATTGTCGGAGTGTATAAAAGTCTTTCTCGACTGCCAAATTATTAATGTTAGTAAAAACAATTTTACCATTTTCCTTGAACCAAGAAAAAACATGGCAAGTATCTTTATCTGAGGGAGAGAATTCTCTTAAATATAACTGCGGTACGTAATGTTGTCTTTGCATATATATGCGGTTCACCTCATTTTTTCTGATCTTCAAACCCGATTTCTATATATATTATACAGAGATCCTTTTTGCAAGTCAACTACATATTGTATTAAAAAATATTATCTAACACAATATATGGTATAATGTCAAATATTATACTCGATTTTCTGAGTATATCGGACGTAACTACCCAAAGTGCAAAAAAAATAAGTTAGAATGACTACCAATCACTGAAAGGATCCGTGTCCGCATCGTCAAAATCAATCGTTTCGGTAGTGGATAAGACTTTTATAAAATCTAAAATTTCTAATAGAGTTCGTTATAAGTAATAACGTTACATTACTTAACTATTCCTTAAATTCTCAAATGCTGCAATTTGATCTTCGACCAGCAGAGAAAGTTTACCTATTACGAAAACGCATTTAGACACAAAATTTCGAACGCTACTCCGTTAGCCTTAAGGTAGGGATTGAACACATAAAGAAGGAAACAGGAGTCTGTTTGGTTAATACACAAATATATTCGATGAATAAATATAGAAGCAGAAAATTAATTTTTTTATCGTATGCTGCTAAGAGTTTAGATTTAAACCTCACCAAAACTTTCAGACTTCACCCCACTTTAATTAAGTCTCCGTTGATGAACCCGAAAATTAAGAATTTGATAATCCTAAGCTCTTTGGTTTTCAACTTAAAATCTCAGTTGCAAAACTATGACATACTACAAGAATTTTATTCAACTCGAGGTTGACCATGTTAAAAATGTAATGCTTTCCAATCATAAACAATTGACTTAAATTCATCATTAGCAATCGTTTAAGTATTCGAACATAGAAAAGAGGCATCCTCTAAAGGGATGCCTCTTTTTACGTTTTTTCTCTTCCCCTACACCAATATGGTCGGACATTCACCTTTGACGCCGGCTAAAAGAACTGTTAACAAGTAAATGGCTTGTAAGCCTTTGTAGGCATCTGTAGGATCATACCATTCATCTACAGTATGCACGCCACCTTCGCTACCACCACGTCCTAAACATACACTGGGTATGCCTAAAGTAACGGGAACGCTGGCGTTGGTAGAACCACCTTGGCGCAAGACCGGGTTGTAGCCCAGACTTTGAATCACTGAGAAAGCGGCTTGCACAATAGGGGCACGATTGCTTTGGGTTCCGGCGCGATTATCTACGTAATCTTCAAAATCGTAGGTAATGGTGTCTTTGCCCCAACGAGCCGTTTCCTCTTTGCAGGCGTCGTCAATACAACGTTTGATTTCAGCTTCTAGTGCTTCCAACTCTTTTTGACCGTTGGAACGGAAGTTGATCTTTATCGTGCATTCCTTAACAATAGCATGAATACCCGCATCATTGCCGGCATGGAAGTTGGTCACCGCGTACGTGGTGCGTGGGTTTTCCGGAACCGGTAAATCAGCAATTTTGGCAACCGCTCGCGCTGCTGCATGTAGGGGGTTGGCTACATGGCCAAACGCACCCATGGCGTGTCCACCTATGCCGTGGAAGTTCACTGCTAAAGTGCGCATACCGGTAGCTTCATAGACAATACCGTCCATGCCAGAGCCGTCAATACTAATGCTTCCTCCCACTTCGGGGTGATCTTTCATAAAGTATTCTAAGCCACGCATTCCGCCCATGCCTTCTTCTTGAACGGTGCCCAAGAAAATGACATCGCCGTCGGTCTCAATACCGGCGTGGTTCATAGCACGTAAGACACCCACCACATTGACGCAGCCGTGGGTATCGTCGTTGATCCCGGGGCAATAAATGCGACCGTTCTTGCGTACGATTTCTTTAACTGTGCCTTTAGGGAAAACGGTATCTAAGTGACCTTCCAAAAGGATGGTTGGACCCTTGCCTGCGCCTTTGCGCACTCCGAAGGTGTTACCATGGCGATCGATTTGCACATTGTCTAAACCTTCAGCACGAAGCATTTCGGCAAAGACTTTGGCGCGTTCGGCTTCTTCAAAGGTGGGAGCTTCCACCAAAACCAATTTTAGCTGTTGTTCCAGCACCTGTTCGGCATTTGCTTCTACAAAGTCATAGCCTTTTTGCACGGCAGGTATGGTGCGGAGTTGTGAAATTCGTTGCGAAATGTTTGTGTCAATGGTATACGCCATGGTTCTACCTCCTTGTATTCTTGAATTATTCGATTTTTCCCCAGTCCTTCAAATACTGAGCTTTGGTCATAACCGGAACAAAGCTTTTTTTGATTTCTAGGGCTTCAACAGCACCGTCTGCCAATAAGTCAATCACGGTCATGATTAAAGCTTTGGCTGCGGTAAGGTAGGCTAATTCTTTGTCGGCAATTTCGTAGCTTTCGCTGTGACCAATGCCGGAAGCTCCGCCGATGGAAGCTTGAATGGTTGGAATCAAATGCGAGATATCGCCAGCATCGGTGGAACCGGAGATGCCTGCACCACTGGTGTCCACTTTGGCTTCGCCGAGCAATTCAACGAGGTTGGCAGTCATCAGTTTTTCTAATCCAGGGCAGGTGACGGTGGGTAGATAACCCGGTAATTCAATGATCTTGGTTTCTACATCTACCGCATAACCACCGGCACGGAAAGCACGATTGACCTTTTCACTGGCGTCTAAAATAGCGTCTACGGTTGCACCGCGCACATAAGTTTCTACACGCACATCGGCAGGAACCACATTGACCAAGTCTCCACCTTTGGTAATGATTGGATGCACACGAATGTGATCTTTATCTTGGAAGGTTTCACGTTGTGCATGCACGGCCATAAGGCCGATGTTGGCTGCATTGAGGGCGTTTTTACCCATATGTGGCGCGCCGCCGGAATGTGCTTCTTTGCCTTTGTAATGGATCAGTTTGCCTACAAAACCATTGGTAGGTCCGCCTGCTCCGGCTTTTTTTGCTTTTTCGGCATCGCCTTCCGTAGTTGCAGTATGTTGCATGACCATAATGTCAATGTCATCCATTTCGCCCAAATAGACGAATTCTTGCTTGCCACCCAGGAATTTGATCGTGCCGGCGTCACGTAATTCATTACGATATCCAATTTCCACATATTCCTCGGCAGGAACGGCCATCAGCACGACATCGCCACTCAATTCTTCTAAGATCCCGGTATCTTTCAAGGCATACGCCACACCGGCAAGTGCTGCCGACATTGCATTATGACCACAAGAATGGGCTGCACCGGTTTTTTTATCGGCGCAACGGTGTCCTGGAGCAACAACAGCATCTAATTCACCCATAACGGCAATTCTAACTTTACTTTCTTTACCTTTTAAGGGTGCAATCACGCCGGTCAAGGCAACTTGGTCACGGTAGGCATAACCTAGTTCGTCGAATAATTTCTTGATTTTAGCAGCCGTCTTGACTTCTTTGTAGCCCAGTTCTGGTTCTGCGAAAATGGAATCGCCAAGGGCGGTGATTTCTGCACGTTTAGCGTCAATCGCTGCACAGGCTATCTTTTTGAGTTCTGCTTTAGTTTTTCCCATGATAATACCTCCAATAATATAATGTAGATGATTTGTTTACTTGTTTAAAGGATGGTTTTGCTTACACCGTGAACGCCACCCAAGAGCAAGGACAACATATAAACTGCTTGAACGCCCTTGAAAGCATTGGTGTTGTCGAACCATTCATCTACCGTATGAATCCCACCGGAAGTACCGCCGCCGCCAATACAAACGCCGGGGATACCCATGGCAATGGGATTACTGGCATTGGTAGAGCCGCCTTGGTTGAAAGTCGGTTCGGATCCAAGTTCTTTAATGACTTGGTAGGTTGCTTGCACAATGGGAGCATTGCGATCTTGGGTTCCTGCTTTGACATTGACATAGTCCACATAATCATACGTAATCGTATCTTTGCCCCAACGAGCGGTTTCCTCTTTGCAGGCTTCGTCAATGGCTGCTTTGATTTTCGCTTCAAGTTCTTCCAACTCTTTTTGACCGTTGGAACGGAAGTTCAATTTAATGGTGCATTCTTTGACAATGGCATGAATACCGGCATCGTTTCCAGCGTGGAAATTCGATACAGCATAGGTGGTGCGAGGATCAGCCGGCACTTGAATATCGGCAATTTTTGCAATAGCTCGAGCTGCTGCGTGTAATGGGTTCGCGACATAACCAAAAGCTCCCATAGCGTGTCCGCCAATGCCATGGAAATTCACAGCCATGGTGCGAATACCGGTGGCTTCATAAGTGATTCCTTCCATACCGGAACCATCAATACAAATACAACCACCTACTTCGGGGTGATCGACTAAGAATTTTTTCATGCCGCCTAAGCCGCCCATGCCTTCTTCTTCGACGGTACCCATGAAGATGAAGTCGCTGTCAGTCTCAATGCCGGCATGATTCAATGCGCGTAAGGCAGACAAAACGGTCACACAACCACGGGTGTCATCGCAAATTCCGGGGCAGTAGACTTTACCATCTTTTTCAATGATTTCTTTGGCAGAGCCCATGGGGAAGACGGTGTCCATATGACCTTCTACTACGATGATCGGACCAATGCCTTTGCCGCGACGGTAGCCAAAAGCATTACCGTGACGGTCGATTTGAACATCGGTTAAGCCTTCGGCTTTCAGCAGTTCGGCAAACACTTTGCCACGGTTTTGTTCCAAAAAAGTAGGAGCTTCCACCAAGGCTAGGTCTTTTTGTTGTTGCAGGGTGTGGGCGTCATCGGCTAAGACAAACTCGAACCCCTTTTGTACCTGTGGATTCTTTTTCAAGAGTTCCAAGGTTTGGACAATTGTTGCATTGACGTTGTAATCCATAACTCTACCTCCGTTATTTTAATAGTGTTTCTAACATTATAGCATAAAATGCTATTGTTTCGCTACTTTTTCCATTCGCTGAGCAGTTTTTGGTAACCGGCTTGGGTTTCTTCCACTGTTTTTAAGTTAAAAACCAGCACCATGTCATCGCTGTGATACACCACAATAACAGGTTTGACGGCTGTGTAGGCGTATAAGGTATACCCGCCAAATTCCTCGTTGGAAAAATTTCCGCTGTTAATTTTCATGGTGTTAATACCAAAGGTGCGGTGACCGTTATCGTTGGATTCCCTGTATTCAATCTCGATAATCTTGTCATAGGGGACTTCAATTGCCCCACCGGTAGCTTTAACCGTAAAGTTGCTTTCGCCGTAACTGACCGACACACTCCCTACCGTGAAAATGAAAATACCAGCCGCTACTAAAACAATCGCAGTTATCCAAGGTGTCCGCCCTTTCAACCGAGTGTTCATAACCAACCAACCTCCTAACGATTCTTGAGTAAGAGTTCCTGTTTTAAATCCCAAAGCTTTTGGGACAGATCTACATAATACCCTTGTGGATTTTCCATTCTTTTGATTTCGTCCCACAAGGTTGCCAACTGTTCCTGGCAATAGGTACGAATCTCACCTATACTCGGTAGTTCATAAACCAGTTCGCCATTTAAGAAAATGGGTTTCTGCAACTCGACCATGGTGAAATCGGTCAAAATTTTGCGCTTCCAAATCGCTTCCGGGTCAAAGATTTCCAAGGGTTGGCTGGAATCTATAGTTTCATCGTGCAAGCAGATCAGATCTGCCATGGCCATCCCGTTTCTATTATTAAAGAAACGATAGGTTTTCTTGAAATGCGGATTATTGATCTTCGCTGTATTTTCACTGATCTTGATTTTGGGTTGAATTACGCCATGCTCATCTTCCACTGCACAGAGTTTGTAAACTCCACCGAATACTGGCTCGCTCTTGGAAGTGATTAGTCGCTCACCTACGCCAAAGGAATCAATTTTCGCCCCCTGATGTAGAAGATTGAAAATCAGATGTTCATCTAAAGCATTGGAAGCTACAATGCGGCAGTCGGTCCATCCGGCCTCATCTAATAGGATCCTCGCCTTTTTGGAAAGATAAGCCAAATCACCCGAATCCAAGCGGATGGCGCAAGAGGTAATACCTAAGGGACGCAAATATTCATTGAAGGCTCGTATGGCATTGGGTACGCCACTGTGAAGCACATTGTAGGTATCGACCAAAAGGGTTGTGTTTTTAGGATACAACTTACAATAGGTAGCAAACGCGTCATATTCAGAGTCAAACATTTGCACCCAAGAATGCGACATGGTACCTACTGCCGGCACGTTGAACTTACGGTCGGTCAAGGTGCAGGCGGTTCCGGCGCACCCGCCAATGAAGGCAGCTCTGGCACCCAATACCGCTGCGTCTCCTCCGGCCGCTCTCCGGGAACCGAATTCCAATACCGGACGCCCCTGTGCTGCTCGCACAATACGATTGGCTTTGGTGGCAATGAGAGACTGGTGATTCAAGGTTAATAATAGAAAGGTTTCCACCAATTGAGCTTCAATAGCCTTGGCGCGCACCGTGACCATGGGCTCATTGGGAAAGACCGGAGTGCCTTCGGGCACGGCAAAAATATCGCCGTTGAACTTAAAGTTCTTCAAGTACTCCAAAAAGGACTCATCGAAGATGCCTTTATTGCGTAAAAAAGCCAAGTCATCTTCATCGAAATGCAGATTTTGAATGTAGTCAATCAGCTGTTCTAAGCCTGCCGCAATGGCGAATCCACCTTTATCGGGAACCTCCCGGTAAAACAAATCAAAGTACGCAATCTTGTCGGCCATGCCGCTGAGCAGATAACCATTTCCCATGGTCAACTCATAATAGTCGCATAGCAACGACAAATTTTCCTGATTCACAACATAATCCCCTCTCCATATAGTAGCTCTACTCATTTCGCCAATGTGAGGATGGTTCCCTGCAAAAATAATTTTCGGGTACAGAAACGGAATAGAAGGGAATCGACGTTCGATGTAGAAAAATGTAATAAACATGATAAGGAGGAGATTTTATGGCAAAACAACTCTTACGCAGTGAAATTCCCGTGGAACAAACTTGGAAAGTGGAAGACATTTTCGCCACCAAAGAAGAATGGGAAAAAGAGCTAGCTCAACTAAAAACCTATGCTGCTGTTGTAATCAAGAACAAAGGTAAATTAGGCGATGGTCCCAAATTCTTACTCGAATGTCTAGATGGATCCGAAGAACTGCAGTCTCATGCTATGCGAGTGATCAGTTACGCTTCTTTGCACTTAGCATCGGACGGAACCAACCAGGAATACCAAATCATGGCAGGTCGCGCCAGAGCTATTATGTCTGAGATTTTAGCTCAAACCTCATTTGTACAAAACGAAGCCCTTGGCCTACCCGAAGGAACCCTTGAACGATATCTCAAAGAAGAAGAGGGTCTGCAAGCATACCGTTTCTTAATCCAAAAATGGATTGACAACAAGCCGCACATGTTAAGTGCTGAAACTGAAATGGTGTTAGCATCCTTAAGTCAGGTCTTGGATTCCATGGGTGAGGTTTACGAACGTTCCCGCACCAACGATTTAAAATTCGACTCTGTTCTCGACAGCCAAGGCAATGCTCACCCCATGTCATTAGGCCGTCACGAATCCGCTGCAGACATCACTTTGCGCCGCAATGCCTATGCCGAATTGACCAAAAAACTAACCCTTTATAACCAAACCTATGGTGCAACCTGGGGCACTGAAACCAAGAAAAATGTCATCACCGCTAAATTGCGCGGTTTTGAATCTGCCACCCACATGCTCTTGAATCGCCAGGAAGTCTCCACCGATATTTATCACAACATTCACGATGTCATCCTCACCGAGTTAGCTCCTCATTGGCGTCGTTACGCCCAACTGCGCAAAGAAGTGCTGGGCTTAGACAAAATGCTGTATTGTGACATTGAAGCTCCCTTAGATCCGGAATACTCTGCCCCGGTGACCTATGAAGAAGTATCGGAAACAATTCTCAATGGCTTATCGGTACTCGGAGATGAATACCGCGAGATTATTCGTAAAGGATTAACCGAACGCTGGATCGACCGTGCCGATAACGTAGGTAAACGCACCGGTGCTTTCTGTAACACGGTCCATGGCGTGCATCCCTTCATCTCGTTAAGCTGGACCGGTCAAATGCGTAATGCTTTAACCATCTCCCATGAGTTGGGTCATGGCGGTCAAGGGGTTTTGGCACAACGTTATCAGAAGCTGACCAATGCTCGTCCCACCATGTTCTTCATTGAAGCTCCTTCCACTATTAACGAATTGTTGGTTGCCAATTATATTCTGAAAAACACCAACGATGTCCGCACCCGCCGCTGGTTGATCATGCAGTTGCTGATGACGTATCATCACAACTTTGTGCGCCATCTCATTGAAGGTGAAGTCCAACGTCGCACCTATGTTTTAGCAGAAAAGGGTCAACCGATTAACGCCAACATCCTTAATCGTATTCAAGGCGAAATCATTGACGAATTCTACGGTGGCGAAGTAGTGATTGACGAAGGCGCTAAACAAGTTTGGATGCGTCAATCGCATTACTACAGCGGATTATACCCCTACAGCTATGCTGCCGGATTGACCGTTGGTACTGCCGTGGCTCGCCGCATTGAAGCCGAAGGCAGCAAACCTGCAGCTCAATGGGTTGAAGTCCTCAAAGCTGGCGGAACCAAGAAGCCTTTAGATCTCTGCCTCATGGCTGGTGTAGACATGACTCATAAGAAACCCATTCAAGATGCCGTTGCCTATGTGGGCTCTTTAGTGGATGAAGTCATCAATAGTTATAAGAAATAGGAAGATTACGCTTATACTCTAAACGCATATGAAAGCGGTAGCCAATAATACGGGCTGCCGCTTTCCTTTTTTTGTCCACTTTTTCGCAACGAACTTTCATACTAACTGCGCACTTATTCAAATGAGTTTTTTGTAAAATAATTATGATTGTTTAATTATTTATTAAATTTGACTAATTAGTGATAATAAGATATACTTTTACTAGAAAAAAGGGAGGATGTGATCGTGTGTCTACAATCAAAAAGGCCTTTATTTTCTTTCTAGTTTTCCTAATAGTGTTGCTTACAGGCTGTTCTTCGAGCAGTCGTTACCCCAAAGATAAGGCAGCCATGAAAACCCTCTTTGAGGACAACGCCGAGGAATTTCAGGAGTTTGCCGATAATCTACTCCTTCAAGTTGAAGAAGGAGAAATTTTAGATATTGTTTACGTGCCCAGAGCAAATCTGGGTAGTGTTTTCGGCTACACTATTCGCAAAGGGACTAACGGGAGCGCTCTTGAATCCATTTCCAAATTACAAAACGGCAAGGAAATCAGTGACTTTTTTACCAAGTATAGTGTATTTACGGCCATCGTCGGAGGAGGAAGCCGCGATGTAACCTTTCATATCTTTCCAATCCATTTAGCGGAAACCTCTGGATCGGGAAGCGGATATAAACCCGAACACATGAATGACATTCGAGCTTATTTTTACTTATCAAATCCTTCAGAGGAGGAGATTTCCGGAATGCTATCTCGTGGAATCCTTGAAATAAAAGACCACTGGTATGCAAGTATTCCGGGTCAGGAGACTACTCAAAATGACACGACGCGAACACTCGCTATGGTTAAGAGCCAACTGATTGCGGAAGGTTATAAGGAAATCGACCCGATTACCACTTCTATTAACCTTCCTTTTTTAGCCGATAGAGAGAAGGTTTCAAATAAGGAAAACTCTTATGCTGATTACATTTTCGAAATCGACGAATCAAATATGATTTTCTTTTTCGAACGCGAGAAAAAAGTTTCCGCTACTTTGTTTAACTGGAAAACCGAAGAAATCGTTGAGACCTATGCTTTTCCGGTTGAGGCTTCTCAATCCGGTATCTACCATGTCGAGCAGATTAGCCCTGATCTGTTCGCTTACTCAGCAGCTAATGTTTCAGGAGTACCCCAGTTGATCAACATTTTGAGGATCACTCCGGATGAGATAGCAGAAGTAGGAATTGTTACTTTACCAACCGATGTCAAATTCACTGTGTGTAGTGTCGCTATCTCCCCAGATATGAAGCAAATTGTCATGGCTAGATCTGACCCAGCAAGATTAACTCTTGCTGAATTAGATGACTCGTTGGCACTCCATGAAACCGGTGAGTTAAATGCAGCTTTACTGATGATAGGCGATAGGGCCACCATCGATAACGTAAAATTTATCTCAGAAGATGTGGTTGCCTATTCGTGGACAGCCAATAATACCGATGATGCAGCTCGTTATTCGGGAATTGGCTTATACTCCATATCTGAAAAAAAGATACTGCTGGATTATCCTTTTAAAAATGATGGTATGATCCAAGTAGGAAACGGTGTAATCGTTAGTGATGAAGACGTTTATGACAAGGAAGACCTAAGCGGTTTTGTAAGGTATATTACCCAAGATGAAATAGTAGTGTTTGGAGAGGAAATGTTTGCCTTCCGATATCAACACTACATTACCTCCTATTTAAGTAACCAGATGTTCACGTTTGTCGATGGTAAACCCGAGGGAGATGAACCTCTATGTTATGTGAGGTTTTCTCTTATTGATAAAGCCTGGGATAAAGAGCTTTGGAACGTTCCCGACCCCAAGTTCCAACGGAATGATCCCACAAAAACCCGTCCCCTTTTAATTTCTACCGCGGGTATTTATAGTAAGCGCTTTTATGTCATAGCCCTCGTTGACCAAAAGCCCGTGTTGAATGTTGTCCAACACCCAAATCCATAGTAATGCGCAAGAGCAAAAGCGGTAGCCAATAATACGGGCTGCCGCTTTCCTTTTTTTGTCTCCAAGTGGTATAATATAAAAAATGTAAATTGAAAGGCGGAATCTCTATGCGTTTACCTTATTTAGAAAGCTTGAAGCAGCTATTACAAGAAAACAACCTCGATGCTATGTTATTATGTCCTTCGGAAGAGCTAAAGTTCCTTACCGGTTTCACACCCATGATGTGCGAACGCTTTCAAGGGTTGTTTGTAAGGCAGAACGGCACTCCCTTCTATGTATGCAATCTGCTTTATGCTGCCGAAATGGATCACGCCTTTGCCGGAGAAGTTCCGGTTTATGCTTGGTTCGATAATGACGGTATGTGGGAAAGCGTCGTTCCACTATTAGAACGCGAGGGATTATCGGGGGCGACCATTGGCGTCAACTCCACTGCTCCGGCTTTCAACGTTTTGGAGATTGCCGCCCACATGAATGTTCATTTTGTCAACGGCAAACCCTTATTGGAAGAATGGCGAATTCATAAAAGTGAAGAAGAATTGCAACATTTGCGTAAGGCTGCCTCTATTGCCGATGCAGCTTATGAGCCCTTGTTGCAGTTTATTCAGCCGGGAATCACGGAAGCTCAAGTGCGAGATTTTCTGTTTACCGAAATGCGAAAAGGCGGCGGAAAGAGTCCATGGGCAATTGTGGCATCTGGTCCAAACTCCAGCTACCCTCATTACAGTGGAAGTGAAAGAGTTCTGCAAATTGGAGATGCCATTGTTTTAGATTATGGTTGCGCCTATGAGGAAATGCAGTCCGATATGTCTCGCACCGTCTTCTTAGGTAATATCACTGATGAACAACGAGAAATTTATGACTTGGTCGACCGTGCACAGCTTGCCTCTCAGCAGGCAGCCAAAGAGGGAGCTTGGATTCCCAATGTTGACCAAGCATCTCGCACTGTTTTAGATGAAAAAGGTTATGCTAAGACGCTAATCAATCGAGTTGGTCATGGCATTGGCTACATGATGCACGAAGCACCCGATATTAAGAAATGCAACCCCAGAACCCTAGAGCGAGGCATGGTATTCTCGGTAGAACCCGGTGTATATTTACCGGGTCGATTCGGTATGCGCATTGAGAATATTGTGGCAATCAATCATCAAGGTGAAACTGAAATTTTGAATAAAGCCTCTAAGGAACTAAAAGTGATTCCTGTTTAGAGCTTCTATAAAAAACGCAATAGATTAACGAAATTATGAAAAAATCGTAACCGTATAAAGCCCATATCTACTGAACTCCTAGCTTTTCTGCAACGAAAGAGCTTGGAGTTTTTTTAAAATTTTGGATCTACTAGTACTCATTTCTTTTATCGTTAACACTCATCACAAGTTCTGAGCTGACTAAAGATTAGTTCTAAATTCTCATTCCCAATAAATGAAAACTTCAGGATCCCCGCGACGAATCAATATAGTATTTTATTATTTTTTGTATTATTGTGAGTTATAGCGTAGGTTTTATTGCTTACACATGCCGCAAATAAGCTTAATTTTTCTCTTCCTTAACCTATAATTTTGCTTATAATTAGCTTAAATGCAACTTCAATGCTCAAAATCAACTCAATGACTGCACTTTGTAATATACTTTTATTTATTCTCATTAGAATCATATTATTTGACTTAATTCTAAATTGTGTTTATAATTTAATTAGATAAAGAAAGAAGGGGGTTGCCGATGCCTATGATTGAATCTCACAATTCCCAAAACCGTTTCAATGAAGAAAATGGAGGTAATATTATATGAAAAAAGGTATCTTAACCAAGCTAATGATTTTCTTCCTGATTTTAGTAATGGTTTTACTTACAGGTTGCTCTGGAAACAGTTTATACCCAAAAGATAAGACAGCCATGAAGAAACTCTTTGAGGATAATGTCGATGAATTTCAGAAGTTTGCAGATAACTTACTCCTTCAAGTTGAAGAAGGCGAGCTTTTAGATATTGTCTATGTTCCTAAAGCAAATTTGGGTAGTGTTTACGGTTATACTATTTCGAAAGGGACGAACTCAAGCGCTCTTGAATCTATTTCCAAATTACAAAACGGCAAAGAGATCAGTGATTTTTTTGCCAAATATAGTGTGTTTTCAGCTATGGCGGGGGGGGGAAGCGGAACCGTTACTTTCGATGTGTTCCCTATCCACTTAGCAGAATCGTCTGGCTCAGGTAGTGGATATAAGCCAGAACACATGAAAGATATTCGCCAATTTTCATACCAACCAAATGCTACGAAAGAAGAGATTTCTACTATTCTTTCAAGTGGAAGTATCGTAATTCAAGAGTATTGGTATGCAAGTATTCCTGGAGAGGTTACAGATCCAAATAGTAATTTGCAAAGAACTCTTGATGAGACCAAAAATCAACTCCTCGCTTTTGGCTATAAGGAGATTACTCCTGTTATCACTTCGATTAATCTTCCGTTTTTATCGAACAGAGAGAAAGCCTCGAATACCGACAACTCTTATGCTGATTACATTTTCGAAATTGACGAAACCCACATGCTTTTCTTTTTCGAGCGCGAGAAAAAAGTTTCCGCTACTTTGCTTAACTGGGAAACCGAAGAAATCGTGGAGAATTATATCTTTCCAGTAGAGGCTTCTCAGTCCGGCATTTACCATGTTGAGCGCCTTAGTTTAGACCTATTCGCATACTCGGTAGCTACCCTTTCCGGCGAATCTCAATCAATCAATATTTTGAGGATCGCTCCAGAGAAAATAGAAGAAGTAGGATTTGTTACTTTGCCAAGCGACGTAAAGTTTACAGTGTGTAGTGCTGGTATCTCCCCAGATATGAAGCAAATTATCATGGCTCGAACCGAGCCGGCAAGATTGACATTAGCAGAATTAGATGGTTCTTTGGTGATCCACGAAACCGGTGAGTTAAATGCAACTACACTGATGATAGGCGATAGAGCCACCATTGATAACGTTAAATTCATCTCAGAGGATGTTGTTGCCTATTCCTGGACAGCCAATAATACCGATGAGGCAGCTCGTTATTCAGGAATTGGTTTGTATTCAATAAAGGAAGGGGAAATACTATTAGATTATCCAATATCACTGAAAAAGTTCCTGGTTGTGAAAGATGGGCTTCTATTTCACAACTCGGATTTTACTACTAAAGATTACAATAATCGGTTTAGATTCATCACTCCATCGGAGGTTTACACCTTCGGGGAGGAATTATTCTTCTATAATTCAAACTCCGTTTTCTACTCTAGTATGGGAGATCAGATTTTTTCTAGAGTTCAAGGAACCTCAAAACATTTGGAAGATATAAGTTATGTTCGTTACTCTTTAACTGATAATGAGTGGGATCAAGATATATGGAATATTCCTGACCCGGTCGCGTTACGCAACGCGCCACCTAAGACACGCTCTATTTATATTGCCACTGCTTCGGCTAACGAAAAGCGTTTCTATATATTGGCTCTCGATGGCCAAAAGCCCGTGTTGAATGTTGTCCAACACCCAAATCCATAGTACACGCATAGTGAAAGCGGTAGCCCTGCAAATGGGTTACCGCTTTCCTTTTTATGTCTCTAAGTGGTATAATAAACAAAATTCAAATTGAAAGGCTGAATCTCCATTCGTTTGCCTTATTTAAAAAGCTTAAAACACTTATTACGAGGAGTGATTCTTTATGCGTATTCTCATTGTAGAAGATGACCAAACCATTGCCGATATTTTGGAACGGCATTTAGCAAAATGGGGTTATGAAATCCTTACACTAAAACGTTTTGATACTGTATTGGAGAGCTTTTTATCATATCAACCGCATTTGGTTTTACTTGACATTGCTCTTCCCTTTTACAGCGGTTTTTATTGGTGCAATGAGATTCGCAAGCATAGCAAAGTACCGGTTATTTTTATTTCTTCGGCTTCCGATGAAATGAATCAGGTCATGGCTCTGAATATGGGTGGGGATGACTTCATATGCAAACCCTTTCATTTAGAAGTTGTTGTGGCTAAGGTACGGGCTTTGCTCCGACGTAGCTATGAAATGGTAGTTGAATCATCGGTATTGCAAGTAGGTCGTTTGCGCTTGGATTTGGCTCAGGCAGTAATATTGAGCGAAACCGCAGAGCCCATTGCCTTGACCCGCAACGAATTACTGATTTTGAGTTGCCTCATGGAACAACCTGGCTGCCCGGTATCCCGAGAAGAGCTCATGCGTCGCTTGTGGCAAGATGAGCATTACATTGACGATAACACCTTAACGGTGAACATTACGCGTCTACGTAAGAAGCTGGAAGAAGCCGGTTTTGAACATTTCATTGTGACCCGAAAAGGGTTAGGGTATCAGGTGGAGGATTGCCATGGATAAACTTCCTTTTCCCACGCGTGATTATGGAAAACGAATTTTAGCCCCGTTAGGCTTTTATTTGCTATGTTTTTTAGTTGTGTTTGTGATCTACGGGTTGTATCACATCAACACAGCTCCTGCTTTATATGCACTGATTCTGTGTAGCTTTTGTGGTTTCTTGTTTTTACTCCTCGATGCCCTGCTCTATTACAGACGTTATCAATACTGGTATGAAGCCGTTCAACAGAGAGACCCTTCTGCTTTCGTTTCGCTCAAAGAAAGAAGAAACGTGGAGGGAGTGTTAGCTCAGCAGTTATGGTTGTGTTTTCAACGCGAACAACAACAAGCAGAGCAAACCGAGGCTGAATTCGCCAAAGCAAAACGGTATTATACCTTATGGTCACATCAGATCAAGACTCCCCTTTCAGCCATGACCTTGTTATTACAAGAAGACCCTTTGTCTCGAGATGCCTTTTACTCGGAATTACAAAAAACCAGCCATTATGTCGATATGGCCTTACAGTATCAACGTTTGAGCGGCGAAAGCCACGATTTAGTGATAAAAGAGTTCTCCTTAGAACCCTTGGTGAAAGAGGCCATTCAGAGAGTCGCCCCCTTATTTATCCAACGTGGGTTATTTATTCAACTTCTGCCAATCACGGGAAGCATTATTAGTGATGAAAAGTGGTTGCTCTTTGTTCTGGAACAATTGCTGACCAATGCTGCGAAATATACAAACCAAGGTGGAATCACCATAGAGCAACCCGCCGAGGGTGTTTTATGCATACAAGACACCGGCATTGGTATTCGAGCTGAAGATCTACCTCGCGTATGGGAATGGGGATACACCGGATATAACGGACGTATGCAACGCTACTCGACCGGTATTGGATTATCGCTGTGTAAAGAGGCCTTGACGATGCTGGGACACCAGATTGAAATCCAGTCGCAAGTGGGAGTAGGGAGTACGGTGACTTTATGGCTAAACCAAAAGCGTCTTGACATTCGCGATTAGCGAACCTTACAAAGATGTAAGATTTCCGTCTTGTTTTGTAAGCTACTTCGATGGTATAAGGTCGTCTCTATGTGGTATCTTTTTCTTGACCCAATAAGGGAATCTTTGATGCAAAGGAAAGTGAAGACACTTGTCATTATTACAAGTTCAACATGTCAAGAAAATTTATACGACCCGTTTCGGCGGGCAGCAGGTTCAGGCCTTAAGCGATGTCAACTTCGAAGTTGAAGTTGGCGAGTTTGTAGCGATTATGGGGGAGTCCGGTAGTGGCAAAACCACGTTACTCAATATATTAGCAACATTAGATAAGCCGAGTGCAGGCAAAATACTGCTCCTACAGCAAGATATGGCCGGTATTCCCGATGCCAAACGAGCCGCTTTTCGGCGGGATCATTTAGGGTTTGTCTTCCAAGACTTTAATTTGCTCGACACCTTTTCAGTTCGTGATAACATCCTGTTGCCCTTGGTATTGGCACGTGTCCCGTTGGCTGAAATGGAGCTTCGTCTACAACCTCTGGCCGAGCAATTACAACTGCAAGGAATCTTACAGCAATATCCTTATGAAATTTCCGGTGGGCAAAAACAGCGGACCGCCATCGCTCGTGCTTTGATCACAAAACCCAAAATCCTGTTGGCAGATGAACCGACCGGTGCACTCGACTCTCGTACTTCTGAAAATCTACTGCAATTGTTCCGGCAGATCAATCAAAACGGGCAAACCATACTCATGGTAACGCACAGCACAAAAGCAGCCAGTCATGCCAACCGCGTTTTGTTTATCAAAGACGGCACGGTGTATCATCAGTTGTATCGCACTGAGCAACCCCAGGAGCAATTTTATCAGAAAATTGCCGATTCACTGACTGTGTTATCCTCGGGAGGAAACACGTTATGATGAGCTTTTTTTCAAAAACTGCCTTTTCAACCATGCGGAAAAACAAGATGATCTACGTGCCGTTCCTGATCACCGCCTCACTGATGACCATGCTTTATTACATCTTAAGTTCTGTTCAGATTATGGTTGCCGAAAGTGGTATGTCCGGTAGGTTGAGCATGACCGAAATCCTGCGAGTGAGCCGTTGGGTAAGTGGTTTCCTTTCTTTGATTTTCCTCTTCTATATCAATAGCTTTGTCATGAAAAGGAGAGCAAAGGAATTTGGTTTGTTCAGTGTTTTAGGCTTGGAAAAGGGGCACTTGGCTAAGATCGTCTTTTGGGAAGTGCTGTTTACCTTCGTTTTCAGTTTGGTCGTAGGAATCCTTAGTGGTGCCGTTTTGAGCCAGTTGATGTTTCTCTTATTACTGTACATCATTGGCATCCCCTCTTTGTTGCAATTTCGCATCCCCTTTCAAGCGGTGGGGGCGACGACGATCTTGTTTGCTGTGGGCTGGTTGGTCGTTTTGCTCTATAGTCAAGTCGTCGTTTTTCGTTCAGAACCGATTGCTTTCTTACAAAGCGCGAAAGAAGGCGAGCGTGAACCCAAGAGCAGAATCTGGGTCACCTTGCTGGGTTTGCTGAGTTTAGGAGCCGGGTATACCCTTGCCTTGAAGGTTGTTTCGCCTTTTGAAGCCATTGCTGTCTTCTTTCCTGCTGTTTTGTTAGTCATGTTAGGCACCTATTGCTTGTTCCTTTCCGGAAGCATCGCTTTATTGAAACTTCTGCGTCGCAATAAAAGTTTTTATTATCGCCCCGGAAATTTCATCTCCGTATCAGGGATGATCTACCGCATGAAACGTAATGCCGCAGGTTTAGCCAGTATTTGCATTTTAGCAACTGCAGTTTTGGTGACTCTCTCTTCTACGGTATGTCTATACCTTGGTGAAGAAGATATGCTTAACCAACAATTTCCGCGCGACTTTACGATTTCATCTTTTTGGCCAGCGGATTCTCCGGATTTATTCGTCTTATTGAAGAATATCAGCTCCGACTATGCCAAATCCTATGGATTAGAGATTCGAAATGAATATGGTTTTTTGGAAGAGTTGCAAAACACCAATGACGAAACAGCACAAATCATTTACACGTTTTACTTTGATCTCAACCAAGAACCCAATGATTATGCTTTTTATGAGAATATGCGAGAGGCTTATCTGCAGCATATTCCCCGTTTGGCGCAGGTTGACAGCAAAGCTCTAGCTCGTGCTGAATTTTTTCAAATTTATGGGAGTTTGCTATTTGTAGGTGTTTTCTTTGTGGCTTTATTCTTGGTGACAACGGTATTGATCATTTATTATAAGCAAATTACCGAAGGTTTTGATGACAGTGAACGCTTCCGCATTATGCAGCAGGTGGGCTTAAGCCACAAGGAAGTCAAGAAAACCATATTGCAACAAATTCTTATGGTCTTCTTTTTGCCGTTATTGGTTGCTTTTGTGCATATCTCGGTGGCCTTTCCGGTTTTACTGAAGATGTTGACCGTCTTCGGCATGACCAATAGCAGCTTGTTCCTACTTTGCGTCATGGCAAGCTGTGCCGTCTTTGCTCTTTTTTATGGAGTCATATACCGAGCAACCGCGGGAGCATATTATCGTATTGTACAGAATAAGCAAGTTGCATAAAAAAAGAAGTCCCTTGAATCTCTGCAAAGAGAAACAGGGGACTTTTCGGTTCTTGGTATGAATTATTGTATTTCTCTTCTTACTCATTTTCTATAAACTTTGTCACTTGTCTTGCCTTCGCAAGATAATAGTCCTAGCTGTTCCGCCTTGTTCAATAGACGCCGAGCAGTTCTTTGCTCAATGCTCAACAACTTAGTCACCATTGAACTGTTGATTTCACTATTATCTTTAAGATATTCCCAAATGATTGTGAATCTTGAACGCTCCAAATTGCTCATACCCTTGATCATGACTTCGGTCATATCTTCGGTCATATCTGTCCGAACCTTCGGACATTCAGCCACTTTAAGAAAAGTAAACTTAACAAGGATATCTTCAGTATGAACTGTGTATTCCGGCATAGAAACACCATGCTTTTCGCAAGAATCGCAAATTTTCTCGATACCACGTCCCCAAATCTCAACCAGACCCGCGCGAAAAAAACCATTGGCTACATCTGGATTGTGCGGTCGGGAATTATGCTTCTTCATTAGCGTTTCGACTGTCCAACCAGCAGGGAAAACACAACTATTGCCTATGTACATTCTGTCTTCGTAAACGCTTATCTGTATAGGAATACAAGCTGAATAATCACTATGTATAAGTGCATTGTAGACAGCTTCTCTGACTGCTGCTTTCGGTACAGGATAAGTTTCGACCCGAGTAACGTTATCATATGAGATTTCTGCTTTCATGTATTTCAGAAAGATTAACTCAATTACCCGATCCGCCTGAATGAGTAGCGATCCATGAATCTCATCCTGATATCGGAGGTCCGAATCAGTTTCAAAATAACCAATTTTAATATACGCGCCTGTGAACCATTTTTCCTGACTTCGGTGAAATAACATCACTGCAGCGCGTTTCAGCTTACCGTTCATAACAAGTCCGAGATTATCGAGAAGTTGCATATTGGAGATATTCAAATCATCCTCACTCATACGACGACTACGTAGAGCTTCTCGACGAAAAATATCGAAGCTTTCTTTATCAAGGTCTTCGACTGTTACACCATCTACCGGTACAGCATCCCACTTAAAGCCGGTCTTTGTCAGTAAAAACTCAGTTAATGCTGCCCCAATCAAAAGTTGCTTAGTGCACCCACTGCGGTAGTGGTATTCACCCTTGTAATTAACTGGGTAACCGCTTGGACTCACGATGATTTCAAGATAGTCACAGCCATTCTCAGAAAAGAGGTTCACGTCGACTAGGATACCGAGAATATCACGAACTTTGTTTGGTATGTCCTCCAGCAACTTCTTGCTATTGGTAACACCAATAACACTACCGTCGTCTCTTTTCCCAATATATATTCTACCACCCTGTGCATTTGCAAAGCCACATATCCATTTCAGATATTCATCGCGCCAGGTTTGCTTCCATTCGATGTTATGACTCTCTGCCATAAGCGCACCTCTGTTCTTCAACTTGTCGATCTTCTTGTAAGCACAAAATAATCGGTTTCATTGTTATTGATCCTTCAATATCATAAGTGATTTCTCTTGAAATTTCAAGGAAGTTCTATACTATTATAAAGAGCTATGCAAAAGCATAGCTCTGATGTTGTACTTTTACACCACAGAAGGTTCAATAAACAGGTTACCCTTAGCAAAGCGGTCAATATTGAGGGTAGTCATAATATCTTTGTCTTTGTGATCAATTCCCAGAATATGAGCCGCCATGAGGCGACCGGTCATAGGGGCGATCATGAAACCATGACCTGAGAAGCCTAAGGCCATTTCAAAACCCTGCAATTGCTCGGTGCTGCCTAAAATGGGTTGGCGGTCAGGGGTAAGATGATATAACCCAGCCCATTGACGCACCACACGCAGGTAGCGAAGCGGAGGTAACATATTGGTGATTTTATCGGACATTTCCTTTAGGAATTGCCAGGTGCTCATGATTTCGTGCCCATGGGGTTCTACTTCACCCATGCCCATAATAAAGGAGCCGTGAGGCGTTTGTTGACAGTAGGTATTGTGATGAAAACTCATAACCATGGGTCCTTGAAATGCCGCCACTGGTTCGGTAACCAAAATCTGATGCCGTTCCGAGTAGGTGGGTAGTTCCACTCCGGCCATTTGAGATATGATGTCAGCAAAGCCGCCGGCTGCATTGACCACAATGGGTGTAGAGATTTCACCTTTATCGGTGACCACACCGGTTATTTTACCGTTTTCGGTTTTAATTCCTGTCACAGTGGTGTAGGTGTTGATTTCCACACCTAAACGTCGAGCAGCATTGGCATAGGCTTGGGTGACATGGAAGGGGTTAGCGTGACCATCTTTTTCATAGAAGGTGGCCGCCAGTAAGGGTTCAATGTTTAAATGCGGTACGATTTCTTTGGCTTGCAAGGGGGTCAGGAACCGGGAGTGGATCCCTAAACTATTTTGCAAAGCAACATTTTTTTTGAATTGTTCCACCTGATGGTCGGTATAAGCCACCAGAAGGTAGCCACCCTGGTGAAATTCAATGTCGCTTTCGTATTGTAATTCGGCATTCATATTTTCAAAGTCTCTCGCCGAACCGGAAGAAAGCCTACAGTTCATTTCGGTACCCCATTGTTGGCGAACCCCGGCTCCGCAACGCCCTGTAGATCCGGAAGCTAAAAATTCTTTTTCTAAGACAACTACATCTTTGCAGCCGTTAGCAGCTAAATGATACGCAATGGCACAACCCACCACACCGCCACCAATGACCACGACTTGAGCTTTATTCTTCATGAGGTTTACCCTCCTCATCGAGCTTCATATCGGCAATAGCGCCTAAAGTAATACCGCGCAAAGGTTGGCGGTAGGTAGGAATCTTAGCATCACTGACTGGCACACCGGTTTTACTGGCAATTTCTTGCAAGATCAGCTGACGACAGGTGCGCCCCTGACAGGGCCCCATAGTAGCACGGGTGAGGCGCTTCAACTCGTCTACGGTGGTCAACCCTTGGTCGATCCACATATGTAATTCGCCGCGAGTGATGTCCTCACAACGGCAAATAATGGTGTTATCGTATTCCTTATTGCTCATTTTTAGACTCCTTTCGGGAGAAATGGCGGACGTCCATAGCCCAGTCGCGTTGCACTTCCAACCAGACCAAGCGAGTTCGGTCGTAGGCTTTATTGTCTTGCACTCGCAGTACCTTGGCATCACCCAAAGCAGATCCTTCGCGGCTCATAGCAGTCACGGTCTCGCCCACTTTTGGCAAAGGTAAGAATTCGTAAGGTAGTTTAACCACTGCTTTATCGGGTTGACTTAAATCGACCACAAAAATGGCTAAGCCCGGACAGTTAACGACACAAATTCCACAACCGGTGCAGATGTCCCAGTCGATGACTGGAAGTTCGTTGATATCGTTGCCACGCTCGATCGCACCAAAGGGACAACTGGTAGCGCATGGATTACAGGGGATTTTTTGAAAACACTCAATCACTGCACAAGGCCCTTTTTGCAAACGCTCCAAGGGAGGAGTGACTTTAGCAACATCTTCTTTGGTTGGTATTCCGGTAACTTGTAACATGTATTAAAGTCCTCCTATGCTTGTAGTTTGGCTAAGCCGGCGCGAATCTTCTCACCGACCGGACCAGAGCGTAAATCATTGAGCTGGGTTTCGAACTCATGGCGCTGCTGTTCTACCTGTTCTCCACCATAGCCTAAGGAAGCAGCGGCATTCAACCCTGCCAAATAACCTTCTACCATGGCAGAAGAGGCTTCTTCAATACCACCGACATCGCCGGCCACATAGATTCCCTCTACGCTGGTTTGCATATCCAAGCCCCGTGCCGCCACATGGCCGCCTAATTCGGGGATAAATTTCATTTCACAGCCCGCTTGCCAGAACAGATCGGCAAAGGGAGATAAGCCAACCGCCAAACAGATGGCATCGCATTCCACGGTTTGTTCCGTGCCGGATATGGGTTGCCATTTTTCATCGAATTGGACGATGACAGCACCGGTGACCTTGTCGGTACCTAATGCTTCCTTTATAGAATGGCGGGTCATAATCGGTACTCCGGCACGACGAATTTTGGCAGCATGAACTAAGTAGCCGCCAATGCGAGGACCAGCATCCAATATCGCAGCAACTTCAACCCCGGCTTGCATTAGCTGATAACTAACAATTAAGCCAATATTGCCTGCTCCAATCATCAGAACCCGTTTGGCCGGCAGAACACCGTAAACGTTCATTAAGGTTTGCACAGCACCGGCTCCAAAAACACCGGGTAAATCATTGTTGGCGAACATCAGCATTTTTTCGCTGGCACCAGTGGCAAAAATAGCTTTCTTTGGGTAAATCACTTTGAAGTCTTCGTTCTCTTCCACCGTTAAGGCACCGTCTTCATAACGGCCCAAAACCATGGCATTGGTACGAATTTCCACATTGGGCATTTCTTCAAGTTGTTTGACCAGCATGCTGGCAATATCAATACCGCGAGTACCGGCATGTTGTTTTTGAGATCCGAAAAACATATGGGTTTGTTTGACCAATTGACCACCTAAGCGGTCGTCTCCTTCTAATAAGGTGACTTGAGCGCCCATGCGAGCTGCTTGTAATGCGGCGCAAAGTCCGGCTGGACCGCCACCCACAACTAAGATTTCTTTGTGTTCCACCCCAAGTCCCCCTTCCCAATTTGCGTTGCTACGGTCATACCATCTTGTACTTTGGTGATGCAAATTTTCACATTAGGTCTGCCATTAACCACCATCATGCACGAAGAGCATTGACCAATGGCACAGAATAATCCTCTGGGACGATGCTTTTCATGGCTATCGCTTAGATGATAAACGTCTGCGGCATGCAAAGCAGCGGCAACAGTTTCGCCTTCATAGGCATCCACCGGTTTGCCGTCAAAAAAAATAGTGACCTTCTTCCCGCGATTGAACTTCAAGATCGGATGTTCTTCCAGTCTCATAGACTCCCTCCTCTATTTACGGTTGTTTCCTGAATAAGGGCATAAAAAAACAACCGGGTGAATTGAATCACCGTTTGGATTCAATTTCTATTTCCGAGGGATTGAATCCTGCCGTATAAAATGAAGGTTATGTACCACCTTCTACCATTTCCTGTTACAAATCTTCGTTTTTGCCCTATTTTTCATTCTTTTTTGTAGTTCCGATTTTCTGAAAATGCTAACAAAAAATCCCGGGTTCTGCTGCAAAGCAGTAGCCGGGATTTTCTATTTCTAAATTAGCTTTTCGGTCCACGTTCTTTACCGCTGATCTCCTCTAAGGGGATTCGGTATACAACAACATCGGCTCGTTGCCCTCCACGCACTGAACAGGCTTCGTTTTCTGGGTTGCCTGGCGTGTGCTTGTTGCAAATTTGACGTAAGGCCTCAATTTTTTCTTCCACATCGGTGACAATCGCTACACTGCCATACGCCACAACCGATTGATATTGCACGGTCATTCCGGCTATGTCGGGCTCGGCTTTGCTAACAGCGGTGATACAAACTCGGGGGTCTTTCGCTAGTAACTCTGTCTTCAATCCCTTTGCGGCAGCATGAAAATAAAGATGCCCTTGCCAGAGAATATGGGAAACGGGAATACAATAGGGAACTTCATTGTTCATGGCAATAAAGACCATGTTGGTCTCCGCCAATTTTTCTAACGCCCATTCTTTGGAACGAACTCGGTCAGCATGACGCATTTCTCGCATCTTATTCCTCCTCTGTGGTTTCTTCTACTATCAACTCAAAGGCCTTAGCAATGCAGCAAGCCTTCAAATCCATTTCGGTCAGACGATACCATTCGGCCATGGCTGGCGTAGTATGAACGGTCATCAATTCTACTTCGGCTTTCAAGGATTGCTGTTTTTCGGATTTAGATTTGCGGACCGCTGCCACTTCATCCTTCACCGAATCACCAAAGGCTAAATAAGCTTCATCCACTTGTTCCGGTTTGGGCCAGGTGGTCTGGTGCAATGAAAGCACATTTTCGTGTTGACGGAAGAAAGCTTGGTAGATGTATTCGGTAATATGAGGCACATACGGTGCATAGAGTTTGAGAACATTAATCAACGCATAGTAAAGCGCATATTGGCCACTACGTCGCTGAGCATGACCATGTACTTCTGGCTGGTACAAACGTTCTTTGACGATTTCCAAATAGTAGTCGCATAAATCTTTCCAGAAGAAATCATCGATTTCATGTCGTGCCGAGCCGATTTCATATTCATTCAACAGTTCACTGGCGGTTTTGATTGTCTGATTGGTGCGTTCGATCATCCAGCGATCAATTGGCAATAATTCCGGTTGATGCGTGATATCGAAATCACCTAAATGCGAAATCGCGAATTTGGAGGCATTCCAGAGTTTGGTGACAAAACGTCTAGCAATGGTCAATTCATCGGTTGAGAAGAAGGTGTCGGTGCCCAACCGGGAATTGGCAGTCCAATAACGTAAGATATCGGCAGAGTATTCTTTGATTAAAGCAGGCGGCGACATGGCTGCATTGCCTTTGGATTTGCTGATCTTTTCGCCTTTTTTGGCTAGAACGAACCCACTAATCATAATATCTTTCCAGGGCATTTCGTCAAAATGATATAAACTCTTGACAATGGTATAGAAGGCCCAGGTTCGAATGATTTCGTGGGCTTGCGCCCGCATGGTCATCGGTAACAACTCTTCGGCAATGCTATCTGCTTCACCAAAACGTGCATTGATCAACGGGGTTACCGAAGAAGTATGCCAGGTATCTAAGACTGCTGATTCAGGAATAAACTCAGTACATCCACAACTGCAGGTGCCTTGGTATGGTGTTTCCAGCGGATTCACCGGCAACTGATCTTCTGAAGCGAATACCGGTGTCCCGCACTCTTTACAATACCAAACCGGGAATGGCACGCCAAAATAGCGTTGCCGGGAGATACACCAGTCCCACTTGAGGTTTTCTACCCAGGAGGTATATCGGGACTTCATGCTTTCCGGATACCAGTTGATTTGATCGGCTGCTTGCATCAGGCGATCTTTTAAGTTCAATACATCGATATACCATTGGCGGGAAGGAATGATTTCAATCGGTTTTCCGCATCGCTCATGGGTGGAAACGCTATGAACGATCTCCTCTGATTTGACCATGAGGCCTTTTTCTTCCAACAAACGCAAGCTTTCTTGACGAGCGGCATGGACTTTCATACCACCAATAAATGGAACGCTTTCATCAATGCGTCCATTGGGTAAAATCACCTTGCGGTACGGTAGATTGTATTGCATGAACCATTCGCTGTCGGTTGAGTCGCCGAAGGTTGCACACATGACCACGCCAGTGCCTTTTTCCTTGTTCACCTTGGAGTCGGCCTTAATCGGAACCTTGTAATCAAAGAGGGGAACCACGGCTTCTTTGCCTATGTAAGAAGTGTAGCGTTCGTCTTCCGGATGCACAAAAAGGCATACGACGGCATTGAGTAATTCCGGACGTGTGGTAGCGATCAATAGCGGCTTATCCTCCACCAAGAAGATGATATCGTTAAAACGGGAAGGAGCTTCAGCGGTATCCAACTCCGATTGTGCAATGGCGGTATGACACTCGGTGCACCACAAAACCGGCGATTCTTTAATATAAGCTTTGCCTTTTGATACTAAATCCAAGAAGGAGCGTTGAGATACCTTTTGAGATAAGGGACTGACTGTCTGATACTGCAGATCCCAATCCACTGACAAACCTAAAGATTGCCAGAGTTCTTTGAATTCTGCTTCATATTTGGAAGCAGTCTCCACACATTGGACGATGAATTCACTGCGCGGTACATCCTTTGCATAAATCTTCTTCTCTTTTTCCACCAATCGTTCTGTAGGCAAGCCGTTATCATCGAAGCCAAACGGATAGAACACCCGCTTGCCTTGCATGCGCTGGAAGCGCGCGATCATCTCGGCTTGAGTGTAAGAAAAGATATGGCCAATGTGTAAGCTACCGCTAACGGTAGGGGGTGGTGTGTCTATGGAATATAGCGGTGCTTTGGGGTCAGTTTTGCTGTAGGCATAGACCTGATGTTCTTGCCAAAAATCTTGCATTTGCTTTTCAGCAGTTTGAAATTGATACTTACCATCCATCATCTGAAAAATCCCTCCTCTGATAAAATAAGAAAACGCCCTGAAAGCATGAAAAAAACTCATGCTTTAGGACGAATAGGACGATAATCCGCGGTACCACCTAAATTCGAAGGTCACCCTTCGCGCTTTATGCTTTTCCGTATAACGGCGGAACCTACCGGTGTTTCCTACTGAGAATCCTGTTGGGAAACACAGCTCTGAAGCTACTTCAATTCGTTCTTTGCAAAGACTCGCACCAGCCGTCTTTTCTCTGTGCCGCAGAAACGAACCTACTCCTCTTCTTCATTGCTCATAGTTTAGAATTGCTCTGAGTATAGCAAAACTGATAGTTTATGTCAAGATAAACTTGTTTCTTGACGGAAGTAGATGAGAACCTTATAATGAAAGAAAAGTTCGTTTACAAAAAGAAAGGCAGGTACTGCGATGAATCTCCTAACCGCCACCCCAGCTGAAGTTCGAGCCCTGATTCGCCGCGAAGAAATCACCGGTCCTACCGCCGGTATGTGCGGAGGCTATGCCCAGGCCAATTTGGTCATTTTGCCGGAACGTTATGCGAAAGATTTCGAAGCCTTTACCGCGAAAAATCCAAAACCTTGCCCGGTGCTTGAAATCACCAAACCGGGAGATCCTCGTATCCGCGAAATAGCGCAAGCGGATTTGCGCACTGATTTACCCCGCTATTTTGTTTACCGCAACGGCATTCGCACAGAAGAATGCTTGAATATCACCGAACTCTGGCAAGATGATTTCGTTGGCTTTCTAATCGGCTGCAGTTTTTCTTTTGAAGAAGCCCTACTACAAGCCGGTATAGAGATCCGTCATATCAGTATGAACAGAAACGTGCCGATGTATAAAACCAATCTTCCTACCCAAGGTGTGGGTGTATTCCACGGACCCACGGTGGTCAGCATGCGCCCCATGACCCCGGCGAATGCCAAGCGCGCCGCTGAAATCACCGCGCGCTTCCCTAGGGTTCATGGTGGTCCGATTCAAATCGGCAACCCTTTAGAGATTGGAATCTCCGATTTGCAAAAACCCGACTACGGTCAACCGGTAGATATACACGAAAACGAAATTCCCGTCTTTTGGGCTTGTGGGGTCACACCCCAAGCGGTGATTGAGCAGGCTAAATTGCCCTTGGTCATTACCCATGCCCCGGGTCATATGTTCATCACCGATAAACTCAACAGTGAATTTGCCAGCAAATAACGAAACGAGGTAACAAAACATGAAGTCGGCAACTGAGCAAATCTTTGAGATTTGCAGCCGCCATACCGAACAACGCGGAACTCACAACATGTCTGTCCCCGAGGACTTTGCGCAAGCTGCCCATTTGCTCTTTGATGCCCAGCGAATCGTGATTGTCACGGGGTTTGCCATTGCAGCGTGCGGAATTGGCGAAACCGATGGACCTTCGGGTTCTATTGCTTTAGCCGCTGCTTTAGAAAAATTGGGCAAACAAGTTTTGTTGATCACCGATCCCTACAGCGAAACGATTCTTAACCGATTGATTACCGTCATGGATTTGAAAGCGACCTTGCTGATACGTCGCAACGAACAAAGCGAGGTGGAATTGCTCTCTGCATGGGACACATTTAAACCTGATTTATTGGTAGGTTTGGAACGTCCCGGTCGTACAGAAGAGGGTAAGGTCTACAGCATGCACGCATTAGATATCACAAGCTTCTGCCCAGATACCGATTTTCTTTTTTACCATGCGCGTAACCACAAGATTCCCACCGTTTGCATTGGTGACGGCGGAAACGAAGTCGGCATGGGTAAAGTCAAAGATCAGATCATCCAGCAAGTACCTTTAGGTGAAACCATAGCAGCCGCTTTTGAGGCCGATATCCTTCTGGCTTGCGGAGTTTCCAATTGGGGAGGTATTGGCTTAGCAGGATTATTAAGTGTAATGGCTGGTAATAATGTTCTTCACACCGATGAAAAAGAAGAGGCCATGATTCTTGCCATGGCAGATTGCGGTGCTGTTGACGGTGTGCTAAAAAAAGTTGGCACCACGATTGACGGATTCAGTTTTGAAGAAAATATGCAAATTCTGAAAGATGTTCGATTTGTAGTAATGGGAGAGCTCTATTAAGAAAGGAAGTAGTACCATGTTGAACACAGATAAGAGAACAACCACTTTTTTTAACGTTCTTCTTTTGCTGTTTTTCTTGGCTACCGCCTCATTAATCGGTTCTTTGTTCCGCCAATTGGGCTTTCCCGAAACGAATATCGTTTTAGTATATTTACTGGCAGTCTTACTTACAGCTTGGAGGATCGAAGGCTCCTTCTATGGTATCCTTGCCTCTGTATTGGCAACCATTTTCTTCAACTACTTTTTTACAGAGCCTTACTATACTTTTTCGGTCAACGATCCCAGTTATATCATTACTTTTTTGATTATGACCAGTACTTCCATCATTACTAGTACTCTTACTGCGCTGGTCAAGCGGAGCGCAATGTCAGCTCAAGAAAAAGAGGCAGAAACAAAATCCTTGTTTCAATTGACGAATCTACTTTCAGATGCAAAAGACATTTCCAGCGTAGCGGTTACCGCAATCAGTGAAACCTTTGCATGTCAAGCTGCACTTTTGAGTTTTCAAGAGGATGGTAAACCGGAGTCTTCCTTTATACAGCAAATCTCTCCTACAGAACAAATCCATCGTCAGGTAGCAGACTCCTTAGCGATTATGCAACGCATTGAAGGATTACGCACCGAAAATGTTGATGACGAAGAATTTACAAATTGGCCGATTTATGGTAGTGAAACTCTATTAGCCATGGTTCGCATTCCCACAGCACAAGCTCGACAAATGAGTATCTCACAGAGAAACCTCCTCCATTCCATGATTGAAACCATTGCCATGGCGATGGATCGACACCGCTCGCAGGAGCAGCGCTTGAAGTCTACTGAGGAAGCGATGCAAGAACGATTCAGAGGGAATTTACTGCGTTCTATTTCTCATGATTTGCGCACCCCGTTATCGGGAATCATTGGAACTTCTGAAATGTTACTCGATATTTTAGGACCACAGCACCATTGTTATCCCTTAGCACAAGGGATTCATCAGGATGCAGAGTGGCTACACTCTCTGGTCGAGAATATCATGAGCTTAACCCGTTTGCAAGATGGGAAATTGGTGTTAAACCGTCAAATGGAGGCCGTTGAAGAAATCATTGGTAGTGCTCTAACCCATTTGGCGAAACATGCTCCTCAGCATAAAATAGTTACACGCTTACCAAATGAGCTGCTACTGCTACCGGTGGATGGCAAACTCATAGAACAGGTATTGATCAACTTACTTGAAAATGCTGTCAAGCATACTCTGCCGAACAAACCCATTTGTCTTGAAGTAGAGGTTCAACCCAGTAATAAGGAAGCTGTTTTCACTGTAAAAGATAGCGGTACCGGAATTCCACCTCTCGACTTACCCCACATATTCCAACTTTTCTATACCTCCAGATTCGGAAGTCATAGTTCAAAACAAGGAATGGGATTAGGACTAGTTATTTGTGAAACCATTGTAAAAGCGCATGGTGGAACGATCAGTGCACGTAATCGAACCGATGGAACAGGTGCTATATTCACTTTTACGTTACCCTTGGAGGTGGAATCAAATGACGGAGAATAAACACTTTGAGAAAATTTTAGTTGTCGAAGACGATGCTCAAATCAGCACCTTCATGCGTTACACGTTGGAGCAAGAAGGCTTTCGGTATCAGCTTGAATCCACCGGGCAAGGTGCGTTGGTGGCCTTATCGACAGAACACATCGATCTGATTTTACTCGATTTAGGCCTTCCCGATTTCGATGGCATGGACGTAATTCACAAAGTGAGGGAATGGTCTGAAGTCCCCATCATTGTAGTCTCGGCCAGAGATCAAGATCGAGAAAAGGCGGCCGCTTTAGACTCCGGTGCAGATGATTACCTGACCAAACCTTTTTCTGCTACAGAGTTAATGGCTCGAATCCGTGTGGCCATTCGCCATTCCAATCAAAGAGCCCGAATATCCTCCCCCTGCATTCAGGTGGGCGATTTAAAAATGGATCTAGAAAAAAGACTTCTTTTTTTAGAAGAGAGTGAAGTTCATTTAACACCCATGGAATACAGCCTTTTATCTTTATTTTTCAAGAACATTGGTAAAGTTTTGACCACAGGGTTTATCATAAAAGAAATCTGGGGGAATAGTTATGGCAACGATACCCAGGCTCTAAGAACCCTTATGGCGAGTTTGCGGAGAAAAATCGAATCGAACCCCGCTAATCCCCGATACATCAAAACCGAAATCGGTGTTGGGTATCGTTTGGTCGATGAATAATTAAACTTTGTTATGGGCTGTGGCAGTCAAGAATCTGCCACAGCCCATTTTTCTTATGTCTTGCTCACACCGATTCTGGTTTTCTCACAGCTCTCTCACACGAAGGGCCAAATTTATCACACTCTTCTCACCTCCTCTTTGCTACAATTTAACTGAAGATCCAGAGGAGGTGATTCAAATGGCACAAAATATTCCCAGAGAAAGAATCATGGCTTTCATACCAAAAGTTCGAGAAATGATTCGTTACAAAAACTACTCTGAATGCGAAAACCTAATTGCGTCTTATATGACGGAGTATCCACATGCACCGGAACCCCATAATCTCATGGGTGTTCTCTTGGAAAGCATGGGCGATCATCCTGCCGGAATGAAACATTTCCGGGCTGCTTGGTCATTGGATCCGACGTATTTACCGGCAAGGCATAACCTGGAACACTTCAGCACTTTCTTCTCAAAAAGAAACTGTGCTTATGATGAATCAGACTGCCGAACTATTTCATAAAGGAGGAGAAAAATATGTTGTCAATCTTTAACTTAAGCGACCCAGGAAGTGATTACATTATTATCATAGGTTGTGGTCGGCTGGGTTCTACTTTAGCGAATCAACTTTCCGATGAAGGTGGAAATGTTATGGTTATCGACCATAGTCGAGATTCCATGAGGAAGCTATCTCCTTCTTTCGGCGGCTTGACTTTGATCGGAGATGGAACCAATTTAGAAATTTTGACAGAAGCCCAAATCAAGAATGCTCACTATGTCATTGTGGTGACTGACGATGACAATACCAATATTATGATTTCACAATTGGCGAAAGAACTATTTCATGTCCCTCATGTTATCGCTCGTCTCTATGATCCGGAGCGAGAATGTGTATATAAAGAACTTGATATCGAAACTATCAGTCCTTCCATGCTGTCGGCTTACGAGATTAAATCTTTAATGCGAAAACCAAGGAAGGTGAGTAATCAATGAAATCCAATGTTTTGATCATAGGTGGTTTTAATAAAGCTCAATCTCTGGCAAAATCATTATTGATTAAAGGATATATCGTTACCGTTATCAATAGCGATTTAGATTCTTGTCACTCTTTGGCAGAAATTTCGGGACTGAATGTTATTCATGGAGATGGAACCAAGCCTTATGTTCTCTTGGAAGCGAATGCAGAACATACCGATATTGCAATCGCTTTGACTCAACGGGACGAAGATAATTTAGTCATTTGTCAGCTTTGTAAAAAGCGTTTTCACATACAAAGAACGGTAGCCATTATCAATGACGCACGAAAAACCGAATTTTTCTATCAGATGGGCGTAGATTCGGTCGTCTGCGCTACTTCAGCCATTACAAATATTATCGAACAACAGGCTTTCATGGATAAAATCGGCACCATGGTTCCAATTGGTGAGGGCAGGATCAATGTAGCTGAAGTTCCCATTTTATCAAATTCCCCAGCAGTAGGAAAAAAACTATGGGAGATGAATCTACCGGGAGAAGTGATCATTGGTTGCATTCTTCGCGGAGAAAAAAGTCTTGTGCCAAGAGGTGATACTCGCGTTTTAGCCGGGGACACCCTCGTTCTCATTTCGTCGGACAACACAGAAATGTTAGCGATCAAAGAGCTAACCGGAAGGTGATGTCATGTTTGAACTAAACAAGAATTATAACAATTTTGGTAGATTGATGATTCTGATTGGTATACTGCTATTGCTACCGTTAGGAGTATTGATCTTTTATCCTCATGAAGTATCCTATGCCTTTGATTTTTTACTTCCAGCAGCTTTCTCAATCTCACTTGGCTTTCTTTTAGTGCTTTCCTCGAAAGGAAAATCATTGGAAGATGTATATCTTTCTTCCGACAGCAATCTTCTTGTATTATCTGCCTGGTTGTATGGGATCCTTATTGGAGCAATCCCTTTTATTACCGGAAAGCAAGTCAACACGTTACATGCCCTTTTTGAATCCGTTAGTGGCTGGACAACGACCGGCCTTTCGGTTTTAGATGTTAGCCTACTCCCAAAGATTTTTTTGTTCTACAGGAGTTTTATGCAATTTTGTGGGGGCTTAGGTTTTATCTTAATGATGACTTTGTTTATTCAAAACAAGCAGGCGATGCCCCTTTACAATGCTGAAGGTCATCCGGACAAGCTTATGCCCAACTTAAAAAAGACATCTCAAGTGATTCTCTTCATCTACTCATCCTTTATGATTTTAGGTGTTCTCTTCTATAAACTGGCTGGCATGTCATGGTTCGACGGCATCTGCCACAGTATGTGTTCTTTGTCCACGGGGGGCTTTTCGACCAAGCTCAACAGCATAGGGGATTATAGCTCCATTCCTGTTGAATTGATTACCGTCTTCCTCATGCTAATAGGCACCACCAACTTTGCTGTTTTGATGTTACTCTTTCGAAGGAAATTCAAACAGGCCTTTCGTGTCAGTGAAGTTAAATTCTTAGGGGGGTTACTTCTAGTAGCAATTCCTCTAACAACTTATTCTTTGGTTTCACAATCTCAGTTGAATTTGACCAGTGGTTTTCGTATCGCTTTCTTCAATACCATCTCAGCATTATCTACGACCGGATACTCCAGTGTATCGTTTAATGGTTGGCCATCTGCAGGATTGTTTATCATCATCTTGTTGATGCTCATTGGGGGTGGTATTGGTTCAACGGCTGGAGGTATGAAGCTTACACGAGTCTATTTGCTCTTTCGGGGAATCCGAGATAACCTTCGTACACGATTTGGCACTACACGGGCTGTTCGTTCACCGTTTTATTACCGTGCTGGTGGAAAGACGCCCATTGACTCAGCAACGTATATGGATATTTTAGGCTTCACAGGAGCTTATATGCTACTCTATTTCAGCGGTGTATTGGCTATGGTGCTCACTTCACAGCACTCCTTAACAGAAGTTATGTTCGAATTCGCATCTGCCTTAGGAACTGTTGGTTTATCGGTTGGTGTTACCTCGGTTAGCGCCTCCAACGCAGTTCTAATCATTGAAATGGTCGGAATGCTTTTGGGGAGATTAGAAATCTTTATCGTACTGTTTGGGTTCAGCACTTTCTTAAACTCCATAAAACGATTTATCTCGCGTATCGTAGATCGTAATCAACTCTCAGAAAACGAATCCTAAGGGGTTCGTTTTTTTATAATACCCTATTGACAATTCTGAGTAATCTGCTATACTATAATCATACCACCCCCCTGGGGGTGTAGAGATAGGAGGGACACACCCTTGAAAGAAACCTTTGATGTAACCGGCATGACATGCTCAGCCTGTTCAGCTCATATTGAAAAAAGCTTAGCCAAAGCTCCCGGAGTTGAAAAAGTTGCCGTCAACTTACTTGCTAACCGCATGATTGTGGAGTTCGATCAGACAAAACTCACCGTGCAAGATATTTCGCGCTTGGTCGATGACTCCGGCTATGGAGCCACACCGGTTTCCCAACCCAAATCAGCTGCCAAAACCACTGCCCCCCGAGAAAATGTAATGCAAAAAGAGGCAGAAGAAAAACGCAAGCAATTTTGGTATTCCTTGTTGTTCTTGCTTCCTTTGTTCTATATTTCAATGGGAAGTATGTTTGACTTTCCGCTACCTTCATGGTTAGCCGGTATGCACAATGTTCTCCCCTTTGCTTTCACTCAATTCTTGTTGACATTACCCATCGTTTACTTAAATCGCAACTATTTCCAAACCGGTTTTAGGTCTCTTTGGAAACGCTCTCCGAACATGGATTCCCTGATTGCCGTAGGTACTACCGCAGCACTGCTCTATGGTATTTATGCAATCTACCAAATCGGCTATGGTTTAGGTGCTAACAATCATCAGCTGGCCATGGGTTTTGCAATGGACCTCTATTTTGAATCGGCCGCCACAATTTTGACCTTGATCACCTTGGGAAAATACTTGGAAGCCAAATCCAAAAGCAGAACTTCAGAAGCAATAGCCAAATTAATCGACTTGGCTCCAAAAACCGCTCTCGTTTTGCGAGAAGGCTTGGAATTGGAAATCCCGGTGGAGGATGTTGTTTTAGGAGATACTGTCATCTTGCGCCCCGGCCAGAGTGTTCCGGTAGACGGCGTCGTTTTGAACGGTCATTCCAGCATTGACGAAGCTGCCCTGACCGGTGAAAGCATGCCGGTGGAAAAATCCGAAGGCGACAAAGTTATTGCTGCCACGGTCAATAAGAGCGGATACCTGCAATTCCGTGCCACTCGTATTGGCGATGATACTACCTTAGCACAAATCATACGGTTAGTGGAAGAAGCAGCTTCCAGTAAAGCCCCCATCTCCCAATTGGCCGATAAAATCTCGGCAATTTTTGTCCCCACCGTCATGGTGATTTCAGTAGTCGCGACCATTGTCTGGCTGTTGTTAGGCTATCCGTTCGACTTTGCACTTTCAATCGGGATCGCGGTCCTGGTTATCTCTTGCCCCTGCGCTTTAGGGTTAGCCACTCCAGTTGCGATTATGGTTGGGACTGGTAAAGGTGCTGAAAATGGTATCTTGATCAAATCCGCAGAAGCTCTGGAGATTACTCATACCGTTAATACAGTTATTTTAGATAAAACAGGAACCGTTACCGAAGGTAAACCCCAAATCACCGATCTGATCACCTTGGGTTCCACCTCTTCACAAGAATTGCTACAAATGGCCGCTTCTCTCGAAGAAAAGTCCGAACATCCGTTAGCGACCGCCGTCATGGACTATGTCAAGCAGCAGGGTGTTGCCCCACTTCCCTCCGATCAATTCGAAGCAACAGCCGGTCAAGGCATTTCTGCTACGGTAGAAGGTCGTCGCATTCACGGAGGTAATCAACGAATGATGCAAGCGTTGGGTATTGAGATAGGTTCTCTACAGCAAATCACCGATACCTTAGCTGATCAAGGCAAAACCCCTCTCTATTTTGCAGACGATACCCAATTGTTGGGCATCCTGGCCGCAGCCGATGTGGTCAAACCCACCAGTAAAGAAGCCATTGCCGCATTGAAAGCTTTGGGCATCGACGTTGTCATGCTCACCGGCGATAATCAAAAGACCGCTCGGGCTATTCAAAAACAAATGGGAATCGACCGTGTTGTCGCCGAAGTCTTGCCTCAAGACAAAGAAGCCGAGGTTCGCAAATTACAAGAACAAGGTCGTATTGTTGCCATGATTGGTGACGGGATCAACGACGCACCGGCACTGGCCAGAGCCAACGTAGGTATTGCGATTGGTGCTGGTACCGATGTAGCCATTGAATCTGCAGACATTGTATTAATGAAGAGTGATCTCATGGATGTGGTCACCGCCTTGAATTTAAGCAAAGCAGTGATTCGGAATATTCGTCAAAACCTCTTCTGGGCATTCTTTTACAACATCTTAGGGATTCCTCTGGCAGCCGGCGTCTTCTACAGCCTATTAGGTTGGAAGCTCAGTCCCATGTTTGCCGCAGCAGCCATGAGTTTAAGTTCTGTTAGTGTCGTTACTAATGCTCTACGTTTGAAACTTTTTCACAGCCCGGCACCTCAGCGAAGTCAAAATTCAGCAACCACTACCCCTTCTCGCGAGGTAACAACCTCTCATATTCAAAAAGAAAAAGGAGAATTCGAAATGACTAAAATTATGAACATTGAAGGTATGACCTGTATGCACTGTCAAAAACGTGTGGAAAAGGCATTGAACGCAATTGAGGGTGTCAGCGCCAAAGTTGACCTCGCAACCAACTCTGCAACTCTAACCTTAACCAAACCCGTAGCGGACGAAGTTTTGATTCAAGCCGTAGTCGATGCTGGCTACGAAGTTACTTCTCTAAAGTAAGGAGACTACCATGAAAGCTGATCCAAAACTTGTTACTCCCTTGCTGAAAACCGCCCGCGGGCAATTGGATGGCCTCCTGCGTATGGTCGAAGATGACCGCTACTGTATGGATATATCTAATCAATTACTGGCCACCATTTCAATTTTAAATAAAGTCAATCGCGAGGTTTTGAAAGGTCATATGAGCCACTGCGTGCGTGAAGCCGTCTTGGAAGGAAATGACCAAGAAAAAATCGATGAAATTTTGAGCTTGCTAGACAAAATCAGCAAATAATCTGTTAGAAAGAAAGGGGCTACCTCGTGTGAGGTAGCCCCTTTTCCATGCTTGACTTTAAAATTATTTCGTGTTACTATTCTTTAGCTTGCAATCTATTATTTATCGTTCAGAGGAGATGGACTCATGACACAGAATCGACCCAGAGACTCGCGCGGGGATCTAACCGAGGGCAATATTGCCAGAAAACTGATCTCATTCTCCCTGCCGATGATTGCTGGAAATTTGATCTCTCAGTTATACAATGTGGTAGACTCTATTGTCGTCGGCAACTTTGTCGGTTCCGATGCTTTAGCGGCGGTCAGTGCCAGTTTCCCGATCATGATGTTGTTTAACGCCATGTTTTGGGGAATCGCTGTTGGTGCCGGTATTGTTATCGCTCAAAATTTTGGTGCGAAACGCTACGATGTGTTGAATAAAGCCGTCAACACCGCCTTTACCTTGGTTTATGCCAGCGGGATTTTGATCAGTATCATCGGAACCCTCTTTTCGGGGCCTTTATTGAAACTTCTTGGCACACCGGAGAATATTATCGGGGATTCTACGGTTTATTTGGCGATCATTTTTGCCGGAACTTTAGGAAATATGGCTTATAACATTGGCGGTGGAATTTTAAGAGGAATGGGAGACTCCCGTTGGCCTTTAGTTTTCCTAAGCGTCAGTGCTGTCTTGAACATCGTTCTCGATTTGCTGTTTGTAATCGTCTTCAAATGGGGAGTTGCCGGAGTAGCCATTGCTACGATTTTATCTCACATTGTCTCCGGAGCATTGGTACACATTCGGATCAATAGCGGTGTTTATCCGGTTCATGTCTCTCCGAAGAGTATGCGTATTGAAAAGCAATTAGCTGCTACCATTATTCGTTTAGGCGTTCCGGCTGCCATTCAAAATGTAGCCATGTCTTTGGGTTCTGTCATCATCCAATCCTTTGCGAACAAATTTGGTTCCAACTATATCGCTGCAAACAGCATTGTGCAAAAAGTAGACGGATTTGCTATTGTACCCATGATGGCCTTTGGCATGGCCCTCAGTACTTTTGTTGGACAAAATGTTGGTGCCGGTAGACATGATCGTGCGAAAGAAGGCATTCATGTTGCCATGACATCGATTACGATCTTTGGTGTAATTCTCGGAATTTTTCTTTGGTTCTTTGGACACCCGCTGATGCGAGTCTTCACCGATAACCAAACTGTACTAGACATTGGTTTTGTAGGGATTCGCATTTTGGCTTTCTTCTACTTCATCATGGGAATGAATCAAAACCTGGCAGGAGCCATGCGTGGTGCCGGAGCTTCTGTCGCTCCCATGATCACCTCAATTGCGGGAAGTTTAGTGCGGATTCCGGTGGCCTATTTTATTGCCGTGGTACCTAACAACATGTATGGCCTCTTCTGGTCGATGGTCGCTTCGATCGTTATCCAATTCATCTTGCTGTATTCCTACTTCCGTTCCGGTCACTGGCAAAACTTCAGTGTAGTCAAACCAAGAGAAGCAAGTCTTGCAACTCAATAGATAAAGATTCGGTTTTTGCCCGCTTGGGTGAAGGCCGATTTTTTATTGACAAAAAGTTACTTTTAAGTTAAAATGGTTTTATGTTAAAAGCAAAGGAGTATCATCTGATGACCGACGAGCAACGCAACCAACTCAATCGTTTTTTCGTGCGCACTTTTAACAGCATATTGGCATTTGAAGATAAAGCTCTAAGTGAACGTGGAATTGAGAATTTATCGGTAAAAGAAACGCATGTCATTGAAACAGTAATCCGCTTGGAGCAAATGGGGCAAAATACGATGACCGCCATTGCAGAGCAACTCAATATCACTGTAGGGGCTTTAAGCACAGCTGTGCAGACCCTGATTGGAAAAGGGTATTTGCAACGCTCCGCCGATGCGAACGACCGCAGATTGGTCGTAATGACAGCTACAAATTCCGGGTACGAAGTCAATAGAATTCACGAGAGTTTTCATGAACAAATGATCAATTACGTGGCTCAGCAAATGAATGCTGAAGACTTAGCGCGCTTGACCCATTCCTTAGAGCAATTATCTTTATTCTTTGAATCTCTCACAAAAAAATAACAACAGGAGGAATTTCTAACATCATGCCTATTATTATGACCGACAGCACCAGTGATTTTTCTTTAGAACAAGCTAATGCATTGGGAATCGAAATGCTTTCCCTAAAAGTCAATTTTGATCATGATTCCTACGATGACAAACGAACGATCAGCAGCGAAGAATTTTATGAGAAATTGAAGCACAGCAAAAATTTGCCTACCACTTCCTTGATCGGTGTAGGCGACTTCCTTCAAGCTTTTTCAAAATATCCCAAAGAAGAAATCGTTGTCATTACTCTGTCATCTAAGCTTAGCGGAACCTTTCAATCAGCAGAAATGGCCAAAGAAGAATCCGGACGACAAGATATCTACTTGATAGATAGCGGAACGATCACGGTCGGAATGGCCATGCTTGTCAAGCTTGCTGTGAAAATGAGAGATGAGGGGAAGTCCGGCAGTAAAATCGCCTCACAGGTTCGTCAATATGCAAAACGCACAAAAATTTACGCCGTAATGGATACCCTGCTCTATTTAGTCAAAGGCGGGCGTTTATCTGGTGTCCAAGGAGCGTTAGGCAGTGTGTTTTCTTTAAAACCTGTATTAACCATTGTCGATGGCAGCTTAAGCACCTTGGCGAAGGCGCGCGGCATGGACAAAGGTCTGCAAACGATGCTGGATTTCATTAACAAAGAAGGCAATCTCGACCCAACCATGCCGGTAGGGTTTGCTCATTCTTTGAATGTTCCTAAAATGCGCCAACTGCAAGAAATCATGAAACCTGAAATCATCGACGGAGAATATGTATTAGGCAGTGTGGTCGGAACGCATGCCGGCCCAGGAGCTGTGATTGTCTCCTTTTTTAGTAAAGAATAAGTTTATCCCTTCAAAAGCACTGTTCGTAGGAACAGTGCTTTTGTTATGAACAGGAATTTCGGGATCTCTCCTCGAAATAGAGTAGTCAGAAGAGAAAGGATTGATCAAAATGAATGAAACCCTTCCGGCAATCAAAAAAACCTATGAAGAAGCCCAAAAAATAGCAAATTTACAACCTTGGACTTTCATCGAAGAATCCGAGGTCTTTGCCATAGAACATCCCGAAAGTCATGTTTTGTACTTCGTTCAAGTAATCGGAAAAACACAGCCTATGCTGGGGATACAAATAAGCAAGGGTTATGAAGCTTATTTACGCCTTCAAGAGTGGCTAAAGCTCGGTGATACTGCAATCAAAGCTAACAAATTGGCCCTCTATACCCTTCATTATAACTCGGAACCTCTACCCGAAATCGATCAACAACGCTTAGAGAGCTCAGGCATTATAGAATCCCCCGCTTGTGGTTGGCCGCGTTTTAAAGATTTCACTCCTGAATTCCTCCCGTGGTACCCCGATGATGAAGACTTCTTGATTTTGCAGATTCTCTTGCCACAAATTCGTTTGCTCTTACAATTAGCCGAACCCGATCCCTCGCTTTTGTCTTCCCCGGAAGGTTGTTTGATCCGTCGTTCTCAAAAAGGAGTTTGGCACAATGAGGTTCAGAACCTAATGCCGGAAGAACATGAAAAGTTGAGTTATCTTCGACCAGAAGACCCTCATATCCTTATGCAATTACCACAGAACCCCTCTGCTGCCTTTGAAGCGGTTATGGAGCTCAGCACTGTTCCGTTCCAAACCCAACCGGATCAACGCCCCTTTTATCCTTGGATTTTCTTGCTGATCGATGCTGCCGATGGACAGCTTTTGGATTATCGTTTGACCGCCCGTAAAGAGCATTTCGCCTCTGTCAGCCAGGGTGTTGTGGAAGCACTCGGCAAAGCAGGGTATCGGCCGGGAGAAATACTCACAGCTGACTCCTTCACACAGGTTTTAGTCAGCGGTGTTTGTCAAGAAATAGGTATTCCGGTTCGAAAAAGCACTTTAGAATACGGAGACCGCTTAGTTCGTTTGATTCAAAAGAAATTGGCTGATTCTTAAAAAGAAAATATACGTGCAGAAGATAGGTTTCTATGGTATAATATAAGGTAACCTAAAAAAAACAAACCCCAAGGAGGATTATAATAAAAGACATGGAAGAATTCGAAAAAAACAAACTTACCGACGTAGCACAAGAAGAACCTGCTGCTCCTACGACGTATCCCGGTTCGGGACTCCATAAAAACCCTGCCAGAATGATGAAGATCGAAGAAGTCGTTGAATGGGATATGGATTTCGGCGTCAAAATGGGACCTGTCGGTTTTGATCATCGCTTGGCCTGTCCTTACTGCCGCAAAAGAATGCTTTTGGTCAGTCACGAAGGCAGCCGGCATCAAAAGTTCATCCGAGTAGTCTACGAGTGTGAGAACTGTGCGGCTCATACCGTTGTGCAATTCAGTGCACCCAATCAAAAACTAGACCTACCGGAATTGAGCTTAGGAGAAAAAATCATTATTGAAACACCTACCCCGGTGCCAAATCTAAGTCAAGAGAATCCTGCGATGCCTGAGCCCAGAAACAATGATCGCAATCGGAAGAACCGTCCCCAGCCCGGTAATCGTACCAATCCCCCTCCTACGGAAAATCCAAATCGTCAAGATAAACCCGATAATCGCAATTCACGTAATCGAAATACTCGCAATAACCAGCCCGATGCGAGAAAGAATAGAGCTCCTGAACAGGTACCTGTCAAACCGGGACAAATCGCTAAGCAACCCATTGCTAAGCTTCCGGGAGAACAAATCAAAAAAACAAGCCAAGCCAACTCAGCACCAACCCCACAACCGCAACAAGCAGAGAAGCGCTCCAATGCGTATTTCCGTTCTCGTCGCAAACCTAATCCACCAAAAAACCCTACTAACGAAAACTAAACGTGTAAGGTGATGTTCTCATGCGCTGGCTCCAACGAATTTTGCTTTTACTTGTGGTCACACTGCTCTTAACTGCTTGTCAACCGGTAGTTGAAGACCCTCGCCCTAACGGGGAGACTTTGACGTATCAGGTCACCGACATCGTAACTTCTGCTTTTTTTCAATTGCAAATCGAAAAGTTTTCGGTTAGTAGAAACCTCAATGACTATATTCCTGTGGACCGACAAGCCCTTTTGTTAGCAATGGATTTGATCATAGAAAATTCCACCGACAGTTCCTTACCCATGAGTTATGCTGACTTTCAATTGATCTACATAGATGACTCTGGAAAAGAGCAAATTATATATCCGTTGGAACCGTTTTTAGAATCGCAATTCCCCGACACCTATACCCTTGAAAATAAAGATACTAAATCCGGAACACTGGTATTCCAAATCCCGAAAGATTTGCAACAGTGTCACCTTCAGTATCAAGAAATCTATGAAGATGATTTCTTGGGAAATCGTCATTTGATTGAAATCGTCTTAACAGATTAATTAAAAATGCTTCACTTTATTTCAAAGTGAAGCATTTTTAATTTTCCTCTTGACAAGTACTTTCATTGCAAGATTTTGCCTAGAGTTTTCAGATAAATATCTAGGATCTCTTTCGTTACGATGAGCGGGCAATAGGTGCGAATTACTCTTTCTTTTGGTTTTACTCCGGCAATGATGCCATGTTCAAAAAACAGACGATCGATTTCGCGCATTGCTTCTTCCGAAACTGAAGCATCGAGCTCTATACTATTCAGCAATCCAATCCCTCTGATTTCACGGATAATTGGAAACTCTTTTTGCATGGACTTGTATCCTGCTCTCAAATATTCTCCCATGATCTGTGTATGTCGAAGTAGCTCCGCTTTTTCAATTTTTACTATGACCTCATAGGCGACCCTAGCGCCCATGGGGTCATTTTGATGTGATTGGGCAAAATGGAAACCTGCTTGCTCTGCTTCCTCAATGGTCTTTTGATTCATAATTGCTGCACTGACGGGGTATCCGTTTCCTAAGCCTTTACCCACTGCTACGATTTCCGGATTTAGATCGTATTGCATAAAGCCAAACCATTTCCCGGTACGTCCTATACCACAGGTGACTTCATCGACGACTGTCACGATCTGGTTTTCAGCACAAATACGAGCGAGTGCTGTCATGAGCTGTGGAGGAGGAAGCTTCGTGAAACCGGATGTATTTCCCGGTTCGAAAACAAATACGCCGAGTTCTTGAAAATCGTAGAAATGATGAAGCCGAGCGTACCACTCCTGCGGCGTGAAGTTGTCTTCTGTAGACCACTCGATTTGCTGCCAGCTCTGTTTATCTCGTTGCCAACCTTGTCCATAAGCTGCTAAGTATTGTCCTCTCAAGCTAAAGCAGTGTTTTCCCGGGCGAATCGCTTTTGCAACTTGTATGCCGTATTCAACGGCCTCGCTGCCCGAAGTGAGAAAAACACATTGGCCTTTTTCCATTTGTGCAATCTGGCAGAGTTTTTCGGCGCTCTTTTCTACAATTGGGTGATTATATTTATAACCCACATGCATGATTTCGTCCAGCTGTTGATGCATCGCTAGGTTTACATCGGGATCACAGTGACCCAAGGGTAAAGCCCAGACTCCGGCTTCAAAATCCAAGTATTTTCTGCCTTGCGTATCCGTGACATAACAACCTTGGCCCTTGACAATGTTTGAATTATAGAGTGGATAACCGGTGCTGTTGAAGATGTAACTCGTAATAAAAACCTCTCTCTTTTTATAATCAATCAATCCGCAATAATCTTTGCTAAGTGATTTTTCCCCTCCAAAATAATATTGCAAGGATAAGAAAGCCCAATTTTCACAATCAGTATCGCATCGTTGGTTTTCTTGATTATCCCTTCAACTCTTATCGGCCATAAAAACTCCTCTCCCTTGGTCTGCTCATTGATCATAGTCAAAATGCTTAGATTTATTCTTGCTAACTTGTCTTTGGTATTGATATCTTGTTCTAACAGAGATTTAACCCTCTCGATTTCCATTTCAATTGCTCTTTGTCGACCAATCGTCTTCTTTGCTACTCCTTGCGTGATAAACCATGCAACATCACCTTTGTGTTGGATGATTATTTCGTCAGAGGATATTTCAATCGAATCCCAAATCTCCTTGTACCTTTCCAACCCATTCACAACCTGATCTTTACCTTCGTAGACATCACCAGAAGTGCCGTATAAACTACACGCATCTTGGTAGAAATAGGTTTCAAAAATTTCCCTGGCTGTAGAACTGATCTTGTTAAGCTCATTTCGAAAATTTTGCAAAGCTATAACATATGGAGCAGCATTGTCGTAGTGGTCGGTAAGATACGAAATAATTCGCTGCGCTCCATTTTCATGGGATTTGATATAATAGTTATCCTCCCAAAATCTTTCGTCAGGATAAAGATAAGTTGTTGGTATGGCAAATTGAAGTTGGTTGAATCGATATCCTTCTTCTGTATGGACCACGACCCCGGATAAGCAGAATTGCCAGTCGTAGCGTTTGCCCTCTCCCGTAAGAAGATGACTTAACTCCCAAGCAATTGTTGTTAGCTTTGTCTCGTCACTAATTTTGCCCATCCAGGATATAGGATTACTAAAATACTCTTTCACATCCTTCAAAAACGACTCGTACGTATCTTGAGATGCTTTAAAATTATACCTAACATAACCATAAACTCTGAAATGTCCAATCTCTTCTAGTTCGGTTACCACCAAACTATTTAAATCAAAATTAACATCTCCCCAATGCTTCCAGTCGCTAATCAAAAGGCCTTTGGCCGCTTCAAATCCGAGGCACCACTCCGCATCGCTTGTGCCTAAAATAACCATATCTTCGCTATTAACGAATAGATCTTTGGCGTACTCGTCGGCTTTTTCATGCTCCCTTTTGGTATATCCTTCTTGTAATCGAACTAATAGATGGATTATCTCTTCTCTCATTGTTAACCTCCTTGTAAATCGATAGCAAAACGGCAGAGGGGATCCCCTTTCAAAGCAGAAGCTATCACCTTTGCCTTATGGTCTCGGTCTAAGATGACATCAAAAGGGAACTTCTCAAAACCCGCACTACAATTACACCATTCTCCCGGTATTTGAGGCTCTCCTTTTAAGATGGCTTCTCGAACAAAAGGACAATGACATGCATAATAACGTATCATTTTCGGATCTGTCAGATGTAAGTAGGTTGCCGGATCATATGGAATTTTCGTGATATAGAGAGTATTTCCTTCTCGCACGGCCGATAAGATCTCCTGATTGCCAGCTACGAAATCCACTACTTCTTGGGTAATGGTTTGCTCGTACCAAACCGTTCCATTGTCACAATGCTCTTGCAGTTCAGCGACTTTTCGTTTGTGAAACTCCACCAGAAACTCGTCCAAAGAGCCCAACTCTTCATAGCGTAACTTATCCTTCAGGAACGCTTCCCGCGGTATACCGTGGTTGTTACCAGCCATGATACAGCCGATTTTCTCTGCAGGAACCAACTTTTTCAATTCTTCCATGAAATTTGCAGTAAATTCAGGTTGTTGCTCGGGATCTGTACCCAAAGGGAGTTTTCCGGTTCTTTCTTTCAACGTTTCAGCAACTTCTGTTCCCTGATATGTAGCAACCCTCTCGGTGATGTTTTCAATGACTCCTCTTCCACCGACTAAAGAAGTAAAATAGACGTAAATTTCGTTGCGTCCGATCAGAAGAAAATAACGAGCCAACGCTACCAAGGTTGTCAGATCATTCTCCCCGTGCTCGATTAGATTCTTGATGTAACTTCTGATAAAATCAACCGTTACCGTCTCAAAAGACACTCCTTGTTTCTGCATGGCTTTTTCGAATTGCTGGCAAACTTGGATTGCAGCGTCGGTAGCTGTAGCCGAGACTCCCCTTTTACTGTAAAGCTCTCTTAGTTTAGATTCATTCATTGAAAATCACCTCTCTCATTTTTTGGCTGTTCTGTAAATTATTGCCAGCACTATTATATTACTCAACTTTCACCTTGTCAAAGTACAAAATAAAAAAAGCACGTCTATGTAAGACGCACTTTTTCATTTAGTTTAGTTGTCGCTGGCAAGCGGATTGATGTCACCTTCATCTAGGGGTTCTTTGCCACCATGCCATAAGTTTTTTTCTAAGCGGTATACAAAGCCTAATGTGCGGCCACCCCAGTCGGAAAACATAGAGAGCCAAATTCCAACGACCCCTAAGCCCATTTTAACACCTAAGAACCAAGAACCGAGAAGACGCAAACTGAACAAACTGATGATTGAGATGATCATTGTATTGCGCGCATCTCCCGTTGCACGTAAAGAACCGGGCAACACGAACGCCGTAGGATACAACAAAGGATGCATGATGACACTAATCGTCAGAATTAATTTAGCTGCTTCGGCTGCTGCCGGAGAAGGACCATAGGAGGCAATCATCGGATCAAGGAAAATTAGAAAAGGGATCCCTGCCAATACTTGAATGGCAGAGGAATACAAGCAAATTTTGCGCATCAAGGTTTTAGCTTGCTTGTACATGCGAGCTCCATACGATTGACCGACTACGGTCACCCCAACAATGGAAAAGGCATTGGCACCTAAGTTAATAAATCCGCTTAACGAACCGACGATCGCGTTGGCTTGCAGAGCCGCTGTTCCCATTCCCGATAAGAAAACAGAAACCAATACTTTCGCTCCTTGGAAAATCAAAGAGTCGACACCTGAAGGCACGCCAATATGCAGAATAGGACGTATCACATCCATATTAAGACGTAAGGTGATTTTGGGTAAAACCAATTCCCCGAATTTTCGATGACTAACCATATAGAACATAAACAGTGCCGCACCGATACGCGCTGATAACATAGCAATTGCTACAGCATATACGCCCAAGTTATAGCCGTATATTAAGGTTGCAGCAATCGAAATATTGATGATATTCGAAATAAAGGCACCCACCATGGGGGTTTTGGAATCTCCGGACGCTCTTGTTACTCCAGCGCAGACTGAAAATAGGCCTAAGAATAGGTAACTTATTCCGGAAAAGCGCATGTAAATAGTGCCTGAACTCAATACATTTTCTGCCGAACGTCCATACAGGCTTCGTAAAATTGGATCGGCAAAGAAAAAGGCAAAAGTCCCTACTATGATCGCCATGCTAACTACTAATACTATTGCTTGAGCTGCAGTTTCTCCGGCTTCTTTATTCTTGCGAGCGCCAATTCTTTGAGCAACCACAACCGTAGCACCAGAGGCCATAGCATTAAAGAAGATGATAATCAAATTGTTTATGGAATCTACTAAGTTGACACCGGCAACGGCATAATCACCAACATTGGAAACCAAGATGGTTGATACGGCACCGACTAAAATGGTAAGCCCTTGTTCAATCATAATTGGCCAAAACAATTGCAGTAATCGTTTGTTCTCTTTCAAGAAACCTGGTTTGGGATTCAAGAATAAGACTCCTCTCCGTGATAATCCTTCTGTTAACTAAAGTTTCTGTTCGCGCTTTAAATAGTACATAAGGATAGCACGCTTTTGTCTATGGTGCAATAACCCTCAAAAAAGGAATTCCTTCGCATTCTGATTTTTCGGGTTAGGTTCTAATTAAGAAGCAATAACACCTTCATCTTCCGGAATTTTGCCTCCGTGCCATCGATTGGCTTCCAGTCTCCAGAGAAATCCTAAGCCTCTCCCCAGCCAATCCGCTAACATTCCCATCCAAATGCCAAATACACCCCAACCCAAATAAAGAGCAAAGAACCAACCAAAGAATAATCTTAACGCAAATAAACTGATAACCGAAATGACCATTGTATTTCTGGCATCCCCTGTCGCCCGCAAGCACTGGGGCAAGACGAAGGCAGCTCCATAAACAAAGGGTTGAGCGATAGAGATAATGGTAAGAATTCGTTTCGCCAATTGAGCACTCTCAGGAGAAGGTGCATAGAAAGAAATCAAGGTGTTTAAGAATAAAAGATAGGGAACCAGCATTAGAATCTGAATACCAGCAGTATATAGCAAGAGTTTTCGCATCCATTGTTTTGCTGTTTTATAAAGTCTGGCCCCATAGGCTTGACCTACCATGGTAACCGCAGCTACTTGCATGGCATTACCTACCAACCATAAGTATCCTCCAGCAGAATTGACTATGGCATTGGCCTGCATAGCTTTCGTACCCATGCCAGATAGAAAAACCGAAATCAATACCTTGGCTCCTTGGAAAATCAAAGAGTCGATACCAGAAGGAACACCAATATTGAGAACCGGTCGAACTAAATCCATATCGATTTTAAGCCTGATTTTCGGCAAAACTAAAGCGCCACTTTGACGTTTACGAACATGGTAAAACATAAATAAACCGCTGACCATACGAGCGGACAAAACCGCAACCGAGACAGCATACACTTCTAAATGAAAGACAAAGATTAAGAGAGCGGCTACACTAATATTGACTAAATTCGAGAGCAGTGCTGCTTTCATGGGGGTCTTCGAATCTCCGGAGGCTCGTGTGGCACCCGCTGAAACACTAAACAGGCCTAAAAACAGGTAGCTAATCGCCGAAAAGCGCATATAAATCTCACTGACCTGTAAAACATTGGCAGCTGCATTGCCGTATAACAGATGAAGGATCGGTCGCGCAAAAGTAAAGGTCAACCCACCCATGACCGCAGCAAGACCGACGACCAAAACCACCGACTGGGCTGCTGTTTCTCCGGCTTTCTGGTTTCGCTGTGCTCCAATATGCTGTGCTACCATGACGGTTGCACCGGCGGCTAAGGCATTAAAGAAGATTATTATCATCTGGTTAATCGTATCGACTAGGTTTACTCCGGCCACCGCATAGTCTCCCACATTGGAGACAAGAATGGTAGAAACCATCCCGACCAAGATCGTCAGTGCCTGTTCGACTAAAATCGGCCAGAACAATTTGAACAATTTTTGGTTTTGGGGACTCAGTTGCAGGCGCTTAGGCATGGTCATCATCCTCTTTTACAGCTTACTTCCATTAAAAGTAGCATATCACGAAGGTTTCATAGTAGCAATAGAGCATTTGTAGTATATCTCTATGCTTTTTGTCTTATTTCAAAGATTAAACACAAAGAATTTACCAAGCATAGGATAATGTGGTATACTGAATTGCTTTTGTGAAATTCTGCTCTAAAAGGAGGTGAAGTACCTATGAAAATGGTAAAAGACAGGGAGTTTTATCGTCTATTATTGGCGATTTCATTGCCCATTGCTTTACAAAACATGGTTAATCAAGGAGTGTCCCTAATTGGCACTTTGATGCTTGGTCAATTGGGTAGCACTCAAATCGCTGCTTCTTCTTTAGGGAATCAACCGCTCTTCATCTTTACTTTGCTGACCATGGGCTTCGCCGCTGGCGCTTCCGTATTGACCGCGCAATATTGGGGCAAAGGCGATACTGCTGCCATTCGCCGTTTGATGGCAATTGTTTTACGATACAGCGTTTTTGCTTCTTTGATCTTTGCCACGATCATGGGTCTATTCCCTCGAGTGATTATGAGCTTTTTTACATCGGACCCCGATGTACTGGCTGAAGGAGCTCTTTATTTACGAATTACCGCTTTGGCTTATCCGTTTTATGGCCTAACCAATACAACCTTAGCCATTTTAAGAAGTGTTGAACGAGTTTGGATGAGTTTTTGGGTAACCTTGTTCTCGTTAGCTACTACAACGTTCTTGAACTGGGTTTTGATTTTTGGACGCTTCGGGATGCCGGCCATGGGGATTTCCGGTGCTGCTTGGGCTCAAGTGATCGCTCGTTTTCTCAGTTTCTTGTTTGTTTTAGTCTATATGGGTTTCCACGAAGATCGAATCAAGCTTCATTTCCGGGATTTCTTTGTGCGTGACCCTGTATTACAAGGAGATTTTCTGCGAAACGCTAGTCCAGTCATCCTCAATGAATTCTTGTGGGGATTCGGTTCTTCTGCGCAAGCAATGATCCTTGGCCATTTGGGTAAGCAAGCAACGACTGCCCACAGTATTTCGCAAGCGCTGATGCAAATGTCGATGGTGTTTATTTACGGAGTCCTCAGTGCCTCTTCGGTCATCATGGGTAAAACATTGGGTTCAAATCAAATGCATAAAGTGCGACCATACATAAACACGATCATGATTTTATCGGCGATCATCGGGGTTTGCACAGCCGGATTCATCTTATTCAGCAAGGGCTTTTTCATTAATTTGTATCAAATAGAAGAATCGACCAAGTTGTTGACACATCAGTTTATGAACATTGCGGCCCTAGTTGCACTGATGCAATGTCTCTACTCCCCAGTGAGCTTAGGGGCTTTACGAGCGGGCGGAGACACCAAGTTCGTACTTTTCCTAGATGTAACTTTTCTTTGGGCATTAGCGTTACCCATGGGTTTCGTTGCTGCTCAAGTCTGGCATTTAGCCAGTGCCTCCGTCTTCTTCTTCTTAAAAATCGACGAACCGATCAAAGTGATTTTGGCTTATTGGCGAGCGGGTGGAGACCGCTGGATTCGTAATCTCACTCGCGAAAACTTGGAAATCGAGGAGGTGTAACCATGCCATTGTTAAAGGGGATTGTTCTTAAAACTGCTACACGAAAGCAGGATCAATATCCTTTCAATGTGTCAACGGTTAAAAATCTTAAGGATTTAGCATTCAAGCGCTCGATTTGCTTTTTTGTAGGAGAAAATGGCAGTGGAAAGTCTACCTTATTAGAAGGGTTAGCAGCAAAATTAAACTTTCCCACAATCGGAGCACATCCGGTAGCCACGGATCCCAGTTTGGATGCAGCTCGGCGATTAGCCGCTACTCTGCAGCTGCAATGGGCAAGTAAGGTGGTTCACCAAGGTTTTTTCTTACGAGCAGAGGACTTCTTCGGATTCATCCAACGGGTTGGCCAAATGCAACGGGAGTTGGAACGAGAAGAGGAATCTTTGCGACGCGAAATGGAAGAGGCTGGTTCTTCTGACTATGGCATCCAATTAGCCACAGGCTCCTTACGGGGGAATCGAGATGCGATGAGCAACCGCTATGGTGAGAACCCCGATGCTCAGTCTCATGGGGAAAGCTATTTACAACTCTTCTCCTCTCGAATTCAGCGTAACAGTATTTATCTCATGGATGAACCGGAAGCTGCGTTATCTCCCATGCGCCAACTGGCCTTCTTGGATTTGTTGCTGCAAGGTGAAGAACAAGGGAATCAGTTTATTATTGCCACCCATTCTCCGATTCTTTTGGCGTATCCCGGAGCCCAAATCCTATTATTTGATAAAGGTACTGTTTCCGAAACCGATTACGACAGTTTAGAACATGTTCGTTTTACTCGTATGTTTCTCAATAATCCTCAAGCATTCTTACATCATCTCAAACCTAGATAGATAAAGAGAGAAGGAATTTATGATGAAAAAATTTGTCAAACGGTATTTATTCGATGCCTTGAGCGCTATGGCTTTAGGGCTGTTTTCATCCTTGATTATTGGTTTGATCATTTCTCAACTGGCGAAATTACCCGGATTAGCTCTCTTAGCTCCTATTGGTAGTGCCTTGGCTGCCTCCTCCCCTGTGACCGGCTGTGCCATTGGGGTTGCCATAGCTTGGAGCATGAAAGTGAAGCCCTTAGTACTCTTTTCAGGCGCGGCTGTGGGTGCTATTGGTTATGCAGCAGGGGGACCGGTGGGTGCCTATTTGGCTGCGGTAGTGGGTAGCGAACTCGGTCAATTGATCGTGGGCAAAACCCCTGCCGATATTGTCTTAGTACCCTTGGTTACGATTATCGGTGGTGGTTTGACCGGATTAAAACTGGGCCCGGGAGTGCAGCAAGCGACCGCTTTTATTGGCACGATTGTTAATGAAGCTACCTTACTTCAACCGATCACCATGGGAATCATTGTTTCCGTGATCATGGGAATGGTTCTGACCCTGCCCATTAGCTCCGCTGCCTTAAGCATTATGTTGGGATTAAGCGGGTTAGCTGCCGGCGCCGCTACAGCCGGATGCACCGCACAGATGATTGGCTTTGCAGTTGCCAGCTATAAAGATAACGGGTTCAACGGTCTCCTCGCTCAAGGCTTAGGCACCTCTATGTTGCAAATACCCAATATCATGCGAAAACCCCAAATCTGGATTGCACCTACCTTGGCTTCAGCCATTACCGGACCTTTGGCTACCAAAGTCTTTGCTATGCAAAACACTGCCTACGGAGCCGGCATGGGAACCAGTGGTTTAGTGGGTCAGTTTGGAACCTTAGAAGCCATGGGCTACACACCCGATGTGTTTTTGAAAATTGCTTTGCTTCATTTCGTTCTACCTGCTCTTTTAACCCTTCTTTTTCATAATATTCTCGTAAAGTGGGGTTGGGTGAAGGTAGGAGATATGAAATTAAACACCTTAGATAAATAATAAACAAGCTCATTTGGAAGCACGTCCAAATGAGCTTGTTTTTAGTTTTAGTTTTTTTTAGATTTGATGAACGATTTCGCCATCAATCATGGTGAACACACATTTACTGAAGTTGCTCAATGGATCCCCGGTGAAAATTGTGATGTCGGCATCTTTTCCTTCTTCTAAAGAACCCATACGGTCACCAACACCCAGCATCTCAGCAGGAATAATGGTAATCCCTCTTAAGGCATCGTCATATTTCATGCCTTCTTTGACTGCATAACCAGCCATGATTGGCAATAATATGGTATGAGCGGAAGTATCTTGTTGCAGAGCAACCATAACTCCAGCTTCGGCCAACACAGCCGGGTTTTTCCAAGAAACATTCCATAACTCATGTTTACTGTGACCCATATTCAAAGGACCTACGGTGGCTTTGACTTTTTTAGAAGCCAAGATGTCGGCGATTTTGTAGCCTTCGGTGCAATGCTCAATAATGTAGTCCAAGTTGAATTCTTCGGCAATACGAATCGCGGTCATGATATCATCCGCACGATGTGCATGAATACGAGCTTTCATTTCGCGTTTCAAAACGGGAATGAGTGCTTCGGAGTTCATATCCTTATCGGGAGCAGGTTTGCCATCGGCTTTCGCTTGTTCGATTTTATTCATATAGGTTACTGCTTTGAATAAGGCATCGCGCAAAACGGCAGCATTCCCCATGCGGGTGCCATTGGTTTTACCTTCATAGTTGCGTTTTGGATTCTCACCTAAAGCCATTTTCATGCCTTCTGTGCCGGGGATAATCATTTCTTCAGCAGTACGGCCTTTGAGTTTCATAACGAAACCAGTGCCACCGATCAGGTTAGAACTGCCAGGCCCGGTATAAACCGCAGTGAAACCACCTTCACGAACGATAGGAATCGCTGGATCTTCCGGATTCAGAGAATCGATCCCGCGTAGTTTTGCCTGGATGGCACCGCTCTTTTCGTTACCGTCGCCGGTTGCCCAAATTGAGGGATCACCAAAAAGGGATAAATGACTGTGAGCATCGATCAAGCCAGGTAGAACGATCTTTCCTGTAGCATCGATCACGGTATAACCGGCAGGGATTTTCGTTTTTTCATTGCCGACTTTTACAATTTTCTTTCCTTCTACCAAAACAACACCGTTTTCAATGTTGCCTTTGGCCATGGTCCACACGGAACCACCTTTGATTGCATATTTGTTCAAGTGAAACGCCTCCTTGATATTCTGTATCTTATTATTTCGACAAGCGCAAGAATTTTCCTGCTTCTAACAAAAAACTTATTTCATTTTGACTCAAGGTTTGGTATAATAGAAACAGGTCTTAAAGAAGGAGGTACCTCTATGAAAAAACGTTTTACATGGCTAATAGCCATTCTCTTCTTATTGGTAGGAAGTGTTGGCACGATGGCCTTTTACTTCACTGAATACAAATGGTTTCAGTCTGTCAACTATCAACAAGTATTCACCACCATTCTATTTCAAAAGGTCTTTGTAGGCTTAATCGGGATTGTCGTCACCTTTTTGTTTGTCTTCCTTAATCTGAAATGGCTGCAAAAATGGTTGGCTAGAACCGTCCCTGACGAAATCGTTGAACCCGAAGTGATTCAGGTGGATTTCGGGCAGACCAGACAACGCATGCAAGGCAATTTATCGGAATTCGGACGCACCATTGCCCGCAGTCCGTTATTGAGTTGGATTATCTTAGGCTTCTCCTTACTGGTCAGCATTAGCAATGGGTTAGCGCTATCTGCCCAATGGTTAACGGTAAAAACCTTTTTAAATCAGGTGCCCTATGGCGTTGCAGATCCTATCTTCAACCGGGACATCAGCTTCTACATGTTTTCTTTACCGTTTCTCGAAATGCTTCTCGATACCGTCTTTGGTTTGGTTTTATTCCTCTTTGCCATTTGCGGTTTCTTCTATTTAACCAACAATGGCTTCAGAAAAAACCCCATGGATAAGCGACCCTTTGCTCACTTAGGACTCTTAGGTGCGTTTGCCTTTCTACTCCAAGGTGGAAACTTCTTCATGGAAATGTTCAATTTAGTCTACTCACCAAGAGGTGTCGCTTTCGGCGCCAGTTATTCCGATATTCATGCATCCATTCCCACCCTTTACATTGCCATAGGACTCAGTGCCTTGGGTGCCTTGATGATGCTCTCGCAAATGATACGCCCCAGCCTTCGTACCGCTGTTATCCCTATTGTTTTGGTAGCTGTGGTTGCCGTGGCAGGGCAAAACGTTGTTGCCGGATTAATTCAGAATCTACAAGTTAAACCTAATGAATTCACCATGGAAGAAGAATACTTGAATTATAATATTGAATTCACTCGTTTGGCTTATGATTTAAACAATACGATTGAAATCGACTTCCCCATTGCTGCCAATGCTACAGCAGATTGGGCTGAACTTAACGAGTATTCTGCCAGTATCGATACCGTTCCTCTGTTGAATTATCAACAAACTCAAGCAGCCTTTGGCCAATTACAGGGCATGCGATTATATTATCGCTTCAATGATGTCGATGTTGACCGCTATTTAATCGACGGTGAACTGGTCCCGGTCATGTTGAGTGCCCGGGAACTTCCGGCTGATGCTTTACAAACCGAAGCCGATACTTGGGTAAATCGCCACTTAAAATATACCCATGGTTATGGTGCAGTCGTTGCACCAAGTAATCAAATCACCCCCGATGGCCAACCAAACTTAGTGGTTAAAGATATTCCACCACAGACCAATATACCTGAGTTAGTGATTACTCGTCCTGAGATTTACTATGGTGAACTGACCAATGACTATGTTATTGTAGGTACGCGTTCTCAGGAATTCGATTACCCCATGGGTGATGCCAATGCTGAGACCAGTTATGAAGGCGAAGCTGGACTTTCGATCAGTTCCATGTTCTCTCGCTTCTTGTTCAGTATTCGTCTCAACACCTTGAATCCGATGTTGACTAATGAAATCATAGCAGATTCCAAGATATTATTACACCGTCAAATCAAAGACCGTGTGACCACCTTGGCGCCCTTCCTTTATTATGACGCCGACCCCTATTTGGTAATCCATGAAGGTCAATTGTTCTGGATTATCGATGGTTATACCATAAGTAATCGATTCCCTTATGCACAATCTTGGCAACAAGACGATCAGCTCACTGGTGCCAATTATATTCGTAATAGCGTCAAGGTAACCGTCAATGCTTATGATGGAACCACTACTTTCTATTTATATGACACCGAAGATCCGGTTATCCAAACCTACGCCAAAATTTTCCCGGATTTGTTTACCCCCTTTGAAGAAATGCCGGCTAATCTGGTAGCTCATTTACGTTACCCGGAAGACATCTTCAAAATTCAAGCAAAAATGTTCTTGAATTACCACATGACCAACCCCAAAGTATTCTACAATCGTGAAGATGCTTGGGCCATTGCCAAAACTTCCGGTCAACCGGTAGAATCGTATTATGACATCATGGAATTCCCGGGTTCTGATCAAGCCGAATTCATGACCCTTTATCCCATTACCCCCTCCCAAAAAGATAACATGGTAGCCTTCTTGGCAGGTGTTTCCGACAAAAACGGTGTCAGCTCCTTATCGGTTTACCTCTTCCCCAAAGACCGTTTAGTCTACGGTCCCGCGCAGATTGAGGCCCGAATCAACCAAGAATCGAACATTTCCAAAGATCTTTCCCTGTGGAATCAAGGTGGTTCTACGGTATCGAAGGGTCACACCATCACTGTTCCTCTAAAGGATTCTCTCCTCTATGTAGTACCTCTCTATATTACCTCAACTTCTAGCTCACTTCCCGAATTGAAGAAAGTCATTGTCTCCTATGGTAATCGACTTGTCATGGAAGAAAATCTCGAACTGGCTTTAATCCGACTCTTTGGTAGTCCAGACGGTGAAACCGATATTCCAGGAGTCCCAGTGCCAGGCGACAGTGCCGACAGTGATTTGAAACAACTGATACAAAATATCTTAGCACAGTATGAGATTGTCACAGAACAACGGCAGTCAGGCAATTGGACTGAATATGGTAAAGCCATGGATGTTCTGGAAGAGATGCTTCAAGAGCTTGCCGGTCGCGATCTTTCTTCGGTAATCATTGAAATACCCACTGAAGGACCATTACCCGTTACTCCATAATTAAGGAGAGAATTTTCGATTATGCTGAATATTCTATTAACTTTTGCCGCCGGCTTGTCCGGCGGCTGGTTATTATCCAAATTGAAAGTCCCGGGTGGGATGATGGTCGGCGCTGTTTTGGGAGCTGCAATTTTGAATGTTGGCTTTTCTGCCGCTTCCATGCCGGTCAATGCGAGAGTAGTCGCGCAGTGTACAGCCGGTGCTTTTATTGGTTGCTCGGTCAAACGTTCGGATTTGGAGCGTCTTAAATACATCTTGAAACCGGCAGCGATTCTCTTGAGTTCGATGTTAGCATTAAATCTTGTTTTAGGTTTCCTGATTCATTGGCTCAGCCCTTTGGATTTGCTGACCTCGCTCATGAGTGCTGTTCCCGGTGGCATGACCGATACACCTTTGATTGCTGCAGATTTAGGGGCCGATGCTCCGAAAGTTGCCGTTTTGCAATTTGTGCGTATGGTTTCCGGTATCGGCTTATTCCCATCTCTCATTGCTTGGGTTGACCGTAGAGAAAACGGAACCGAGATTCAAGCCATTGAGTTTTCCAATGGTTCAGACAGCGGATTCGGCAAAGCAAAACAGAAAAACCGCTTTGCTCTTGATCACTTATCTCCAAACTTAAAATTTATAATTACGATCTCGATTGCGATTGTTGCAGGTTTCATAGGTCGAGCCTCAGGGGTTACCGCAGGCACACTGCTCTTCAGCATGGTAGCTATTTTAACTTTAAAATTATCCACCAATGTTTCTTATATTCCAATGTGGGCTAAGCGTCTAGCACAGGTACTGGCTGGCTGTTATATCGGAAGCGGCATTTACAAGAAAGACTTATTGGAACTTCGTTTCTTGGTAGTTCCGGCTCTGTTGATCCTCGCAGGCTACTTTCTCAATTGTTATTTAACCGGTCACTTGCTGCATAAAACTTGCCAGTTTGAATTAAAAGAAGGCATGTTAGCCGCCACACCTGCCGGAGCTACCGATATGGCTTTGATTTCTTGTGACTTAGGGGTTCAAAGCACAGATTTGATTGTCTTACAGGTCATTCGCATGTTATTCGTAATCTCAGTCTTCCCTCAAATCATCTCTTTCATAGTCAAAGTAATGACATAAGAAAAGAGTGTTTCTCGTAATTAACACGAGAAACACTCTTTTCTTAAATTAGATGCTTTCTTCTAACCAATTCTCGTAAAAAACCAAATCCTTCATTTCCTTCAAATCTCGTTCCTTTGGTTTTTCAGCAGCATATCCAACCGGTAACAAAAACAAACAAGTCTTCTCCGGGGGAAGTTTCAAGATTTCGTTTGCTCTTCCAATATTCAAGTAGCCGATAAAACAAGTACTTAACCCATGTGAAACCGCTATCAAAGCTATATGTTCGGACGGTATCAAGGGCGTTGCATTCTGGAACAATGTCATAACGGATTTACGATTTGGGTAGTCATTAAGGTACTCAAGGAAATCCTCACCAAAGCGTCCTTTATTAACAATCAATCCAAAATCATCAATCGGAGCATCGGCGATATCGTGACTAATATCAGCACAACAGGCTAGGACCACAGGCGCTTCGGCGATCCACATTTGCTGACCGGCCGCTTCTGCTAATGCTTTTTTGGTTTCTTTCTTTTTTATGACACCAAAAAGATAAGATTGACTGTTCCCGCCCGAGGGGGATAACCGAGCTGCTTCAAGCATTTCATGCAAAATTTCATCAGAAAAAGGGGTTTCTTTAAATTTACGTATCGATCTTCTTTGTTCAATAGCTAACTTAATATCCATTTGATTCGATCTCCTTTACAATAATTCCTAGTTGTTGTGATGACATGAAAACGAATGGATCATTTTGAAAAATGCACAAAAAGAGGCGTGGAGTCGACGAAAATCATAAATGGTACAGGAAAACAACCATACAGCGATGGTTCCTTCTCTGCAATTTATGATTTTTCTCGTCTTCTCCACGCCTCACATATTTTGCCGATGTTGCAAAATCCGGTGAGCCGGATTACATCCCTCATTTCATTCATGTCATCACGAAAAGAGTATATCATTTATTGGTAATTTTGTCTATTTCTATCTGGTAACAAATCGACCCGCTTTGGTTTCGTGCAATTCACCATGAGAGAGAGCTACTTTTCCGGCCACCATGACCCATTCAATACCGGTGGGATAAGCATGCGGCTTCTCAAACGTAGCGAGGTCCTGGATCTCTTTCTCATTAAGTAGCAATAAATCGGCTTGCAACCCGGGGCGCAATAGACCACGATCCCATAAACCCAAACGTGCAGCTGGTGCTGAAGTCATTCGACGGATGGCCTCACTGAAGGGGATCACTCCTTTTGCTACATAATGAGATAACACTCTTGGAAAGGTTCCGTAATAACGGGGATGTGGCACATTTTTACCAAACTCAACTAAACTACCGTCTGAACCGATCATACCTAGAGGATGCTTCATAATGGTTTCGCAATCCTCCTCTTGCATGTTGAATGAAACAATTTGAACGGGTCCTTGTACCAACAAAGCAAGTGCAGCATCGACCGGTTCTAAGTTCAGGCTTTGAGCAATGCTTCCTAAATGTTGACCATTAAAGCTTGGTTGCGGATCAAAGGTGGCTACGACCAAACTTTCCGCTCCGCCTCTACGATACATATTCTCAGCCATCTCACGGCGAATTTTGCTTCTGCTTTCGGGATCCCGTAGCCGTTGACGCATCGTTTCGTTCCCGCCGGCTTGCGCCCACCCGGGGACTAAAGCCCCTGTCAACGATGTTCCGGAAGCTAAATAGGGATACTGATCAAAACTTACATCAATCCCCTCTTTACGTGCCTCATCTAAAAGGGTCAAAGCAGCAGTGGCCTGCCCCCAAACCGAACGACCTAAGCATTTTAAATGAGATATCTGTATAGCAGCGCCACTTTGGCGACCAATTTCTATGGCCTCCCGTATCGATTGCAACAAGCCTATGTTATAATCACTCTCATCACGCATATGAATACTAACAAAACCCTTATACTTTGCTACCACCTTAGCTAAACCAACGACTTCCTCCGTTTTGGCATAACTACCGGGCGTATAATAGAGCCCAAGCGACAAACCAAGCGCCCCTTCTTCTAAAGAAACTGCTAGGGCCTCTTCCATAGTTTTCTGTTCCTGTGGAGTTGGGTGTCGCATTTCCATACCCATGACACTCTGACGAATACTGCCATGCCCGACCAGTAATCCGTAATGAATAGCGAGCCCCTTATCTTCTACCTCGTTTCGATGCTGTCCTATGGGATAACAAGAACCACCGCAATTGCCACCGATCAAAGTAGTTACACCTTGACGCAAATAATTCTCTGCATTGGGAAATTGTAAAATCCCTCGATCTGCATGAGTATGCAGATCGACAAATCCCGGTACCAAATAATGCCCTTGACCATCGAATACCTGCGCCTCGGTGTCGTTGATCTTCCCCATCGCTTTTATTGTTGAGCCTTCAACCAGAAGTTCTCCCCATTGCCATGGTGCACCACTGCCGTCTAGTACTCTCACATTGCGTATCAGTAGTCTCTCCATCTTCATCCACCTTACCTTTCTTCTGTGCAATTCCACAAAAGATGTTGAGATTCCTTGCCATTCCTGATTTAAACAGTCCAATCCAGTCCAATCTGGGATTGGGCTATATTAAAGCTGTTTTGCGTAGGCTTCCGCTGACTTCCGCTGACTTCCCCCACTGTTGTTGGTTTGACTTGTTCTGTTACACCCCCTATAATTGTACTATCGTATACGATTAATACTATAAAGAAAGGTTTTGACAACATGTTTACCGGAAAACGCTCTAAAAGAGTTTTTTTTACTCTATTGGGCGCGGCCATTTCATCATTTGGTATTTACAATGTACACGCACAAAGTAATCTAGCAGAAGGCGGCAGTGTGGGTCTTGCCCTTCTAGCATACCAGTGAGCTGATATCCCTCTTTCTATGACGCTGTTGATATTGGATCTAATAGGGATATTGGTTGGAATCATCTTCTTCGGAAAATCATTTGGTGCTCGATCGTTATTTGCTGCCCTTAGTTTTGCAGCATTCTTTCGCCTTTATGAGCTTTTCCCTCCCGTTATGCCCAGCTTCGCACAACTTCCGTGGATCGCTGCTTTGTTTGGAGGCGTTTTATTGGGCTTGGGTGAAGGGATTCTCTTGAAAAACAAAATCGCTTCAGGTTTTGATTCTTCAATCGCCTTAGTCGTAGAAAGAAAATTTCGCGTCCCCGTCTCCCTTTGGTATTTAGTCACCGATAGCCTCGTTTTATTGGCTTCTCTGTCTTATTTACCCATCATGCGTCTGTTTTATACCTTTATCACCGTCTTAGTATCCAACAGTACCATTGCATTACTCGGTTTAAAACTACTTCCCATGCGTGCTCGCAACAGCAATGCATTTGTTTTTCTGGTTTCGCCGTTGCAAGAATTATGTATGGCTTGGTCGCAACGTATACCAACACTCTACTGGCGAAAAAATCAATCCATGGAATCCTTGCTTTGGACCATTGAACCCTTAACGGAAAACCTACCATGACGAGCTCATAGGAGCCTATAATTACACCGGAACGCCTTAACATGGCAGTTCCGGTTTTTTCTTTTTTTCAGAGGAAATCGTCGAATCGACTGGGAAACCTTGCGAAAGAAGCCAATCTATGCTAAAATTTTATGTCATAGTACAGAAACAATCATTTGGGAGGGATGGGTTTGAAACAAAGATTAGAGGTCACTCGACGCCTGATCGCTCAAGGTCAATTATTGGTAAAACCAGGTCAGAAAGTGAGTTACAATACCATTGTAGGACGCTTAGATTACATCCCCGGGCAAATGGTACGTTGTAATGTTGCAGATAAATTGGGCATTGCCCCTAAATACATTCAACAAAAGATGTTAAAAGAGCTTAATGATTGGGTCGATGAAGGTGAATTACTCGCTAAAAATGATGAGTTCTTCACTGAAACCACGGTGGACAGCCCTACTTCCGGATATGTAGCTCTCGTATCTCGTTTTTTAGGAAATGTGTTTATCCGCGTGCCTTTACCGGTCGGACCGAAGGAGCCGATTTGGTTCCGGGCTGAAGATTACAACATGTCAAAATTAGCTTTTACAGCAGCCATAACCGTCAAGCAAGGCACTGTTGTCGATAAAGGTCGTTTGTTATTGACCACAAAACCTCCGGTTTTATCACCGGTCGTAGGTCGAATTCGAGAAATTTCAGTCACAGGCGGATATATGATTTTAGCCCCTATGTACCAAGCGACTGAGCTCCCAGCACATTTAGATGGCACGGTAGTTGACGTTCCGGACACCTCCACTTTGATTATTCGAGGATATGGGTATAACTATCAGGGTGTTTTAGGCTATGGCGGGGAACAAGTGGGTTACTTGAAGCCGATTTCAGATCAAAATCGTGATATTGAGGCCGATGATTTATCGGAAGACGTGTCCGGTTGCATCTTGCTTGCACGAGGCGGCATCAGTTTAGAAGCATTAAAAAAGGCAGAAACCCTTGGAGTAAAAGGATTTATTCTTGGCACAATGCATCCGAGTGTTTTGCGCGAATACAGTCATGAAGATCCCTTAACAGTCATGGGTCAACGCATGGATATCCCTTTTACCTTGATTTTGATGCAGGGATTTGGTAGTTCAATGCCGGAAAGCTTATATGAAACCATTGCTGCCCATGCCGGTATGCGGGCGGCAATAGACGGCAGTACTCAGTTGCGTGCAGGCGTTCAACGCCCTCAAATCTTGATTGCTCTCTCCGAATCCGAACCGGAAGAATACGCTGAGTCACAAATCCATCAGAACATTCAACCCGGCGATATGGTTATTTTAATTCGGGAACCTCATTTTGGTGCTTCTGCCGAAGTCTTATCGATCGGTTCCAAGTTGGAGAAAACTGAAGCAGGCACAATGGCCGCTGTTGCCAACCTGCGCCTGGAAAGTGGGCAGGAAATTCAAATCCCCCTACAAAATTGTCAGAAGTCAGGAGGTTGGTGAGTTTGAGTCAAGTTTTACAAGAGCATGGCCACCGTCTGGCATCGATTTGGACTCCCGCCTTGGAGCGTGTTCGGTCTGAAATTTCTTGCCAAGACGAACGGCTTTTTAGCGGACTGGTCGCTTTTGCCGGTATCCATATGCAACTTTGGCCTTACTGGCTCAAACGTTGTGAAGAAGCAGGGCTTGCTAAAGAATTACGCAACGCCTCGTTCAGCTGGCAAACTGCACGCTATAGTGAAAGTCCTTGGATTTGCATGGTTGCCCCTTATGGAGAACATGCCGCCCTTATGCACTTGCAAGCCCCAGGCTTGAATCAGAATCGAAAGCTTCTCGATGAAATCGGTAAACCCTCCTTCTTGCAATTTATGCGCACATTGGACGAGAATGGCTATGTATTGGCCTATAACAAAGGGATCGAAGTGCTCTATAGCTTAGGACACTCGTATGCCAATAACGAACCTCTCCGCGTGCCGATGATCAAATGGACGACACTAACACAACAATGGCCGTTCTGGAAAAAAAGTGTTTCCGGGCTCACCGTGGAAATCGATCGTATCATAGACACTTGGTTGCAAGAACGTCAAGATACTGAAACCGCTCTCATGGCTTTTCAACAATTCGCTGCCGGTTTATGGTCGGCCTTACAAGAAACTTCGGTATTGCAATGTGGTCAAAATAAAAAAAGCCTCTTTAGTTTTCTCAAACCGAAGAAAAAAGAAGATGCTTTTTTAGGGAATCTTGCCTTTTATGGAGATCATCAGGCTTTCTGGGATCATATCAAAGCAGATCAGAGAAACGAGGTGAGGGCATGAACGACTGGACTAGACTTGTCATTACCGATGTTGGCAGCACGACAACCAAAGCCCTCTATTTTGAAAAACAAGCAAATACCTGGCAATTTATTGCTCGTGGTGAAGCCGCTACTACAGTAGAAGCCCCCGATGCCGATGTTATGGTCGGCGTAATGCGCTCTCTTGAAATGATTGAAAAGCGTTGCGGTGCTACCCTCACCGGAGTTCCGTACCTTTCCACCAGTTCTGCCGGGGGTGGTTTGCAAATGGTAGTTTGCGGTCATGTAGGTCGTATGTCTGCCGAAAGCGCCCAGCGAGCAGCCTTAGGTGGTGGAGCTGTTTTATTGGATGTTTTTGCCGCCGATGACGGGCGCTCCCTATTTCAACGTATGGAACGATTACGCACCTTGCGCCCAGATATGATCTTGTTATCCGGAGGAGTTGAAGGTGCAGAACCTGGTTCTTTTATGATTGAAATGTGCGACTTCATTCGTTCTGCTCATCCCAAACCAAAATTCGGATATGATTACAATTTACCGATCATTTATGCCGGTACCTCCAAAGCCGTGGATTTAGTTGAGGATTTGTTGGGTGATCAATTCGCTCTCAAAGTTGTTCCAAATCTTCGGCCCTCCTTCCAAGAAGAAAACTTAGCACCTACCCGAGAAGCGATCCATGAGTTATTTATTGAACATGTCATGTCGCATGCTCCGGGTTATGCTCGTCTCAAAGAGATGACTGCACTGGATCTCATGCCCACTCCAACCGCTGTAGGGGAAATTTTAGTCAAATATGCCGACAAACGACGAAAAAATATCCTTTGTGTCGATATCGGCGGAGCCACAACAGACGTCTTTTCTGTAGTCAATAGCTTTTATGTACGCACCGTCAGCGCCAACTATGGCATGAGCTATAGCATTGGCAATGTAGCTTCCAGTGCCGGTATCGAGAATATCCAACGCTGGATCCCTAACAGCGAACTGGAAGTCGAAACTCTGGTTGAACGTATTGGTAATAAGCTGATTTATCCCACCACTATACCGGCAACGAGAGAAGAATTACAAATGGAACAGGCCGTGGCCCGCGAAGCGCTGCGTCTGTCTTTTGAAGATCACGCTGCCATTGCAAAAATACAGAAACCCGTGAACATCTTTACTAATTCTTTAGCTGGTTCCATGAAAGAAGTTACAATCGATGATTTCGACATCATCTTAGGGTCCGGAGGCGTTTTATCGAATGCTCCTCATCGCGGTCAAGCAGCAGCCATGCTTCTTGATGCTTTCCAACCGGTAGGAGTCACCGAACTGATGGTCGATTCCATTTTCATGTTACCCCACTTGGGCGTCTTTGCCCAGGCCGATGAAGCCGGAGCTTTAGATATTTTAGAACGAGAATGTCTCATCCCTTTAGGAACCTCTTTTGTTCCACAAGGTTTTGGCAATGTTGGCCAACCGGCCCTAACGATCCAAGGGAAAACCAATACCGGAAGGACCTTGAAACTTACCGGCCATTGGGGTGAATTAGTCTGTTGTCCTTTATCGGCTGAAGAGACTGCGACCCTCACGGTGATTGCCCAGAATGGTGCTAAATGGCCTGGGGATAAGCAGAAGGTCACAGTCAAAGGGGGCATTTCTGGTGTTATTTTAGATCTTAGAGGGCGACCTCTGGATCCGGAACAATGGCCGGAACAAACATATCAAAAAATCTGGTTAGACAATCTATGTCATGATTGAGTTATAGAAAAAAGAGCTGTCAGCATTTTTGAACTGCTACCCGTCAAGAGGACACTGAAATAAAATAAGGATTACACGGCACGAGGTGCCGTGATACCCGCAAATTTCTGAATATGCTTCGCATATGTAC
>Ga0228535_1000128_pt1 | contig 241023 bp, 231 predicted proteins | sample SJ1metagenome_FD_168457 | JGI IMG/M metagenome (GOLD analysis project Ga0228535, IMG submission 168457) | Enriched culture of PCE-dechlorinating microbial communities from Ithaca, New York, USA - SJ1 | ecosystem: Engineered > Modeled > Simulated communities (microbial... > Unclassified...
CTGGTGAGTCCGTGACCCTCCCCGGCGGGCAGACCGACCCCAACCTGCCCAGGGTGTCACATTTTCACCGGGTCAGCGGGCGGACCGGTGACGCCGTCACCGGTTACCACATGATCCTAGTGAGTCCGCGACCCTCCCCGGCGGGCAGACCGACCTGAGCCTGCCCAGGGTGTCACATCTTCACCGGGTCATCGGGCGGACCGGTGACGCCGTCACCGGTTACCACATAATCCTGGTGAGTCCGCGACCCCACCGCAGGCACGTCAATCCCACCCCCCCAAAGCGAGGCGATGCGCCGCTCGCGGCCTCACCCGGCGCGTGGCCCCAGCCGCGCCAATGAGGCAAGAGCGGCGCAGTGCCTCGCGTGCCCGTGGCCCCAGCCGCGCCAATGAGGCAAGAGCGGCGCAGTGCCTCGCGTGCCCGTAGCCCCAGCCGCGCCAATGAGGCAAGAGCGGCGCAGTGCCTCGCGTGCCCGTGGCCCCAGCCGCGCCAATGAGGCAAGAGCGGCGCAGTGCCTCGCGCATCGCGCCAAAACCCCAGTCCCACCCGATATAAACACACGTTATGCCGGCTCGTGATTGTGATACCAGGCGCACAGGACCACTCTCTGGCAGGCCGAAAGTGAGAGAGACGCCCAATGCAGAGAGGGGGGAACGGATTGTCACGCTCTCTTCGAACCCAGTTGAGCCTGATCCTCGTCGTCTACTTGCTGTTGGTCTCCGGGGGGCTGTTGGGCCACAACATCACGGTCGCGCAGCTATTCCCGCCGATGCCGACGTCGGCGTTCACCAAGCCGATTAAGATCGAGCCTGTGGCGAGCGCGGCCTGTATCGACTGCCACACTGACGCTGCCCTAATGGACCGGATGGCGCCGCCGCAGGAGGCCACCGACGCCGGCGGTGGGTGAGGCGTTGGGGCCCCTTCGTTGAAGGGCAGTGAGAAATACTGGGTCGACCCGAACTTCTTGACGACCTGGCACGGCCAGCTAGGTTGTATTAACTGCCATGGCGGGAGCGATACTCCCGGCCCTACCGCACATGACGGGATGGTCAGAGCACCATCGGCCAACCTCGATGGCATCTGCGCGAGTTGTCACTTGCCTGTGGCGGAGGTCTACGAGACTTCGTTGCACATGACGGTGGCTGGTTTCCGCAATTACCTGGACCGGATGGCCCCCGAGCCAGGTGCACTGGACGCGGCGTTTGAGGGCAACTGCGCCAAGTGCCATGCGACATGTGGCGAGTGTCACGTGACACGGCCACGGGCTGTCGACGGCGGCCTCATCGCGGGGCATGCGTTCCTTGGTAGCCCTCCGATGGAGACGACGTGCTATAGCTGCCACGGAATGCGCAATGCGGGCGAGTTCATGGGCGAGGTCGGATGGCGCGGCGATGTTCACTACACCAAGGCAGGGATGGACTGCATGGGCTGCCACTCTCTGGCCAGCGCGCACGGCTCCGGGGTTGAGTACGGCAGCATGTGGGAGGTCGAGCACCTTCCGTCGTGCCTTGACTGTCACCCTAATGCCTTACCCGGGAAGTCGAGCAACGCATTCCATAACGCCCATGACGAGGACCTGCTGGCGTGCTGGGTGTGTCATGCCCAGGCCAATAACAACTGCTTTAGTTGCCACCTCCAGCCGCCCAAGGACGGCAAGATGGCGGGAGTATCGGAGACGCGGCTGCTGTTTAGGATCGGGCTCAATCCCGACCCATCGCCGCGCATCCCCTGGACATACATCACGCTGCGGCACATGCCTACCTTGGAAACCACATTTACTCATGCGGGAGTCGATTCGCTGCCGCTGTTCGATGAGGTCGCCAACTGGAAGTTCTCGCCCACCCACAACCTACAGCGGTATACACCGCAGAACGAGACCTGCAACTCGTGTCACGGCAATCCGCGAATCTTCCTCCGCGAGGAAGATCTCCGGCCCGGCGACAGCAAGGCCAATCAGGACCTGCTGGTTCCCCGGATACCCGCACCACGATAGAGCCGCAAGTGCACACAAATACGGGAGGTAGAGAGATGACGAGCACGAACGCACGCCGCCGTAATGCCACGGCGATATGCTTGCTCCTGACCCTCGCGCTGGCAGCAACTGTGGCCGCCGGTTGCGCCCCTAAGGTCGTGACCCCGCCGCCGCCGCCGCCACTCGATCCGGCCATTGTGCTAAGGGAGGCTGTCACGGACTATTTCACCGACATCCCCACGCACAACCACATGATCTCAGCCGCGGACCTCTGGCAGTTGATGCAGGACACCCCCGACGCGGTCTTCCTCATCGACACCAGGTCCAAGGACGACTATGACAAAGGGCATGTTCCCGGGGCCGTCCACATCCCCTGGAAGGAGCTCGGTGATAACCTCAACCGCATCCCCACCAACCGGCAGGTCTTCGTGGTCTGCTACACGGGCCAGACGGCTGGCCAATCGGTTGCCGTACTCAACATCGGAGGCATCGCGGCGCGGTCCATGAGCAGGGGCATGAACTTCGGCTGGACCCCCGGCGAGTCTGTCCTCACCACCGCCGCGACGCCGCTTCCCGAGGCGCGGACGGTCCAGCTTAACGAGCGCGAGACTATCCTCCGTAATGCCGCGGCCAAGTACTTCTCCGAAAAGATCGCGGCCAACAACAACATCATTCAGCCGGCGGCTCTCGCAGAGGCGCTCGGCGGCAATCCAGACGGCTATTATGTGATGGACATCCGGTCCAAAGCGGACTACGACGAGGGCCATATCGCAGGCGCGCACCACTATGTGTGGCGCGAGGTCGGCACTAAGCTAGACCAGTTGCCCAAGGGCCGGACCATCGTCGTCGCCTGCTATAGCGGCCAGACCTCGGGCCAGACCGTGGCCGCGCTGCGCATGCTTGGCTACGAGGCAATCTCGCTCGGTCTCGGCATGAACTTCGGGTGGAAACCCGCGGAGCTACCTCTGGTTAAGTAGACACAGGCAAACACCGGGACCTCGTCCCTGTTGCCGACGGAGGACCAGCAAGGAGCTGGTCCTCCGTTGACGTATACTCGATCATATGTAACCAAGCCGGCCGCTCGCGAGACTCCGCGAGGCAGGATTAGCCGCTATCATTACCGAAGTTGTCTGATATAGATAATGCGAATACCCATCACCCACCCGGAGTTGTGTTCATGACTCGAGAGCGTGGCCGGACACTGGCTTACACAGCTGGTTGCGTAGCCGCTCTTGCCTGGTTGTACGCCTCTAGCCGCATCCCCGCAGCATTTGGCTTGTCGGCCGGGCTAGCCGTCGGCTTTGTGCTCAGCCTGTCAGGGTTTTGTTTCGTCTCTGCCATGACCAATCCGATGATCGCTCCCGCCTCGCGCACATCTAACATCATGCTCTGGACGATCGCCGGCCTGACGGTTGCCTACTGGGGTCTGGGCCGACTGGGCGTCGGTCATTCAGTCGAGGCTCTGGCGCCCGCCCACCTGCTCACTCCCGTCGGTGGGTTTCTCTTTGGCACCGGCATGGTGTTGGCCGGGACATGCATTCTCGGCACAATGGTCCGCCTGGGCGAGGGCAAGGCACCCTACTTGCTCGCGTTGCTCGGCATGTTGATGGGATTGCCTCTGGGACAGTACCTCAGGGAGAGCATCGGACGCGGGGCTGTGGTCCACCTGCCGACAATGGTGGGACCGGGGGCGGGCTTGGCGATCCAGGGCGCGTTGCTGCTGGCGGTGTTCCTAGGCATCAGGCATCTTTGCTCCATGCATCTCAAAGGTGGACGATGATGAGCACTGACTCCATGGACTTGATCGGTGAGATCTGCCCTATTCCGTTGATGAAGGTACGGCAGCGGATGGAGGCCGCCGCCGCCGGAGAGGTGGTTGCGGTCCTTACCGAGCAGGTTCACGTCGCCAGGAACATCATCGAGTGGGCCCAGGCCGCCGGCTACCGTTACTCCCTCCGGGAGTTGGCCGACACTGGGTGGGAGATCACCCTCGTTGGCAAGGGAAGAAGGAGCTCATGAGATCCCGCCCAGAGATCTCGGCCGCCGCGACAGCCTTGACCCTGATCCTCATCATCGCCGCTTACACAGCCCTGACTGGCGATCACATGGGCATCACCGGCGGGGTCCTGTGGGTTTCATCCCTATTAAACTCGGGCTTGGGCACGGCCTGGCCACCTCCGGCGCAGTTCTGGGTGATGCTGGGCGCTGTTGCCGGGGCTGCGATCGCCTCGCGCCGCCCCGGGCGGCCACGGATCAACATGACTCGGATGCTCCGTGGCAATGCGGTCCGCTTCGTGGCAGGCGGTTTCCTCATGGGCCTGGGTGCGCAGTTGGGCCATGGTTGTAACGTGCGCAACCTGTGGGGCTCGATTCCGGCCGCCTCCCTGCAGGGGTGGCTCTTCTTTGCCGGTTGCGCCGCGGGCGCTTGGTTTGGCCTCCGGCTGGTCGGCGCTATTGCCGGACGGGGTCTAGCTCCGGGCTGGTGGCGCATAGGGCGGACAGCCCCAGCGCGGGCTGACGCAAAAGACGCATAAACCGCCGGCAGAGATCTGACCTTTGCCCTTCCCGGTAGGCCAGGTTAAACCCCATTGACAGCGGCAGGCCCTCCACGGTCGACATCTCCAACTTGCCGTCACGGGCATCCCGGAGGACGGTCATGCGCGGCACGATTGCCAGCCCAAGGCCGGCGGCAACACCGTCCCTAAGGGTATCCAGGGAGTATATCTCGTCGACAATGGTCAGCGACTCGATCGAGATCCCGGCCTTCTCGATGGTGTCAAGGAAGGCTTCGCGGACGGCGGATGACGGCTCTTGGATCAGCAGCGGAAACCGCTGCAGCTCCGCCGCAGCCACCTGCTTACGACCGGCCAGCAGGCCACCCGGAGGACCGATCACAACGAGCGGCTCGCGCCCCAGCTCCTCGAGGACCAGTCCCGGACAGCTGTAGTGGCCGTCGATGACTCCGAGGTCCACGTCCGCTTTGATCACCCGCTCGAGCACAGCGACCGATCCGTCCAGCTCAACGCGGACTCTGGCTTCTGGGTAGGCGGCCCTGAACGTCCAAGTCGTGCAGGGCAGGATGTAGGTGGCGACGATCGGCGCAGCGGCGATCACCAACTCCGGATCGCCGCTGTTGGCGAGGCGGTAGATGCTGTTCTCCAGGGACGACTTGACCTCCAGCATCCGGCGGGCATGGTCCTGCAGGATCTCGCCGGCCTCGGTCAGCGTGACTCCCCTGTTGTGCCGGTTGAGCAGCTGGACGCCGAGCGTGTCCTCCAACTGCCTGATCTGATTGGTCACGGCAGGCTGCGATAGGTGGAGCAGCTTGGCCGCATACGAGATGCGCCCTGTGGAGGCCACCATGCAGAACACTTCGAGAGTCGCGAGGTTCATCAGCGCTGCCGGCCGATCCCGTATCCGGCACATTTCCCTCCTAAGGCGGCTGGTATGCCAGAGCGATTCGTTCTCCGGGCGGCCGTTCCTTCCGCGGCCCGCACTCCGGTATAACTGGCACTTATAGCTAGGTCGCCAAACGGCTCTGACGCAGGAGGTCCAGCATGGCTCGTCGCTGAACTCCACGCCTCGAGAGGTGAAACCAACTGGACCAGCTGAGGGCAGTCAACCTGGGCAAATACTACGGCAACCGCCGTGTGTTCGCCGGCTTGAGCTTCGAGTCGGGCGCCGGCGGGCGCATCGCCATCACGGGCCCCAACGGGTCGGGCAAGACCACGCTGCTGCTCATCCTGGCAGGCCTGCTGACGCCTTCGGCCGGCAGAGTGGAAGCCACCCGCGGCGGGAACGTGCTCACGTTGGCCCAGCGCAGGGCCGCGTCGTTCCTCGTCTCGACCGATCTCTCCCCTACCCGGCCCTGACTGCCGCAGAGAACCTCAGGCTTTGTTGCCGCCTGCGGAGCCGCGCCGTCCGGGGAGACGACATCGGGGAGGCGCTTGCTGCGGTCGGGCTGGCAGCCGAAACCGCACCGGTAGCCCGCTTCTCCGCCGGCATGCGGCAGAGGCTCCGACTGGCGGCCGCCCGCGTGCTCCAGCCCGGGCTGTTGTTGCTCGACGAGCCGCTCAGTCACCTTGACAGCCAGGGCACCTCGCTGCTGGCCGATCTGCTGGCGGCGATCCCGCGCCACACCACGGTGTTGATTGCGGGGCACCGCCGGGAGGAGGTCGACCTGGCTGAGACAGTCATCAGCGTGGGCTGACGCCGTACGCGCGCTCCTCTGGAAGGAGATCACTGGCGAGATCAGGGCCAGGCAGTCGCTCGGGCTGGTCCTGACATTCGCGCTTTCCGCGACGGTACTGGCTGCCCGAGCCTCGCTCACGCTCGCCGGCGACCCCGACGCGTCTGCGGCGGTGTTGACGCTGATCCTCTTCTTTGCCTCCGTCGTGGGGCTGGCTCGTCTGTTTTTGGGCGAGGAGGAGCAAGGCACTTCAGGCTGGCTGCGCCTGCTCGCGGACCCGGTGCACGTGTTCGTGGCTAAGGTTATCTACGGCACCGCGCTGGCCGGCCTGATCTGCCTGCTGACCGTACCGGCGTACCTGGTCCTGTGCGGGCTGGCTGTGTCGCCGGGGTTGGCCGTGCTTGTCTGCGGCGCCGCCAGCTTCTCCCTGGCGTCGGCCGTCACCCTTTGCGCGGCGCTGGCGGCCCGGGTGAGGTCGGGGGATGCGATGGTGGCCGTGCTGGCTCTGCCGCTCGCGATCCCGGTGCTGTGGACGACGGCGGGAGGATTGGCGGGCGCGCTCAGCAATGTACCGGTGCTAACGCATGTGGCTTTTTTGGTTTCGTATGGAGTGTTGATGGTGACCTCTGGGGTCGCCCTATTCCCCTTCCTGTGGGAAGGGTGAGGGAGGCGTAGTCGATGGCTGGGCTGTGGTTGGGTGTGCTCGGGCTCTGGATGGCCGGGGTCGTGGCGGCTGCCTTGTACCTGGTACCCGTGTCGGTCGAGGGCCTGGGCGAGCTGGCCCGCGTGATCTTCTTTCACGTTCCCACGGCCTGGGTGGCGGTGATCGCCTTTGCGGTCGCGGCTTACCACTCTTGGCGGTACCTCCGGGATAGGTCCGCGGATCGCGATCACCGTGCGCTCGCTGCAGTGGAGCTCGGACTGCTGTTCTCCGTCCTTGCCACGGTCACCGGGGCCCTGCTGGCCCGCGTCACTTGGGGGATGTACTGGAACTGGGATCCCCGGCAGACGTCGATCCTGTTCCTGCTGCTGATCTACGCCGCCTATCTGAGCTTGCGGGGCGTGGTCAGGGACAACGAAAACCAGGCGATGCTCGCTGCCGTCTACGCCTGCGCCGCCTTCGTGGCCGTCCCTTTTCTGGTGTTTGTCATCCCGCGCATGACCGCGAGCCTGCACCCGCAGCCCGTGGTCAATCCGGCGGGGCGAATCTACATGGAGCGCCCGATGCTGGCCGTACTGCTGGCGTCGCTGGCTGGTTTCACCGGTCTGTTTGCCTGGCTCCACAGCATCAGGTGGCGGGTGGCGCGCCTAGTTGCCGCCCATAGCCGGATGCTCATGGAGCACGACGATCCCGAGGGAGGTGCGCGCGGCTCCGGCCGCGCCGACTGATGCTGACCATAGCTGCGGTAGCCCTGGTGACATGGGCTGGTCTGTTTATGTACGTCTACTCCGTCGACCGCCGGCTGCGGGAGCTCGAGCGCAAGTGAAGCGCCGGCTTATCGTAGCTGCGGTGTTGGTAGCGGCGGCAGGCGTCGCCGCCTGGGCCTTTGCCTCGGCGTTGACTCCCTACGTCCCGTTTGAGGCGGCGGCCAGCTCCGGGCGCCATGTGCAGATCATCGGGCAGCTGGTTGCGGATAGCGTCGGGCATGACGTGGCGCTCGGGGCGCTGCTGATGACGTTGCGCTCCCCGGACACGGGTGCGCTCATGAACGTCGCGCTTACGGGCGCTGTGCCGCAGAACATCCACCATGCCACGGAAGTCGTCGCCATGGGCAGATACCAGGACGGGGTGTTTTGGGCGCGCCGCGTGTTGGTCAAGTGTCCGAGCCGGTACGACCGGGGCGGATAGCGAAGGGAGCCACCGATGGGAGACGTCGCGCTTTATCTGGGGATCATCGCCTTAGCCGTGTCGAGCGTCGGCTACTTGGTGGCCGGTGCTGGGTCCAAGTACACCGGCGCTTTGGCTAGACGCGCCTATACGGTATATGCCGCCCTCGTCTCGGCGGCGTCGCTGGTCCTGCTGGCGGCGCTATTGCGGGGCGACTTCCGGTACTCGTACGTGTACGCGCACGTGTGCGACGAGCTCCCGCTGATCTACCGCATTTCTGCCTTCTGGGCGGGCCAACAGGGCAGCGTCCTCTTCTGGCTGCTGGCGGCGGCGCTCTTGGGGCTGCTCTGGCGCCGCCAAGCGGGCAACCTAGCCATGGGCGTTTACGCTGCCCTGCAACTGGTGCTGCTGGTGATGCTGCTCGGGGCGAGCCCCTTCGAGCTGCTGGCGACGGTGCCCGACCACGGCATGAGCCTTAACCCACTGCTGCAAAACCCGTGGATGGCGATCCACCCGCCGCTGATATTTGTTGGGTATGCGGCTTGGGCAATCCCGTGCGCGGCGGTCGTGGCTTTGGCCCTCGGCGAGCCGGCCGCATGGGACCGGGTCCGCCCGTGGGCCCTGGCCGCGTGGGCCACCCTTGGCACGGGCATCTTCCTCGGCGCCTACTGGGCCTACGGAGTGCTAGGCTGGGGCTATTGGTCCTGGGACCCAGTCGAGAACGCATCGCTAGTCCCGTGGTTGACCGGAGGAGCCCTGGTGCACTGCCTGGCGAGAGGCCGGGGCCGCTCGCTGGCGGCCACCCTGGCGCCGCTGACCCTGGCGCTGGTCTTTACCGCCACGCTGATCACGCGGAGCGGCATTCTGGCGGACTTCTCGGTGCATTCGTTCTCGGAAACCGGCTCCGGCTCACTGCTCGCCGCCGTCATACTGGTCTTATGCGCCCTGGCTGCCTGGATTGCGCAAACCCGCCGCAGGGCCGTCGCTGAGGAGATCGGGCAGATGCTGCGGTACCCGTGCCTCGCCACGGCCGGCGGGATGGTGGTCTTGGCGCTGGTCATCCTGGTAGGGACCATGTTTCCGGCGATCTCGGGTGTAGCCGGCCGCCCCGTTTCCCTTGACGGGCGATTCTTCTCGCTCGTCACCGGCGTGGCGGCTGCGCTTGGCCTGGCCTTGCTGGCTTGGACGGGGGACCGCGGCCGCCTGGGCCTGATCTGCAGCGCTACGGGAGGCGCCCTCTTCGTCATGACCGCCGCCGGTGGCTGGGCTCTGCCGGCCTTTGCCCTGCCCCTGGCGGCGGCAGCGGGTTTCGCGGCAGGAAGCAGTCTTTACCGGCTCATCCGTACCAAGGGGCGCCGGCCCGGTGCTGCCCTCTCGCACCTGGGCTTGGCGCTGCTGGTGCTGGGCATCGCGGTGTCGTCTCTGGCTCAGCAGCGCACGATGCTCGAGCTTGAGGCCGCCGGACGGCCGGCCCAGGCCTTTGGGCATAGCTTGGCCCTGACCCGAATCGACGAGCAAGGCACTGAGCGGTACCTGGAACGCACGCTGCTGCTGTCGCTGGCGCCGCTCGGCCGGGACGGAAGCGCTGTTGCCGCCAGGGCCCGGACCATCACGCCCTCGATGCGGGTACAACCTCCCTTTGGCCAGATGGGCCGGCCTTACATCCGCGCCGGCTGGTGGGCCGACCTCTTCGTGGCGCCGGTGCAGCTTGATCCGGGCACGTCGCAGCAGGTGCTGACCTTGCGGCGGGGAGTCGCGGCGGCTACGCACGGCGTGCAACTGCTGCTGAGGGAGTTTGCCTTCCGGCAATCAGGCGAGGATGGCTCGGCGACGTTTGCGGTCATCGCGGTGATCGAGGTAACCAGTGGCGGCGCCACCGTCGTGGCCGAGCCGCACGTCCTTGTCTCCGACACCGCCATGCAGACCTTCCCGGTCCAGGTAGAGGGCATCGACGCCGATGTTGTCATCGCCATCGAGGAGATCCGGGCCGATGAGGCCTCGGTCGTCATCTCGCTGCATGGTGAGGCGTTCGCGTGCTGTGCGCCTGCCGCAAGGGCGGTCGTCGAGGTGCGCTCCAACCCGCTCGTCTCCCTGATCTGGCTGGGAGGAACGCTGGCGATCCTCGCGACATCGGCGGCGGCGACGTACAGGAGGCAGGCGGGGGCGTAGCACGGCAGGCAGGCCGCTGGTCCCGCCCCCGGTAGCGCAGGAACCCGGCTCTCGCCGTAGAAAGCTAGGGCGCCCGTCGTGCCCAACTTATACCAACAGGCGTGATTCGTGGAGGAGTGTGCCTTGGACATCTGGCCCATCCGGTGTAAGGTGCCGCCGGTTAACAGCTACCTGGTGCGCGGCGATTCCGGTTTCGTCCTGATCGACACGGGGTTCCGATCCGGCCTCAGGCACCTCGAAGCCGTTCTTGCCGGCGCCGGATGCCTCCCAGGCCAGCTGAGGCTGATCGTCATCACGCACGGCGACTTTGACCACTCCGCCAACGCAGCCTACCTGCGGAGCAAGTACGGCGCCCCGATAGCCATGCACGCGGCCGACGCGCCAATGGTCGAGCTAGGGGACATGTTCGCGGGTCGCAGCCGCAGCAACCCGTTGGTCAGGGGGCTGGCCAATGCCTTGTTCCGGATAACCACCTTCGCACCGGATCAACTGCTGGAGGATGGCCAGAGTCTGAGGCCTAACGGCCTCGACGCCACCGTGCTATCGTTGCCCGGCCACTCCAAGGGGTCAATCGGGGTGCTAACGGCGGACGGCTGCCTCTTCTGCGGCGATCTGATCGACAGCTCCGGCCCACGGCCGAGGCTCACCAGCCTGCTTGACGATGCGCGCGAGGCCGGCGACAGCCTAGATCGGCTTACGCAGCTTGGGGTCAAGCAGGTGTATCCCGGCCACGGGCGCCCGTTTGCGATGAGCGAGGTCACGGGTCCCAGGGGGTCTTAGCCTCCTGACCAGCTCTGAGCGCTAGGTCCCCCGCCGTATCCTGGCCCTATGCGCAAACCAGACGTAGGCCAGGCCACCTGCGATCACGGTAACCGCTCCGGAATCACGGCGGCCCCCGGTATCAGCGGGAGCAACGCCCACGCCAGCCGCGGGCTCAGGGTCACCCGCAAGCGGGGTGCCTCCTAGCGCCGCATCGTCATGCTGCACTGCCTCCCGGATAACGGCCTTGAGCTGTGACAGCGAGGTGTACGCGGGCCAGTAGGGGTTGTCGCTGAGCGTGCTCCCGGCAAAGGCCCAGGCCTCACTCACGCGAGACCCGACGTCGGAGTGCACGCCGGACAGCGATAGAAACAGCAGGTAGTTGCCCGTCCCGATGTACTGCTCGCCGGTAGAGACCATCCGGGTATCCCCGATCTGGCCGCCGACCTGGGCGATGCGGAGCGTGTCTCCGGGTAGGGCTGGGCCTTTGAGGGTTTGGGCGATGGTGATCTCCAGTGGAGTGATGATCAGGCGCCCCATCGGTGAGGGCTCGCCCTTCTCCTCATACCAGTACGGGTCGCCGGCCTGGCTTACCTGGCCAATGACGATATACTCTGCTCCCCGGACGGCCTCCTCAAAGGTGATCGCGACGCGGCACGCGGCGACAGGCTGGGCGGCAATCACCAGCAGGCCGGTCAGCGCCAGCAGTACCAGCCATGCTCTCGCCCTGCACATGCAGCCCAGCCCCCATCCCGCGAGACCCATTACTCCATAGACGCCGCCGCCTGGAGCGCGGTTCCACGCCCGCTATCTGGGCCCTTGCGTCAGCGCAGCTTGCCGCGCGCGGAGATCGGCCACACCACCTCGACGACGCCGTTGCGGTGCCCGACGAGGTCGTCATGCAGCGCGATGGTCGTGTCTCCGTAGCCGACCACCCACATCAGCTTGTCGCCGACCGCTGGAAGCTCGGCCGGGTCGCTGGTATTGATGACCCCGTGCTCGGCGGAGAAACCAACGCCCGTCACCCCGTCGATGCCCAGCGGATGAGGCGGCGCCGAATCCGAACTCATCGTCTTCTTGCCCGCGTCCGTCACGATCCGCCGCGGGTCGGGGCGGCTGGTGACGGTGCTGATCACGGTCAGCGCGCGCGGGTGCTCTAGGCCGAGCCGGGAGTAGTACACGTCGTTGAAGACGATCCCGCCCGCCTGGACCTCCGTTACGCCCTGGACGCGTGAGCTAAACTCGTGCGTACCGGTGCCGCCGCAGCTTACGATCTCGACCGGAAGCCCGGCCCCGCGACAGAGCTCTGCGGTCTGGATCAGTAGCTCGATGGACGCGATGCACGAGGCCTCGCGCTCGGCAGGATCTGTGATCCGGCGGATGTGGCCCTCCCAGCCCATCAGGCCCATGTAGCGCAGGCCGCGGCGACTGTGGACCTCGCGGGATAACTCCAGGGCTGGTTGACCTGGCTGGACGCCGCACCGCTTCATACCGATGTCGACCTCGACGACGACGGGAATCGCAACCCCGGCGCGCTGCGCCGCCTGGTCAAGCTCGTCGACGTTGTAGACGCTGTCGACGGCTACGATAACTTCTACGCGACGGCAGAGCGCGGCCAGCCGGACAGCCTTGTGGGGGCCGACGACCTGGCTGCCGATGAGGATGCTCTTGATGCCGGCGGCGGCCATGACCTCGGCCTCGCCGAGCTTGGCGCAGGTGATGCCGATGGCGCCGGCCTCGATCTCCAGATGGGCGATGGCCGGCACCTTCTGCCCCTTGGTGTGCGGGCGCCAGGCGACCCCGCGCTCCCGAAATAGCGCCGCCGCGCGCTTGATGTTATCCTCCAGGGCGCCCAGGTCCACAAGCAGGACGGGCGTGTCGAGGTCTTCGATCCTCTGTCCGATGAGGCTGGAGCTCACTGTATCGTCCCCTTTACGCTGATCTGACTGGCTCTAGAGCCGGACGAGTCCCATGAACAGATCCACGGCAACCTCGATCAGCTCGTCACGGAAGTCGTATCCACTCGTATGCACTGCCGGGTAGTCCTCGCCGTTGCCGATGAAGAACATGGCACCCGGGGTTTCCTTTAGGTAGTAACCGTAGTCCTCGGAGCCGCGGCGGGCCTCCGTCAGCTCGACGAGTTGGCGGCCCTGGGCGCGGCACACCTGGCGAACCATATCGGAGCTCGCCTTGTGGTTGACGGTTTCGGGGAAAACGTCCTGATAGGAGAAACTCACCCGCAGCCCCTGCTCCGCCGCCAAGCGGCGCGCCAGCTCCTCGAGATCCCGTTGCAGCCCGTCCATCTCAGACTCATAGAGCGCCCGGATCGTCAGCAACAGGTCACCGCGGTGCGCCGAGATGCCAAAGGCGCGCTCCCCGACATCCACCTGGATGACGGTGCATAGCACCATGCCCTTGTGCCTGCCTGGAGCGATCAGCTCCGGAATGGCCTCGATAATCCTGGCGATGGCGAAGGCCGGGTTGGCGCCCAACTCAGGTTGGCTCGCGTGCGTGGGCCGCCCCTCCATGTGGATGATCATGCCCTTTGATGCACAGTGGCTGGTGCCGTCAATCACGCCGACCGCTTGGTGCGCGATGCCGCTCATATTGTGATAGGCGAAAATCTCGTCGATCCGCTCATCGCGGATCAGATCAACGCAGCGGATGGCGCCGTCGGCGGTTTCCTCAGCGTGTTGGAAGAGAAAGAAGACGTTGGGGTCGGCCCCGAGCTTATCGACCTCCAGGGCGAAGGCGGCCAGCGACGCGGCGTGGCCGTCATGCCCACACTTGTGGGCGACGCCGGGGACCTCCGAGCCGTGCGGAAGGTCGATGCCCTCGGGCATGGGGATGGCGTCAAAGTCGGCCCTGAACGCGATGTTGCGCCGCCCCTCGCCGGCGCGGTAGGCGGCGTAGAACCACGCCCCGCGGTCGACGATCTCGAGGTCGGTGTGCTCGCGGAGGAAGTCCATCAGGCGCTGCTTGGTCCACTGCTCCTCACACGAAACCTCAGGGTGCCGGTGCAGCTCGCGGCGGAGGGCGATTGCCAGCTCTAGGTGCTTAGGGTCCATGCTCATGACTCCCTTTGGGTAAGGTTCTGGCTGGTAGAGGTTCTTTGGGTGCTCATGGAGGGTTCGCGTGCGGGGGGGAGGGGTTCCTGCTAGGGGTGCGGTGGGGTTTGGGTGGTGGGTTGCCTGGACTCGAGTCGGCAGCACGTGCCCAGGTGGCAGGCGGCTTGTCCGGTTTGGGCAGCCAGTGGATGCTCCGTTGTCCGTTTTGGGCAGCGCAACCCGCCCAGCTTGTCGGATTCGGGCAACCTACCCTCTTCCAGCAGCCTGCTTGTCCGATCGGGACAACCTGAGGCGGCTCGGTTGTCTGTCTGGAGCAACCTAACCCGCTGAGCCTGTTCGAATCGGACAACCTACCCCTGCAGCGGCGGCCTGCCTGTCCGAATCGGCAAGCCGGGGCGGCTCGGTTGCCCGTTATGTGCAACAACACGATCTCCACCTGCCCGATCCGGACAACCCACCCCTCTCCAGCAGCCTGCTTGTCCAAATCGGGCAACCCCGGGCGCCTGGGTTGCCCGCTGCGGGCAGCATGACCAGCTGGACTTGCTCGATTCGAGCAGCCCACCCCCTCCGGGCCGACTGCCAACACCACTGAGTCCCGGGGGCGCCCCTTGTCGCCCCTGCTTGGTTTCATTTAGACTAGTATTAGACTAGTTTGACTCCGGAGGTCCTGCGATGACAGCAACGGTTGGATCCTACGAGGCCAAGACCCACCTTAACAAGCTTTTGGACCGGGTCGCTAAGGGGGAGAGGATCACGATCACGCGGCATGGTGTGCCGATTGCCGTCCTGCAGCCCGCCGAGCCTGCGCGGCGAGTGCCGGTTGGCGAGACTGTCGAGCAGCTAAAGCGGTTTCGGCAGGGCAACCGGCTTGAGGGGCTCTCGCTGCGCGAGATGATCGATGAGGGAAGACGTACGTGAGCGCCGAGTTCGTTGTCGACAACTCGGTCGTCATCGGATGGTGCTTTGCGGATGAGGGCGACGGCTACGCGGAGTCTGTACTCGACAGCCTGACGTCCGGGCGGGCCTACGTCCCAGCTGTGTGGCCTCTCGAGGTAGGCAACGTCCTCCTGAGTGCGGAGAGACGAGGCCGGCTCAGCCGGGCTGCGGCGGTGCGGTTTATGGCGCTGCTCGGCGATCTGCCCATCTCCGTGGAGCAAGAGACCCCTGAGCGGATGCTCAAGGAGATCGTCTCGCTAGCCCGGGAGCACGACCTATCAACGTATGATGCTTCGTACCTCGACCTGGCGATGCGCCTCGGGCTGCCCTTAGCGACCCGGGATGCGTCGCTGATCAGAGCTGCCGCGCTGTGCAAGGTCAGGGTCTACGAGCCGACCACCGTGTAGACTCCCAGCAAACGAGGGGAGGGGCCAACCATGGATGTCACCATAAGGTCCGCAACCACCGGCGATGCACGAGGTATCGCCCGTGTGCGCGTTGACGCCTGGCGCGAGACCTACACCGGGATTGTCCCTGCCTCATATCTGGCCACCCTCGATCACGACCGTCAGTCCGCCAGGTGGGCAGAGATGCTAGAGCGCGAGCCACCGTGGGTCTATGTTGCTGCCGACGAGTTGGGAGAGGTGGTTGGGTATGCCGCAGCCTACCCGACGCGCACGGAGGAGGACATCGCGCTTGGCTACGATGCGGACCTGGCTGCGATTTACCTCTTGCGCAAGGCACAAGGGAGCGGCACCGGGAGGCAACTCGTCCGTGCCGTTGTGGAGCGCCTGCTTGCGGAGCAGCATCGGAGCATGATTGTGTGGGTGTTGCGTGACAACCAGTCGCGTGGTTTCTATGAGGCGCTGGGTGGCGAGATTGCCCGCGAGCATCACCTCAGCATTGGCGGGCAAGACCTGCCGACGGTGGGTTACGGCTATCCAAGCCTGGCCGAGCTAGCTGCGCGGTTGATGTGAGCGCCCGACGCAGGCAAGGGAGGCCTACTCCTCCCCTTGGATGTGGCGTATCACATCGGCGATGTCGTCAAACTCGAGGATTGGGATGGCCCTCTGCTTGAGGACCGCGGCAAACTCCCTCCGGTTGATCTCGCCGTTGCGGGCGATGTCGGCGGACTCGGTCGGGCAGCCCGCAAACATCGAGGTCAGCGAAAGGCCCTGTGCCCGGAAACCGGCGAACTCATCCTCCAGGCAGGCCGCGGCGAGGACCGTAAGCGGCAGGTCGCCACGGCTCGCCGCGTAGTCAATCTTGTTCCAGGTCGAGAGCGCCTCTTCATAGAAACCGCGCAGGTCGTCGTCTCGCAGCGGCTCGCTGTACTGCCTCTTGACTGCGCTCCAGAACTCCTGCATCGCCAAGACAAAGGAAGTCAGTTCTTCGGGTCCTAGTACGTCCCGGATCATCAGCTCCAGATCGCGGACCACCGACTTGGGCTTAAGCTCAAAGCTAGATATCTCCTCGAGGGACCATTTGATCCCGGACCGGAAGTAGGTCCTGTTGACTCTGGCGAGTAGGTCGCCGGCCAGGAGGACCATCTTGCCTTGGATGTGGCGTATCTCGGCGCTGCTGGCGGCGCGACGGTCGAACGTTAGGGCCTTCATCTTGCCGAGCAGCTCCTCGATCTGCCTGGCGTACTTGGTCGGCCGGGTGTCCTGGCTGGCTGTTCTGAGTTGATGCTGCAGTTCGGTGAACCAGGCCTCTCGCTCGGAGCTGTCGGCATAGATCAGCCGGCCCCCCGCAAAGATCGAGACAAGCGGACCGAACTCGGCGACGATCCGCTGCATCCGGTCCATCGGCATGCACCAGAAGTCGTAACCAACGCCTTCAAAGATGAACGTGCGCTGCATCTCGGCAGCACGTTCATCTTTGCCAATAGCCACGATGTCAAGATCGGACGTCGGGCTCGTCTGGCCGGTGACGTACGACCCGTAGACGACTGCGAGGGCAACCGACTCCCTGTGGTGCTTCTCGATTGTGCTGACGAGTGCGTCGAGCATCTGCTGCTTTCTGCGCATGTCTGCCTCCCTGCCGGAGCCTGTTGGCGGCTAGCGCGACACGCCCAAGTCGAGCTGGTACAACACCTTGCCCGAGGCGCTCCTCGCGGTGATTTCGGACCATCTCTCTTGAACAGGGTTCGGGCTTGGCGTGTCAACAGCGTCCTGAACAGAAATGAGCCAGAATCCGTTGGTCACCGGGCACCGGAACTCACGCCCTTCGCTCGTGAGGGCAACGATCTCGGAGGCGCGGCTGTCAAAGCAGTAACCGCCGGCCTCGATGGACACGAGGAGGCTGGTGGCGTCGTCGTCGCCTTCGATGATTCCTACTCCACGGCCGGTCACGCCCCAGAACCTCTCCCGATCATTGATGAACACAAACATTGCTGCCCGGTGGAAATCGGGGTTGGCCGGGATGCCAATGATGTGGGCGGTCCTGTGCCTAACCCCGTCCGGCGCTGCTATCGTGCACGTTGCGGCGTAAAGGGATAGGCCCTGGTGCCAGTCGGGCTGGCTCAAGTGCCACACCACTTCGGAGGCCTCAGGGTGCACAGAGTCTCGCACATCCTGCGGCACAACGTCGGCGGATATGATCTCGGGCGTGAACGGCTGCCGGCACGCCAGGAGACAGAGTGTCATCAGGGCGACGGCAACAGTCATGCCACAGCGTAGTGCTCGATGCCTCATCAGGAAGAAACTCCTTTGGGCCCGGTTAGCTAGCAGCGTGCCGCGGAGCCGATGTCCCCATTATATCTCCCATGGCTCCAGTGGCACCACAATGCTCAACCAATTTGGGCGGACTTGGGGCGCAAGTATGCTTGCAGAAAGCACATCGGGGGCCGACATGTGCTCTAAAGTGTCACTTAGGCCCCTCAATGTCGCCTAGAGAGCAACACTGATCGCCAGTCTGCCGGATTTGGGCATCATTAGACCCGGCGATGCTCAGAATGCGGCAATCTCTCGCCGTCGGGCTCGCGGGCACCGGGCACCGGGTGGCCCAAGCCTAACTGCGCGATTAGGGCAGACTCGGGCCTCGGGTATGCTCTCAGAAAGCACATCGGGGGCCGGCATCTGCTCTAAACCGTCACTCAAGCCCCTCAATGTCGCCTAGAGAGCAACACTGGTCGCCAGTCTGCCGGATTTGGGCATCATTAGACCCGGCGTTGCTCGAAATGCAGCAGTCACTGGCCATCGGCCATCGGGCATCGGGCACCGGGCACAGGCACCGGGCACCGGGCACCGGGTGGCCCAAGCCTAACTGCGCGATTAGGGCAGACTCGGGCCTCGGGTATGCTCTCAGAAAGCACATCGGGGGCCGGCATCTGCTCTAAACCGTCACTCAAGCCGCTCAATGTCGCCTAGAGAGCAACACTGGTCGCCGGTCTGCCGGATTTGGGCATCATTAGACCCGGTGATGCTCGAAATGCAGCAGTCTCCGCTGTCTGCCTCCGCCGCCGCCATTAGCCGGCCGCGGGCCGTACTCACTGCGCACGGCAAGTTGCCAGTACACGTGTCTCCATGTGTGTGTGGGCCAGGCGGCGGGGCCGTGTTCGTGCGAAGCTGGTCATGTATACCGTGCTATGCGAGTCCCAAAGAGTAGGTCTGTGTAGGGTCGACGGGACGCCAATCGGATCTAGCGTAGGGGACAAGGAGTGGCGGGGTATGGATGATGCGCTGTACGCGGCGCTATATCTCGCGCAATCCTGTGGCCGCACCAACACAAAAAGGCCCTCCGCCTCTCGGCAAAGGGCCTGCTATCTCTGGCTCCTCGCTTAGGACTCGAACCTAAAACCCTCCGGTTAACAGCCGGATGCTCTACCATTGAGCTAGCGAGGAATCTCAACGTACATGACCGATTGTATGCCATGTGCGCCGCGCTCGGCAAGTACATCGACTATTATATGTTGGCGCCCTGATCCTCGCAAGGCCAGCTTAGAGACACATCAACGATCCAAGCGCCAGATTGCCGCCCGCACCCCAAATCGCCTGATAATTCTCCCACTTTCACGGCCCGGCAAATTACTGTCAGACATCTTCGTTCTGCGCCCCCGAATTGCCGGAAATCACGCCAAACCGTCACTTTCGCCATTCTTATTCTTGACAGCCAGCCTGTCCCGGCCTTAAGTTAGGGACTAATACTTTCGTCCTTGGACAGCAGCTAGAGGGCCCCCACCCCCAGCGCTTGGGCCGGCCACAACCTGCCAAGTCGGGACGGACGACCAAGGAGGTGAAGCTCCTTTCCTTAGCCAGAGTGATGTCGCTCACATTGACGCCGGCGACAGCGAGCCAGGCGACCTTAGGGCCTACTTGCCGCCAGGGACCGCCCTATCCCTAGTATCACTATGCCCGTTGACCAGCGGCCCAGCGCCGCAGGAGAGGAGTGAACCACTTGATCATCCGAGACGGACGGCTCTCGCTCTTGGTCTTTTTCGTCATCATGATGGCTGCCGCTTGGCAGTCGCTACGTAGGTTTCGCCGTACCGGAACTCTCCCGATCCGCCGCCTGCCCGGCCTCGACGCCATCGATGAAGCCGTCGGCCGCATCACCGAGATGGGCCGTCCGGCCGCATTCGTGCAGGGTACCGGACCGCTCGACGCCCAGAGTTTCGCCTCATTCGAGATCATGCGCTACGCAGCAGAGCAGGTTGCCAAGCACGACGCCCGCATGATCATCTGCAACGCTTTGCCCGAGACCCAGCCGATTACCGAGGAGATCGTTCGCGGCGCCTATCGCCAGGCCGGCCGCGAAGAAGCCTATAACCCCGACGATGTGCGCTACCTGGCCGACACCTCGCTGCGCGCAGCGGTACTCGGCATCTTCCAGCGCGAGAAGGTCGCCGCGACGTTCCTCTTCGGCAACTACTACCACGAGTCGCTGATCTTCGCCGAGGCCGGCAACGTAATCGGGGCAATGCAGATCTCGGGCACCGCCAACACCCACCAGCTGCCGTTCTTCGTCGCCTGCTGCGATTACACGCTGATCGGTGAGGAGATCTTCGCCGCCGGCGCCTACCTCTCGCGCAATCCGGCGCAGGTAGGCAGCCTAGTCGCACAGGAGCTCGGTAAGTTCATCGCCGTAGGCCTGATCGTCGTCGGTGCGCTACTCGTGACGGCCGGTAACAACTTCATCGTGGAACTCATCAAGAGATAATGCCGCCAAGCCGGAAAGGCATCGGGAGGGATTCATTGTGCTGAGAAAAGAGCTGCCGGTCTGGATCGGCATGATTGCCGGCGGCATTGTGCTGACGGACTACTTCTTCAACATACCCGCGATCACTACTGTCAGCCGTGAGCTGGTGAGCTGGCGGATCATCCTGGCAGCGTTCGCGCTCGCCCTTGGTGTCGGCAACTTGACCCGGATCCATAGCGGCCGGGTGCGCGGCCGACGCGCGTATTGGCCGTACAGCCTGATCCTGCTGTTCACGATCTACGGCTACCTTGCGTTGGGCCTTATCGGATCATCCAATCATACGACCTATCGTTTCTTCTGGAATCATCTATACCAGCCGCTCAGCGCGACCTGGTACTCGACAACGGTGTTCTACATGACCAGCGCGACGTGGCGCGCGTTCAGGATCCGTACGCCACAGGCCGCAGTGCTGCTTATATCAGGCATGATCGTCATGCTCGGCAGCGTGGGCGTCGGCTACGCGATGTGGCCGGGTTTCCCGAAAGTGTCGGCGTGGCTGCTCGACATTCCCAACACAGCAGCCATGCGCGGCATCACCATTGGCGCAGCGCTCGGCATGGTTGCCCTGAGCATGCGCGTCATCCTCGGCCTCGAACGCGGCCATCTGGGAGGTGTCGGTGAATGAATAGGCTACTCAGGCTGGACGTACGCATCCTGTACGTGGTCCTGGTCGCAAGCATCATGGTGCCGCTCTACCAGCCGCTAGGCCTGCCGCTGCGTGTCGGCGACCCGGCCCAGAAGGCATACAACTTCGTGGATTCGCTGCCGCGGGGCTCGATCGTCACCATCTGCGTCGACGTCGCCCCGTCCAGCGAGGCCGAGAACTGGCCTCAGACGCTGGCCGTAGCGAGGCACTCCATGTCGCTCGGCCACAAACTGTTGCTGATCACGCTGCTGCCCGAGGGCGTGATGTACGGCAACCGCCTCGTAAAGGAGGTCGCTGAGCCCGAGTACGACTACGTCTACGGCCGCGACATCGTCCTGATGCCCTACCGGGCCGGGCAGGAGACCGCCGTCCAGGCCTTTGGCGAGAACCTGCGTGCGATGTATGACTCCGACTACTACGGTACGCCGGTCGGCCAGCTGCCCCTGATGGAACAGATCCAGAGCATTGCCGATGTCGACCTCGTCGCCACCTTCAGCTCCGGCGACACGGGCTGGTGGTTCGTGCGCCAGGTCGAGGCAAAGTTTGGTACGCCAGTCATCGCCGGCACGGTAGGACCGGGTATCGTTGGCCACCTGGTGTTCCTGGCCTCTGGCCAGCTACGCGGGATGCTGGGCGGCATGGCCGGCGCCGCCGAGTACGAGTACCTCGCCCGCGTCCCCGACAAGGCGCTTGCCGCCATGGACGCGCAGTCGATCGGCCACGTGTACTTCGTCGCCCTGATGATCATCAGCAATCTAGCATACTTCGCCGCCAAACGCGCCGCTGGAAAGGGGACCTCCGCATGAGCCAGAGCCTAGGAGTATGGGTGGCCGCCCTGGCGACCATCTCGGTGTACAGCTACTTGTACCGGGAGAATCCGTTCTTCCGGCTGACCGAGCACCTGCTGATCGGCTTGACGGCGGCGCACCTGTCCGTCATGGGTTTCACCAACATCCGAGAGATGGCGTGGAAGCCGCTCGTGTCCGGCACCAAGCTCTGGCCGATCTTCCCGATCGTCGGCGGCCTGCTGTTGCTGGCCCGCTGGTTTCCCAAGGCTGCCTGGACGAGCCGCATCCCGCTCTCGTTCATGATGTCCGTGGCGGGAGCGCTGACGATCACGGGGCAGATTGACGCCAACTTCATGCGGCAGGTCCGTGCAACGATGATGCCGCTTAACTCGGTCAACAACATCCTGTTTGTGGTGTGCGTGGTCAGCACGCTGACGTACTTCTTCTTCACAGTGACGGCGCGGGCCAGCATCAACGATGTGCCGGTGGTGCAGACCGCCAAACGCCTGCTCACCGGGACCAGCGAGATCGGCAAGTGGGCCATGATGATCGGGTTTGGGGCGTCATTCGGTACGACGGTCATGGCGCGGATCAGCCTGTTCATCGGCAGGCTGCAATTCCTGTTCGGCGAGTGGGTGCACATTCTCAAGTAGAAACCGCGCAGGCCGCCCGCCGGCAGTTACCTCGGGCCGCCCTGGGAGCAGGCCTTACGGCTTGTTTCTCGGGGCGGCCCGTCCGCTGTGGTTTACAATTCTTGCCGATTAACCGACTAGAAAGCCAGCAGGATCAGCACGAGGAGCACCGGCAATAGCGCAAAGAGGACTGCATCCGCCCCCTGTTCGCGACGCCTCCCGATTAGGTAGATGACGAGGGCCGCCCCACCGGCCATCAGCCCCGAGACGACCGCGACCATCAGCGCGGGGGTTTCGAGCAGTGGGACCCCTGCCCGCCTCGCGGTTAGCATCTCGCCCACCCAAGCCGCAGCGAACCCACACGCAACGGCCGTCGCGCCAACGCTCGCGCGAAACTCAATCCCCAGCAGAAGCCCGAGCCCGGCACCTGCTACCACCGGCCATAGGAAGGTGCTATCAGCCGCCGGTCCCGCCAGCGAGCTGTGCGCAAACAACCCCAGGGCCACCAACACGGTCGCCAGGCCTGTCGGGGCTTCTTTAGCGGCAGCCCATAGGTCCTTGAGTTGGCGGGGCACGCGTTCCGCCTCCTTTGGCTTGGCCTGCCGGAGCCATCCGGAGGCTAGCAGGGTCATAAGGGGTTGCTAAGCCTAAGCCATATGCTGACCGTTAAGGTTTCAGCGATCCCAGCAAGCCGAAGGGCGCCGCCCCGCGGCGCCCTTGACGATGCTATCTGACTCTCCGACCGATTTCGCTGCCGATCCTAGCGGATCAGTCGTCCAAGTAGTCCTTGAGCTTCTTGCTACGCGTCGGATGGCGCAACTTACGCAGGGCCTTGGCCTCGATCTGGCGGATCCGCTCGCGCGTCACCCCAAAGACGTAGCCGACCTCCTCCAAGGTGCGCTGGCGGCCGTCGTCGAGCCCGAAGCGCAGCCGCAACACCCGCTCCTCGCGGTCGGATAGCGTGCTCAGGACCTCCTCCAACTGCTCCTTGAGCAGCGAGAAGGACGCGGCGTCGGCAGGCGCCGGAGCGTCGTGGTCCTCGATGAAATCGCCGAGATGGCTGTCCTCTTCCTCGCCGATCGGCGTCTCCAGCGAAACCGGCTCCTGCGCGATCTTCTGGATCTCGCGGACGCGCTCCTCGGTGATGCCCATCTCCTTAGCGATCTCCTCGGCGGCCGGCTCGCGGCCGAGGCGCTGCAGCAACTGCCGCTGGATGCGGATCAGCTTGTTGATGGTCTCCACCATGTGCACCGGGATGCGGATGGTGCGTGCCTGGTCGGCAATGGCTCTCGTGATCGCCTGCCTGATCCACCAGGTCGCGTAGGTGCTAAACTTGTAGCCCTTGCGGTAGTCAAACTTCTCCACCGCTTTGAGCAGGCCGAGATTGCCCTCCTGGATCAGATCCAGGAAGAGCATGCCGCGCCCGACGTACCGCTTGGCGATGCTTACGACCAGGCGCAGGTTGGCCTCGGTCAGGCGGCGCTTGGCCTCCTCGTCGCCCGCCTCAATGCGCTTGGCCAGCTCGACCTCTTCCTCGGCGGTGAGCAGGGGAACGCGGCCGATCTCCTTGAGGTACATCCTGACGGGATCATCCGTCGAGATGCCCTCAGGGACCAGGGACTCGGCGTCGGCCTCCTCCTCGTCCTCCTCGTCGGCAGCGGCCTCCTCGGCGTGCTCTTCCGCTTTGGCGAGCGTCTCGGACTCGGAAAGATCCTGGACCACCTCGATGTTGAGCTGGGCCAGGCGGTCGTAGAGCTCCTCGATTTGCTCAGGCGCAAGCTCCTCGCCACCAAGCGCGTCCATGATCTCCTGATATGTCAGGACGCCGCGCTTTTTGCCGCGGACTAGAAGCTCTTTTACGCCTTCGGCGCTGAGTACTTTAGAATCCATTCTCGGCGAGTACCCCTCTGAAAGACTCCTACTATATACGTCACTGGGCGGGCGGCAAGTTCCCTTTGGCGGCCCGCACCAATCTGGTATACTCCTCGAGCAACCGGGAAGGTACAGGGTGACCTTCGCGCTCCAGCCTCTGCACTTCCTGTCGAACCTCGGTTATTCTATTGCTCAAGCTATGTTCCTGCAGCACGCGGATACAATCCCGGCAGATACGGTCGGTGCCCTCGCCTGGGGGTCCGCCTGCCTCCACCAGCAACCGACTTAGCAGTGCTGCTGCATCGTGCTGCCCAGTGCTCTCCAGCAGGCGCATCAGCTCGTGACTCTGGTCCGGCGGCGCCATGGCGCCGCCACCTGTTGCACCCCGGGTCCCGCCCTGGCCGCTCGCCGCCGCCGCTACCTCGTACAGCGCACGGACGATGCCGCGGCTCGACTCGTCCACGAAGTCCTCCGCCCGGACCTGTTGCCTGATGCCGGCGATCCGCTCTGGCTCCAGCAGCATCAGGGCCACCAATCGCTCCTGCGCCTGGCGAAGCGCCGGCGTACTGAGTAACCCTGACCCAGAGCTTCCTATATTATCCCTGCTTGAGCTAGGTATATGCCTGCCAGGGCCGTCGGTGCCCGCGGCCAGGCCGGCAGTGTTACGGGCGCCGCCTGTGGCTCCGGTAGCGCCCGGGCCCTGGCGAGCCCCCTGTCCCGATGCTGCCCGCGCTACCCGCTGCAACTCGCGCCACATGCTTGCCTCGCTGACGTCAAGCAGCCTGGCGAATCGCTGCACGTACGCATCACGGGCCACGGGGCTCGTCAAAGCCACCAGCGTCGGCGCGATAGCCTCCGCAGCGGCTGCAGCTGCCCCGGCGCTCCCGGCGCCCCAGCGCCGCTCCGCCTCTGCTTGAGCAAGGCGAAACCGGTACTCAACGTAATCCACGGCACCCTCAAGGGCGGCAGCGAATGCACCCCGCCCGCCCTTGCTGATGCACTCGTCCGGGTCCTTACCCTCCGGCAGCAGCACAATCCGCACATCGGCGCCCAGCCCAGCGAGGATGTCCACGCCCCTCTGGGTCGCGCCCTGCCCGGCGGCATCGGCGTCGTAGGCCACTCGCACCTGCTCAGCTTGGGACAGCAGCAACCGGGCCTGCTGCACCGTGAACGCGGTACCGAGCGATGCCACCGTGTTGGCAAAACCCGCGCGATGGCATGAGATTGCGTCGATGTATCCCTCAACTACCACCGCGAACCCCTGCTCGCGGATAGCTCCCTTGGCCAAGTGCCACCCATAGAGGCCCCGGCCCTTGCTGAATATCTCGGTCTCAGGCGAGTTGAGGTACTTAGGTGACCGGTCCTCATCGGGGCTCCCTGGCAGCAGCCGCCCACCGAACGCCACGGCCCGGCCGCGCTGGTCCCAGATCGGGAACATCACCCGTCCGCGAAAGCGGTCGTACACACGGTCCTGTCCCTCAGCCTTGATCGCAAGGCCGGCGCGGATCAGCCACGGTTGTCCTACGCCACGGGCCCCCAGCGCCTTGATGACGCCGTCCCACCCCGGCGGAGCCCAGCCCACCCCAAACGTGCGCAGGGTGGCCTCATCGAACCCCCGCTGCTCCATATAGGCGCGGGCTGCCCGTCCGGCATCCGCCCAGAACCACCGCTGGAACTGCGCCGAGGCCTGCTCCACAACCTGCTGCAGCCGTTCGCGCTCCGTGCGGCGCCGCGCCTCATCTGGCGCCAGCTCGGGCTCCGGTACCTTGAGTCCCGCTCGATCTGCCAGCTGCCTGATCGCCTCGGGGAAGGACAGTCCATCGCGCTTTTGCACAAACGAGAACACGTCGCCGCCCGTCCCACAGCCAAAGCAGTAGAAGATCTGCTTCTCCGGGGAGACCGAAAACGACGGTGTCTTCTCGGTGTGAAATGGGCACAAGCCGATATAATTGCGGCCTTGACGCCGCAGGGTCAGGACCTCGCCGATGACCTCGACAATGTCTGTCGCCTGACGCAGCTGTTCTATGAAATTGTGGTCGGTCAGTGACTGGTTTTGGTTCGACAACTGGACCACATATCCTTCCATCGGGCTAAAGCTCCGCCTGTGTAACGGCACCGCGACCTTCGATGCGATGCGCGTCTTGGCTTCCGGCCCTGGGGCGCCGCCTAGGTTGACCGCCAGGGCGAGGGGATGAAGTACTCGGAGAACTGGTCGATGGCAAAGCGGTCGGTCATCCCTGCAACGTAGTCGGCCACGGCTCGCGGGGTATCACCCGCAGCGAGCAGGCCCCCGCCTCCAAAGGGCAAAGCCAACGCTGCAGGGTGCTCAAGGTAGTAGTCAAACAGCAGTCGGAGCAGCCGGGCTGCCTTCTCACGCTCGACCCGCGTCTTGTCGCCGAGGTAAACCCGCTCGAACATGAACTGCTCAAGCTCGTCGGCAGCTGCCGCCACCGCCGGGCCAAACACCACGCGGTCCGCGCCTCCCGGCGTGCCTGCCCCCCCCGCGATCAAGTCGCCTGTCATCGCGCTGATCCGCTCGGAGTGCGTCTTGCCCAGCACCGCGCACACGCCTGCAGGAATGTGCCCTGGGGTCAGGATACCGGCGCGCACTGCATCATCGATGTCGTGATTGAGGTACGCGATGCGGTCGGCGATCTGTACTAGCTGCCCCTCAAGCGTGCTCGGCTGCCCATCGCCGGAGTGCTGGCGGATGCCGTCACGCACCTCCCAGGTAAGGTTGAGCCCCTGCTCTCCCTCTAGCCGGTCAACAACGCGCAGGCTCTGGGCGGCGTGGCGGAAACCAACCGGGCTCCCATCAGCCGGCTGCCAGCCCGTCCGCTGAGCATGCTCGCGGAGGCACTGATCGAGCACGTCCTCGCCGAGGTGGCCAAATGGGGTGTGGCCGAGATCATGGCCCAACGCTATGGTCTCGACGAGGTCCTCGTTGAGGGCGAGCGCACGGGCTGTTGCGCGGGCGACCTGCGCCACCTCAAGGGTGTGAGTGAGGCGGGTGCGGTAGTGATCTCCCGCCGGGGCGATAAATACCTGGGTCTTGTGCTTAAGCCGCCGAAATGCCTTGGAGTGCACGATACGGTCGCGGTCGCGCTGGTAGGCCGTCCGCGTCGGGCAGGGCTCCTCCGGGCGGGCGCGCCCGCGGGAACGCACGCTGCGCTGCGCCAACGGCGCCAGGTTGCGCTCTTCCCAGTCCTCCAACCGCTCGCGGACTCCTGCCACCATGTGCCTGCCCACCTCCGTCTCCGACATCCCCTACGGGGATACGAGTTCGGCGAAGGTGGGGGCAAAGCCTGTCCGTCTGGGGCCGTCAGGGCCCCGGACGCCATCCCGTGCTACTAAGGTCTAGTCTGGCTTCACACCCCCACGCAACGCAGCATGGGCCGCCGCCAGCCTCGCCACCGGCACCCGGTAGGGCGAGCAGCTCACGTAGTCGAGCCCAGCCTGGTGACAGAAGGCGATCGAGGCCGGCTCACCGCCGTGCTCGCCACAGATACCGATTTTGAGCCCCGGCCGCGTGACACGCCCGAGCTTAACACCCATCTCCACCAGGCGGCCGACGCCGGCCGGGTCGATCACTGCGAAGGGGTTATCCGGCAATATACCCTCGGCCACATAGTGGTGGAGGAACTTACCCTCTGCGTCGTCACGCGAGTAACCAAACGTGGTCTGCGTGAGGTCGTTGGTCCCAAAGGAGAAGAACTCCGCCTCCTGCGCAATCTCGTCGGCGGTCAACGCCGCCCGAGGCACCTCGATCATTGTGCCGACCACCACGGGGAAGCCCTGGCCGGTCTCAACTCTCACAGCTTCGGCCACGGCCTCGACGTCGCGCTTCGTTACGGCCAGCTCCTTGACGTGTCCAACCAGCGGGATCATCACCTCGGGCTGTGGGTCGCGGCCCTCCCGGACCAGTTGCGCCGTGGCCTCGAAGATGGCGCGCGCCTGCATCGCGTATATTTCCGGGTACACGATGCCCAGACGGCAGCCGCGCAGTCCTAGCATGGGGTTGACCTCGTCCAGGGCGCGCGCGCGGCGGATCATGCGCTCGACGGTTTCCAGGGCATTAAGGGTCTGCTCGACCTTGGCCTCGCGCTCCCGGTGATTGCGGCCCTCGCCCTCGCCACGCCCCTGCCGCCTGACCCGTCGCCGCAGGCGCCCTGCCTCGTGCTCGAGATCTGACACGTTGGGCAGGAACTCGTGCAAAGGCGGATCCAGCAGCCGAATCGTTACCGGCAGCCCATCCATGGCCAGGAGGATGCCGTAGAAGTCCTCGCGCTGCATCGGCAGCAGCTGCCGCAGGGCGGCCTGGCGCTGGTCGGTGGTCTCGGCCATGATCATCGCCTGGACCACCGGCAGGCGCTCTTGGGCCATGAACATGTGCTCAGTGCGGCACAGCCCGATCCCAGCCGCCCCGTTGGCGCGCGACCGCGCTGCGTCCGCAGGGTTGTCGGCGTTGGCCCGCACTCCGAGGCTCCGGAGCTCATCGGCCCAGCTCAGGATCTGCAACAGCCGGTCGGACATCTCCGGCTCGATCATCCGGACCTCGCCAACCACTACCTCGCCAGTTGAGCCGTCGATCGACAGCACGTCGCCCTCGCCGAAACGCCTCCCCTGCACCAGCAGCGCCCCCGCGCCAAGGTCGATCCGCAGCGAATCGCACCCGACGACGCACGGCTTGCCCATGTGCCTTGCCACGATGGCCGCGTGGCAGGTCATCCCGCCGCGGCTGGTCAGTACGCCTTGGGCCGCGATCATGCCGTGGATATCGTCAGGGGTGGTCTCCGGCCTGACCAGCAGCACCCTGTGCCCGCGCGCAGCGAGCTTCTCGGCCCGGCCCGCGTCGAACACCACCGTGCCCGTGGCCGCCCCGGGCGAAGCGGGCAGACCGCGGGCCAGTACTTCGAGCTTGGATTGGGGGTCGATCCGCCGGTGGAGCAACCGCTCCACGGCCTCAGGTGGCACCCGGCGCACAGCCTCGGCTTTGTCGATCAATCCCTCCGCCACGAGGTCGACGCTGCGCCTGACGGCGGCCTCGGCCGTCAACTTGGCCGCCCGGGTCTGCAGGATAAAGAGGCGACCGCTCTCGACGGTAAACTCGATGTCCTGGACCTCGCGGTAATGGCCTTCGAGCAGCCGCGAAACCCGTTCGAGCTCGGCATGCACCAGAGGCTGGTCGTTGCGCATTACGTCGATCCGCAACGGCGTGCGGATGCCGGCGACGACGTCCTCTCCCTGCGCTTGCGGGAGGTACTCGCCCAGGATGGCCGGATGGCCGGTCGACGGATTGCGCGTGAACAGCACGCCCGACCCCGACCGCACGTCGAGATTGCCAAACACCATCGCCTGGATGTTGACCGCCGTCCCTAGATCGTGGGGGATCCGGTTGGCGTCACGGTAGACCCTAGCCCGGTCGTTCTGCCATGAGTCAAACACGGCCGTGATCGCCAGGCGGAGTTGTTCGTGCGGGTCGGACGGGAAAGCCTGCCGGGAGCCACGCCTGATGATTGCGCGGTACTCCTCGGACAGCTTGATCAGGTGCTCCTCGCTCAACTCGTGATCGTGCTGCACGCCCGCGTGGTGGCGTGCCTCCTCAAGGGCCTCCTCGAAATCCGAGGCGCGACACCGCAAGACTACCTCGCCGAACATCTGCAGGAGCCGCCGGTAGCAGTCCCAGGCGAAGGCCGGATCGCCGGTGAGATCGGCGAGAGCTCGGGTGGTTTCCTCGTTAAGTCCGAGGTTGAGGATGGTATCCATCATTCCAGGCATGGACACCGCAGCCCCAGAGCGCACCGACAGCAGCAGAGGCCGAGACGGGTCGCCTAGCCGCTTGCCCATGTCGGACTCCAGCGCGGCCAATGACGCCGCAATCTGGTCCTCCAAGCCGGCGGGAAACCGCCTACCCCCCTCGCTGTAGGCAATGCAGGCGCGCGTGCTGATCGTAAACCCCGGCGGAACCGGCAGGCCGATGCGGGTCATCTCTGCGAGGCCCGCGCCCTTGCCGCCCAACAGGTCGCGCATCTCGGCGGTACCCTCGGCGAAGCTGTACACGTACTTGGCCGGTGTCGCACTCACAGGAATGCCCTCCTCAACGCACTAGACTGGACGTCCGGTTAGCCCCGCACAGCTATATGGTCAGCTGCGGGTTGTACCGCTGCACGATCTCGAGCACCTTGCTCGCCGTCTCCTCGACCGCCCTACCGGTAACGTCCACCGTAGGGCAAGCCAGGCGGCGAAACACCTCTTGGGCGTGCTGCAACTCGCGGCTGATGCGTACCGGCTCCGCGTAGTCCGCGCCCATCGCCAATCCCAGGGTACGCAACCGCTCGGTGCGAATGACGCCCAAATGATCATCTTGGATACTCAGGCCGACCACCCGACCGCGCGGCAGCAACGAGAGCTCCTCAGGCTCGGACAGCTCGGGAACGAGGGGCACGTTGGCAACCTTGATCCCGCGGTTGGCGAGATACAGGCTGACAGGGGTCTTGGAGGTCCGCGACACGCCAATCAGGACGACATCCGCCTTAAGCAGGCCGCGCGGGTCACGTCCGTCGTCGTACTTGACCGCGAACTCAACGGCCTCGACCCGGCGGAAGTACTCCTCGTCGAGCTTATGGACCAGCCCCGGCTGCAGCCTGGGCTGGGTGGTCACGATGCTGGCCAGAGCCTCCATCATCGGCCCCATGATGTCGACGGCCGGGATGCCTGCCTGGCGGGCACGCTCGGCCAACTGCTCGCGCATCTCCGGCATCACCAGGGTGTAGACGATGATGCACCGGTGGCCCTCGGCCTGCTCGATGACCTCGGCGATGCCCTCGTCGTCCTCGACGTAGGGGATGCGAAAGATCTCGACACGGCCGCTGTTAAACTGGCTAAGGGCAGCTCTCGTCACCAACTCAGCCGTCTCGCCAATGCTATCTGAGACCACGTACACCACCGGCCGGTCGGAGAAGAGGTCCGGCCCGTCGGCGCCTTTGCGCCTGCGGCTGCGTTTCATCGCGTGCCTCCGTCTGGTTCTTCCAAGGGGTTCAATGCCCTGCGGGCGTTTCCTTTAGCCATACGACACGGCTAAGGTCCCCCGCGGCAGCCAGCAGCTTGTGCACGTTGCGGCACAGGGCGAGGCGGTTACGGCGAACCGCGGCGTCGGGAGCCATAACTAGCACCCCGTCAAAGAAGCCGTCGACAGGACCGGCCAGCGGCAGGAGCTCGCGCCAGTATCCTATGTAACTGCGCTTTGTCAGGTGTGGCTCTGCCGCGGCAGCAGCCGCCTGATAGGCCTGCCACAGCGCGTGCTCTACGTCGGACTCAAACAGCGACTCATCCACCGAAGCCTGTCCATCGTCAGTTGCCTTGCCACCCAGGCCGGCTGCCCTTACTGCCGCCGCCGATAGACGCCGGAACCACTCCTCCTCCCGCGCCTCACCGATCGCGCGCGCCGCCATGGCCAACCTTACCGCATCGATGCCGAGCCCTGTGGAGGCCGCCACAGCCTCGATCTCATCGTGAGCGGCGCCTCCGTCGCTGAGGGCGGCGGCAATCCTCATTTGCAGCAGCTCAAGAGTGTTACCAGCCGCGGCCGCCAGCCGGCTGCCGGGGCTCTGCTCGCCCTGGCCTGCTCCCGCCGCGGCGCCTGCGGCGCTCCCCTCGTAACCCCTGCGCGCGGCATCCACCGCAGCCCGGAGGTCCAAGTCGGTGCCTTGCGCAATCAGCGCCGATACGACGCCGCTCGCAGCCCGACGCATACCATAGGGATCGTGCGAACCGGTGGGCCGCACTCCGGCGTAGAAGTGGCCTACCAAGGCGTCCAGCTTGTCGCTGACCGCCAGTGCGAGCCCGGCTCTTGTCGCAGGTGGGCTTGTCCCCTCGCCGGCCGGCAGGTACTGCTCAGCGATAGCCCGGGCCACCTGCTCCGGCTGACCATCGAGGCGGGCGTACTCGCAACCCATGACGCCCTGCAACTCCGGCAGCTCCCGGACCATTTGCGTAACCAAATCGCACTTGGCGAGAAGGGCCGCTTGATCCGCGGCGGCCTGCTCCGCACGGTCAAGACCAAGGAGTGCCCCGACGGCAGCCACGAGCGCCTGGAGGCGCTCGGTCCTCTGGCGCACTGTGCCGAGACGCTCGTGGTAAACCAGCCCCTCTAGCTCCGGCCCCCGCGAAGCGAGGGGGCTGCGACGGTCTTCCTGGAAAAAGAACCGCGCGTCGGCGAGCCTCGCCCGCAGCACGGTTTCGTAGCCGGCCCGTACCGTTTCCAGGTGGTCCCGGCCGCCGTCCCGCACCCCCACAAAGGCCGGCAAAAGGCGCCCGTCCTCCTTGGCGCGCACCGGAATGAACCGCTGGTGGTGCTGCATCACGGTGATCAGCACCGGCTCCGGCAGCCCCAGGTACTCCGGGTCAAACGCCCCCAGGACGGCCACCGGGTGCTCGGCCAGCCACACCAGCTCGTCCACCAGGGCGGGGTCCAGCACCGGCACTCCGCCGGCCGGAGCCGCAGCCCGGAGGGCGCCGCCCGTGATCAGGTCCCTACGCTCCACAGGATCCACGATCACCCCAGCTGTGCGAAGCGAGTCACGGTACCCAGCCGGTGTCTCGACGTGCACCGAGCCCGGCGCCAGGAAACGATGCCCGCGACTGGTGCCGGGTGGCTCGGCCAGGCCGGCAGGCAGGCCAGGCAAGGTCACGCGTACCGGCATATTGCCATACAGGCAGAGCAGCCAGCGGATCGGCCGCACAAACTCGAAGCTATAGTCACCCCAGCGCATGTTGCGCGCGAACTGCATCGACGTCAGCACTCCGGCCAGCAGGTGAGGCAGCAGCGCGACTGTGTCCTGCCCCACCTCAACCTTGTTGGCGAAGACGTACTCGTTGCCGGGAGTGAGCTCACGCCTGAACAGGCCTTCCACCGTCACGCCCTGACCCTTGGCGAAACCAAGCGCTGCCGCGGTGGGGTTGCCTTCTCCGTCGAACGCCGCCTTAGCGGCCGGACCCCGCACCTCAAGCTGCCGATCTGGTTGTCTGACGGCAAGCCCCCGCACCGTCACCGCAACACGGCGCGGCGCGCCGGAGGTCTCGCAGGCGGCATAGGCAAGCCTGGCCTCAGCCAGAGCCGCCTCGAGCCGCGCGCCTAGCTGCTCCAGCATGCCGGGCAGAAAGCGCGCGGGAACCTCAGCCATGCCTATCTCCAATAGCAGATCCCTGGACTCCGGCCCACGCGTCATCATCGGGGTTTCACCTTCCCGCACAACGGAAAGCCTGCCTCTTCCCGCTGCTGGATATAGATCTTGGCGCAGATACGGGACAGCTGCCTGCACCGGCCGAGGTAGGCTGTGCGTTGCGCCACCGAGGCCGCGCCTCGCGCGTCGAGGACGTTGAAGGCGTGCGAGCATTTAAGGACGTAGTCGTACGCCGGCAGCAGCAGCCCGGCCTCGAGCGCCCGCTTGGCCTCCGCCTCGTACATGTTAAACAGCTGGGCCAGCATGGCCGTGTCCGCCTGCTCGAAGCTGTAGATCGAGTGCTCCACCTCGGCCCGGTGGAATACCTCGCCGTAGGTCAACCCAGGAGCCCACTCGATCTCGTAGACCGAGCCGGTCCCCTGTACATAAGAGGCCAGGCGCTCGAGCCCGTAGGTCAACTCGGCGGATACCGGCTTGGTGTCGATCCCGCCGACCTGCTGGAAGTACGTGAACTGGCTGATCTCCTGCCCGTCCAACCACACCTCCCAGCCAGTGCCCCACGCTCCCAGGGTGGGAGCCTCCCAGTTGTCCTCAACAAACCGGATGTCGTGCTGCCGCGGATCTATCCCTAAACTGTACAGGCTGTCCAGGTAGATCTCCTGCACGTCATCCGGCGAGGGCTTGAGCAGGACGTTGTACTGGAGGTGCTGGTACAGGCGGTTGGGGTTTTCCCCGTAGCGGGCGTCTGCGGGCCGCCGCGACGGCTCGATGTAACCGACCCGCCACGGCTCCGGCCCAAGGGACCGGAAAAACGTTGCCGGGTTCATGGTCCCGGCGCCCTTCTCCACATCGTACGGAAACCAAATCATGCACCCGCGCTCCGCCCAGAACCGCTCGAGCCGCATGATGAGATCCTGCAAGTACACCGAAGGCCCCCCTCTCATCGCGCCAAACACAAAGCCCGCCGTGCCCAACTGGGCAGGGACGGGCTTGGTAGCTCGCGGTTCCACCCTGCTTGGCGGCTGCGGTACCCTGCCTTACCGGCACGGCCCCGCCGCGCGCCCACCTCATTACGTGGATGTCCCTCGGGAGTGCCTTGGCCAGGCGCCCGACCGGCTCGCACCGGCCGCCGGCTCTCTTTGGCGGGCTCTACTGGCTCCTGTCTCCGTCTCCGGGACGCATATTAGGTTGTCTCGGACTGAATCTACCAAGCCGCCAGCCCAGGTGTCAAGCCAGCGGCACTATGGTGTCCAAAAAGCCGAGAGATCGGGGCGGGCGCTCCAGGTTGGCCCCGAAGCAATCCCACAGCACGGTGCGGATCTGGCGCAGGGCTGCCGGTCCGGGGCGCAGCGCGGCCAGAGCCCGTGGGCTCGCGTCGATGAGCTGACGCAGGTAGCCCAAGGTGTCGGGTCGCAGCATCAGCAACAAGCCACGGTGCGGACCGCCTCTGCCCTCACCGGGTAGGTCATCGGCGGCGCCGCCTCCGACACATTCGCCACACAACGGCCCGGCAGCCTCCGCCGACCAGCCAAGCAAGGCCGGCGAGCTTTCCTGACTGGCGGAGGTCTCAATGGGCCGGCCGCAGCTGACGCAGGTGTCTAGTCCCGCAAGCACGCCGGCGTCCCTCAGCATCCGGAGGGCAAACGCGTAAGCAGGCATGTCAGAGCGCTCGCCATAGGCGATGAGGTTGATGGTGCTGAGCAGCGCCACAAAGGTTGGGGGTGAGGGCACGCGTTCCAAGGTTAGGAGGTCCACGAGCTCAGCTACGAGATTAGCGTGGCCGAGGCGGCCTAACTCGGCGCGAAGCGGCGCGAACCCGTCCCGCGGCACTGCCTGCGTCAATGACTCGATACTCGACCGGCCCCGCCACAGCATCACGTCGACATAGGTCAGCGGCAAGGTGATACCGCCCAGCTTGCTCCGCGGGCGACGGGCGCCGCGGACTTTGGCCGTGATCTTGCCCTGGTCGAGGGTATATAGGGTGACAAGGCGATCCGCCTCGCCGAAGTCCCTCGCCCGCAAGATCACGGCCTCAGTCGAGTAAGTACTCACTTTACTGGAGCGCCTCCAGCATCAATCTGGCCGTTGCGAAGTAGACCGATAGGCCGACAATGTCTACTGCCGAGGTGATGAACGGGCTGGATGCCACAGCTGAGTCCACACCAAGCCGGTCCATGATCATCGGCACCAACGTCCCCAGGATGGCCGCGAAGCTCATCGTGGCGAACATGGAGATGCCAACTACCATCCCGAGGGTGCCCGATCCCTGCCAGACCAGGCCCACAAGGGCAATTAACAGGCCGCACGCCACACCAAGCGATGCGCCGACGCGCACCTCTCGAAACAGCAGCCTGCTCATGTCGCTGCGGTCGATCTCCCCAGTCGCCAGGCCGCGGACAGTCATGGCCAGGGACTGCGTGCCGACGTTGCCGCCCATATCCATCAGCACGGGGATGAAAAACGCGAGAGCAACTACGCTCTCTAACACATGCGAAAAACTGCTGATCACGTTGGCAGCCAGAAAGTCCCCAAACATCAACAGGATCAGCCAGGGCAGCCGCAACTTGACGCGGAACCACACGCCCTGCTGCGCTGCAACGGCCTCGTCTGGCACCGGACCGCCGTGCGCTACGCCGTAGAAGTCCTCGGCGGCCTCCTCGTCGATGACGTCGATGAGGTCGTCGATGGTCACGATGCCGAGCATCCGGCCACCATCATCTACCACGGGTACGGCCAGCAGGTCGTAATGCATCGCGGAGCGGGCCACTTCCTCCTGGTCCTCACCGACGCCAGCGACGATCAGCTCAGTCTCCATGACGTCGCGGATCCGGGTGCCGGGATCGGCCAAGATCAGCTCGCGCAAGCTCAGAACGCCGCACAGGCGGGAGTCCTCGTCCAGAACGTAGATGTAGTTGACGGTCTCGGCCTCGGGAGCCAATCTGCGCAGGTGCTCAATGGCTTGAGCCGCGGTGTTGCCCGCCGAAACCCACACGAACTCGGTGGTCATGATGCCACCGGCCGTGTCCTCGGCGTAGCTCATCAACTGCCGGACGTCCTGGCGGTCCTCGTCCTCTAACAGGCCCAGCACCTGCTCGGCCTGCTCAGTGCCGAGCTCGGCGACGAGGTCTGCGATATCGTCGTCTGCCATCTGCTCAAGGATCCCGGCGATCTTAGGAGCAGTTAGGCTGGCCAGCACTTCCCGCTGGGTCTGGCTCTCCAGATCATCGAGGGTCTCGGCGGCGCCTTCCTCGTCCATCAACGCCAGCAACCGGGCGCCATCCTCAGAGGATAGCTCCTCGATCACCTCGGCGAGGTCGGACGGGTGCAGTCGGGCAAGGCACTCCTTAAGGCTGGGAGTGTTGTTTGTGGTTAGGAGGTCTCGGATGTCGGCAACGAGAGCGAGGAGTTCACGATCCACGGGCGCTCGCCTCCAATCTAAGCAAGGCCCCTGCAGTACGGCTCAGCCCACGCCTCATGGCGGGCTGCCGTCAGCAGCCGGTATCGTGAGGCACGGTCGGAGCAAGCACAGACATAGAACCCCGCTTGGCTAGTCTTGGCCTATCCAGCTGATTGATATCTCCCGGTCTAGGGCCGGGACTGTCGGACAATCGAGGGCCATCGGGACTATGGGATTCCATGTGGCTCACCCCCCATGCCGCCGTGGGATTGTGTCGGCGGACCTCCCGGCGGAGAAGGTCCCGGTGCATTATACCACCAGCCATACGGCGTGTCAGCGGTCAGTTTGCGCGCCGCAGCCAGGCGCCCGTCAACGATAGCCGAGCTCCCGCAGGTCGCGCTGCCGGTTGCGCCAATCGGGTTTGACCTTGACCCAGAGGTCGAGGTAGATGCGCTCGCCTAGCAGGCGTTGGAGCTCTTCGCGCGCCAGTTGGCCCGCCTGCTTGACCTTCTGGCCACCGGCGCCGAGCACGATCATCCGCTGGCTGGGGCGCTCGACATAGATTACGCAGCGGATATAGAGCATGCCATTGTCGCGGCGGACCATCTCCTGCACCTCGATGGCCAGTGAGTGAGGTATCTCCTCCTCGGTAAGCACGACCAGCTTCTCGCGGACCATCTCCGCGATGATGAACCGCTCCGGCTGATCGGTGATGGTCCCCGGCGGAAAGTATGCAGGTCCGGCGGGCAGCACCGCCTCGACTGCAGACAGCAGGACGTCGAGGCCCGCCCCGGTCGACGCCGAGACCGGAAGCACCGCGGCAAACGAGGCCAGCTTGCCGTATCTAGCTGCAGCTTCTTGCACTGCCTGGGCGGAGGGTAGCAGGTCAATCTTGTTTAGGACGCAGAAGGCCGGGGTGCGCTGCTTGCGGACGTACCCCGCGACGTACTGATCGCCCGGCCCCGGCGGCAGCTGGCCTTCGACGACCATCAAAATGGCTTCCGTTTCGTCAAGGGCTTCGAGGGCCGTGCGAACCATGGTTTCGCCCAGCAGGTGGTGTGGCTTGTGGATGCCGGGCGTGTCGACTAGGACCAGTTGAAACCCCGCTCCCGACACCACGCCGAGGATGCGGTTGCGCGTTGTCTGCGGCTTATCCGTAACGATCGCGATCTTGCGGCCCACCAAGCCATTGACGAGGGTGGACTTGCCAACGTTGGGGCGCCCGATAATCGTCGCAAACCCGCTGCGAAGCCCGCCCTCCAGGGTCATCATGGGACCATCCGTCCGCCCGCGCCCCGCAGATGAAAGGGGTGAGGCAGCAGCTCGGCCAAGCCCATTTGCTCGAAGCTCCCGTCCGGGGTCGCAAGGTAGAGGTCGGCGCCCGGAGCAAGCTCGGCGAGAACCTGGAGGCACGCTCCGCACGGGCGCGGCGGGCTCACCCCGGCTGCAACCACGGCAATGGCGACGATGGGGCGGAGGGCTGCGCTGACGGCGTTGTACACCGCCACTCGCTCCGCGCAGACGGTCTCCGAATAGGCGGCGTTCTCGATGTTGCAGCCGGTGGTTACCTGCCAGGGCGGGCCGGTCAGGACGGCGGCGCCGACTGCAAACTCAGAGTAAGGGCAGTAGGCCCGCAGTCGGGCACGCCGCGCGGCCTCGACCAGCTCGGCCGGCTCTGGGCGCGGCTGTGATGCCCCGGTTGAGTTGTTGCCCGTCATGCCAGCGACGCTCAATACTGATCCTCCTCCACGTGCCGTCCGCGTTGCCTCTTCCGGCGCGTTACTGCGGCCGGAGCAGCTTAACCTCGGCTCCCGTGGGCACAATCTGTATCCAAGTCTGCCCCGTGTCGAGCTCTACCGGTCGACCGTCCCGGTCGACAAGAACCAGAGGCGAGGTGCGGCTGGACTTGCGCCAGGTCACTTCATAGGAGACACCCTGTCGCAGCACAGTCGCTTTGCCGCTCCCGGTGAGCTCAGCCTCCAGCCTTCCCTCGGTATCGCCCGGTACCCGGGTAAACTTGGCGTAGACGATCACAACGTTGGCCGCCCTCATTACCTCTCCGGTCCCCTCGTCGATGTGCGGCTTGCCGTTGACACGCCGCTCATACCGGCCGGGCTCGAGGCCAGTGGCCGGGCGGTAGTCAAAACCCGTTACGTTCTTCCCGGAGCTGTACGGCCAGATGACCTCAACGCCAGTACAGGCGGAGCCCTTGGCCTCATCCGTCCTACCCGCAAGCGCGAAGGGCCAGCGGACCTCACCTGAGCGGACCACGCTTAGTTTGGCCTTGCTGGCAGCCTCATGCAGCCGGATAATCGACGTGTAGACATTATGTGGCGACGCCTTGCCCGGCTGGCGCCAGTACGCGGCGTCGTGAAAGAACTCGTTAAGATCCGCCACCCGCAGGGCTTTGATGTCGACGGCCGCCTGAGGGCTCTGCCCAACGTGTGCATACAGCGCATCGAGGCCCACGGCCAAGTCGAGGAAGTAGTGCCGCGCGCTGCGGACGGGGCCGATCAGCTCAGGAGTGCCATGAACATATACCGGCGCCAGACGCGTGATACCGCCCTCGGCCAGCATCTCGAAGACCAAACAGGCTTGGTCGATACCGGTCTGGGGCCGGGCCCCACTGTGATTGTCGATCATCACCAGCGTAGCCCGGTGACCAAGCTCAGTGTCGTGGGGCAACTCCACCCCGCAACACGGGCAGTACACCGGCGGCGGCGGTGGCGGGGGTGGCGGCGGCGGATTGGGACCGACAACCGGCGTGCTGTCATTGCAGCCGGCGAGAGCCGCGAACAACAGCACGACGAGGCCCAACCCGATCCAGGGTGATCTCCGGGATCTCCGGCGTCCGAGTACCTCCAACAGGGGACATCCCTCCTGCCAGGCTAGTTCAGCGTTGGGCCGCTCAAGCCCTCCGTCGAGTGGCGCTGCTGCATAGTAGTGCGGAGCAGAGCCTCAGGTTTCCTGGAGGAATGCCGCCGCGCATATTGAAGCTGTTCTGGGTGCCAGTAGTTTGATGCGCTAAGGAAGGTGGCAGTTCCCGGGTGCCGGGCGGACCGAACGCGCCGTCGCGGGGACGGATTGGGATCCCGCGCAGCCTCTTCTACTTCAGATATCACCGGGCGTGGCGTGCATTCCTCGAAGGCCTCGGACTAGAGGTCGTCGTGTCGGAGCCGACGACGCGCTCGGTAATGGACACCGGCGTCAGCCTAACGGTGACCGACGCATGCGTTCCGATTAAGGTGGCGCACGGCCATGTGCAGGCGCTGCTTGATTTGGGCGTCGATTATGTATTTGTGCCGCGGCTGATCTCGACTAACGGACGTGCCGTCTACTGCCCCAAGTTCCTCGGCCTGCCAGACATGATCGCCAGCGCGTTCGAGGACGCCTCGTGGCTGCTCAGCCCGAGGTATGACGCGCGGCGTGGCAAGGGAGAGCTCAGGCGGGTGGCCCGCGCGATCGCAATGGCAGTCGGCGCAAGCCACCAAGAGGCAGACCGGGCCCTAGAAGCAGCCCGGCGCGAGCATCGAGCTTACCGCGCCAGCCTACTTGCGGCATGCCCTGAGCCGGTGGACGGCATAGATAGCGGCAGCCAAAGCCAGCCCCTACGGCTGGCGGTTGTGGGCTATCCTTATGCCGTACAAGATGCGTACCTCAACCTTAACCTGCTGGACAAGCTGCGCCGGATGGGAGCCACGGTGCTGACCGCCGACCACTTGCCTGCCGAGGCTATCGACGCCCAACGGCACCTGCTGCCAAAGGAGCTGTTCTGGACCTTTAGCGATGAAACCGTGTTGGCCGGGTACCACTACATGTCCGGCCACGCCGATGGGCTGGTTCATGTCACCGCGTTCGGCTGTGGACCCGACTCGGTCACCGGCAAGCTGCTGGAGATGAGGGCGGCTGAGCTTGGCGACTTGCCGATGCTGTCGCTGATGATCGATGAGCATACGGGCGAGGCGGGCCTGGCGACCCGGATCGAGGCGTTTGTCGACATGATCAACCGGCAACGCTCGCAACGCTCTGCCGCCGCCAGAGCTGCGGCGGACCAAGCCGTGGCGGACCAAGTTGCGGCAACGGTCTCCCCGGTGCAGCCCGACAAGGTCAAGCGGCGTTTTGTCCGGCGCAGGCGGCGGGTGAGTTTCCCCTACCTCGGCACATTGCCGCGCGTTTTCACCGAGGTGCTCGAGCAACTCGGCAACGATGTGATCATACCCAGCCGCCCCAACCAGCGGACCCTGACGCTGGGCACCGCGCTGTCGCCAGAGTTCGCCTGCATCCCGTTTAAGATCCTGCTAGGCACCTATGTGGAGGCGCTTGAGCAAGGGGCCGATGCCATTGTTTCCAGCGGCGGCGTCGGTCCTTGCCGGGCGGGCCTGTACACGATGCTGCACGAGATGATCCTGCGGCGCGCCGGGCACAACGTCGAGATCCTGACCCTCGAGCCGCCGCGGCTGGCCTTCGGGGACTTCGTCGGCAAAGTGGCGGCTCTCAACGCCGCCGGCCTGCCGCTCTGGCAGGTTGCGGGCTTGGTGCGCCGGGCTTGGCACAAGATCCAGATCCTCGACCAGCTGGAGCAGCTTTCTCACAGGACCAGGCCACGGGAGACGATGCCGGGCGCAACCACCGCTGCATGGGCGGAGGCGCAGGAGCTGGTGTACCTGGGTAAGACCAAAGCCGATATCCGAGCGGCAGCAGATGCGGGGCGCAGGCTGCTGCAGGCGGTGCCGCAAAGGGAAGACCACGACCCGTTGCGGGTGGGTATCGTGGGCGAGATCTATGTCGTGGTCGAGCCTTCCGCCAACCAGGAGCTGGAGGAGGTACTCGGCAGCATGGGCGTCGAGCCGGTCCGCTCGATCTACATGACGGGGTGGGCCCATGAGAGCAATCTCTTCGGCGACCCCGAGAAGCGAAAATCGTTTTCAGCTGAGCAGGCGGCCCACCCGTACCTCGCAGAGATGATCGGGGGGCACGGCCAGGACTCAGTCGGCAACTCAGTGCTGTATGACCGGAGCGGTTTCGACGGGGTGATCCAACTCGCGCCGTTTACGTGCATTCCTGAGATCGTGGCCAAGAGCGTGCTGGAGCGGGTCTGCCGGGAGCTAGACTTGCCGGTCCTCTCGCTCTCGCTCGACGAACAGACGGGCCGGGCAGGTATGCTGACCAGACTGGAGGCATTCGTGGACCTGATGGAGCGCAAACGCGCCGGGCGGCAGCCGGCTACCAAGGGGGAGCGACAATGAGCGCGGCCGTTTTTTTGGGCCTTGACGTAGGGTCGGTCACAACCAAGCTGGCTTTGCTCGACAGCTCCAGACGGCTGATCATCAAACTCTATCAGCGTACCGACGGGCGGCCGGTAGAGGCCATCCAGCGCGGCCTGGCTGAGGCCGCCGGTGCGATTCCTGCCGGCAGTATTGTAGCCGCAGCCGGAGCTACGGGCAGCGCCAGGCAGCTGGCGGGGCTGCTGGTTGGCGCGGACGTGGTCAAGAACGAGATCACAGCGCACGCCGTCGCGGCGCTCGATGAGGTTCCCGGGGTGCGCACGGTGCTTGAGATTGGCGGCCAGGACTCCAAGATCATCCTGATCCGTGGCGGCGTGGTGGTGGACTTTGCGATGAACACGGTCTGCGCCGCTGGGACGGGATCATTCCTCGACCATCAGGCGGCGAGGCTCTCGATCCCAATTGCCGAGTTCGGAGACATTGCCCTCCGCTCCCACCACCCTGCCCGTATCGCCGGGCGCTGCGGCGTGTTTGCCGAGTCGGACATGATCCACAAGCAGCAGGCCGGGTATCCCACGGAGGATATCATCGCCGGCCTGTGTGAGGCCCTAGTCCGTAACTACCTCAACAACGTCGCCCGCGGCAAACAAATCCAGGCGCCGGCCGTCTTCCAGGGCGGTGTGGCGGCCAACCGCGGGATCAAGTCGGCCTTCGAGCGCGCCTTGGGCCACGAAGTAACCGTTCCCAGCAACTACGAGGTGATGGGAGCGATCGGAGCGGCGATGCTGGCCCTGGAGCACTGGCAACGCCACTCTGATGAGGGCCAGGACGGAGCCCTCGCGCGCTCAAGCTTCCGAGGCTTCGAGGTTGCCGACCGGGACTGCCGGACCCGGGCCAGAGAGTGCGGTGGCTGCGCCAACTCGTGTGAGGTCATCGAGCTCAGTATCGATGGAGAGATCCTTGCACGCTGGGGTGATCGCTGCGGACGGTGGAGCCAGGCCACTGGTCTAGCCCTGGTCTAACGCTGCCGGCGCCTACCGGCGGTAACGGCGCTCCTGCCCCTGCCCTTGCGCCCCGGCGCAGGGGCTTCCGGTTGCCCGCTTGGACCTCCCGGGGCGACAACCCCACCGGAGATAACCAGTTTGAGCCCTTCCTCCACCGGGATATCCAGCATCTTTACGTCTCGGCGCGGTAGCATCAGCAGGAAGCCCGAGGTCGGGTTGGGCGTGGTGGGCAGGAACACCGACACCAGCTCAGCCTCTACCGCGGTTTCGGCAGCGCGCGGCCCTGGCGCGGTCACAAAGGCGATGGAGTACATCCCCTGCCGCGGGTACTCGATCAGCGCCACCCGTTTGAACGCGCTCTGCTCGGTCACCGTGAACGCGTCCACGATCTGCCTGATGGTGTTATACACTCCCCTGACAATCGGCGTGCCGCTGAGTATCGACTGGCCAAGCGAGATCAGCTCACGGCCGAGCAGGCTGCGCGCCAGTACACCGGTGACCAGGACGATGACGACCGTCGCCAACAGGCCGAGCCCAGGGACGGAGTGGCCGATAAGGTTCTCGACCAGACGAGCGGTCAGGCCGTCGAGGAAGCGAAACAGCGACAGCAGCACATACCAGGTTAGGACGACCGGCACAAGCACAACGGAGCCGGTAACCAGCGTGATGCGTAGTTGCCTAAGCACGGATGCCAGCGGCCGCCAGAGCCTGCTCCTCCAGCCGGCGCATCTGTGCCTGCGCCTCGGCGGTATCGTCCGAGAACCCGAGCAAGTGGAGCACGCCGTGAGCGACAAGCAAGGCCAACTCGTCACTGACAGGGTGCCCAATCTCAGCGGCCTGCTCCCTGGCACGGTCAAGTGAGACGACAATGTCTCCCAGTAGCTGCCGGCCCCGTGGCTTATCCAGCATCTCGGGATCACCGTCGGCTGCCCGCTCCACCTGCGAGAAGGACATCACATCGGTGTAGTGGTCGTGACCAAGGTACTCACGTGACAACTCACGGAGGTGCTCGTCGGAGGTGATGGTTAGGTCGATCCTGGCCCTGCTAGGAGACGGGCCCCTCCCCGCTGCAAGCGCGGCGGCTGCGGCCGACTCCATGGCTTTGCGCGCTCCAGGCGGCAACCGCGATCCGGTGCGATTAGTGATGGCCAGCAGGCCCATCTATTGCTCCCCCAAGCCGCTACTGTCACCGCGGGGGGGTATCTCCCTCCCGTCGGCAGACAACACGGTACTAGCGTCATCGCCGTCGCCGCCGCCGCCGCCGCCGGCTCCAGGCAGGGCGTCGGGAGGCGCCGGACTGACTGTGGCCGCCGCCTCGCCAGGCACGGCTTCTGGGCCGGTAGTCAGCCCACTGGCCTCGATCTGGCGGATCAAGTCTTCCTGGCTTTGCGGGTACTCAATCCGCGCGTGGAAGATGCCGAGCAGGACGCGTACGAAGGTCTCGCCGATGCGGTCGAGATCCCGTAGGGTGAGATCGCACTTCTCTAGCTGGCCATCGACCAGCCGTTCGCGAATCAGCTTCTTGACCAGAGTCTCGATGCGCACCGGCGAAGGGTTGGACATTGCCCGAACGGCCGCCTCGGTGGTGTCGGCGAGCATAACGATTGCCTCTTCGCGGGTCTCCGGAAGCGGACCGTCGTAGCGGAAGTCCTCCTCCACCGGCTGGCTCCGGTTGGCGTCGCTTGCAGCCCGCGAGTAGAAGAAGGACACCAGAGAACGGCCATGGTGGCTGCGGACGAAGTTGACGATCTTGGCCGGGAGCTTGGCCTCCTCCGCCAGGATCACCCCATCCTTAACATGGGAGGTGATAATCAGGGTGCTCAGGCTAGGCGATATCTTGTCGTGCGGGTTCTCCTGGCCAATCTGATTCTCGATGAAGAAATATGGGCGGACCACCTTGCCGATATCGTGGTAGTACGCCCCCACCCTGGCCAGCAGCGGATTGGCCCCGACAACGTCCGCAGCCGCCTCGGCGAGGTTGCCGACGACGATGCTGTGATGGTATGTCCCCGGCGCCTCGACGAGCAGGCGGCGGAGCAGCGGTTGATTGGGATTGGCCAGCTCCAAAAGGCGCACCGCGGTGAGAATCCCGAAAGTCGACTCGAAAAACGGCAGCGTCCCGATGGTCAATACCGCCGACACGATACCATTACCAAAGGCGAAACCGAACTCCCGCCAGGTCTCCAACGCGGTCACCGGCTGCCCGGCAAGCAGCGCAAAGGAAATCGCCACAAAGAAGTTGGTCAGGCCGACCACGAGGCCTGCCCGGGTCAGATCGGAACGCTGGCCGACCCAGTTGAGCGCATACACGCCGGAGAGTCCGCCTGCCAAGGCGACCATCAGGAAGCGCATCTCGCCGCCGGCGATCAGGCCGATGGAGATCGCGCTCAATAGGCCGACGTAGATGGCCAGCCGCGAACTAAGCAGAGTGGCGACAAGCATGGTGCCGGCGGCAACCGGGGCGAGGTAAGGCGAGATGCCTTGAGTCAGCTGAGATGCCAGCAGCACTAACGCTACCAGCAGCGCGAGCAGGAAGAGCTTGGACGCATCCTCGAATATGCCGCCCTCATATAAGCGTAGGTACACCGCCGTCAGCATCACCAGCACCAGGGCGAGCATGATGCTGCCCGCGATGACCTGTGGGTCGAGATGGGCCCGCATCATGCCCAAGTCCTGCAGCAGGCTGATCTGGTGCGTGGTGAGCACATCACCGCGCCGGGCGATCATCTGGTCACGCAGTACCTCAATTGGTGGCACTGCGGCGCTGGCTGCGGCGCGGCGGCGGTTGGTTTCCTCTGCGTCGAGGATGAGCGTCGGGCTGATCTCTACGGCTGAGACCTCGACGAGCCAATCCGAGAGCTCACCGGCTAGGCGAAGGCTGCGGATATCTGCCGCTACGGTTGTGCGCGCTCTTTGCGCCCCATCGCCGTTAAGCTCGTCGGCCATCGCGGCGACGACCCGATCGCGCAGCGTGCTGATGATGGAGCTCCAGCCCTCGACTCCCAGGTCGATGATCTGTGCCGCCACAAGGGCCTCGGGCTCGCCGGGCAAACGGGCGAGAATGGCGCGTTGACGTGCCTCACGGTCAAGAGTCTGGTCGCTCTGTACGGTGCGAATGTCGTTGCGCAACTGATCTAGCCTAGCGCCGGCCGACTCTCCCAAAGCGGGGTCAAACCGGTAGTAGTCGGGCACCGAGTCAGCAGCACGCTTACGCGCTTCATTGGTGAGGTAGCTGTCGACCGCCTTGCGCGGCGCCTGGAAGTCCTGCGGCGCCACCGAGCCAACTACAAGGCTGACTCCTTCGGGAAGGCTGTTGTGCAGCAGGATCCCGCTAAACAGGGCAAAGAGCAGCAAACCGATGACAAGGCGCGAGGAGTTGCGCAGCGCTGAGCGCCCACCACCGTTGACCGGCCGGAGCAGCGATCGGTTGCCGTTGGTTTGGGTCGCAGGCTGCATCGCGCTCACGCTGAGCTACTCCCCCTTGCGCCGGGCGCGCCGGCCTCAGGCCCTAGCCCGGCACCCTGCGGATTCTCGGCGGCGGGCAGATCACCTTGCTGCGCATTCTCGTATCGCTCGTACGCCCGGATGATCTTCTGTACCAGCTCGTGCCGCACGACATCCTGATCCGTCAGGTGGATGATCGAGATACCGGCGATGTCGACCAACACGCGCCTTGCCTCAAGCAGACCAGACTCGGTCCCACGGGGCAAGTCAATCTGGGTTACGTCCCCGGTCACCACCGCGCGAGAGCCAAAGCCAAGGCGGGTGAGGAACATCTTCATCTGCTCGTGGGTCGTGTTTTGCGCCTCATCAAGGACGACGAAGGAGTCGTCGAGAGTGCGCCCCCGCATGTAGGCCAGCGGGGCGACCTCGATCAGCCCCCGCTCCATATTGCGGCGAAATGCCTCTACTCCCATGATGTCATACAGGGCGTCGTACAGCGGCCGGAGGTATGGGTCAACCTTGTCCTGCAAGTCGCCAGGTAGGAAGCCAAGCTTTTCGCCCGCCTCAACCGCCGGCCGGGTCAGGACGATCCGGGCAACTTGTTTATCGCGAAACGCTGCAATGGCCATCGCCATGGCCAGATAGGTCTTGCCAGTACCGGCGGGACCAATGCCAAAGACGAGGGAGTCGCGGCGCATGGCCTCCGCATACTGCTTTTGGCCGATGGTCTTGGGCCGGATCTGCTTGCCGCGGCTGGTGGTGATGATGACGTCCGCGTAGAGATCCAACAGCACCTCGGTGTTGCCTGCCTTGGCCTGGGCGATCGCGTACCGCATTTCCTGGCCGGTAACGTAGTGGCCGGAGCGATGAAGGTCGATGATCCGGCGGATCATGGATGCCACACGCTTAGCGTCGGCCTCGTCGCCCTCGATCACGAGAGTGTCGCCGCGAGGCACTAAGCGCACGTCAAAGCTTCGTTCTAGGAGCTTAAGGTTCTGGTCGTTGCGGCCAAAGACGCCAAGCGCCTCGCCCACACTGCCGATCTCAACCGGATGCCCTTGCTTAGATCCACGGTCATCCTGCACCTGGGACCCTACACCCCCCGGACTTACGGCACGAGACAACGAAAGAGCCGGCTCACGCCGGCTGTCTCGACCGCTAAGGCCTCGAGGGGTTGCGCAACCTGCTCTCTGCGATGTCCTCGATCACCTCAACCACGAGTCGGACGGCCGTGGCGTGCGATAGCTCTTCAGTCTCAACCGTCTGCGAGACTATGAGCGCGCCCGGGACCAGGATCGCCCCAAAGTCCCTGCGCACAATCGCCTCTGCCTCAGATCGCGCGCCGCCGGGACCAAGGTCCTCGGTAATGCGCTCGACCTCATAATAGGTGACTGAGGACAGTTCCGCAAGCAGGCGTCCTTGGTGGTCACGCCACACCAAGCTGGCTCGTTCCTCCTGCCACTCGGCAAAGGGTATTTCGTCACGCCCGGTGAGCACCAATGACCGGGCGCCGACGGTTACGATAGAGCGTTGCGCGGTAGCTCCGGTCCGCACGAGATAGGACAACTCCCACGGAACCTCAGCCTTAAGGTCATAGGTAACGGTGGCTCGTACCATCCCTCTAGCCCGGATAGCTTTGGGGGGCCACCCCGGTGGCGGGACGGTTCGACCAAAAAAGTCGAGGTCAGGCGGCTCGCCGCGGATCAGGACCTGTCCTTCTGTGACCAGGTCACCTTCCTTGACCATCGGCTTGCCCGCCAGCACGATCAAGGTCTGGATCCGCCCGGCCTTGGCGGCAACCAGATCGGCCGGCTCCATGGAGTCGATGATCCAGCTCTGGTCGGCCTTCTCGACCAACTGGACGATCGCGCGGGTGCCGCGCCACTCAATACCTGCCCACGATAACAGGGGGATACGTGACAACAGGTGGTGCTCTACCTCGCCCGGATCGATCGCGCGTTTGAGGGCCCCGGGCCGCAGACCGGCCTCCCGCAGCACCAGAAGCACCGTGTTGGCCGGTATCTGGTCCAACCCGGAGAGCTCGATGTACCAGATGAAGCTGCCAAGGATATAGAGCAGGCCGACGAAGATGACCATGCCCATCAGTACCGCCTGCCGATGCGGCTCGCGCAGCCGGAAGGGCAGGCCGCGACGACGGATGATCCGGACACGTACGCGATACCGGCGGACCAGCGGGCGCAGCTGGGCGAAGTCCCTGGCGAGCATCCAACCAGTGAGCACGCCCTGCGGCCGGCGCAGCCGCCAGATCGTCAATCCGGCGTCAGCCGCGGCCTGTACGAGGCGGACGCTGTTATCACCGTGAAACTCGACCTCGATGTACCCATGGTACGTGCGGGAGATCAGCGATAGCGCCATCAGCGGCGCCTGCCTCTGCGCGTGGTCCGGGTAGCCCTTGTGGGCTCAGGCTCGGGCACAGGAGCTTCTGGCTCAAACCGCACGGCAGCGATACGACCGGTTACCGTCATCTCGCTGGCGCCCACCATACCGATTACCAGGCCTTCACCGCATACGACCAGTTTGCCGGAGTCCAGCGCGAGCGTAAGACTGTCCTGGTCATAGGTCAGCAGGCCGTGATGGTTCTCCACGCTGACCTGCAGGTTGCCGGTGATCACTACCCGGGACAGGTCGAAGAACACTTCCCGGGGCAGTTCAAGCAGGTCGGCTAGCCGGTATCCCACGGCCCGGATCGTCTGCCGTCGTCTGGCCGTAGCCATGCACCCCCCGGAGCGGACTTCTCGCAGCCGGAAAGGCAAAGCCACCCGGCCCCCTATGAATCTATGGCGGGCCGGGTGGCTTTATGGCTCTCCTAGTTAGGGCGCCCGCTAGCGCCAGCGGGATGCAGGCGACGTGGGCCGACGGACCGCCCGCGCGCGCGGTGGCCCGAGGATCTCGGCCAGAACCACTGCCGCGCCTGCGCCTTGGGCTCCAGCTCCGTCGCCGCTGGCAAGTGCCCTCAAGGCGACCGGGATAGGGCCGGCCCCTGCGGCGGCTGAGTTGGCATCGTAGACGACTGCACCCTCGCCGTCATCGTCTTGCCAGAAGGAGCTCTGTGTCTCGGGGTCGCTCTCTCCGTACATCAGGCTCTCGCCCTCGCCCGAGACGTGGTCCATACTGCCCCGGTACCTATCCTCACGCCCCGTCTGCCGGGAAGCCTCCCTGACAGCGTACGTGCCGGGTCTACTGGTGCGCGCTGCCCCCTCGAGGGGCGGCGAAGGCGCTGTGCGGGCAGGTGAATGCCCTCGCGCGGCCTCCATCTGCCTCTGCCACTCCTGGCGGATCTGCTCCCACGCGTCGTGGCGCTGGCGTGGGCCTGGCCGCGTGCCGGAGCCGCCAGGGCCGGTCGGCTTGCCTCCCGACCCCTGCGTGAACGCCCCCGAGAGAGCTCGCAGGAGCAACATCACGACAATCCAGACAATGAAGCCTTCCATGCTAACTCATCCTCGCTCCCGGGCTAGCCAGGGCTCACTTGGGCTCCTGGCCCTGCGGAGGTGTCACGCTCGGCATGTGCGCTCCGCCGCTGCGTGAGATCTGCTCGCGCATGGATGTATCCGCCTGGACATTTTGCAGGTTGTAGTAGTCAAATACCCCGAGCTTGCCTTCCCGGAGGGCCTCCGCCATGGCCTTGGGTATCTCGGCCTCTGCCTCGACGACCTTGGCACGCATCTCTTGGACGGTAGCCCGCATCTCGTGCTCACGGGCAACAGCCATGGCCCGGCGCTCCTCGGCTCTGGCTTGCGCGATGCGCTTGTCCGCCTCGGCGCGATCGGTCTCGAGTTGCGCGCCGATGTTCTTGCCGACGTCGACATCCGCGATATCAATGGACAGGATCTCGAACGCAGTACCGGCATCCAACCCCTTGCTCAACACGTTGCGGGAGATCGTGTCGGGGTTCTCAAGCACTTCCTTGTGAGTAACGGATGAGCCGATGGTCGTGACGATACCCTCGCCTACACGGGCGATAACGGTCTCCTCGCCGGCGCCTCCGACGAGCCGCTCGATGTTGGCACGCACGGTAACGCGGGCCTTGGCCTTGAGCTCAATGCCATCCTTGGCGACCGCGGCGACGATCGGGGTCTCGATCACCTTTGGGTTGACGCTCATCTGCACAGCCTGCAGAACCTCTCGGCCGGCCAGGTCGATGGCGGTCGCCCGCTCGAACTCCAGCGGGATAGCTGCCCTCTGCGCGGCAATTAGGGCGTTGACCACCCGGTCTATGTTGCCGCCGGCGAGGTAGTGAGCCTCCATCCGGTCCGCATTGAGCGCGATACCAGCCTTGGTCGCCTTGATCAGGGAGTTGATGATGACCCCAGGAGGCACCCGGCGGAGCCGCATGCCGATCAGCGACACAAACGGTAGCCTCACACCGGCGGCCAAGGCCGAGATGTACAGGCCGAGCGGGATGTAGCTAAAAACGAACGTGAGAACAATCAGTCCGAGGCCAATCACAATCAACAAGAACACCAGATTGTCAGGCAACTGCTATCCCCTCCTTAGCTCCTTATGCCCTAACGGCCGGCATTACTTTGGCTCAGCCGGCCTGACGACTACTCGCGGCCCCTCTACGGCGACCACGGTCACTTCTGTCCCCGACGCGATGTACGTGCCCTCGCTGACGACGTCAACGATCTGATCGCCAAACCGGGCAGTACCCGCAGGGCGCAGCATTGTGGCCGTGGTGCCCGTCTGACCAATCAGGTCACGTCTCTGCTCGCGGGCGACATAGCCCTGCTCCGTGGTCATCGCCTGGCCCAGGCTCAACCGGGCAAACAGGCCCCGGCGCAATCCGATCCGCAGCACAAGCACCGTGAGCAACACCGTGGCGACCAGTGCAATCGCCAAAGACTGCAGAGCCTCACCGCTGCCGCGCGATGCGAGGTAGATGCTGCCTACAATCGACCCAATGCCGCCCAGCCCGAATAGACCGAAGCCGGGCACGAACGCCTCGATCAGCAGTAGGACAAGCCCGAGCACGAACAGCGCCGCGACCTCCCAGCCACCGAAGCCCGCGATCAGGTGCCCGCCAAAGAACAGCGCAAGCGAAACCAATCCAACGATGCCTGCGGCGCCGAATCCTGCTGTGAACACCTCAATGACCAGAGCGACCAGCGCTACCGTCAGCAGGATCGGAGCGACCGTCGGATGCGTGACCAGGCTGGCGGTGCGCTCCGCTGGGCTCATCGGGCGCTCCAAGTGGGCCACATCGCCAAGCCCGGCGAGTGCGAGAGCCTCGTCGGCTGTCCTGGCAGTAGCCTCGATCAAGCCTAGATTAAGGGCGGTGGCGGCTGTGACGCTCAATAGCTGGCCACGCTCGACCACGCCGGGTATACTGACGTCCACATCAACCATCGCAGCGGCCAGGCGGGGATCACGCCCGCGCGCCTCGGCGGTTGCCTCAAACTCCGAACGCACGGCAGCCAGCGTCTTGGCCGTAAGTGGGCTGGGCTCGGCGGCGCCAATGCTGCTACCCGGAGCCATTATCAGCACCTCGGCCGACATGGCGATGAGGGCAGCCGCGCTCCACGCGCGCCCGTCGACGAAAGCCAGGGTTGGCACGGTGCTGCGCAGCAGTGTGTCGCGCATCGCCAGAGCCGCGTCCACGCGCCCTCCGGTGCTGTCGATGATCACCAGGACGGCGGCGCCGTCGGACTCTGCCCCTCTGACCACCCGTGACAGGTACCGGGCCATACCAGGATCCACTGTACCCCTGAGATGGCAGATGTGGAGCAGCTTACCCTGGAGCTGCGGGATCTCGGCCGCCAATGGGGCAAAGGCAGCCGTGACCACGGGCGAAGCCAAGGTAGGTCCGGCGGGGAGCGAGACGACCGTGGCCGTCGCGATCGAGCCGAGACAGAGCAGCAAAGCCAAGGCCGGGATGATGAAGCGCCGACGCGGTCGGCGGCTTAGGGGCAGAGCAGCTCTGATGCGGGATCTTATCTGATCAAGTTGTTGGCTTGTCATCAGCCGGTCCCCCCAATGCTATCGCTAGTAGGCTCCAGAAGCAGTATATACTCTCTATTGCGATAGCACTACCCCTCATTGAAACACAGCTAGCGGCGAGCAGGCAACCCACGAGGCGAGAGCCATTGGGCGAGATCCGGAGCCAAGTGTCAGCCCTCAGGCGACAGCAGCCTCCGGACTGTCTCGCTGACCGCGCGGCCGTCGGCGCGGCCGGCGATCTTGAGCATCAGCGGTTTCATCACCTTACCCAGTTCGGCGGGGGAAGTAGCGCCCAACTCGTCGATGGTCTGCCGCACAAGAGCGGTCAGCTCATCGGGGGAGAGTGGTTGGGGCAAGAACTCGCGGATCACCGAAAGCTCCAACTCGAGTCCGCCCGCGCGATGCCCCTGGCCAAGCCGGCGGTACTCCGCGATGGCGTTGTCGAGCCGCTTGGCTTCACGGGCGAGCACAGCCTCCACGCCGGCATCGTCCAGCTCCGAGCGATGGTCTTTCTCCGCGTTGAGCACCGCGGTGCGAATCATGCGGATAGCAGAGAGGCGCTCCCGGCCCGCCTCGCGGGCACGGAGCGCCTCATGCATCTCTTGCTGCAGACGGGCTTTGAGACTCATGTCCGAAGCCCCCTACCCTCCACACGGAGGTATGTGAATTAGCGCCGCTTACGGCGCTGCGCGGCGATCGACTTTTTCTTCTTTTTGACGCTAGGCTTCTCGTAGGCCTCGCGCTTGCGGGCCTCCTTGAGCACGCCGGCACGCTGAACCTGCCGCTTGAATCGCCTCAGGGCGCTCTCAATGGTCTCGTCTTTGCCTATCTTGACCTCGGACATCTTACGTAATCCCTCCCTCCACCGTCCTGCACCGGGAGCAAACTACCCTGGAGGCCAATCCATGGCTCTCCCGCCCAGAACATGGTAGTGGAGATGGCCGACCGTCTGGCCGGCCCCCGCACCCGTGTTAACAACGACGCGGAAACCCGACTCCGTCAACCCCTCCGCACCCGCCACCTTTTGGATGGCGGTGAGCACGGAGCGCTGAACCTCCTGGTCATCCGGATCTAGCTCCAGCAGCGAAACGACGTGCCGCCGCGGAATAACCAGCACATGAACCGGCGCCGCCGGGTTGATGTCGCGAATCGCAATCACCGAACCATCAGCATATACGACGTCTGCCTTGATGCTACCTGCGACAATCCCGCAAAAAAGGCAGTCTGGCACCCTGCTGCACCTCCCATCCAAGATATCAGCAGCGAAAACCCGCATCAAGTGCGAGCTGGCACGGCATCAGGATATTCGTGCCCAAAACTTGCCTGTCCTCCAACACGCATATCCTAAGAACGGGCGAGAAAAGCTGAATGCCCGCGCACAGCGCGGGCATTAGGGTCAGCCTTGGCCGGATTTGTCCTAGAGCGCGACCCTCAGGCGGTCGGCGGCGCCGGCTGCGCTCAGTGCCGCTGCGGCGCCGGTCTGCAGCAATCTCCCGGTCGCCAGTCGCCACACCGGCCCCATGGCGGAGTCACGGGCGAACGGCCCTGGTGTAAACTGCACGGAGGCGGCCCCGAGGCCCGGGTAAATCAGCCCCTCAATACTGCCGTCATCGACGGCCACGTGCGTAGCGCGCGCGCAGGCCGGCGCGCCGAGGACGGTGTAACCGTGACTCTGCCAGGTGGACACGATCCGGCCGGTGTCTAGCTCGCGGACTGCAACATCGTGCGACCGGTGGCCGCACCACATCGATCCGGTTCGCGCCCCCTGCGAACGGGCCAGGAGCTGGTGGCCAAGGCCGACGCCGAGGAGCGGCACGATGCCCAGCAGCGGTCGGAAAGCGGCGATGATCTCATCGTGTGCTGCGGGATTGCCGGGCCCTCCCGAGAGGATCACCAGGTCGGGCAGCATTTCCTCAACGCTCTCCGCTGGGTAATCCCAGGGCACGACGGTAGTATGGCAGTCCGAGGCCGACAACCAGTGGAGCAGATCGGAACTGACACCGTAGTCGTACAAGACGACCTTGTCGCCCCCGCCGTAGATCCGGTAGGGACGGCTGGTGCTGACCTGCTGTGGTTCTTTGGCTATGTCGGCAGCCGATCTACCTGTGGTGCTCTTGGAGGTGGGCGGCACTGCGTCCGGCCCAACAGGCCCCATGACAAGCGTGCCCGACATGGGACCGGTCCGACGCAGGTGCGCAGCCAGCGCGCGGGTGTCAACTCCCGAGAGGCCTCCGAAGCCGGCCCGCCACGCAGCTGCATCAGCCTCGGTTGCCGGCACACCGTTGAGCAGCAGCCCACTCGGATAGGTCGTCTCGCCGACGTCGGGCAAGGTAGCGGCGTCTGCCGTACCGGCCGCGCCGCAGCCCGCGCCCGCGACGGAAACCGGCGGGGACGCGGGGGCATCCGTAGCCACCACGATCTGGCCGGTGTAGGCCGGCGAAGTCAGCAAGTCGTGCCAGGGTACGCCGGCCACGGAGACGACCTCGCACCGCTGAGGTAGTCCACGCCCGAACACCTGCCCCTCAAAACACTTGCCGTCTTCGAGAACGAGTGTGCCGCGCATCTACAGCCCTCCAAGTCTGCGTGAGCATAATTATAACGACACACTGCAAATGCATGCAACCCCTGCGCCGTCGATTCGTCCGTCGCCCGACTGCCAATTTGCGGCAGGCGGCTGACCTAAAGGAGTTGGCAAATAAGCAGCATAACAGCACAAAGACGGGCCGCATGGCTAGCCCGCCTTTGTCACTCGATAGTCTGATTACTTGGCAGCCCGGTGCGCTAGGTACGCAGCGAGATGCATAACTCGTTGGATAAGCCCTAGGTTACTCCTCGATCGGAATAGCTTCAGTCGGACAGGCCGCTGACGCTTCGCGGATCTTGTCCGCTAGCTCCGGCTTGGCTGCTTGATCTTCGCGGACATGAGCGAACCCGTCATCTCCCAGGAAGAAGACCTCTGGGCAAATGTCCACGCACGCACCGCAACTGATGCACTCTTCGGTGACTTTGACCTTCACCGTCATCCCTCCATCCGGCGTTAGTGTAACCTTCAGTGTTTCCGGCAAACTCACTCGCCCGAGAGTTGGGCAGGATTGGCCAGGTTTCCTTCCGTCCGGCCACCGCTTGATTGCGCGTCGTCCTTTGCAGCTTAACTTTGCAGTTGGCACGCTTCTTGCGTCGAAACACTCGGAGAGGAGGCCGGCGCCCTAATGAACCCATCCATGCACCGCACCCTGCGCACATATGCAGTCAGCGCGCGGATGAGCATTCGCCGCAACCTGCAGTATCGTGGGCAGCACATGATCAACAACTTCGCCAGCGCTGTATTCGGTTTCATGTACATCGCCATCTGGCGCGCCGTAACGGTGTCCCGGCCGCCGATCGAAGGCTACGACAGCCAGACCCTGACCTATTACATCGCCCTCTGCCAATGCGTGTTGTGGATCACGACCTTCGACCGCAGTGGGGTACAGATCGCCCAACGGATTAGAGACGGATCAGCCGGCATCGACCTGATGCGTCCCTTGGGGCTGATGGGGCTGCACATGAGCCAGATCTATGGCGTTCGCCTGTACAACTTCGCATTCCGCTCGCTCCCGATGGCGATGATCTTCGGAGCCGCCGTGGGGTTGCCCTTGCCAGGGGGTGGAGCGCCGCGCCTCCTGCTCATCATCCCGGCCTGGCTGCTGGCAATGCACGTCGGGGCGACGCTCAATTACCTCATCGGTCTCGCCGGATTCTGGACCGTCGAGACCGGCTGGCTGTACCTATCGCTGCAGACCCTGATTCTGATGATGGGTGGCTGCAGCCTGCCGCTTGAGCTTATGCCGGCCGGGATGAGAGCCGTCGCCGCTGTGTTGCCGTTCGCGTGCTGCGGCTACTACCCGGTATCGCTGTACCTGGGCCGCGGCGGAGTTGAGGTACTCCTGATCATGTTTGCCTGGGCCGCCGCCCTCAGTGGGCTCGCGGCGTGGCTGACCGCCCGGGCGCGTCTGCGCGCGGAGGTGGTCGGCGGATGAGACGGACAGCACTGGACTTCTGGCGGGTGTTCTGGTTTCTGGCGGCCAAGGGCATGCGCGAGCGCATGCAGTACAAAGCCAGCTTCCTGCTTACCGTGCTCTTCCGGACCTTGAGCACGACAATGGATTTCGTGCTCATTGCGGTGATCTTGGCCAGGTTTAGGTTTATCGACGGCTGGGATGTCTTCGAGGTAGCGCTGCTCTACGGGCCGGTGACGCTCGCCCGCAGCATCTTCGATGCGTTCGCCAGAGAGTTGGAGCGATTCGAGCATTACCTGGTCTCCGGCGATTACGACGGGATTCTCGTCCGGCCCTGGCCTACCGTCTTTGCACTGTTGGCGCGCAAAGTTGATGTGACTCGGATCGGCATGGCGCTGCAAGGCTTGGTGCTGATCGCAATCGGCGCCAGCCAGGCGTTGCCAGCCGGCACGCTAAGCCCCGCGGGGCTGGCTTACCTGGTGCTGGTGTTGCCGCTGCTCGGAGCGATGATCCTGACGGCCATTTCGATGGCCACAGCCGCGATCGGATTCTGGGTGATCCGCATCGACGACCTGTATGTGTTCACGATGTACGCGCCGCTGTCGGCCGCGGTCTTCCCGCTGTCGATCTACCCGGGCTGGCTGCGAGGGTTGCTGCACACAGTCATCCCCGTCGCGTTCGCCGGCTACCTGCCGGTGCTGTTCTTGCTGGGCAAGGGTGGCAGCGGCTGGGTCCTGGTGGCCTCGCCTGCCGTCGCCCTTATCTCGTTGTGGTTGGCCCATCGCCTGTGGCTTACCGGTGAGCGCCAGTACCACAGCACCGGAAGCTGAGGAGGTCAGTTGGCAATGAATCAGCATCGATCTGCGCCCGCCGCAGCCATCTCGGCTGATCGTCTGGCCAAGCATTTTCACATTGCCGAAACCGGGCGGGGCGTCACTGGTGCGCTCCGCTCCCTAGTGTCGCGCAAGAGCCGCCTGGTCCGCGCGGTCGATGACGTGACGTTTGCCATTGAGCCGGGCAGTTTCGTCGGCTACCTCGGCCCTAATGGCGCCGGCAAGTCTACCACGGTTAAGATGCTTGCGGGCATCATGCACCCATCTGCCGGCGAAATCCGGGTGCTCGGCATGTCGCCACAGCGGCAACGTCAGGCCGTCGCGCAACGCATCGGCGTCGTGTTTGGGCAACGGACACAGCTATGGTGGGACCTCCCGCTGGGCGACTCCTACGAGCTGATCGCGGCGATGTACGGAGTCTCACCGGCGTTGGCCCAGCAACGCCTGCGGCGGTTCGACGAGGTGCTGGAGATCAAGCCGCTGCTCGACCAGCAGGTCCGCAAGCTGTCGTTGGGCCAACGGATGCGTGCCGACCTGGCCGGCGCGCTGCTGCACGGCCCGGAAGTGCTGTTCCTGGACGAGCCGACGATCGGCCTGGATGTGGTGGCCAAGGCGGCAATCAGAGAGTTTCTGCGGGAGATAAACGCCAGCGGGGTAACGATCCTGCTGACCACGCACGACATGGACGACGTCGAGCAGCTATGCGACCGTATCCTGGTCATCAACCACGGGCGTCTCGCCTTCGACGGCACGGTACCTGGGTTGCGCACGGCGGCCGGCATCCCCACGACGATGCACCTCGACTTCGCCGCAGACCTGCTCTGTGAGCTGCCCAGGCTCAACGGCGACATCCGCGCCACCCGCGACGGGCGGCGCGTGACGGTCGCTTTCGACCGGTCGCGGGTGTCGGCGGCGAGGATAGTTGCGGCCTTTCAGGATTGCGGCGAGGTCACGGACATCCAGATCAGTGAGCCCAACATCGAGGAGATCGTGCGGCGGGTCTACACGGCTTAGCTTGCCGGCAGGCGCCGCCTCACTCCCAGCTGACCGGGAGCTGACGCTCCAGGATCAGACCTTCCGGGGTTGCCCGCACTAGGCAGGCCAACACGGTCAACCCGCGGCTCGCGGCCTCACTAAGCTCCTGCGCGAACTTCGGGTCAACCTCGCGATGCGGAGCGATCCGGCGGATGTCGGGGCGTCCGGCCGCGAAGATGACCCCCGTCTTGATACCGTGCGCCGCCATCTCTCCAAGCAGGCGCACCTGCGACGCGCCCCGCACAGTGGGCGCATCTGGGAACAGCCCCATCTCCCCCCGGGCCAGGGTAACTGACTTGACCTCCAGGTAGGCTGCAGGCTGTCCGCTCGCGTCAAGCAAGGCGATATCAAAGCGGCGCGCCCCGACCCGGACCTCCTGTCTGACTGCCTGGTACGTTGGGAGGCAATCGCCAAAAGGATGGCCCTCGCCACCTGCGGCCAGTCCGCCTGCAACGCAGATGGCCAGGGCATTGGCATCAACGGCACCGAGTCCGACGCCGGGGACATCCACGAGCACTGCACGCCCGGCGGTCACCCGGGAGCGAGCGGAGCGGCCCTGATCAGCGCCGCCCGCCGTCCTGGCCGGCAGATACCAGACGGTTGAGCCGGGGACGAGCATGGTCTCAAGGCGGCCTGAGTTGGGCAGGTGCAGGAGCAACTGCTCGTCCTCATCCGCCGCGCCGCACGAGCGGCGCGCGGCGAGCGTAAACCGCCCGCGCCGGCCGATCAGCACCGCCGGGCGTAGTTTGCCGGGGAATCCGCCGGCAACCCGGTCCTGCAACCTACGCTGAGCCGGGCCCGGGGTGGAAGTCGGTCCGCGATCGGCCGCGGTCCTGGTGCCGCTCGATCGCAAGCTCAATCAGGCGCGCGAGCAGGTCGGCGTACGGCAGGCCGCTGGCTGCCCAGAGCTTGGGGTACATGCTGATCGAGGTGAAACCCGGGATGGTGTTGAGCTCGTTAAGCACGACGCGCCCGTCGGCCCGGCCCACGAAGAAGTCCACGCGAGCCATGCCCGCGCAGTCGAGGGCCAGGAAGGCGGCCACCGCCATGCGCCGCACCTTGTCCGCCACCTGCTCTGGAAGGTCGGCCGGAATCAGCAACTCGGATCCCTCGTCGATGTACTTGGCGTGGTAGTCGTAGAACTCGCGGCTGGAGATGACTTCGCCCGGCACCGAGGCCACTGGATCGTCGTTACCGAGCACACTGCACTCGATCTCCCGGACGTCGCCCGCGCCAGCCTCGGCCAACACGCGGCGATCATAGCTGGCGGCCAGCTCAAGGGCCGGGAGCAGCTGCTCGGCACGGTGGACCTTGGTGATGCCCACACTGGACCCGAGGTTGGCGGGCTTGACGAACAGCGGGAGGGGAAGGCGCGACAGGATGCCCGCAACAACCGCCTGTGGATCACGGTCGAGTTGGTACCGGGAGACGGGCACGTAATCGACGACGGGCAAACCGTGAGCGCGCAACACGTCCTTCATCGCGATCTTGTCCATGCCCAGAGCCGAGCCAAGGACTCCGGCCCCGACGTATGGAAGTCCAGCCAGCTCGAGCAGTCCCTGGATCGTGCCGTCCTCGCCAAAGGGTCCGTGGAGCACCGGGAAAACCACGTCGAGCCCGCTAGTGGCACCGTTGGTGACCTCGCTAAGCGACCGGTCATGTGGGCGCAGCCTGGTCAGGCCGCGTCGGCTGGGGTCGGCCAGCACGGTGACTTCGTCAGCGGCGGGCGCCGTCGCGGTGGGCTGCATGGCGGCAAGGGCCCGCATCGCCCCGCTGGGCGGGAGACTGGCCTGCCGGCGTAGCTGCTCGAGAGCAGCCGGCCCTGCAAGCCACCGCCCGTCCTTGTTGATGCCGATCGGCACTACCTCGAAGCGCTCCGGATCCAGCGAAGCGATCACCGAGGCTGCCGAAAGCAGTGAAACCTCATGCTCACCTGAACGGCCGCCAAAGACGACCCCTACCCTGATCCGCCCTTGCCTTGAGGCGCACGCCATAACCGCATACACTCCTTGGAGCTGTCTCATGCCGCGCAGCGGGCTGGTTGCCGAGGCCGCCCGCCCGGGGGTATAAGCATCCTATGAACGCGACAGCGGCGGTTGTGCCCCGGTGGTGCCGCGCATTCCCGCCGCAGTAACAGACGTTACTCTAACCGCCGCAACGTCTCCTGCCTTATGGGCATCGTCACAGCGGACCTCGGCGTGGACGCGCACGTAGTCGCGCGTCAGCCCGATAACGGTCGGCTCGTCGCTGCTACCGTCCGGTCCGTGGGGCTGCGGATCGGTTTCCAGCAATATATCCACCGTACGGTCCAAGTACCGCTTGTGGTGGGCAAGCGCCAACTCCCGGCCGATCTGCGTCAGCCGCTGCGCACGGCTCTCCCGGGCCGCGCGCGGGAGGAGACCTGGAAGCTGTGCCGCCGGAGTGCCCGTCCGGACCGAGTACGGAAAGACATGCAGGCGCATTAAGCCGGCCCGGCGGACCACCTCGATCGTCCCCTCAAGGTCAGCCTCTGTCTCGCCCGGGAAACCCACCAGCACATCCGCGCCGACCGCCAGACCAGGCATCGCCGCGCGCGCCTCTCGGACGACCGCAAGATAGCCTGCCGCATCGTAATCCCGGCCCATCAGCCCGAGGATCCGGTCGGAGCCGCTTTGCAGCGGCAGGTGTAGGTGCGGGCAGACCACCTCGGAGTGCGCTGCCATCGCCTCTAGTATCGCCGGGCTGACGTCACCCGGCTCAATCGACGATACGCGCAGGCGAGCCAACCCACCAAGCTGAGCGCATCCGGCAATCAAGCCGGCCAGCGACGACCCGTCGGCGAGGTCCGAGCCGTAAGCCCCGAGGCGAATGCCGGTGATCACAAGCTCGCGCGCCCCCTGGCTCACCAACTCGCGCGCTTGGGCCAGGGCCAGATCGAGGGGCAATGAGCGCTGCGGCCCTCTGGCCAGAGGCACAACGCAGTAGGCGCAACCCGCCTCGCACCCCTCCTGGACCTTGAGGTAGGCACGAACCCGCCCTTCCGCGATGGCCGGTGGCATGACCTCAAACCTGTCCAGCGGGCCGATCACCTGCAGCGGATCACGGCCGCCCGGCGCCTCGCGGGACGCGGGATGCGCCTCCGCATGCTTATCGGCGAGACCAAGTCCCTCCAAGGCCTCAAGGGTGGCTAGGCGTCCGGTGCCGGCGATCATCGCGACGCCCTGCACCTCGCCGGCCGCCTGCGGCTCCGTCTGCGGGTAGCATCCGCACAACACGACCCTGCTCGCCGGAAACCGCCTCGCGTACGACCTTGCCGCCTGGCGGCTCTTGGCCGCGGCGCGCGCGGTCACCGCGCAGGAGTTGATGAGGATGACGCTCGGGCCCTCGGGGACGTCTCCGGGCTGGGCCACAACCTCCCAGCCCCGCTGGCGGAGCGCTTGGCTCATGGCCGCCGAGTCCTGCTGGTTGACCTTGCATCCGAGGGTGATGAGGCATGCGGTGCGCCGGCGGTCAGCCACGGGGCGGACCGCCCATATCGCCCAGCTCATAGAGGAGCAGTGACAGGAGCACAGGCCCTGCCGTCTCGGCGCGCAGGATGCGCGGGCCGAGACTGACCGGGACGAAACCGAAGCTAGTCAGCAGCTCGACCTCCTGCGGGTCGAGCCCGCCTTCGGGGCCGATCAGTATCGCGGCAGAGGACGGGCGGGCGCGGGAGGCACCTGCGGCAGGGTCTCTGGCCGCTGCGGCAAGCAACACCTGGCCCAAGGGGCGGGTTTCCTCTTCGTATGCCACGAGCAGCACGTCTGGCCTCGGCTCTTTAACCGCGGCAGGCAGGGCGTCCAGGTCTACCGGCTCGTGTACATCGGGGATGCGGCCGCGGCCGGCCTGAAGCGCTGCTTCCTCGACGATCCTGCGCCAGCGCGCTGTCCGGCTCCGGCTCTCGCGCGCCGCACGGCGGACCACGCTGCGCCGGGAGATCACGGGCCGGAACTCAGCTGCGCCGATCTCGGTGCACTTTTGCAGGGTGTACTCAAACCGCTCCGGCCGCGTCAGACACTGGCAGATCGTGACGTCGAGCGGGGGATCGGTCCCCAGGTCGACCTGCTCGACGACCAGGCAGACCACCTCACCGGGGCGCGAGGTCTCGACCTTAAGCACCAGATCGTGTGCGGTCCCGCCAACCGCCAGGTCCGACGTCACCAGCCCGCGCAGGCCCTCGCCCGCGCGCAGCCGCAGCACCTCCCGCACGTGGTGGGAGTTGGCGGGATTGAGCCGCACGCGACCGCGGATCACATCGAGCTCCGATCCGGTCAGCATCACGCGGTGCAGCTGCCACCAGCCGGGCCCGCCCGGCGTCATCCGGTCGCACCTGCCCCGCGCAGCACGAAGGTGGTCCAGCCGCGCTCGATGGTCCTGCCGCTTGGCCGGAGACCTACGCGCAGAGCCGCGGCCAGGACCTCCGGGGCGCGTTGGGTACTGATGCCGGAGGCGATTAACGCCCCGCCTGGACGCAGGCAACCACGAAACACCCCGGCCAACTCGATCTGCAGATCCGTAAAAAGGTTGGCGACGATAAGGTCCGCGCTCGCGCCGCCGAGGGCCGCTGCTGCGTCGCCGCAAACGATTCGCACAGTGCCGGCCGCTGCCGCCGCGGGATTGCGAAGCAGGTTTCCATGAGCCGCACGGCAGGCCACCGGATCCACATCCACCGCCAAAACGTCACCGGCGCCGAGGAGGGCCGCGGCGATCGCGAGCACTCCCGAGCCCGTGCCGGCGTCGATCACGCTGCATCCGGGCCAGATCATCCTTGACAGGTAGCCGAGGCACGCGGCTGTCGTCGGGTGGTCACCAGTGCCAAACGCGGGCCCTGGCTCGATCACCACGGGTAACTGAGGGCTGTGGCGGCCGACCGCGGCGAGTACCTCCGAATCAGGCGCCAGCCATGCCGGGATCACCTGCAGCCGCTCGCCGGCGACGATCGGCCGAAACGCCCGCTGCCACCCTGCCCAGTCCGACTCCGCCACCGGACGCAGATGGATCCCGGCCCCAAGGTGCTCGACGGCAACAGCCGCTGCGCTCGCCGCCTCGGCGTCGCCCAAATAGGCAATCACCCGGCCGGCCTCCAGCACCACCCCTGCGCTCGCGTGCATCTGCAGTTCATGGGCAATCAGCTCGCGCTCCGCCCAACCGGGGTGCTCCGCCGACAGCTCCCACCACACTACGCTGGGCTCAGGCGCCTGACTCATCTGGATCACCTGCCAGAGCATCCTTGACCCGCTCGATGAAACCTCGCCTGCCACCCTTGCGGCGTGCCTTGGTGGGGCGCGGCGCTTTGCCGCCAGCACTACCGGTGCCCCCGCCGGTGCCCTTCTGACGCGCTCCACTGGCGGGACCCGCCGCGTCGCCGACGACACCGCTCTCGCGCGCCAACTCAGCCAGCAGCTCACGCTCACGGGCGGTAAGCCGCTTGGGGATCTGGACGCGCACCACGACGTGATGGTCGCCACGTCCCCGGCCGCGCACATCGGGCATACCCAGCCCCGACAGGGCGAACACCTCACCGGGCTGCGTGCCCGCCGGCAGCACGATCTGCTCGCCGCCCCACAGGGTATCGACGTCGATGGTGCCACCGAGGACGGCCTGGATGTAGCTTACCGGTTTCTCCGATACGATATCGTTGCCGCGACGCTCGAAGAGACGGTGCGGCTTGATCCTGACCTCAACATACAGATCGCCGGCGGGGCCGCCGCGCAGGCCGCCCTGCCCCTGCCCAACGAGCCGGAGCCGCGTCTGATTGGGGATACCGGCCGGCACCTTGACCGCGACCTTGCGCCGCCGACGGACTAGTCCGCGCCCGTCGCACTCCGGGCATGGGTCGGTGATCAGGACGCCGCCTCCACCGCACGCATCACACGGCATCGATGTCATCACCCGGCCGAAGATGGTCGATTGGGCAACGCGGACCTGCCCTGTGCCCTGGCATTGCGGACAGCGCTCCGGGCGGCTGCCCGGGCGCACCCCGTTGCCGCCGCAGATGTGGCAGGACTCGATGCGGTTGATGTCTACCTCACGGTCGAGGCCCCTCGCGGCGTCATCGAGCTCGATCTCAATGGCGATCTCTAGGTCCGGGCCGCGCTGCGGGCCGGATGTACGCGAGCGAATGTCGCGCCCAAACCCGCCGAAGAAGGCATCGAAGATGTCCTCGAAACCACCGAAGCCCGGCCCCCCGGGGCCACCGGCGCCGGGACCATTGACGCCGGCGTGACCGTACCGGTCATACCGGGCCCTCTTGTCGGCATCGGATAGGATCTCGTAAGCCTCGTTGATTTCTTTAAAGCGTTCTTCGGCGGCAGGATCGTCCGGATTGGCATCCGGATGGTACTGTCGCGCCAGCCGCCGGAAAGCGCGTTTGATCTCCTCGTCGGAAGCCGTCCGCTCCACGCCGAGGAGCTGATAGTAATCTTCACGAACAGCCATGCCCTAACCTCACAGCACTATGAGAATCTGCCGGCCATCGAGTCGCCGCTGCTTGACCCTCCCGGCGGCGAGGCGTTGCGCTCCCCGGCCTCATCGCGCTTCTTGATGATCGTGTCGATCCGCAGGATCGCCTCGGCGATCTCGCCTGCAGCGCGCAGGGCATGGACTTTGACCTCGGCAGGGTCGAAGACACCCGCCGCGGCCATGTCGGTGATCTCCCCCGTGTCGCAGTCAATGCCGAGATTGAGATCCCCGCCGCCCTCGTGGCGCGCCTCAACCTCGCCGACCTTCTCCAGAGCGTTGAAACCGGCGTTATGCACGATCTGCCCAAGCGGGCGCCGCAGAGCCTCGATCACGCAGTCGAGCCCGTAGGCCGTCATGCCGCGCAGCTCCGAACGGCCGCGCCGCAGGTCCTGAACCGCAGCCAACTCCGCCACCCCGCCGCCGGCCACCAGACCGCCGCGCACGGCCGACTGCACGGCAGCAGCTGCATCCTTGGCAATCCGCTCGCGCTCGGCCATGACCTCACGAGTGGCCGCACCGACCAGTATAGTCGCCATGGGCTTGGCACGACCGCCCATCACGCGCACATGCTCCAGCTTTTCGTCTTGCCAGACGCGCTCTGCCCACCCGAGGTACCGCTCCAGATCCTCGACCGGCTTGTGCAGCGCCGCCCGCTTGACCGGCCTGGCACCGCAGTGCTCGGCAACCTTGCGCCACTCGCGCGACGAGACCCGGTGCAGCAGCATGATGCCCGCATCAGTCAGGAAATCCTCCGCCGCATCGTCTGTCCCCCGGTCAACAATGACGCAACCGACGCCCAGCTGAGTGAGCTTGGTGAGATCCTGGCGGAACTGCTCCTGGTACTCCAGCAGCTTGCGAAAGCCGGCCTCGGTCGCCAGGGCCTCGTCATCGATCTCATCCGGCTCAAGGGCATCATCGAGCACAAACAGCCGCACATCCCTGAGGTCCTTGGGCATCTGATCCGAGAGGGGCTCCTTGTCCACGATGATCCCGGAGAAGACCTCGTTGCGGGCGCCCTCCTCACTGACCACCGTGTCCGCCAGCCGGAAGCCCGGGTCAAGCAGCTTGTCGCGCCCGACGAGCCGGGCGGCCTCGACAACGAGGCGGGCGATATCGGCGTGCTCACGGCCGGCGATCAGAGCCACGCGGTACAGCCGCTCGTCCTCTGGACCGGCCACGCTCACGGCTCGCCCCTCAATCGACTGCACGGCGCGCTCAACGCCAAAGCGAATACCGTCGATGACCCGCGTCACGGGCACGCCCCTGATTACCTGGTTGAAACCCTCGGCAACCATCGTACCGGCCATGATCGTCGCCGTCGTCGTACCGTCGCCGATCTCGTCCTCCTGCGACCGTGCCGTGTTGATCACCAGGCGTGCCGCGGGATGGCTGGCCTCCATCTTTTCCAGGATGGTGATGCCGTCGTTGGTGATCGTCACGTCCCCAAACCTGTCGACGAGCATCGTGTTGAGGCCTTTGGGCCCGATCGTGCCCTCCACTGCGGACGCGATGGCGCGCACAGCGTTGACGTTGGTGGAGAGCGCCGCCAAACGCTCGTCCACCTCGCTTGGGCCGGTCACCTGCTTGACGCTCAAGGCTTACACCTCCGGGTTGGCCGGCGCGGCTGGCGCGCCGGGATTGCCCTCGCCCTAGGCAAGGTGAGGCTTACGGTGGTCAGTTGCCTCCGATGTCGTCGAGCTGGCGCCCAGCCAGGCCCAGCAGACCCATGACCCTGCCGTAGTCCATCCGTGTCGGGCCCAGCAGCCCGATGATGCCCCGGCCGCCGGCGCTGGTGCGGTAGGTGGCCGTGACCAGCGAGCAACTGCGGATCTCCGTCGCCCGGTTTTCCTGACCGATGGTAACGCTGACGCCCTCTCTAAGGGAGCGGTCCTCGAGCATCTCCGACAGGGACGCTTCGCGCTCCAACAAGCTCAATACGCCGCGGAGCTTCTCGACATCCTGAAACTCCGGCAGGTTTAGTATGTTGGATGTGCCGCCCAGATAGAGACGCTCGCCTGCGGCGTGGCTCGCCTGCAGCACGTCCACCAGAGCCTGTGCGGCCGCCTCAAGCGCGGCACCGTAGCGGGCTAGGCTGGATCGCCATAGGCGGCTGACCGCGGCGGGCAGCTCGTCTCCCGTGCAGCCCGCCAAGGCAATCTGCAGCTCCTGGGACAGCTGGGCCAACTCGGCGTGCTCCAGCCCGCCGGGAACGGTGATCAGGCGGTGCTGCACCACTCCCGCGTCCAGGATCATCACCAGCAGGACCTGATCGGCCCCGATGGGGAGCATGTGGACTTGGCGCAGGCGCACCACGCCCACCTCAGGGGCCAGGACGACTGTTACGTAAGAAGTTATCTCTGCCAAAAAACGCGCAGTCGCGCGCACTGCATTGCGGATGTCACGACCCCGGCTGCTGAGGTAGCGCCGGATAAGGGTCTCTTCAGGCAACTCGCGTGGGCCATCAAGCAGGTGGTCGACGTAAAAGCGGTACCCAAGGTCGGAAGGCGTGCGGCCGGCGGAAGTATGCGGTTGGGTTACGTAGCCGCCCTGCTCCAGCTGAATCAGCTCGTTGCGGACCGTAGCCGGCGATATATCCAGTCCGTACCCGCGCACGATTGAGCCGGACCCAACTGGCATGCCGCTGCGGATGTGCTCCTCAACCACGGCCTTGAGAATCAGGCGCCGGCGCCGGTTAAGCTCCACTGACTCCCCCTCCGTCTGCAGGCAGGCTGGCACTCGGCAGATGCGAGTGCTAATCATAGGCCCAAGATACCACCGCCCCTCCGGGTTGTCAAGAAAAGGTGACCTGCTAGACCAGCTATCGCAGCTCTGACTGGGTTGCGGGAAGGGCCAGCGAGGAGTCGGTTCGCATCACGCGATACAGCACCTCAGCGAACAACCGCACGCTCAGCATCACCTCGTCGAGCGTGTTGTCGACCCCGCCAAATTCCACGAGCATGGCGTGTGGCAGGTAGTGCTGGTTGTAGCGCGACTCGGTTACCATAAGGCCTCGGGAGAGCCCAGGGTACAGCTCTTCCATCACTTCGTTGAGCCGCGAGGCAAAGGCGTGGTTGAGCCGCCAGTTGGGGTGGCTGAGGTTCTTGTTGGTCCCGACCAGGAAGAGGATGCGGGCAGCGCTCTTGCCGCCCACCGTGACCGTGGTCAATGAGCGCCGGGGGCTGTCCCGATGCAGGTCTAGCAGCACACGCAAGGTCGGGTACTCCCGCAGTAGCCTCTCAACGGTCTGAGCGGACTGCACATACGCTCCAAGACGCCCATCGGCATCGTGAAACCGGCGGGAATGGATCGTCGGGATGCCGTACTGCTTGGCGAGGATCTCAGCCAACTCCTGACCGACGCGCACCATCGTGATGTCGGGATCGTCGGCGAAGGCCTCCTCAGCGTCAATCTTGGCCAGTTGGTCGGTGCTGACCCGCTTGACCAGCGGGAGGTAACTCTCGCTGGCGTGTGTATGATAGATGGCGACCAGCGGACCGCCGAGATCCCTCCAGCCGCCGCTAGGAGCGGTTGGGGAGCCCCCTGAGGTCAGCGTGTCGGGCTGACCGGGCACATCTGCCGCACCGGCCTGACCTGATCCAGCCGGCGGCGGGCCAAGCGGAGGCGTTGCGGACTCACCTTCGCCGGGCCGGTCCGGCAGGATCTCAATCGGCCCGCGGGATGCGACGGTCACCCCGCGCAGCCCAGGCATCTGGGCGGACAGCAGGCTCTGCGGATCACCGATCCTGATGGATGTCACGGTCTGCAGCGCATAGGCCAGCAGCCCGGGGTAAGTTGCGGGAGCCGCGGCGCCGGACGGGCTCATGGCCGGCACAGCCGGTCCGAGACCAGGGATAGCCATGTCCAGCAAGACCTGCAGGCCGGACGGCCCGACCACATCCAACCAGCGCTGCAGCAGGAGTCCACCTGCGGAGCGGTTGTCTACGCCGGTTGTGCCGGTCTGACCTGTGCCAGTGGCCGGAATCGCGCGCGGGGCCACCAACTCACCCAAGTCGGCGAGCGCGAGCGCAGCCAACGAGAGAAGCATGACATAGGCAAGCACAAGGGCAATCCGGCGAGGACGTTGCCCGCCCAGGCTGAGATCAGGCAAGGTGCACCTCCGGTCACATCGCAGTGCAAGCCTATGCCGGAGGATCAAAAAAAGTTCCCGGCCGGGTTGCCCGGCCGGGACAAGAGGGGGAGGGAGTAAGGTTCATGCCCGCACTTGCGGGCCGAGCTTAGCGTAACTCCGTTGGCACGATTGCATCCACCAAACCGATAACGAATGACGCCAGCAGAGCGCCGATGATGGTCACGCGCATGGCGGGTACGACGAACTGCGCGAGCCAGATCACCACGGCAGCCGTGATGAAGCCGACGACGCCGCGGCTCTGCGGAGACACCCGCTGTCCTAGGGCCAGCTCCGCCAAATAACCGATGATGGCGATCGCCACCGCCGCAAGCAGAGCGTTGACAAAGCCGGCGATCTCAAATCCCGGGACAAGGAAACCGACGAATAAGAGCACCAATGCCGAAACGATGAATCTTACTATAGTACCGAACCAGCCTCTCATGGCCTGACCTCCAGTTATGACTTCGGTGTCAGTGATGACTTGCCAGCCATATGCTTTCCACTGATGGTAGGGCCTATGCAGAAGACGGCATTTGGCGGTTGTTGCCCTGTTCGGGCAGGCATGGTATTATCGGACCGTCGGTCGTCGGGATCGGCGGTTCTTGATGTTTTGGAGGGATTTACTTGGCCAACAACAAGTCAGCGGTTAAGCGGACGCGTCAAGCCGAGGAGCGCAAGGCACGCAACCAGCACGTCAAATCCACCGTGCGGGGTGCGATGCGCCAAGTCCGCGTGACCGCGGCAGCCGGTGACACAGACTCGGCCAAGACCGAGCTACGCAAGGCAACCAGCCTGCTGGACCGGGCCACGACCAAGGGTGTGTTGCACCGCAACACGGTCGCCCGGCGCAAATCGCGTCTCGCCAAGCTGATCGCCAAGGTAGAGGCGGACAAGGTCAACAACTAAGGCAAGATTGGGCCTCTTGCGGAGCAAGAGGTGATCGTCGCCGGTTAGCGCGGCGCGGGTCTGGGGCCCGCGCCTTTTTGCTGTGCAGCTGGCGGCGGCGACGCAGCTCGATCGCGGGTGCGGGCAGCGGCTAGGCCGAGCACGTAAGTCTCCACGGCCGGACCGCCGTCAAGGGCGCCGGTCTTGATCGCCACATCCAGCCGCGCCAGCTCACGGATGCTGCGATACAACGCCTCCAGCGAGAAGTACTGCGCCCGGCGGAGCGATTGCTCAACCCAAAAACGGTTGGCCCCCAAAACCTCCGGCAAAGCGCGCGGCGATATGCCCACCAGAGTACGCTCGCGGGCCCGGGCCATGATCCTGATCTGACTGGCAAGCGAGGCGATCAACGCCACCGGGCTCTCGCCGCGGCTCAGCGCGGCCCGCACGATGCGCACGGCCTCGCCCGAGTCCCCCTTCTCCACCGCATCGAGCAGTTGCCAAATGTCGGCCTCGGCGGTACGCGGACAAAGCAGCATGATGTCGCGCTCGGTTACCTGGCCCGTCTCGGAGTAGAGCCTGAGCTTATGCAGCTCCTGCACGAGCCTGCCGCAATCGGAACCAACGGTCGTAATCAGCAGCCCCTGGGCGCGCCAGTCCATCCTCAGCCCGAGCTCGCCGGCAATTTGCCTGACAATCTCCCCAGCTAGGGCGTGCGCGTCCCGGCCGGTGGCTTGACACTCGACGAAACCCCCGTAGGCCGCCAATGCCTTGGTCAGGCGCAGCCTGCTGTCAGGTGGGCCATCTGCCAGCAGCACGACAACGCTGCTGGCCGGGATGTTGGCCAAGGCCCGGTCCCAATCGCCGCCGGGCGCCTCGGCAGCGGTGGCCGTTGCCTGATCTGCCGCGCCGTCGGCGGGGCCGTCATCGCCGGCCTGGTCAGCGGGAGAGGCGGTTTCGGATGAAGAGGCACTGCCCGCCGCACCGCGCCCCGCGCGTGGGCGCAGAAACCTAGGCCTCTCAATGAGGATCAGCCGCCTGCCGCCAAAGAACGACGCCGTCCTGACCGCAGCCGCCACCTCGCTGGGCGACACTGTTGCCGCGTCAATCCGCGCAAGGTCGAGGGCTTCGGTGCCGGCCACGGTCTTACGCCGGAGCGCATCGACCACCCGGCCGACGAGATAGGCATCCCCCCAAAGCACGTATAACCTTGCCAGGCGCCCGGACTCAATCGAGGAGAGTGCTCCCCGGTAGGTCAGGTATCTGCTGCTCTGGGCCATATCTCTACCCCCTGGATGGACAGTTCGGAGCCGTGGGTCTCATCCCTGCAGTCCAGCCGGGCTCCAGTGCCGGACCTCGGGCCCTCTACGGCGCATCACGACCTCGATCCAACCATGCGTGTCCGTGCGCAGGAGCACTGGGACCGCCCTGTTGAGCCTCGACAGCGCCGCCGGCGCCGGGTGCCCAAACCGGTTGGGGCCGACCGAGATGACGGCGATCAGGGGGCTCACTGCCGCAAGGAAGGTATCGCCGCTGGCGCCCGCAGCTCCATGATGGCCGACCTTGAGCACGGTGCTTCCGAGCCCGGCCGGGCGTTGCCGCAACCAAGCTTGCTCAGCGGGGTGGCCGCCGTCACCGGTCAGCAGCACCGACCAAGGCTCGCCGGGCTTGGCAGCGCGGACTGCCACCGACAGCTCATTGACATGGTCGACGCCGGCCTGGCCTGCCCAGAACAGGTCCAGCACCAGGAGGTCCGATCCTGCTTGATCCAACTGGCTTGGGGGGCCGGCGCCGGAAGGAGATCCCCCCACAATCACTTGGATTGGATCGGCAACGCCGATGACTCTGGCGCCTCGGGACGGCTGTGGAAACCACTCCTCCGTCTCCGCCGCCAGCTCCGCCCGCGTGTACACGGGCAGGTCGGGCCACCAGGACAGCGCGTCGGCGAGCCCGCCGACGTGGTCAGCGTGGGGATGGGTCGCGACGGCCAGCGCCGGCCGGACACGGGTCGCTAGCAGGTACGGTAATACCCGACGCGCGAAGGCCGACTGCCCGGTGGTGTCCGGCGGGCCTGGCGGACCGAAGTCGACGATCACGGCCGCCCTCCCCGACCGCAGCACCGCCAAATCACCCTGCCCTACCGCAAAAAACCAGACCGTGAGGTCCCCCGGTGGCCGGTGCACGAGGGCCGCGATGAGGAACACCGCCGCGCAGGCTGCGGCCATCCATAGATGGGGGCCCCCGAGCCTGTGCCGGGCCGGCGAGTGTGCTGGGGACCGCTCGCCAGGCATAGGCCAGCTCAATGCCGCCCAGATCCCGATGGCTGTGGCAAGGAGCAGCGTCCCGTTCCCCGGGTGCCCAGGGGCGACCAGACTGAGCGGCAGGCGGGCAAGCGCTGAGGCAGCAGCGCCCAGCAGGCGCGTAAGCAGGATCAGCAACGGTGCCAGCAACCCCAGCACCGCTGGGACAATCACGGTCAGCATCGCAACCGCGAGGCAGACGGTGATCACCAGGCTGCCCAATGGTAGTAACACCAGGTTGTTGACCGCCGACCATGGACACAGGCGATGGTAGTTGTGCACGATGATGGGTAGGGTCAGCGCGCTTGCTGCAGTGCTGGTGGTAAGGGCGGCCGAGATGCTGCGCCCAAGCCTTCCTAGCCTACCCCTACCTGCGCTCTCGCACCGCAGGCGCCCTTGACAGCACGTTATTGCCAGGGCAGCCGCAAAGGACAGCTCGAAGCTCGGATCTCCCGCGGCAAGCGGATTGAGCGCGCAGATGACCAGAGCCGCGGCGCCGAGCGAGTTTGGGGCTGCGGCCCGGCTGCCGCGCGGCCGCCATGCCGCTATCAACAGCATCAGCGCCGCGCGCATGACCGGAGCGGCCATCCCAGTGAGCAGCGCAAACAGCGACACAACCGCGCTGGTGGGCACGCGGGCGCGGGCAGCGCCGAGGAAGCGGGCGAAAAGCCGGCTCGCTGCCGCGGCAAGCAGCCCGACGTGCAGCCCGCTAACAGCGGCCAGATGCAGGCTGCCCGTGGCCTCAAAGGCGTCGCGGGGTGGCCCGGCGAGCCCGCTGCGGTCGCCAAGCACGAAGGCGCAGGCCATGGCGCGCGTATCTTCCGGCAGATGGCCCGCGAAGGCCGCGCCCAGGCGGGCTCTGGCCCATCCAGCTACGCGCAGCGGCGCGAAGAGGATGCGCAAAGCGAGTGCGGCCGGCCCCCACGGCTCGCCGCCGCCCCCGTGCGCGGGGCCAATCCAACGCGATCGGGCGGCAAGGCCGCGCCGGGCCAGGGCCCGTCTGGCATCGAACTCGTACGGATTGAGCTGCCGCTCAGGCAGGTAGAGAGTGCCGCGCCAGCAGATTGTCTCCCCAGGTAGCGGGACCGGGCCATCGGGCCAGACCAGCTCAAGCCGTCCCACGCACGCCTGCCCATCGATGCTCGTCGCCAGCACCGGGATGTACGAGCCGCCACCCGCCCTTGGCCTGGCCACGCCCGTAGTGAGGCCGGTCAGCGTGAGCTCCTGCTCAACGGGCGACAGTGCCACAGCCCTATACGGGCTGCGGGCCACGAGGGCAGCTTCCCCGGCTGACAGTGCAAGGCCGGCGGCGGCGGCACCCAGCATTAGGAGCCCAGTGACGGCGCGGGAGCGCCGCATGTCTGGGGAGCCTGTTGCCGCGGGCGGTTGGTACGGTGTACCTCCGTGCGCGCGGCGTGCCGCTGTACGGTGAGCACGCACCAGCAGTAGAGCCAATAGGAGTAAGCAGATGCCCGACAGGCGCGCAACGGTCAGGGCGGCGGTCGGTAGTGCAGCGAGGTTGATTGACCACAGGCGGGCGGCCAGCGCCTCGCCGGCCAGGCATCCGCCGATGATTGCGAGGCCCCCTGCTAGCGCGGGCTGGGCACCTAGCCGATTGAGTGCGACTTCGATGGCAGGATTGCCGTCCTTTCTGTGCAATTGGCCCGAGGTATGGCCCATTTTGCAGCGATTTCAGGTGACCGGATTTGCTGGAGTTAGCAGGCGTCGTCGTTTCTTTTGTGTTGATCCTCTATCTTGTCAACCGCAAGGTCCATCTGGCCTATGCCATGCTGGCGTCGTCGCTGGCGCTGCTGATCACATCACCGTTGGGCGTGGTTGGCGGAGCCGAGGTTGCCTGGCGGTCGGCGGTCGCCCGGGAGACCCTGGAGTTTGTCCTAACCATCTCCCTGGTTGGTGTGCTGGCACGGTTGATGCAGGAATTTGGCCTGCTCCCCGCGATGGTGGATGCTCTGGTGGGATTGCTGAGGTCGACCCGAGCCGCGCTTGTGGCTGTGCCTGGGCTGGTCGGCCTGCTGCCGGTCATGGGTGGCGCGGTGATCTCGGCGCCTCTGGTCGATCGCTTGTCCGACCGCCTGGAATACGGCCCCGAACACCGCGCAGCGATCAATCTGGTATTTAGGCATTGCTGGTTTTTTGTCTATCCGTTTGGCTCCAGCCTAATCCTGCTCTCCGGGCTCTCCGGCATCCCTGTCGGGCAGATCGCAGCCTATCAGTGGCCGATCACGGTCGCCGCGGCGGTCTCAGGCTACCTACTGCTGCTGCGGGGCGGCAGGGCGGAGCCCCCACCGGAGAAGGCGTGGAACCCCTGGCGCGAGCTACGGGTCTTCATGATTTCCGGCGGCCCGCTGCTACTGAGCCTGGCGCTGGCTCTCGCATTGGCCGCTCCCCTGTACCTAGCGATCATGGCAGGCATAGTGCTGGCGCTGTTGCTGAGCCGCGGCCACCCGCAATGCAGCCTATCGACAGTCTGGCGCGGGGTTGACCGCAAGCTCGCGGCCGCAATGATCGGCGTCATGGTCTTTCGCGGGCTGATCCAGGGCGGCGGCGTGATCGAGAAGTTGATCATGTCCGTCTCCGGCAACGGACTGCATCCTGCAGTCTTCTTTGCCCTGGTCCCCTTGGCCGTCGGTCTGGTATCCGCATCGCAGACCACGAGCGTCGCGATATGCTACCCGCTGCTCATGCCGCTGCTCAGGCCGGGCGATCCGGTCGTGCCGTACACATCGCTGCTGTTTGCGGCCACGTTTATCTCGTACTTTGGCTCCCCGCTGCACATGTGCCAGATCCTCACGCTCGAGCACTTTCGCTGCCGGGCGCTGGGCGTCTACCGAATGTACTGGCCCTACCTGCTCGCCATCGCGGTGACCGCCCTGGCGCTGTTTTTTACCCGGACCTAATCCAGTGGTACCGCGGGCGGTCAGCGCACGGTAACCAGGCTGCGCAGCTCCGCGAGCCTTTTGGCGCCGATGCCCGAAACCCGCAGGAGGTCGTCGACGCTCCGATACGGGCCGTTAGCCTGACGGTAGGCCACGATACGCTGCGCAAGCACCGGCCCGATCCCAGGCAACTGGACCAGGGTCACGATACCGGCTGCGTTGAGGTCGATTGGCCGGCCAGCCATGGAGGTATCTGCCGCGCCGCCGCCCACTCCCCCAGCCGAAACCACCGGTCCTCCTCCCACAGCCTCCTCGCGGGTTGGGATGTGCAGCTGCTGCGCGTCTGCCAAGGGCGCCGCCAGGTTGACGGCCGAGGGAGATGCATCCGATGCTAGGCCGCCTGCAGCCGTAACGCCATCCCAGGCCCGGGATCCGGCCGGCAGGCAATACACACCGGGAGATACTACCGCACCGCTAACATGGACAAAGATCACATCCGCCTCCCCCGCCCTATCTTCCTGGCCGGCGGCCGGAAGCTCGGCGTCCAGCGATGACCCAACTGGCAGACCCGTGGTCTGGTTAGCATGGGCCGCAGGCAGACCAACGGCGATCGCACCGCGTGGCCGGACCCTGGCGCACCCGGACGCGCCGGAGCACAGAAGCATCAGCACCAGACAAGCCAGCGCGAGCCGTAGCCTAGGTCCCGGTCGGGGGGTGCGTGGCGCCTCAGTGGGCCCGCAGTCTGAGGTGAGTGAAGACGTCGCTTGCATCATGACTCCCAGGGCGCCGCCAACTTGCTGACCTCTGGCGCCGCTAGGCTGATAGACTTCGGGCGGCGGGATGGTAATTCCTGCAAGGACTAGCCCGTGTGACCCATTTTTTTGCCCCGAGCGCCGGACGGATAGGTGTGGAGAGGACGGCCCCTGTCAACAGACTCGACCTAGGCAGGCAAGGGCGGCGAAGCCATGGCGTGCAGTCCGCCGAATCTCGTCGTCGCGGGAGGCGGCGAGCTGACCCGAGGACTGCTCGATGGGAGCAGACATGAGCCCAATGTTGTCGTGTGCGCAGCAACTCAGCCTCTGGATGTGCCGCAAAGTGGCACTTAGCCCCCCTATTGCACGCCTGGGAGCAACACCGCCGCCCCAACTGCTCTCAAAAAGCAGCTGGACCGGCGGTGTCGTCATACTTTCAGCCGATCGAGCCAGCCCGCCGACCCTGGGAGCTCGGCAGCCCAACAGGGTGTCACAGTCCATCCCCCTCGACGATAGCGAAATCTTCGTCTGCAAGATCCGCAAAGTCCTAATCAGCGAAGAACTGACTGATGCCGCGAGTAGCCTTGAGCAGCGCATCCAGGGCATCGCACCGGTGAGCTCAACCTGCCGATCGTACTTCTCGTGGGATGGCAGACTGTTCGGGGCTTGGGGAGAGCCGATGAAGGCGCTCCGCAAGTAGCGCAGGCGGCGGCGCCGCCTGCAGACTCTCTAGCCAGCGACGGCCGGTGCTGGCGCCCTTCCTCGTCGAACCCCACCTCAACAAACCTCTCTCTTGACACGCCCCAATGAGTGCCTTAGAGTAGCAGTGCACCAATGCACTGGTGCACTGGTTGCCGCTGAGGAGGGGTGGTTTCTTGCTCGAGATCGACGTCTCACAGCCGATCTACCAGCAGATCGTCGACGGGCTGATCCGCTTGGTCGTGCGCGGAGATCTCCGCCATGGAGACCAGATACCATCGCAGCGCGACATGGCCGAGCAGCTTAAGGTCAGCCCAAACACAGTACAACGTGCTTATCGGGACTTGGAGGCGATGGGAGTGGTCGCAACCGCAAGGGGTCAGGGCACCTTTGCCGCTGCGGGACCAGAGTTGGTTGACGAGTTGCGCCGGCAGATGCTGGACCGGGCGCTGGAGCGCTTTATGCAGGAGATGCTCGGCCTGGGGTTCTCGCGGTCGGAGGTGCCGGGGCTGGTTTCGACGGCACTCGCCCGGCAGGCCGGCGTCTGCGGCGATGGACACGATGGAGCCCCTAGATCGACGCACGGGGGCGGGAGGTGACGGGGTTGGGAGCATTGCTCAGCGCTAAGGGTCTGCGCAAGAGGTACGGCAATAAGTGGGCCCTCGACGGACTCGACCTTGAGGTGACGGGGGGCCGCATCATGGGCCTGCTGGGCCCCAACGGCAGCGGCAAGTCGACGCTGCTCAAGATTGCGGCAGGATTAGTGCAGCCGTCAGGGGGCAAGGTTGCCGTCCTGGGGCGGGCGCCCGGCCGGGATACCAAGAAGCGGGTCGCTTACCTACCTGAGGTTGACTGCCTCTACCGGGAGATGACGATCCGGCAGACGCTCACATATCTGTCGACTTTCTATGACGACTGGGACCAGACGAAGGCACGCGAGTTGCTTGAGTTCATGGAGCTCGCCCCGGAAACCCGGGTCGCCTCACTCTCCCGCGGTATGCGGGCGCGGCTCAAACTCGTGCTGGCACTGGCGCGCCAGGCCAGCCTGGTGTTGCTGGACGAGCCCCTCTCCGGCATCGACCCGCGCTCGCGGTCGCGGATCGTGCAGGCCGTCGTCGGCCGGTACCGCCCAGAGGAGGGAGCCCTGATTATCTCGACGCATGAGGTCATTCAGGCGGAGTCCGCCTTCGACGATGTGGTCTTCCTGGACCGGGGCCGGGTGCGGCTCGCCGGTGTGGCTGAGGACCTACGGGCGCAGCACGGCATGTCCTTGGAGGCCCTGTTTGAGGAGGTATACGCATGAAGACCACAGTCCAGCGCCTGTGGACCCTGCTCCGCCGGGAGCTTGCCGCATCGCGCTCGTTGTTGCTGATTATCGCCGGCTTGATGGTCATTTGGAACCTGCTTCTGGCCACCCGCATCGGTATGTGGCCGACATACCTAGCGGAGTCAATGGCGATGTGGCCGATGTTCATTGTCCTGCCTTGGGCGGCGATTGCGTCGGTGCAGAGCTGGCACCGGGAGTGGGGGCAGGGCTCGATTCACTACACGCTGGCGTTTCCGGTGCCCGGCTGGGCGCTGGTGGCGACCAAGGCGACGGCCGCGGTAATCGAAACCGCATTTCTCGGCCTAACCGCCGCCATCGTGGGGTGGCCCCTTTACGGTCGCATGGTACACGGGCCCGCCGACGCCCTTGGACAGAGTGTTCAGCTGCGGGCGATGGGCATCACGGCGTTCAAGGCTGGAGTAATGCTCGCAGTAGTGCTGTTTGTGCTAAGCATTATCGTGCAGCTGGGGTATCTGGCGGCCAGGGCCGCGCGGCTGCCGGCAGGACTGATCTCCCCGCTCACCGTTGTTGCAGCATCTTGGGCTTTGATCCGATGCGGCGGATTGCTCAACAAGGGGCTGGCCTGGCTGCCGTCCGTGACGTTCTGGGCTGTGGGCAGGGCCGGCAAGGCTTATCAACTCCAGGCGCGTCCGGCGGGAATCGCGCCGGTGGTTTCCGCGGCGATAGTCGGACTGGGTTACCTCGCCGTCACCGCGTGGCTTGCCGAGCGGCACCTGGATGTGTGATGACCCCATGACCATAACAGTGGCAATTATCGAAGGCGAGGTGCGGCAGCGTGCTTAGGAGTAGAGTGATTCTGGCGATTGTCCTACTGCTTACGGTTGTAGCCGTGGCGGATGTGCATGCCAACCGTGAGGCGGTTTTTGAGGGGTTTGTGGAGGGCTTTGAGGCGGTGCGGCCTGAGGCGCGCTACGTGGCCGCATCCGCTAACGGGGACATCGGGCCCGCTGAGGCGGGCAGCGCAAGCCGGGTGCTGATCAAACTCAATCTCGGCTCGGTGCGGGTGGTCGGCGACCCGGCAGCGACATCAGTGAGCGGCACCTACGTCATCGGGGTCAAGACGGCGTCGGACAGGCAAAACGACAAGATGTTGCAGGAAACCGGCGTGCGCACCTCCCTCTCGTCCGAAGGCGTGCTGACGATTACGTGTGATGAGCCAAGCGTGTGGCCGGTGGGAGTCGGCGGTATTACCTACCAGCTGGACCTGGTCGTGCCGGCGGGGTTGCAGGTTGAGGTTGACTCCCACGCCGCGGTTGAGGTACGGCATATCGCCGGCAACGTGACAATCCGGGGGGCGGATCATATCACCGTAGCCGACATCGGCGGCGACCTGGCAGTGAGTAGCGTGGGCAACGGAATCGTTGAGGTCGCGCGCATCAGCGGAGCTACGCGGATTGATGGCTCGGCCGCCAGGGCCAGCCTGGCGGATGTCGGCGCTCAGGTGACGATCGAGTTGTTTGCCCGCAACACGGAAATCCACAACGTCGGCGGCGACCTGGAGCTGAGCATCTGGAATGGCTCAGTTAACTGCACCAACATAGCCGGCGCCGTCAATGTGACCGGACGCATGGCGACGGTCGTCGTGAATCAGCCGCAGGCAGCGATGACGGCGCGGATGTCGGGCGGCTCACTGACCGCTATCGGCCCCCGCGGACCGCTGGACATCATGGCGGACATGAGCCATGTGCGGGTTGAGGTCTCCCCAGCTGCCGGCTTTGATGTGGACATGAACCTGACGATGTCGGCACTGCTAAGCGACTACGCTCTGGAAACATCCGGCGACGTAGGCCACGTGACCGTACGCGGCGCCATCGGCGCCGGAGGCAACGCCCTGCGCGGGTCCATCACGGGCGGTACGCTGGAGCTGCGGCCGGCGCGGTAGGGCGGCGAGGCGCTGCCGCCGCTCTTGCCTCATTGGCGCGGCTGGGGCTACGGGCTCGCGAGGTACTGCGCCGCTCTTGTCTCATTGGCCCGGCTAGGGTAACGGGCCGGGTGAGACCGCGAGCGGCGCAGCACCTCGCTCTGGATGTGTGGGTCCAGTTGATCGCCCCCGGGCGGGTTGGGTTGTTACGCCGGCCGGGGAGGGTCTTAATCAGATCGGGATGATGTGGTAACCGGTGCCCAACGGCACCGCTCCTCCCGATGACCCGGTACAGATCTAGCCCACCAGACAGGCTCGGCCCTATCTGCCCGCCGGAGAGGGCCCGGACGGACAGTGGACAGTGGATAGAGTAATCGGTCGATCTCCGCACGCGAGGCGCTGCGTCGCTCGCCCGTGACCCTAGCCGGGCCAATGAGGCAAGGCTTGGTGCGGGCGCCTCGCGCTCTTACGCCCACCTAACCTCCCCCTCCCTCACCGCAAACAGCAGCGGCCCCGGTAGCGCCTCTGTCGTTCGCAAGGGGGGGGCGTTGCCGATCTTGATCACGACGTTGGGTCCGATGCGCTCCTGGATGGCCACGGCGGGATCGCTCGGGTTGTAGGCCTCTTCCCACAGCACGCGGCGCCGGTCCTCTAGGCCCTTGATGAGAGCCTCAATGCGCGCGGGACTGAGGTCGGCCTCGGCGGCAAGCTGCTGTGACGCCGCCGATAGCGCCGGGCGGGGGGCCGCGACCCCTCCGTACAGGGTCCGCTTGAGCTGGCGGATGTCTTCATCCAGCTGGTCGCGTTGCTCAAGCAGAGCGTAGTCCACTCCAATCTCGATCTCCGTCCGGGTGCCGCTTTCATTGCCGAGCGTACGGCAGGTAACCCGGTTGAGCGATACAACGCGGCCCCCGACGAGAATCCCGGTGACGATAACGCGGTTTCGGCATTGGATGTCCATGTTGATCGCTTCACGCTCGATGGTCAGCTGGTTGCCGCAGCGGACCCGCTGGTTGCGGCCGAAGCCGATCAGGATATCACCTTTGCTCTCGACCAGCCCCTGCCCCGAGCCGACGAAGCCACGCCGGAACAGGATGTTTCCGCCGGCCTTAACCGTGCAGTCCTCGACTAGCCCGCCAACTTCAAGGTCGCCGCCAACGGTGACGTTGAAACCGCTCTTGACATCACCCTTGATCACCACCGACCGGTCGTAAGTGATGTGCCCGGTAGAATAATCCACGTCGCCGCCGACGGAGAAGCACTCTTGGACCTCGAGTCCCCCGCCGGCTTGGCGCACATGGCCGTCAATAGAAGCCAACAAGAGATCCGGGTCCGCCGGGTCGGGCGCAACGTGGCGCCCTTTGGGAAGGCGCACCTCACGCCCGTTGTACGCAGGTAGTAGCTTGCCGGTTACGGTGTAGCCGGGAACCCCCTTGGCCCCGGGGTGCCTACGGACCAGGGGCTGGCCAGCTGATACGGCGCAGATCACGCTGATCCCCTTGAAGTCCACCCGCCCGCCACGCTCTAGCGACGGTACGTTGACGACCTCCATGTCAACCAGATACTCGAGGGCCGCGTCGTATCCGTCCTGGGCTCGGCGGCCCTGGGCAACCTCCGCGGCAAACCGGCTTCCTGAGCCGGCGGCCTGCTGCACCGCAGCCTCAATGGCGTCGTTGATGACGCCCATCTTGACACCGGCGGCGGTCAGCTGCTCCCGGATCGTGGCCTCAGCGACCGCCTTACCGCCAGGCCCGGGAGGGCATACGACGGCAGAAGCGCTGAGGCCGTCTTCCTGGATGGTTACCTCAACCTTGCCGTTGACGTCGACCGGCAGCACATCTATCCTGCGGCCGTCGAAGACGGCCAAGCCGCATGTGGTCGCACAGACGGCCCCGGCTAAGCCATCCCATTGCGCCCCCGTCCCCACGGTAACTGGGATGGCCTCCTCCGGCGCAGGAATCTCGACGCCGTCCACGCCGATCCCGGGCCGCCCCGGCGAACTCCGGACCAGGCCGATCAGCCGCTCGCCTTGAGTTACGAGGCAAGGTGTCGCTCCGCCGACGGTTTCTGCTAGGTCCTGGTAGTGAGATGGTGGGCGGATGCGGAGGCGCTCAATAACTGACATCTCGGTGATCACGCTGGGGGTTGGCTCCGGTGGGCCATACATGGGAGGTTGAGGGGCCAGGCCGGCCGCAACCGCAATGGGCTTCTGCACTGCGCCGTACTGGCGCCAGGTTTCGATGAAGCGCTCAATACCTGCATCTAACAGGCCGAAAACCACGCCACCCTGGATCAGCCGGTCCAGGACGTACTGGCTGTCGATCGCAGCGATCTCCCCCGTGCCGTAAGGCGAAGCCGCAGCCCGCGCATGCAGGCAGTCGGGGGAGACGTCGATCGTAATGTCGGGCCACTGGAACTCGGTCGGCGGGTTGCTGTCCATGGGCCTTCATCCCTTCGCGCTACGCCGTCTATCGATGACGGCGCGGCGGGATTTCAGTGCCCAGAGGAACGCAATTACATGATTTGGACGAAACTTACCGCTGCGGCTGGAGCTGATCTGCCAAACCAAACAGCGCGGCGGTGCCGCCGGTATGCCAGAAACAGCAACCCTCGGTCGGTCCGATCACGCCTCCTCGGATTAGATCGAGGCATCCGGCCAGCGTCTTGGAGGTATAAACCGGCTCGCACAGGATGGCCTCCAGGCGCGCCGCATCGTGCAGGGCCCTCTTGGACTCGGCGGTCGGGACCGCGTAGCCCGGACCCAAGTACTCGTCGTAAATACTGACATAGCGATCCCACGCGGCCAGATCGGGAAGCCGACCGTGCCCAGTCCCGCCGGCCTGACTCAAGATATCCGCAAATCCGCTGATCAACTGGTCCAAGCGCGACGTCAGCTCGTGTTTGTCATACTCCACACTGATGACATGGACCCGGTATGGTGCGCCCAACATCCCCACGCCGGCGATTAGCCCTGCCGCGGTGCCACCCATTGCACCCACAATTACCAGATGGCGCAGGCCAGCGCCAGTGGCAATGTCCTGCCGCAAGACCTCAAGAGCTCCTGCTGCGAAACCGGCCGCACCGAGCGGCGTGGATGCGCCGTGCTCCGCGATGTATGGTTTGGCCCCCCGGCCGGCCTCGCGACGGGCCACCTCGTGGCACAGCTCGTCCCGCTCCGACTCGGGGATCGGCCCGGCAAAGACGCTCTCCGCCCCGAACAGCCCGTTAAGGAGCATGTTGCCTTGCATGAAATCCGGCATGTCGTCGTTGTGGATTAGGATGCAGCGCATCCCGAGGCGGGCCGACGCGGCGGCCGCCAGCCGGCACATGTTGGACTGCAGACCGCCGCCGCAGATGATCGTGTCGGCTCCGTCGGCCACGGCGCGGCCTAGCAGGAACTCCAGCGATCGGACTTTGTTACCGCCCAGGCCGAGGCCCGAAAGATCGTCGCGCTTGATGTATAGCGCCTCGCTTCCGGCGAGCCTGCCCAAGGCGGGAAGTGGGTGCAGCGGCGTAGGAAACATGCCAAGCTGCGCGCGCGGCAGCATCGAGAGCCGCGCCTCGAATGTGGCCGCCAATGCGCCAGTGTAGACCACGAGCGATCACCTCACAGCAGACGGCGTTTCCGTGCACGGAGCGGTTTCTCCTACCATGTTGTCAAACCGGGCAAGCTACGCTTGCCGGCGGACATTGAGAGGAGGCGCTTTCGTGACCAGTTCCAACAAGGACCGAATCAGGTGCAGCGTCAGCAACTGCCACTACTGGATGCAGGGCAACTATTGTGAGGCCTCATCGATCATGATCACCAGCGATGAGCTGCCGCGCAATACGTTTCATGGCATTGAGGCCAGCGCCATTACCCAGGTAGACACCCCGGTCGGTCAGTGCGAGCAAACCTGCTGCAAGACGTTCATCAGCTCCCAGGAACGCGACGAGCACCGGCGTGACGATGTGTACAAGATCGGCAATCAGCTCAACCAGGGGCAGCAGCAGGGCAATCAGACCCGGATGTAGCAGCAGCCCTCTCGGCGCTGCCCTCGTTTGCGGCAGACGCAGCGGAGCCGGCGCACCCCGGCTCCGCTGTCTGTCTAGGCCGCCAGCCTTGCGATCCCGAGGGCGATGAGGATCAGGCCCGGTAGGGCGGTGTACGGCCACGCAAAACGGGTCGATCGGCCGCCGCGTCTGATGAGGCACGCCAGCTGCTGGCCGGCCGTGACGAGCAGGCAACAGGCCAACGCGGCAAGGGGAACCACCCAGTAGCTGATACCCATTAGCGCTGCAGCGGCCCCCGCGCCCAGCGCGTCAAGCCCGAGGGCGACCCCGAGTATGCCTGCCTCCCGCGTGTCAATCACTCCAGAACGGTCGGCGTCTGCAAGCGCCGGGTCGTGGAGGATCTCGATAACCAGCCCGAGCGGCGCTAGATGCAGGCGCAGCAAGGTCCGGCCGACTACCTGTTGCGTGCCGTCACCGGCCCGGCGGCGCAAGGTTTGGGCACGTGCCGCAAGCACGTGCCATGCGCCCAGCAGCAGCAGGAGGCTGGCGCCGACTGTTGTCGCCAGTCCGGGCGCCATGGATGCGAGCACTGAGCCTGCAGCCATTGACAGCCACATCAACACGCCGGAGGTCGTCGCGATTATGGCATGGGCTGCGCCACTCATCCTGATACCGCGCAGCCCGTAAGTAAAGCCGACGGATAGACTGTCAAGACTAATAGCGAGCGCCAAAAGCAGCATCTGCAGCAGCAAGCCCTTGCCCACCTCCGGACGCCATCCTATGCGTCCGCGGATGGCCAGGTAACCACACCAGCCGGCGATGGACGAGTCCTGCCAGTGCTGTCCAACCTGGAAGGTAAGCTCTATGGGGCTGTTATCCTGGAAGACCCGCGCCGATAAACCGGGAAGGCAGCATACTTGATGGGGGCTAGCATGAACCCAACGACCCGCCGCGCCGCGATTCGCTTGGGCAAGCGGACGAGGCAGATCATCATCCTCGGCACGCTCGTGCTGGGGATTTGGGTGCGGCCGCTGTGGGCGGTCACCATTATCGCCTGCATCGTGTGGCCATCGCCCCCACTCCGGGACTACCGGCCCCTTACCTGCGGCTCCTGCGGTGGCGAGAGCGAGGTGCTGTTGACCGCTGACGAGTACGTGTGCGATCACTGTGGAGCATTGATGCTGGTCGACGTGTTTACCGGAAGGGTCCGATTGCCCAGCGTCAGGGCTGGGATCTAGTACGTGCGGATGACCTTATCCCCCACGCTCGCCTCGTTGAGGTCGCCCGACGCCGACGCCGGGAAAGTGATGATCGCGGGATCGCCGTCGCTGATGTATCGCCGCTCCGGGTTTCCCTCCAGATAACTGAGCCACTGGTCTAGGTAGGGCTCCGAGGCGCGGATCCGCGGTAGGCGGCCCGGATCGTAATTGCGGTGGTTGGGCGGGTGGCTTGGATTGGCCCCGACGAGCAGTACCGCGTCATTGCGATAGCGGAAACCATCGTGAGCCCCCTCGCGAAGCAACCCGTAGAGCTCCGCCGGCGGCCGCTTCCCATAGGGCAGCGCCAGTGACCTAACCGCGTACCCCGGCACCAACTCGGCGGTGCGGCGGGCCATCAGGCCTAGCTCCTCCTGGATCCTGTCCGCGCTGAGGGTCGACAGATCTGCGTGCCTGTGGGTGTGATTGCCAAGCTCCATTCCCATCTCAACCAGCTGATTGAGCTTGGCCTCGACATGGCGCGACTGACGGAACGGCAGGGGGTAGTAGAGATAGAAGGTGGCGTGCGAGCCGAAATCAGGGTAGCGCGAGGCAAACTCAAGCAGGATGCCGACCGCGCAATCGGGGTCGACGGTCACGGTCCCATCGGGTTGCTCCAGGTAGCGGAATTGCCCAGCGGTGCCGTCGTCAAACGTGAGGACGACGGGCGAGCAGCCCGCCGGCACACTGATATTGTTGTCCAGCACATCGCCGAGCGCCACGGTCCGGTAACCCAGATCATAGAGGCGCTGGAGGTCGGAGCGGAAGTTGTCCGCCGTCCGGGTCCAATCGCGCTCCTCGCGGCCGATCTCGTGATACATCAGGATGGGGATCAAGCCGAGCTCGTTGGGACGTACGACTTCGAGATCCAGGGGTGGAGGCTCGTATGGTGGTGGCTCCTCGATGCCGCCGATCGGGCCGCCGTTGCCGCCATTGGGTGGTATAGTGGGGCTGGCCGGGGGCCGGAGGATGTTGAGATAGGCCACGTAGGTGCCGAGGGTCAGGATCAGGGCCATGGCGGCCAGCAGGGCCGACCTGGGCAGTACCTGCTGCTGACCTGACCTGATGATTCTGAGCAAGGGGCTCCCTCCGTGCTCGCGCTGGTGCGGCCGTTTGGACAAGACCCGGCGTTACTTCGCCTATAGCTGCGGATTTCCTCTCGGCAATAGCCAGTCTGGGCCGAGCTTGCTGTACTCACTACCCGGAATGAGCGTTGCGCCGACGCACCGGTGGTAGAAGTCAGCCGGCCCCACCCAGCCGATGATGGCGTACTTGTAGTCCAACTCGCGCATGGCATTCAGGGAGGCGAGCAGCAGGGCGCGGCCGATGCCCCTGCCGCGGTGGGCGTCGCTGACACCGGTCGGTCCAAAGAAGTTGCGGCGTGTTACCTCGTACGCGGCAAAGCCGACGATCTGGCCGTCCGCAATAGCGACAAAGCAGGTAGGCGGACTGTGTACGAAACACCGTTGGGACTCGTCGACCCATGCCTGCTGCTTCGGCACAGCAGCCCCTCGTCCTGTCTCGTGGCCGACGGTTGTCCCCGTATGGTGATACCATAGTACTTGGCATCCCCTGAGCGAGAGGCAGGCGAGATAGGGTTGAGCGATCTGACCAGTGCCCCCTTGATCACCAGTACGGCCAATCCGCGAATCGTCGAGGCCAGCAAGCTCGACCAGCGTAAGCACCGGGAGCGGCAGGGACGGTTCCTTGTCGAGGGACTCCAACTGCTGCACATGGCGCTTGACGCCGGGGCAAAGCCGCGCGAGGCCTTCTGGTGCCTGGAGCAATGGACGGGCACGCAGGCAGGGCTGCTACGGGACCGCCTTGCAGCGGCCGGGGCCGCCCTGTACCGGGTAACGCCGCACGTAATGGCCAAGTTATCCGAGCGTGAGTCGCCTCAGGGCCTCGTCGCCAGCTTCGGTCTGTTCGAAACCCGCCGGGAATCAATCAACTTGGACGGCTCGCCTCTGGTCGTCGTTCTGGACAGGCTGCAGGATCCCGGTAACGTCGGTACGCTCATCCGTACGGCCGACGCGGTCGGAGCGGCGGCAGTGGCGTTGATTGAGCCATCCGTCGACCCGTTTGATCCCAAGACAGTGCGCGGCAGCATGGGATCCCTCTTCAACGTGCCGCTCACCCGCACCGGTGACCTGACGGAGCTGCGCTCGTGGCTCCTCGGCGGTGGGCTGCGGATCGTGGGAGCCGATGCCCATCTCGGCCGTGAGTACGGGGACGGGGTGTGGGACGGTGGCTGCGCCCTGGTCCTCGGCAACGAAGCCCGCGGGCTGTCTGCCGATGTGCGCGAGCTGATCGGACACTGGGCGCGACTGCCGATCACCGGCCGCGCCGAGTCGCTCAACGTCGCCGTGGCCGGCGGCGTGCTGATGTACGCATGGTTGCGGGCCAACTCAGGCACTTCGCGAGAGCTGTAGCTGCGGTGCGGGGTCGAGCGACTCCCGCATGCTCGACGGGCCTGTCATTGTTAGCCATCTGTTAAGCTCCGATGGCGTCAACTGAGAACAAAGCTAACGCCGGGCGGCGATGCTAGGCTCGTAAGCAATGACCAGGGGCGCTGTTGCAGCCTCTGAGCGGGAGGTGACAATTGTGTCCAAGAAAGCGGTAATCGTCACCGTGATCCTCGTGATGGTCGTCGGCGCTGCGGGCGCTGCCTTCGCGGGCGCGCGGGGCTTCGGCCTCGGACGCGGACTCGACCCAGAGGCGATCGCGGAGCAGGTCGAGTTGATCCGCAGCCTCGAGCTGACCGACGAGCAGGTCGCTGAGATCCAGCAACTGTTGGGGCAACGCTTCACCTGGCGGGAGCAATGGCGCGAGCAGATCGCTCAGATGACCATGGAGATCCGGCGCATGATGTGGCAGCGCAATCCTGATCAGGATGCCATCGCCGCCAAGGTGCAGGAGCTGGCCCAGCTAAGGCAGCAGATGCGTGAGCAGGCCGAGGCGCAGCACGAGGCAGGCAACACGATTCGCGGCATCCTTAACGAGGAGCAGCAGCAGCGTTGGCAGGAGAACTGTGGCGAGGGCATCGGCCCGCGCGCCGGACAGGGTGGCAACTCGGAAGGCCTGCGCGGCCGGATGCGGGGTGGCAAGATGGGCGGCCGTCACGGCGGCTAACACCCACGCGGGCTTAGAGGACTAGATAGGGATCAGCAGCCAAAAGGGCGGGAGCGTGCATCGCAGCCCGCCTTTTTTGGCTTATGGCTCGGGCAATCTCGTGCTGCCCGCCAGATCCAACACCTCTGACCCTGGATAGTAGTGCTGCAGTATCTCGCGATAGCCGAGGCCGCGCATCGCGAGGCCGTGCGCGCCGGTCTGGCTCATGCCGGCGCCGTGCCCGTTGCCGCCTCCGGAGATCGTGACCGTTGTGATGGCGCCAGATGCCCCGTCGCGCGCGAGGTCAATTACGGCAAAGGCGCTCGGCAGGATGGAGTAGTTGGAGCGCGTGGTTCCGTCCGCCAACCGGGTCAGGACCGCCGCCCGCCCCGAGAGGTACTGCACGGGGCGCAGGGTAAACCGGACGTTGTACTCCTTGACGATCTTGTAGCTGCCGGCGGTGCCGTCGATGGCCAGCTCCATGATGTTGCCGCCTTCGCCGCGCCTGGTTACCTTGATGTCAGTCAGCGTACCGAGCGGGTCGCCACCAGGGATCGAACGTGAGACGTAATTGCCTCCCTGGTCCCGCGTTAAGACAAAGCCGGGCTGTGCGCTATACCTGGCCGCGAGGTTTGCCCGCAGGCTGGCCTCAACCTCGGCCCGGGTCATCGTGATGGTCCAGCGGAAGAACGGGGCGGCGGCGTCGGGCGAGTCAAGGTCGCGGGCCGTGAGGAAGCGGGCGACGGTTTCCTCATTGGGTAAGGTCCGGAAGGCCGTTGTCTGCGGCACCGCCCGCAGGTACGGGACGAATGGCCCTGGGAACTGCCCACCTGCCCCCGACCAAACCTCGCTGGAGTTGGCGGTGAACCCGCTGGACGTGGAGTAAAAGCGCGCGTCGACGACCCGGCCCTGGTAGACGGGCACCTCCAGCGAAGTCTCATCCACCGCCTGGTTGCTGATATCGCGCTCCTGGACGTTGTTGTAGACCTGGGACAGGACGCTGTCGTCCACGTGCGCGCCGCGGTCGCCGTAGCCGCCGCCCTGCATAGATGCCACGGCATAGGCGCGGGCCGCGAGCGCCTGCACCCGGAGGGCCTCCAACCCAAACGCGACGGGCATCTCGCTGGGCACGACTGAGTAGAGGTACTCGTTGAGCGGGACATCGTTGACCAACAACAGGCCTGACGCCGCCGGACTAGGCGCCACCTCGAGGTAGCCGCGGTACGCGGGCCTGAACTCGCCCCCGGCATAGCCGCGCGTGATGCTGGTGACGGTCAATCGCTGGCCGGCCGCCGGGACGATGTGCAGCCTCGTGTCGCTGCGCAGCCACTCGTAGCCGCTGGCGTTCTCGGCGATCACCGCACCGCCCGATCGGCGGAGCACGATGGTCGTCCCCGCCGAAACATTGACCCGCCGGCCCGCCACCCGGTCGTGGATCGTAACCGCAGCAGGCGACGTGATGGTCACCCGCGAGTGTTCGAGGCCGGCAAACCCGCTCGTGCCGAGCACCACCCGGATCCGCTCGGCCGTGAATGGAGCGACCTGGGCGATGCCGTAGATCTGGCCACCCCACGTGTAGGCCCTGAGCCCGGTGCTGCCAACGAGCAGCCGCCGCAGAGCCTGGGGCATCGGGGTGGTCAGGTCGTATAGCGCGCGGTCGGCTGCCACGGCTTGGATCCCGCCGCTTTCGGTCTCGATCAGGCCGGCTCCCGTGCGCAGCAACTTGGAGAGAGGCTCGCCTGGCGACGGCTGAAAAGATAGCAGGTCATGCCCCAGGGCCACCCCAAAGCCAATCTCCGGCCCCGCGCCCGGCGCCCCCGGGCCCGCCCCGTTGACCTGGAGCTCCTGACCCCGGATAGTCAACGACGCCCGCCCGCCTTGACCCCGCAGGAGCAGGGCTGCTGGATGGGCGAGTAAGTTGGGCAGGCCGCCGATCACCCACCCCTGCCTGCCCCTAACCATGCGGAAACCAATCATATCCCGATCCTCTGGCTGGACGAGCGGCACGGCGACCTCCCGGCGCAGGAAGAAACCGCCCCAAGTGTAGCTCGCCGCCGCCTCGATCCGCGGGGCATCTGACTGCGCCAGCAAGAGCAGCGACGCAAGGGTGGCCTCGGTCGCCGTGTTGCCGCGGAGTCCGGGATCGAGATACCCTGCGGCCGCCTCGAGGTTGCCCTGCCCTAGGGCGACGACGAACGCATCGAGCGCCTCGGCGGCCTGCCGTGAGAACGTAACCGCAGCCCAAGCCGCAGCTGCAGTTAGCAGGATGGCCGCGACAATGATAGCTAGGCCCAATCGCCTGCCCATGTGGCTCACCTGCCCTTCTGCCATGCGCTTGCCGTATGCTCCATAGTCGTATGTAGGCAAGCGGGGTTTCAATTACCGGGGCGCTACATTGAAGGCTGCTCCCTGCGGCTCCCAGCGTCCGGCCATGACGAGAAGCCCAGCACGCCGCCCACGGTGGCGCGGCGCACAAGCAGCACTGCAGACAGCAGGCCGGCGGCGTTGACGCAGGCCCAGACCGCCGCATGCTGGCCGGCAATGAGCATCAACAGCATCGCCACGGTCGCGGTGCTGCCCGCGAGGCCGATTGCCAAGGCGAGAGCTGCGGCGCCGTCGGCCGACAACCTGCTTAGCAGGGCTAGGACCAGCACCTCGAACACACCGGATCCGATTGCGATCGACAGCAAAGCTCCGAGGCCTGGCAGCAGGCCGATGCCGTGCGTCCCACCGGCGACGCGCCAGATCGTCAGGACGCCGCCTGTTACCAGAGTGCCTGCCACCAGGGCGATGAGGCTGACGCTGATGGGCGGGCGGTCGGACCCCAGAGATCCTGCCGCTCTCCGCTGCTGCGTGAAGCTGACGCCGGGAGGAGATTCTCCCAGCCGTACGAGGGCCGGCCTGTTCACCGAAGCCAGAACGGCCGTGATCGCAACCCCGAGATAGAACGCTGCGAGGGCCGGATCAGCCCAGGCGCGGGTGCCGGCTCGCGGCGATCTGGCCAGCCAATCTGCCAGCTGAAACACTACGATCTGGCAGGCTATCGTCGCCGCCGCGAACGCAGCCGTAGCCGTGGCAAACGCGGCGCTGAGCTGCAGCCTGCTCCGTGTGGCTTGGGCCGCTGCCTTCGGAGGGGCGGAGGCGACCGGGGGGCGGCGAAGGCCAAAGCGCATGTCGGCGGCCAGCGCAGCCGCGAGCAGCAACAGGTCGAGAGCCAGCGCGCTGATAACAGCGCTGCCGCCGAGCCAGGCGGGCGTGCCGATGAGCAGGCCGATGACTAGACCGCCGAAATAGGCCCCTTCGGACAGGCCCAACCACGCCCCGGATGCCGCCGAGACCAGGCCGGTGCGCAACGAGCGTGCAGCGAACCACAGGGCGCACCTGAGCACCAACAGGCCAAAGACGGCCACGGCCGCAGTGCCGCTGAGCTGGCCGGAGGCACCCGACCGGACGTACAACCCCAGCAGCGCGCCCGAAGCGATGATGCTCAGTGCGGAAACCACGGTCAAAGCCCGCCCTGTGTGGCGCGCCCGGGCCGCCAACCGTAGCACCAGGAGGCTGGAGACGCTGCCGAGCAGCAAGGCCATCAGCGAACCGCTACCGAGCAGCCGGAAGTCCGTGACCCCCTTACCGGCGCTGAGGACCCTGCCGCCGCCGACCGAGCCAAGGAGGTTGGCCAGCACGGCGAGTGCGGCGAGGTTTCTGCCAGGGAACGCTAGGCGGGCCGATCTGGATATGGGCGCAGTGGCGGCAGGGCTGGCCTCTAGCTTGGCGTCGTCCATAGGGCCGCACCTCCTCCAGTTCTGCGTCCCGGTCGCCTCCTGACGGGCGGCGGTGGGGCTGCGAGCGGTGTATGCGTGTGGGCACAGCTCCGGCGGCCTCATTGTGCGTGTGGACACAATGACCGCGATCACCCTGTGCCCTAGAGCATACGGGCGGCTGGCATTGGGTCCTGGGACACAGCCTCAAGCTGATCATTGTGCGCTAGGATCCAATCCTAGCCTGATGGCTATGTCGTACCGCCCAATCGGCAGCTACATTGTGCGCATGGACACAGCCTGACACGGGTCATTGGGCCCCTCAGCCCAATGCGACGTCGCTCATTGTGCTCGATGACCCACATCGCCGGTCCTTCGCACCCGCCCCCGCCCCCCTGCCCGCCTCCGCCGCGCGCATTGACTATAGGCGCCCGTACCTGGGCCGCCGGATCGGGATGTTGGCCCTGCACAGGGGACAATCGTCGGGCGGATAGACATCGAAGTCGTAGGCCGCAAGGTACTCGGAGCGCACCCCAAAGGAGACCGCCCCGCAGCTCCGGTCGAGGATGACGCCGACGCCGACGACGGATGCCCCGGCGAGGCGTACCATCTCGATGGTTTCCTCTATCGTACGGCCTGTAATCAGCACGTCCTCCACGACGAGCACCCGGTCGTCCGGGGCGATCTGGTACCCGCGGGCCAGGCTGAGGATGCCCTGGATGCGCTCCGCGTACACGACCCGGACGCCGAGCCTGCGGCCCACAGCGTAGGCCAGGATGGCGCCACCCAGGGCCGGGCCGACGACGGCAGTAACCCCGGCGTCCGCAAAACGCGCCGCCAAGTCGGCCGCCATCGGCTCGGTAAACTCAGGCCGCCCGAGGATCTGGCTGCTCTGGACGTAGCCTGAGCTGTGGGCGCCCGAGGTCAGGGCGAAGTGCCCGCGGAGGAAACCGCCCGAAGCCTCAAACATCTCGATAACCTGTTCCGATGTCAGCAGCACCGCCTCACCGCCCCCCCTCGTCCTGCCCCCGCGCAGCTGCGCTACCGCGGCCGGCGCGCAGCATCTCCGCGGCCTCCAGCATCGCCTCCAGCAAGGCCCTGGCCCCCAGCACGAGGTGCTCGGGAGAGGTGTACTCCGCAGGGTGATGGCTGACGCCGCCCTGGCTGGGCACGAAGAGCATTGCCGCTGGGCAGATCCGCGCCATGTTCATCGCGTCATGGCCGGCCCGGCTGCTCATCATCATGTACGGGGCACCGACCCGCTCGCACCCCGCGCGCACGCACGCCACTGCAGCAGGGTCAAGGGCGACCGGCTGCTCGTCGGCAAGGGTCTCAAGGTCGATCGGCACGCCACGCTGCGCCGAAACCCGCCGGACCGTATGCAGGAACCGCTCGACTGCCCGGCGCTTGCTGCGCTCCTCAGTGCCCCGGATATCCACGCCAAGCTCCACACGTCCCGGGACCACGTTAATGCTCACCGGGTGGAGGGCGAATATGGTCGCGGTCGCGACCGTGCCGTACTCCTCCTCAACCTCCGCGATGCGCTCAAGCGCTAGGACCAGCTCCGACGCAGCCACTAGGCCGTCTTTACGCCACGTCATCAGCGTTGCGCCCGAGTGGGCTGCCTCGCCGTGGACGGTAACCCTGTACCGCGTAGGAGCGGCGATCGCCTGGACCACGCCGAGCGGTACTCCTGCCAGCTCCAGCTCCCTGCCCTGCTCCACGTGCAGCTCAAGGTAGCAGCCGACCGTGGGCGCTTGTCCGGCCGCCGGGCCGCCGTGCGCTACGAGTGCATCCAGGTAGGTTACTCCATCGCGATCCTTCATCGCCATGATCTCGGAGTAGTCGAGTATGCCAGCGGCACCCTTGGAGCCGACCGTGGAAACCCCGAACCGGCTGGACTCCTCAGCCGCAAAGCATGCGACGCCCAGCGGCACCCGCGGCACCCGGCCATCCTCAATCAGCGCCTGGACCGCCTCCAGCGCTGCCACGACGCCGGCCACGCCGTCAAACCGGCCACCTGCCGGCACGGTGTCCAGGTGCGAGCCCGCGACAACCGCTGGCTCGCACCATCGCTCGTCCGTCCGGCCCCAAATGTTGCCTAGGCAGTCGATTTGCACCGTCATGCCGGCCTCCCGCATCAGGTCGACCAGTAGCCGCCTCGCCTCGTGGTCCTGGGGAGACAGGGCTAGGCGGTCGGTCCCGCCTCCCGCCGTCTTCCCGATGGCGGCGAAGCGCTCCATATGGGAAAGCATACGCTCGGGCTTGATCGGCACAGGGAACTCACCTCGCGGTGCAGGGTCCTCGGTCGGGTGGTAATGGATACCCCTAGCATATCATCGGAGGTGCTGCTGTTCGATATCCTGGGTACCATGCGGGCGGTCACGGACGGCCGCCAAACCCGCCGGTCAAGGAGGATGGAGGGGCGCTGCGGCGCCCCGCACGCGATGCGCATCCAGAGCTCGGAGATCAACCTTACAGCACAGCATTCGCAGCTAAAGGAGCATTCGATCCGGCAGACCCTCCGCCTGCGCGTCACCGCCCAGCCCTCTCCCGCTGCCCGCGCCGACCGGCCCGCGCTACTTGGCGGTGCCGGGGATACCGTCCAGGTTTCGGACTCAGCCCGCGCGCGCCTAGTCGCCGCCGGGGAGGCCCCAAAGGCGGGGCGCACAGCCAGGACGGCCGGCGCCGCTGCCGAGCAGGCCAAGATGAGGCTGCTGATTGCGATCATCGAGCGGCTGACGGGGCGCAAGATCAAGGTGGTTTCGATGGAGGATCTGAGCGGCAAGGCGGACGGCACAGAGCAGGCGGCGGCCGACCGGTCCGCTCCGCCTACCCAGCCCACTCAGCCACAGATCAGCTTGTTTTACGAGCGAGTAGAGGAAACGCGCGAATCGGAGCAGGTGGACTTCCACGCACGGGGGATCGTCGAGACCGAGGACGGCCGGCGCCTCGAGTTTGAGGTGTCCCTCAAACTCAACCGCGAGTTTGTCAGCCGCCTGACTCTACGCATCGGCGGAGGTCCGCAACCGGAAGACCCACTCGTGATTAACTACGCCGCACCAACGGCGGTGTTGGGAGCGCCTGGCGGCGCCGTCGACCTCAACGGGGACGGCCGGGCAGCCGAGCTGCTGCCGCAGCTTATGCCAGGCAGCGGGTACTTGGTCCGCGACGTGGACGGCGACGGCCGGATCACGCGCGGAGACGAGCTGTTTGGCCCGCACACCGGAAACGGCTTTGCCGAGCTCGCCGCCCATGACGCTGACCGCAGCGGATGGCTCGACGCAGCCGACCCGATCTACAGCGAGCTGCGCCTATGGGCGGGAGCTGTGGACGCGGAAGGCAACGCCGCCGGTCTGCTCACCCTGGCGGAGTGCGGCGTGGGGGCAATCTGGCTGCGGCCCATCGAAACGCCCTTCGAGTTGCGCGACGCAAGCCAGAGCCTGCTTGGCCAACTCAGAGCAACCGGGGTCTTCGTCGGGCCCGATGGACGTGCCGGCACGGTACAGCAGATCGATTTGGTGGTCGGGGCGCAGGAATAGGCCGAGGCCGCCACAGAACGCACTCCTTAGCTCATAGAGGGGGAGTGCATCGCCCAATGTCCCAACGCGCCTTTCTCAGAGGCCTCCAGCACCGGCTGGAGGATCGGGTCGCGACCTGCCCCGGCCTCGCCGGCATCACCGTCATCGATTTGGCAGGCGTCGACACCGGGCCACTCGCCGTCAACCCAGATCTCGTCTTTGCCATCGGCTCGTCGATCAAGATCCCCGTCCTCCTCGCCCTGTACCTTAAGGACGAGCGCGGGGAGCTGGACGTCCGGCAGAGCTTCACCGTCACCCGAGAGCATCTGATCGCGGGAAGCGGCGTGTTGCAGCACCTGGACCACCCGCTGACCCTGGCGGTCGAGGACCTGGCCACCCTGATGATCAACGTGTCAGACAACATCGCCACCAATATCCTGATCGACCTCGTCGGGTTGGACTACGTCAACAGCCTACTGGACGAGCTAGGGCTGCCAGAGACCCGCCTCCGGCGCAAGATGATCGACTCGGCCGCCGCGGCCCGCGGCGATGAGAATACCTCGACACCCCGCGAGTCCGCCCGGCTGATGGAGCTGCTCTACCGCGGCGAGGCGGTGGACGAGGCGGCGTGCGAGCGAGTGCTACGGATTTTGACGAAACCCAAACGCACCAGCCCCGTCGCGGCAAAACTCCCCATGGGCCTCACCATCGCCAACAAACCCGGTGGCCTCGAAGGGGTCAGCGCCGACCTCGCCGTCGTGTACCTGGAGCGGCGTCCGTACGTCTTCGCGGGCATGGTCAACTATGCCCTGGGCGACGATCCGGCCGAGACCGTGGCCGAGATGTCTTACGACGTCTACGAGTACTTCGCGGTGCTCAACCGCTCGACGATGCACGGCAGGCGGCTCGCCCTCGACCAGCTCACATAGCATCTGGCGGCGAATGATGCGGCGGCAAAGGTTGGCCGCGTTTGTGGCCCATGCAGCTGGCACCGTATAATCGAGCCCGGAGGTGGCACGCGGATGGCCCGGGTCCTGGTAGCGATGAGCGGCGGTGTCGACAGCTCTGTCGCCGCTCTGCTCTGTGTAAAGGCGGGCCACGAAGCTATCGGCGTGACCATGGACTTGTGGCCGGCGGCGGACGAAGAGACGGCCGGCCGGCATGAGGGCTGCTGCTCGCTGGCGGCGGTGCAGGACGCACGCCGGGCGTGCGCGCTTCTCGGCATCCCGCACTACGTGGTTAACTTCCGGGAGCGGTTCAAGCAGACGGTCATTGCCGACTTCTGCGCAGCATACGCCCGCGGGCTGACGCCCAACCCCTGTGTCGTCTGCAACCGGGTGATTAAGTTCGAGCACTTGCTGCACAAGGCACTGGAGCTTGAGGCCGAGTACCTGGTCACCGGGCACTACGCCCGCATCTCGCGGAACGCGGCGGGCCGATATGAGCTGCGCAAGGCGTCCTACCTCGACAAAGACCAAAGCTACGCCCTGTACGGGCTGACGCAAATGCAGCTCGCGCACACTCTCTTTCCGTTGGGGGCCTACCCCAAGGCTGAGGTCCGCCGCATGGCCGAGGCAGCAGGGCTTCCGGCTGCGGCGCGCCCGGAGAGCCAGGACGTGTGCTTCGTGATGTCTGGCAGCTACCGGGAGTTTCTAGAGGCGCAGGGGGCGGGAGGACTAGAGCCGGGGCCGATCGTCGACTCCCGCGGAAACCTCCTCGGCCACCACGACGGCATCGCCAACTACACCGTCGGCCAGCGCAAGGGGCTCGGCATCACGGCTCCCGAGCCGATGTACGTCTTGGAGATCCGGGCAGAGGAGCGATCGGTCGTGGTAGGGCCCGAGGGCGAGCTCACGGCAGATGCGCTCGTGGCTGAGGACTGCAACTGGGTCTCCATTGAGCCGCCCGAACAGCCACTGCGCGCGGAGGTCAAGATCCGCTACGGCGCGCCGCCGGTGGCCTGCACGGTGGTCCCTGGGGCTGCGGACGGCACAGCCCGAGTATCCTTTGACGAGCCGCAACGTGCTGTGACCCCTGGGCAGGCGGCGGTGTGGTACAACGGCGACCTTGTGCTCGGGGGCGGCACGATCATTACGGCTAGCAGAGCGCCCCGAGGCTGCCCCGGGAGTGCGGGACGGCGCATAGGGCTCAGTACGGCACAACAATCTCGATGTCGTCCATGGGGAAACGGCCAGTCTCCCTCGTGACCAGCTTGGCTCCGCTGCTCTTGGCAGTCGCGGCGATCAGCGCGTCCCGCCATCCCACTCCGTGACTCAGGTGCCAACGCTGCACATACTCCGCCGCCTCTGCCGCAACAACGCCGCCCACCTGCAGGAGTCGTGTCAGTCCAACCAGTGACATGACGGCATCCCTCTGCCTGGCGCTTCGCGAGTTGATGCCGGAGAGCAGCTCGGCCAGGGTGATCACGGAGCACGCTGTAGCAGTACCTTTTTGATCTTGAGCCCTGGTCAGCCACTGCCGGGCCGGATCATGCCCGCTGAGGTGATCAATGAGGACACAAGCGTCGAGCAGCAGCAGGTTGGGCGCGGCCTCGGCGAGCCGGTAGCTGGTTGGCTGCTGCCGCATCATCGAGCACCGCCCTGGCCGGGCGCCGGGTCTTCGCCCTCGCCGGGCTGGCGCTCCCAGTCGCGCCTTAGCTCTCGTGCAAGATCCACTCCATCGCGCCCCTGCCAGGCGCGGATCGAGCCAAAGGTACGCTCTAGGATTAGCTCGGTCTGCTGCCGCTCACTCGCTCTGAGGTACTGCGATACCGCATCCCTGACGACATCAGCCATCGAGACGGACCGCAGGCGGGCGATCTCCTCCAGCCTGGTCTTTTGCTCTTCGGTTAGGTATATCTGCGTCCTCTTCAAGAGGCCCACCTCCAGTTGAGGGGAGTATACATCAGCATTATACACCGCTTGTGTTGCTGGGGAGGGAGGACAGAGGCTGCCTCAAGCCCACCGGCCGCGCTGGTTGCCCGATCCGGACAACTGACTGCCCGCCGGTTGTCCGCCAAAGACAACTAAAGCCCGCCACGCGCACTGGTTGCCCGACATGGACAACCGGTGCGGTCCGGCTTGTCCAATTTGAACAACCGACTGTCCGCCGGTTGTCCGCCAAAGACAACTAAAGCCCGCCGCCCGCACTGGTTGCCCGACATGGACAACCGGTGCGGTCCGGCTTGTCCAATCCGATCAACCGACTGCCCGCCGGTTGTCCGCCAAAGACAACTAAAGCCCGCCACCCGCACTGGTTGCCCGATATGGACAACCGGTGCGGTCCGGCTTGTCCAATCCGAACAACCGACTGCCCGCCGGTTGTCCGCCAAAGACAACTAAAGCCCGCCACCCGCACTGGTTGCCCGACATGGACAACAGGTGCGGTCTGGGTTGTCGGATTCGGGCAACCTGCGGACCTCGAGCGGTCATCCGTAGGGTCTGGGCCAGGGTGCCCCGAAGTACACTCGCAGCTACACGCGAAGGGGCGATGATATGGACTCGCAAGACAGGATCGGCAAGGCCCGCGAGATGTTCTTGGCCGGACACCTCTGTAGCCAGGCGGTGCTGGCGGCGTACTGCGACTGCTTTGATCTGGACCAGGCAACTGCGCTGCGCATCGCCTGCGGTTTCGGCTCGGGCATCGCTCGGCGCCAGGAGATTTGTGGCGCGGTCAGTGGGGCGATCATGGTCGCAGGACTTAAGCTCGGCCGGGTGGAGGCTCAGGACCTGGACGCCGTGGAGCGCACGTATGAGGCGGTGCGCGACATCATCGCCAAGTTCACGGAGCAGCACGGCACGATCCTCTGCCGCGAGCTGCTCGGTTGCGACATCAGCTTGCCGGAGGCGCGCCGGGAGGCGGCGGAGCGGGGACTGTTCGCGACCAAGTGTGCTGGGTACGTGGCGGACGGAGCGCGGCTGGCGGCCGAGATCTGCGGGCGATGAGCGGCGCGGCGACCAAGCCCCTGGAGGGTATCCGCGCCGTGGGTTTCGATATCGGCAACACGCTGGTCGAGTACCGGGGCATTCCGCTCAGTTGGCAGTCGCTCTACCGGGTGGCCCTGACGGACGCCGCCGCAGCGCTCGACCGCGAGGTCGACGAGGACGGTATGAGGGCGGCCGAGGAGATCCTGGCTCGCTACAATACCAGGCTCCACCCGCGAGAGCACGAGGTCTCCTATCGGGAGATATTCGGGGCGATCCTCGAGGCCTGGGTCGTGCCTGCTGACTTCGTCGAGGACGCGGCGCAAGCGTTCTTTGCCCACTTCAATCGGGAGGCCCAGCTCTTTGCCGACACCGTCCCGGTGCTCACCGCACTCAACTCCCGCGGCCTGCGGTGCGGGCTGCTGACCGACCTGCCGTACGGCATGAATCCTGACCTCACGCGCGAGCAAATCGCCCCCATCCGCCACCTGGTTGGTGCGCTGGTGACGTCGACCGAGATCGGTTTCCGCAAACCAGCACCTCCCGGATACCTGGAGCTATGCCAAGAGCTAGGCGTCGCCCCCGCGGAAACCGTCTACGTCGGGGACGAGCCCAAAGACGCCATCGGGGCGGTGAGGGCGGGGCTTGTGCCGGTGCTTATCGACCGCTCGCCGGCGGGCAACCCGGGCAGCGATCTGAGCGTAGTGGCTGGCAGCGGCCTGGCAGGCGTGCGCGTCATCCGCTCGCTACATCAGTTGCTCCGGCTGCTCCCGGGGGATTGACGGGCCAGCTCAGCGAACAAGTCTGCTGGGCATGGGGACGCCTCGTCGCAGTTTGACACTCCGCCCACGACTACATTGCCTACGGGCTGCAGGAGGCTGACCATGGATCTCTCTCCAGTGCGCAAGCTGTTTCCGGTGACCGCGGAGCTAACCTACCTCAACAACGCGTCCGAGTCGCCGCTCAACACGCGGAGTCGCCGCCTGCTCGACGAATACGTTGTCAAGCTGAGCACAGCGCCTCACGACAAGCCCTCGGTCAGGTACCGGACCCGCTTGGCGCTTTCGGAGCTGCTCGGCGGGCGCCCCGACGAGTACGCGCTGGTCACCAGCACGGGCATCGGTATCGGCATCGTGGCGGCGGGCATCGACTGGCAGCCAGGCGACAATGTCGTGATCCCCGCGGATGAGCACTGGAACAACTCCTACCCCTGGTTTGCGTTGCAGCGTCGGGGCGTCGAGGTGCGAGCCGTCCCGACGACGTGCGGCCATCGCGTGCTTCCGGAGGACCTTGCCGCAGCGGTCGACGGGCGTACGCGGGTGGTGACGGTAGCGGCGGTCCGCTTTAACTCCGGCTTCCGCGCCGACCTGAGGGCGATCGGCGAGTTGGCGCACCGGCATGAGGCGCTGTTCGTGGTCGATGCCGCGCAGGGCGCCGGCGTTGTGCCGATCAACGTGGACGATGACGGCATCGATGTGTTGGCTTGCGCCGGTTTCAAGTGGATGCTGGGAATGCACGGCACAGGCCTGCTCTATGTGCGCGAGGGGGTCCAGGACTCCATCCATCCGGTGCTGCCGGGCATGTACGCCGCGGAGGACGACCTGCGTGCGCTGCGCTATTGGCCGGACGCGCGGCGCTACGAGACGGGGACGATCGCGTACCAGCTCTACCATGCGTGGGCCGGTGGCCTGGAGATTCTGCGCGAGATCGGCATCGGCAACATATACGCCCGCGTCCTCGAGCTCACCGGCAGGCTGATCGCCGGCCTTTCGACGCAGCCCAATATCACACTGATTACGCCTGCCGCCCGGTCCGAGGAGCGCTCGGCAATCGTGGTCTTCTCGGTCGGCTCGGCGGATGACAACAAGGCGATGTATGAGCGCCTCCGGTCGCACGGGATTATCATTACCCTGCGAGGCGGCGTGCTGCGGGTCAGTCCCAACTTCTTTAACACGGAAGCCGAGATCGACGAGTTCCTGACGGCAGTCTGCTGCTAGGCTAGGCTGGGCGTGAGCGCCCGGCTGATCAGACTCGGGCGCGTTTCCACGCACCGGAGTTAAAGCGGTAGTACCCGACCAGCGCCCGCACCCATTGGTCGCAGACCATGGCGATCCACGCCCCGTTGAGCCCCAGCCCGAGGCGCAGCGCCAGCAGGTTGCCGAGAACGAGGCGCACGCACCAGATGCCAATGATTGAGATCAGCAGGGGAAACCGCGTATCGCCCGCCCCGCGCAGGCCACCGACGACCACGAAGTACACCCCCATGGCGGGCAGGGCGAAGGCGTAGAGGCGCATGATAAAGGTGCCCATCTCGACGACCTGGTCCTCCGACGTGTACATGCGCAGGATGGGGACCGCGAAGACCACGACGATGACCATCACCGTCGCCATGAAGATCGCGGCCATACGCGCCGTTTCGCGGGCGCCGCGCTCGGCCATAAGGGGCTGTCCGGCTCCGAGGTTTTGGCCCATTATCGTTGTCGACGCGGCCCCGAGGGCTTGGGCGGGAGTGTAGCCCAGGGACTCGGCGTTGACCGTGATCTGGTGGGCGGCATAGGCGATCGTGCCTAGGCTGGCAATGATCCTCGCGAAGAGCACCTGACCGCCCCGCATCACAAACTGCTCCACGGCGGCCGGCAGGCCGACCCGGAAGATGCGCCCGACTACTGGCACCGTAAGGCGATGGCTCTGGCGAAGCGACATCGGCAGCTTGGTCCTGCCGCCGTATAACGCCAGGAGGAAGAGTACGGTGCCGACCATGCGGGCCATCAGGGCGCCGTAGGCGGCACCCGCTACGCCCATGGCCGGGAAACCTAATAAGCCGAAGATCAGCACCAGGCCGACCACGACATTGATGATATTGGCGACGCAGTTGACGCGCATCGGCGTCCGCGTGTCTCCGGCGCCGCGCAATATCGCCGAGACGACGATGCCGGCCACCGTAAAGATCGTGCCGCCCCCTACGATGCGCATGTAGGTCGTAGCCGGCCCGATCACTTCCTCGGCGGCGCCCATCCAGGCAACAACCTCACGTGCCCAGATCATAAACGGCACCGATGCGAGCACGCCCAGGCTCAGGGTGAGCACCAGGGACTGCCGACCGGCCTCCGAAGCCTCCATGTGCTCGCCCGCGCCCATGTGGCGCGCGACGACAGCCGTCGCGCCCACGGTCAGGGCCTGAAACACGCCCTGCGCAAGCAATAGAGGCTGGTTGCAGATGCCCACCGCCGCCACCGCGATGGATCCCACCCTACCCACCATGACCATGTTGGCCACGCCAATCAGGGTCGTCAGGGCGTACTCGATGACCGCGGGCCAGGCCAGGGTGAGGACGGCGCGGCGGATCTCCGGCGGCTCTGCGCCGTCGCGTAGCACGCCGGGACCGGCCAGGCGCCGCGTCGCGATGGGCGGCTGGGCCGTCGTTGCTGGGATGGATGCAGAAACCGCTGCCGGCGCCGTTGAGGCGTCGTCAGCGACGGCAATGCCGCCGCCAGCCGCGGGTGCCTCTAGCTCCGACGGCTCGGAGGTCATCGGGTAGAGTGCCGGGAGGTCGTGAGTCGGTACCACCGGCGTAAAGTCAGCAATGCAAAGGGCATGGCCGGGTATTCTGTGTCAGAGCGTGGTTTCCTGCAGCTAGGTTAAGCCATGCACCCTGTCCTACCTGGCCGGTACGCCACCGAGGATGTTCTTGGCGTCCTGGGTCCCTCGGGGCGCCAGCGTTACTGGGAGCCCCTGCGCTTCTCGAGATCCCGCTCGACCTGCTGGAGATAGGCATCTGCCGTCGAATGCACAGAGTCACCGCCTAGGCCCTGCGCCAGTCGTCTCAGCGCGTCAAATACCACCCCGCCCTCGGCTAGCGGCGCCGCGTTCTTGAGGTGACACCACAACCAGTGATTGTGGTCTTGCTGCTCTCCGGGCGCATTGATGACCGTAACCATTAGGTTGATAAGCGTGCCCGGGGTGCAACGCGCCAAAGTGGCTCCGCTGTCTTTATGGCGAATGGTTATCACGCCCGGCCGCTCATGCTCCAATAAGCCCAGACGCCTCGTTAACTCGGCAACATCCATTTGCAGCTCATCTCCTCCTGAGGCGACCGCCTCATGACCCGCCGCTCAACACCTCCGCCAAGTGTTGATTCGCCACGCTGCCGAACGTCACCCTTATTTCGCAGTTTGCTGGTTGGGGCATAGGATAATGCGGCCCACTGGCGTAGCAGTTAAGGCCACTCGATCTAGCATTGGAAAACGAGGCGACAAGAGAGATGCCATTCCAGATTGCCAGTAGTGAACAGAAGTGCGCAACCTGCACGCGCTGGACGGGCTCACGCCGGGCCACGCAGGGCAACAAGGTTGTCGAGGTGGAGTCGCCCTCTGCGCGGGGGCCCTGCAGTGAGAGAACCAAGGCCAATACGCCGGTCTCCGCCAATCAGCATTGCTCCAAGTACGAGCGTTGGAGCACGCTTCGCGTCTAGCCCAAGGGCCCGCCTAGTTGATGCGGCGAGGACGCCACGTGTGTAGCGCGTTGCCCTCGTCGTCGAGCGCGTTGATCTCTTCCCAGGTGTGCGACGGCGACACCTGACCGGGGAGCAAGGTTAAGGCATCGACCCACAGGATCCAAAACCCGTTGACCGGCCAAAACTCGACCTCGACTCCGCCGGTGGTCCGGCCGGAGATCTTGGTGACCCGTGGGTCCTTAAGAGTGCCTGCGGCGCGGAGGGTCTGTTCGGCCGCGTCGCCGCTTACGCCCCAGCTAACCGCGAAATCTACCGGTGGCTGTTTATATGGAACGTCGACATGGCGGACTATCCCGGCAAGCGAGCCATCCGGGCGGATCTCGAACACCCACAGTTCGAGCGTACGCTCCGGCCACCCCGGGCGCAGAGTCGTGCTCCGCGCGGCCGTAAACACGGTGAAGATCATGCCATCCCGCTCACTGCAGGCATACCAGATGACCTCTGTGTGGTCCAGGCTGGCGATGGCCGCCTTTACCCGGTCGGGGATCACCGCGGGGTCCAGCGCCTCTGCAAACTCCGGCTCGCCCCAGTCAGGGTCGCCCGGGTGCGGGTCCTCGACCGTCCGAACCGTCAGCTCATGGAGCACGTTGCCGGAGCGGTCCAGCGCCTTGATGGAAACCCACCGCTCATCGTTGGCAGGCAACTCCGGCCCCGGTGGCCGTAACGCCCAGAACTGCCCGTGCCGGAGAGCGAAAACCTCTCTGCCTGACGACGTTACTCCCACCACGCGGCTGATCTGCCGGTCATAGGCGACTCCGGCCGCGAACAGATTGTCGCTTGAGCCTCCTCGAGTGTACGTACCGGCAAAGGGCTGCTCGGGAGGGAACTGTCGGGTAGCGATGCTGTTGTACCGCAGGTAGCTCTCTCCAACTCTATCGAAGCATCCGATCCATAGCAGCCGCATGCTGCCGTGGATATGAGTGATGGTAAGCGTGGAGATCGCCAGGACCCGGTCGCCCTGGACATCGCACACATGCCAGATGATGTCGCTTTGTCCCGCCCCAAATACCGCATGCTCACGGATTGCCGCAGGGACACTGGCCGCATCGATGGTGGGCAGCTTAGGCACAGGGCTGCAGGCGACCGGTCCAACGGCCAAGACCGTGAGGAGGAGCAGAGCGGTCCAGTATCGTGGGGTGCGGCTCACCAGCGCGATCACCATCCCATCCATCGGCTGTAGCTACCATATTACCCCTGGACGTGTTGCATGTCCTGCCTGGAGGCAAGTCTCAGCCACCAGTCCCTTGGGCGTGCCGCATGGAGGATGTTGGCGCAAAGCAGCGAACCTGCCCATCCCAATGGAAGTAACGGAGGGTGATGCGCGGTGCAGGCCATATCTCCCCAGTTGTCAGCCTTTGTGCAGGAGGCTGCACTCTCGATTTCGGCAGTGGTCAACCTTGACGTCACGGTCGTGGACGGCTCACTGCGGCGCATTGCCGGCACCGGCTCTTACCGCACGCAGATTGGTGAGCGGCTGCCGTCCTCCTGTTCGTTTGGTCTGGTGAGCAGCACTGGCAAGCCCCGGTTGGTCAGCGACGCCCGCATTGGCCCGGACTGCGCGCGGTGTGGACGCAGGCAGCTATGCCAGGAGACTGGTCACCTCGCGTACCCGCTGACGTTGGGCAACTCACGGGGCGTGCTGTCGCTGGTTGCGTTCTCCCCCAAGGGGCGCGACGTGCTGCTGACCCGAGAGGGGGAGCTGTCTGGGTTTCTGCGTCATACGGCGCGGATGGTGGCTATGGCCGCACAGCACCAGACCGCGCACGCTGAGCTGCTGCAGACTAGGGAGGCACTGCGGAGCGTCTCAGCGGGTATTGGTAGCGGCGTGTTGGCAGTCGGGCTGGACGGTACCGTCCTCTGCTGCAACGCGCCTGCGCGAAGGGCTCTTGGCATGGAGGCGGGCGAGGTGCGGCAGTTGACCGAGTGCGGCTCGGTGCTGGCCGAGGAGGTTTCGTGCATCCTGAGGTCGGGAGTCGGCCTGACGGATCGCAAGATCCTGGACTACAGGCGGGGCCGGCCGGTGCGGTACCTGATGACCGGCAGGCCGCTGCTCCAGGGTGGTAGGGTTGTCGGAGCGCTCTGCCTGCTGCGGGGCGCGAGCAGGGAAGAGACGCTCGATGGCGGTGAGCGGGGCCTAGGGGCTAGCGCGGAGGCTCTGGTCAGCCGGGCGGTGGCCGCCGCCTGCGCATCAGAGGCGACAACACCGCAATCCTGCCGCCAGGCCCAACGGCAGGGCGTGGTGGGGCGCAGCGACGACCTGGCAAAGGCGACCCGGCGGCCCAGGCCAAGTGTGGGCGGAGAAGCTTTAGCCCCATCCGGAACGCAGCCGGCGGTGCGTCGCGCGGACTGGGAACAAGACGCCATCCTTGCGGGCCTGCGCCGCCACGGTGACTCCAAGGGAGCTGCCGACCTCGTTGCGGCTGAGCTGGGCCTAAGCCGCTCGACGATATACCGGCGGATTCGCAAATACAGGAGGCAGGGGCTGCTTGGCCCCTCCCAGGGTTGACCCCTGCCCCAAGATATTATATAATTGCAATACATACACGTAGATAATCCCAGAGTGATGACACCTCTGGCGGTGCATTAGGGGCCTAGCGGCCATCTAAGCGTTACCTGTGGGGCTCATTTTGAGTGGCGCGGCATGGGGTGTCATCCTCGGACGTAAGGAGGAGCAGTCCATGTTGATCAGAGAGATAATGGTAGCCGGAGATTCGGTACGGCGGGTGAATGTTGGGCAGCCGATATCAGAGGCCGCCGCGCTCATGCGGCAGCACAAAGTCAGCGCACTGCCGGTGGTCGATGCCGAGGGAGTGGTGGTCGGCATCGTGTCTCAGCGCAACGTCGAAGAGAAGTGCCGTAACGAGTGCCGCCTGACTGCTAGTGGCAACACATTTGACGTATACGATTGGCTCAGCGTCGGTGTCTCGGGTACCGACCCTCAGGCGTTGGGCTCCCTCATCCAGGCCTTTGGCACAGTAGCTCGTACTACTGTCGATGAGATCATGACCTCAGCCGTCATTACGGCACGGCCCGAGGAGACCGCCACTGCGGCCGTCCGCCGGATGGCCACCAACCAGATCAACCACCTGCCAGTGGTCGGTGACGACGGTCGGCTAATCGGCATCGTAGCGCGTGGCGATATCATCAAGGCTCTGGGAAACCAGCCGGAGTGAGCTAGACCGCGAGTCATGTGACTCTGTTTGCGAACCGAGACTGCCGAAGCGGCAAGCCGCTTCGGCAGTCTCTATGACCCGACCTGCCACAGGCGGCAGCAAGCTCAGCCGGGGTAGCCGCAGTTCTCGTACACTAGCGAGTACCGCCAAAAGAGATGCCGCCTGACCTCTGCCTGCCCCAGTACTCTCTTCGCCGTCGCCCTAGCCTCTCTGGTGCTCAGGTAGCGGTCGTACTGCGCATGGCCCTGCCATGCCGCCCTCTTCTCGGCGGTCGGGCCGAGCCGGCCTGTCTTAATCAGATACATGCAGGGGTTGAGGAGAGCGGCCGCGAGCGACAGCAGTAGGCCGGTCGGGCCTCGATCCTCCACCAGATCAAGGATCACTATCCTCCCTGTAGCCGTGAGCCGTTGCCGCATCTGCCGCAGAATTGCATCGTGATCCATGTGGTGAAGTGCCGCCACAGAGATGATCAGGTCGAATGGGTCTCCCGGCTGCTCCAGATACTCCTCAACCGAAGCCACCAGGTAGGATAGGCTCTTAGCGCTGTACCTGAGGCGGGCCTCCGCAATCATGTCAGGTGCGACGTCGATGCCCACAACATCGTCCGCCAGGGCGGCAAGCCGATACGACAGCTCCCCGGTCCCGCAGCCGACGTCGAGTACCCGGCGGCAACCTTGCGGTACCTGCCTGAGCAGGAAGTCATGATAGTGCCGGTTGTGATCCCAGTCATCCGATAGACGCGAGATCCGACCGAACTGCGCTATGACCCTCTCGTCTCTGCCAGTCGTGATGCGATCGCCCCCTTGAGAAACCCTGCTTTGATATCTCTCAGCAGGAACCCTGTGGCAGCTGACCCAATCACTCATGAAAAAAGGAGTGTCTGGGTGAAACCGCTCTCCCACGTCTACGTCGCCAATGCCGTGATCAACGACGTCCGCGCCAATGCCGGCCGCGTCAAGATCGGCAGTCTCGGGTTGTTCACAGTCAAACCCGAGTTCCGGGCTGCCCTGCTCGAGGAGACCTATGCCCCATTCGTCAGAGCGGGCGCGGTCGGGCCTGACGCATTCCCCAGCCTGCTCACAGGACAGACGCAAGCCCACGCTTATACCGACAAGTGGCTCGCCTTCGTCACCAGCAGGTTGCACACCTCCGGCACGAGCCCCGCGGCGGTTTCGATGAACGCGTTCTATGCCGGCTACCTCTCGCACATCTGTGCTGACATCTGGACCCACGACTGGGTCAACCAGTACGCCGGCGGGCCGTGGCCCGAGATGTCCAAACTCCGCACCTCGGCCGGAGCGCAGAACGTTATCAAGCACCTCACTATCGAGGGCCTAATGGACAAGAACGTCGAGAGCGTCAAGGGCTCCATGAAAGTCGACACCAAGGTGCCAGTCGCGGCGATGGTTGACCTGATCGTGGAGAGCAAGCGCATACCTGTGCTCGCCGACAACGAGAGGCTCGACCGGCACGACATCAGCTGTTCGACCTTTCTCGAGGACGGCTTCGCGCGCAAGTATTGGTTTACCGAGCAGTACCTAGGCGCAAAGGGCCCGGTGCCGCTGTATCTCAAGGCGTGGCACGCCGACCTCAAGAACGGGCTGACCAGGTGGGTAACGGCTCACGAGAGAGCTGTTGCCAGGCACCTCTCGCGGGGTGAAGACCTGTTCTCGGCCCTACAGAGCGAGTGGAGCGACTGGGCCAAGCTCAACCTGCTCAGCATGTACGGGGCTCCGGATATGCTCGTCAAGCTGCCGGTGCTGATCCTGCGGGCAATCGATTTCGACATCCCCTACCTGGATGAGATCAAAAAGAAGATCAGGGACAACATCAAGGATTACATCTGCCAGCAAGCCTTTGGGATGACCTATAGCGAGCTGATGAGCAAGGTCACGCCCACGATACTCAGAAACCTCCTCCCTGACCAAGCCACCTACGACAAGGTCGTGCGCGAGTGCGGCAACGTCCCACCGGTGAGTCAGATATCCGAGACCTCCAACCCCATCGTCTGGAACAGCATTACCTTCGCCAAGCTGGCCCTGCTCCCGCTCAGCGAACAGCGGCGCGTGTCGCAGGCCTGCGGCATCACGCTCGACGCGCAGCATCCGCCGATTCCCTTCGGGGTGATGTGCATCGACGGCACGGGTCAGTATCAGTTCGGCGCCATGGCGCCACTGACCCGAGCGCTACTGGCCAAAGGCGTCCTCAGACACTACGAGCCGGACCGCGTGCTCGCCAGGATGGCTGAGCCCCGTGATGGGCGGCGTCGGTCTGATATCTCAGGACTGGTAAAGAGCGTGAGCGTCAAGGTCAGGACGGCTGACAAGCTCGGTGCGGGCACCGACGCGGACATCTACTTCGGGGTGCAGTTGCGGGATGGGTCCAAGAAGGAGTGGCTGCTCGACATCCCACTCTATAACGACCTGGAGAAGGGCGACGATGACTGGTACCACTTCTTCACGGGGATGCCCAACGCCAGAAAGGATCAAGTTCAGTCTGTCTACCTGCGGATGGCCAATACCAAGGGTCTGGGGCCGGACTGGAACTGCCACTCTATCAGGGTCTCGGTCAATGGCGGTCCGGAGCGGAGCTTCGCGGTCAACAAGGAGTTCAAGAAGACTGGGGATACGTGGTCGGGGACGGCGGCGTTCTGAGCTGAGCTGGGTGAGCTGAGTTAAGGCGTTGGCTACGGGGTCGGGGCCTTCGTACTGGGACAGTTCTGCCCTACTTCGCCCCGGAGTACACCGATGAGGACGTGGAGCTGTTCGTGCAGGGCTCCCGATGGATGCAGGAGTCAGTGCTCGTCAGACGGCCAGGCGACCGGGCCCTTCCAACCTGGGCCAGCGCTTCAATGTGCCGGTCATTATCCTGCAGGGCGCATATGATCTCTACACCCCCTGGGCCACGGCGAAGGCCTGGTTCGACGGGATCGAGGCACCGCGCAAGACGTTCATCACCCTGCGGCGGAGCTCACACACGGCCTTTCTAGAGGAACCAAGGGGGGGTTCTGATGGCACTGATCCATGAAGTGCTCCCACTGACGGAGGGATCCCCGGACTACGCTGATGCACCGCGGGAGCGTCGCAAGGACTGAGCTGGCCCGCGGCCGCCAGCGCCCGAGGATAGCGCCGATCGCAGCCCGCCCACGCCTTGCTGCTAGAGAGCTTGCCCGGCCTAGCTCTGACTCCGAGTCTCCTGACTATGCCTGTCCCACCAGCGGCCTCAAATTGCAGATGGTCGTCTGTGCCGCTGGAGCCTGCGACTCAACGGTCAGGATTATTCGGTTCTGTCTCCCCCCTTCGCAGGAATATGAGTGCAATAGAGGAAATAACGTCATAACGTCCGGACGTTCTTATCCCTTAGGGAAGGAAGCTGACACGATGAGAGAAAGACTCAAGGCCAAACCAAGTGACGCGATGTGCAAGTACGTCTTTCAACCGAGGATTGACGGCGATCTGGCTCGTTCATATGCCAACTTGATGAGAGTCAACATGGCACACACGGTGATGCTCAACAAAACTGGCATAGTGGCAGCCGACATTGCTCGTCAACTCCTGGAGGCGATGCAGACAGCTTCTGAACAAGGACCAACTAGCTTTGAGATCAACCCCGAGTTTGAAGATCTGTATCTCAACCTCGAGCGACATCTTATTGCCGTAGTTGGGCCGGAGGTTGGGGGCAGACTGCATACTGGGCGGAGCCGGAACGACCTCTACGCAACCATCATCAGAATGAACGTGAGGGATGTCTTTCTTAGGATTTATCGGCTAGTTCTGGACCTCCGCTCTGAGTTGATTGGGCTCGCTGAGAATCACATCAAAACGGTGATGACTGGCTACACGCACATGCAGCCAGCGCAACCGACTACGCTCGGTCACTACTTGGCGGGTCTGTGCAATGCCCTTGAGAGAGACAGTGAGCGCCTCAGTGCAGCCTATGACCGGCTCAACTTGAGCCCTCTGGGCAGTGCTGCATTCGCAGGAACCTCGTTCTGCATTGACCGAAGCCTGACCGCCGGACTCCTGGGGTTTGACGACCTAGTCGAGAACACCATCGATGCGGTTGCTTCCCGAGACTACCTGCTAGAGATCATGTTTGCGTTCGCCTGCGTAGGATCCACTCTAAGCAGGTTTGCCTACGATCTACACATTTGGTGTACCGATGAGTTCAGGTTTGTGGAGTTCGACGACTCAATGTCTGCGAGCAGCAGCATCATGCCTCAGAAGAAGAACCCTACCCCTGTAGAGCACATCAAGGCTAAGGCAGCTCACCTGCTCGGTGGCTTCGTGTCGGTCTACTCCTGCCTTAAGAACATCCCCTTTGGGCACTCCAAGGACTCAGGCGGCGAGAGTGCTACCCTCTTTTGGCAGGCTGGAGCAGAGATTGAGGCTGCCTTGGTGTTAGCAACCGAGACCGTCAAAACAATGAGCGTTAATGCCGCTCGAATGGAGAGCAGGGTCAACCAGAACTTCTGCACCGCCACAGATCTTGCTGACGAGCTTGTGCGAAGAGACTCACTTCCGTTCCGAGTTGCTTATCAGATCGTGGGCAGTCTGGTGGGAGACTGCCACAGGCTTGGACTTAGCGCCAGCGACATAACCGCTGAAATGCTTGATGCGAAGGCAAGGGAGTACCTAGGTGAGCCCATTGGGTGGTCGCAGGGCGATCTACGGTCAGCGCTAGACGCACACACCGCGGTGCAGAGGCGCAACGTAGTAGGCGGGCCGGCGGAGACTCAGCTCCTCAGTAACCTGTCTAGGCTTAAGGGCCAGCTATCCCGCAGTACCGAGCAGTACGCCGAGAGGCTGGGGCGACTGCACGCGGCCGAGTCGACTTTGCGTGCAGAGGTAGACATGCTGAAAGGAACGGAGGAGTAGTATGTCGGCCGCGGTCCATCGAGGGGGACCATCTCTGTATCACCAGTTACGGGAGTACATCGAGGCCAGAATCACTGGCGGTGAGTGGAAACCGGGCGATCAGATCCCCCCTGAGTCAGCGCTCCAGAAGCAGTTTGGCGTCAGTAGGGCAACTGTAAGGCAGGCGGTAAATGACTTAGTGTACGCTGGCCGGCTCGTCAAGAAGCAGGGCATTGGAACCTACGTCACTGACCCGAAGCCTGCGGTCGGTTTGATTGATCTGTACTTCCCACCCGAGCTAGGTACCATCCACCGGCTGCTGAAGTTCTGCCGACTGCCTTGCCCCGCCTCTGCAGCGCGCAAGCTCAATGTGACCGCTGGCGAAGCTGTATACGAGTTACACCGCGTTCGGCTCTTTGGTGAAACCCCTGCAATGCTACAGAGATCCTACATGGCTGAGCGCCTCTTCCCCAATCTTGAGGCTCACGATCTGACAAGGCAGCTCTACGCCATCGCTCGAGAGCAGTACGGCTTCAAAGCGCTCAGACTTGACACCTTCATTGAACCCGTGCTGATTAGATCCGATGAAGCCGCCATTCTTAAGGTTGACGTCGGCGTTCCTGCGCTGCTTCTCGAGCGAGTCGTCTACTCAGACATGAACCAGCCGATCATCTTGACGGTGAGCGTGGTACGGGGAGATCAATGCAGATTCCTTATCCGGGGGGCCACTCAAGAGATCCCAATATGAGTGTGAGGGGGAATCGTCGTGAAGAGAGTCGTAGTTGCAGCGATCATCCTCGCTATGATCGTTGGACTGGTTGGCTGCACCAAGGCAGCACCGCCGAAGAGGATGCTACTTGGGACTTCAAGCGCAACAGGAACCTACTATGTGTATGGAGCGGGCTGGGCGAAGATCCTGAACGACAAGCTCAAGACGGTTGATGTCTCTGTCGAGATCACTGGGGGCCCGTCAACCAACATCCAGCTTATCCAGAAGAAAGAGATGGACATCGGTTTCGTCACCACTTGGCTTGCGGGAGAGGGCTTCAACGGCGAAGGATGGGCAGCTGGCCAGAAGCATGATCGTATCCGTGCCATCTTCCCCATGTACAGTAGCGTGCTGCACATCTACACTCTTGCGAAGACCAACGTCCGTTCCATTCAGGATGTCAACGGTAAGCACATTAGTAGCGGCGCCCCAGGGAGCACCAGCGAGGCTGCACTCACCAAGATTGTTGAAGCTCTCGATCTGAAACCTAGGATCTTCAGCAAGATACCTTCGAACCAGGCTATTGATGGGATGAAGGATGGTTCTATCGATGTTGGGTTCAACATCACAGGGATCCCTGGGCCTTTCATGATGGACTTGGAGACCACCCATGAGGTCAGACATATCTCGTTGACTCCAGAGGAAGTCGCGACGATTCTTGAGCTCAACCCCTACTGGGCAGAGGGTGTCATTCCAAATGGCACCTACAAACACCAAACAGAAGACATCAGGACTATCAGTTTCTGGAATGTTGCGGTAGTTGACAAAGACCTACCGGAGTCACTAGTCTACGACATTGTCAAGGCCACGTTTGCCAACCACTCGTCACTTCTTACGGTCGATCCCAACGCCAAAGACACTTTGGCAAAGAACATCGTGTATAGCAGTGTGCCTCTCCATCCTGGGGCAATCAAGTACTACAAGGAAATCGGCATAACGCTGCCGGACCGGCTGGTCCCCAAGTAGATCTCGGACTGGGGAGGCACCGTCAGGTGCCTCCCCACGCAAGGAGGCTCCGCCATGTCAGAGGCGTCACAGCAACCTACCGAAGTCAAAGGCGAGACCGAGAGCAAACGGCGTGAGCTAAGAGGCCATGTGCACCGCATCATATTCGCAGTCGCCGTGTCCGGATCGGTGTTCCGCATTTACTTCGTTGGCTTCCGCCCGCTCACCCCGTGGCTGCTGTACATAGGACATCTCGCATTCACACTGGTTCTCGCATACTCCCTGTTCCCGGTATCTCCGAAAGCCCCCAAAAACCGCATCCCTCTATATGACCTCGGCCTGATGCTCGCTGGGATCGCCGCGTGTGTCTACTTGGCTACTCAGATGAACGAAATCATCTACAGGATTGGCGTTGCGCCGACTCCGGCCGACCTGGTGGCCTCGTTGACGCTTACGTTGCTCGTGCTGGAGATGTGCCGACGTACTAACGGGATCATCCTGCCGCTGCTGGCTATAGGCTTCCTCCTCTATGCGCGCTTCGGCAACTTCATCCCCGGCTTAATGGGACACCGAGGCTATGGCTGGGATAGGATCCTTAGCTACATGACCAGCTTTCAGGCCATATTCAGCACTCCCTTTGCGGTGTCTGCCACGTTTGTCTACCTCTTCTTGCTGTTCAGCTCGTTCCTTAACGCTTCAGGCGCCGGGCGTTTCTTTATTGATCTCGCACTTAGCCTCACGGGCTCAACGCGAGGAGGACCTGCCAAGACTGCTGTCGTTGCCAGCGCGTTGTTCGGTACCGTGTCGGGAAACTCGACTGCAAATGTAGTCTCTACTGGAGCGTTCACTATCCCGCTGATGAAGTCGATCGGCTACAGTCCGACGTTTGCGGGAGCGGTGGAGGTTGTCGCCTCTGCTGGCGGCCAGATCATGCCGCCGATCCTTGGCTCTGCTGCCTTCATCATGGCTCAGTTGATAGGCGTCTCGTATCTCAGAATCGTTACTGCAGCCATTCTTCCTGCAGCCCTGTACTTCTTGGCAGCTTTCGTGATGGTGGACATTGAGGCGGTCAAACTCAAACTCCAGGGGATACCTCGCGCACAGCTTCCATTACTCCGCAGAGTTTTGGCGTCAGGTGGCCATCTGATGATTCCCTTGTTTGTTCTGATTTTCGTGCTGGTTGTGATGAAAGCAAGCGCAATCAGAGCTGCTCTCTTAGCAACTCTGTCAATCGTGGTGGTTGCGAACCTCAAACGGTCGACTCGAATGGGACCAGCCAAGGTTGTGGGCGCTCTAGCTCAGGGAGGCTTTACCTCGGTCAGCATGATATCAGCTTGTGCCGTAGCAGGACTAGTAATCGGGGTTCTAAACCTGACCGGTGCAGGATTGAAGCTTGCTGGTGCTATTGTCTCGGCTTCAGGAGGCAATCTGCCTCTCGCACTGTTCCTGACTATGGTCGCCGCTTTGATCATGGGTATGGGACTGCCCACCACCGCGTCATACCTCATCTGTGCAGCTGTGGCGGCTCCGGCACTCATTGAGCTGGGGGTGTCAAACCTCGCAGCACACATGTTCGTATTCTACTTCGCCTGCATATCAGCTCTGACTCCGCCGGTTGCGCTAGCCGCATACGCAGCCGCCAGCATTGCCCGGGCTAAGCCCCTAGAGGTAGCGACGACCGCATGTAAGCTCGGGATAACGGCATTCATCGTGCCGTACTTCTTCATCTACGGCCCTTCGCTTCTCTGGCAGGGCACCGGTGGAGAGGTCTTCGTGACAGCAGTCACCGCAGCCGTTGGTGCTGTTGCCTTGGCATGCGGCATTCAGGGCCGTGTATTTAGTCTCAGGATCGGAGTTCTAGAGCGCGTACTTCTACTGGGCTGCGCCTTGGCGCTGATCTTCCCCGGGGCCTATACGGACCTAGTGGGCGTTGCAGTGATCGCGGGTGTTGCGGCTCTGGTTGTAATCAGGAGCCGCAGGCAGTTGACCATTCGTGCTGACGTATAACGTGAAGAGGAGTGAGGCACAGGTTGAGGATTACTGATGTTCGAACCACGCAGGTTGCGGTCCCATTCGCGCGAGCAGGCGAGTTCCACCCTGTTACCATGTGGTATGGCACAAGGTGGGCCTCACTACACTGCGTTACCTTCATTGACACCGATGCGGGGATAACTGGAGTTGGTACCGAGGGGCAGCAGCCCACAATCCAGAACGTGATCCGCCCCCAGTTAATTGGCCGAAACCCGTTTGACATAGAGCAGATTCTGCTCGATCTCCAGGGTCGTAAGCGCGAGATCGACACCAGAAGTCTTTCCGCAGTCGACGGGGCTTTGTGGGACATCGTGGGAAAAGCGTGCGGTCAGCCCCTCTATAACATCTGGGGCGGCAAGGTCAACGATCCTATCCCTCTAAGGTACTGGCTCGATTGCCGCGATCCAGATGAACAGGCTTCTGAAGCGCTGAGTGCGGTTGGGCGAGGCTGGAGAGCCTTCAAGATCAAAGGCGGCACGGGGCCGACTACCGATATTGCCCGGCTAAAGGCAGTTCGTGAGGCTGTCGGAGACGGCGTGCAACTGTGCATGGATCTAAACGGCAGTTACCCTCTACATGTGGCGATCAACACCCTAAGAAAGATGGCCGACTATGACCTGGCTTTCGTCGAGGAGCCAGTCCGTAGTACTTGGCCTTACGATCCTGGCTCTCTGGACAACATGGCTGATCTGCGAAGGATCACTGGGGTACCGATAGAGGTTCACAGCCACGGCCCGAATTGCCAGGAGTTCGCGATGGAGGTAGTGCGCAAGAGAGCTGCTGACGCAATTCACCTAAATGTTACGTTCGCCGGCTCTATCTCGGAGTGCAGAAGGGTGTCAGCCATCGCCGAGGCAGGCGGACTCATCGTAACTGGCCAAAGCAATGCAGCAGAGCTAGGTCCCCGCAATGCTCTGATGTTGCACTACATGGCGACTGAGCGCGTGTTCAGGGCCACGAATGACAGCTCAACGCATCACCTAGAAGCTCCGTCGGGGGACATAATCAAGAACGAGTTCCGAACTAATCAGGGAACTCTTAACCCTCCAGATGGACCAGGTCTGGGAATCGAGATTGACCACGACAAACTCGCTCACTACGAGGAGCTGTTCAAGTCAGGCAAGTACAACCACGGAGCAGGTCTGGGCCGGGTCGACTCTAGCTATTGGTACTAGGCTCTCTGAGCCAACTTAGTGCAAGAGTGGAGATAACAGCAGCTCCGGAGGATAGCCTCCGGAGCTGACTCTTGTGAATCAGCTGTCGCGGGATCGGTCTTTGCCCGCCGTGTCACATAGCTCGGTTCGACTTATCTAAGCGCTAACATGACAGACTCAGGTGGTGGTGCCTACTGGCCGGCCCTGCTGCTATTGGCGACAAATGCTGTGCTCAGCCGACTGGGCCGGGGGGTGCCTTTGCAGCAACGAGCAGGAGCTTAGTCGACTTTTTGCCGACCCGGGCAAAGCCTTTGACCCAGAAGTACTCCAGGCTGTACCGAAAGCCGCTCCGGCGCCACAAGCACAAGATGGCGACCCAGACCAGGACATTACATGCGCCGAAGGTGAGGCAGCCGTTGATGGTCTGATCCCAGCCGGGGACCAGGCGCGTCGCGGCGATGCGGAGCACTTCGGAGAGCGTGGTTTCGAGCATGTAGATTGTGAGGCTGACCCGACTAAACCAGATCGGTACCGATAGCGCGCCGAGGAAGCGCCCCCTGCGCTCCAACAGGAGATACGTGCCGGAGATCATCAGCAAGAATATCCCGAGCTCGAAGTTGGTCTTGAACTGCCAGAAGAAGTCCGGCTTGGAGATGGTCTTGTCCAGTCGAGTCATGCCAAACAGCCCGAACAACACGAACAACAAGCCCAAGGGCAGGATCACCCGCTTGAGTAGGTCCGGTCGCCGGTCGTGGATCAGCAGGCCGACTAGCGCCCCCAAGAGCCCGTAGCCCAGGTAGGGCAGCAGCGGATAGGGGTTGGCGACGAGGAAGCTGCCGGCCAGCGACAGGAGATGGTTGCCTGACGCCTGGGCCTCCATGAACACGCCGTACGCACTAACTCGCACAAAAGAGAAGAGCATGACCGCAACGCCGAGAGAGCCAAGAACCCAATAGCTGCGCCGCGCGTCCCTGCGGCCGCTGAGGAGCTTATAGAGGAGCAGGGAGACGATCAGGAGATTGAGCCCGATCGTCGCGAGCGACGACCCCTCAAACAGCTCGCTGATCGGCGGGAGGCCCTGGCCGGTCTGGCGCAAGGCGCTGGCGACAAAAGTCATGACTGGGCGATTATTGATGAAGTCGACGTTCCACCGCCCAAGGAAGATGTTGAGCGGGTAATGCAGGCCGAGATAGGCAAGGCATGCATAGGCGAGGTGCCGGACGGGCTGCGGGCCGCCGCCGTCCTCAAGCCTCACGGCGAGCATGCGGGCGTTGACGACCATGGAGTAGACGATGAAGACCCCGCCCCAGAGCGCCATGAAACTCATTAGGACGATCAGCAGCGGAGGGTTGCCGAGGTCGATCCTGTGAATGTTGGCAAAGTTGTAGATCGCCGCGTGGAAGAGGACCACGAACATCATCGCGATGCCTCTCAGCAGATCAAGGGAGTGGATTCGGCGGTTATCACTCACTTATGTTCATTGTCCCCCAGCTCGAAGTCTCTTCGAATCCTAACCAACTTGCCTGAGCGCCGGTTGACTTCGGGTGCTGCAAGGCGCACCTGGACGGATGGCCGCTCGCAGCGATACGCCTCAAACAGCTCGACGATATTGGCGATGAGCGCCTCTCGCTCGAACTCGCCCTCTTGCGCGGGGTCCTTGAGCTTGATGTATATCGAGACGGAGGACGGCGAGGTCTGGACGGCCTGGTACTCGTCGATCTTCTCCGATGAGGTGATGATCGCCCGGCTGACGTAGTCCGGGAAGATCCACTGCCACTCGCCGCTCGCCGCGCTCCTCGCCCAGAAGAGGTCGTCCGAACGGCCCTGGATCCTCTCGATGACCCTGAACGAAGAGCCGCAGGGGCATTGGTCTGGGCTGACCGTGATGATGTCGTTGAGCTCATAGCGGATGATCGGTTGGATTCGCTTGTGCAGGTCTGTGACGATTAGTTTCCGGCATGGCTCGCCGGGAGGTGTTTCGGCGCCGTTCTCGTCGAGGGTTTCCACATAAACCAGGTCCTCGTTGATGTGCAGGCTGCCGTGCCCGCAGGTGATGGCGATGGGGCCCTCCGTGCACTTGTAGATCTCATGGATCGGGCCCCCGAAGACGGAGGCCAGGTAGGCCTTGACGTCCGGGTATAGGACCTCTGCGTATGAAACCACTCGCTTGGGCGCGATGGAGAGCCTGCCCTGCTCGACCTCCCCGGCGATGATCTTGAGCATCGAGGGAGGCGCGGATAGAACATTGGGATTGACCTCCGCCAGCTGCCGGCGGATGTCGTCGATGGAGCCGAGCTGGCTGATGTAGGTCAACCGGTGGCCAAATCGGTCGAAGTTGAAGGCAGGTGCGCTGACGCGAAGGATAAAGGCCAGGTTGATCTTCTCGCCGCGCGGGAAGTCAAAGCGCGCAAACAGCGCGGCCTTCATGTAGCTCTCCTCGCGCCGCGAGACCATCTCGATGCCCTTGTTGCCGCTCGTACCGGAGGACATCCCGATGTTGAGGCCGCGGAGCCGGCGGGTAAAGTCCCTGCTCTTCTCGACCTCAAGGCAAAACGCCAGGATCTCTTCCTTGGTGAGGCCCACGGTGTTGTAGTGGGTCAGGTTGTCCATCATGATCCGCTTGTTGACGGTGGGCAGCTGCGAGGGATTACGTAAGTCCAGACCCTCGTAGTACTCCCGGAAGAATCGCGAGTGGCCGACTGCATACCGCAGCACGCTCGCCACCCTGCTTTGCTGGTATCGGCGGATCTGATCGCGTGAGTAGCGCCGGAACCGGTGCTTGCACAGGAGATAGAAGAGCGGGAAGCTCCGGGTCTCGAGATCCCAGAGGCAGCGATCAAGGGGACTGGGCACCCAGGGATCTGTCATAGTCGCCCCTTTCCGCAGTCCGCACCGCCGCGTTGAGTTAGGCCTGCTTCGGGGGCGGTGGGTCTTGGTCCTGCTGGGGGCCGTGCGGGGGATGCTCTAGCATCGCTGTTAGGCCAAGTGCTCGGTACTGGTCACTGGCGACACGGGTGTGTGCCGCAACACTTAAGTGCGCAAAAGTGGCTTGCATTCACATTATAGGTATCAAATATGTGCATGGGTGTTCGTAATTGGTATACCATAATGGCTGGAGGGAGGTGGCAACCGTGATACGCCTGCAGATGGATGCCCTGCTCAAGTGGAAGGACTCTCCCCGCAGGAAACCGCTGATTCTGCGTGGCGTACGTCAGGTAGGTAAGACCTGGCTCATCCGTGAGTTCGGCCGGCTGGCGTACTCCGACGTAGCCTACTTTAACTTTGAGTCCAATCGGGCTCTTGTCGAGCGGTTTAGCTCGGGACTGGATCCGCATCGGCTGCTCATTGAGCTTGGTGTTATCAGAGGCGCAGCCATCCAGCCCCGCAGTACACTCGTGGTCTTTGACGAGATCCAGGCCTGCGGGGACGCAATAACGTCGCTCAAGTACTTCCATGAGGCTGCACCCGAGTATCACATCGTGTGTGCTGGGTCGCTGCTCGGCATCGAGCTGGCGCGCCCGGCCTCCTATCCCGTAGGTAAGGTAGACCTAATGACACTGCGGCCAATGACCTTCCAGGAGTTCCTGTTGGCAAGCGGCGAGGAGGCGCTGGTCGACCACCTCAATCAGGAGGTGACTCGGCCTGAGCCGCTATCGGCCTTGTTCGCAGAGCGGCTCCGCTCGCACCTCAAGATGTATTACGTCACAGGCGGCATGCCGGAAGCCGTATCAGTGTGGCTGGAGTCAAAGGATGTTCAGCAGCTCGATACCGTTCAGCGGACCATTCTGGATCTATACGAGCTCGACTTCGCCAAATACGCGCCCACGCCTGATATCCCAAAGCTCAGTTTGATCTGGCGGTCGACCCCGAGCCAGCTGGCCAAAGAAAACGGTAAGTTCGTGTACGGCCTGCTCAGAGAAGGAGCTAGGGCTCGCACCTTTGAGGACGCCATAACTTGGCTCCAAAGCGCGGGCTTGGTCCATAAGGTCAGTAAGATCGAGAAACCTTCGGTACCCCTGAGGGGCTACGTGCGGGGCTCGTATTTCAAGCTCTACGGCGTGGACGTAGGGCTTGTGAGGCAGCTGGCGGGACTCAGCGCAGGCTCGATTATCGAAGAAGGCGAGCTCTACCAGGGGTTTAGAGGCACCATGGCAGAGAGCTTCTGCCTTCAGGAGCTCGTCGCCCTGATTGATGACACGCCGTTTTACTGGGCGAGTGCCAACCAGGCAGAGGTCGACTTTGTGGCGCCCATTGGCGATACCATCGTGCCTATTGAGGCAAAGGCGGCCACAAATGCTCGATCTCGGAGCCTCACTGAATACAGGAGGCGATACCATCCCAGGGTCGCCGTTAAGGCATCCCAGCTAGACCTGGGTTATGCGGACGGAGTCCTCAACTGCCCGTTGTACTTGCTGTGGATGCTGCCTCGATTGCTTGATAGCGCGAGGTAGATGGGTGATTGACGTAGGTAGAGGAGGCATCAACTTGCAGGGTCTGTACCAACTCACCCGCAAAGACCTTCCGCAGGCAGTGACCTGCCTCAAGAACGCGTTCCGGGACGACCCGCTCTGGCGAGAGGTGTTTCGAGACGACCCCAACCGGGAGCAGTCGTTGACGAGTTTCTACACGATACCCCTGCTCTACGCGATGCGCTATGGCGGCGTGTATGCCCCCTCGCCGCGTATTGAGGGTGTGGCCGTGCTGCTCCCAGCAAAGCACGCCGGCATGCCTACTTGGGGGATGCTTGTCTCGGGCGCCCTGAGGCACGGAGCGCGCTTGGGCAAGGGCACGCTCAACAATCTCGCCATCGTCTCAAAGCAGCTGACGACCGATCGGCAGCGGCTCATGAGCGGCAAGGCCTACCAGTACCTTGCGGGCCTCGGGGTGGACCCTGACCTTCAGGGCCAGGGCTACGGCTCTCGCCTCATGGAGGCCATCACCAGCAACTGCGACGTCAGTCGCTTACATATATACCTTGAAACCGAAACCGGAGACAACGTGCGCTTCTACCAGAAGCACGGCCTAGAGCTGCTGCAACGGGTCGAGATCCCCAAGTTTGGGCTGCCAATGTGGCAGATGGCCTACGAGCCCAAGGGCGGCCACTGATGCTTAGGGAGCAGGTACTGGCGCAGCTCTACTCCCGCGCCAGTGAGCACAACAGGGCCGGGCAGGCGCGTTTTGGCATCAAGCCACGTCACAATCTTGGCCTGTCGGTCCGCGACCTGCGGGAGTTGGCCGGCCAGATCAGGATTGACCACGGCCTGGCTACCGAGCTCTGGGAATCCGGCATCCACGAGGCCCGGATCCTCTGCAGCATGATCGCCGATCCGGCTCTCATCACGGCTGACCTTGTGGACCGCTGGACCGCCGAGTTTGACAGCTGGGATATCGTCGATCAGTTCTGCCAGAACCTCTACTGGCGGTTGCCCTTCGCCGAGCAAAAGGTCGATGAGTACTGCCAGAGGCCCGAGGAGTACGTCAAGCGGACTGGCTTCTCTCTGATCGCGTCCATTGCGACGCGCAACCGCAACCTGTCTGCCGGCCGGCTCTGCCGATTTCTCGACCTAGCGGTTGGGTACGGTCACGATGACCGCAACTACGTCACAAAGGCGGTTAGCTGGGCCTTAAGGGTGGTGGCCATCAGGCACCCAGCGGCCCTAGGCGAGGTCCTTGAAGCCTGCGCAACTCTGGCCGCATCAGGCTCAAAGGGGGGTCGCTGGGTAGCAGGCGATGTCCGTCGAGAGCTGGTGAGGCGTGGGCTGATCAAGCCGTCTTAGCTGCGACTCTACCGGCAGTCCGCTGTGCTGAGGCGCAACGCACGTCGTCAAAACCCCGAGTCAGGCATGGTGCGCACCATCCGAGGCTCTAGTCGGCGGCCATGCCCCTCAGCACACGCGTCCATCCCGGAAAGCGCTCATCATCTTGGAGGTGAGGCTGATGCTTGACTCGCTAACGGGGATGTCCTGACGCTTGAACCATACCGCCTCGGACAGCTCGCCGCTGTCGAGCTTAACAGTGGGCGGTCCGACCAAGTCCGCAAAGAAGCCGACAAGCAGCGATCGAGAGAATCCCCACGGTTGGCTATCAAAGTACCGGATACGGTCTACATGGAGGCCCGTTTCTTCGAGAACTTCCCGGCGCACGGCATCATCCAGACTTTCGCCGACCTCCACAAATCCCGCAACCAAGGCATATCGTCTGTATACGCCCCCCGCATATTTGGTCAGCAGCAGCGAATCGCCGCATGTCACTCCAACGATCACAGCCACCGCGATGTCTGGATGCTTCACTTGGCCGCACTTAGGGCAACGCAATGCCCGCTCTTGCTCCATGTGCATAAACTCTGTGGCGCAGACCCCGCAGTAGCGATTGCGGCGATACCAGTACGACAGGTGATAGCCAGTGACGCCGGCAAATGCCATCCATTGAGGCTCAATCGTCCTCAGCGACTGAATACTCATGTACTCGCCGCGGCCGGTGCTGGCACTCCAATGGACGGGGGCAAAAAAGGACCGTTCCGAGACAGAGAACAAGTAGCGCAGTTCCCGCGATGCAAACTCCATCTCGGACATGACCTCCGAGATGCGCGGCAGAGCCAAGGCTCCTGGCTCATCGTGCACCAGGAGTATCTGGTCATCTTCGAACGCTAGCAGGTAGTCCCTGCCGTATACGGCCTCTCTCGCTGTGTACTCGCAACGGTAGATCTGGTCGCCAATATCGTGCAGCAAGTAGGATCCCTCGATGGTCACGTCAGTGTGTTCACGTCGCAACGTGTAAGGTTAGTGATTGGCGAAAACGGCCTGTTCCCCTGGCTGATGTGCCAGCCCTGTTCGGAGCGAGTTTCTACAGTATCGGTGCAGCAACCACGCAGGCACATAAAAGAGGCCCGGAGCATTGCGCCCCGGACCTGCGGTCTTCTGGTGGAGCCGAAGGGAATCGAACCCTTGACCTCTTGTGTCGGCTACGGCGCGCCGGTGTTCACCCACAGCAACCCATTCCACTGTTGGGGCCATGCGAAGAAGCTCTTGGTGTCCACGCCGTGGATGATGATCTCATCTAGAGCCCGAAGCAGCGCCGCGCTTGCGCCGTTGCGCTGCATTGTATCCTTGATATCCATGTAGCCGATCTGCAGAGAGAGCTCATGAACTCACGGATTGCGTCCTTGTGCTCGCCGAACGTAGCTGCTCCAGATGTTCACCTCGACGGCAGCGATAAGGCCGTCCGGCTCCTTGCGAAGCCCGAGATCATACCCCATTGTGGTTGGTTAGGGTAGCTGAACTCCCAGAGCAACTCAAAGTCACGCTGCCTTACGAAACACTCCTTGACCAAGCGATAGACCAGGGTCTGCTCGTAGATACTCATCGCCCCTGGGTTCCACCGCTGGCACTGCCCACGCGAGTGGGCATCTAGAACCAGCATTCTGAACTCGGAATCTTCCTTCTTGATCGCGTCCACGAACGCGGGAAACAGGACATCTTCGATTTCTGTGGCGGCCTCGTCAAGTGTCGTTCTCACTGTCCCATTCCTCCTGATAATTCCATGGAGCCGGCGACTATGGATTGCTGCGTTTCGTCAAGTAAAACTGAGCAGCTCGGGCTGGATGATCGAACCCGCCTCGTTGACGTGCTCTTGGACGTCTACAACGATCATATCCCCATCAATCGACAGGACGGCGCCTTCATCCACATGTATGGCCGACCATACCGCAAATACGGACCTGCTCTCCGGATAGTAGTTCACCTGCTGGCCGACGAACAGGTCGAGCTGCCATAGTTACTGCGCCAGTGAGTGGAGCCGATCCACTGCCCGTCCGGGACCTGCAAACCACGGATCAGGGTGCGGATGCTGTCGTGCGGCAGGCGATACTCCACCGCCGACAGATACGCGTACCCCTCCTTGATACGAGGGACGGTTCCGATAAGGCCGCCAACCGGCCCGTTTTGCCGCCCACCCGGCCCAAGGGTACTGACCAAGGACCAACTCGCCGATATGGGAAGAGAGGTAGGATCATGGGGGCTACATTGCCTCGATGCTCCTGGGCCTATCAGTGATGAGTATAGCTGTACACCACAACACTCCTACCACAGTCAGACCATATGTGAAGGGTGGCAACCGGTATGAGGCATCGTCGCTTCCTGCCTTTAGCTCTACTCGTAGCGTTCTTATGCACTGGGGCATATGCGACAGTCGTAAGCCCAAACGGGCAGTTCGAAGGCTTCCCGGTCGTCAGGGTAGTCGTAAACGGTCAGGTTGTACAGGGGGATGTTCCAGGCATCAACTTCGGCGGGCGGACGCTGATTCCCGCGCGGCTCGTGACAGAGGCTCTGGGAGCTACAGTTGATTGGAATCCCGATACTTGGACGGCTTCTATACACCTGCCCACAGATGTTGATTTGCAGAGTCGGATACGTGCCCTCCAGAATAGGCTTGTAGATGCCCTAAAGCGAATCGAGGAGTTGGAGTCCGACCAGACAACTGGCAACTCGTCTGGGACAGTGCCCGGCAAGTCCCTCACAGAGCGAATCACCGAGACGCTTGGGCCATTGCTCGACGATGCCAGAATCGAAGGCACAGCCCTGAGTTTCTCAATCACCCGGATAGACCAGGACTACGGCACTTGGATGGGCGAGAAGTTCATGACCATCTTTGTGGAGATTGACGACGGGTACTGGCCCCAATACGACCTGGTCCACCAGAACAATGAGGTTGCCGTCAGAAATTGGTTTGAGGGCATCGGGGGAGTTCTCGCTGACCTGTGCAGCCCACAAGGGTTTTGCCTCATGTTCTTCTACCATGGTTCTTACATCTCGTACCCGAGTTCATTCTACCCAGGCGAAATCCGCCTCGGTGACGACCTGAAGTGGCATGTCGCACACAACTTTGCGGTCGTGGAGAATCACCGAGACAAGATTGTGAGGGTCACGCTGCGCTAAAGACAGGTAGTCCGGCCAATGCTCTCCCCAACAGGTGTCTTGTCTAGACCGACAGGGCGTAGGTGCAGCAGAACACGACCATCCTCGTCCACCGCGTTGACGGAGGTCCACCACTCGTCGTACTCCGCGTCGATCACCAGCAGCCCCCAGAACCCGTTCACTACCCGGCCACCACCACCAATCTCACGTCCGGTCGAAGTGGAGCCGACAACTCTGGCTGCTTTTGGATGGAACGCTCGACCGCACGCGTAGATGGAGTAGCCGGTGGAAGATGACGGTGTGATTCCTCGACTGCTAGCCCCGTTGCCGCTCTGGAAGTTGTCAGGGGAAAGGGCTGTGGAACTGGCCCCTACGACCCCAAATAGATCTTGCCTTCAGCGTCCAACCCGTAGAAATCGATGCCGCAGCATGATCCGACGACAGCCCCTGACGGGAGTGGGGTGTTGTTGTCGAACGTGGCCGCAGCGACATACCAGCTAGCCTCCTCATGGAAGTTGCGCCAGACGGTGTTGGTCGCGCCTAGCGACGCCGGAGGATGCTCGCGTACCTCTGTTAGAGCTGCTGCCGAGTCTCGCACCTGCAGTTTGAACTTGGGGCCGCAGGCTGGAATCCAGGCTGGACATGTACCCTTCTCGCTGCTAACCCACGAGGTCCCGGCAGACACACGACATAGCGAGCCCAACTGCGTATTTCGGGGAAATCGAACGCCCGTTTCGGTTCAAACCGGACACCAGCTGTTGAGGCAGCGGCGGGACACGCCTAGTGCTCCTCCTGTGCGGCAGGTCTGTTCTTCACTCGGCGCATTGACTCCCCCTTAAGCTCGATCCGGTGGGCGTGGTGCACCAGGCGATCGAGGATGGCGTCGGCCACCGAGGGGTCGCCGATCAAAGCATGCCACTGATCCACCGGCACCTGACTGGTCACCACGGTTGACTTGGCCTGCCAGCGGTCCTCGATCACCTCCAGCAGTTCCCGTCCTTCGGTGGCCGTGAGCGGCGCCAGTCCCCAATCGTCGAGCACCAGGACCTCCACGTTCGAGAGCAGCCTGAGAAGACGGGTGTAGGAGCCGTCACCGCGGCTGACCGCGATGTCGGTCAACAACCTGGGCACACGGTAATACCTGGCGCTGTAGCCCTGGCGGCACGCCGAGTTGGCCAGAGCGCATGAGACGTAGGTCTTGCCGACCCCGGTCGGCCCCGTAACAAGCACGTTCTGGTGGTTGGCGACACAGCCCCGATCCAAGGCTCCTGAGCAGCTGGCGGCCCAGCCCCCGCCCCACGCTGAGGTCGATGTCCTCCAGGCAGGCCTGCTGCCGCAGTTTGGCCTCCTTAAGCAGCCTTTTGAGCCTGCGGTTGTCCCGGTACGACACCTCTTGGTCCACGAGCAGCCCAAGGCGGTCCTCGAAGGATAGGGCCGCGGCGTCGGGTTGCTCAAGTTGGGGCAGGAACGCGTCAGCCATGCCCCACAGGCGCATCTGCCTCAGCCGTTCGACGGTCTGGTGGGTCAGCATGGCCTGACCTCCGCGGAGCGGTAGTACTCCGGTCCCCGGATGTTGCTGTGATTGCCGACCCCGGCGAGTTCGGCCCGTTGGACAGCAACCTTGTCAAGGTCGTAACGCAAGATGGTCTCCAGACTGCGGTACGAGACGACCGGATGGGTACCGTCGATGGGACTCCGGCTGGTGCAGCGGATTGGTGATGACATGGCCGGTCCCCTGACGGAGGATATGACTGGCGACGCGCCGGCTCTTGAAGAACACCTCCAGCGTCTTGGCCGTGATCCTGCCCTCGACCACCTGTCCGGTCAGTTCCGAAGGCACGCTGTAGCGGTTGCCGGCGACCTCTAGGTGGTAGTCCGTTCTGCAACCGCGTCTTCATCCAGGTTCCGTCCAGAGCCATCGGGTACGACAACACCAAGGTGGCCGTCGCCGAGATTACCGGCGGCAAGGGGCGGATCGAGCAGCCGGCGTTTGTGGCGCTCAAGGCCCATTACCTGTTTGAGGCCAGGTTCTGCAACCCAGGCATTGACGGCGCCCACGAGAAGGGACTGGTGGAGAGCCTCTGGTGACAACCAATTTGCCGTATGCGCGCTGGACGGAGGTGCTTGGAGATGCGCAGATGACCGTGGCGTTGCTTGATCGCTTCACCCACCGGGTCCACACGGTGGAGTTCACTGGCCAGTCCTACCGGTTCCGTGAGAGCTTGCAGAGACAGAAGGGGCTCTAGTTAGCTAACTATGCCGGGGTGGCTCACGATTCGGCGCCGAAGCGGCTCAGTTTTACTTGACGAAATGCATACGCAACCCAACACCGTGTGCATCTGCGTCCAGCACCTCGGCTTGACCACCGGGAGGGTGTGGTCCTACTAACACTTCTTCCTATACGAGCACAGCCAGACCTAACAGATCTTCCATTGCAGTACTAGTTACTGTGGGAAGAGTGTGAGGAGGTTGCCGGTGTATAGGAAAGAGTGTGAGAAGACCTGGTAGCAGGCGTATCAACGCTCCGAGGGTACCAACTCCTCACAGGCTATGACTGCAAAGTTGCACGCAGCAAGGGCTGCATCTGGGTTCCCGCCCTGAGGCCCCAGGATTAACCTGGACACCTTCCCGTGCGCCATCGGGCAAACGTCTGTTCGAGATCCTCGACCTGCATGACCCACCAATGCCAAAAGAAGGTGCTCAGTCGCCTCATTTCGAATAGGCACCCAATAAGCTCTATTGGGTTTTATGGGTGGGGGTGTAGCATTGGCAGCGCTCCGTAGATCTGTCCTAACGGTCATGATGCATGTGGCCTTCCCATTGACTATTGGGCTGAGTCTATATATCGGGGCACGTGCTTTCCCGCCTCAGATAGTCTCTTTCATCAGCGCAGCAGTTCCTTTTGTTCGCTGCTCAGCCACATCGCTAACCAGCTACGTCCCCACTCGTATACTTGGCTCACTTCCAAGCGGTCTCTGGTGTTACGCTCTCGTATCCGCCTTGGGTGTCACCTGGCCAGAGCCGGAACGCACCACCGCGTTGGTGTTCTCGTTAGGCGCGCTGTGCATTGGGTTAGCGTACGAGTTTGGTCAGGCAGCGAAGCTCGTTCCGGGTACCTTTGACTGGTTGGACGTTGGATTCACGATCTGCGGTGCAGCTCTCGCAGTCCTGACTAAATTAGGAGTGGATAGGCATGTCATCAAGCCGAAGGGTTAGGTTCGCGGTCTCACTTGGCATCCTGCTGTTCTTTAGCGTACTGGCTGTAGGAAGCAGCGGCGGGTCGAGTTCCACTGACACCTCAAGCACCGTTGCTGATCTCAACGCAAAGGTAACGCTTAGTGGCGCGACGTTGTCGGTCACCAACGATGACTCCTTCGACTGGTCAGAGGTCAAGTTTGAGCTGAACTCGCAGGGACTGAAATCAGGCTACACATACCGAGTAGCGACTGTGAAGGCCGGACAGACCGTGAAGCTCAGCCTAAGCGACTTCACCCTTGGCGACGGTACTAGGTTCAATGTGCTGACGACCAAACCGCTCAACTTTGGCGTATGGTGCAAGGTACCCAAGGGCGGGAATGGTTCCTGGTACGGGGGGTGGAAGTGATCCAGTCCCCTGGCACACCACAGGCACACCGGGTGCACTCCAGTTGGCAGGAGAATGGGAAAGGTCCGGGGCGATTGCACCCCGGACCTGCGATTATCTGGTGGAGCCGAAGGGAATCGAACCCTTGACCTCTTGAATGCCATTCAAGCGCTCTCCCAACTGAGCTACGACCCCAGAACACGAGCTATTGAGTTGTGACACTCACTGATTATATGTCGCCATCAGGTCAGCGTCAACTTCGACGAGGTAGAGCCGACTACGCTGCTAAAACAGCTGATTGCCCGCGATCAAACGACCCGTCGCGCCGGCAACCCTACCCTCGCCCCCGCTCCAACCCCACCATAAACGCCTCAGCGTCCCACCAATCATCGTCGTTCATCGGTCGCCCGGCCTGCCGCTCGAATCCGGCAGCAATCCGCTCGCGATCGCGCCCGTGGCTCACCACGAGCTCGCCGACCAACCGCAACGGTCGCACGTAGTCCATGAACGCATCACGCGAGTTGGGCTCGCCGTGCCCGCTGAGGTACCAGTCCGCCTCGAACGCTTCCAGCTTGTCAAGCAGCGCAAACAGCCCGTCGCCCGTGTACGCCGGCGGCCCGCCATACAGATCCGCCCCCAAGCAGTCACCGAGGATCAGGACCCGCTCCTCCGGTACGTACACGAAGCTGCAATCCTCGCCATGATCGCCGCCGACATGCACTGCCTGCACCGTGATGTCGCCTAGATGCACCTTTAGGCTATCGCGATAAGTGACCTCCGGCGGCCTAATCACCAGTCCAGAGCGGTCTGGCAGCTCCAACTTGATCATGTCGCGGCAGAAACCAATCTCGCTCCCGTCCGCCACCCGCCGGTCGAGTGCCTCGTCGCTCCAGTCGAGCGCGGCCTGGTGAGCCACATGACGCCGCGTCTCCTCGTGCGCCAGCCCCGGCACACCGAGGGCCGCCAGCCCGAAGACATGGTCCCAGTGCCAGTGGGTCAGTGCCGCATAACGCAGCGGCTGCAAACCTTGCTCGCCCATCGCATCAAGCAGCTGACGCGCATGGGCAGGCGAGGCGCCGGCGTCGACGACGAGCGAGGCTAGAGAGCCCGTCACGACGACCAAGTTAGGTCGGTCAGTCTTGTGATCGGCCGGCAGATAGCTGACCCGTGGCGTCATGCGCCGCAAGACTGCGCCGCCAGGCATGCCTACCTGCCTACCTCCCCCGGTAGATCCGCCGGAGCACCTTGAACACGCCCGGGAGCCGGTTTCTCAACACCGATTTGAGGCTGTCCCGCGCCACGAGGGACTGCTCAGACAGCCAGATCAGGCTCCGCCGCGGCAACCGCGGCGACAGCACCAGCCGATCAGTCAGCCGGCCAATGGCGGAGTTCTCGCCAAACCGACGGTAGATCCCCTGTAGCAGGTTAAAGTAGCTGGCCATGAAGGCGACCTGGGTCCGGTTGAGTTGTGGCTGATCGAGGAACGTAGCGTCACGGAAGTCGATATCGTCGCCGATGTACCCCTTCTCGAGCGAGACCGCGTGCAGCACTGTCGCCGGGTACGGCGAGAAAACGCTAACGATCGCCGAATCCGCCCGCGCCCGCGCATTGAGCTTGACGGTGTCGAGAGCATCGACGGGGGTCTCGTCAGGCATGCCGACCATGTTAAACGCCAGCGCCTGCATGCCGTACTCACGGCACAGCGCGAACGCCGCCACGATCTGGTCGTCGCTCATCGACCGCCCCAGGGCCTGCCGCCGCAGGCTCTCGTTGCCGGACTCGATGCCGATGTAGACGTGCGTGCAGCCCATCTCGACCAGCTGGCGGATGGACTCTGGGCGCACGCCCTCGACGCGCAGGTCGCACGAGAACGGCAGCCCGATCTCGCGCCGGTAGAGCTCGCCAAACTCCTCGAGCCAGCTCGGCGTGATGCCAAAGACGTTATCCAGAAACCGTATGTCCTTAACTCCGGGGTACCACTCCCGCAGCTTCTGGAGGCACTCGATCGACCTCTGCGGGCTCCGCGAGCGGTGATACTGCCCCTCGTTAGGGTACAGGGCCCTAAAGGCGTGATTGGTGCAGTACGTGCACCGGTACGGGCAGCCCCGCGACAGCATCACCAGGGCCGTGCCGGTCCTGGTCGCGATCAGCCGGTTGCGCTCAAACAGCGAGAAGTCCGGGAGGGGATACTCGTCCAAGTCCGGCGTGATGGGACGCACGGGGTTCCTAATCACTTGGCCGTTGGTGTACCAAAGGCTGCGGATCCCACTCGGGTCCGTACCCCGCACGCACGCGTCCGCCAGCTCGACCAGGGCTGCCTCGCCCTCGCCGATACACACGGCATCCACTCCTGGCACTTCGATACACTGCTGCGGGCTGAGGGTGGGGTGATACCCGCCCCACATGATGGTAGCCTCGGGCGCGGCCTCGCGAGCCCACGCCGTGTACTCCCGGCACATGGCAAAGGCGCTGGTCCGGGCGGTAATGCCGATGATCTGCGGGTCGGCGCGCCGCACTGCCGCAACAAACTCCTCGCGCCCCATCGGGCGCACCAGGTGCTGCAGGCTGGTTTGGTGACCTGCCTCCTTGAGGGCAGCCGACAGCGAGGCGAGGCCGTCGGAGAACCAGCCGCCCGGCTCAACCCTGAGGTTGCGCGGGTTGCTGAACGACCGGCGCACCACGTAATCCGGATACACAAACAGGACCCGGGCGCCGCGGCCCGGATCGGTACGAGGATATTCGGAGCCGCCAAGGAGCTTGTCCCGGGACTCGCTAGCATCCATCTTCGATTGTCTCCCTTCCCCAGCCAGGTTGCGGATTGGGTCAGTGCTGTGGATGCAACCCGGCGTCCATGCGACTGCCGCTACGTAGATCGGCCACGACTTCTTCGAGCTGCCTGACCTTAGCATCGGCCCACAGCCGCTCGAGGTCGTAGTACGCTCTGTCTTCGTGCTGGAATACGTGGACCACCACATCGCCGTAGTCCATCAGCACCCATCGCCCTGCGGCCTGCCCCTCGATGTGGTTGGGCCGCCGCCCCGCCTCCCGGGTCTTTTCCTCGATCCCCTCGACCACCGCCCGGGTATGGATGGCATTCTGCGCCGTCGCAATCACAAAGAAATCACACACGATGGTGAGCTTGGTCAGATCCAAGATGACCACGTCAGTCGCCCGTTTGTCGATAGCGGTGCGAGCCGTCAACTCACTCAACGCGTTTGGGTCCAAATCGTCACATCCTCGCGTTTGCCGGATCTAACGGCCGGCGATTGGGAAGTCCGTGCCTACTATTACTGTCACCTGAGCCGCAGGCTCACGCATCGTATCCTGCAGAGCCTCGGGATCCTGCGCGAATCGCATCACGCTGCGGGCCACGCTCTCGGCAACTGTCTTGTCGCCCACGTGCGAGATGACCGAGGTCCGCTCATGGTTGCGGGCCGGCGCGTTGGTGACCTCAACCACATCGAAACCGTCACGGCGCAGCCTTGCGGCCATCTCCGCCGCCAGTCCCGGCGTGCTCGTACCATTGAGCACGCGTACGGTGATCGCAGCGTTGGCTTCCTTGTCTATCCGCCAGACCAGACGGTCGACGATGTCGCGGGTGCCTTCCTCGTCCAAGACCCAGTACGAGATGCCCGCGACATACTTTGCCTCACCCGGTAGCGTAGCCATCTCAATAGACGGGTCGTTGATCCTCGCGGCCAGCATGGCGTACTCGAGCACCTGGCCTGCTGGGATGTTGGTGTCGATGTACTTGATCACCTCGCGGGCCAGAGACTGCGCCCTAAAGACGGTCCCGAACGACACGACCTTACGAATCAGCGCGCCGATGAACTTTTGCTGGCGCCCGATGCGCGCGATGTCCCCGCCGTCGTTGCGGTACCGCAAGTACTGCAACGACTTGTCACCATCCAGGGTCTGCTGCCCCTTCTTGAGGTCAATCACGAGATCCTGATAAGGATCCAGGTAATGCATGTCCTTCTCGACGAAGAGGTCCACGCCGCCCAGCACGTTGACGACCGACTCAACTCCGTGGTAGTTGGTCCGCACATAGTAATGCACATCGATGCCGAGCAGCCCCTCAACGGACTTCATTGCCAGGGCCGGCCCGCCGTACGCGTGGGCATGGTTGATCTTGTCCCAGCTGCGGCCGGGAATCAGGCACCGGCTGTCGCGCGGGATCGAGATCATTGCAGCCTCGTTGGTCACCGGATCGACGGAGAGCAGGATCATCGTGTCGGTCCGGCTGTACGAGCCCCGCAGTGGCGCGTTGAGGTCGACCTTGCCGGTTACCGGATTGATCACCGCGTCGAGGCCCAGGAACAACAGGTTGATGTTTTGCCCGGGCCGTGGAATCGGCACCGGCACCGTGTTGGGGTTGTGGATACCCCGGATCACGAGCAGCACAGCCCCGCCAACCGAGTAGAGCACGTAGGCGGCAACCAGCCCCACGGCCAACAGGATCATCAGAGTTGTGCGCCTACGCCGCTGAGCGCGCCTCGACGCCAACGGGGTCCGCCTGCGGCCCCTGGCGGCGCGCGGGATCACGCCGGTCCTCGCATCAGCACTCACTTGCGCCATTAGTCTCACGAGTCAAAATCAGGCCCCCAGCCTTGTTGGCAGCCATGTGGGATTCGGCAACATCCCGCAGCTATCCTCTGCATCAAGCACGCAGCAAGACAAGCCTATTGGCTACTATGACGGGTCACGAGGCGGCGATGTTCCAATGTATAAGACATGATAGCACGTCGTAATCAAACCATAATGCCAGCCACGCGGACACCCGAATCACGAAGCGCGGGTCGCAGGCGGAAGGGTGCTATTCAGTTATGCGGATCGGCGGACCTCCGGTCAATACCTCGGTTGGCGCGGTCTGGCCTCGTTAACCACGATCATGCGTCCATCGAGCGTTGAGTTGTTGAGCGCGGTGACCATCGGATCTGCGTCGCCGTCCTCTACCTCAACAAACCCGAATCCGCGGGACCGGCCTGTCTCGCGGTCCGAGATGATGCGGCAGCTCTTAACCGAGCCGTGCACCCCAAACACCTCGGCCAGCCGGTCCTCGGTGGTCGACCAGGGCAGGTTGCCGACATAAAGGGTCTTCATTTGACACCTCCTCCCCCTCTCCTGGGCCTACGCCAAGTGCGGCGCCCTGGCGGTATAAAGCAAAAAGGGCGCACGCCAGTGGGCGGCGCCCTGCGCTAACCCGTTAGTGTGTGCCCCAGAAGCCAACCTGCTGACATCTCCCGCTGCCCGCGCTATCTATGCCTCTTACTTCCGGCTATCTTCCTTAGGCATTTCCATGTTTCAGCAGCCCTGGGGAATATCCTCCCTGTAAAGGCGATGTCGTCGAATATAGGCGAATACAGGATCGGGAACGAGGTACCGAATCGACCTACCCTGGCGGCTCCTCCTGCGGATCTCAGTGCTGGACACGTCTAGCAGCGGTGCGTCAAACAAAGTGATGCGCGCCCCATAGGCTTGCTCGAGCCTGGCCCGGGCCGCCTCCAGCTCACCAGGGCTACCCCACCCCGGCCGGCGGGCCGCCGCCACCCTCGCCGCTCCCAACAGGGCCTCAGGCCGGTACCAGGTGTCCATCTCCAGCAGAGCGTCGGCACCGCAGATAAACACCAGGTCCGCCTGGCTGCCGAACAGCAGCCTGAGCTCATCGAGGGTGTGGTACGTGTAGGACAGGCCAGCGCGGTCGAGCTCCAGCCGGCACGGCACGAAGGCCCGGTTGCCGCGAACCGCCCGCGACACCATCTCCCAACGGTGCTCGGCGGGCGTAACGGAGGCTCCAACTTTGTGTGGCTGCTGTCGTGCGGGCACAAACAGCACCGTGTCCAGGTCCAACTCCAGCCGCGCCGCCTCAGCGATGGCCAGATGGCCTAGGTGAATGGGATCAAAGGTCCCACCCATGACCCCGATGCCCTTGCTCTGCTCTGCCATGCCGTCAGGTTTCAGCGTGTTGGAGAACCAATCCTGCGAGCAAGCCCGCTGTGCGGCGCAACGCCTCATTGACTCCTTCGCCCGTGGCCGCCGAAACCAAGAACCCCTCGAGCCCTTCGGCACGCAACTGCTCGAGGAGCTTCTCCGCAGCGGCGCGCGCATCCGGCAGGTCGACTTTGTTGAGCAGCACCAGGGCAGGGCGCGTGCTCAGCTGGGGGTCATACAGCTCGAGCTCGCGCCGCACGGTCTCGAGATCTGCCCGCGCGCCACCTTCGGAGCCTGAGCCTGCGTCCACGATCAGGAGCAACACCCGGGTGCGTTCGATGTGCCGCAGAAACTGAAATCCAAGGCCTGCGCCTGTATGGGCGCCCTCGATCAGCCCGGGGATGTCGGCCACGACGAACGGGGGCCACTCCGCGCCTAGCTCGACAAGCCCAAGGTTTGGCTGCAGGGTCGTAAAGGGGTAATCGGCGATCTTGGGCGAGGCCCGGGAGATGCGTGCCAACATGCTGGACTTACCCGCGTTGGGCAAGCCGACAAGACCGACATCCGCGAGCAGTTTGAGCTCCAGCACGATCTCCCGTCGTTGCCCTGGCGCTCCATCCTCGGCGCGGTGCGGCGCACGATCGGTGGGCGTGGCAAACTTGGCATTGCCGCGGCCACCACGGCCGCCGGCCGCCACCAGGGCCCGCTGGCCGGGCTCGACCATGTCGGAGATCAGCTCACCGGTCTCGGCATCACGGACCTCGGTGCCGACGGGAATGCGAAGGAGGAGGTCTCCCCCGCCGCGCCCATACTTGTGGTCGCCGCTGCCGTGCGAGCCACGGTCGGCCTTGTAGTACCGCCTGTAGCGGAAATCGCGCAAAGTGACCAGGCCGGGGTCGGCCTCCAGCCAGACGTCGCCGCCCTTGCCGCCGTCGCCGCCGGAAGGGCCGCCATAGGGGATGTACTTCTCTCGCCTGAACGCAATTATGCCGTGTCCGCCGTCTCCGGCCTGGACACTGATCTTAGCTTGATCTACGAACACTCATCAGCACCACCCGGCTTAGGTTGCGCTCCCGTAAATAAAAAGACCCCGGCCCGTTGGGGCCGGGGTCTCGGCTCGCGTTACGAAGACGCCGGGATGATGTGCGCGACCTTGCGGCCGTTGCCGCCGCGGAAGGCTACCTGCCCATCAACCAGCGCAAACAGCGTGTAGTCGCCGCCCATGCCGACGTTTTGTCCGGCGTGGACCTTGGTGCCCCGCTGGCGAACAATGATGCTCCCCGCGGTTACGGTCTCGCCGTCATGGCTCTTGACGCCGAGCCGCTTGGACACGCTGTCGCGCCCGTTGCGCGAGCTGCCTACGCCCTTTTTATGTGCCATGCGATGCCACCTCCAGGCCCACTATTGGGCTTTGATCTCCTCAATGCGGAGTTTGGTAAAGTCTTGCCGGTGACCAGTCTTGCGCCGGTAGTTGGACTTGGCCTTGTACCGGAACACGATGATCTTCTTGTGCCGTCCGTGCTCGACAACGGTTGCGATGGCCTGGACCCCCGGCACCACTGGGCTGCCGACCTGGATCTCACCATTGTCCTGCGCAACGAGCAACACCCGGTCCAGGGTGATTTGATCCCCAGCCTCGTGGGGCATCTTATCCGTGACGATTACGTCACCCGGCCCTACCTTAAACTGACGGCCTTGGGCCTCGACGATCGCGTACATCGCAAATCCTCCCGAACACTCTATCTGGCGACACGACACTTGATTCTAGCATGCTGTTTTAAGCGGTGTCAACGCGAGCTGCCTCTTCGGTCTCCGCCGCGGGTGCCTTGGGCTTGCGCGGCTGCCGAGGCCGACGAGAGCGTTTAGCAGCAGGTTTCTTCTCCGCTGCGGGGGCCGCCTCGCTTTGGGCAGCAGAAACCTCCTTGGCCGCCTCCACAGCAGCCGGTGGAGGCGCCGCCTGGGCCGCAGGCTCCTCTCTAACCGCCGCAGCAGCCGGCGCTTTCTCCGGAGCGACCGCGGCCGTCGCCGGCACGTCAGCTCCCACTTCTCCCGGGGCGTCCTTGGCTTGAGCCGCAGCCTGGCCGGGCGTGGCGGCCTTCTTGCGGCGGGAGCTGCGCCGCCGGCGCGATTTGCGCTTGGCCTGCGGCTCAGTCGCCGCAGCAACCTCGCCCTCGACGCTGGCGGCGATCTCCGCCTGTGGTTTGGCGGCCCCGCTATCAGCCTTGCTCTGTGCCGCGGCCTTGACCTCAGGCGTGGCCTTTGCGGCAGCAGCGTCCTTACCCTCGCCGTCCGCCTTGGTGTCGGCCGAGGGCTTAGCCTCCGCCGCGGCCTTGGCCTCACCGGCGGCCTTGCTCCCGCCTTTACCGCGCCGCCTACGACGGCTGCTGCGCCGCGCACCGTTAGCTGCGGTGCCAGTTGTGGCAGCCTTGTCGCCAGCGAGCGGGGCAGGCGCTGTACCCGTTGACGCGTCATCGATCACGGCTTCGCTAACGGCGGTCACCTCATGGGCAGCTGTGATCTCAAGTGACTCGGTCTCCACCACTTGAACCGACTTGGTCTGACCGGTATCGCGAGCTCGCTCGCCTGTGCGCGACCGCTCGGAGCCCTGGCGGGGCTCATTGGCGTAGGCGCGCTCGGGACCAAGGATCCGGGCTCGGGCGAACGTCCGGTGCACCTTGCTGATCTCGACCTTAACCCGCTCGCCGACGCGGTCGCCGCCGCCCTCGATATCGAGGACGTAACCGTCGATGCGGGAGATGCCGTCGCGGCGGTTGGAGACGTGCTGCTCCTCGACGCGAAGGTCGACCACGTCACCAATTTGTACGGGCAGCGCAGCGGCCTGCACCTCGGCCTTGGTGTCAAACAGGCGGAACTTGGAGCCCTCATGGGACAGCTCCTCAGAGCCGCGAATATAGATGACCTTACCGAGCTCCCGCTCCATCTCCCGCAGCTTGGCGCCGCCAGAGCCGATCAGGAGGGCCGCCACGGAGGGATGCACCTCAACCAGCATGGCCTGGGCATCGCTGGTCCGGAGCAACTCGCGCAGCTCTCGCCGTACGCGGGCCGCAACGGTTTCCTCGGACATAACCCGGCCCCGTCCTTCACAGGTGGGGCAGACCCTCGTCATCGCGTCCCCCAGGGACTGGCGCACTTTCTTGCGGGTCATCTCGACCAGGCCCAGCTCAGTGAGGCCGAGGACGTGACTGCGGGTGCGATCGCGGCGCAGGTGCTCTTCCAGGCGGTGGATGACCTTCTGGCGGTGCTCCTGCACGTCCATGTCGATGAAGTCGATGACGATGATCCCGCCGATATCGCGCAGCCTGAGCTGGCGGGCGATCTCCGCCGCCGCCTCAAGGTTGGTATCCAGCACGGTCTGCGCAAGACTGGTCGAGCCGACATACCGGCCCGTATTAACGTCAAAAACCGTGAAGGCCTCGGTCTCATCGATCACCAGGTACCCGCCATTGCGGAGCCACACGCGTCTCGACAGTGCCCGGTCGAGCTCAGCCTCCACGCCGTTGGCGCCAAACAGGTCGCCGGCTTTGGGGTCATGCAGCTCTACCCGGTCGGCCAGCGCCGGCGCCATCTCCTGCAGCAGGGCCTTGACGCGGTCGTACTCCTCGACCGAGTCGACAACCACGCGCGCCACGCTCTCGGTAACAACGTCACGCACGACCCGGCCCACCAAGCCCATGTCCTGGTGCAACACCCGGGGCGCGGCCCCGCTCTTGGCACGCTGCTGAATCTTGCGCCACACGCTGGCCAGGTAATCGATATCGGCCTTGACCTCCGCGGCATCGTGGCCCTCGGCGGCGGTGCGCACGATGACGCCCATCCCCCTGGGCTTAGCCTTGGTGGCTACGCCGCGCAGGCGCTGCCTCTCCTTGGGGTCGGCGATGCGCCGCGAGACGCCGACATAGTCGACGGTCGGCATCAGCACCACATAGTGCGAGGGGAGGGTCACATACGCGCTGACCCGCGCGCCTTTGGTGCCGATGGGATCCTTGGTGACTTGCACGGTGATCTTTTGCCCTGGTTTGAGCAGTTTGTTGATGGCCAGCCCTTTTTTGATCTTGGGCGGCTCGTCTCCCTCGACCTCATCGAAGTTGACGATCGGGGCTGCGTCTGCCACGTATAGGAAGGCGTTCTTCTCCAAGCCGATGTCGACGAACGCAGCCTGCATCCCAGGCAGCACGTTCTCGACTTTGGCCTTATACACATTGCCCGCCGCGCGCTCGGCCTCAGGCCGCTCAAGGCTGATCTCAACCAGTTTGCCGTCCTCGAGCACGGCGACGCGGGTCTCGGCCCCGTCGACATTGATCAGGATCTCTTTTTTCACTCTCTATGCATACCTCTCAGCACTGCCAGGGCGAGGTCTTATGCCCCGCCACCAGCGGCCAAAAATCTGTCCGCAGCACGCGCCAGCGCTCGGGATCGAGGCCTAGGGCGGCCAGGACCTCGTCGACCCGGCCTGCGCCGGCATTGTCGCTGCCGAGTTGTACCTTTAGCGCCGGGGCTTGGCCGGCGCCTCCTCCCAAACCAGCTAAATCTACTGCGAGCACATACCGCCGGATATCAGCCGTCTTGCCCTTGTGCCGCGTCACGGGCAGAGTGCTCTTGGCCATCATCGCCTCGATCCGCCCCGGCAGTGCCGCAAGTAGCTCCTGATCGGGCATGTGCCCAGCAGCAGGCCGGACCACATAGCTCGACACGGCGGGATAGCTCTGCAGCGCCGGCCGGCCCAGGGGGATCTGGTGGAGCTCGCGCAGCTCAAGCGAAGGCGGCAGCGAGTTGCTCACCAGGCGAGCCACCTCGGCGGCAGGCAAAGGCCGGAGCAGCTCGATATCGACGTACTCAGCCTCGCTTTCCAATCCCACCGCGAGGGCCGTGCCATATGCCACTTTGGGCTGCGGGTTAAACCCACCAGACAGCGCCAGCGGCAATCCCGCCCGGCGAAAGGCCCTCCCCAAAGCGCGAACGGTATCCAAGTGCGATAGGTAACGTAGGTTGCCGAGCTTGGCGTAGCGCAGGCGGTAACGAGCCACAGCGGGCTGCGCTGGAGGCGGCCCCGCTGCAGCCTGTGTCCTGCGCCCCTGCTTTGGCTTTGCCTGCCGGTCGGCAGCTCTCGGACTACTAACCACTGGAGGGCTCCCCCTGGTCGTCCTGCTGCGCTGCCGCCGCCCTGGCTACGATCCGTGGAGCCACGGGGCCGGCGCCGCAAATGCCGCACGCATGGCACTCGCCTTGCCGGCAATCGAGCGTCGGCATGCCGCGCTCTGCTTGTTGCCGCTCACGCCACAGGAACCGGCGGCTGACACCCGGGTCGATGTGGTCCCACGGCAGCGCCTCGTCCTCCCTGCGCTCACGCTCCGCGTACCACGCCATGTCGAGTCCCGCGGCGGCGAATGCGCTTAACCAACGGTCGTAATGGAATTGATCGTCCCAAGCATCAAAGCGGCACCCGCTCAGATATGCCGCCTCGATCACCCGGCTCAGCCGGCGGTCCCCCCGCGCCAGCGCCGCCTCGAGGATGCTCTGCTCAACGTCGTGCCAGCTCAACTTGATGCGCTTGGGCATGGCGCGCCGCAGAAGCGCCTGCCGCCGCTCGATCTCCGCCCGCGGAGTCTGGCCGTCCCACTGGAACGGGGTGTGGGCCTTGGGCACAAACGTCGCGCAACTTACGGCCAGGCGGAAACCGTGGTTGGGACGCTCGGTCTCGTGGCAACGCCACACCCGCCGAGCCAACTCCGCGATCGCCGCAACGTCCTCGTCTGTCTCCGTGGGCAGGCCGATCATGAAGTAGAGCTTGATCGAATCCCAGCCCTGCCGGAACGCGGCAGTCACGGCGGTCAGCAGATCCTCCTCGGTCACGTTCTTGTTGATCACCCGCCGCAGCCGCTCGGTACCTGCCTCAGGGGCGAAGGTCAGGCCGGTCTTGCGCACCTTTTGGATCTCTGCGGCCAGATCAACGGAGAACGAGTCGGTGCGCAGCGACGGAAGGGAGATCCCGATACCCTGGCCGCCGTGGGCGGCGACGAGGCCTCGCACTAAGGGGCCGATCGCGCTGTAATCAGATGCGGACAACGACGCCAGAGAGATCTCATCGTACCCGGTGGCCCGCAACTGGGTGTCGGCCAGGAGCATCAGCTGCTCGAGTGGGCGCTCCCTGACGGGCCGGTAGATCATGCCAGCCTGGCAGAACCGGCAACCCTGCGTGCATCCCCGGCAGATCTCCAGCGTGACACGGTCGTGCACTGCCTCGATAAACGGCACCAGCGGCCGCTCCGGATACGGCACGGCACCGAGATCGGCGACGATGGCTTTGGTGACGACCGGCCTGGCACCGGAAGACGGCACCGCAGCCGTGCCGAGGAGTGTGCCGTCCTCGTTGTACGCGGGCTCGTACGCTCCCGGAACATAGAAGCCTTGCGGCCCGCCCTGGCCGGCCGCCTCCAGCAGCATAGCGGCGCGATCTCGACCGTGACGCTTAACCAGATCCACAAGGTCGCCAACAGCCGCCTCGCCGTCGCCGATCACGAACAGGTCGAAGAAATCGGCCATCGGCTCAGGGTTAAAGGCGGCGGGTCCCCCACCAATGACCAGCGGATGCTCCGTCCCCCGCTCCTCGCGCCTCAGGGGAACGCCGGCCAAGTCCAGCATGTAGAGGACGTTGGTGAAGTTGAGCTCGTGCTGCAGGGAGAAACCCAGGACGTCAAACTCGGCTACCGGTCGGCCCGACTCCAGGGCCCACAGCGGCGCCCCGCAGGCCTTCATCTCCGCGGCCATGTCGGGCCAGGGCGCGAAAACGCGCTCACACGCGCAGTCGGGGCGGCCATTGAGGATGTCGTACAGCAAGCGAAGACCGAGATGGGACATGCCCACCTCGTAGGAGTCCGGAAAAGCCAACGCGACGGTGACTGCAACGCTCGCGTGGTCTTTGCGGATCGAGTTGTGCTCCTCGCCCAGGTATCTGGCCGGCTTGGCCACCCGGGTCAGCAGGGCATCCCGATCAACAGGTGCCAATATAGGATCTCTCCAGGTCAATCTATGTCGACGGCTGGACCGCCTATGGGCAGCCGCAAAACTACAGGCTTTGGCTCTGATTATAACCAACTTGAGGAACTAATGCGAATCCGTTCTCGCGGGTTGTCCTGCCGCAGGCGGGCGGCGCGCACTCTCGGCATGCATGAGCAGGTGCCTAGCATCGGCAGTGAGGCCGAGCTTGAGCAATCCATCTGCGAACTCATCCTCTGACATCTGACCCACCAGCAGTCCCTGGCTGTCGAGGACCGTGATCAGGTTGTACCTGTCGTGGCGCAGGCGACGCAGCAGCTGGCTGGCCGGTACGTCGTCCCTCGTGGCGAGCAGGGTTGCCGTGCCAGTCCCTTGCGGCAGGTGTTGGTTTCGCCGGGTAAAGGTGCGCACGATCGCCTGCTGGCCCGCACGAGCATCGCGCCTTGCCGCGCGCCATAGGAAAGCTCCGCTTAGCGCCGGAACCCACAGCAGCTGCTTGAGGGCGAGCGAAGACGCTGCGGCTAGAGCCAGCAGCAGGAGGCCAAGCCACGTCCCGCCCCGCGCAAGGAGACGGACCGCATGCCCGTCGCCGATGCGTGGCGCAAGCCAGGCTCGCAGTATCCGGCCGCCATCGAGCGGCCATACGGGCAGGAGGTTGAAGCAGGCCAGTAGCAGGTTTACCTGGATAAAAAACCTAACACGCCCAGGGTCCAGGAACTCGAATGGCTCGATGAACATGGCCAGGCTGGCGAGCAGGAAGCTCTGCAGGGGTCCGGCGGCAGCAACAACCGCGTCGATCTGGCCGAGTCCCGAGCCTCGGGTCTGGTAGCGGATCGCTGCGCCAAAAGGGTGTAGTTCGATCCTCTCTACCGGAACGTCGTAACCGGCCAGGACGAACAGGTGCGCGACCTCATGACACGCAAGGGCGACGAGAGCCAGGGCAGTCTCAACGAAGAAGCCGCTTGCCACCCACCAGGCCAGGAACAGGAGATACGTGGGAGCAACGGACACCTTCCACCGGCTGGTGCTGAGCCTCTGGCCGGGGACCAGGAGATCAGGATCCTCCCGTTGCCGCAGCACGGAGCAAGGGCTCAGGGTCGACAGGGTTGCCCTTTTCGCGAATCTCAAAGTGCAGGTGCGCGTCGCTGACCTGGCCCGTGTTCCCGACGGTGCCAATCGACTGGCCGCGGGAGACCTGCTGACCCTTAGATACGCTTACCTGGCCCAGGTGCGCATAGAACGTCGAGCTGTCCCGGTCGTGCTGGATCAGGACGTAAAGGCCCCAGATGTCGTCGGAGCCGGTTTCGGCTATCTCGCCGGCGCGCGCTGCAACGACCTGCGCTCCCAGCGGCGCACCGATGTCAACACCAGTGTGATAACGGATGTCGTTGTGGATGGGGTGGGCCCGCCACCCGAATCCCGAGGTGATCGGCCCCTGTGCCGGCCATATCAGGCCCCAGTCATCGCCCTTGGGAGCGCCTCCGTCGCCCTGACCGCGCAGCCTAAGCCAAACCTCCTGCACTTCTTGCCAGGACGCAGGGATCTGGAGGCCGCGCAGGCTCAAGACCCAGGCAGTGATATCGTCATAGGTGTGGTGGGCAGAAGACGCATATCCGACCACCGACGCGACCAAGGGACGATACGGCTGGTTGGCCGTCAGACCGAATGAAGCCAGGCCGAATATCAGCACGGCAATAGCGGCCTGCCGCAACACGGTCTGGGCCGCCTTGGTGACCCACTGGCCATCACCGCTGCGGTCTGGTCTGGCCCGTATCGGCCGCGGCCTGCGCCGGGAGGCCCGCGAGCGCATCATGCAATCACCCCACCGCCCATGGTTTGCTGCAGTGTATTCGGTTGGCCAAGCATTCAGAAGCAGGAGACCCGGCCGCCTGAGCGGCCGGGTCTCCTGCTCAATCCCCGCGTGCTGCGGAGACATAACTCCAAGTGCGGACTACTTAACCAAGAACAACCACTCAGTCATCAGGAACTGCACACGGCCAAGGAACAGGGACACACGCGCCATAACCGTGCTGCCGAACGCTGCGCCGAGGGCCAGCATCATCACCCAGCGACCGACGCGGGCACCGTAGCCGATGACACCCTTCTGCTCGATAGTGAACAGGAAGTATACCAGCGAGGTGATTACGCCGAGCACCAAGAGGATGTTGTTGAAGTTGTTGAGCGGCCTGAACGTGGAGATGATCTGCGTCACAAACAGGGGCTTGAAGTCTTTGGACAGGATCAAGCCTGACCCGACTCCAAGGTTGAATGCGATCGCGATCCTGCTCATCCAGGAGATGGACTTGATGTACCGGGTGTAGATCAGCAGACCCAGGATGAAGGGCACGATGAGCAGGTAACGGCCCTTGCCGATCAACTCCAGGTTGGGCTTAATCCAGTTGAACCAGTTGGCGGTGACCATGTAACCGGCGGCGACGCCGATGTAGACGCTCTCCGAGAACCGGTAGACGGGATTGTCCTTGAAGGCCACGGTGTACAGCGAGATCGTGAAGAAAGCTGCAACCCACAGCCATGGATCGCTAGTTACCACTCAGCTCACCCCCTATCCCGTCTTCTTCTTGCCCATCAGGAAGCTGATGTTCCCGAGGGCAATGAAGAGTAGAATAACCACGTGTGACAAGGATTGAGCGTCCATACCCGCGACGGCGCGTCCTGGACGGTTGACCAGCAACTCGTACTCCGAAGCGCCGCGCATACCCTGGATGATGCCGGTCAGCTGGCCGGACTGGACGAAGGGCATGTTCTCGGGAATGGAGACCGACACCACGTCGGTGGTGCCCGGGATCTTAAGCGGATCACCGACGATCTTGATCCAGTCGGGCACGCCCGGGTTGCCTGTGGAGAGGCAGACCCAGAAGTCCGCATCCTTGAGGCTCTTGAACTCCTGGAAGATGGGCAGCGTGCTCATTTTGTTGCCGCGGTGGTCGATGTCGAGCGCCGCGCCAATGATGTCGTCAACAGCCCGCTCCAGCAAGAGGGCGTTGCCCGGCTTGTAGCCGATGTTGACGTAGTCCACGCCGTAGGTCTTGTTGGGGAACAGCGGCTCCATCTCTGTCAGGACGCGCTCCGCCATGTCACCGGCCATGACCCACATGCCCATCATGACGATCTTGACGTTGTTTTTCATGCACTGGTAGAAGATAGCCTTGGCTGCCGGCTCCAGCTCAGGGATGCCTCCGGCGCTGAAGTCGAAGCCAATGACCAGGGTTGAGCCAGCTGGGAGGCTATCGATCGCGTTATACGCGTTCTTGGTGTGCTGCGAAATCGTGATCGGGAGTCCCATTGGTTTGACGAAGGCGTACACAACCACTAGGATCATGACCACGTAGATGATTCTGCGGTCAACGTTACCCATTGTCCGCTCCCCCCTACTCGCCAGTCCCGCCGAAGTGGGCCCGCTCAATGCCAATCAGCACGCGGAGGGCCATGGCGATGCCACCCAGAGTTGCTCCAAGCTGGATGCCACGCATACCGGCGGTGTTGGGGATGTCAAGAATCCAGGTCGTCCACTCTGCCACCCAGCTACCAAGGACAGCTTCGCCGATGGGGGCCTTGCCCAACATGACGATGGCCGCCGCAACAAGAAGGATCGTCGCCTCGAACGTGCGCACGCGGAAGGCGCGATATGCAGCAGACGCGATGTAGAACACAAGAATGGAATACATGGTGGCGTTAAGCGGGACGTTCATGTTGTTGTACATGTTCTTGTAGAGCTGATGCTGCTGGCCGACAACCAAGCTGATGCCCATGAACAGGAACATGGAGGCGATGATAAGGGCGCTGAAGATCCAGCCCTCGCGCTGCTGAGAAACGCGCTTGCTGTGGATGCGGGTCAGGTTGACCACACCCAGAGCGCAGAATAAGGCGCTGGTGATCTGGAACCACAGCGTTACCTCTTTGTTGGCCTCCACGAACCATGTCGGAGCGAGGAAGTTGGCCAGGACGACGATGATGCCGCTAATGAACGTTATTGCTAGTGGCAGTTCTTTACGCACTGACTATACCCCCTCTCTCACTTGTTGAGCAGATCGCGGAGTGCATTGTTCTTCATGGTCGCCATGACGGCGCCAACGACGACGAGCAGCACGCCAGCCATCTTGCCCCAGTCCTGGCCGATAAGGCAGCCCATCAGGACCGGCTCACGGGTCAGGTAGGCGGACGCCGCGTAGATCTCCTCTCCAAGCAGCGCGTAGTCGCACGCCGCGATGAAGAAGGGGATCTGGTGGGTGTTGGCGGTACCGGCGATCTGAATCGAGCCGATCTGCGCGCCGACCTCGGCGAAGATCAGGGACTCGGCCCAGAAGGCGCCGATGAGGATGTTGGCCCGCACTTTCTCGCGGTGCATGATGCCGACGCAGCCTGAGGCGTACCCGAACTGGTCCTCTGAAAGGAACCGAACGTCATCGGGGTTGAAGGCGTCAGACTTGCCCACCTCCGCATAGGCCTGCTTGACGATCTCTTCGGCGATGGAGTACACCACGTTGTTGCGGTTGGTCTGGATCAGGCGGGTGTCGTACTTGGCGCATGTCTTGGCTACATAGCCGAGGATAGACATGGCGGCTAGGGTCTGTGCGTTGTCGACGGCGCCGATACCAGGGGAGTAATGAACCGTGGCGCCCATCTCCGTCGCACGACCGATGGCCTCGTCAAGCGCGTCCAAGCCGGCTACCTTGCGGATGGTCGGGACCTTTAGTCCCTTGCGGGCGCGGGTGATCAGCATCACGACAGAGATGCAGAACGCCAGCTCCAGCACCAACGTAGCCACCAGACCGGGTTTGATGAGGGTCACTATCCTTTCACCTCCTTGAACGAATAACGGGCATAGCATCGCTCGTAGCGTGCGCGGTACGAGTTGGATGCGAATGCCCGCTTCAGAAAAATGGGTTCGCTGGGTCAAGGGTGTAATCCTGCACAAAACCGATACAGCATCAGGAAATTGATAAATAGGACGAGCTAAACGGCAACTTGGCTGAACCTCGGCATGGTGTTCAGAAGTGGGTCTAGAAGTGGATCTTGTACCTGCGGAGGCCGACGTTAAGGACGAGGCCGATAGCGACACAGTTGGCCAGCAGCGAGCTACCCCCGGCGGTGATGAACGGAAGCGGCAAACCGGTGACTGGCATGATGCCCGCGGCCATGCCTACGTTAACCAGCACGTGAAAGGCGATCATCGCTGCACTGCCGGCCGCTAGCAGCGTGCCACCCAGATCCTTGGAGCGCCCGGCAATCAGGACGCATCGCCAGAGCATCACCAAGAACAAGCCAAGCACGATGACGGATCCGATAAAGCCGGCTTCCTCGCCGATTACGGAGAAGATGAAATCGGTGTGGCGCATGGGCAAGAAGTTGAGCTGGTTTTGACTGCCGGCCATCAGGCCCTTGCCAAACCAACGCCCCGATCCGATGGCAATCTGCGACTGGTGGGTGTGATACCCGCTCGACCGCAGGTCTTGCCCAGGCTGGATGAACGTCATAATCCGCCGGAGCTGATACTCCTTGAGCGGTAGCGGCAGGCCAAATCGGTAGTGCAGGAAGATCGCCAGCGCCGCTCCGCCGACCACGCCTCCCGTCAGCCCAAAGAGCACCTTAGGCTCGGCTCCAGCCACGTAGAGCATGCAGAGGAAGATGGCCGCGAAGACGAGCGATGTCCCTAGGTCGGGCTGCCGAAAGACCAACAGCATCGGTAATCCCACGTAGATCACACTCGGCAGCAGGTCACGCATCCGGCTGAGCCTGGCTCCCGAGCCCTCTTCCTTTTCGCGTCCGGCCACAAAACTCGCGAACCCCACGATCATGGCCACTTTGGCGAACTCCGACGGCTGGACCCGCATCGGCCCAATCTGCAGCCACCGCTGGGCCCCATATACCGTTGTCCCTGCCACAAGCACGAAAATCAGTAGAACGAGATTCGCGGCGTATATCCATGGCCCTAGGCGCAGTATCAGGTCATAGTCAATCAACACCGCCAGGAGCATCGCGACCAAGCTTACCGCCGCCCAGGCAACTTGCCGCTTAAGGTAGTACAGATTGTCGCCGCCGACCGGCTGCTGGTGGGTTGCACTGGCGATAAACACGATGCCGATGGCTATGAGGCCGAGAGTCGCGCCAAAGAGCACCCAATCCACGTTACGCAGGTGCCGCCGCAAGGTCATTGCGGCACCTCGGGCGGCCGGAGGCCAAAGTAGGTGCGGACAACCTCTCGTGCTACCGGTGCCCCGGCCAGCGAGCCGCTATCACCGTGCTGGAAGACGATGGCCCACGCGATCTCGGGGTTGTCGTACGGAGCAAAGCCAACAAACAGGCCGTCATTGGGTTTCCGGGAGGTCTGCGCGGTGCCGGTCTTGCCGGCGACCTTGATCGGGAGGTCATAAAACTGCCAATAGCCAGTGCCACCCGGGGCGGTAACCGCGAGCATGCCTTGGCGTACCAGATCGAATGTCGACTGGGAGATCTCGACCGCGTTGGGGACGACCTCCGGCTGAGCCTGCCACAACACGTGACCATCCTGGGTAATCGAGTCAACCAGGTACGGACGGTACCGTACGCCGCTGGTAGCGATGGTCGCGGTATACACAGCGAGCTGCAGCGGAGAGTACTCCTGGCGGCTCTGCCCCATCGCGCACTGGATGTCTTCACCTGGCAGCCAGCTACGGCCCGTAGTGCGCGGCGACCGGCCGGCCCGCTCAAACGGCAGATCGATGCCGGTCTGGCCGTCCAAGCCAAAGTCGGGCGCGTACTTGCTGAGCATATCGACGAGTCCCTTGGTCGGGTCGCTGGCCCGTGCCTTGGCCCTCAGCCGGGCACCCATCTCGAGGAAGTAGACGTTGCAGGACCCCTTGATGGCGTCGATCAAGTTGACGCGGCCGTGTCCTGGGGCGCCGACCCAGCAACCGATGACATCGCTACCGATCCGATACCCGCCGCCGCACCACACCGTATCGCTGAGGTGGGCGATGTCCTCCTCGACGGCGGTAAGCGCTGTCATCATCTTGTAGGTTGAGCCCGGAATATACAGCCCCTGAATGGAGCGGTTGAACTCCTCCAACTGAGGCAGGAACTGCGGGTCGATCCGGCCCGAAGCCGACCAGTTGGGATCAAACGTTGGCAAGCTGGCCATGGCGAGCACACCGCCAGTGCGCACATCGAGCACAACGGCAGCAGCCGAAGTCGCATAGCTCGGGCCCCGCAACCGCCGGATCCGCTCCATATTGTCCACCATCGCCTGCTCGAGGGTCCGCTGGAGCTCGGCGTCAATGGTGAGGTTGAGCTGCAGGCCAGTCTGGAAGGCCTGCTCACGCTCGATCCGCGTTGGCCTGCCCCAGTTGTCGACCTCAACCTCACGGACTCCGTCGACCCCGCGCAGGATGGCGTCGTACTGGCGCTCTAACCCAATCAGGCCGATGATGTCGTCAACCTGGTAACCGGTGGGCTCCAATCCCGCCGCCATCATTATGGAGGCGTATGAGCCGGCTTGGTTTGTCAATGACTGCCGTTGCGCCTCTGTGTTGAGGAAACCGACTCTCCCAAGCACGTGGGCGGCGAGGTTGCCGTAAGGATACTCCCGGATCGGCACGACCTCGATCACCAGGCCGGGCAGCTGGTGCCGGTGCTCCTCCAACATGGAGTGCTCTTGGGCGCTGATGTCGTTCTTAAGCCTGATCGGCCGAAACCACTGGCCGCGGTGCCGCTGGAGGAGCGTGCGGATCCGACCTCGCTCCAGGCTGAGGATATCCTCGAGAGTCGCGAGGGTTTCGTCTGAGTAATCGTGGCCCATGTAAATCAGCGACGCCGTGAACGCCGGCCTGGTCGTGGCAAGCAGCTCGCCGTTGCGGTCGACTATCTCGCCGCGCGGCGCGGTAAGTGAGACCAGCCGGATGCGGTTGCCGCGCGACAGGGCCTCGTAGTAAACGCCCCGGACGATCTGCAGGTAGCCGACCCTGCCCAGCACCAGCAACAAGGACAGGGCCATGACCAGCAGGACAAGGTTGAGCCGCCGCTCAAGCCCCTGCTGCTCGCCGCCGGCCATCGCCTGGCGCAGCGCAATCATCTGATCTCACCTCCCCCCGTCGCAAGGGATGGCGGCCGCCCGCCGCCAGCATCCACCTCAAGCTCAGTCCTCGGCGCGCTCCCGCAGCCGCAGTCGTTTGTAGGCGAGAGCGTACAGGATCGGAACCAGTAGCGCGCTATACAGGCCGACCGGCACACCGACTACCGTCAGCGAACGAATCACGTCGAAGCGCACCCCCAGCATCCAAGCGCCAGCGCCGTAGAAGGCGCTCGACGCTGTGCCTAGCAGCAGTGCGATCGCCGACAGGACCAACAGGTTTTCGCGAAACACACGCCTCGCGAGCAGGCCGGCGATGGCTGCCGTGAGCGCCAGAGCCACAGCCGTCAGCCCGATGAGCCTGCCGGCGATGATGTCGGCGCCAAACCCCAGCGCGCCTCCCCAAAGCGCGCCCGGCAGTGGCCCCCGCAGCAGCCCGGCGGTAATCGCCACCGCAAGCAGCAGATCTGGCGCGGTCTGCTGGTAGCCAAACACCGCAGATAGTGTCAGCTGGCCAAACATGGCCCCGCAGTATAAGGCCAGGAGAGCCCACCAACTCACGGTACCGCCTCCTGTCGCGCTCGGGCTGCTCTATCTCGGCAACAAAACGAATACTTCTTCAAGCCGCCGGAAGTCTACTGCCGGCATAACCTCAGCTATCGTTAGCAAACCTTGCTCGCCGTGGGTGACGCGGGCCACAGTACCCACTGGCAGACCGCGCGGGAAAATATCGCCCAAGCCTGACGTGAGCACCATGTCTCCTGTGACAACGTCGGCATCGCGGGAAAACAGCTTCATCTGGCACCAGCCGGAGAAAGACGCGTTGCCAACCAAGGCTCCCGGCTCCCGGGAACGGATGATTTCAGTGCCGACACCGCTCTGGGGATCAGCCAGCAGAAGAACGGTGGCTGTGTGCGGGGTGACGCGGACGATACGTCCGACCAGGCCCATTTGGGTAACAACGGTCTGGCCCGTGGCCACGCCGTGGGCGGAGCCGCGGTCGATCTCAACCGTACTAAACCAGTTGGACAAACTGCGGCCCATCACGCGGGAGGCCAGGGCTCCGTACTCAGGCGGTGCGGCAAAGTTGAGCATCTCGCGCAAACGCGCGTTCTCCTGCTCGTACTCAGCCACGCGGGGCTCGAGGGAGGCGAGCCGCTCCAACTCGGCCCGCAGGCGCGCATTCTCCGAGCGAAGGTCCTTTAGCTCTGCGAGCGACTCCCAGGTACCGCGCAGGGACTGACCCATACGAAACGCTGCCTGCTGAATGGGAGCGAGAATCTCCAGGACCCGTTGCTCCGCAAACGAAATGTGCTCGCGGTAATACGCGGTCATGCTGGCGATGAGCACCAGAATGACCACTGCCGTCACGCCCGTGAGCAAGTGTCGATGTCGCGCCCAGGCGGTCACTTGCCTATACCCCCTGCCCCCCACGGCCCAAACGTGGTTGTATGTGTAGGACCGGGCCTAGCTCGCGTACCTTCTCAGCCGCTGCGCCACCAGCCTCAGGATTCGCTGATCCTCTACGGTTTTGCCTGCCCCCTGCACCACAGACAGCAACGGCTGCTCGGCCAGGATCACCGGCATGCCCGTCTCCTCCGCCACCAGTTTATCAAGGCCCTTGAGCAACGAGCCGCCGCCGGTCATGACAATACCCTGATCAATAACGTCTGACGCCAACTCGGGGGGAGTCCGTTCCAAAGTCACCTTGATGGCCTCTAGGATCGCCGCTACCGGCTCGGCCAGAGCTTTGCGGATCTCCTCGGACGTTACTGTGATGCTCTTGGGTAAGCCGGCCACCAGGTCGCGGCCGCGCAACTCGATGGTCTCGCTGTCTGCCACGCCCGGGAAGGCCGAGCCCAGCTTGACCTTGACCATCTCCGCGGTCTGATCGCCGATGGCGAGGTTGTACGTCCGCTTGATGTACGAGACGATCGCCTCGTCCATCTCGTCCCCCGCCACGCGGATAGACCGTGAGGTGACAATACCGCCGAGGGAGATGACGGCGACCTCCGTCGTGCCCCCGCCGACGTCGACAACCATGTTGCCGCGCGGCTCTTCTATTGCGATGCCGGCGCCGATCGCCGCTGCCAGGGGCTCCTCAACTGGAAACACCTGACGCGCTCCCGCCTGCATCGCGGCGCCCTCTACGGCGCGCCGCTCCACCTCCGTGACCCCCGTTGGGATGGCGACGACAACTATCGGCCGCTGCAACAGCGGGCTGCGCGCATGCGCCCGCCGGATGAAGTACCGCAACATGGTCTGCGTAACCTCAAAATCGGCGATGACCCCGTCCTTCATCGGCCTGACGGCCACGATGTTGCCGGGGGTGCGGCCGATCATCCGCTTGGCCTCGTTGCCGACGGCCAGCACCGCACCGCTGTCGCGGTGCAACGCCACCACCGACGGCTCCTGGAGAACTATCCCCTTGCCTTTGACATAGACGAGGGTGTTTGCCGTACCGAGATCGATGCCCATGTCCCGTGAGAACATGGAATGAATGAAGCCGAACATGGCTTACCCCTTCCTCGGGTCTGCAGCTTTCATTGTACCCCTTGCCAAAGCCCACCTATGCCGCTCTCGCGGCAGCTGACGAACCTGCCGTCCCCGATGATGATGTGGTCCAGTATCCCGATGCCTAGCACGCGCCCAGCCTCAACCAAGCGCCTGGTGCAGTTGATGTCGGCCTCGCTGGGAGTTGGGTCGCCGCTGGGGTGATTATGGAGCAGGATCACCGCCGCAGCGCTGTATCGCACCGCAGCCTTGAATATCTCCCGCGGATGGACCAGTGAAGCATCAAGACTGCCAACCGCGATCAATTCGGACGCAAGCAGCTGGTTCTTGGTGTCCAGCAGCAAGGCCATGAAGTGCTCCCGGTCCAGAAGGCGCATGTGCTGACACACCAAGTCCACAACGTCCTGAGGCGAACGAATGGCAGGTTTGCTGATCCGCGCTCCCGCCGCCCGCCTGCCAAGTTCAAGACCGGCAACGATCCGGCACGCCTTTGCCGGACCGATCCCGGGGACCATGCTCAGATCGATTGCCCCGGCGCTGCCAAGCGATGCAAGGGCACCGTTGCCGGGCTCAAAGCCAGCTCCGGCGCGACCGTAGTGCGCCAGCAAAGCTTGGGCCAGACCCAGGGCGCTGCGCCCCTCGGCATTGCCAGATCCCAGTAACAAAGCCAACAACTCCGCCGCCGACAGAGCTCCCGCTCCAAGCCGCAACAGCCTCTCGCGCGGCCGCTCGTCCTGCGGCAAGTCCCTGATCCGAGTATCCAATTGCGCGACGCCCCCGCCTCCAGTTATTAGGCGGTCTACCAGGCGTCAGCTACGTCGTACCCATGCTGGAGCAGCAGCCGTCCGAGCAGCGACAGCGGCAGCCCGACCACGTTGAAGTAGCAACCGTCAATGCGCTCGATAAACAGCGACCCAAGCCCCTGCACCGCGTAGGCGCCGGCCTTGTCCGTCGGCTCTCCTGTAGCTACGTACCGGCGGATCATCTGCTCCGTCAGCGGGGCGAAGGTCACCGCCGTGCGCTCCGCACCGCTCGGAGCCTTGCCGGTCAAGGGATCGAGCACCATCACACCGGTGAATACCTCATGCGTCCGGCCCGCGAGGCAACGGAGCATGTCCACAGCGTCCTCGGCATCAACCGGCTTACCCAACACTACCCCATCCACCCGGACGATCGTATCGGCGCCGATGATCAATAGCCTCGACCCTGAGGCAGGCTCTCGGCCACCGCCACTGCCGCCGTTGCTCAGTCTTGCCGCAACGGCGTCGACCTTGGCCTGGGCCAATGCTACCACCTGATCCGCGATATCCCGGTCAGTGCCCTGAACAACCGGCGCCTCATCTACCTCGGGGGTGACGACATCGAAGTCGAGCCCCATTTGGCTGAGAAGCATCCGTCGACGCGGTGACGCCGAGCCAAGGATCAGTCTCGGCATCCTGTGATTATCACCGGCAGCCTGCTCGTTGTTTGTCACCAGCTAAGAGCGCCTCCTAGCCTATTCTTTCCCGCCATGAGACCACCTGCGGGAGCATTCCGTAAGCTTATGGTAAATTCCTCCATCGGAGCCCCGCGCCACTAGCGGCCCCAGGCAGACTTGAGCGAGTGGTAGGTCGTTCTGGTCCGTTGCGCATCGTACATATTGAGGATGACCAGAGGTTGCTCGGCCGCCTCCACGAAGATGTACGGCCCTTGCGCTCTGTGCAGGACCAGCCGGCACCGCCCGAGGCCCTCCACCTCGTAGTCGCCTTTGCGGATCTCGCCCAGGCCGGCGCCGTTGACCTTGCGGCCGACACGAGGCATGGTTTCATGGAGAGTGATGGCAGTCACGTCAGCGAGGTTGCGGGTCACACCGTATTGTCCGGTGATGATGACCGCGCCGTCCCTGATGACCACCTCTGCCTCTTGCCGCGTGCCGCGCATGAGCCAGACGACAAAACCGATGGTCACTGCTGTGATCAGCAATCCGGCGATGATAGCAGCAGCAGGACTACCGCGAGAAGCCGAACGTCGCGCCAATCTGATCTCCTCCCTTGACCTTGGGGACCGCGCGCCCCCCCGACATGCTCGCTAGGGCCGGGCCGGCTCGACCGGACTACCGCCAAGCCATCGGTACAGCGCGTTGCCGCGCGTCAACAGCGCCGCATGGGCCGCTATCCCGGTAACAGCACCGGTAGGGAGCGAGCCGAGCAGCATGTACGGCAAATAGGCGAGCAGCCCGTAATGGCGCACGATCGCGGCCGCCAGCGTGAGCTGGACCAAGTTGTGCACTAGCGCGCCAAACAGGCTGATGCCGACGATGCTAAAGCGCCGCCGCCCGGCGGCTGCCAAAGCGGCCATGCCGAGGGTGCTGGCGAGCCCAGCTCCGAAGCTGAGGATGAAACCGAAGCCCAGAAAGGTGCCTCCCACGAGCGAGCCCAGCAGTGTGCGCAGCACAACGAGCGATATCGCCGCGCGTAGCCCGAGGGTCACCAGGCAAACCAAGCCGACGATGTTGGCCAGCCCCAGTTTGGCGCCGGGAGCGGGCAAAGGCGGCGGGAAGGATCCCTCAACCACGTGCAGGACGACCGCCATTGCCACGAGCAGGCTAAACTGGGTGACCCTGCGGGTAGCTGGGCTTGCCGAGCTGCCCGAGCCGTTCACCGTGGCGCCTCCAGCAGGGGTTGCAGGCCGCCGGTTACTTGCACCTGCCCATCGTTGGTATACATCACTGCCTCAAACCCCAACGACCGTACCAGCGCAAGGCCGTCCTGCGGGCCGAGGACGAACGCCGCCGTTGAGACTGCATCGGCCTCCATGCCGGTCGGCGCCACGATGGCGATGGAGATCATCGCCGTCGCGGGCCATCCTGTGTGCGGATCGATGACATGGTGATACGTCTCGCCGTCTTGGACAAAGAAACGCTGGTAGTCGCCGGACGTTGCGATGCTGCGCTCGGTAAGCGGCATGATCCCCAGCAGCTCCGTGGTATCCCGCGGGTGCTGCAGGCCGATCCGCCATGGCTGGCCATCGGGGCGGAGGCCAAGGCCATAGACGTTGCCTCCTACGTCGATCAGGGCCGACGTGACACCGTGGTCGCGCAGCACGGCAGCCACCCGGTCGACCGCATAGCCCTTGGCGATGCCTCCCAGGTCAACGGCCATGCCGGCGTCGAGTAGCTCGGCCTGATTTGTCGCCGTATCGACGCGCAGGCGGCGGTAATCAACCCGCGCCAAGGCGGCGGCAAGATCGCCCGAGGTCGGAACCTGTTGCTCCTCCACGTCGGGCCGGAAGCCCCACGCGTCCACCAACGGGGCGACGGTGGCATCGAATGCTCCGCCGGATAGCTCGGCGATGCGCTGGGCTGCGGTGAGGACGAGGATGGTTTCGGCATCAAGGTCCACCGGCCCGCGTCCCGCCGCATCGTTTAGCCGGCTCACATCGCTACCGGGGATGTTGTACGAGAACAGCCGCTCGACCCGGTCAAGCTCGTCAAGTGCAGCGTCGAGGGCCACGGGAGCCCTGGGCCCGGCCGCGCGCAGGCTGACAAAGGTGCCCATGACCAGCCCCGACCGCTCGTGGATCGCCGACTCGCGCTGGACCTGGTAGCGGTAGAACAGGCCGAAGGTCAAAAAAACCAGCACCAGAATCGCTAGCGCCAGGCGTGAGGTCCTGTTGTCACGCCCGGCGCCACCGGATGTTGTCATAGTGTTATCACCGTTGACTTGGATTGGGTCGCCGCGCCGGCGCCCTATGCCGTGACCGACCGGTCCTGACCCTCGGCGCTCGCCGTGAACTGCTGCGCCTCACTCGCGGGTGGAGCCGCCAGGTCGACGATTGTCTTCATCGGGCACTTGGCGATTGCCGGGCTCAGATCTAACTGCTTGCTGTGATCAGCGACGGCCAGGTTGTCGGCGATAATGTACCCATCTGGCACCGCGCGCGAGCATGCCCGGCACGCGATGCACGCCACCTTGCAGTACCGGCGGGCCACGGCGCCGCGGTCCTTGTTGCGGCAGAGCACCTGCACGCCGTGCGAGACGGGATGGAGCTCGATGAGGGCGCGAGGGCACGCGACCACGCACTTGCCGCATCCGGTGCAACGCTCCCGGTCAACGATCGGCAGACCCTCGGGACCCATGTATATGGCGTCAAACGGGCACACGGTGACGCAGGAGCCAAAGCCGAGACAGCCGTACGAGCACTGGGTGTGGCCCAGCTTGCCCGCCACCTGCGGGATCACCGCGGCACGGCACTCCGCGATACCGTCGTACATGTACCGGCCGCTGACCTTCCCGGCGCCGCCGCCGCAGTGGACCACCGCGACCTTGCGCTCGGCCGCCTCGCCGGCCTCCTGACCCATGATCTTGGCAATTGCAGCAGAAACCGTGGGGCCGCCCACCGGGCACGCGTCGCACACGGCATCACCGCGGACGATCGCCTCCGCCAGCCCGCTGCAGCCGGGATAGCCGCATGCGCCGCACTGGGCGCTCGGCAGCGCCTCTAGGATCTGCTCGACCCGGGGGTCGATGGGCACGGCGAACACGCGCGACGCCACGGCCAGCAAGCCGCCGAACAGCACCCCAATTGCTCCCAGACTGAGTATGGCCTCAAGCACTCCAACTCACCCCACTATCGGACAAAGAGCGTTTTGAACATGCCCTGGAATCCGAAGAATGCCAACGACATCAACCCGGTGCCGATCAGGGCGGTCGGGAAGCCCTGCAGCGGCTTGGGAATCGGCGTGATCTCCCAGCGCTCGCGCACGCCGGCAAAGAGGATCACGGCCAGGCTCCACCCGAGTGCGCCGGCGATACCGTTGACCACGCTCTCGACAAACGAGTAGTTGTTGCGGATGGACAAGATCGCGACGCCGAGAACCGCGCAGTTGGTGGTGATCAGCGGCAGATAAATGCCGAGAGCTTGGTATAGTCCCGGGCTCGTCTTTTGCATGACCATCTCCACGAACTGCACCAAGGCCGCAATGACCAGGATGAACGATACCGTCTGCAGGTAGCCAAGCCCGAACGGCTCCAACACGGCGTTCTGGACGACCCAGGTTACCGCCGAAGCCACCGTCATCACGAAGATAACTGCCATACTCATCCCGGCGGCCATGTCGACGCGCTTGCTGACGCCGACGAACGGGCACAAACCCAGGAACCTGGCGAAGACCAGGTTGTTGACGAAGATACCGCCGATGAGAATCGCCACAAAGGTCACGGGCAAACCCTCCTCTGCCGCGCCGCCGAGCGGGCCTGCAGCGTGTTGAGCAAGCCTAGCAGCGCGCCTAGGGTGATGAACGCGCCGGGCGGCAGGATCATCACGATTGCCGGATCAAAGCCCAGGCCCGTGGGACCGAACAACGCTGTGCCGGCCAGCACGATGTTGCCGGTGCCCAGGAACTCACGGATTGCTCCGACCACGATCACGGCAATCATGAAGCCCAAGCCGCTGCCGATGCCGTCGGCTGCGGCCAGCAGCACGGAGTTCTTGGAGGCAAATGCCTCCGCCCTGGCCATGATGATGCAGTTAACCACGATCAAGGGGATGAAGATCCCCAGGATGGCGTACATCTCCGGCATGTATGCGTGCATTACGAGGTCCACGATGGTCACGAACGTGGCAATGACCACGATGAAGCACGGGATGCGGATCTTAGACGGGATCACGCCCCGGATCAACGAGATGATCACGTTGGAGCAGGTCAGCACAAAGATGACCGCGAGCCCCATCCAGAACCCGTTCTCGGCGGCTGTCGTCACGGCCAGGGCTGGGCACAGGCCCAAAACCAGGCGGAACACAGGGTTTTCGCGGACGATGCCGTTGGATATCGTGTTGACTAAGCTCTTCATGCCCGGTCCTCCTTCCCCGGCCTAGTTGCGCGGCGGCAGCTTGCTGTAGAGCTTGATCGCGTTGTTGATGGCTTCCACCGCGCCCCGGCTGGATACCGTGGCTCCGGCCACCGCCTCCACCTGACCCGGACCTGCGGTACCCGTGGTCACTGTCAGCGGGCTGGCGGGCTTGCCGGGGAACTGATTGATAAACCTGGGCTGCGTGATCAGCGTTCCCAGGCCCACCGTCTCGCCGGCCAGATCGACCAGCACGACACCGGTGATGTTGCCGTCTTTGCCGAAACCGACGACTGCCGTGATCGGGCCGCCGTAACCCTTGCCCGTCGCCGCGATGGCGACGCCCGTCAAGGTATCCTCGGTCCACGCCCAGTACAGGTCAGTCGCGCCCTCTAAATCAGGGTCCTGTGCGCGTAGCTGGGCGGCAAGCTCCGGATCCTCCATGATCGAGGCGGGCGCAGGGAACAGCTGCTGTGCGCCCTGCAGCTTGAGAGCCGCCAGGCGGTCGGTGCCGCCGCCGGCCAGCGACCGGTACATCGCCGCAGCCGAGTTGACGGCACGCAGCACGGCCGACGACGAGATCGTAGCGGCGGCGATCGCCTGGACTTGGCGGTCGCCTGACGCCGGACCCTTGGTCAACTCAAGCGGTGCCGATGCATCCTTGCGCAAAAACTGGCCCAGGAAGCTGGCCTCCTTGATCTTGGCGCCCAGGCCGGGCGTCTCGCCGGCCGAGCTGATGATCTTGACGCCAGTGACCCGGCCGTCCTTGTCGATGCCGACCATCAGGTCGACCGGCCCACCGTATCCGGTGACCGACACGCCGAAGGCAGCGCCAACCGGTCCAGTCAGACCGTCGGCGATGTACAGCTCGGTCAGGTCTTGGAGGATCGGATCCTTGGCCTGGGCCTCCGCCAGCGCCTCCGGTTGAGCCACGAAGGCGATCGCGTCCGGCATGACCTCGCGCAGCGCCGCCTCCTTGGCCTGGACAACCTGGGCCGCGATCTGCCCTGCGGTAAGCTGATTGGTGTAAGCCAACGCGCCCGCGGCGACTACGGTGATCAGGCCCAACACTGCTGCTAGCCTCAGGATGTAGCTCATGCCTTTTTCACCAACCCAAAGCGGCGTGGCTCGGTGACCCTGTCGATGAGCGGCGTAGCGACGTTCATCAGCAGGATGGAGTACGAGACGCCTTCTGGATACCCGCCCCACAGGCGGATCAGCACGGTCAGGATGCCGCACCCGATGCCCATCACCAGTCGCCCCTTGGGCGTTACCGGCGAAGTAGTGTAATCGGTCGCCATGAAGAACGCGCCCAAGATCAGGCCACCGGCAAGCACGTGGGCGATCGGATCGCCCGTGCCAAGTCCCTGCGGCCCGAAAATCCAGGTCATAATCGCGACTGTGCCGATGAAACCGACCGGGATGTGCCAGTCGATGACCTTGCGCCACAGCAGGTATATCCCGCCGATCAGCAGGGCCAGCGCCGAGGTCTCACCAAGGCTCCCCGGGATGCGCCCGATGAGCATATCAAGATAGCTCGGCAGAGGGAGGCCCGCCACACCCTTGGGGACCAGCGTCGCCAACGGCGTAGCAGTGGCTACCATGTCGAACGGGCGGACCCAGTTGGTCATGTGCACTGGCCATGCCGCAAGCAGCAAGGCCCTGGCGGCGAGCGCCGGGTTGAGGAAGTTGCCGCCCAGCCCTCCGAACATCACCTTGACCACCAGCACCGCGAACGCCGACCCGATCACCGGTAGCCACAGCGGCACGCTGGGCGGGATGTTGAACGCCACCAGCAGTCCAGTAATGGCGGCCGATAGGTCGTTAACCGTGGTCTTGCGCTTGCCCAGCACTGCTACGGCATGCTCCGCGAGCACCGCGGAGGCGACGGCCGCGAACATCACCCCGAGCGCCCGCATGCCAAACAGCCAGGCCGCGACGCCGGCAGCCGGAGCCAGGCCGATGAGCACGTCGCCCATCAGCCGCTGAGTGGTCTCACGGGTCTTGAGATGCGGTGACGATGAAACGATCAGCAGATCTGACCCGGCCGGAGCAATCTCAGCCACAAAACCAACCCCCTCGGAGCCCGGCTACTTGCTTGCCGCAGCGGCTTGAGCGGCTTGTTGCCGCCGCCGCGCCGTTATCTCGCCCTTGCTCAGCCTGATCGCCTGAACCAAGGGCCGCCGGGCCGGACAGATATAAGAACAGCAGCCACACTCGACGCAATCCATAGCGCCGAGGCGCTCGGCCTCTTCGTGCATGCCACGCTCGCCGTATGCCGCGATCCAGAGCGGCGCAAGGTGCATCGGGCAGCCCTCGACGCAACGCCCGCACTTGAGGCAGGGACCCACCACGTCGGCAGGCGTCTCATCGCGGCTGAGGCACAGGATGCCGGAGGTGCCTTTGGTCACCGGTACGTCCAGGGTCGCCTGCGCGATGCCCATCATGGGCCCGCCGCTGATGACCTTGCCGGCCTGCTTGCTGAGGCCGCCGCACTGCTCAATCAGATCGGCGAAAGACGTGCCGATACGAACCCTCAGGTTGGCCGGCTTAGCCACGGCCGATCCGGTTACGGTGACGACGCGCTCATACAGCGGTGTCCCAGCGGTGATCGCCCGCGCCACCGCACCCGCGGTCGCGACGTTGTTGACGACGACGCCGACATCCAAGGGCAGCCCGCCGGAGGGCACCTCGCGCTGCGTGCAGGCCCAGACCAGCTGCTTCTCGGACCCCTGTGGGTACTTGGTGTGCAGCAGGACGATCTTGACGTCCAGATCGCCGGCGGCCCCGGCCTCGATCGCGCGGCGCATGGCGTCGACCGCATCGGGCTTGTTGTCCTCGATGGCCACGAGGCCGCGGCTTGCGCCGCAGGCACGGGCGAGGGCGCGCAGGCCGAGAAGGATATCGTTGGTTTCCTCAAGCATCACCCGGTGATCCGCCGTCAGGAACGGCTCGCACTCCGCGCCGTTGAGCAACACGACCTCGATCGGCTTATCCTTGGGCGGGGTTACCTTGACGGATGTCGGAAACGCCGCGCCACCCAGGCCAACGATGCCTGCCTCGCGGATGATCTTGCGCAGATCGTCGGGAGAAAGCGCCTCAAGCGACCCTGCGCCGGCGAGGGACGGGTCGGGGGTATCCTGGCCGTCGGACTCGATGACCACGGCGAGAGACACTCCCATCGCCGGATGGGGGCGACTGTCAATGGCAACCACCTTGCCCGACACGCTCGCGTGCACGGGAGCGGAAACGAACGCTTGGCTGGAGCCGATCAGCTGGCCGAGATACACCGTGTCGCCGGCCTTGACCAGCGGCTCGCACGGCGCGCCGGTGTGCTGATGCAGCGGAATGACCACCGTCTTGGGCGGCGCCGCATCAATGATCGGCTTGCCTTCTGTCGACTCCTTGCTATACAGCGGGTGGATCCCGCCGCGAAAGCTCTTACCTGTGGCCATCGTCGCAGTACCTCCTCGTGCGGTACACAACCCCGGAACGTTTCGGACTTCGACAAGCGTGCAATGTGTCCTGCACTTTTTGTTGTCATGGCATTATAACGCCGGGCGTCGGCTTGTTTCCATAACGCCCGGCAAGCAAACTCTGGTATGGCTAGCGCCAGCTGCCGCACACGCGGCCAAAGGTTACCAAGAAACGCATGTATTCGGTCATGGCGCGCGGGTACTTGGCGACTCCGCTGCTCGCGACCGCTGCCAGCTCAACTGCCGCCGCGTCGGCCATGTTAACCAAGCCCAGCAATACGTCGTGCCGCTCACGCAGGTCGGCCGGCGCCGTAAGCCCGGCCAATGCCCCGCGTACCTTGCCTGCTGCAGTGTTGACCGCCGCGAGCTGACCAGCCAGCGCCTCCGCGCTCATGCCGGAAGTCGCGTAGCTGTTGTAGGCGGTGCCGATGACGGCCGCAAGGCTGGACAGCCCGTCGACGGCCTCGCGGAAACCAGACAGATACGTCGTGGACGCCGCCTGGATCGTGATGTCCATGGCCGAGGTCGTCACGGTGTTGATAAACGCCTCGTTATATCCGGCCGTCTTGGATCGGGCCAGCAGCGCATCGGCAGCCTCACGGGCCGGCACCATGGCGCTGCGCACGCGGTAGAGCTTGTCCGTGCCTGACGTTGGCTCAAAGACCAGGGCCGGCAGGCCCTTCTCTTCTGCCTGGCGCGCGGCGGCCTCCGCCGTGCCGAGCTCGGAGAAAGCACCGAGCTGAACGGTGTGATACGTGCGGGCTTGGACCGTGATCCTGGTCGATGGCGTGGTACCCGGCGGGGTGGTCGTCCCTGGTGGAGTCGTCGTGCCGGGTGTGGTCGTGCCCGGCGTGGTAGTGCCTGGGGTGGTGGTGCCGGGCGTCGTCGTGCCAGGGGTAGTCGTGCCTGGTGTCGTGGTCCCAGGGGTCGTAGTTCCCGGGCCAGGGATGACCGGTCCCGACGTACCGCCGGGCGGCGACGATGGGGGCGTAGTAGCCTCGATCAGCGAGCGAATTATGTAAGTACCAAAGAGGCCGCCCACGATCAGGCCGGCCACGGCCAATGCGACAAATAACAGCGGCAATCCTAACTGCGAACCTCTCGGCTCACGCCGGCGTCCTGACCTATGCACGTCGGCAACCTCCCAGCCGGGGATATGGCCCTGGTTTGGGCCTTGCCTTGTGTTCTGGGGCGCAGAGCAACAAACCTGCAGGGGCGAGGCGCCGACGCCGCTCTTGCCTCATTGGCGCGGCTGGGGTCGCGGGCACGCGAGGCGCCGACGCCGCTCTTGCCTCATTGGCGCGGCTGGGGTCGCGGGCACGCGAGGCGCCGACGCCGCTCTTGCCTCATTGGCGCGGCTGGGGTCACGGGCACGCGAGGCGCCGACGCCGCTCTTGCCTCATTGGCGCGGCTGGGGTCACGCGCCGGGTGAGGCTGCGAGCGGCGCAGCACCTCGCTGTGGATGTGTGGGTCCAGTTGACCGACATCTGGCGGGCTCGGTTGATCTGCCTGCTGGGGAGGGTCACAGGCTCACCAGGATCAGGCGGTAACCGGGGCCTGCGGCCCCGCTCCACCCGATGACCCAGTGAAAATCTGACACCCAGGGTGGGTTAGGGCCGATCTGTTTGCCGGGGAGGGTCACAGACTCACCAGGATCAGGCGGTAACCGGGGCCTGCGGCCCCGCTCCACCCGATGATCCGGTGAAAATCTGACACCCAGGGTGGGTTAGGGCCGATCTGTTTGCCGGGGAGGGTCACAGACTCACCAGGATCAGGCGGTAACCGGGGCCTGCGGCCCCGCTCCGCCCGCTGACCCGGTGAGAATCTCACACCCAGGGTGGGTTAGGGCCGTTCTGCCCGCCAGGGAGGGTCACAGACTCACCAGGATCATGTGGTAGCCGGGGCCTGCGGCCCCGCTCCGCCCGATGACCCGGTGAGAATCTGACACCCAGGGTGGGTTAGGGCCGACCTGCGTGCAGGGGAGGGTCACAGACTCACCAGGATCAGGCGGTAACCGGTGACGACGTCACCGCTCCGCCCGATGACCCGGTGAGAATCTGACACCCAGAGTGGGCTAGGGCCGACCTGCCTGCCGAGAGGGTCACAGACTCACCAGGATCAGGCTGTAACCGGTGCCAGGCGGCCCCGCTCCGCCCGATGACCCGGTACAGATCCGCCACCCACACAGCAATATGGGTCCCGTACACCCCAAGCAATGCGCTGCGCCGCTCGCAGCCGCGCAATGGGGCTAGGGCGGCGTCATCGACCCGCGGTCTCCCAGCAAGTAGGTCCGCGCGGCCCCGACCAAGTAAAAAGAGCCAGTCACCAAGAGCATGTCGTCGGAGGCCGGACGGAGGCGCGCCAGCCCGGCGTCCAGCGCTCGCCCGATTTCGGGCTGTTCCTCAGCGGCGAGCCCCGGAAACCGCTCGCGGAGCAGCGCCGCCATGGCGGCAGCCGGCATGGCCCGTGGGGCGAACGGCACCGTCGTGACAACGGCGGCCGCCAGCAGTGGGATGAGGGAGGCGAACGACTCGGCCTGAGCGTGATCCGCCAGCGAGCCGAGCACGGCGACCACCCGCCGCCCCGCAAACACCTCGCGGAGCGCCGCAGCCAAGGCCCTGATGGAGTCCTGATTGTGGGCGCCGTCGAGCAGGATCAGCGGCCGGCGCGACAGGACTTCGAGACGTCCGGGCCAGGACAGGCCGGCGATGCCGGCGCCGATCTGTGCGGCATCGAGCGCCAAGCCCCCGCGCTGCGCGGCGGCGCGGGCGGCCATCAGCGCTACGGCCAAGTTGTCGGCCTGGTGGCGCCCGATGAGGGGCAGGTGGAGGTTGGGGAGGGTTTCGCCTGGTAGAAGCACCGTTACTCTGGCTCCCTGCTCGTCCATGCGCTCAATGTGCCGGTCAAAGTCGCGCCCGAGGGCAAGCCACTGGGCGCCGAGCGCCGCGGCCTGAGCGTCAACGACCTGTGCCGCCTCCGGCGGGAGCGCGCCGGTAACGACGACGCCGCCAGGCCGGATGATGCCGGATTTTTCGTGGGCGATGTCGGCCAGGGTTGGCCCGATCCGCTCGACGTGGTCGAGGCCGACAGTGGAAACCACGCTGGCAAGCGAGCCCGGTATCGCGTTGGTTGCATCGCTGCGGCCGCCCATGCCCGCCTCCAAGGCGATCAGCTCCGCGCCCGACTGCTGGTAATAGAGGCAGGCCAGGGCGGTCACGGCTTCGAACTCGGTCGGCTGATCCCAGCCTTGGCCGGCCATCGCCTCGATCGCCGCCGCGACCTCCGGTACAAGAGATCCCAACGCTCCTGGCGGGAGCTCCTCACCGTCGAGCACGATTCGCTCCGCAAACCGCTCCAGGTACGGCGAGACGAACCGGCCGGTACGGTAGCCTGCCGCCCGGAAGACGGCCGCGACCATCGCGGCGACCGAGCCCTTGCCGTTGGTGCCGGTGATATGAACCGTCCGCAGCCCGCGCTCAGGATGCCCGAGGCGGCGCAGCAGCTCGCTGATCCGGTCGAGGCCCGGCTTGGGCCGCGCCCCGGGCCGGAACAGCCCGTGCAGGTACTCTAGCGCCTGCGGATCCTGCCAGCTGACCATGGTCGGCGGCCGGTGGTCAGCCCTGCCTCAGCAGGGCCAAGCGCTGCTCCAGCCGCTGGGCGGAGTCGGCCGCAGCCGCTTCCTTGTCACGTTCCTTGGCGACCACGTCGGCGGGGGCGCGGGCAATGAAGTCCGGATTGGCCAGCTTGGCCTGGGAGCGCTCGAGCTCGCGCCGCGCCTCCTCCAGCGCCTTCTCGAGGCGGGCCGTCTCCCGCTCAAGGTCGATGAGGCCCCGCAATGGCAGATACACTTCCAGGCCAGGCAGGATCGCCGACCCAGACTGCGGCGGCTTGGCATCCTCGACAGCAGTCACCGCCAGGTCGCCCACAGCCGCCAAGGCACCGATGTATCCGGCGGCGGACCCGAGCAACCCGCGGCGAGCGGAGTCGGGGCACTGGATGATCACGTCGGCGCGCTTGCCGAGCGGCACGTTCATCTCCGCCCGGATGTTGCGCACCGCGCGGATCACGTCCATCACCAGCGCCATATCGGCCTCGGCGGCCGGATCGTCCCACCGGGCGGCCGGCTCGGGCCACTTGGCAATGATCAGGCTGGGGCCGTCGTGGGGCAGGGCCTGCCAGATCTCCTCGGTCACGAACGGCATGATGGGGTGCAGGAGGCGCAGCAGTTGGTCGAGCACCGCGGTAAGCACTGCACGCGCCGTGGATTTGGCCTGCGCGCATTCGCCATAGAGCCGTCCCTTGGCCAGCTCGATGTACCAGTCGCAGAACTCGCCCCAGATGAACTCGTACAGAGCTCGCGCGGCCTCGCCGACCTCGTACTTCTCCAGCAGCCCCGAGACAGTCCGGATGATGCCGTTGAGCCGCGACAGCATCCACCGGTCGGCCAGCTCAAGCTGCTCCGGGGGCGGCAGCGGCGAGCCGGCGCGGTCCTCGTCCGGGTCGAGATTCATCAGCACAAAGCGTGAAGCGTTCCACAGCTTGTTGGCGAAATTGCGCGCGGCCTCGACCTTCTCGAAGGACAGGCGGGTGTCGCCGCCGGGGCTCACGCCGACCACGGTGGCGAACCGGGTCGCGTCGGCGCCGTACTTCTCGATCACCTCAAGCGGGTCGATGCCGTTGCCCAGGGACTTGGACATCTTGCGTCCCTCGGCATCGCGCACCATGCCGTGGATCAGCACGTCCTCAAACGGGCGCTCGCCGAGGAAGTGCAACCCGAGGGTGACCATTCGCGCGACCCAAAAGAAGAGGATATCGTAGCCGGTCGACAGCACGCTCGTCGGGTAGAAGTAGGCCAGATCCTCCGTCTGGTCGGGCCAACCGAGCGTCGAGAACGGCCAGAGGCCGGACGAGAACCACGTGTCCAGCACGTCCGGGTCCTGCGCCACGGGGCCGTTGCACTTGGGGCAGGATTCCGGCGCCGCGCGCGCCACTGTCAGGCGGCCGCAGTCGCGGCAGTAGTAGGCTGGGATGCGGTGCCCCCACCACAGCTGCCGGGAGATGCACCAATCCCGAATATTGTTCATCCAGTGCAGGTACGTCCGGGTGAAACGCTCCGGGATCACCCGGATGTAGCCGCGCTCCACGGCGGCGGCGGCGGGGGTGGCGAGGGGTTTCATCCGCACGAACCACTGCGTGGAGATCAGCGGCTCGATCAGCGTGTCGCAACGATGGCACGTCCCGACCGAATGCCGGTACGGCTCGGTGCGGCGCAGCGCGCCGGTGCTCTCTAGCTCCTGCACCAGCATGGCGCGGCATGTGTCGCGGTCGGTCCCGGCGTACTTGTCGGCGGCGGCGGTCATCTTGAGGTCGGGGCCGATCACGTCGATGCTCGGCAGTTCGTGGCGCAGGCCCATCTCGTAGTCGGCCGGATCGTGCGCCGGGGTGACTTTGACGGCGCCGGAGCCGAAGCTCGGATCCACGGCCTCGTCGGCGATGATCGGCAGCAGGCGCCCGACCACCGGCAGGATACAGTGCTTGCCGATCAGGTGCTGATAGCGCTCGTCGCCCGGGTGGACGGCGACGGCGGTGTCGCCGAGCATGGTTTCTGGGCGGGTGGTGGCTACGATGATCGCCCTGAGCTCGCCTGGGCCACCGGCGGCCGGCAGGCCGGCTGCGTCGGCGGCGGCGATGGCATCGTCTGCCAGCGGGTACGCGATGTGCCACAGGGAGGAGTCCTGCTCCTCGTGCTCCACCTCGATGTCCGAGATCACGGAGTGGCAGCCGGGGCACCAGTTGACCATGTAGTCGCCGCGGTAGATGATGCCTTCTTCGTACAGGCGGCAGAACACCTCGGTCACGGCGCGGCTCAGGCCTTCGTCCATGGTGAAGCGCTCCCGCGACCAGTCGCACGAGCACCCGAGGCGACGGAGCTGGTTGAGGATAGTGCGGCCGTATTCGTCGCGCCAGGACCAAGCCATCTCCAGAAACCGCTCCCGCCCCAACTCAAACCGGTTGGTGCCTTGCTCCGCGAGGGTTTCCTCCATCTTGGCGTGCGTCGCGATGCTCGCGTGGTCCGTCCCTGGCAGGTACAACGTTGGCCGGCCGGTCATGCGCTGCCAGCGAATAAGCACATCGATCAGGGCGTTGTCGAGCGCGTGCCCGACATGCAGGGCCCCGGTGATATTGGGCGGCGGGATGACGATGCAGAAGGGCTTCTCGCCGGGACGGACGGGAGCACGGAAGTAATCTCCCGCGAGCCACGCGTCGTAGATCCGTTCCTCGACTGTTGCCGGGTCGTACACTGTCGGTAAGGTCGGGCGGGTCATCCTGCTCACTCCTTAGCTGATGCTGGCTTGGCTCAAGCTGCTGGTCAGTGTGACCAAATCAAAAAGGCGCCTTCGTCCGTGAGGGACGAAAGCGCCGGTTGGCTTCCGCGGTACCACCCTGATTCCCGGAGCGCGCACGCGTGCGCCTCTGGGCTGCTCTGGAACCGCTGTAACGGGCTATCCCGGGCGATCCTCCGCCGCTGCGCCTCCGTCTGCCCGAACCCAAACGGGCCGGAACCGGAAGCAGCAGCGGGTCTCGAACCGCCAGCTCTGGGGCGACTTTGGTCCTCCGCGGGTCCGGACGGCCTTGCAGCCACGGGCCATCCTCTCTGAGGCCGCGAGCGGACTACTCCTCCCCGTCATCGCAGTTGGTCTAGGTTGATTATTCCCAATCTAGCAGGGGTGCGGGCGGCTGTCAATCGCGCGAGGCGCCGCACCAAGCCTTGCCTCATTGGCGCGGCTAGGGTAACGCGCCGGGTGAGGCTGCGGCTTGGTGCGTGCCTCGCTTAGGGTTGGGGGACCTGCTGAGTGAGCGTGGGTCAGGTTTTTTCCGGGTCATTGGGAGGAGCGGTGCCGTTCGGCACCGGTTACGACATGATCCCGGTCTGTTTTAGACCCTCCCTGGCCGGCAGATCAGCCTGAGCTCGCCGGGTGGGTCAGATCTATACCGGGTCATCGGGAGGAGCGGTGCCGATCGGCACCGGTTACGACATGATCCCGGTCTGCTCTAGACCCTCCCCGGCGGGCAGATCAGCCCGAGCCGGCCAGGTGGGTTAGATCTGTACCGGATCATCGGGAGGAGCGGTGCCGATCGGCACCGCTTACCACATCATCCCGGTCTGTTTTAGACCCTCCCCGGCGGGCAGATCAGCCTGAGCTCGCCGGGTGGGTCAGATCTGTACCGGGTCATCGGGCGGAGCGGTGCCGTTCGGCACCGGTTACGACATGATCCCGGTCTGCTTTAGACCCTCCCCGACGGGCAGATCAGCCTGAGCCCGCCGGGTGGGTCAGATCAATACCGGGTCATCGGGAGGAGCGGTGCCGTTCGGCACCGGTTACGACATGATCCCGGTCTGTTTGGGCCCCCCCGGCAGTCCAAGGTGCCGCACGCAGCCATGCGGCTCTACTCGGGCGTCTCTCCGCTGCGACTAGATGCCCCGACGAGGCTGCGGGCGCCTTGGCTCCGCCGGCCGGTCGTTTGGCTGCGGCCATCGCTCCGGGCTGCCCGCCGCCGCAGCCCCCGCACGTAGTCGGAGTAGCGGATCTCCATCAGGAGCAGTTCCTCGGTGCGCTCGGGTTGGCGGGGGCTGGGCCGCAGGGAGCCGCGCGCATGAAATCCTGTCTTGTGGTAACAGCGCTGGGCTCGCAGGTTGGAGCGGGCCACACGTAGGTAGACGCGCTCGAGGGCAAGGCAGTCAAAGGCAAAGGCCAGGAAGAGCTCGGCCGCCGAGGTGCCATAGCCACAGCCCCGATATTGCTCTTGGCCGATGTACATGCACAGCTCACCGCTGCGTTCGTGGCGGTTGAGGTTGACGACCTCAATCACGCCGATCAGGCCGCAGTTGGCAAGCTCGATGGCCATGGCAAAGCGTTCGCGGTGGCTGCGCTGGCGGATGAACTCCTGCCGCTCCGCATCGGTGGCAAACACCTTGCCAAAGTGGGATTGGATCTGGGGATCTTCACCCCAGGCTGCGATGAGCGGCAAGTCCGCAGTCGTGACGGGACGGAGGGTGACCGGTGGGGATGACACAGCTTAGGACTGACCCCCCTCCCCGGATGACCTGCTAGAAGGGTTTCTTTGGCGGTTGACGCGTTCCTTCCGGCGCTGCCGTGGTTGATTATGACAACCCAGAACCCCCGGATCCTTGCCCTCCCCCACTGATGGGAGTGCATGGACCCGGGGGCTCTCTCATAGCGTCAGGCTTGGCGGCTTGGTGCTAGCCCGTCTTGGCGTGCACCCTCTGGCGTTGCTGCGCCCAGCGCTGCACCGAGCGATCAAGAACCGCGTTGACCAGCCCGGCAAAGCTGTAACCGCCGACCTCGGCCATCCGCGGATAGTCGCTAAAGCCCGGCGACATCCCGGGAATGGGGTTGATCTCTAACACGCAAGGCTGCCCGCGGCGGTCCAGCCGGATGTCCACCCGGCCGAAGTCGCGGCAGTCCAGTGCGCGGAAGGCGGCGAGGGCGGTTTCCTGCAAACGGTACCGCTCGATGTCGCTGAGCGGCGCCGGGCACAGATAGTAGTTCCAGCTAGACCACTCCGCCTTGAAGTACCGCGAGTACACGTTGTGGTCGTCCGGCACGGCATCGAAGTTGATCTCCATGATCGGCAGAAACTCCACATCATCGCCGTTGCCCAGGATGCCGACGGTGAACTCGCGCCCGGACAGGAACTCCTCAACCAGGGCCGGCTGCCGGTATCCCTGGTGGATCAGCAGGACCTGCTCCCGGAGCTGCTCCAAGTTGTTGGCCCGGGAGCGCTCGCTGATGCCCATGCTGGATCCCTCCCGCAAGGGCTTGACAAACAACGGGTACTCCAGGTCACCGGCGTCAATCTCGTCGCCGGGGCGGATAACCTTAAATGGCGGGGTCGGTACTCCCTCGAACGCAAAGATGCGCTTGGCCATCGCCTTGTCCAGGGACACCGCCAGGGCAAGCACACCCGACCCAGTGTACGGAATGCCCATGGCGTCGCACATGGCGGGGATGAAGCTCTCACGGCTCTCGCCGATCAGTCCCTCGGCGATGTTAAACACAATATCGGGGTGCTTCTCAGCCAGCACAGCTGGCGCGGTGTGATCGGCCTCAATCAGGACAACCTCATGGCCCGCGGCAGTCAAGGCGTCGGCGATTGCGCCGACAGTCTTCTCCGAATCTAGCTCACAGTGCAAATCCGGAGGCTCATCATCTCGGGGGACCAGGTCCTTGCCGAGATTGAAGCAGAGCGCTACGGTCAAGCCCACTTGGATACACTCCTTTTGTGCTGCATGGATTAAAAGGAGAAACGGCTTACCACTCTGCCCCTAACTCGAAAGGACCGCCTCCTCAACCCACTGCAATCCCAGCGTTACGACCGGGGACCGTGCCTCAGCGGGCCGCAATATCGAGACCAATTATATCCCCGGCCTACCGTAAGTCAACGGGCAATCAAAACGCCAGCTAGCAGGATATAGATTGGGGTCCCGCCGCATAGCGGGACCCCAATGATGGCCATATCAAACCGGCAATACCTAACAGCCGCCCGGCGTGTCTTGTGGCGTTACATGTGCGGGCTCGCGGCCGCCTGCTCCGCCTCGGCCGGGTCCGTCATCGGGGGCGGCGCCTCGTCAGGCATGCCCCCGGCCAATGCTACCTCAAGCACCTCGTCCATGTGCTCCACCAGCACCAGCCTAAGCTCACGCCGGATCTCCGGGGGGATGTCCTCAAGGTCCTTCTCGTTCTCGCGGGGCACGATTACCGTCTTGATCCCCGCCCGGTGCGCGGCGAGCACCTTCTCCTTGAGCCCACCGATGCCGAGGACCTTGCCGCGCAGGGTGATCTCACCGGTCATCGCCACATCGTGACGCACCTGCAACTGCGCCAGCGCGGAAACCACCGCCGTCGCCATGGTGATCCCAGCTGAGGGACCGTCCTTGGGCAGCGCCCCCTCCGGCACGTGAACGTGCAGGTCGTACTTCTCGTGGAAGTCCGGCTCAACGCCGAAGCGATCGCTGCGCGAGCGGACGTACGACAGCGCGGCCTGGGCCGACTCGCGCATGACCTCACCGAGCTTGCCGGTGAGCATCACGGAGCCTTTGCCCTTGAGCACGGTGACCTCGATGGCCATGATCTCGCCACCGTAGTCGGTCACGCCGAGGCCCTGGGCAACGCCGATCTCATCGCGCTTCTCGGCCTCGGTCGAGTGATAGCGGGCCGCACCGAGGTGGGTGCGCAGATTGGTTACGGAAACCCGAATGCGCTTTTGCTTGCCGCTGACGACCTCGCGCGCCGTCTTGCGGCAGATCGCGGCGAGCTGCCGCTCCAGCTGCCTGACGCCCGCCTCGCGCGTGTAGAGCCTGATGATGTGGCGGATGGCGTTGTCGGACACCTCAAGCTGCGCGGGCACGAGCCCGTGCTCACGGATGACCTTGGGCAGCAGGTGCCGGCGGGCAATCTGGAGCTTCTCCTCCTCCGTGTAGCCCGGCAGATGGATGACCTCCATCCGGTCGAGCAGAGCCTGCGGAATGGTGTGCAGACCGTTGGCAGTGGTGATGAACAGCACCGCCGAGAGATCGAACGGCACCTCTAGATAGTGGTCGGAGAAGGTCTTGTTTTGCTCCGGGTCGAGCACCTCTAGCAGCGCAGACGCCGGGTCTCCGCGGAAATCGACCCCCAGCTTGTCGATCTCGTCCATCAAAAACACCGGGTTGCTGCTGCCGGCCTGGCGCATACCCTGCACGATGCGCCCAGGAAGCGCCCCAACGTACGTGCGGCGGTGGCCGCGGATCTCGGCCTCGTCGCGGACGCCGCCGAGGGAAATGCGCACGAACTTGCGGCCGAGCGAGCGCGCAACGCTCTTGCCCAGCGACGTCTTGCCGACGCCGGGCGGCCCGACGAGGCACAGGATCGGACCGCGAAGGTCGGACGACAGGTGCCGGATGGCCAAGAACTCAAGGATGCGGTCCTTGACCTTGTCGAGGCCATAGTGGTCCTCGTCCAGGATGACCTTGGCGTGGTCCAGGTCGAGGTTATCGTCGGTAGCCTTGCTCCAGGGCAGCGCCAGCAGCAAGTCCAGGTAGGTACGGACAACTACTGCCTCGGCTGCCATCGGGGGCATCTTCTCCAGGCGCTCGACCTCGCGGTTGGCTTTCTCCTCGGCGGCGGGTGGCAGCTTGGCTTGCTTGATGCGCTCGCGCATCTCGGCGGCCTCGGTGGCGCGATCCTCCGTGCCGTCGCCCAGCTCCTTGTGAATTGCCTTGAGCTGCTCACGCAGGTAGTACTCGCGCTGCGACTTCTCCATCTGCTTGCGAACTTGGTGGCTGATCTTGCGCTCCAGCTCCACGATCTCGATCTCGCGCTGCAGCGTGTGTGCGAGCAGCGCCAACCGCTGGTGGACGTCGGCCGCATCGAGGAGCGCCTGCTTCTCCTCCACCTTGAGGGATAGCAGCGAGATAATCTGATCGGCGATGGCTCCCGGCTCGCTCAGCCCCTGCAGGCCGCTTAGCGCGTCCGGACCAAGGCGCCGGCTCTGCTTGACGTATTGCTCGAACAGGCTGGTAACCGTGCGGGCTAAGGCCTCAACCTCAGCGTTGTGCTCTTGGCTAGACGTAATCTGCTCGACGCGAACCCTGTGACTGGGCTCGGTGCGCACAAAGTCCAAAATGCGGGCCCGTGATACACCCTCCACAAGGACTCTGAGGTTGCCGTCAGGCAGTTTGACCAGCTGCTTGATCTCAGCGAGTGTGCCGATGTCGTGAATGTCCTCGGGCTCGGGCTGCTCTACGTCAGCTCGCTTTTGCGTGGCGAGCAGGATCTGCCGGTCGCGGCCCATCGCATCGGTGACAGCCAGAACGGACTTCTCGCGGCCAACTTCCAGGTGCATCATCATGCGAGGGAATACGAGCATACCGCGCAGGGGAAGCAACGGCACCTCAAGGGCCGCCGGCTTGGTGCGCGTACGACGCAACGGCATAGTGGCCAACCTCCTTTCGCTGCCTCCGATATGGGATGATATGAGGGCATTTGTCAGGATTCTACCTGCGCTAATGGTTGTCCTGCCGAAATCGCGCCTCGGACATGCCGCACGCTGGGAGTGGGATATTAAGGCATCAATGCTTCAGGATGGTTGAAACCCTGCATTGATCCACCTGAATCCTGCACGCTTGGCGGCCAATGCATAGCCGGCTCGCGGCGGGCGCGGGCGGCTGCGGGGACGGCGGAGGAGACGGCGTGGGCGGTGATGCGTGTTCTTGCGGCGTCCCGACGCTGGCCGGGCGGTAAATCACGACGCGGCGGACGAGTCTACGCTCGATTCTTCCGCGCAGGGGCTCTGCGCTACGGTGCCGGCTACGCTCGAAAATCACGCGGCGGCCCCTACCGTCGGCCAACCAGGCGGGCAAAGTCTCCGGCCGCATGGGTTTCTCCGGCCAAAGGGCGGAACGGTGCCGTCCGGCACCGCCGATCTGATGATCCCTGTGGGCCTTGACCCGTCTGGGGGACTGATATGGCCGGCCTGCGGCACGCGGCGACGGCTGAGGCGTCAGAGGCTGCGGTATCGGTGGGGTGATGCGTGTTTTTGCGGCGTCCCAAGGCCGGCTGGGCGGCAAATCAAAGCGCGGTGGGCGAGTCTAGGCTCGATATCTCCGCGCAGCGGTACCGGCATCGCCCTCGCGCTCGAAAAACAAGCGCCTTCGGCCGCCCGACTCGTGAGTTCTCGGCGCCCAGGCATCGACTACGCGTGAAAATCGAGCGCGCCCCCGCCGCTGCCCCCGCCGCTACCCCGGCCACTGCCCGCCGCGCCCTCAGCCGGGGCGGCCGCTGCAAGCACGGCGAGGACTCCGGCCGCGACTTCGGCTGGCTCGGGTTGGGTTTCCGCCGGCGCCTCCGGCACCAGAGCGAGAGCGAGTGCCTCCTGCAGGGTGGAGACCGGCCGCACCTCGATCCCGCGTTGCTGGCGCAGCAGTTCCTGCCAGTTGCCATGCGGTACGAGCACGAGGTCTAGGCCTGCGTGTGCGGCTGCCTGGACCTTGGCGGAGGTGCCGCCGACCGGCTTGACGGCACCGGTGATTGACAACTCTCCGGTCATTGCCACGCGATGGTCCACAAGGGCGCCGGTCAGGGCGGAGTAGACCGCGGTTGCGACGGCGAGACCGGCCGATGGTCCGTCGGCGGGGATTCCGCCGGGGAAGTTGACGTGCAGGTCGTACGCGCGCTGGTCAATGCCGTAGGTGTGATGCAGCACGGTTAGAACGTTCTGCACGGCGCCCATGGCCATGCCCTTGCGCCTGAGAGTGCGGCCCGATGCGGCCACTTCTTCTTCCTCGATCACGCCGGTCACGGTCAGCTGCCCCTGGCTCGGCGCCGCCGCCGGCGTGGCAACCGCCTCGATCTCGATCAGCAGGCCGCAATTTGGGCCGGCCACGGCCAGGCCGCAGACGACCCCTCGCCGGGGAGCTGCCGCCGGGCGGAACACCTGCCGCGGTGTGTAGTGGCCCGAGGCGACCACCCATTCGACATCGACGCGGCTGATCTCGGCGCGTCCCTCCGACTGGGCCAGCCCCGCGGCCAGCTGCACGATGTTGACCGCGTCGCGCCCGTTCTGGGCGTAGTCGCGGATTACGGTGAGCGCCCCTTCCCCACAGCAAAACGAAACCCGGCCGGCCGCACCCGCCGCAATCTGCTGGACCTCCTCCGGCAGCAACGGCCGGAAGAACACCTCGACGCACCGCGAACGGATGGCCGGCGGGATGTGTTCCGGCAGATGAGTGGTCGCCCCGACCAACCGGAAGTCCGCCGGCAGGCCGTTCTCGAAGATGTCCTTGATGTGGCGCGGGATGTTGTGATCCTCGCAATTGTAGTAGGCGCTCTCCAGGAAGACCTTGCGGTCCTCGAGCACTTTGAGCAGCTTGTTCATCTGCACCGGGTGCAAGTCGCCGATTTCGTCGATAAACAGCAGCCCGCCGTGCGCCTTGGTGACGGCCCCGGGCTTGGGCTGAGGGATACCCGCGATCCCCATGGCGCCCGCACCCTGATAGATGGGATCGTGCACCGAGCCGATCAGCGGGTCGGCGATGCCTCGCTCGTCAAAACGCGCGGTCGTCGCGTCGATCTCCACGAACTTGGCCTCCGGCCCGAAGGGCGACATGGGGTTGCGGCGCGCTTCCTCGAGCACCAAGCGGGCGGCGGCCGTCTTGCCGATCCCCGGCGGACCGTAGATGATCACGTGCTGAGGGTTGGGGCCACAAAGGGCGGCGCGTAGCGAGCGCAGCCCTTCGGCTTGGCCGACGATCTCGTCGAACCGGCTCGGCCGGGTGCGCTCGGACAAGGGCTCCGTCAGGTGGATCGCCCGCAGCTTGCTGAGCCGGTCCATCTCCTTTTGGCTCTCGCGGTCAACCGCGACCTTGGTGCCCTGTTGGGAGCGTAATAGGTTGAGAAAGTACATCCCGATGACCACGGCGAAGAAGAACTGCACCATGGTCAGGATGAGACCTATGTCCACGGGAAAACCCCCAAACGAGGTCCAAGCAGGGTTTCTGTCTGAAGTATGGTCGGATTGACGCCCTGGTATCCCGTGTGCACAAAAGCCGCAACAAAGGCTTCACCGCCGGCCATGTTGCTGACCGGCGGTGAAGTGCGCGCTGCGTCTGTGTTTGCCTAGCGGCGCAGGCTTACGCTGGCGGTCAACTCTAGCAGCTTGCCGGCTTCTTTGACCAAATCCAGCGTGAACTGATCTACTTCCTGTCCGGCGTCAACCAGCGTTGCGCCGGTATCGTCGCGCACGGGGCGCTGTGCTACCTTACCCAGCAGAAACCGCTCTTGCCGCTCCCGGAACAGCCTCGCGAGGTCGGCTCCCGTGGTTGTCCCGCCGGCAGGCGGTTCTGGCGCAGCAGCGGGCGCGGCAGCGGGCGCAGCGACTGGCGCAGCGACTGGCGCAGCGACTGGCGCAGCGGCTGGCGCAGCCATTGGCGCTGCATGCGCCGGCTGGGCTATCGGCGGCTGTGTTACCAACCGCTGGGCAGGCTGCGCCATCGTCTGCGGCGCCATCTGCGGCGCCGGTTGCGGCGCAGCTGGCGTCGCGGCCAGGACTACTGGTGGGGCAAATGGCGTCGGGGCGACTGCCGGCTCGGGCTTCCTTGCCAGCTCAAGCGGTGGCGCCGGAAGCACGGGCTCGGCGGCAGCTACCTCGGCGGGTTGCTCTTGGGGGTACTCCTCAGGATCTTCTGTCAGCCATTCTTCGGGCTTCTCGGCCAGTTGCAGTGGGGGCTGCTCGGCCAGGTGCAGCGCGGGCGGCTCCGGCGGAAGGTCGATCTGCGGCACAGCCGCAGGCATCGTGACGTCGACCGGCTCCTCGCCGCCGACGTCCTCTGCCATATCGCTGCAGATGACGGTTTCGCCATCGTCAGAGATGATCACCACGTCGCGGCCGAGAACCAGTACGCGCTCGTAAGCCAAGGCATCGGCCTGCCCTCCGTCGTCTCCAGGACGCAGGAGCTCGAGGTCGAGGATGCGGCCGGAAGTCCGGTCAAAGGAATAGCCGGTAACCGTGCCCGCCATCGCACCACCCTGGGTGTAGACGCGCGTGCCGAGCAACTTGCGCTCGCCGGTGAGCAGCTGCTCGAAGTCGGGCCGGTCCGCGACCATGAACAGCCGTGACGCAGCCCTTACGGTGAGCACGTCCCCGCCGACGCCGATCACGTCCTCCAGCAGGGCGATCTTGCACGGCCGCCACCACCGGTGATTGTCGATCGCCAGGGCCACAACCCTGCCTTGTGAGCCGTCAACGACGGCGTGCTTGACGGTGCCGATCTCGGCCCCATCGTCCAAGGTGAGCACGGGCATTCCCACGATCCGCTGGTAAGTAAGCATCGAGACACCTCCGCGTGCGCCAAGGCACATGACTCAACCATATTGTCGTAAGCTTGGACGCCAGAGTGTACAGCGAATCGACGCAAATTCCCAGAGTTTGGCCCAGCGGAGGGAGTGCAGCCGAAAACCTACCATGGACGTGCCCTCAGAGGTTACTGCGGACGGGTCCTCCTTCTAGTATGCCAATGCCGGCCCACGTCGGCCGCGTAAGCCCAGGTTGGTGCCCCAAGGCACGCGGCGCGGGCAGCCGGCCGGCCGTACAGCCTATGTACTCAGCTTGTGGGAGGTGCATGCATGCGCGATCGGGAGAAACTCGAGGCCATTCTGCAGATCGTCAAGGACACGTTTCCTGAGGCCGAGCTAAGCGCCCGCGGGGATTGTGTTGACGCGAGAAAGCATGGCCCAAAGCCGCCACCACCGGTGGATGGCAACTGCGTTGCGCCACAGTTGGCGCTGTATTTCATCTGGACCGAGTGCTTGGTAATCAACAACGGGGCCTGTCCGGACTGGCGGTTCTGCGATAGAGCCAGGTTCACGCCGCCGGTCTAAGCACTAGAGCCCGGGTACCGAGGGGCACCTCCGCGGCCAGAAGGGGCGGGCGACCGCCCCTCTGCCGCAGGACCAACCGGATATACAAGGAGGGAAACCGATTGGGTTGCCGATGCAGGCCGTGCCACCGCCGGCGTCAATGCTGCCGCCGGTGCCATTGCCATGACCACAGGAAGGAATGCTGCGAGCACAAGCGTCCCAAGAAAGATGAGTGCTGCTGCCCCAAGAAGGTCGTGCAGATCTTTTTCGTTGAAAAACTCATCGTCAAGCCGCGTCACGGTCGGCGGTGTCGCGTGTTCCACCGGCTCAGGTTTCGGCGCAGCTCTTGGTGTGACTAGCTCACAACCGGCGGAACGGATGGAAAAACGGGTCGGCCGCTGACGCCTTACCGGCGTATCCGCGGTCGACCCGTTGGTGCTCTGTCTGGGCTTGAGACTGCTTGCCCTGTGGGCGCTAGGCAGTCTCCTCTTTGCGCTTGCGCTCCGCGGTGACCATCAAGGGGTCCTCGCGGTTGACGATCACGTCGCGGGTGACGATGCACTTGGTTACGTCGGTCCGAGACGGTACCTCATACATCACGTTGAGCATGATCGCCTCGATGATTGCCCTCAGACCACGGGCGCCCTGCTTGCGGGCGATCGCCTGCTGCGCGATCTCCCGCAGGGCATCGTCGCGGAACTCCAGATCGACCCCGTCAAGCTCGAAGAACTTGCGGTACTGCTTGACCAGAGCATTTTTGGGCTTGGTCAAAATGTCGATCAGGGCAGTCTCATCGAGCGGATCGAGGCTCGCGATGATTGGCACGCGGCCGACGAACTCAGGGATCATCCCGAACTTAAGCAGGTCCTGTGGCATGATCTGCGCGAGCAAATCGCCGAGCGACAGGTCCTGCTTGCCCTTGATATCGGCGCCAAAGCCGATCGCCTTTTGCCCAACGCGGGAGGTGATCAGCTTATCCACACCCTCGAACGCGCCGCCGCAGATGAAGAGGATGTTGGTCGTGTCGATTTGGATGAACTCCTGGTGCGGGTGCTTACGGCCGCCCTGCGGCGGCACGCTGGCAACGGTGCCCTCCAGGATCTTGAGCAGGGCCTGCTGCACGCCCTCCCCCGACACGTCGCGGGTGATTGACGGGTTCTCCGACTTGCGGGCGATCTTGTCGACCTCGTCGATGTAGACGATGCCGCGCTCGGCCTTCTCGACGTCGTAGTCGGCGGCCTGGATCAGACGCAGCAGGATGTTCTCGACATCCTCGCCGACATAGCCTGCCTCGGTGAGCGAAGTCGCGTCGGATATCGCAAACGGCACGTTGAGCACCCTGGCCAAGGTCTGCGCCAAGTAGGTCTTGCCGCAACCGGTGGGACCCAACATGACGATGTTGGACTTGGCCAACTCAACCTCGTCATTTTTCTTGCCGAGGTTGATCCGCTTGTAATGGTTGTATACCGCGACGGACAGAATCCTCTTGGCTCTATCCTGCCCGACCACATACTCGTCCAGAGCCTCTTTGATCTGCTTGGGCTTGGGGATGTCCTTGATCTTGACCTCAGCTTCGTCGTTGAGCTCTTCCTCGATGATCTCGTTGCACAACTCGATGCACTCGTCGCAGATGTAGACACCCGGACCGGCCACCAAACGCTTGACCTGATCCTGGGCCTTGCCGCAAAAACTGCACTTAAGCTGGCCTTTGTCATCGCTGAACTTGAACAATCCCTCACCCCCCTCTATAGGATACCCCGCGGGGGCTGCACCCCACGGGGCTTACTGCCTAATGACGGAGCGCAGTGCCGCGGCGCTGCGCACACACGGCTCGCCCGTCTAGGCGGGCTTACCGCCCTTGAGTCTAGCCATTACGCCGTCGATGAAACCATAATCCTTGGCCTCCGCCGCCGACATAAAGTAGTCGCGCTCGGAGTCGCGGATCACCCTGTCCAGGGGCTGACCAGTGTTGTCCGCCAACAGCTTGGAGAGCAGCTCGCGGCTCTTGAGGATCTCCTTGGCGTAGATCTCGATATCGCTTGCCGGACCATGCAAACCGGAGATTGACGGCTGGTGGATCATGATGCGCGAATGCGGCAGGGCAAAGCGCTTGCCCTTGGCACCGCCCGCGAGGATCACCGCCGCGATGCTCGCGGCCAAACCAACGCAGATGGTTGATACCGGCGCCTTGATGTACTGCATTGTATCAAATATCGCCAGCCCGGACTCGACTACTCCGCCCGGTGAGTTGATGTACAACATGATATCTTTATCGGGGTCTTCGCTCTCCAAAAAGAGGAGTTGGGCCACAATTAGATTGGCGACATTGTGATCCACGGGCGTCCCCAAGAAGATGATCCGATCCTTGAGCAACCGGGAGTAGATGTCGTAAGCCCTCTCGCCCCGGCCGGTCTGCTCGATCACCATGGGTACCAGGCTCATGTGATAGTCCTTCCTTTCGTCACGTCCAGGGTCCAGACGCTGGGGATAGCTGCTCTATCGGCTGTCCGCCTCTGGAGCATCGCTACCGGTCTCGCCTCCGGACTCCTTAATGCTATTCACTTCGCCGGATGTCGTGCCGTCCTTGCTATCCTCTACGTCGACAGCACCCGCGCCGGCGTCGTCAGTCGCCTCTGGCAACAGCGGCACCGCAACCTGGGCGCCCACCAAGAAATCTATCGTCTTGCGGCGCATCAGCTCTTCACGGACTTGCTCTAGTCCCTCTCCATTATCGCCCGCAAGCTGCGCCCGCAACTCCACCGGATCTTGGTTGCGCACCTGCGCGAAGGTGATGATCCGCTCATCAACCTCACGGTCGGTCGCAACGATGCCTTCCTGGCGGCCCACGGCCTCGATCACCAGCTCCCGGCGTACGGCCTCAAGTGCGGCCGGCCGGAGCCGCTCGCGCAGATCCGCGTCGGACATGTCGCGCTCGCTGAGGTAACGATCGATATCGGTGCCGTTGCGCTGAAGCATCTCCGCGTACTCGCGGCGCCGCGACTCGACAACCCGGTCGATCATCACCGCGGGGACATCCAGCTCGCACAAAGCAGCGACCTTGGCGATGACCCGCTCCTCGTACTCGTCGTCGGCGCGGCGCTGGGCGCTCGCCTCCAAGCGACGAAGGATCTCGCTGCGAAGCTCGGTAAGGCCAAACTCGATTGCCGGGACGGGTGGCTCAGCGCCAGCCTGCTCCCCCTCGGCGGGTGCGGCTGTGGCGTCAGCGGTTGCCTCAGCGGCATCGTCAGCGGCAGCGGCGGCTGGCGCATCGGCGTCGGCTGCAGCTCCCTCCGCCTGCTGCGGTGCCTCCGTCTTTGGCGTCTCAGGAAGCTTAAGTCCGAGCAGCGGGGCTGCGCGTCGCGCAAACAGATCGTCGAGCTCCGGCAACTCGCGCTGGCGATGCTTGGTAACCTTGACCTTAAAGACCGCATCCTTGCCGCCGAGCTCCCCACCGTAACCGACCGGGAAGGTCACCTTGACCTCGCGCTCGTCACCGGTGACCGCCCCTAGCAGTTGCTCCTCAAAGCCGGGGATGAAAGCTCCGGAACCAAGCTCCAACGGGTATCCTTTGGACGCCCCACCCTCAAACAGCTCTCCGTCAACATAGCCTTCGAAGTCGATCACCGCAATGCTACCGTTGGCCAGGGGGACATCGTCGGCTGCGTCCACGAACTGCGCAAAAGCCCGCCGGAGCGGGTCCAGCTCAGCCTCTACCGCGGCATCAGGTACATCCGGGGTCTGCTTGGGGACCTCAAGGCCGGTGTATTGCCCCAGAGCGACCTCGGGCTTGGTGGTTACCCGGACCGTGAAGGTCAGGGTAGGAGCACCGGGCTCCCACTCCCTAAGGTCAAAGTCGGGCTGGCTGACAGGCTCGATGCCTGCCTCGTCGAGGGCCTCAGGGTAGACGGCCGAGATCAGCTCGTCCAACACCTCTTGCTCGAAGAAGCCCACGCCGACATGGCGCTGTAGGATGGCCAACGGGGCCTTACCCCGCCGGAAACCGGGGATGTTGTACCGGCCAACCATCTTGCGGTAGACAGACTGGCGGACTTCGGAGATGCGCTCGGCATCAACCTCAACGGAAAGCTCGGCAACGTTTGTCTCGGGGCGAGTGAGGTCAACCTTCACTTTGGTGGGTTCCTCCTTGGGCTGCGTCGTGCCCGGGGCGGGGCTTGGTGCGGGCGGGGGGACTTGAACCCCCACGGGGAAACCCCACTAGATCCTAAGTCTAGCGCCTATGCCAATTCGGCTACGCCCGCCCAGAATTGGATTACCATCGGGATGGTGGGCCATGAAGGGATCGAACCTTCCACACCCCGCTTAAAAGGCGGGTGCTCTACCACTGAGCTAATGGCCCACGCAAAAGCTGGCGCCATCTCCGGCGCCACAACTATTGTAGTTTATCATGACCCAGGAGAAACGAAAAGACCGCGTATCTCGCGGTCGCGGCGTCGATGGCTGGGGCGGCAGGATTCGAACCTACGGATGCCGGATCCAAAGTCCGGAGCCTTACCGCTTGGCTACGCCCCAGTATGGTTGTTACGGTCATTATAACCTAACCATCACGAGATAAGGACTAATCATAGTAAAGGGCCTCCGGATGGAGGCCCGCAAGGTCTGGGGTGAATGAGGGGTCTCGAACCCCCAGCCTCCGGAGCCACAGTCCGGCGCTCTAACCCTTGAGCTACATTCACCATCCGAAATCTCCAGCCGACGCAACAGATGATCGGCAAAGAACACAAGCTATATTACCACAAGCCGCGCGATCTCGCCACACGAGCACAGGCGCGATTTGTCCTCATTGATCCGGCGGTGACTCATACCCGCCGGTTAAGTTGACGCGGGACTCCTGAGGGCAAAACCGCTCCAAGCTTGATATTCCCTTCCAGCATCGGGACAAGCTAACCCCGCAACTGCAACAACACCTAAGCTTAGGGGGTAGACGGATGAGCGTTGTGGTAGGGGTGTTTGAGAACCGCCGCGAGGCCGAAGAGGCAGCCGGCGAACTCAGGTCCATGGGCCTGCACGACCGGATTTCCATTGTTACCAGGCGCGGCGAAGACGATCAGAGCCAAGGCAAAGGCGGGCACGGTGAGGAGCGCGGGGGCCGTCGTAGCGGCATGAGCATGCAGTCCGGCGAGGCCTCAACTGGCACTGCGACCGGTGCAGCTATCGGTGGCGCCGGCGGTTTGCTGGCGGCAGCCGGGCTGTTCACCGTGCCGGGCATTGGTCCCTTGTTGGCTCTCGGACCCTTGGCGGCCGGCCTTACCGGCGCGGCAGCCGGCGGGCTGATCGGCGGCTTGGTTGACCTCGGTATCCCGCGCGAAAGCAGTGAGTACTACGAGGGACAGGTTCGCCAAGGCCGAGTACTGGCAACCGTCGAGGCCGAGGGCCGCGAGGAACAGGTCAGCGACGTGCTGCGCCGCTATGGCGCAACAGAGGTCGAGACCCACTAGATAGCCTCAGCAAGACCGGGATAGCCTGCATATCGCCAAAAAGGTTGAGCCGGCCGGCGTGGGCGGATGATCGCCCGTGCCGGCCGGCTCTGTGCGTGAGGCAGCATCCCCCGTTTGTGCCTCCCCCATCCACGGCAGGAGGCTTAAGGTCCCGCTACGAAGTGTGTTGCCGCATGGGCAATCAGATTGACAGGGGGCTTCTTGGTGGCACACGGCGCGCTTGACCTGATCATCAGCGGCGGCACCGTCGTTGACGGCACTGGGCGGAAGGCATTCAAGGCTGACGTTGGCATCCGGGACGGCAAGATAGCCGCGATCGGCGATCTCGGCGGCGCGGAGGCAGAGCGGAGGGTCGACGCGGGCAACGCGGTGGTCTGTCCGGGTTTCATCGATATGCACAATCATGCCGACGGCACGATCCTCAGCTACCCCAACGCAGAGAGCTTCGTGATGCAGGGGATCACCACGGCGTTGTGCGGCCAGTGCGGCTTTTCGCCGGCGCCGCTGGTGGACCGGTATCTCCTGTCGTTTTGGGAGTTCCGTTTTTGGCCGGATATCGAGCCCTATATGTTTCACGAGCCGCTGATTCACCCGCTCGACAAGGTACGGCAGGCGGCGCGGGCGCGGATCGGGCTCGACATCGACTGGCACACCTTCGGCGAGTGGATCGGGCGCGTCCGGACCAGCGGCACGTCCGTCAACCTGGCGCCGCTGGTCGGGCACAACACCATCCGCGCACAGATCATGGGGGACGATCACGCCCGCGCCGCGACCGATGACGAGCTGCGCGGTATGGAGCGCTTGCTGCGCGCTTCGCTTGAAGAGGGCGCGTTTGGGCTCTCCACCGGGGTTGATTACGCTCCCGGCGGATTTGCCCCGCACGACGAGTTGGTCGCGATGGCCCGCATCGCTGCCGAGCACGGCGCGATCCATTCCATGCACTGGCGCCGGACGGGCATCCGCCGCGCCGACGTGCGCCGCGACGGGCCGCCCAACAAGCTCGCGGGCATCCTGCAGGGTATCGAGATCAGCCGCGAGACCAACGCGAGGCTCTTGATCTCCCACATTGTGTCCGGGTTCGCGATCTACCCACCGCCCGGCGAGGACCTCGAGCGGGCCGCGGCTGAGGCCACGCTGGCCCACATCGACGCTGCCATCGCGGAGGGCATCGACGTGGCCCACGACGTCATCCCCAACGCGGACGGCGGCGTGCTGCTGTCGTCCTATCTGGTGGCGCCGCTGGTCCCGTGGGCACGGGAGATCGGGTCAGTTGAGGGCCTGCAGCGCGCCTTGGGCATCCGTGAGCTGCGCGCCAACATCAGAGCTTACCTGGAGGCCGGACGCTGGTTCAACTTCCAGCCCAAGGCCGACCCGGGTTGGGCCAGGCGGCTCAAGATCGTCCAGGCGGAGCACGAGGAGTGGCAGGGCAAGACGGTCGCCGAGCTGGCCGAGGCGCGGGGCGCCGACGCACTGGAAACCCTGTTTGACCTCGTCGCCGCCGAGCCGATGGCCAGGACCCACCAGCCGGGAACGGTGCCCGTAAGCGGCACACGTGCCTTTCTGGCTCACCCGCGCGGGATGATGGGCTCTGACACCTTCGCGTTTGACGAGACCTGGCAGGTCGAGCACCCGCCGTTCCTGCTGCCTCACGCCAACACATACAGCGCCGTGCCGTGGTACTTCGAGCGCTATGCGCCGGGAGGGTTGGAGCAGGCGATCTACAAGCTCACCGGGCTGCCGGCGGGTTGGCTGGGCCTTGCGGGCCGCGGCGAGCTTCGCGAGGGAAATGTCGCAGACATCGTCGTCTTCGAGCCCGACAACCTCCGTGCGCGTGGCGACTATCTCGAGCCGCGCCGCTATCCGGCCGGCATTCGGCACGTCGTCGTCAACGGGCGGCAGGTGGTGCAGGACGGCAAGCACACCGGCAGCCGCCCGGGCCAGGTACTGGGCCGCCCCACGTAAGCAGGACGAGAGGCAGGGCGAGAGATGGATTACGCCGTCGGCCCGGCAGGCCCGGATGACGCGGATGCCATAGCGCGCATCTATAACCAGGGCATCGTGGACCGGCTGGCGACGCTGGAGACCAGGCCCCGCACGGCTGATGACGTGCGGGGCTGGTTTGTTTGCCGGTCGGCGCGCCACCCGGTGCTGGTGGCGCGTGCTCCGGGTGGCGAGATCTGCGGCTGGGCGTCGCTCAATGCCTATAACCCACGCGAGTGCTACGACGGGGTGGCCGATGTGTCGGTGTATGTCGCCCGCGAGTGGCGCGGCAAACGGGCCGGCAGCGCTCTCGTCCAGGGTCTGACAGTGCTAGCCGCGCTGGCGGAGAACGAAGCGGCGCGGCATTTGTACTCGCGAGCTGGGTTTCATAACGTGGGAACGTACCGCCGGCACGGGATGCTCGACGGCAGGTGGGTCGATGTGCGGTTGATGGAGTTGCTGCTCCAGGATTGACCCAGCGCGGCGCGCGCCTGCCTGCCGCCCCGCTAGACCGAGAACCACCCGCCGTCGACGTACAGCACCTGTCCGGTGATGTAGGTGCACGCATCGGAGGCAAATAGCAGCAGGGCCCCGTCGAGCTCGCCCTCCTGGCCGGTGCGGCCCATCGGGCAGTGATGCCGCAGGAACTCCTGGAACTCCGGGGTGCTGAGGATCGCCTCGGTCATCTCCGAGGGGAAGAACCCGGGAGCGATCGCGTTGACCGTGATGTTGTGCTTGGCCCATTCGGCGGCGACGGCCCGCGTGAAGGTGTTGACCGCCCCTTTGGACGCGTGGTAGCTCGAGGCGGGCATGTACATGTTGCCGATCGCCCCGTACATTGACGAAATGTTGATTACCCTGCCGTACCGCTGCTTGATCATCTGTTCGCCGGCATGTTTAGTAAACAGGAACACCCCAGTGAGGTTGGTCGCGATTGTCCGCTCCCAGTCGGTCAAGGAGTGGGCCTCGGTCGGCTCCACCGCCGCCACTCCGGCGTTGTTGACCAGAATGTCCAGCCGCCCGAAGTCCCTCACGATCCCCTCCACGCTGCGCGTGATGTCGTCCTCGCTGGTGACGTCGGTGACATAATACCGGCTCTCGATGCCCGCTTTGGCGAGCTCCTGCTGTAGGCCCTGCAACCGCTCCTCGCGGCGCGCGATAAGCGCCACCTTGGCCCCGTGGCGGCCGAGCGCCCACGCGAACTGCACCCCTAGCCCGCTGGATGCCCCGGTGACAACGGCCACGCGATCTTTGACGTCAAACGACACCATTGAGCAACACCTCCGGGCAGTTAGGCTGTGCGCGCCGGGCCTGATTGATGTAAAGGGGTTGAGGATTGGCGAAGGATGTCGGCCCGCGGGCAGCCAATCTGTGCGTATCGCCGTCGCTTGGGGGGTGGACCGTGCTCAGCACACATGTAGTCACGCTGCTGGTCAAGCTCCGCCGCTACTTGACCCGTAACACCCTGCTCATACTAGCCGCCGCCACTCTATTGGTGGTGCTCCTCGGTGGGGCGCTCGTGTATCACGCCGAGTACCGCACAAACCCGGGGCTTACGACTCTCGGTGACGCCATATGGTATGCGGTGGTCACGGTGACCACGGTCGGCTACGGTGACCGTGCGCCGGAGACCCCCACGGGTCGGGCTGTCGGCGTGGGCTTGATGCTGTTTGGCATCGGCTTCCTGGGTTTGTTCACGGCGACGATAGCCAGCCTGTTTATCGACCGGATGCTCCGCGAAGGAAGGGGACTGACGCCGGTGCAAGCTACCGGACACATCGTGATCTGTGGCTGGAACGACAAGGGCCGCCTGATAGTTGGCGAGTTGCGAGAGGAAACCGACCGCCCAGTAGTGATCCTCGCCGACCTAGCGGAGCGCCCCATGGAAGGCGCCCACCTGAGCTTCGTGCGCGGTCGCCCGTACCTCGAAGAGTCGCTGCACCGCGTGGACATCATGCGCGCTTCGGGGGCCGTCGTCCTGGCCGATGAGTCGGAGGGCGAGCCAAGCGACGCCAAGACAGTGCTGACAGTGCTCGCGGTGGAGAGCCTCAACCCAGCGGTCTACACGTGCGTGGAAGTCCTCGAACGGCAGAACATTGAGCACCTGCGGCGCGCCGGCGCCGATGAGATCCTGCCCACCACAGAGTTGGTCGGCTCGCTGCTCGCACGCGCCAGCCTGCACCCGGGCCTGATCTCGGCGATCAGCGAGCTAAGCACAAGCTCGATCGGGGCGGAGATCTACGTCATCGAGGCACCCCCTGCGCTGCATGGCATGCGGTTTGACGAGGCAATCGGCAAGCTGCGCGCAGCGCCCCACGGCTCGATCTTGATTGGCGTCAGAGTCGACGGCCAGGTCAAGCTATGCCCGCCCGGTGATTGGGTTATCGAGCGGGGGCAGCAGTTGTTCGTGGTGGCGATGGATAAGCCCGAGGTATAGCGAGCACCGGCGCCCAGCCGGTGGTAGGAGGCGCGCCCAAGTGACTGACCGACCGATCAAGATCGACCCCGATGAGATCCTCTACAGAGAGCGGCAGCCAGTAGCCGTCCCGGATTTCCCCTGCCCGCCCGGCTGGATCCTTGACATCGGGGGCGGCGGGGAAGGCATCATCGGCCTCGTCAAGGGGAGCCGGGTGGTTTCGGTCGACCCGATCAAGCGCGAGCTTGCGGAGGTCCAGAATGACGCGCTCAAGATCGTCATGGACGCGCGGGAGCTGGGGTTTCTGGATGAAACCTTCGATACGGCGGCCGCGTTCTTCTGCCTCATGTACATCGACGCGGCGGACCACCTTGCGGTCTTTCGCGAGGTACACCGCGTGCTCCGCCCGGGCGGCGAGTGGTGGATGTGGGACGTGGCGATGCCCGATGCCGCGTCGACGGATGGCCGCCGGTACTTCATGATCCCCCTGACCGTGGGGCTGCCGGATGGGCACGAGGTCCGCACTGGCTACGGTGTGCCGATCAAGCCGCAGAGCATCGAGTACTTCCGCGAGCTAGCGGCTGAGGCGGGGTTTGAGGTCGTGGAGGCCGCGCAGGTGGGCGATGTGATTGAGATGAGGTTGAGGAAGCGCGAGGCAGGGAACCAGGCCTAGCTTCCCTGCCTGCGCGAGGCGCCGCACCAAGCCTTGCCTCATTGGCGCGGCTAGGGTAACGCGCCGGGTGAGGCTGCGGCTTGGTGCGGCGCCTCGCTTCTGGGGTGGGTGACCTGCTGCGGGAGAGTGTGGGTCAGGTCTTCCCCGGGTCATCGGGCGGACCGGTGACGTCATCACCGGTTACTACATCGCCCTGGTGAGTCCGCGACCCTCCCCGGCGGGCAGATCGACCCGAACCTGCCTTAGGTGTCACATTTTCACCGGGTCACTGGGTGGAGCGGTGCCATCCGGCACCGGTTACCACATAACCCCGGTGCGTCCGGGAACCCTATGCCGCCGCTAGGCCTCATGCCCGGTCTGAGCCAACCGCCGGCGCAGGTTGATGATGCGGCTGCCCTCCGCGTCGCCGTGCTCCGGATCGTGGGCAGCCGCCGTGAGATCCTCACAGGCGAACGACGGGCATTGGCCGCAGTGGTCCAGTCCCTTGCCGATGCAGCACCCCGCCATATCGCACTCTCCCCAGAAGAGCTTGCCCCTGGCGGCGACGCAACCGGGACAGCCGGTCGGCTCCCGGTAGCCGCAGGCGGCGCAGTCGAGGCCGCAGATGGCTAGGTCCTCGGAGCTCATGTCTATACCTCCTGCAGTGGTGACTTCTGGATGTGGCTTCGGTGCGACGGCGCGTCGCACCTGTGCATCTGGAGGCTAGCCGTTTGGGCGGCGCCCGGGCGGGGCAGCGGCAGCGGCGTGGTTTCCGAGCGGAGTCGGCGCCGCGGCGCAGAGATTTCGCGCGCCGGGCGGCCAGGGGCGCTTGTTCCTCACGCCCTGAGCCCCATCCGAGGCACCCGCGCGCCAATCTCAAGCCCAGACTGGCCCCCGGCGTCGGAGTTTGCCGCGCCGCGGGCCCTAGTCCGCGGAAAAAACACGCATCCCCCCGCCCCCGCCTCCCCCCACGCCCCCACGAAAAGCCCGCGGGACCCATGAGCCTCACTCTGGCTCGCTGGGTCCCGCGGGCATGACTGTAGCGGGTTTCGCCTAGGGCTTGACTGTGCCGATGTCAGTGACCTTACCCGTCTCCACGACGACTCCGGTGCGGAACGGGTTGGACCGGCCCATGACAAATAGCTGATAGGTACCCGGCCGCAGGTAGATCACGAAGCTGCCGTTGGCGGCTACCTCCCCCACCAGCGTCCAGTTGTCGCGGCCGGTGGATTTGAAGCCCGGTCCAATGGCCATGATGCTGCTGCCTGGCGCCAGGCCGGTCGCGACGCCCCTCAGCACGCCCTTGTTGTAGTTGAGGGTGTAGGTGGAGCCGTGCACCGTGAAGTCGCCAACGATCATGTCCCGGTGGGCCAGCTCGAAGACCACATCGTAGCTGCCGGTCGGCACGAAGGCCTCGTAGCGGCCTTGGGCATCTGTGAAGACCCGTCCAACCGACCTCTCCTGGGCCGCAAGCCAGAACATCACTTCGGCCCCTGCCAGGGGCGCCCCGGTGTGCGGGTCGACGACCGTGCCGACGACCTCGGCGGCCTGGTTGGCAGCCATGAGCACCAGGCGGCGCTCGACCGAGTGGTCGTCAGACCCCACGTTGACCAGCATCTCCACCTGCCGGCCGTCGTCGGCCGCCACAGTCGTGTAGGTAAACGAGGCGCGCCCGGCGGCGTCTGTTTCTAGGAAGTTGGTGGACACCTGAGCGCTGCGGTTGGTCTGGCCGCTGTTGGCGTGGAGGCTCACCATCACCTCCTCGACGGGCGCACCGGTCTCGTCGACCACCGACACCACAATCGAAACCTGCCTGCCACCGCCGGCCGCCACCAGCTTGTGGCTCTGTTCGATGGTTACGAATATCGGTTGCCCGGGCGGCGGCTCGGTCCCGGGGTCGTCGCCGTCGCGCATGGCGAGGAGGGTTTCGAGGATCAAGGTACCGTCGACCCGCTCCACATCGTACACCGCGGTGGCCGAGAACCGCGCCATCTCGCCCCGGTTGACCAGGGCAGAGCTCGTGTACGGGATGCCGGCGGTCAGGCCCAGCGCGTGCGCTAGCTGGTTGTAGTCGCCGGGCCACGCCATGCCGGGCACCTCGCGGCCAAGGATTCGGATCAGAATAGTGACCCACTGCGCCATCTGCAGTCCAGCGCCCGGATGGTACTTGCCGTCGCCGTAGCCGAGGATGATCCCCTCGCGGGCGATGAGGTTGATCCAGCCGACCGCCCATTCGTGGTCACCCATGCCCACGTAGACGTCGCTGAATGCGGGCGCCCATCCCCTCGCAGCATCGGCATCAGCCGGGCTGAAACCATGCAGGTACCCCGCGACCTTGGCTGCCTCAGCCCGCGTGAGGTTGTCCAGCGGCCAGAAGCGGCCGTCGCCGCGGCCCAGCAACACGCCGAGCTCGACCATGCTCTCGATCGCTTCACGATGGGGGTTTCCGGCGATGTCGCTGAGCTGGGCCGAGGCGAGGCCCCCGGCCAGAGTCAGCAGCATCGCAGCCGTCAGGAGTACCGTCAGAGCCTTGCGAAGCAACAGTCATCACACCTTCCCTGCTAGTGATGCCGGCGGGACCGACGGTGCGGGGCCCTGGGCAGGAGGGCCGGGGGATGCGCGGCAGACGGGAGCCAGGGGACACGAATGGTGAGGTAATCCGATTGTTCGGTCCTTTGACTTGGAGCCGGGGATTTCCTCCCCAGGAAAGACAGTCCGGAGTATCCAGATCAGGGCAGAGTGCGGCGGGGGGATGCGGCTCTCAGCCGCGCTAGCCTATCCACGGGGAGCTGTAACGGTGCGTCGCGCAGCCTAGCTAGCTCAGGCGTTGGCCTCCAGGAAACTGACGATATGCCGGGCAAAGGCACGGAAGTCGTCGAGACGGGTCTGGAGTGCGTCGAAGACAAGCTTGGTGTCGACCTCAATGTATCTATGGACAAGGATGTTACGGAAGCCAGCCATCCGGGCAATCTCTGACGCAAACTCGGGAGGGAGTATTCCTCTTTTGCCGAGCTCCAGAATCACGCTTGCGTAGTCATCAGGTACTGGCCCGCCGAGAGCGGCAAGCACATGCCCAGATACGTCGAGCACGTTTTGGATGCAACGCTCAAGGCCTCTCTCTACCAGCCACTGCGTACGGATGTCCCCTTCAAACGTCCCGAATGAGTCGGCCCGCACATCCTCCAGCACGCGCAACGAGTTGCTGAGATCATCGAGATGTCTGATCACCCTGATCTGATCCAGCCCTGGCACCATAGCCCTGCAACGCCTCCGTTACTCGGCTTGCTCTCGCCGGGGTATGCGGTAGGACACCTTGCGGCCGAACGTACCGTCTTGGATGCTCTTGCGAGTGTACTCCATCGCCAGCCGCCTCAGCGGCTCCGTATCCACGTACCTGCGGAGCGTGTCGGCAATGAAGTCCACGCGCCTATAGTCGTCTCTGGACAGAATCAGCAAACCATCGCGCAGCGCCCGCTGCTGCAGCACTACCGGAGCCTCATTGAGGATGAGCAGGTCGACGTCGTTGCGGCTGAGGGCGCGCATGAGCTCTGTCAGCAGGTCGGCACGGTAGTGCGGCTCGCTTGGGGTGGTGGAGGCGTCCACATAAACGGCGACGTCGACATCGCTGCCGGATCGCGCCTCGTCACGGGCAACCGAACCGAACAGGTAGGCAAAGACGACCTCGTGCCGCCCAGAGAGCACCGAACGGACCCGCGCAATAACGTCCGAAGCACTGGTATACCTGGCGTCTGTCATGGGAGACCCCCTGCCTGCTGAGTCAACTATACCCAGTTGCTGCCCGGCCAGGCAAGCGGCCGCTCACCCCGAGATGAGCCTACCCTCCCGGTCGTCTGCGGCTACTCGCGCGCCGCCGCATGGAGCCGCCGGTACCCCTCCAGCAGAAACCCACATCGCCTAACCTGGTCGCCGAGATCCCGCCCGCCCTGCTCCTCGAAGCTCCAGCATGTGCTCAGCACGCTGTCGAAGAACGCACACGCCGCGATGATATGGACCGGCTCCCCCATGGCTGCGGCGATGGCCGCAAGCATCGGCTCCAGCGCATCTGCGGCTGCGCGCGGCCCCAGCATCTCCAGCTCGTTGAGGACGAACCGCGCCGCCTCAAAGCACCGCACCCCGACGGCGCCCTTGGGGTCGATGGCCTTCCAGCCGTCGCCGGCGCGGAGGATGTTCCAGTGATTGAGGTCCCCGTGCAACAGCACGCGGGGCCTGGCCGGCGTCTCGATCTCCGGGAGCACCTGCTCCGCGGCACCGATCATCTCCAGCATGGCCGGGCCCACGATGCCCTCGCGGCGCGCGCGGGCAAACGCCCGCTCCGACCATCTGCCCAGCGTAGGTAGCGGGTGGCCGCCCGCACGCTCGGCCATCGGCACCGGCAGCGCGGCGGCGAGCTGCGCGGCGATCCTGATCCGCTCGGCGCTGTCGGGCACCGTGGTCAGGTCATCGCCGGGCGAGAGGCGCTCGAGGAGCATCGCGCCAAGCTCAATGTCGGCTTCGTGGCAGCGGCAGACGTTGCGGCTGGCATACCGGATCAACGCCTCGATCTCGGTGTCCAACTCCGGGTTGGGCACGCCGATCTTGAGCGCCACCGGCCCGTAGTCCGGAGACTCCGCAAAGCACAGGTAGTTGTAGGAGATGACCGGCGACAACTGATGATCCGTCAAGCGCCACTTGGCCATGGCGGCGTCGAGCAGCCGGGGTAGCCTGACGAGCCACTCTTCCCCGGTCGCGCCGAAGGCGCGCACGGCTTTGCGGCTGAGGACCTCGGGGATGACCATAGAAACCTCCATATGCGGCGCGCGATGCGGTGCCGGGTCGCCAGAAGGCTGCCAGCCTGCCGGCGGTGCGCTCTCAGTACGGGCGGGCGCGCCCTAGCTCGGTCTGGAGAGCGTTGCGCATTTTCTGCGCCGCGCTGGAGATCGCGCGCTCCAGGGTCGCCTCACGCGAGTTGACCGCGAGCGGTTGCCGGCCCTCCAGCCGCGCCTCGACCACGCAGCCCATGTCATCGAGGCCGCCCTTTTGGCTGTTTTGGTCGCTAAGGTGAACCTCAAGGCGGGTAATCTTATCGGCGAAGCGGCCGAGGTGCTGCTCCATCGTTGCCCGCACTTGGGCCTCGAGGGCCTGGTCGCCTTTGATGTTCCTGTCGGTGTTGACCTGAATGTGGATGGTGGTACCCTCCTCTGTATGCGGCCCCAGGGGGACGCGCAGCATGAGCCCTTAGGATTCCCCGTGGGCGCGGCTAATCCTCTCGGCCCCCAGGGCTACAATACCAGATGACTCTTTAGCGCTAAAGCGCTATACTTGTGCGCGAGAGGGGTGAGCACATGGCACGCAAGATCAGCGTCTATCTAGATGATGACCTTCACCGAGCCCTCAAGTCGGCCGCGAGCTTGCGGGGCACCTCGTTGTCTGAGTTTGTCGTCAGCGCAGCTCGTGAAGCTCTCTACGCCCCCGGTCGCAAGGAGGCGGCTGCGCGAATGGACGCAATCCGTGAGAGCTCAAGCCACACATACTCAGCTGACGAGATCCGGTCCATGCGGGAGGAGGGGCGTGACAGGTGTCCCAAGGAGTGATTACGGACGCATCGGTCGCCCTCTCTTGGGTGTTGCCAGGAGAGGCGAGTGAGAGGACGTTGTCCCTTCGGGATCGAGCAGTCAGAGAGCTGAGCCTGCGGCTCCTAGTGCCGCCATTGTTCTGGTGTGAGGTGCCAAACGCACTATGGGTCGCAGTCAACCGCGGGCGTCTGGATCAGCACCAGGCGACAGCAGCTCTGGAAACACTGCTGGACTTCCGGTTTGAGGTCCATATGCCAGACCCAATCGGCTGTCTGTCTACGGCGCTCCGACATTCAATCACAGCCTACGATGCCTCATACCTGCAGCTTGCTATTGAGACCCAATCAGCCTTGTGGACCCTTGACGGGCGACAAGCCGCAGCGGCCATCGAAGCTGGTGTCGCAACAGCCCCAGCCCTGTCGCCACCATGGCAATAGTGGCACGAGGGATAGGGAGGCCGCCCTCCCTACCGCTCAACCTCTCCGGGCCCGCCAGGCTCCCCGGCCCGCAGCCCCAAGGCCTCCGGTAGACCGTCAACCCAGGCCCGGATCGCGTCCCAGTCGCGGTCGTCGCGGGCCGGTTTCCCATATAGGGGACTCACCGGGACCTTAGCGATGAGCTTGTCCGCCATGCGCAACCTGGCCGGATCGTAGGAGCCCACGAACATCTCCGCCGCCGCTGGCTTGAGCCATCCGAGCTTGGCAAGGGCGCCCTCGAGCTGTTGCTTGGCCTCGGCGAGGTCGTCGCTGGACGAGATCGGCCCCAGGGCAAAGACGGCGACCGGCAACCGCTCAAGCTGCTTGCGGTGCGCATCCAGGAAACCCCGCGCGTCCTTGAGCATCGAACCGATATAGAACGGCGCCCCCAGGACCACCGCCCGGTTGCCGTCGAGCGAGCGCACCTCGCGCGCCTGCCGCACCTCGACCTCGTGCCCTTGCTGGCGCAGCCGGGCACCCATCCTGTCGGCTACCTCGGCAGTGGAGCCGTATCTCGTTGCATAGGCAATCAGGATCTCTGCCGCCATGGATTTGCCCTCCTCTTGACCCAGCCGCCTGGTTGGCTTGCGGGCGGCGGGTTACCGCTAACTACGTCATATGCCAATTATGTCCACGCTGCAAGCCCTGGAGTGCCCTGGCGGCACGTCGGGCGGCTGCGGGGATGGCGGCTGCGGGAGGATGTGCAGGGGAGCGCGCGATTTTGCGGCGGACCGGGGCTGGCTGCGCGGCATATTTCGGGGCGACAGGGCAGACCATGCTCGATTTTCGCGCACAGGCACCCCGGATACGCCTCGGCGCGGCAAAAACGAGCGCCCCTGGACGCCGCATGCGCGAACTTCGCGCCCCAGGGAACCAACCATGCTTGAAAGCCACGCGCCGCTGACTGCCTCCCAGCCGGCCAGGGCCAGCCGGGCCGGGCGAGACCCCCCCGCCCGCCATTCGTCCCGGCCAAAGGGCGGATCGGTGCCCGTTGGGCACCGCTAATCTGATGATCCATGTGAGCTCTGCCCACCTTGGGGGCTGATGGGCCCGACGGTTTGCGGCCGGCGGCGGTGTGCGTGATTTTGCGGCGGGCGGCGGCTGGCGGCGCCGCGAATTTCGGTGCCACAGAGGAGATCAGGCTTGAAATCCACGCATGGGCGCCGCGGGCAGGCCTCGGCGCAGCAAAATCGAGCGTCCTTGGAGGCCACATGCGCGATTTTCGCGCCCCGCGGCACCAACTCCGCCAGAAACTCACGCAGATGCCGGCCACACCCACCGCCGACCAGGCTGCCACCCACCGCCCCAGCCTCCCAGGGCCCGCGCCGGACCCCTCACACACGGCGGCGCCCGGCTGATATTATAGGCGCAGGTACCAGAGCTAGCCCCTCTAGACCCCCCAAAGGCGGTGGCCTCATGATTCCGGACGGCAAAGTCAGCATCGGATCGTATCCCCTGGTCTACCCGATTCCCTTGGTGCTGCTCGGCGCCAATGTGGCGGGTGAGCCCAACTACTCGGCGGTGGGTAATTGTGCGATTGGGGGTTTCAACCCGGGTCTCGTGTTTGTCTCGTCGGTGCGCCATCACTACACCAACCAGGGCATCGTCGAGAACGGCAGCTTTAGCGTCAACTTCCCGACGACCGGGATGGTCGAGGTCGCCGATTTTTGTGGGCTCGTGTCGGGGCGGGAGTATGACAAGGGCAGGCTGTTTGGCAACTTCTACGGGCAGCTTGGCACCGCCCCCATGATCGAGGAGTGCCCCGTGGCGCTGGAATGCAAGGTTGTTCACGAGTACACGCACGGGGAGATGCAGATGTTCGTCGGCGAGGTCGTCAATGCGTACGTAGACAGGCGCTTGGCGGTCCGGGCCGGTCCGCCTGGCGACGGCGGCCCAGCCGCTCCTACCGGTGATGACGCCACCGGCGCCGGCGACACCAATAGGGGCGCAGCTCAGGGCCTGGCCTGGCGCTTTGGCCGCGCATCCCTCGCCGACCTTGCCCCGATCATGTACCACCTCGACAACCGGTACTACCAGGCCGGCGAGGCCATCGGCCATGGCTTTGAGGACGGCGAGGGCGTGGAGTGCCCGAGGCGCGGCGGGCACCGATGAAAGCCATCGCCATCAACGGCAGCCCGCACAAGGGCGGCAACACCGCCAGGCTCATCGCCGAGGTGGCACGCGGCCTGGCGGAGGCCGGCCACGAGTGCCAGGTGACGCATCTGCGCGATCTGCGCCTGGGCTACTGCGACTGGTGCGAGCATTGCGCGACGGCTGAGCCGGGGGTGTGCCCGCAGGGTGATGGTTTCCACGAGCACCTCGCCGACCTCAACGCGGCCGACCTCTGGATCGTCGCCACGCCGTCGAGCAACCACTCCGTGACCGGCTACACCAAGAACTGGCTTGATCGCCTCTGCACCAGCCAGCTGTCGTTTGAGGTCGACGCGGAGCGCCGCGTGACGATGCGCCCGCGGATTCGGGGCGGCAAGCGGGCGGTGATGATCGTTCAGGGCTGCACCGACCGCTTTGCCGAAACCCTCGAACCCCTCCAAGTCGTCCTCAGCTGCCTCGCCGTGCCGATCGTCGAGCGCCTGATCGTTGCCAAGGTCGGCCTGACGGCCGACGACACCGTCGACCGCCGGCCGGACGTGCTGCGGCAGGCCTATGAGATTGGGCTGCGGGTGGGGCGGGCGGGGGGCGAGGGCCGGACGGGTTAGTCATTGTCGGCAGGCGGGCGGGGAGGGGCAGGCGCGGCCGCTGTGTTGCGAGATCTTCGAGCGTCATTGGCGCCGAGGCACAGAGAAATCGAGCGTAGACCGACCCGGAGTGCGTGATCTTCGAGCGCGGCGGCGCTGGCGGCGCCCCTAGGCGCGAATCTCAAGCATGGCTGCGCACACAGGGCGCTGGTTTGCCGCCCCGCCCGCCCTGGTCTGCGGCAAAAACACGCATCCCCGGCCGCAGCCGCCGTCGCCGGCCCCTGGCACCGACCGCCCCCCCACGCCCCAAGCCTCGAGCCGCACCCCGGCCGGACGTCAGCCTCCAAGTGTGCAAAGACTCACATGGATCATCAGATCAGCGGTGCCGAACGGCACCGTACCGCCCTTTGCCGGCCCGGGGCGGCTGTATCCGCGTGATTTTCGAGCGTGGTCGCCGCCGCAGCGAAGAAAAATCGAGCCTAGGTCGACCAGGAGTGCGTGATCTTCGAGCGCGGAGACGCCGCCGGCGCCCCTAGGCGCGAATCTCAAGTATGGCTGCGCCCACCGCCCGTTGATTTGCCGCGCAGCCCGCCCCGGTCCGCGGCAAAAACACGCATCCTGCCCTCGGCGCCCTCGCACCTCGCCGCCCCCAACTCCCAATCCCAAGCAAAAGCCCAGCCCCCCAGAGGTCGGCCGCCTCCGGAGGGCTGGACCCCGTCTCTGCCGAGCCCTAGCCTAGGAGCCTGATCCAGCACACCTTAGCGCACTGGATGATGGTCAGCTCGAACTTTGGATCTTCCTCCTGCACCTCCAGGAACGTCTCGCCGATAGCGCGTAGCACACCCTTGACCAAGCCGCACTTGGTGGCGACTTCTACCCGGCGGTCAAGGTATGGCTCGAGACCCATTGGGCACCGGCAGCACTCCCAGATCATCGGTACTCCCCCTTGTGCTTGCGCAAGACCCGCACCCAACAGATCTTGGCGCAAGGGATAACGATGGTCCGTGAGGTCTTGATCTCGGTTAGGACGATGGCATCCGCTCCAACCGAAACCAACACGCCTGGCACCACTCCGCACTCCGTCGCTACCTCGACCGGCCGGTTGATGAAATCCATCAGCGTGACCGGGCACGGGCAACACACCGGTGGCGGCGGTGGCGGCGGAGGAGGTGGAGGAGGCGGTGGTGGTGGTGGCGGCGGCTTCGTCGGTGGCACGCACAGAACGTCGCCCGGGTAGATCAGGTTAGGGTCCGTGATGTGTGGGTTGGCAGCGATCAGGGCGTTGAGCGGTACCCCGAGGCGCTGCGCAATGAAGAACATCGTGTCCCCGGGCACGACGGTGTACCTGCCGGTGAAGCCGGGCGGGCAATAGGTCGGGACTCGTGGATGGCCGTACATGTGAAACTCCCCCTTCGTAGCTGGCACCTTGCACAATACGCTATGTAGCTGGGGGAGAAGGGGTGACAATGGCGCGCGGACGGTTATCTGATTGGTCAGTTGGCTGGCAGGAGATGGCGAGATGATATAGTACTAAGTGTAGTACTAAGGGCCGGGCTCCAATGATCTTTGGCATCAGTGAGTTGAGCCAAGGGGAGGTAGCCGCGTGACCGGGGCATCGAAGCGTGAGGAGAGATTACGTCAGAGTCTACATTGCTGGCAGATCCACGAGCTAAGTGGATTCTTAGACGCTATGGTTTCGTGCGCAAGGGTGCAAGCAGCGGCCACCTCCTATATCGACAGCCGGCAACTGGAACCATGGCCGTGTTCTCGTGTCATCGTACGACACTGAGCGTGGCTGCTGCCAGGCACATACTGTCTCGAGTAGATCTGTCAAACTCCAGGCTACAGGAGGATCAGAAAGCATGAGCGACCTCGAGCCCTGGGAGCGGTATCAGGTGTCGGTGGTCAACCTAGGACCGGAGAACGGCTACGAGTGGCTTGCCGAGATCCCACAACTCGACGGCTGTCGCGCCTACGGAGATACAAAGGAGCAGGCGCTGAGAGCTCTGGAGCAGGTCGCCCGTGAGTTCGTCCGAATCCTGGCGGAGGCCGGCGAAGCGCTGCCACCGCCAGTATACAGAGCCCCGGGAGCTCACAGTGGGCGCTTTGTCGTCCGGGTTAGTCCAACTCTCCACAAGTCACTGGCTCAGCGAGCTCGCCAGGAGGGAGTGAGTCTCAACCACCTCTGCAGTGAGCTGTTGGCCCAGGGGATCGGGTTTCGGTCCCAGCCAAAACACTAGCGAGGAGGCAAAGGCCTATCTTGCTTGATCACGTAACCGGCGCCTCAGACGGCGGGCCACTTCCGACAGCTCCACGGCCTCTGAGTCGGGGCCTTCTTGGGCGTCAGACTCCAACACCATCTGGACCAGCTCCGCTGGCAACTCCAACCAGTGATCTGGCTCGTTGAGAGGGCCGTCAATAGGATCTGACTTTGACATCGTGGCTACCCCTGGGCTGGCGGTCAGGTTGGTCCTTGCCGACGGTGCTTGTTGCCAGCGCTCACCTACTTAGCCGCCTCAGCCGCTCAATCCTCTGCCTGGCCCGCTCCAAGCCGCCGTCCGTAGCCGCCTGATCAAGCTCGAAGCTCAGCCGCAGGATGCTGCTCTCCCTGGTACCCTCGGGAAGCAGCCTGAGTGGTATCACCACCTGCGTTTCCTCGTCTCCAACCAGCAACACGGCCAGGTCTCCCTCGATCCTGTCGACGACGGCTCGCACGATCAGCACCTCACTTTGTCGGCGGCTTGCAGGTGCCGCACGGCTTATAGCCTGCGTTCTGGGCGGCCTCAGCAGACGCAAACCAGACCTGGTTGTCTGCGGAAATGCTCGCGACCGAGTTGCAGGTCGGCCGGTGGTATTTGTCGGACTTCGCGGAGCCAACATACAGCCCCTTGGCCTGGGGCTCCGATGGCGCCTCGGCCCAGGCGACGGCATCCGTCGTGATGCTCGTGCCGTCGGACACGAGGACGACCGTGCCGGCGGTGTCGGTTCGGTAGATCGTCACGCCCGCGGACGCCAGACGGGTGAGGGTAATCTCCTTTGGATGCCCGTAAGTGTTGCCGGTGCCGACCGAGATCACGGCGCGGCTTGGGGCGACCGCCGCCAGGAATGCGGCCGAGGTGCTCGTGGAGCTGCCGTGGTGGCCGACCTTGAGAACGTCGGCCTTGAGGTTGGCGCCGCTAGCGAGGAGCTTGGCTTCGGCGGCGGTTTCGGCGTCGCCGGTGAAGAGAAAGGCGGTTTCGCCGAAATCAACCCGGCACACCACCGACGCATTGTTGAGGGAGTCCATCTTGCCCTCCGGACCGAGCACCTCCAGCGTGACGTTGGACGCCAGCTTGACGCTCTGCCCCTCCGGGGTCTCGTAGGCGCAGTGGCCCGCCTCGACCTGCGTCTCGATGCCGGTCATGTAGTCGTCCCAGGTCTTGGACGTGTGCGGCACGCCCGAGTCGATCACGCGCTTGACCGGGAACGCGCCCAGCACCGCGATGAGGCCACCGATGTGATCCTCGTGCGGGTGCGTGCCGATGAGCAGGTCGAGCTGCTCCACGCCCTGCGCCTTGAGGTACTGGACCACCTTCTGGCCGGACGAGCGAGTGCCGCCGTCGATCAGGACTGCGACGCCGCTCGGCTCGACCAGGAGCAGGATCGCATCGCCCTGGCCCACATCGATGAAGTGCGCCGCCAGGCTTGTCGCCGCGCGCTCTGTAGGCTCAGACGGCTGGGGAGTGGCCGGCGGGTCCGCGGGCGCAGGCCCTGGTGGAACGGCGATCGGCGTGGCCGGCGGAGGGCCAGAGACTTCAGAGGGCTTGCAGCCGGGGCCGCCCAGTCCCAGGGCGGCTGCCAGGATAACCAGGACTACCAGCGGAATAAGCCTACGCGACTGCCAGGTACAGATGGTTTCCACGCCCCATTCGTGATGTCAGTGATCCTCGGTCAAGCGGGCGAGCGGCGAGGCCGGTCGTGTGCTTGTTGGAGGATTCGGCGGCGCAGCCGAGACTCCCGTCACCGGCCCTGGCCGCCCACAAGGAGGATATGCGCGATGCTCAACGCCCGGACCCGCCGCGACCTGCTGATCTGGCTGCTTGCCGTAGCCGTGCTGCTAAGCTGGGCCGGGATCAGGTACCCGCATATGCTCCTGGCGCGGGCGCCCTCACTGACTTTTGACGAAACCGACCCCGCCCCCAACACAGCCACTCCCCGCTTTTGGCTCAACTACACGCGGGAGTACCTGGCTGAGCTGCGCGCTGAGCTGGGGCTCGACGCGCTAGTGCGCGACTCCGCGACCGACTACGAGCGCGTCCGGGCCGTCACCGCCTGGGTTAGCGGGCTATGGCGGCACAGTGGGAGCAACGCGGCGGCGGAGAGCGATCCGCTGTCGATCGTGCGGGCGGCGGCGGGGGGAGAGCGGTTTCGATGTGTGGAGTACGCCGTCGTCATCGCCGGTTGCCTGGAGGCCCTCGGGATCCAGGCGCGGGTGCTCGGCCTCAAGACGCGTGACGTCGACACCAGGGCGTCCGGCGCCGGGCACGTGGTCGCCGAGGCGTACCTGCGCGACCTCGGCAAGTGGATCATGATCGACGGGCAGTGGGGAGTGATCCCCGAGCGCGACGGCACCCCGCTCAACGCCGTTGAGCTGCAGCGGGCGCTGGCGGCGGGCGGCCGCGGGCTCACGCTGACGGGCGTCTCCGGCCTCGCCGCGCTGACGTACCGGCGGTGGATCATCCCGTATCTCTACTACTTTGATACGCAGGCCGAGGGCGAGCATATCATGCTGGGGCCGGTGGGGGCGCCGGAGCCGCGGGCCTTCCAGGGCAAGCATCCGCTCAAGGTCGACATGTATACGCATGCGGTGAAGGTGTTCTATGAGGGGCCGGAGTGAGTGAGGTGATCTAGGGATGAAAGAGCTGCTGCAGATCATGATGCTGATTCTGCCAGCCTGGATACTCTACTTGGTCGTCAAGGCTGCCATCAAGAGCGCTATCAAGGAGCTCAAAGGCGAGAAGATCATCTAGCGTTCTGGCCTGCCACCGCAGCATAACCAACTTCCATGACAAAGGCTGGCATGGACAGTATCCTTTGGTGTTATTGACCCCCCGCAACGCCCGATGCTAATAAGGGATTAGCGCATTCACTGCGTATCGAGAAACACACCATCGTTGCCGACACCGACCGGGGCAGTTCGCCCCCACGGCCCACGATCGTAGCCTTGGCGCTCTCGCCGAGCCCAAGCGCTTGAGGAGGTTTCCTTTTGCCCACCCAAGACTCGGGCTCAGCGGCCAGGCCGCTGCCGCCCCGCCCTATTCTCCCTGCCGCAGGGCAGGCCATCGCCGGCCTCGGCCAGCTAGAGATCGTCGACCGCGCCCACAAGGCTACCGCTGAGGCGCCTGGCGGTGCAGCCGAGCAAGCCAAGGGCCAAGAGCCTGAGGGCTTCCTCCGCACCCTGCTCGCGATGGCCAAGGACAACATCACCGGCCTGCCACGGCAGGCAGCAGCCAAGGCCGTGTGGCTCGTGCCGGTAGCCCTGTCCTGGGTAGTGATTGCCTCAACGCCGGGCCACGTGCTGTACAACATGCCCGCGGTGCTGGCGAGTTTGGTTTCGCTGGTCGGGTGGCTGACCGCCACCTACAACGGCGTGATCGGCAAGGCAATCTACGCCATCGCGCTGGGCAACACGGTGGTCCCGCTCGTCAAGCAGCTCCGCGAGCAGGGCGTCGGGGCCGCGATCAGCGATCGCACGGGCAAGTACACCCGGGCGCTCGGCCTGGTCAAGCAGGCGTATGCCAACCTGGGCGACGGCGCGATTCGCATCCTGCTGGCCTCGGGCGGGCTGGGCCTCATGCTCGCCAACGTGATCAACCGCAACAACAGCCCGGACAAGTATCTGGCGTCGCTGTTGGCGGGTTTGATGCTCTATACCGCCATGACCGAGGGCCTGCGCAACCCGATCGTGCGGCTGTTTAGGGCGGGGTGGCGTGACCTGCGCAAGCTGACCGGTCAGGGGTCGGGTGGCGGCGCGGCCGCGCCGGGCGTCAATCAGGTCTATGCTGCCATGGCGGCGATGGCGGGCGGCCTCGCAGGCTCGCTGATCATCTGTTATGTCAAGTTTACGCGGGAGTACTACGACTACACCGGCTACATCATTGGCGGGGTCATGATTGCCGCCAGCCTGGTATTGCCGGCCAAAGGCAAGCTCAATGTGCGCCGGACCCCAGAGACCTAGATTACATACCATGCGGGACCGGGAGTTTGGTTTCGTCACGGTCTTCAACCCGGAGACCGGCGGCTACCTCCGCACGGGCGTGCTCGATGAGCGAGGGCGCGACACCGGGCGCGACCCGTTTATGGCATCCTTCCCGCACCTGCTGGACGTGGGCATCATGGGCCACTGCCTGCACGGGTTGTCCGGGCGCTGCGCCGACTCCCTCTGCTACCAGAGCGGCCGCACGACGTCCAGGCCCAATATGAGCCTGGCGGACTTCCGGTGGCTCGCCGAGCAGTGCGCCGGCCGGGTGCACCAGTTCGCGTTGGGCGGTCGCGGCGACCCTGAGCTGCACGAGGACTTCGAGGCCATCGCTGCCTGCTGTCGCGAGCACGGCATCGTGCCCAACCTGACGACGTCGGGCTTCGGGCTCGACGAGGCGCGGGCCAAGCTCATCCGGCAGTACTGCGGCGCGGCCGCGGTCAGCTGGTACCGCAGCCCCTACACCTGGCGGGCCCTGGAGCTGCTGATCGGCCTCGGGGTTAAGACCAACATCCACTACGTTCTCTCCGCCGAAACCATCGACGAAGCCCTCGGCCTGCTGCGCGGCCAGCTACCCCCAGTGGCCGGCGTCAACAAGATCATCTTCCTGCTGTTCAAGCCGGTCGGGCAAGGCAGCCACGGCCCCGCCCTGCAGGCCGGCGATCCACGCCTGGCCGAGCTGGGGCGGCTGATCGCCGAGCCGGGCATCGCGGAGTATGTGGGTTTCGACAGCTGCACGGTCCCCGCGGTGATCAACCACAGCCCAGGCATCGACCCGCGCAGCTACGACACCTGCGAGGGCGGGCGCTTCTCGGCGTACGTCACACCCGACCTTGAGATGGTGCCGTGCAGCTTTGACCAGGAACTGCGCTATGCCCAGCGTCTACGGCCCCTGACCATCGCCGAGGCCTGGCGCAGCCCGGCATTTGACGCGTTCCGGGAGCGGCTGCAGGCTGCTTGCCCTAGCTGCCAGGACCGCGAGGTCTGCATGGGCGGCTGCCCGCTGCTGCCCGAGATCGTCCTTTGTGCCCGCGAGGCACGCACCGCCGAGTTCCGAGAGGAGGCAACCCTGTGAAATACCGCACCGACTTTGTCACCAACTCCAGCAGCACCAGCTTTGCCAGCGCGCTGCTGACCGCGATCATGAGCCTCCTGGCGGCACTCGGCCTGGGCTGCATGGACTCGGGCGACGGCGACGATGAGCCGGATACCGATGGTCCGGACGGGTGGCTTGACATGGCCAAAATGCCGCCTGAGGCGGAGAAGATCGTCTGCGGCGACCGGGAGCCCGTGTGGATCTACGCGCAGTTTGTCAAGCCTGAGGTTGACGACGAGGGCGGCGCGGGAGAGCCCATGGTGGATCTCGAGGCGACGGGGCGGATCACCTTCCGGGACAACGCCCGCGGCTGGCTCGAGCTGGGCACCCCCGTGATCATCGAGGACTGGATCGCCGTCGACGTCTACGGCGTCGAGCCGTCCGATGTGAGCGCTGCCCCGCCGGCCAAGGTGTCGGTCACTGCCCAGGTACGGGTCGATGGCCGCACCTACCGCCGCTCGATGCACCTGGAGTACGAGGCGTTGCCGAGACTGACAGTCAAGCCCTACGAGATCGACCTGTTGACGGGCACCGGCGACAGCATGGACGCCGCCGTGGAGATCGAGAACGCCGGGCCGGACCCCTGGCAGCTCAATCTGGAGGTCGACTCCTGGGCCGACCGCATCGCGCGGGCCGAGCTCACCGACATCGCCGACGACGGGACCAAGGCCACGCTGCGGATCACCGAGGCCGACGGCGAGGACATCTCGCGGATGCGTCTCACCGACTACTACAGCCAGGGGCGCGTGACCGTGCGGGCGGCCGGCGGGCGGCGTGAGATCAGCCACTACGCCAACGTGACCGTCTACCGGGAAGGCCTGTTTGTGACCAACGGCCTGACGGGCAGCCCACCGGCGGTCGTGCTACGGGCGCAACACGACCCGCAGGGGCAGGTGCAGGTCAACCAGTTTGAGCTGGCCTTGATGCGTTGGGACGAGAGTCAGACGCGCTCCGTAGCCGACGCCGGCCTGTTGCAGGAGGCGCTGGAGATCGGCCCGCCAGAGGGCCAGGATGAGCCGACAACGACCGTGCTGCGGTGGATTGGGCTCAAGCACGAGTTCGAGCGGGTGCGCGGCTCCAACCTGCCCAACTGCGTCTACCGGATCTGGGTCGAGCGCGAGGTGCCCGGCAAGCCGGAGGACGCGTTCCGGCTGACGCTACCGCTGCGGGTGGCGACGGAGGGCGGCGACTTCCAGTTTGACCTGCCGGTGGTGATCATGCCGGCCCAGATGGACGCCAACGCCAAGTGGCAGGAGGAGCTGGAATACTGCCGGCGGATCATCATCAACTACATGCCGTCGGAGGGCCGCGAGCGCAAGCTGGCCGAGCTCGAGCGGGCCAAGGCCTACATGGGCGTCGACGAGTTGCGCGCTTTCCGCTGGGAGGCCTGGGAGATCGCGCGGGCGGCCATCATGCAGGAGGCCAAGGATTATCTCGACGTCGCAGCCTGGTGGGACAACGCGATCTACGCCGCGGAGTGGACGGTCTGGCTCACGGACAAGGCGTACAACTCAATCGCGGGCGTCGCGCTCGGCCCGGTGGGCGCATACGCCGCCGGACTGGCCAAGGACTCAGTCGCCGACATCCTAGTCAAGATCCAGGAGAACTGGGACAAGAGCTGGTACGACATCGCGATGTCCATCGTGTGGTCGCGGCTCGAGGACGCGACGGGCAAGGGCATCGACGCGACCGTGTTTAGCGAGCCGGAGATGTCGTGGAAGTTCGTGGGTAGCTACTTCACGTACAAGTTCGTCTGGCACCTGTGGTTTGACGTCGACGAGAGTGGCGCGCGCAAGGGCGTCATCGAGGCCCTCAAGTCGGCAGCCTGGGATCTGGCGGGAGTCGGGCTGGAGCAAGGCCTCAAGGGATTCGTCGAGGCCAAGGCACAGCGGGACGGCCTCGTGCCCATCACTGGGCTGGATGACGCCATCAACCAGCGGATCCAGGAGATCGTGGACATCGTCAAGTGGGCGATTGAGGGCGGGGCGCCGATTATTCCGAGGTAAAGGTGCGGGTCGCTCAGCGCGGCACGGCTGGGGAATCGGTCCGAGGCTTTCAGAGTCAACAAGGGCGAGAGCCGGCTAGTAAGATAGCCGGCTCTCATGTCGTGTACGGAGGGAGGCGCGGCGAACAGGCCCGCCTCCCCCACCGATCCGCTATATCGCCTTACGCACGACCTCTTCACGGTGAAACTGGCTATAGTACAGCTTCGCGTAATGGCCGCGCGCCTCAAGCAGCTGCTCGTGGCTGCCGTGCTCGAGGATCTCTCCGTCGGTGATGTACAGGATCTCATCCGCCCCGCGGATCGTCGATAGCCGGTGGGCGATCACAAAGCTCGTGCGCCCGCGCATCAGCTCAAGCATCGCGCGCTGGAGGTTCATCTCCGTCCGGGTGTCCACGCTGGATGTGGCCTCGTCCAGGATCAGCACCCGCGGGTTGGCCAGCACCGCGCGCGTGATAGAGAGCAACTGCCGTTGCCCCTGGGAGAGGTTGGACCCCTCCTCGGCCAGCACGGTGTCGTACCCCTGCGGCAGGCGCTCGATGAAGGCATCCGCGCCCGTCACGGCTGCTGCCGCCCGGATCTCATCCTCGCTCGCATCGAGCCGGCCGTAGCGGATGTTGTCGCGCACGGTCCCGGCAAAGAGATACGTGTCCTGCAGCACGATCCCCAACGACCGCCGCAGGCTGTCGCGGGTCACCGCTCTGACGTCATGGCCATCGAGCGTGATCCTGCCCTCGTCGACGTCATAGAAACGCATCAGCAGGTTGACCATCGTGGTCTTGCCTGCGCCCGTCGGGCCGACGATGGCTGTGGTGCTGCCCGGGGCCGCGCGCAAGGACACCCCCTTGAGCACGGGCGTAGCGGGCTGGTAGCCAAACGCCACCTGCTCAAACTCGACCTCGCCCTCCACACTCTCGAGGGCCACGGCGTCCGCCGGCGCAGCAATCTCCGGGTCCGCGTCGAGCAGCTCATGGACCCTTTCGAGGCCGGCAATGGCAGATTGCAGCGCGTTGAACTGGTTGGCGATCTCGTTGACCGGTCCCGAGAACTGCTTGTTGTACTGCATGAAACTCGCGATCAGGCCGATCTGTAACCTTCCCTGCAGCACGAAGGCGCCGCCGATCACCGCCAGCAGGGCAAAGGAGAGGCTGCCGACCATGGTCATCAGGGGCCGGACCGTGCCGCTGAGCATCTCGGCCTGTGTCCCTGCCTGGCGGAGCTGCTGGTTGATGTGGCCGAACTGCCGGTCGAGGTTTCCTTCCTGGCCGTAGAGGGCGACCGCGCGATGCCCGGTGATCGACTCCTCGATCAGTCCGTTGAGCCGGCCCAGGGCCTGCTGCCGCTGCCGAAACCTCGTGCGTGACGTCCTCGCGATCCGCCTGGCCAGCAGCGCGGCAAAGGGCGCCGAAATCAGCGCGACCAGGGTCAGCGCGGGCGAGATCAGGAGCATCCCGATCAGCGCACCGACGATCATGATCGCCGCCGAGAAGACCAGCGTCGTTGAGACGGCCAGTGTCTGCGACACGGCCTCGACGTCGTTTGCCAGCCGGCTCATGATCTCGCCGCGCGTACGCGAGTCAAAGTACGAGAGCGGCAACCTCTGCAGGTGCGCGAAGAGCTGCTCCCGCAGTTGCCTTACTACCCGCTGGCTTACCCCTGCCATCAAGAAGACCTGCAGGTACGACGCGCCGGCGGCCACACCGTACACCACCGCCAGCCAACTAGCGTAGCCAACCAGGCCGGCCAGATCGCCCGGGACGATGTATCTGTCGATAGCGACGCCGATCATGCGGGAGGCGACCAAGCTTAGCAGAGAACCGGCCAGGACCAGGACGAGCGCGAGCCCGACCGTCGCCTGGTGCGGCCTAAGCAGGGCCAACAGCCGACGAAGCGTCCCGCGGGTGTCTTTTGGTTTCTGCGAGGCATCGAACATCCCGCCAAACGGGCCACCGGTGCTCCCGCCGCCGCCGCCACGACCCATGCCCGTTGCACCGAGGCCACCGCCCATGCCCGGCGCGCTCATCCCGCGCCCCATCGGGGGCATTGCTTGAGATTGCCCTGCGGAGGATGGCTTCTCAGGCATCGGCGATCGCCTCCTGACCAAACTGAGATCCGACGATTTCGCGGTACACGACGTTGCTCCGGAGGAGCTCCTGGTGGGTGCCGATGCCGTTTACCTGGCCATTTTCGAGGACGACGATCTTGTCGGCGTCGATCACCGACGAAACCCGCTGGGCGATGATGATCGTTGTGCACGGCCACGCCTTCTCGCGCAGCGCCTGCTGGATGCGGGCCTCGGTGCCCATATCCACCGACGATGTCGAGTCGTCGAGAATGAGGATCTTGGGCCTGCGGACCAGCGCCCGGGCGATGCTCAAGCGCTGCTTTTGCCCGCCGGAGAGGCTGGTGCCGCGCTGCCCGATGGCGCTCGCGTACCCGTCGGGCAGGCGCGAGACAAAGTCGTCCGCCTGGGCGGCCGCGGCAGCCTCTTGCATCTCGTCAGGCGTAGCACCCGGCGAGCCCCAGCGGAGATTGTCCTGGATCTGCCCAGAGAAGAGGACCGTGTCCTGCATCACCATGCCGATCGCGGCGCGCAGGCCGGCGAGATCGTACTCGCGGACATCGACGCCGTCGATGAGGACGGCCCCGTCGAGCACGTCGTAGAGCCGCGGGATCAGCGAGACGAGCGTGCTCTTGCCGCTCCCGGTGCTGCCGATGATGGCGGTGGTGGTGCCCGGCTCCGCGACGAAGCTGACGTGCTGTAGCACGGGCTCGCCGCCCGCGGCCGGGTACCTGAACGAGACGTCAGCAAATTCCACCCGGCCCTCGGCGACGGCGGCCGCTGCGGGGCTGCCTGGGGTAACGAGGGAGGGTTTCACATCCATCACCTGATTGATCCTTGCGGCCGAGGCCCTCGAACGCGCCAGCGCGTTGACCAGGACCCCGTTGCGGATCAGGGCAAACAGTACCTGGCTCGTGTACGCGATGAAGGCCATCAGCTTGCCGACCGTCAGCGTAGAGGCCGCGGCGGGCGCCGGCAGGTTGATCATCCTGCCGCCCAGCCAGATGACCATGACGATGGTGAGATTCATGCCCAGGGCCATCAGCGGATCCATCAGGCCCATAAACCGCATCGCGTGGACGCCGCTATCCTCCAAAGCGCTGTTGGCCTTACCGAAGCGCCCGATCTCGTAATCGCGGCGGCCAAAGGCGCGGATCACGCGGACGCCGGCCAGGTTCTCCTGCAGCACGGTGTTGACCCGGTCCAGCCGCTGCTGAGCCTTACGGAACAGCGGAAACCCCTTGGACTGGATCACCCACATGATCAGGAACAGGGCCGGCACGGCGACCCAGAAAACCCGGGAGAGCTCGGGGCTCATGCTCGTCGCCATGAGGATGCTGCCGAAACAGAGCATCGGCGCCCGGATGATCATGCGCATCATGATCATCGAGAGCTGCTGCATCTGGGTCACGTCGGCGGTCATCCGGGTGACCAGAGCCCCGGTGCCGAACTTATCCAGGTCCGCCGTCGGCAGGCTTAAGACCTTGCCAAACACGGCTGCCCGCAGGTCCGCCCCGTAACGCTGGGAGGCGATGCTCGTGACCACGATCATGGCGACGCCAAACAGCATGCCAACCGCCGCCACCAGAAGCATGATGCCGCCGGTCCGGAAGATCAGCGGGAGGTCTCCCTTGGCAATCCCCTGGTCGACGATAGTCGCCATCAGCCTTGGCTGGATAAGCTCCGAGCTGACCTCCAGCAACATAAGCAAGGGACCGAGCAGCACGAGGTACCAATATGGTCTAGCGTAGCGAAACAGCCGAAACATAGCGCAAAGAGCCTCCCGCGATCTCGGGCTTACTCGCCCGTAATAGCCACGTCGTCTGCTGTGCCAAAGTGCTCCCTGTAACCGCGCAGAAACGCCTCCATCGACCTGATGTTGCGCTCTACGGCGGCCGACCACGAGTGCAGCAACGCCTCGCCCTCGCTCGTCACCTGATAGAGCCGCTTGGCTGGTCCGCTGGAGCCGGTATCCCACGAAGAAGTCAGAAAGCCATCGCCCTCAAGCCGCCGTAAGGTGCGGTACATGATGCCGGGGTGCAGCTGCTCGGGGTCAAGCCCAAACTGGCCTAGCCGCCCGAGCAACTCGTAGCCGTGTGCCGGTGATTGCGAGAGCAACAGCAGGAGGCATGGCTCCATGAACCTCGCCATCCTGCCGCCGCCACAGGCGCACGAGGCGCCGTCGCCGGAGGCTCCGGAAGCGTGGTGGGGACAGCCGGTACGGTGGGTGCTGCACATGTGCGTTTCCCTCCTTTGGGGTGCATTGAGTGACTATGTGCAGTATGCACTTAGGTGATCATAGTGCTGGGGGTGTGGGGGTGTCAATATGGCGACGACCAGAATGGCCTTCACGGGACAGTCCCGATTCTGGCCCCCTGATGGAGACGGGAGGAGTGGCCGTGAAATCCTTTGCACCCTGCTAAAGGCCTGTTAACAGAGGATTTGCTGTGGGTACAACTGGACAGATGAGTCGCGACACAGTGAAGCGCCAAAGTGTTAAGCGAATCAAGCGACTCACCTGGCAGGAGCTGGCTTTCAGACAGCAAATTGGCTGCATTGGAAACCATTCAGAAGGGAGCGACGTAATGCGTCGACGACGCTCCATCCCGATCGGTCAGATTGGCCTCCTTCTTATTCTCTTGGCTCTATCCAAGCAGTGGGGGGCGCTCGCACTCATATCAGGCATTCTCGCAGTGTTCTTCCTTCCTACCCTCGTACGCTTCTTCCAGGCACACTTCACCGTTCGGGTACCAAGCCCCGCTCAGGACCATTACGGTCGTGAGCATGAGCCACAACCGCTGTACCGCCAACAGGAGGAGCAACCGCTGCCCGACTACCGATCCTACGGGTGGGGCTACAAGGCCAAGCCCAACTTCTTCACCAGGTCAGAGGCTGCGTTCTTCCATGGCGTCAGGCAGGTTCTGCCACCCGACCACCACATCTTCCCCAAGGTTCGCCTGGGAGACCTTGTCGATATTGATGCCGCCGGGCGTGAGAAGATGGCCGCATGGGGTCGCATATCCCAAAAACACCTGGACTTCATCATCTGCGACTCACACTTCCGGCCACGTCTGGCAATCGAAATCGATGGACGGTCGCACCAAAGGCCAAGGCAACAGGAGTCCGATGAGACTAAGGATCTGGTTCTGAACGTCTCCGGGCTGCCGATTCTTAGGTATGAGGTGGGGACTACCTGGGACTTTGGCAGGATCGCTAGCTACATGTTCAGTGAACGATCAAAACCGTAGTGTTGGTGCGCAATGGGCTCAGCCATTGGTTAGCCACATCCTAGAGGATTCTATGGCAGATTGAGGAGGTACGAGCAAAGTGGCGGAGTTTGCCTACGAGCGATTCGCGGAGAGCATCACAGTAGGAGACATTCAGGCTCCTGTTCTGACCGCGCCTCCCACGTCCACAGTTGCAGATGTGCTTGGCGTCCTTGACAACTACCTCAACGAGAACCATCAGCAAGTGTTTCTGCAGGATGAGATGGAGTGCCTGGGAATCTGCCATCGCGAAGGGACGTTTGGTGACAGTCCGCCGTCCGGTCTTGCGATTGACCATTGCAGTCCGAACGACATCAAGGTGAGCGAGTGCGTAGGGTCGGATTTGACTCTCGGTGAGTTCATTGAGACCTCGCTTAAGAGGGAGTTCTGTTGGGTTGTGAAGCATGGGCTCGTGCTGGGGTGGGTTGATATCTTCCAGCTTGAGTCTCCCCTTGCGAGGATCTGTTTGTTTGCTCTCCTGACTGACCTAGACGCTTGTCTCAATGACCTTCTGATGGCCTACATGATAGCCCACCACCTGAAACTTGAGCTCCAGGGGAGGCACAGCGATGTCTTCGGCCAAGTCGAAGAGGACTTCCTGAAGGTTCTTCCTGAGAAGAGGCGGGCAGAGGTTAGGGAAGGTCGGGCATCAGGACGAGAGTTTCTCAACTGCATCAACTTCAGCGAAAAGCACGGAATGCTGCAGTCTGTTTGGCGCGAGCTCTTTGATAACTACGGTCTGGCTCTTGGCGGGAAGGACTTCTTCACGACGACCAGACACCTGAGGAACCGCCTGGCGCATGGAGAAGCATTTCTCGACTTGCTTGACGGAGATAACGGGTCAACGCACATCGCTGAGTATGTGGTCAAGGTGAAGAGACTGAGGCATCAGCTATTGCGTTACTCTGGAGCACTTCGCTCAACTGTCGACGAATGGCATGCCGCCGATGGCCCCCATACGCCGCAGGCGCTCAGGGATGCGCTAAAGGCTGTCCCATTTCACATGGAGTAACCTCGTGACGACACAGGTACGGGTCTCGGAGGGCCGTTTCTTGGGTCTCTGAACTCACATCGAAAGGGAAAGAGCCCTCTGGCGACAGTCCAGAGGGCTCTTTGACAGGAACTACTCTTTCTTGAACTTCCTACCCTCAATGCGGTCAAGGGATCTGAGTATGGGTGATGCGCCAGAAATCATCTGTCCACCAACCTGAAGCGCAGGTGCACGTCCACTGCTCGAAGACCTTCTAAGCGACACATGCTCGATTTGACGTGCATCAAGTTCATGTTGAATCCGTCTGCTCTCTGTGGAGCTGTCAGCGAAAAAGACGACCTCTCTTTTCCTTTCCGCGACCTCAGCCATCATTTCTCCTCCCGTTTGTTCCTGCGTACTTCTTCTAGCACAAGGTAGGCAAAATCCTTGGGGTCTAGGTACTCCTCGCACAGTCTTATGTGCAGCCTACTAAGTGAACCGGCTCTATGCTCCTCTTCCATGGTGTGTGCATGTGACTTTGCTTCCAGATGAGCTCGCAGTGTCTCAACCCCTTTGGTTCTCTTCCATTCATTCAGCTGTGCTACGCCAACCTTACTTGCCAAAGCAGAACTGTTCGCTTTTGGCGGCCTGAGGCGTAGTCTGTGTCTCCTCAGCACGGGTTCCAATGAGCCAAATAGGTCTTGGGAGTTGCCTTCAGTCAATGCGCCATATGCTTCCTTGGTCAACTCGTCAGTGAGACGATCAGAAACCGGACCCGTCTCTGACACGAGAATGCCTTCTTCATACCAGCTGGTGAGGCATTGCCCAAGCTCCCACGCACAGTAGTCTTTGGAGTCCTCAGGATACACGGCAAGCCCCACAAAACCTGGTTCAGAGTCAGGGATAGCACAGAGACGCCTCATGTGCTCAATTTCCTCTTCAGCGCCTCTGGAAGGAACTCCCCTAAACATCGGCCGCCAGACCATGAGGGCATTACTCTGTTCAACCAGGGCGTGATCCCTTGAGTTGATCTGTTCCCTCACTCTGTCTATTACCGCCTTCACTAGTTGCTGCGCTCGGATTGGTCCTCCTTGGTCGTCTATGCCTTGCGGCTGAAGGTCCGCCGGGCCAAAAACCTCATTCTGTTCGCCTTCAAACGGTGTCCAGAACAGCTGCTCGTGTCTCTGGTGTATTGGCCAGCGGTCTGCCAAATGCACTTTGGACCCCTGCCACCGAATCCTATACTCGTCAATGGTTGTGGGCTCAAAGACAGCCGCCTGATCTCGAATAGCTGCGGCACACTGGTTGACCGAGTCGATGAAAGCACTTGCTGTATTGCGGTGGTCCAGGGCATTGGATGCCAATAGCCTTCTCGGCTCAGTTATGGGATGGGACAGGTAGACTCGTGGCAGCTCCTCGGCGTATATCAGATTGTAGAGTAGCTCAAGGGAGTGCTTGGCTGCTACAACATACGCCCGCGCAAGGCCAGCGGATCTGGCGTACAACTGGGACAGCATTATCTCGCGTTCACGCCACTCAAGGATTAGACGCAAGTACTCCGCAGTCTGACTCTGGTACTCCCAAGGATGTGCGGTCCTATCAAGGCGATCAATTACCAGCCGCCCATCCTGCATTAGCCTTAAAAAGACGTCGAAGACGTCATCGATAATACACAGCACTCTCGTCGGCGCAAGCTTCTCGATTTCTTGCGGGATGGCGAGAGTTGTGAACTCTTCCACCAGTTGATGGTACCAACAGGCGTGTAGGTGTATGAAGATGTCAGAATGCGCGGCGGCAGCCTCAACTTTCTGAAGGAGACGTCCAACTGCCTGTCCCCACAGACGAAGCAGCAACGGCTTAGGCAGTTCGGGCAGAGTACTCTCCGCCAAGTAGCCCGCTTCCTGTGCCGTCTGAGTCATCAGATCTTCTAGCGAAAGTAGCAGCGGCTCAGCCGTCTCTCTCCTTCTGGCGACGAACCGGGCTAGCTTAGCCATGCCAGATCTGACTCCGACTCCAGATTGGCCGGTGAACAGGACTACCATGACTACCTCCATGAACGAAGCGCTCTTTGAGGGAACTTCGTTGAACGGAAGGATATTCCTACCGATAGCTCCCATTTGTGTCAACACCCGGCACTCATACATCGCCGCGTTGAATCCACGACCTGTGAGGGTGCTATTTGAGATTGGCGGACACAGAGCACCCCCAAGGCGCAGTCGACTGAGTTAGAACGTTTCCCTCGAATATAGCCCCCTTAGCCCATTGGCGTGGTCCGTCCGTCCTTGACTCACGACCCGACCTACCCCACCCCCTCCCCCCAGGTTGTTCGACGCCCTCCCCCCGCATATCCATTGCGCGAGAGGTAGCTTCACGAACCTACGGCTGCCGACCGCTGCGTAGTCACGGCTACCCCTCTTGGGGGGTGACGCCCGCGAGCAACACTTCTGACGAGCTTGTCTCCTCTGCCATCGTGACGTCGCTGGTCCATGATCCATCGGAAAGGAGGCAACCATGTCTCTCTACGCAGGCAGGCTCTCCCACCTGGTGTTCTTTGCGGCTTTCTGCCTGGTCGCTTACCTCGGAATGAAGCGGTTTCAGCAGACCGGCAAAGTCCCCATCCGGCGCGTGCCGGGGCTCGACGCCTTTGAGGAGGCTGTCGGGCGCGCGACCGAGATCGGCCGGCCCGTGCACTACAGCCTGGGCCGCGGCCTGTTTGATGCCGAGCACGGGGCGCAGACCTTCGCGGGTTTTTCCATGCTCAAGCACACTGCGACTACCGCTGCCAAGTACGGCTGTAGGCTGATCGTCACCAACCAGAGCCCTCAGGCGCATCCGGTTACCGAGGAGATCGTCCGCACGGCCTATATCGAGGCCGGCCATGCGGATGCGTTCAATCCGGACGACATCCGCTACCTGAGCGAGACCCAAAACGCTTACGTCTCGGGCGTCATCGGCGTGATGGAGCGCGACCGCATCGCGGCCAACATCATGATCGGCTACTTCTACGCCGAGTCGATGATGCTGGCTGAGACGGCCAACAAGGTCGGCGCCATCCAGATCGCGGGCACGGCCAACACCCACCAGATCCCGTTCTTCGTGGCGGCGTGCGACTACACCCTGATCGGCGAGGAGATCTACGCGGCATCCGCCTACCTCGAGCGGCACCCGGCGCAGATCGGCTCGTTGGTGGCGCAGGACTTTGGCAAGTACCTTGCGGTGCTCTTCATCGTGCTCGGGACGCTGCTGGCTACGGCAGGGCACACGTTCATGAGCAGTTGGCTCAAGAAGTGAGGAGGTGACTAGGTGAAACCGATAATCGGCATACCCATTCTCGTGTCGCTGGTGGTCGGCGTCGTGGTGGTGGCTGACTTTTTCATCAACCAATCCAGCCTAGTCACCGTCTCGCGCGAGCTGATGAACTGGGGCGTCATCATCTCCGCCTTTGCCACCGGTCTTGGCGCGGCCAACCTGCTGCGCATCCACGGCAAGAAAGCGCAGCAGCAGCGCACCAACTGGCAGTACTCGGTCGTGCTGCTCGTGGCCCTGATTGCGTACACCATTCTCGGAATCGTGACCCGCAACACGTCCCAGCCCTATCAGTTCGTGTTTAACAACCTGTACAACCCGCTGGGAGCAACGGTCTTCTCGTTCAACGCGTTCTTCATGACCTCTGCGGCGTACCGCGCCTTTCGCATCAAGACCGCGCCGGCGACAGTGCTGCTCATCGCCGCGGTCCTGGTCATGCTGGGCAACGTGGGCATCGGGGCGGTCATCTCAAAGCACATCCCGGTAATCGCCGGATGGATACAGCGAGTGCCGACCACGGCCGGTTTCCGCGGAGTAACGATTGGCGCAGCTCTCGGCGCCATGGGCCTCAGCTTGCGAATCATCCTCGGCATCGAGCGGTCGCACTACGGCGGCACGAGCGGGGGTGGTAACGCATGAGCTTCTGGGAACGCGCGCAGAACATCGACCGCCGCATCTGGTACGGGCTGCTGATTGTGTCGTTGTTTATCCCGCTGGTGCTGCCGCTCGGACTACCGCTGGCCGTCAGCCAGGAGGCCCAGAAGGTCTACGACACGATTGAGGCCCTGCCCGAAGGGGCCATCGTCATCGTCTCCCCGAGCTACAGCCCAGGTACCGACGCCGAGATGTGGCCCCAACACGCAGGCATCATCCAGCACCTCATCCGCAAGAAGGCCAAGATCATCCAGGTCTCGCTGGTCCTCGAGGCCGTGATGTTTGCCGCGAGGGCCCGCGAGGTGTACCTTGACAAGCTCGGCTACGTCTACGGAACCGACCACGTAATCATGCCGTACAAAGCCGGCAGCGACGTGGCGATCGCGTCGATGGGCCGCGACTTCAAGGCCCTCTACACCGAGGATTACCTCGGCACGCCGGCCGCCAACCTGCCCCTCATGAACCAGATCACCGGCATCAAAGACATCGCCCTGATCGTGGACTTCATGCCGGGCAACACGCTGGTGGACTACATCAAACAGATCGAGAGCACCTACAACATCCCGGTGACGGGCGGCGTGACCGGCGTCTGTATCCCGACGATGATGCCGTACGTCATGTCCGGCCAGTGCCGCGGCCTGCTGGGAGGCATGCGCGGAGCCGCCGAGTATGAGCTCCTCATCAAGTCCCCAGGCCCGGCGATCGGCGGCATGGACGCCCAGTCTCTGTCCCACATCCTGATCATCTTTGCCATCGCCCTCGGCAACGTGGGTTACATCATAACGCGCGGCCGCGCGAAGGGTGGTGCCGCGAAGTGAGCACTAACCTCGGGATCTGGATCGCCGCAGGCTGCACGATCTTCATGTACAGCTACCTGATTGGCGACAACCCGCTGTTTAAGTTTGCCGAGCACCTCTACATCGGCATCTCGGCGGCGCACGCCGTCGTCCTGGGCTATCAAAACATCCAGGAGATGGCGTGGAAACCACTCATCGGCGGCAAAGCCGTCATGCTCGTGCCGCTGCTATTTGGACTGCTGCTGTACACGCGGTTTGTCAAGGACTGGTCCAGTCTGTCGCGCATCCCGATCGCCTTCCTGACGGGTCTCGCGGCGGCGCTGGCCATCCGGGGCGCGATCGACGCGTCCTTTATCAAGCAGATCGCGGCCACGATGGTGCCCATCACCAACATGAGCGTCTTCCTGACCATGGCCATGGTCGCGACGACGATCAGCTACTTCTTCTTCACGACGGGGTCGCAGCTCGCGCCGGTGCGCTACAGCGCCCAGCTGGGCCGGTGGGTGATGATGGTCGCCTTTGGGTCGGCCTTTGGCAACACCGTTATGGCGCGCATGTCGCTGGTCATCGGAAGGTTGCAGTTCCTGTTTAAGGACTGGATCCACCTGATCAAGTAGGAGTATGGGGAGATAGAAGAGCCGCGAAGTGGGCCCGGCAGCTGGGGGTTGCCGGGCCTGCTGCGGGTTGGGTCTTCGCCAGGCGGGCGTTGACCTCTGCCCCATGGCGTGAGATAGTGGAGCCAGAGATGGTGACCAGGTGGTCACCAAGCCTGTTGCCCGGCATCATCACGCAGATCGGGCGACACGAAGGGAAGGCTCCCGTGAAGAAGACCTTCTTCAACCTTGAGGCAGCCAAACAGGACCGTTTCCTGGCGGTCTGTGCCGAGGAGTTTGCACAGAGTGGCTTTGAGGCTGCCTCGACCAACCGTATCGTGGAGCGCCTCGGCATCGCCAAGGGCAGCTTTTTCAAGTACGCCGAGTCCAAAGAGGATGTCTACCTGTACCTCGTAAGGCTCACTCTCGAAGACCTGGGCCGCATCCAGGCTGCGCGGGAGACTTACCATTCGCCAGACCTGCTGAGGCGGGTACAGGAGCTGCTGCGCGCTCACATGGCCTACGCCGCAAGCGAGCCTGTCCGCTACTGTCTGGTCCTTAGGGCCTTCCTGGACACCCGCTCGCCGCTATGCCCGCGCCTGCTGGAGCTGCGCGACAGCGTGTCCGCGGCCAGCGGAAGTGGCATCTACGACGGCGTGGACTGGGGGATGTATGGGTTTCAGCGTGATGAAGTACTCGAGTTGCTTGGATTGCTCGATCTCGGGCTCAGGCATAGCGCCCTGCAGGCCCTCAGCGCAGACGCAGACCCGGCCTCACTGGAAGCCTACATCAACCACGTTCTCGACCTTGCCATTAGGGTGTTGAGCAGCGGGATCTACCGCGCTTGAGCAGTGGAGGTGTTCCCATGGGTTTGGCGCTAGACCGATCTAAGTATGCCGGAGTGCCGGCATGTCTGCGGGAGCGGCTGTTTGCCTTCGTCGACCGGGCAGAGACCAAGGAGGTGACCCTGGGGGACTTCACGTGGGAGTACCTCGACTACCGCCCGGTAGCAGCGACGGGCGATGAGTCGAGCGAAGCCGGGGACAGCGGCCTGCCGGTGGTGTTCTTCTCAGGCGGGGCCAAGTTGCCCGTCTACTCATTCGCGGTAATCGAGGCGCTAGGACAGCAGCGTCGGGTTATCGCAATCTCCCAGCCCCCCTGCCAGACCTTGGACGAGCATTTGCGCGGGGTGGAGGCGGTGCTCCGGCACGAAGGGGTAAGCGAGTTCTGCGCGGCCGGCTCGTCCTGGGGCGGGTGCGTCGCCCAGGCGGCGGCGATCCGGTTCCCTGACCGGGTTGAGAGGATGATCCTGTCCAGCACCGGGCTTGCCGGCGGCAAGGCCGTCTCGGTGATGCTTGGCCTCCACCTCGCATCGGTACGGCGTGCCGCCCCCGACAAAGTCGTTGCAGGCTTTCGGGCGAGGGCACTGGGGCTGCTGGCGGGAGGGAGCGAGTCTACTGCCCTATGGCAGGCCCTTTTTGTCGACGTGTTTGACCGTACCTTCACCCATCGCGACTACATCAGCCTCATCGAAACCCAGATGGACTACGTCCGGCGCTGGGCTCCGCTCGTGGCCAGCACCCCATGGGCGAAGCCTGTGCTCATAGTCACCGCTAAGGATGAAGCGGCTGGCAGCGGTGCCTGGCGAGCGGCGCTCCAGAAGGCGTACCCGATGGCGCAGTACTGCCTACTTGAGGGTGGCGGGCATCACCCGGCGCTGGAGCGGGCGGAGGAGTATCGCAGGGTGATCGGGGAGTTCTTGGCGGGTGTTTGATCCAGGTTCAGAACGGCTGCCGGCGCATGGTGGGATTGGGGGTGAGGGCAGCTAGGAGCTCGGAGCCCTGGAGCCCCTGACTGGCGCTGAGTCGCAAAGCTGTGATGGGGATGCGGCTAGCGTCCTGAACTGGGGTCAGGGCAGATGCTGACCTCCTACGTTTCAGCGTTAAGCTGTGCGCGGACGTGCTAGCGAAGGCTCCTTAGATCCTCAGCAGCGACCTGCAATACGTTCTTGAGCTTGGCCAGGTCAGACACGCTTAGCCCATCGCCACCAATGCGGATGCTTGGGTCGGTCTTGCTCTTCTGCAGCCTCCCGCCGAGGAAACCCAGCCCCGCGATGAACTTGCGGAGAAGCTCATCCATGTCCGTACCCTCTTTGACTCGGGGCCCCCGGAATATCAGCACGTCCTGTGCATGGCTCGATCCGAGTGGATACCCCCACAGGAGACTCTCCAGCTTACTGCCTGAGTCAACTCGGAACGAGAAGCCCACTTTGCCCCAGAACACCGTCTCCTGAAACGAGTCCAAGATGCGCAGAAGCTCCTCCCAGACCGGTCGGGCATCAGGCCCTGCCATGGCTAAGAACCCCTGAAGGCTTGTCCGCGTCGTTGACCGGCCGGGCCGTCGCCGGTCGATCGAGAATGCCGTGGGGACGTACATGTGCCGGTTGTCATCCGCAAAGTGATCAACCTCAACGCCTGAGAAAGCCAGCCCACCTACCTCTGCGAGATAGCGCATGGTCCGCTTGAGTACGTTGTCAAGGTGAGTGCTCACAATGAGATGATGGAAGCGGCCCTTCTCTAACGCCTGCGCCAGATTGTCACGAAAGTCGGCCCAACCGCTCTCGCCGGACTCACTATCGGAGGTCTGCCCAAAGGCATGGGCGTAGGCTGCCTGAAGAGAGCCAGTACCGTAGATCTTCTGGAGACGATCAGAGCATAGCGCCTCGAACTCCTCTACGCTCAGCCCCCACAGATGGGAACCATAGTCCAGCACTTGGGCTATCACCCTACGCGAATCAGGGTTCTCCGGCCCCCTTTTGAACTCCACAATCACCGGCGTCCCATCATCAGCCAGGCAGAGAAGGTCAATGCTGCCCGACGCGACGCCGATTTCACGGCCAACGGCCATGACTCCTGATATGCCTAGATCGTCCACTGGAATCAGTAGAGGGTTCTCGGCGAAGACCTCTTGCAGGTCGGCTTCGGCCGCAATTGTCTCCTCGCGGATCAGTGACTTCGCTCCACTCTTGCTGTCGGATACGATCATGTACCTAGGCATTGCGCCCCCTCCGGTCCGGGTCGAGTGGGTCGTGCTAGTGGGAGGATTTGGACGGACGTGGGGAATGTCCTCTTGGGAGCGCGAGGAGCCTGCGTGGTGAGGTGAGGTGTGGGTGCTCAGGGCAGCGCTGATCAATTGCAGGGGTGCACTCGAGCCGCTGGCGCCGATCGCGGGGTGGCTTGTCGGACAGGAGTGTCGTGACGGGGGGCTAATCGCGGGACAATCCTCACCGATGACCAGGGTAGCACGCTCGCAGCCCGGGGGAGGATGGCAGCAGCAATCGTGGAAGTTGCAGCCAGGAACACCAACATGGTGCAGGAGTGAGGTCGGGGTTGTCATCTCTATCTGCCCGGGATGAGTCTCTGGCTAGACTTAGGCGCAGCCTGGAGCTTGCGCTGGATCAGGAACTGACTAGAGTAACCACCGTGAGAGCCACTGCGACTCACCTTCGCCGGACCCGGATCCAGCCCAGTCAGGTGGCTCCCCCGATGGCAGTCGCCACTGTCGCCGCAGATGGCGGCGAAAACCACCTTCACCTTGACCCAATTCGCATTCAAGTGCTCAGGGTAGCCGACAGCAATGGAGTCGTGTACTTCGAGGAGTTCTTCCCGCTCAGCCTTGAGCCCCATGAGATCATCCGCTTCTTCCTTGCCTCAAGCGAACTGGCGCAATGGGCCTTATCGGAGCTTCAGGTCACTTGGCAGGACCTGCTGCCTCGCGATGAGTACCAGAAGTCAGTTCTCATGGCCACGCTCAGGGAGCTGATGGAGTGGGCGTCGATCATGAAGCTGATGGCGACCACGTCCCAGCCCCCAGTTCTTGTGGTCAGGGATGGCCTGCTCCGGAGCGTCACACTCAACCGAGTTCTGTTTGGTGCGATGGCGGATCGGCTCCGGCGCTACTCAGCGGAAACCGGCAACTACCTCGTTGGAGTAGCCAAGAGGTCTGCCGTCCTCAACTACCTCTCCCTGGTCATCGCTATGGATAAGGTGCTCCCGGTAGGCGAGGCTGCGTATGTCACCATACCACCGGAACTAGAAGCTGAGGCTGCGCCCGCCACATACAGGTGGGCGGCCCCACGCTCGATGGGGCAGCTACTGCTGGCTAGGCTCTGCCCGAGCGCCAGCTTGGTGCTCCCCATTGAAGTCCCACACTGGTACGAGGCCGACACGCCAGCCATCTTGCAGTCCTTAAGCCACGATGCGGCGGTGGGCTTCCCCCATCCGGGTTACCCGCTGAGCCTTGTCCGCGCGCATAATCAGGCATCCCTCGGCGGCATGGAGATGAAGATCATCGAGGGCCTGTTCGGCTCTGAGATCAGGCGCAGGGACCAGGCACTTGCGTCGGAGGCTGCGATGCAGGCGCTTCTGGGAAAGCGACTAACCCAACGAACAGGGGATGAGCAGGATGCCTAACCTATACCAGCAAGGAGCACCGGTCGGGGTCTGCCGCGGTTTCACGCCCACTCCCAGCGAGATGCAAGTCAACGTTGTGGTTCCGCATGGCGCGGCCTCACTGCCCGACTTCGGCGCGTTCGTCCTGGTGAGCTCGGGGCCTAGCTCAGCTGCTGTTGGTAGGGTAGTGCACTACTATCCCACAGGTCCGGTAGCGTCGAACAGCGGAGAGGACTATCTCGCGGAGCTTGGTAGGATCGGCAACCCAATGACCGAGGAAGTCCGCCAACTGGTACTCAGGTACAACATGCGGCTCCAGCTCATGGGCCATCTGACTGCCCACACGCACGGCTTTGAGTTTTCGGTTGGGGCTCGGACAATGGCGGCCGTTGGCGGGGCGGTTCACCTGCCGAGCACTGAGGCGCTCGAGTACCTCTGTAACGTAGGGCTGAGCTCGGACGATCCCTCTGCAGTCCCGTTTGGTCACTTAGTCCATGGCGATAGAGTACGCAGGGACATTACAGTCAAGTTCAGTGTTGATCGCCTGAAGGGACGGCGGACCTTCGTCTTTGCCCGAGCCGGATACGGCAAGAGCAACCTGGTGAAGTACCTGATATCTCAGCTGTACTCAGCGCCTCCTGATGTGGGTCTTCTGATCTTTGATCCAGAGGGAGAGTATGCCCTACCTCAGAGAGTCGGTGACAGGCTCATTCCCGGTCTGGCTAGCTTACCGGCACTCAGGAAACGCCTTTCGCTATATACAGACAGGGCCGTTGACCGCGAGTTCGCTGACATCCACAAGGGTGGCGCCCACGTGAACTTCGGTGACTTCTCTGCAATGGCGATTCTCAGCGCGTTTGTGCCGCCGGAGAAGCATGATCAGGTCTGGGCTAACTGGCTCAAAGGGGCTCGCGGAGGCAAATGGACGGCACTGGTCGATAGCCTGGCCAAAGACCGCTATCGAGTGACAGATGAGAAACTGGTCGAGATGCTGGAGGTCACGGTCCCCAAGACCGACAAGGGACCAAACGTTAGTCTTACTGCAATCAAGAACAACCTCGTCCCATGCATAGATCGGCTACACTCCAAGGACTCCGTTCTTGGAAGGGATATCATCTCTGAGTTGCAGCAAGGCAGGGTCGTTGTCGTTGACATCTCGATGCTTAGCGGAGAGGATGGCCTCGGAATCGCGGGCCTGATCATGGAGAAGATCTTCTTCCACAACCTCCAGCAGTTCACACAACAGCGGGGAAGCTCTATTGCCAGAACTCTTGTCGTCATGGAAGAAGCCCAGCAGATCCTAGGTGGGCGTGATGTCTCAGATAGCTCGATATTTGTGCGCTGGGTCAAGGAGGGCCGCAAGTACTCTCTTGGAGCCGTCCTCATTACACAGCAGCCAGGAGCGATCTCACCGCTTATGCTCAGCCAGGGCGACAACTTCTTCGTCATGCACCTGTTGGGCGAAGATGACCTCAGCAACCTCAACCGCGTAAACAGCCACTATACCAGAGACATCCTTACCTACATCCGCAATGAGCCGATCCGGGGCAACTGCTACTTCTGGAGTGCTCCTGACCAGCCGTATGTCATCCCAGCGAAGGTACGCAACTTCGACCTGGTGGTCGAGGGCCTTGAGGAGCCTGCTGCTGGCGCACCGCCAGCAGGGGCTTCCTTAGCTGACAGGGTTAAGAGGATGGTCGAGGAAGATGACCGCCTTTGGGTCTTTCAGGTTACTGGGAAGAACGACGTCTGCTTCTCACGCACCTTCCTGGAGAAACAGCTGTCTGATGAGGATCGAGCAGGACTCGACGAGGTGCTGTTGGGCCTCGGCTGGAATCCCCGCGCCGGGACTGCGACATTTGTATCGAACTGGGGCCCCGAGACGGTGGTGACCGTGCCATACTCGTCGGTCGCCATCAGGAAGAAGCTGCGGAGGTACATTGAGGTGGTGGCCGGATAGGCCCATGCGTGCCGTAGTCGTTTGCCGCCTCTGTGTCGATCCCTGAGAGACGAGGAGGCTCCGGAGCTTGCAGAACTTCGAGTCCCTGGTAGCAGAGCTTCTGAGACACAGCGCCTCTCCCGGGCTGGTTAGCGGTGCAGAGCGCAAGGCCCATCTTGGCGTTGTCGCTTCGGGAGAGCGGCTGCTGACACTCCTGCAGCGCTGTGGACTCATAACATACGGGCACAGAACAGATGCATCGGGCCCCGAGCTCACTGCTCTTGGTCGAGCTGTACTGGTCAAGGTCCGCTCGGGCGGCCGCCTGGTGTGGCGCCACAACTGCCTAGAACTGACCCGGCCTCCCATCAGGCCCACACAGCAGGATAGTGTCGTGTGTCGATGGTGGACGGGACGACCGACACTTGATGCATCCCCTCGCCCCTTACTCACTCCAAGTGCTCTCCTGCAGACGATGAGAGACAAGGGTCTTCTACAAGGCAGAAGCAGCGCGAACCGGAAACAGCCACGTCCAGCTGGACGACACATGAGGTCGCGACATGAGGCCCCAAGGCCGGCTCTTGGCTCCGACCGCGCGCCGACATCGAGCACTCCCAGATCCAGAACCCGCTGGCTGAGTCGAGCGACGAGATTCGAGGAGCCGCATGCCGGTGGGGTCTATGGATTAGTGCGCAAGAAGGTCGGCACGAGGATCAGTGGCACGGACGAGGATACTCAGCATGGATCAGAAAGCCTGTGCTGACCCGGTGATGACGGAATCAGCGGCCGGGACCGCGAAGACAGGCTTCGGCTCTCAGTGAAGAGACGAGTGCCAAGGTGACCTAGAGGCGAGCATGAAGCTACACCGCGCTCACCATGCTGCTGGAGGAGGCGTCCTCGATGGACCGCGAGCAATACCTGGCAAGCCCTGCTGTACGCTCCTTTTCCGATTGGCTCGGCCAACGTCTTGATTCCCCGGGCTCGTTCGTGCACAGCTATGTGTCCCGGCGTGATCGTACCACCTGGGAATGCAGGTGCCTCTACAGCGCATTCTTGGGTTACCGGTGGCCCTTCAGAATGCGTGACCCGCTAACAGGCCGCACAATCCACGGCTCGACCTTTGACGAAACCGTGCTCGCACTGGAGTCAGTGGGCAAGGGGCTTGAGCAAGCGCTTCGCGCCGGCGACCACACTCAAGCGCTGAGCTGCTGCAATGCTGTCCTAGACTGGGGCGGTATTGTGACAGGCAGATATCTGGAGAGGATTGGGGAGGGGCTTGTGCCGCAGCTGAGGCGTTGGGTGAGGCAGCTCAACGATCCGGGGCTGAGGCTCGACAGCCTGCCGCGCGTCGAGATGAACTCCGGCTGGACCAAGATCTACTCGTTACTTGTGCCGGGCTTCACGATGTACGACAGCCGAGTCGCGGCAGCTCTGGCTCTGCTGGCTGCCACGTTCGCACAGGAACAGGGGCTTAGAGAAGTCCCCTCGGAGCTGAGGTTTGCGCTAGTTCCTGACAGGTCGACAGTCCAGCGCCGCCCCATCGCCTTCAGGGACGAGTTTCCGGTGGCGCGACCGGGGGACGGTCACCACCTGCGCTCCAACATCATGGCCAACTGGCTCCTGGGCGAGGTCGTCACGGCTCACAACTCGAGGTTCGGTGAGCTGCCGCGCAGCCATGGCCTCTGGGCGCTGCAATCCGCGCTGTTCATGATTGGGTATGAGACCGCACCCGCAGACTCGACCGAAGGAGTTCAGAAGGCCTCGACTTCAACTCGCACAACAACTGGCAGCTTGAGGAGGTCTAGCCTGAGGGGAAGCGGTCAGGCGCAGTTCAAGCCGTCATTCGTAGTTATGCCTTTGAGCGGACGCGGCACGCCAGTTGCGGTCACACGAACTGACATGGGTTTCCATGTAGTATGGGGCAACCTTGCCTTCTACGTTGAGCAGCAGTTGGTCAGGGAGATCCTTGAGGAGTTCTTGGTGGACAAGAACTCGTGGTACCCCCTCGGGGCCAGTATGACCAACCCGCCTCCTGACGGTCTGGGCAGCTTCCTGGCAAAGCGAGCGCCTGGGCTAACACCACGCCATGCATCGGCGATTGCGCCGCTCTTGAGGCACGAAGGCTTGGTGGAGTCGCGGGGAGTGAAGGCGATTGAGCTACGGCGTCGCGACGTAGGCTGATGGAGACAAGACTAGAGGCTCGTGGGCTATAGGAACCGCCCTGCTCTCCGCGAGTGACTGTGGACATCCATGACATGGAGGAATGGGTAGACATCGAGTCGACAGAGCGCGGCACCAGAGTACAGAGGGCCACTGGCCTGCTCACATGAGTCCTACGTACCTCGGGAGGCTAGCACCTAGCAGGCCCCCCACTCTCCACTGGTGAACTATCCCATTACTCAACACCGTTCGACAGGGGAGAGGCACCATGGCTCAGTCAGACCCAATCTCCAGCCTAGCCGCGCTGATCGCCGGCGGCATACCAGCTACCGAAGGGCTCGACAACTTGACCAAGGACACCCGCTCTGCCATTGATGCCATTTTTGGGTACCGCTATCCTAAGAGCTCCAGCCGGAGTACCCGTGTGGTCTTAGCGTCCGAGGTCGTCTCATTCGCCGGCCTGCTGCATGAAGATAGCCCGCCGAGCGGGGTGTACGGCGGTATGTCTCTGATTTGGTTTCCAGTAGCCGCGGATGGTGATGGCAACCCGCCTACGTCCCTTCTGACCTTTGTGTGTGGCACCCGCGGGCTATCCCCCGATGAGCAGATCCTTGGGAAACCTGGCCACAGGCGACAGCTTCAGGCTCTTCGCCGGTACCTGGCCAAGAAGCATGCCGTGTCGATGTGGACCAAGCAGGATCCGAGCAACCTCGCGCAGCCCCTGCCCCGGATCGTAACCGATCGCTATGCTCGCTTCAGGAATGTACTTGATCGTTACGGTCAGCACATCTACGCGGCTGTCGAGGTGCCACAAGATACCGATCTAGCCCGCGCTGTCCTCTGTGTCTTCCTTGATCTGTACGCCTGGGAGCGCGGCTGGGCGCCGCTCAAGGCAGCCCAGCCCGAAGTGGTCGAGCTACGCAACAGCCTCCGGGCGGAGCTGTTTCCGAAGGCGGACCAGGCCCAAGTCGTGGAGCTGCTCCGAAACCGAAGGTTTGCGATCCTGCAGGGACCGCCCGGTACAGGCAAGACACGGCTGGCCGACTCGATCCTCAGGGAGGACTTCGGCGGGCGGGGCAAGACAGTACAGTTCCACCCGGCTGTCACCTATGAGACTTTTGTCTCGGGGATCTCGCCCGATGTGTCTCAGACTGCCCTCAGCTTCGCCGTCAAGCCCGGCTGGCTGCTGGAGTCGATTGCCGAGGCTAGATCCGGCGATGAGGATTACCTCTTGCACATCGACGAGGTTAACCGAGCCGATCTGGGCCGGGTGCTGGGCGAAGCCATCTATCTGCTGGAGGCTGGCGAGATCAGCGCAGGCCGGGCGCGGTCCGTTGACCTGCCGTACGTGCCCGACGATTGGTCAGGCCCGCTGGAGATGCCACGTAACCTGTACATCCTGGGGACGATGAACTCGGCTGACCGGTCGATCGCCATCCTCGACCTTGCGGTCCGCAGGCGTTTCGCGTTCGTCGACGTGTGGCCAGACCTATCGGTGGTGGAAGAGCAAGGTCTCGCTCTGGCGACTGAGGCCTTCGGGCGGCTGCAGGACATCTTCGCTGAGTTTGCCCCGCCGGATGCGCTAGTGTTGATGCCAGGTCACGCCTACTTCCTCGCCCAGACAGAGCAAGAGCTCGGAAACCGCCTTCGCTACGAGCTGATGCCCCTGATTCGGGAGTACCTGTTGGAGGGTCGGCTAGGATCGTGCGAAAGCGAGCTGTACGCCTACCTCGACTGGCTTGAAGGAGAGCTGGCGGGTGGCAGCTAGACCGGCCACGGGCAATACAGAGGCTCGAGGCAAGGGCCGAGCTAACCGTCGCCCCGCTCCGCGCCCGAGTGGCTACTCAGCCGGCACCGCCAGCCGGGTGCGCCCCCTGATTCAGCTCGATGACCAGGGTGCGGCACGGATGGTTCCGGCGGAGATCCTCGGCCCGACACGGCGCGAAGGTGTCACCGGCACGCACCTCTACGACTTTGTGGAGGCCAATCGCTCCACCCTTGAGCTGATTGACGTACGCTCAGAGATCACCCCTGCCACTGGTGGAATGTTGGCGCGGCTTAGGCCGGGCGGCTCAGTGGGCGCCGTGCCCCTCTACGCCGCCGACACCCGTCGCATCGCTGCCGGCCTCGTTGTCCGGCCGCGCTTTGGGTGGGCCGGCATCGGCCCCCTGCTCCACCGCATCGGCTGGTCGGCAGCACCGAGCATCCTCACCTTGCCGCTCGTACCGGGAAGCGCACGCGAGGTGCCCCCGTGGGTCCTCGGCGGACCCATCATCGTCCGCCTTCGGCGGCTACTGCGGGAGATCACACGCGGTTTCAGGATGCACGCGGAGATCCGGCAACAGCCGCGAGGCCAGATCATGTGGCGTCAGTATGTAACAGAGCAGGTCGCCCGTGGGCGCTTTGAGCGTCTGCCGTGTCGGTTCCCTGAGCTTGGGCCAGATCTGGTTCTCAAGGGCTACGTTCGCTGGGGGCTGGAGCGGGTGCTCGGCTCGCTGTTGCCGTACGCGGCTGCCGACCCGATCGCCCGCAACTTGGCCGGCGAGGCCGAGGGTCTGTTGCTGGAGGTCAAGGCGGTCGAGGCCAGGTCACCCGGACCGGGGCATCTGGCGCGGTTGCTGCGGGCGCAGGGATTGCCCTCGGAGTGGCTGGCGGCTGGACTGCAGGCATTGCAGTGGCTTGCGGACGAGCGAGGCTTAGCCGGCCCGGCGGAGTCCGACGGCCTGCCGTGGGTGTTGCCGATGCACGAGCTGTTTGAGCGATGGGTGGAGGCAGTCGTGCGGGCCTGGGCACGCGGGTTTGGTGGTGTGGTACGCTCGGCTCGGACCGCTGAAACCCTGATCCCCCTGCACTGGTCGCGAGGCGCAGCTGCCAGCCTGACTAGCCTGCAGCCAGACCTTGTTGTGCGCGCGCCGGATGGTCACGTTATCGTGTTGGACGCTAAGTACAAGGGCCACTTCATGGAGCTCGATGACCAGCGATGGATCGAGCAGGGCGAAGTGTTGCGCGAAGAGCATCGCCATGACCTGCACCAGGTCCTTGCCTATGCGGCGGCGTTTGAGGCAGAGCGCGTTACAGCAGTGTTGGTCTATCCAATGCGGCTCGGAGCCTGGGAACGACTGCGGGATAGCGGGCGAACGGTGAGCGCGGCGGAGGTTAGCGCTGGTGGGCGGCGATTGACGGTGGCCTTGGCTGCGCTGCCGGTGGAGGTGCCGGCGGCGTGGGATGGGGTGGAGGGTGAGTGGGAGAGGTTGACGTGAGTGCTCTGAGGCAGCCTCGGGAGGATTCGCCAGGAAATAGGCCCCAGGTGTCGAAGCTATTGCCATCTGTGCAGCACACTGGCTCATGCCTCGTATTGGAGTGACCAGAATGCAGTCTCCGAAATGCCCAGACTGCGGCGCAGACATTGTGTTGCGCACGGCGAGAAAGGGAAGGTTCGCCGGCCAGCAGTTTTGGGGATGCTCAAGGTATCCCCACTGTAAGACCATCCTTCCTGCCGCTGCTGATGAAGCCTCAGCACCGCCATCAGCGCCGAGCGCTCAGACCGCCAGACCACATCAGACTAGTTCCTTCCCCAGGACTCTGGTTGCCAGACCGCTGGACCGCAACTCGCAGGTAACGTTCTTCGAATCGTCTGCCCTTCCGGATTGGGCCCTAAGTACGATACGCGATGCGTTCCCGGAAGGCATTCCAGACCCCTTAATCCGCGAGTTCTCACAATGGCGGCTTGACTATCCGATGCCTGCCGCCCCGCCCGTGGTTGATGAGGACGAGGCACGCGTGTTGGCCGTGTGCAGCAAGGTCCTGACGCGTGGCAGACTAACTCTCGTTTCTCCTTCGGTACAAGCTGAGCTCGATTCACTTTACCCGGGGGCGGAAGCCGCTCTGAACACGGCACCTTGGCAAAGTGTCGTGCCCAGTCCTGCCGCGGCGTATCATGAGGTTTCCTGCCTCGATAGCATCGAGGAATCAGGTCTTCTCCACGAAGTCATCCCCAGGTTGCTGGGGGTCACTGCTTGCCGTTGGATTGTGCCGCAGGTGGACATCTCTTGCCTCCTTAGGTCCGGCGACAGGTCCATCGGTGGGCGCGTCGATTTTCTCTTCAGCCATCCACGCCTATCCAGTCCGCTGGTGCTGGAGGTGGACGGCGAAGAGCACATGTCGCACCGCGCTAGGGACGAGGCTCGTGACTCTGCTCTGCGGGCGGAGGGCTATCAGGTCGTAAGGCTGCGAGCCCGTGACATCCGTGTCAGCCCATCTGTAGTGGAGAAGGTCCTAATCGACGTCGTAGGTGAACTTGGCGAACTCAACCCAATGTTCGATCCCACCGACGCCTCGGCAACGAAGGTGTCGGCAGCCAGGGTGGTCCATCAGATTCAGCTATCGCTCTTGATGGCACTAAAGATTGGCATGTTGAAGGTCAGTGAGCGCGGCCGCTGGCATGTGACCGCTGACCTTGCAGGGCTTCCATTCAAGCAGAGCGAGTGGCCCCGGTTACTGGACATTGCCGTCGAGGACCTTGTCGATCTGATAGACCACCTGTGTGAGCTATACCAGATAGGCAGCACTCCCGCATCGACCCCCTCGGGACCAGCTGGCCAGTCCATTCACATATCCTTCGGCGGCACTGCTTCCGGCAGCAACACGTTTCGGATCAACAACATCTATGTCCCCTTCTACATAGCTCAAGACAGTCTTCAGTCTGCGCCTCGGTCCCTCCATCAGCCTTCTGAAGAGCTACTGAAGTACTTCCTTCACCGGGTCTTTAGGAAGGACAACTTCTGGGAGGGGCAATACGAGATTGTCTCTCGTACACTTCAGGGGTTGGACACGATTGCCCTGTTGCCCACAGGTGGCGGCAAGTCCATTGCCTTCCAACTCTCGTCCATGCTGCTGCCGGGACGGACAATAGTGATCGATCCGATTCTGTCTCTGATAGATGACCAAATCGACAACCTCTGTAGCTACGGGATTGACCGCTGCATTGGTATAACGAGTCAGCTCGATGCCATAGACCGGGACCAGGCCATGACTCACTTTGGGCTTGGGGAGTACCTGTTTACATACGTGGCGCCGGAGCGGTTTCAGGTAGCCAGCTTTAGAGACTCATTGGTGTCGCTAACAGCGCACACCCCGGTGTCACTGGTGACTATAGATGAGGCCCACTGTGTATCCGAATGGGGCCACGACTTCCGGACCGCGTACTTAAATCTCGGCCGGATAGCACGGCAGTACTGCAGACATGACGGACGAATACCGCCCATGGTAGCTCTGACCGGAACGGCGTCAAAGGCGGTCCTTCGGGATGTACAAAGAGAGCTGCAAATCGAAGACTTCGATGCAATCGTCACTCCGAAGTCGTTTGACCGCCCGGAACTGAACTTTCAGGTTGTCCACTGCCGCTCGGGAGAGAAGGCAGCTAGCCTGAAGGGCCTTCTGGGGCAGTCTCTTCCATCAGCCTTTGGGGTATCCACGTCTCTTTTCTACCAAAACAGAGGGCACGACACATTTAGTGGTCTTGTGTTCTGTCCCCACGTCAACGGGGACTTTGGGGTGGTAGAAGTGGCGGAGGATGTCCGAAACGCCCTTGGGATCCGGGCTCTCTACTACTCGGGCGGCGCGCCTGCACGGCACAATCGGCGGATGTGGGACTCGGAGAAGGGCACTATTGCCAGGCGGTTCAAGCAGAACGAAACTCCAGTGCTTGTCGCAACCAAGGCGTTTGGGATGGGCATCGACAAGCCGAACATCCGCTATACAGTTCACTACGGGTTGCCCGCATCCTTAGAGTCGTTCTACCAAGAAGCCGGCCGAGCTGGACGAAACCGGATGCCGGCTCGCTGCGTGCTTATTGTGTCTAATGATGACGAGGCACGGAGCCGTTCATATCTGGATCCGAGGACCAGCATAGAGGTAATCGCACAGGCCGTATCTGAGCTGCGGCACGACGATGCCGATGACATAACACGCATGCTGTTCTTTCACGTCCAGGCTTTCCGCGGCATTTCCGAGGAACTCAAGGATGTCCTAAGAACAATGGACCAGTTGCCTGCACCATCACGCACACAAACGGTACGCGTGGTACTAAGGATGTTCGACAAGGCAGTGAAGGACAGTGACAGAGCCCGCAACCGAGCAGCGGCTGAGAAGAGCCTCCACAGACTTCTACTAATCGGCGTTGTGGCCGACTACACAGTCGACTACTCGTCACAGGAGTTCACCGTCAGGCTGAGTGGCTTCGACAAAGAGGCCATCATAGAGACCTATGGGCATTACGTTGCGGGCTACAGCAGGCCCAGGAGCCAGCGCGCGACCGCAAAGGCCCGTGAGTACCTACACCTGCCGTACAAGGAGTTTGTGGGCGAGGTGGTAAGGCTTCTGCTGCAGTTCATATATGAGGTTATTGAGCAGGGGCGTCGAGCAGCACTGCGAGAGATGGTGCTCGCCACACCACAGGGCCAGACTGATAGCGGTTTGAGGGACCGATTGCTCCGCTATCTCGAGGAAACCGAGTACTCCGAGCTGTTGGCCAACATGTCCACCGCAGCCGACACAGGGTTTGGGGCGGTGGCTCAGTGTATCGAGCACGATGTCGTCTCGGCTAAGGAAGCAGAGGAACTTAGGGGTCAGGTCTCAAGATATCTCGAGTCCTACCCCGATCACCCCGGGTACTTGATCCTTCGTGGGCTATCGGAACTGCATAGTCGCAGCTATAGCGTTGACGTTGCGCGTCAGAACTTCCTGGCGGCATATAGATTCGCCTATGACAGATACGGGCTCAGTGATGACACCATCCTTCCCACTCTGGTGTGGGCTCTAGGCGTGGCTCATAGGCGGGACTCCCGACTCGCCCGCGACCTTGCCAATGACCTCATAGAGCAACCAGAAGGCGAGCAACTGGCTAGGGAGTTAATACGTCAGGGACCTGAGGAACTGTGGTCGGTGCCAGCCTGGCGGCTGGTGGGGTTGCTGGAGAATCGGATCAATCAGACATTCCCTGCAACCTAATCCTAGTTTGCGAGATGGGGGATTTGCGTGGACGGCAAAGGGTTCCTTGAAGCTGAACGGCGTGCAACAGAGCTGGTTGATGCCCTGAGTTCTCTGAAGCAACAGGTCAAGTCGTATTCAAGTGCGCAGGCTGCCCTTGATGGGGTGCAGATTAAGCTGGAGAGCATGATTCAGGCGACAGAAGAGCTGGTCAATGAAAGCCGTAAGATCATATCTGTGGTCGGATCGATCGGTGGCCCGGAGATAGAAAGGCAGCTACAGCTCACTCAACGTCAGATCACGGAACTTGGGGAGAGCTCTGCCCGACAAAACGTGGCTCTGCTTGCTGCTGTGACGCACGTAGATGAGGCACTCACTCCCCTTTTGGGCAAGTCTACAGATACCCAGAGAGCCGTGCGAGGTCTGCAGACGGTGTGCTACGTGGCAATAGTGCTCTCAGGAGTTGCGGCAATCCTCGGGATCATGATCCTCAACAGTTTACAGTAGCTCAGAAGGTCTGTGCGGGAGCATGGTAACTCTGCTCCAGCGGCGCTAAGCTCAGACGGCGTTGAGGGATCTCACCATCTCCGCAGGCAGGCTCGGATCCCCCATGGCCCAGGACTCAGGTTCAGTGCGCCGATGCCTCAGACCTTATACTTGCCGACAAAGTGCCTAGCGCGCCCATTCGCGTTGCCGCCAAAGCGCCCGAGGTACCGCGGCTCAGGCCTTTTGTCTGTGGTGTCGCTCCTGCCATGCGTGTCGTCACATAAGAGTGGGCCAGTAGGTGGCAGAATCAGCGCCGAAAAGTGAGCCACTCCTAGCCCGTGCCCGACGATTGAGATGTCGGAAGTCTCAGGCGAAAGGGCGGTTGAGGTGCTCAGGGTGGTCGATGTTGAGTATATCCGCAAAATGCGTCACGTGAATGGCCTGTCGCAACGGGAAGTTGCCCGGCGGCTACGGTTGTCGCGGAACACCGTTGCGAAGTATCTTCAAGCAGTTGACGTTGTTCCCCAGTACAAGCTCACGCAGGAGCGACCGCGGCCGGCGATCGATCCGGTCCGGGCGGTCATCGATCAGTGGCTGGCCCAGGACGATGCCGCCCCTCGCAAGCAGCGCCACACCGCACGGAGGATCTTCCACCGTCTGCGAGATGAATACGGCTACCAGGGCAGCGAGAGTGCTGTGGTGTGTTCGCTCACGCAAATGTTGACCACTGCGCTCGCGTGTGGACCACCCAGTGGTGCGGGCTGACTTCTAAGTGATTGGGGCCTCCTCCTTCAGCCGCCTTTGACTCTCCCTGAACCGGTACGATTCGCCGTTGAACAACATGATGTGTGATCGGTGCGTCAACCTGTCCAGCAGGGCGCATGTAAGAGTCGGATCACCGAACACCTCAGCCCAGCGGGAGAACTCAAGGTTGGTCGTTATGACGACAGAGCCACGCTCGTAGCGGTGCGCGCAGAACTGGAACAGCAAAGGTCCGCCAGGTCCCAGGCCGAGGTAACCTAACTCGTGGATAATCACCAGATCAAACCGGTCATAGCCCCGCAGGATCCTCGGCAGGCGACCCTCTGACCGGGCCTGTAAGGGCTCCTGTGACAGCTGCATCGCCGACACGAACCTAACCCGGTAGCCAGACTGCAGCGCGTTAATGCCGATGGCGATCGCGATGTGCGACTTGCCGGTGCCCGTGGGGCCTACACAGACCACATTCTCTCTAGCCTTAATGAACGTGCCTTCACCCAGAGCCAGCACCTTGGGCTTTGCCAAGCTGGGCAGCAGGCCAAAGTCGAAGTCGCTCAAGTTCTTGACCCAAGGGAAGCGAGCCTGGCGCAGCCGGTTCTCCAGAGCGCTGTGCCGGCGCGACTCCGCCTCTTGGGCCAAACAGGCCAGAAGGAAACTGAGATACGGCTGACCGGTAGCCTCTGACTCGCGCAGTGTCGCACGGAAGCTGCCGCGCAGCCCAGGCAGCTTGATCTCACGGCAGTACAACTCCACTAGACCTTCTTGAGCCTCTGAGCCTGTCATGCGTCACCCTTCCTTCGCCTCAGGAGTTCGTCGTAGCGCCCCAGATTGGCCGGCTCAAGATTGAGTTGAGCCAGAGCGTCAGGCACCTCAACTTCAGGGGTGGTTGTGTGCCTGCTGTTGAGGATGACCTGCCGGACAGCCTCGGCGCTCGGCGTCCCTTTCTCCAGGATGGCTTCCAGTGCTGCGGTGACATCCTCGCCGGGGAACTCGGCGTGGAGCATAAGAATAGCGCCGAACTCCCGGTAACCCTCCCTGTGGGCTGCGAGGAGCATGGAGCGTGCTTGCGAGTATACCTGGGGCATTTGTGCCACTACCGCCAGGTGGGCTGCCGCCCGCGGCTTGCGCTTCAGGGCTGGTAGATAGTGCTCGAGCTTGAAGCTCGGCGGATTATTGCGCCCAAGCAATCTGCAGTGGCTAGCAACGATGGGGCCCTGGTGTGCGATCTGGACTTCGTGCGTGAAAGCATGGGGCAAGGAGTGTCCGCCGGCAAACTCGCACGGCACAGAGTACTTGTGCGATCCACAGTGACGAGGCCGATCTTGCTGACTACCGCCGGCCCTACGGTGGCTGGGGAAAAGGGATGCTCTGGCAACGGCATGAGGGCGTAGGATTCTCTCTGCCACAACTCCTGTAGCCTCCGCCGATCCCGTTCGCACCAGTCCAGAAGGAGTCCGTTGAGTTCCTGCCACGAGGCTACTTGAGGCACCGGCACCAGGGCATTGCGCCTGACATACCCGGCGACATTCTCCACGGACCCTTTCTCCTGGGGCTGGCCAGCACCGCAGAACTGGCTGTCGAACAGGTAGTGCGCCCTCAGGCTAGAGAAGCGAAAGTGCTCGTCCCTCTCTGGACCCTTGAGGATCCGTACTACTGCCGTCTTGGGGTTGTCGTAGACGCATTCCCGCGGGACCCCCTCAAGCCACCTGAAGGCTCTGACATGGCCCTCAATGAATGCCTCCAACTTCTCCGTCGGGGATGCCCAGGCGAACACCACCCGGCTGGCCCGCATCCGCATAGCGAACACGTGGATTGTGATTCTGATTACCGGCGATAACCGCCACGGCAGGGAAACAGTCGACTTGAGCCTGCTGCCCCCAATCCTCAGACAGCGGCAGGAACGCCTCCTGCCTCTTGTCCCTGAGTAACCGCACGTACCTGCGGACTATCGACTCCCCGCCGGTAAAGCCGTGCTCTTCTACCAGGCGGGTGTACATTCGATGCGCGGTGTGCCGCTGCTTCGGTGGCGCAGTCCCGTCAGCCTTGATCCAGCCGGAGATGACCTCACGGAACGGATCCATGACTGGGTGACGCGGGGGCTTCTTGCGGGTGTACCTGGGCTCGGCCGAACTCAGCAGAGCCTTGCGGATGGCCTGACGGGATAGCCCCATCTCCCGGCTGATCCGCCTGATAGACCACCCATCCACGTAGGCTCGCTTTCGTATAGACTCGATAGTGACCATCCTGAGCACTCCTTGTGCCTCCCGACGCAGAGCATTGTCCATCTCTGGCGTCGAGGCTGGGTCTCAGGGTGGTCAACATTTACGCGATCGAGGTGGCAAACTTTCTCGTGAGCGAACACAACCGGGCCGTTATGTCCAGCTAGTAGGCCAGTTCGCTGCCCTCTACTCGATGTTGGCAGGAGTTGGATAGCCGGGTGGATAATGACTGGCACAGTGCCAGGCACTCGTACTATATGCTCGTACGGCTTGAGTTGAGACTCAACCGCATACCAGTCAGCGTGACGTCGCGGGAGGGTGTGCTGCCAGTGAGGATTGAGTTCCTGCCCGGCGGGGAGACGAAGAAGGCCCGTGACAACGAGAAGGGGCACCTTCTTGAGCGCCTAATAGCTAGGTTCTTGACTAGTAACGGATATACGGATGTAGATCTCAATGAGATCGTTGAGGGCACGGAGTGGGATGTGACCGGAAAGGCAGCACTCACGGGGTCGCCCGTGATTGTTTCCTGCAAGTGTCTCTCAAAAAGCGTTTCGCCCGAGCCACTTCAAGCTCTCGCCTACAACACGATTAACCTATCGATGACCAATCCAACCGCTTCAGGAGTCCTTATTGCCATACCACGATTAAGCCCTGCTGCAGAAGCGAACTTTGATTCAATGCATTCTGAGTTCCGCAAGAGAATCAAGGTCTATGACGAGGCAAGGCTCCTTGAGACTCTTATTGAGAGGCAGCACATAGTCAACCCTGCGGTTATCAGATACAGGACAGAACAGACATATGATTTGGTGCCGGGCGATACTAGGGTGTTGGAGACTGCCAGAGGTACCTTTGTTGCCCAGTTCGTACTAACCGAATCCCACGTCCAGGGTTACCTGCTGTTCACGAAGGATGGCCAAGAGTGTACGCCGGAGCAATTACAGCAGCTCCGTGCCCTCTTCGAGCTAAACGGTTCAGACCTCCACGAGCTGGAATGCCTCGACTATACGCAGAGGCAATCTTCCGTTGGAGCCCAGCCATTCGATGAACGGGCACACTTTACGGTTCAGGGAATGGGCTGGTTTGACTACAAGTATCCCGCACCACCCGAGTGCTGCGTTGGCAGGGAGAACGAAGCTGATAGCTTCATGGATTACTTCTCTACGGTAGCGTCGGAGAAGACTTCTAGCAGGGTGTGCGTAATAACCGGTCCATCGGGAATCGGCAAGAGCAGTCTATTGCTTAAACTGGGTGACGGACTAGCTAAGCGTGGCGGCAGGCTCTTTTCCCTAAACTGCATATCGGCTAGGGGCAAGTCGTTTCTCGTCGCTGTCTTTACTAGGCTGCTGACGCTTATGAGGCCTGAGGTTCCTGAGCTGTCAACGGTCAAGATCACCGGCCTGGACTCACTCGCGGGTGTGGTACGTGAGTTCGCTAGTCGAATGAGAGATCGGGGGCAGTTTCCAGTTGTGATGTTTGACCAGTTTGAGATTGCCCTCTTAGACGGACCGCTATCCGAAGGCTTGGTGGAGCTAGTTCTCGCGCTCGAAGAGATGCGGGCGCCCATAATCGTCGGCTTCGCCTGGAAGACGGACTTGTGGTGGCCTGACGACCACGTGCCGTACACGGCTAGAGAGCATCTTCGGCAGTCTGCGTTTTCGATCAGAGTCGACCATTTCGGGCCATCCGAGACTAACAGATTCCTTCAGGCATTGGAGAAGGAGATTGGTTCATCACTTCGCCCAGAGCTCTCTTCTGCTGTCAGGGAGTTTAGTCGCGGCTGGCCTTGGCTGCTCAAAAAGGTGTGCTGGCACATCCTTGAGCAATACCGAAGAGGTGCCTCTCAGAAGGATATCATTGAACGCCAGCTCGACCTTAGGTCGCTCTTCGAGGCTGATTTGGATCAGCTAGATGAGGAAGAAAGGGACACTTTGACCAAGCTTTCCGCTGTCTTGCCCGCTGACGGAAAGACCATCCAAGAGTCATTCCCCGAGGTTCAAATTGCCGAGAGACTGAACAAGTTCGTTAACTCGAGGTTGGTCATCAGACAAGGTGACACGTACAGCATCTATCATGACATCTTCAAGGAGTTCTTGCGCACGGGGCGTGTACCCATCGAGGAGTCCTATTTGCTTAAGGCGTCCCCGAAGAAATCACTGGAGATTGTAAGGCTGCTAGCGGATGCTGGAGGTTCTCTCCCGATTGAGACTCTGGCGGCCGCTGCCCACGTCAAGGTCGAATCCCTCTACAACTACCTAAGAGATCTGGTGTGCATAGGTCTGCTGCGCGTCTTAAGAGGACAAGTATCGATGAGTATGGAAGGTCATCGACTTGAAACTGAAGATGACCTTATTAGGGTTACCCGCATTCGCCTGAACAGAAACACGTGCGTCAAACTAATCACTGATCAGGCTTACAGAAGTGAGCCTATGCATCTATCAGACGTCGTGATGATACTCAAACGGGAGTTTCCCTCCGTTCAAGCGCAAGCCCAGACCTGGAACCTCTATGCGCGGATACTTATGAGGTGGCTCAACTACGTTCGGCCACCTGCCGCAGAACCGCTGACCATCCAAGGGGTGACGTCTAACGCTCGCCTAGTAGGGTCCAAATCAACTGCGCAGTATCCACAGGGCTTTTTAGCAGGGGTTAGGAGACTGACCTCGCTCCTATCACCAACTCGCCAACTGAGCAAGAGGGAAATCGCTGATGAGCTTAAGGTGGCAGCAAAGACGGCAGAGAAGTGCCTAGTTGACGCCAGGCTTTTGGGCTTCTGCGAACGCATGGTAGACGGACGATTTCGCCTAACCCAGTTGGGCAGGCAGTTCCAGGACGCTGGCGAGACGGGCCAGAGTCAAATACTCAGAGACGCTATTTCGCAAATACCATATTTTGCAGCAACTCTGCAGCTCTTGAGGGACGGCCAGTCGATACGCTCAAGTGTAAGAGAAGTGCTAAGAGGGCAAGGTAAGACACTGCGGCCGTCTACCATCACGTCATTACAGAACATCTCATCAAACTGGCTGACTCATGCTGGAATCAGGGGCACAGAAGAGGACCGATCTGCAGGGAATGCTTGATTACGTGGCTCGTGCAGTAGTGCGGCAGCAGGGCACCGGACAGACTGGTGCCTGACCCGTTCTCCCCGTCCCGCCCATCGTCAGAGCGATCGGGGCACACACCTCTAACGTAAGCAGGAGACGACCGTCAGATCACGAACGTAAAGCCCTCCGTTGAGATCTGGGCTCACCGGAGGGCCTTCCACACTCTGGCGCGCCCAGTTGGTCTCGAACCAACGACCCTCTGCTTAGAAGTCCCGGGTGGGGGGTGGCGGGGAGTGTCGGATAGTCCTGCTGTGTTCCGTTTAGCTTGGGTTATGAAGAAACACTTGCTGTTACGTGCCTGGAAGAACTGACGCATTTTGTGTAGTTCATTTGCTGTGGTATCGCCGGGTTGCATTTGACCCACTGGCGCCGTTTGGGAATTGACCCACCCCGGCCATGCTAACGCTTCGGTTGGTTCCCAGTACTCACCTCCTGGTTGGGGTTCGGACTCACGATCAGGCC